>Ga0247843_1000042_pt1 | contig 241735 bp, 239 predicted proteins | sample LaCruzMarch2017__FD_192420 | JGI IMG/M metagenome (GOLD analysis project Ga0247843, IMG submission 192420) | Freshwater microbial communities from meromictic Lake La Cruz, Castile-La Mancha, Spain - LaCruzMarch2017_8m | ecosystem: Environmental > Aquatic > Freshwater > Lake | place: Spain...
TAGGTTTTGCCGTTTCGGCGGGATTTGGTGGCTTGAACAAACACTTGCTACCGTAAATACAGATATAAAACAATACAGTCAACAGATATTTTGATTGTTGTTGATATATTACTTGCTATATTTTCGTATAGTTTTACTGATTTGCAGTCACTTAGAAAAAAATCAGGGGGAAGTTAGGTTAGGGTCCTGGCTGGGGCTGGCTGATGGAATATTTTCCAAGGATCCGCTCGAATTTCGCGTAGATGTCCGGCGGGATGTAGCGATGGATCACGGCCGAAGGACTGATCGCATGGATTTCCTGGCAGCCCAGTCCGATGAGGGCGAGGTATTCGCCGGACTTCCAGACGAGCGCATAGTCCGGATGAAATTTTCCGCAGGCATCTCCGCCTGACGAAAAGGGATTTCCTGGCTGGAAGAGTTCTCGAAGCGACACGGTTTCGGATTCCGTGAGATCAAGTGGTTTGCTGTAGAAGTCCCACCCACCCAGTGAGATGACATTCCCGCGCAGCTTGTCTTTTTCGAGGAGTTCCCTCCCGGCTTTTGGATCGGGAAGGCCCTCGTAGACCAGCAGGTCCGGGAGCTGCGCGACAGCATTCCGGAAGTCATCCGAAGGGGAATTTTGGAAGAGATTTGCCAGCGGGCGCGCCACTGCAGCGGCCGATTCCCCGGTTCGAACGTCAGGCTCGGCAGCGCACGCCAGTGATGCGAGGAGGCAGAAAAGAAGGGCCATCAAGCATGTGGCATGGCCGTCCCGGCCATGATCGTTTCCGTTCATCGGCGGGACGGCGATGCCGGAGCGCACCCGATTTTTTCCAGAATTCTTGGAATGGCGACGTGCCGGGCGACGAGGTCTTGGATGCGGTCGATTTTCTGTGTGTCGCCGGGAAGGGTCTTGACCGTCATCGAGTGGATTCTTTGCGCGATCGTGTAGCTGTCCATCGGCGAGAGAATGACGGGAAGCCTTGTCTGCCCGAGCAACTCCAGCAGTCGCTCGTGCGGGCGCATGCCGTCCGAGAGGACGAGCCCGGCCAGGAGTCCTCCATCAGGTTCCATCGACCGGGAAAGCGCGGCGAGCACGATGTCCTCCCGGTCGCCCGGGACGACCAGCAGCGTGTCACCAGCCAGGTTGAGAAAAAGGTTGGCCGAGCTGACAGCGCCGATGGCGACCTGCTTCGGCCGGCTCCGGCTGCGGTCTTCATTGTGGAGAAATTTTCCGCGGATGTGCTCGAGGATCTGCTGAAGCGTCGGTTCAGCCAGCATGTCCTCCATCGGCATCACCCCGAGAAGATCGAGTCCGATGCGCCCAAATCCCCGGCTCGCAAAATCCGCGACGGCATCCAGCTTTTCCGGGAGAACCTTGTTCATGACCACCCCGATGATCTCAACGCCTTCGCGGTCGAAGAGGGCCTTGTTGAGCGCCGCCTCATCGATCGGGCGGCCGATTCCGCCAGGAGTGACAAGCAGGACCTTGCTGGCAAGGAGCCGGGCGACGCCCGCGTTGGAAAGGTCGAACGTGGACCCGACCCCCGCGTGGCCGGTCCCCTCGATGATGGCGAAGTCCTTTTCCCAGCAGGTGCGGTCGAACGAGTGCTGGATCCGGCGGACGAGGTGCTCGTGGTTCGCGTGGTTGATGTAGCGACGGGTGAAGTCGGGCTCGACCGCGATCGGGCTCATGTCCTCGATCGGGATTTCCGTGCCGAACGTGTCCCGGATCAGGACGCTGTCCTCATCGATGCGCTTCCCATCGACCTCGGTGAAGCGCTGCCCGACCGGCTTGATGAAGCCGATCCGGCTGAATCGTTCGCGCAGCGTCGAATAGAGCCCGATCGAGACGGTCGTCTTGCCGGCGTTCTGCTCGGTGGCCGCGATGAAGAGACGGGGGGTGACGGTGTTCACTACTCACCCTGCTCCGGATAGAGTTTCCGGTATTCGATCGCCTGGAGCCCTGCGAGCGCCGCCATGCAGACGATTTCCTCCACATCCGCCCCCCGCGAAAGATCCGCCGCGGGCCGGGTGAGCCCGAGAATGAGCTGGCCGTATGTCCGGGCCGCCGCGCAGTAATGGATCAGCTTCACCGCGATGTTCCCGCTGTTCAGGTCGGGGAAGACGAGGACGTTCGCGCGTCCGCCAACCAGGCTGGGCCCCATTTTTTTCTCGGCGACGACCGGGTCGAGGGCGGCGTCCGCCTGGATTTCTCCGTCCACGGCGATTTCGGCGCCGAGCTTTGCCACGATCTGCCTGGCCAGTTCCGTTGCCCCCGCGACTTTTTCGGTCGAGGGAGTCCTTGCGCTTCCCTTGGTGGAAAAGCTGAGCAGGGCGACGCGCGGCCGCTTGCCGAAGACCTGCCTCGCGAGGAGGCCGGTCTGCACGGCGATGGAGGCGAGCTGCTGCATCGTGGGATCCGGGACGACGCCGGTGTCGGCAAAGAACATCACGCCGTCGTCGCCGAGCGATTTGTTTTCGAACTCCACGACCGTGCAGCCCGAGACGACCTCGGCGTGCGGGAGCGGCTTGATGAGGCTGAGAAGCGGGCGGAGCAGAGCGCCGCCATACGAGGTCACCCCGCCGACCAGCGCATCGGCCAGGCCGTATTGGACCATCATCGCGGCAAAAAAATTGTGATTAACCATGACCTCGCGGCTGTCCTTGATCCCCATGTTGCGGTAGCGGTCGAGGCGTTCGAGCCGCTGGCAGAAGACCGGCAGGTCGGAGGAGGTCTCCGGGTTGATGATTGCGACGTGGTCGAGGCTCACCTTCTCGGCGAGGGCCACCTTCTCGATGGCGTCGCGCTTGCCGAGGAGCACAGGAACGCCAAGGTCCCGCTCGTAAAACGATTGCGCTGCGCGCAGCACTCGCGCATCGTCTCCATCCGGAAACACGATGCGCTTGGGATGGCGCCGAAGCTTCCCGAAAACCGAATTGATAAAACTCATGGCCGTCGGATTTAAACTGGAGAAGAATCCATCGCGAGACAAGGACAACATGAGGGCTTTCGCCGCATGGGGCACAGGTTGCACGCTTCGAACTCCGGAGGTGGCCGGATGAAATCCGGGCGGCTGGCCCTGCTCTGGACCTGGCGCGCGACACGCCTGATCCTCGCCGCCATCTTTCTCTATGCCGGCATCGTCAAGGCCGGCGCAAGCGAGGAGTTCGCGCTTGCGCTCGTGCCGTTCACCATCATTCCGGAGGCATGGACCGGGCTCTTCGCGGTAACGCTCGCCTGGACGGAAGTGGCCGCCGGCGTTCTGATTCTGCTTCCCCGGATCCACCGCGCGGGATCCGCCGCGATCCTTTTTATGGCGCTGCTTTTCGCCGGCGTGCTCGGATGGGCGCTCGCGAACGACATCATTGTCAGCTGCGGGTGCTTCGGCGATGACGCGCCGCCCTCCGCGCAGGCGATGCTCCTGGCGATCATCCGCGATGCGGCCATCGCAGCCGCCGCAGGCTTCACACTGGTTTTCCAGCCGGAAAAACGGGTTTGATTATCCCGAAAAACGTTTTGAACCACGGAGAACACAGAGGAAAATATTGCAAAGAAAACCGGACAGAAAAATCCGTCAGCCTTCCACTCTTCTTCTCCTTTGCGGCTTCGCGGGCAATCGCAGTTTTCGAGATTATTCGAGCGAAGGAAGCCCGTCCAGGACGATCTGCGACCAGGTCTCGAGAGAATCCCGGCGGGCGAGCAGGTCCTCGCGAGTGGCGAATCCGAGTTCGGCGATCGCCTTCTCTCCCGCCCGCACGTCCGCGCTGTCGAGATCGACGAGGTGGACGACGCCGAGGTGAACGCGTCCCACTTCTGTGGAGTCGTCGTTGATGAGAGCCACCGCGCGTTCGTCAAATGTGCCGCCCAGCCTCAACTCCTCGGCAATCTCGCGGCGCACAGCGCTGTGGTAGGCGGTCTCATCGAAGGAAAAGAGGCTCTCGTCGGTGTCGTTGATATGCCCTCCGATGCCGATCGATCCCTTCGCCACAAGGCGCTTTTCCCCGGACTTTGCGCCGCGCGTGTAGTGGAGAATTTTTCCGTCGTGCCGGAACACGGCATAGGGGATCAGCTGCTTGAGCGAAGGATCTTCCTCGGCGGAGGATCGCGGGACGAAAAAATTGTTTTCCCTGGAGAGGAATGCGGGCAGGTAGCGGGCCACGTCCCGGCAGAGACCTTGAAAACTTCCGATCCGGTCAAACAGCTCCCGCTTGACCACCAGTATCTGCTCTTCCGGCTTCGACATATTGGCGGCACTCTGCACAGGCGGCAGCCTGGTTCAAAGTAAAAATAAGCGGCTTGGCGAACCTGCTGGCAGTTTTACTGCGGGGTGGAGGGAGCCGTTGCAGCTGCCGGCGTGGCGGGGAGTGTCGGGGCTGGAGAAGCCGCCGGGGTATCCGCAGCAGCGGGTGCCGCAGGCGCTTCGGGAACCTTCTCCAGCGGGATCGCCTGCAGATCTTTCTGCGACCACGGGTCCACACGGCCTGCAGTGGCCTCGCGCATCTTCCTCACGTAATCCACGGTGATCGGAGGGGCCGCATTGCCCCACTCGGAGCGGATGTAGGTCAGCACGGCCGCAATTTGTTCGTCGCTGAGCTGGGCCCATGGCGGCATCGCGTTGTTGTAGGTTTCGCCCTTGACCTGTACCGGCCCCTGCAGGCCGTTGAGCAGAATCTTCACGAGGTGGTTATCGCCGTGCCAGTCGCCGCCGAGCACCCACTCGCTGCCGACGAGCGGGGGAAACTGTCCGGGAACTCCGAGCCCGGTCGCCTGGTGGCAGATGACGCAGTTCTGCGTGAAGACGCGCTTGCCGATGACCTTGGGATCCACAGGACCAGCCGCCGGCGCGGCACCGGCGCCGGCAGCAGCGCGAGCGGGATTGAAGACATCCGCACGAAAATCCCCGCTGTAATAGGCGAGATACAGGCCGGCCCAAAAGACGATGGCGAAGAAAAGTGTGAGGAGCCAGAGCGGGACCGGCTCGTAGCCGTCCTTGGGTTCCTTCTGCTCGCGGAGGATCGAACCATGGACCCGGCCGACATTCATGTCGCTGGCCAGCTTGTTTTCCTTGAACCCTTCGTCGGGTGGCGGTGTGGGAGGCGTCACGGGGTTATTTTACGGGTGGCTCCGGAGACTCCGGCAGCGGGTAGTTTCGTTTCAGCGAGAGCAGGTAGGCCACAAGGGCATTGGCCTCGTCCGTCGGAACCACTTCGAATCCCTGAGGCGGAGCGTGCGGCCCGCTGAGGCCCTTCACCGCATTATCGGACGGCTGACCTTGGATCTCCTGCAACCTGTAGAGGTAGCGGAACGGCGGCATGACCGACCAGTCGGTCACGGTTTGGGGCTCGTAGAGATGCTTGTGATGCCAGTTGGCATCCGGCTGGCGGACTCCGATGTTCGTGAGGTCGGGACCGGTGCGCATGGTGCCGAGGAAAACCGGCTGTGCGCGGAGGTAGTCGCGCGCGACCGTCTGGCGAGGGCCAAGGCCTTTTTCGATATCGGTGGAAAGCGGCGCCAGTCGGACCTGCTGGCTGTGGCAATAGACGCAGCCGTTTGCGGCAAAAACTTTTTGCCCTGCGTCGGCGAGCCCGGGAGTGCTCGGCGGGAAGTAGCCACCGGTATCCTCATCCGGCAGCGGCTGCATGCGGCCGAGTGCGAAATACGGATAGGCGACGAGCCCGACCCACGAGGAGGCAAAGGTCAGAAAGACACCCAGAAAAATCAGAGGAAGCTTGTTCATACGGTGGCGGCCCCCGGGTTTGAGGGTTCCGCAAAAAGGGCAGGCCCTTCCCTGCGGCGCCCGATTTTCAGGAGCATCACGGCGAAGTGAATGGCGAAGACGAGATGGCCCGCCAGCAGCAGGAACCCGGAAACGCCGCGCGCGAGGCGGAACGGAGTGGCGTAGTCGAGGGAGCTGCGGAAGGAAACCTGCGGGTCGTAAAGAGCGAGCCCCTGGAGGACCCCTCCCAGGCTGAGCGATCCGACCATAAGGATGATTCCGGATGCGACGAGCCAGAAGTGCCAGCGGATCGCCGCCGCAGACGGCCATTCCCATCCGGTGAGGCGGGGGACGATATAATACATCGCGCCGAACATCATCATCGAGAAAAACCCGTAGAGCCCGAGGTGGGCGTGGCCGATCGTGTAATCGGTGAAATGGGTGAGCGTATTGAGCGACGGGATCGCCATCGAGCTGCCCTGCAGGCTCACGAGCGTGTAGGTCATCGCGCCGAAGACCGTGAACCGCAGGGTCGGGCTCCATTTGAGCGCATCAAAATGCCCGCGCATCGTCATGTGGTGGTTGATGGCGACCGTAACGACCGGGATGAACATCATGATCGAGGCCACCACGCTCGCGCTGACCATCCAGGCCGGGAACGGCCCGCCGATCAGGTGGTGCATGCCGTTCCAGCTGTAAAAGAGGGCGAGCGACCAGAATCCGAGGATGCTCAGGTAGTAGCTGTGGATCGGGCGGCCGATCACTTTCGGGATCATGTAGTAGGCGCTCGCGAGACCGATCGGGGTGAACCAGAGCCCGAGGACGTTGTGAGCGAACCACCAGTTCACGGCTCCCTGAGCCGACCCCTGGATCGGCTGCCAGATGAGCAGGATGTTCGCCGTCGCGTAGAGCCATGGGAACCAGAGAAACGCGGCAAAGAGATACCACTGGGAGACGTATACATGCCCGGGCTTCCGGAAGCGGAACATGATGATCGCCCAGATGCCGATGAAGGCATACGCGATGAAGAGGATCGGAGTCGCGTAGCCTGGGAATTCCAGCCATTCGATCGAGCGGCTGTCACCGGCGAGGATCCCGAGGACGCCGACAAAAACGCCAAGATTCCAGAAGATGGCCGCGCTGATCAGGAGCTTGGAGTGGATCAGCGGGATGCGGCAGAGCCTCGCCATGAGCCAGAGCCCGACCCCGATGCCGGCGGCGGAGGCCCACCCGTAAATTACCGTGTTCAGGTGGGCGGGGCGCAGGCGTCCGAAGGTGAGCCACGCCATCTGGTCGAGGAACCCGGGGTGCGTCATCTTCCATGCCGAGATCAGGCCGAGCAGCGAGCCGATGAGCAGCCAGAGAATGGCCGAGCCGAAGAACAGGAGGACCGGCAGGCGGGTCGAGGCATCGATCTCCGCGCGCTCGTGGGACGCCAGCGTGTCAGGCTCGTTGGCCGGATTAAATGAGGAGAACAGGCTGTGCGGATTCATTTGCGGGAAGGAAATTTGTCGGTGGCGGCGCCGATCGGTTCGCCGTCATCAAAGATCGTTTTGGCCGCTTCGCCAAGGTTGTCGAGCTGCCCGTCTTTCACCGACCAGTAAAAGGCGAAGAGTGCGCTGCCGCTGAGGAAAACAAGGCCGCCGATGAGGAGCAGGAATCCGGCTGTCATGGTGCGGGGGGCGCCGGGGTCGGAGCGGGTTGTGCTGGCGCGGGTTGAGCCGAGGCTGGCGCAGTTGCCGGTGCCGGCGCGGCGACAACCGGGTAGGCGGCGCGCGGCTTCGAGGCGTTGAGCTCCGGAAGGACGATCTCCATGGCCTTCGCGACCGGGATCTGGACGGATCCTTTCGCGCGGTCCACCCACGCGTATTTCTCCAGCTTGGCGGCTTCCTCGACCCGCAGGTCAGCCAGATTTTTGATCCGGACCTCGGCGCGGGCAGCCTCCTCGGGCTCGGGATTTCCGGCGCCGTCCATCACCCACTTGTTGATCCCCCAGAAAAGCAGGAGCATGACCAGTCCGGCCAGGAAGATCGGCCAGAGAGCGGGCTGCTTGCGGGTGGTTGCGTTTTCGGCGGACATCAGTTTTTCAGGGCGATGGATTGGGGCAGGCGCGGGTCGCGGAGCGGCCAGAGCGGGGCGTCGCCGAGGCGCTTGAGAAAGACGGCCGCCAGCGTGCACCCGATGGCGGCGAGGCAGGCAAAATCCATCCAGCTCACGACCACGCCGGCCTTGTGCAGGGCGGGCAGCACGACGACGTAAATATCCAGCAGGTGCATCAGCAGGATCCAGACCGCCATGCCGCACAGGAATGCGGGCTTCCGCTTGCCGGGATTCGGAAGGAGGAGAAGGAAGGGGACGAAGAAGTGGCCGACGACGAGAGCGGTGCTGAGGATCTGCCAGCTCTCGGTGTTCCGGCGCAGGAAGTAGACGGTCTCCTCGGGGATGTTTGCATACCAGATGAGCATGTATTGGCTGAATCCGATGTAGGCCCAGAAGACGGTGAACGCGAACATGAGCTTGCCCATCGTGTGGTAATGCTCCAGCGAGATGACATTCTCGAAATACCCGGCCCCCCGCAGAGCGGTGATCAGAAGCACCAGCACGCACATTGAACTCAGCGCGGTCCCGGCAAAGATATACACCCCCCACATCGTCGAGAACCAGTGGTAGTCGAGCCCCATGAGCCAGTCGATCGCCGAGAACGTCAGGCAGACCGCGAACAGCGGGAGGCTGGCAAACGTGATCTTCCGGTTGAAAACCGTGTAGCGGGGCGCGCCGTCCTTGTCCTGCAGGATCGAGTTCGCGCGCAGCCAGGTGGAGGCGATGGCGAAGAACCCGAAGTAGAATGCAGCCCGGAGCCAGAAGAACCAGGGCGTCAGATACGGCCACTTTTCATCGAGGAGGATATCCTGCCCGGCGGGGACGGTCATCCATTTCCAGAGCCTCGGGGCAACGAAAACCAGAGGGATGAAGAGGATGGCCATCACGAGGAGCATGCTCGCGATGTTTTCCATCTGCCGGCGCACGACCACGCTCCACTCGGCATCGACCGCGTGGTGGACAAGGATCCAGAAGAGCCCGCCCATGCAGATCGTGAAGAAAAAGGTGAAGGCGAAAAGGTAGGAGAAGGCGAACTGGTCGGGGTTCGAGGCGGCGCCGAAAAAGAGCGCGGCGTAGGCGGCGAGCGCGGCCGCGACGAGGCCGAGGAACCGTCCCCCGACGTGCTTGTAGTCGAATGTGGTTTGTTGCTCGCTCATGGTCTATTTCTGCGCCTCCAGCGCGGCCCGCTCGGTCTCCGGCACATCGTTGATCGTGGCCCCGCCCTGGGACTTCTGGAGGGCGCGGATGTAGGCGATAATCGCCCAGCGGTCCTGGGCCTGGATGCGGTCGCCATATCCCATCATCGTGTTTTTGCCGTTGGTGATCGTGTTGAAAATTTCTCCGTCCGCCATCTGGCGGATCCGGTCCTGATGGAGGTTGGCGATGGCGACGAGGCCGTATTTCGAGGCGATTCCGGCGCCGGCTCCTGCTGCCCCGTGGCAGACCGCGCAGTTGATGGTGAATCGCTCCCGGCCGCGTTCGATCCACTCGGGCGAAATCTCAAACGGCATGCCGGTCCCCCACTGGTCGCCGATTTTGCCCGTATCGAAGTAGACCGGTCCCGAGGAAAAATAGATCTGGTTGTAGGGCCCGCCCGCCTCTCCAAGCGAGCCATCCACCGGCTTGTGGAGCGGGATTGTGTATCCCATCGGGACGGTGCCGGCCACGGGGACACGGGCGGCGCGGCCGTCGGCGAAAAACCCGCTCGCCACCTGCGCCTTCACCTTCGGCTGGTGGTCCATATCGGGAAAAATCTCGATCGGGGAGCGGGTGGATTTGGCGCCCCGGAACCCCGCGATCGAGATCACGAGGACGACCAGCAAAGCGAAGAGAGCGAAGAAGTATTTCAGCATGGCTCAGTCTCCATGGATCGTGGTGATGTTCGTGCCGCCGAGGGATTCGAGGAAATCCCGCACGGAGCGCTCGGAAAACTTCGGGTCGCCGGCTTCGATCGCGACGAAGAACTTGTCTTCGGTGACCTTTTTGAAGCGGTCCCAGTTGAAGAGCGCATGGTTGAGCCGCGGGAGGCCGTTCATGGTGAGCATGCCGAAGACCGCGGTGAACGCGGAGACCAGGATCGTGAGCTCGAACATGATCGGGAAGAACGCCGGCACGGTGAAGAGGTTGGTCGGCTTGCCGGCAACGATGAGCGGGTAAAGAAACGAGGACGGGCCGAACTGGAGCGTGACGGCGGTGAGGAACCCGGTGAGGCCGCCGAGGAAGACGATTTTTCCGAGCAGCGAGCGCTTCATGCCCATCGCCTCGTCCATCCCGTGGATCGGAAATGGGGAGAAGACGTCCCAGCGCCGGAACCCGGCATCGCGGATCTTTCCGGCGGCATGGTAGAGGTCGCGGGCGCTCTGGAATTCGGCCGCGACGCCGAAAACAGGGGCCTCAGGATTTCCTGCGGAGTTCTTCATCAGTGGTGCGCCTCCCCGTGGTGGGGGTCCGCCTCCGGCAGGACCGCCTTGACTTCAAACATGCAGATCATCGGCAGGAACCGGATGAAGATCAGGAACAGAGTCGTGAAGAGGCCGAACGTCCCCACGAACGTGCAGATATCGACCCACGTCGGGTGGAACATCCCCCATGCGGAAGGCGTGAAATCGCGTGTGAGCGTCGTCGCGATGATCACGAACCGCTCAAACCACATGCCCATGTTCGGGAACTGGACGATGATCCACACCCAGACAAGGTGGGTCCGGAAAAATCTGAACCAGAACAGCTGCGGGGCGACGACGTTGCAGAACATCATGGCCCAGTAGGCCCACCAGTAGGGGCCGAAGGCGCGATACCAGAACGCCGCGCGCTCGTAGGGGTTTCCGCCATACCACGCGATGAAGAGCTCCATCAGGTAGGCGTAGCCGACGATCGAGCCGGTGAGCAAAATGATTTTGCACATCTTGTCGACGTGGTTGACCGTCACGAGGTCGTGGAGCGGCTTGTAGAGGGCGCAGGCCGGAATCATGATGGTGAGCACCATCGCAAAACCGCCGAAGATCGCACCCGCAACGAAGTAGGGCGGGAAGATTGTCGTGTGCCAGCCGGGGATGACCGAGGTCGCGAAGTCAAACGACACGACCGAGTGGACCGAGAGCACGAGCGGGGTCGAGAGGCCGGCGAGGATCAGATACGCCTTTTCATAGTGCCTCCACTGGCGGTTACCGCCGCGCCAGCCGAGCGCCATCACGCCGTAGATGAATTTTTTGATCTTCGACGTGCAGCGGTCGCGGATCGTGGCGAGGTCGGGGATGAGCCCGGTATACCAGAAAAGGATGGAGACCGTGAAATACGTGGACACCGCGAACACGTCCCAAAGGAGCGGGCTGCGGAAGTTCTGCCAGATCCCGTTCGCGTTCGGCACCGGGGCGAGGAACCAGGCCATCCAGACGCGGCCGACATGGAGGGCCGGGTAGATGCCCGCGCAGACGACCGCAAAGAGGGTCATCGCCTCAGCGGCGCGGTTGATCGAGGTCCGCCACTTCTGGCGGGTCAGGAAAAGGATCGCCGAGATCAGGGTGCCCGCATGGCCGATGCCGATCCAGAAAACGAAATTCGTGATGTCCCACGCCCAGCCGACCGGATGGTTGTTTCCCCAGACGCCGACGCCTGTGGAAATCAGGTAGGCCAGCAGGGCGAGGCACATGAGCGTCATCGGCACGGTCACGGCCATCGAGACCCACCACCAGCGCGGGGTTTTTTCCTCGACGATCGAGCTGATGTAGCTGCTGATCCAGCCCATCGTGCGCTGGTTGAGCACGAGCGGCGGGCGGATCACCGCCTTCTCCTCGTCGGTCACTTTTTCCTCAATCGTGGCGGTGGCTTCAGACATTGTTAGTGGGCTTCCGAGTGATTGTCTTCATGGGTCCCATTTGTCCCATGGGTCGAATGGGACTCATGCGACGCATGGCCCGCGCCGTTGGCCATGCCGACCTTTTCGGCTCCCGGCATTTTCGGGTTCGGGTTCCGGATGCGGGTGAGGTAGGTGACGCGGGGAGCGGCGTTCACATACTTGAACATCGTGTATCCCCGCTCGCTCTTGCGGAGGCGGGCGACGCGGCTTTCGGGGTCGGCTATGTCGCCGAAGACAATCGAATCGTTCGGGCAGGCCTGCTGGCAGGCAACCTTGAACGTGCTGACCGGCGTGTCGCTGGCCGGCGTGGGCCCCGCCTCGACGAGCCGGCCGATCTTCGCCTCCTCGATCCGCTGGATGCAGAACGTGCATTTTTCCATGACACCGCGCATGCGGACAGTGACGTTCGGGTTTTTCGCCATCTTGAGGCTGTCGGACATCCCCTTCTTGGCGAGCGGGCCCCAGTAGAGTTGGTCGAGCGGCCGCTGGTTATAGTCAAAATAGTTGAACCGGCGGACCTTCCACGGGCAGTTGTTTGCGCAGTAGCGGGTGCCGATGCAGCGGTTGTAGGCCATGAGGTTGAGTCCGTCCTCGCTGTGGACCGTGGCGTTAACCGGGCAGACGGTTTCGCAAGGCGCGTTCTCGCAGTGCTGGCACATGATCGCTTGGGCGAGCATCTCGGGATCGCCAGCCTCACTTCCTGCGAAATACCTGTCGATGCGGATCCATGCCATGTCGCGGTTTTTCCGGACCTGTTCCTTGCCGACAACCGGCACGTTATTTTCCGCCTGGCAGGCGACCACGCAGGCGTTGCATCCGGTGCAGGTGTTGAGGTCCACCGTCATCCCCCACTGTTCTTTTGAAGTCAGTGCGGGGTGGGTGTAGAGCGAGATGTTCGGCGGGATGTGGCCGTCCATGCCCATCGTCTGGGCGAATGTGGGATTTTCCTTGTAGCGCTCGATCGTTCCCTCGCGGACAAGATCCCGGCCTTCCATGCTCCGGTGCTCCTGAGTCTGGGCCATCGGATAGGTTTTTCCGGTGACCTTGAGGGTCACTCCCTGCGTGAAGCGGGGGGATGCGGAAGAGCGGAGCGGATACGCGTCGAAGCCGACATTGTCCATCAAGGCGGAGACGCCCTTGTGTCCGTAGCCGAGCGCGATCGAGAGCGAGTTGTCCGCGTGGCCAGGGGCGACGATCGCCGCGGCCTCGATGGTCGTCTTTCCGTCGCTGATCTCGACGATGTCGGCGACCAGATCGTAGTCGATCTCGTTGCCGAGCTTCTCCGCGATCTCCTCGAATTTTCCGAAGTTGTTCGTCTTGATGCCGAGTTCCTTCGCAGTGGCCGGGCTGACGAGGACCGCGTTGTCCCAGGTGAGCTTGGTGACGAAGTCCGGCGTTTCGAGGAGCCAGGAATTGTTGGCGTAACGTCCATCGTCGACGCTCGAACTTTGGAGGAAGACGAGCTCGAGCCCGTCCTTTGCAGGCTTTGCCTTGGCGGCGAGTGCGGAGGCGGAAGAAACAGCGAGATCGAGCGCGGCCTGCGGAAATCCGGAGCCGGGGAGGAACCCGACGCGCAGGAAGCTGTTCCAGAGGAGGTCCATGCTGCCCGCGTCGGTGACGAGTTTTTCCGGAGCGAGCTTTTCAAAGGTCGCGCGGACCAGTTCAGGTCCTTCCACCGGACCGCCGCCGAGAAGATTGGAAAGAATCTCCAGCTCGGAGAGTCCGCTCCAAAGCGGGAGGATCATCGGCTGAACCGCAGTGAGAGCGCCATCGAAGGCGAAGGCATCGCCCCAGGTTTCGAGGAAATGCGCGGCCGGCACGTGCCAGCGGGAAAGCTTCGAGGTTTCGTCCTCGAAGAGGCCGAGCCGGACGACGTCGGGAACTTTTTTCAGGAGGGACGGGAAATCGAGGTTGGCCGGTGCATTGTAGGCTGGGTTGCCTCCGAAGATGAAAAGTGTTTTGACGGCACCTGCGGAAATCGCTTTGGCAAGTCCGACGATTCCTGCGGCGGCCGGCGCGTTCGTGGCGAGGCCGAGAATAGTCGTCCCGAGGTTGCCGAGCGCGCCATTGATTGCGTGGACCAGCACCTGGACGGGAGCCGGAGTTTGCGGACCGGTGAGAACCAGTGAACGGCCGGGATTTGCGAGAAGATCGTTCGCGCATTCCGTGACCCATGCTTCGTCCAGATGGGAGCCCTGATCGGGGAAAGCGCCGAGGATGGAGGCCAGGTTGCCATCGCCCGTATTCGCAACGACGGCCTTGGCGAGCTGAAGAGCGAAGGCCCCGATCTCCGATGCCTTGCAGCGGAGGCGGTGGTCGGCCATGCCGCCGGTCAAAGTGTAGTGGTTTTCCACCACGTAAAGCCGGTTCATGGGAGCCCCCTTCTGATCCGGGTTCCTCCGTGCAGAAAAGCCATTTGCGTATCCTGGCCCGGTCTCGATCGGGTTCAAAAAATCGCTATCGAGGGCAAGAATCACGTCCGCGCGCTCGAACTTCGGGAGCAGGCGGATGCCCTTGCCGAATGCGGCGGCATTGGCGGCATCGGTCTCGCTGTCGCCAAGCGGTTCATATTCCGCCCAGATCAGGCCCGGGAAATTCTGTTCCAGCTCCGCGCGAAGCCGGTCGCGGGTCGGGGAGGATTTTTTCTCGACGAGAAATGCCACCCCCTTGCCGCCGCGCTGGCTCACGGTTTTCAGGAAGGCATCAAATGCCGCCGCGTCGGTCGCCCGGCCGTTCTCGGTGATGGTTTTCGAGCGGTGCGGGTCGTAGAGGTCCAGGATGGCCGCCTGTGCAAAGCCGTCGGTCCCGCCCGTGCTGAACGGGTGGAGCGGGTTGCCCTCCAATTTGACCGGCCTTCCATCCGAGGTCGTCGCAATGAGCGGGAGCGCGCCCATGCGACAAGGCATCGACGTCGCGTAATAAAGAAACTTGCCGGGGATCGTCCACTCGACGCCCTTGGCAAATGGAACGAGATGCGCTTCCGGCCGGCGGCAGCCGGTGAGCCCGACCCCGGCCAGAGCCATCGAGGCTCCCATCAACTTCAAAAAGTCACGCTTCGAAAGCCCGCTGTCCTCGTAGACATCCGCGCCCCGTGGAAATTCCTGCTCGAGGTGCCTGGCGAACTCCGGGTCGTTTTCAAGCTCGCGGAGGCTGCGCCAGATGTTCGGCTGCCCTTCGCGCGGGGGATGGTTCAGGGTCCGCTTCATCGGTGGCATCCTCCGCAGGTGACCGGCGGGTTCACTTCCCACTCCTCTTTGAATTTCATACCCATCTCACGCTGGTTTTCTCCCGCCGCCGGCTTCCAATTCATGTTGAAAACCTCGCTTGGCGGACGCAGGAAATTTTCCGGTGCGCGGTGGCAGTCGAGGCACCACGACATGCTCTGAGGCTTGTCCTGCCACACCGTCTGCATCGCGTTGACCGCGCCGTGGCAGCTGAAGCAGCTCACGCCGCGGTTCACATGCACGGCATGGTTGAAATACGAATAATCCGGGAGCTTGTGGATGCGCACCCAGTTCACCGGACGCCCGGTCTTCCAGCTCTCCCTCACTGCCTCGAGCTTCGGGCTCGTCGCGCGGATCTGCGCGTGGCACGCCATGCAGGTCTGCGTGGACGGAACATTCGAGTGCGAGGCGACCTCGACGAAGCTGTGGCAATACCTGCAGTCCATCCCAAGCTGCTCGACGTGGAGCGCGTGCGAGAACGGAACCGGTTGCGTCGGCATGAATCCGACCCGCGTGTATTTCGGCGTGAAGTAATACCAGATCCCGCCCACGAGGAACGCGCCGGTCACGGCAAGGCAGACCACCAGCTTCAGCGGGAGCCAGTTCGTCCACTTTGGAAAAAAGTTTGCCATGAATCAAGGCGTCCAGACCGCGGCGCAACCCGTCGGGTTTGCACGATAAATATTTTTCTTTCCGGAAGTTGTGACGCGGAGCAAAGACGGATACATGGTCGGGGCAGGTGGCGAGGGTGCAAAATCCCCCTCGCGCCTGTCAACAGATTCGATTAAATTTCTTTTTGCCATGACAATCCGCCTTGTTTTGCTGCTTCTTTTCGGCTTTCTGGCCCCGCTGCCTGCGGTCGACACAGCGCAGCCCGAGCTTCCCACGGCCACCCTGCGTGTCGGAAAGGTGGCTGTCCGGGCTGAAATTGCTGACGACGACCGCGAGCGTGCGGCAGGGCTGATGTTCCGTGAGTCCCTCTCAGCGGACTCCGGCATGCTCTTCGTGATGCCCTCCACCGGACCCGCCGGATTCTGGATGAAAAACACACTGGTCCCGCTCTCGATCGCCTACATCGGTCCGGACGGCACGATTCTGGAAATTCACGACATGCAGCCGAAGAGCGAAAAGGCGGTCCGCAGCGTGTTCTCCACAATTTCCTACGCGCTGGAAATGCCGCAGGGCTGGTTCGCAAAAAACAACATCTGGCCTGGCGAGCGCATCAGCGGTCTTCCCCCGCTGCCGGGGGAGTAGGGTCCGGCTTCGCGGGGTTTGTTCTACGGCGTGCGGTTCGCTCTGATGCGGACCGAGCCAAGGACACCTGTGTGGTCCGAGATCGGAATATCGCCTTGCGGGCCTCGCACCGAACCCTTGAGCGGAAGGCTTTCATTTTGAGTGAATGAAAAGTCCGGACTCCGGACTGCCATGATGTAGTCAATCCTGGAGAGCTGATCTGCAACCGGTGTGAGCCCGGCTGAGTCAATGCAGCGCAGCCAGCCGGGATCGCTCAACGTGTGGTTGAGATCGCCGAGCAGGAAGACCGGCTCGTGCGGGGAGCGGGCGGAGGTAACAAATGCCGCCAGCTCGTCCAGTTGGCTTTGCCGGACCGCCTTGTAGCGGTCGCCCCGGTATCGTGCGTGGAGGTGGGTGTTGATGATCCGGATGCCGCCGGATCCGGGAACGGCGATTGTAGTCAGCCCTGCTCCCTTGCCCGCCCACCAGTCGGCGTGTCGCAATGCCAGGGGATTTCCGCCCCGCGAATACTGGTGGAACGAGGTGCTGGTGATGGGATGCCGGCTCACCGTGAGCAGGCCGCTCCCGAAGGCTCCGCTTCGGAAGTAGTGGTGATACGGAAGCCCCGCCTTCGCGAGGATGTCGCACATCAACTCGCGGTCCGGCGCATGAAAGGCCTCCTGAAACGCAACCACATCGGCATGCGTGGCTCCGACGAGCTTCGCAATCGCCGCAGCCCGCTTCCGGTGTCCCGCGGTAAAAAATGGAATCCCATGAATGTTGAATGTCACCAACCGCAGGGTCCCGCTCCGGCTGGAATCTCTGGAACCGCTCACCGTGGAGACAGGCGTTTCGCTGACCGGATCGGTTGCGCAGGAGCTCAAGGCCAGAAGGAGGAGGATTTTAAGGGGGCGCAGATGGGGCGGCATCAAGTCGCGTTTCATCCCATCTCTTTTGGCGTGCTTCGCGGGCTCAGCGCGAGCTTCTTCTTCGCCTTGGCCGGACTGCCGCTCGCATCGGTTTAATGGAAACTACATTTTGAGCCGCATCTGTCCCATGGCATTGATCGAGCAGTCGGCTTTGGAAATTCCGATCCAGTGGCGCAAAACCGGCAGGCCGGCTGTCAGCGAGAGGGTTGCGAAGAGCGTGGTGCCAAGCGCCCCGGACAACATGAACAGCACGTATTCCAAGGGCTGTGATTCGCCCAGAAAACTCTCCATCCCGGCGTTCAGCCCGAGTCCGATCGGGATCGAATAGTAAACCGCCCTGAGAAGCACGGCACGAACGGTCGAGTTGTCGGGCGCGCGGAAAAACAAAAGTATCCCGATGCCGATCCCGATCAGCCCGCAGATCAGAAAGCTCACGGTGATGGTGGTGAGATGAACTGGCGAATCCATGGCACAATATAGAGCCGTTCCCGGATTTTGCGAAAACTGCTTTTGCCGAATTGCCGCTGCCTGGCAGATCAGATGGCGTCCTCAAATTCCCGCAGGCAGGCGCGGAGCCCGCGCGGGTCGCGGAGGAGGGATGTCCCCACGAGCGCTGCATGAAAATTTTCGCGCACGCTGTCGAGGGTAGCGGGGGAAATCCCGCTTTCGGCCACGCGGATGCAGCCGGTCGGCAGCTTGCCCCCCAGCTCGAAGACCCCGGGATCGAGGCTGAAATCTTTTTCAGAAGATCCGGAGGCGCCCACAAATCCGAACTGCGATTTGAACTTCCGGCTGTTGATCCCGATGATACGCGCGTCCGCGGGAAGCGTCCCGATTTCTTCGACGGTATGAATTTCGAAGAGCGCCTCCATTCCCAGCTCGCGAGCCAGGTCGTAAAACCCCTTCAGCCGCGCGGAGTCCAGGACGTTCGCCATGAGGAGGATGGCATCCGCACCGAACGCCCGCGCCTCGCGGACCTGGTATTCGTCCACCATGAAATCCTTGCGGAGGACCGGCTTCGCAACCGTGCGGCGCACCGGGCCAAGCCGCCCGATGTCCATGCCGAAATGCCGGAGGTTCGTGAGCACCGAGACGGCTCGCACGGCCGTGGATTCCGCATAGGCGCCCGCTGCCTCGCGCACGTTTTCCTCCCGCATCGGGCCGACGCTCGGCGAGCGCTCTTTGATCTCGGCGATGAGACCAAACGGGCCGGACAGCGCTGCATGAAAATCCCGGGGAGGCGGCGCATCGGCGCACATCGCCCGCACATCCGACGGAGTCCGCAAGAGCTTCGCAGCCGTCACCTCGTCGCGCACGTCCTCAAGGATCGTATCGAGAATCGTCTTCATCGCGTTGCAGAAGCCCCCGCTCTACTCCGGGAGAGGTTCATTGGCCACATTTGTTCGTCCTCCGATCCCGACGGCATCTTCACCCCATCGCGGTGCCGCCGGCGATTCACCGCTTCTCATGGTAGAAGGAAGCGATCGCGTCGGAGACGGCTTCGATTTCCTCCCCGCGGAGCTCGGGGAAAACCGGCAGGGCGAGCGACTCGCGGGATGCGGCCTCGGCAACCGGGAAGTCGCCGGGCTTGTGGCCCAGGCAGGAAAAGCATTCCTGGAGATGGAGCGGCACCGGATAGTAGACAGCGCAGCCGATGCCATCGGCCTGCAGGCGGGCCATGAGCGCGTCGCGGTCCCTCGCGCGGATGACATACTGGTGGTAGATGTGGCTGTTCTCGAGCCCGTCTGCTGGCGCTACGGGAGGTTTTACAAACTCCCCGAGACCCCGTTTTAAAAATGCCTCCCGATAGAGTGCGGCGTTCCGTCTGCGTCCGGCATTCCATTCCGGGAGATGTGGGAGCTTCGCGTGGATCACCGCGGCCTGGAGCGCGTCGAGCCGGAAATTTCCGCCCACCTCGTGGTGAAAATACCTTTGCTCCATCCCATGGTTCCGCATCAGGCGGAGGCGGGCGGCAAATTCCCCGTCGCTGCAGACCGCAATCCCGCCGTCGCCTGCGCCCCCGAGATTCTTCGTCGGGAAAAAGCTGAAATAGGCCGAGTCCCCGATTGCGCCGGCTTTCCGCACGCCGTCCACTCCGCGGAGCTCCGCGCCGACCGCCTGGGCGGCATCCTCGATCACGGCGAGATCGAAGCGCTTTGCGATCGCCAGAATCGCGTCCATCCGGCAGCAGGTTCCAAAAAGATGGATCGGGATGATCGCCCGCAGCCGGTTTCCGCGCGGCGTGAGAACCGCCCCGTCTGATCGGCGCGTGCAGCGCGCATCAAGGAATTCCAAAAGCTTGTCCGGATCGAGGTTCAGCGAATCCTTCTCGACGTCCACAAAAACCGGCTCCGCCCCCACGCGGTGGATGCATCCGGCCGTTGCAAAAAATGTGTAGGGGGTCGTGAGGACGGCGTCGCCCGGGCCGATCCGCATCGCCATCAGGATCGCGAGCTGGGCATCTGTTCCGGAGGACATGCCGACCGCATGGCCGCACCCGATGAAGTCTCTGAACGCGGCCTCGAAATCTTCGACGGCAGATCCCAGAATGAACTGCTGCGTTTCAAAGAGCCGCGCGACGCGCGACGCGATGTCATCCTTCACCAGCGCGTGCTGGCGGGTCAGATCCAGAAGAGGAACGCGCACAGCGCGCTATTTCTTCACGACGCCGAACTCGGCGCGGCGGTTGAGAGCCCAGGCGGATTCTCCGCTGCCGGGATCTGCAGGCATCTCTTTTCCGAAGCTCACCGTCTGGATGCGCCCGGCCGGCACGCCGGCTTCGATCAACGCCTGCCGTGCCGACTGAGCGCGGCGTTCGCCGAGCCCCCGGTTGTATTCCTCGGTTCCCCGGTCATCGGTGAATCCGGCAACGATCAGGTCGCCGCGGGAAGACTTCATCGCGGTCGCGATCTGCTCGATTTTCGGCTTCTCGGCGCCGGGGACCTCGATGCTGTCATACGCGAAATACACCGGTGAGAACTGCCCGCGCGCGACGCTTTCGCCGAAGAAATTCGAGCCTTCGATGCGGTCGCCAAGCGGCGTGCCGGTTACGAAGTCGCCGTCAACCCCGGCATACTGGCCGGCCTTGTTCTTGTTGCACGCGGAGAGGGAGAGGACAAGCGGGGCAACGAGTGCGATGAGGACAGGAAGTTTGCGCATGCACATCAGATGCAGGATATCGGCGGGAAAATCAACTTTTTCCGCTCATTCGGCTCTCCGGGCGGCCTCCGCAGAGCCCTGGTGGGGCAGCGGAGCTCTGCCAGGCGAGCAGGGGAAATGCCTCGTTCCGGTTGTGCTCCCTGAAGCAAAGGTTCTGCCTTGATGCGGAGGCGGGCGGCGACCATGATGCCGCCATGTCGAAGCCGACGGACAGCACTGTGATCCTGGGGTGCGGGTTCGCCGCGAAATACCCGGAAGGCGGCGGAAATTTCTCTGTTCCGCTCCAGTATCTGCTCGGTCTCCGGCGGATGCGTCAGCCGGCGCTGTGGCTGGAGGTGATGCATTCGACCGGCGATCCGGCGCGCGATGCGCGGTGGGCTGCGGCGTTCCGCAGGCGGCTGAGGGAGTTCGGCCTCGACGGTTCGTTCTGCCTGATCGTGTTTCCCAAAGGCTCGGAGGAACAGGACATTTCGCGGGCGAGGTTCTTCGGGCTTTCCCGGCGCAAATTTTTGGATCTTCTTGGCGGGCCGACAATCCTCCTGAACCTGAGCTATTCGATCCGGATGCCCCTGCTCGGGCGGTTCGCCCACCGCAAGCTGTGCAGCCTGGATCCGACCGAGGTGTGCTTTTGGATGCAGCGCATGGAGATGGGGCAGTCTCATCACGAGGAATTCTGGTCCATCGGCCTGAACATGCATGGCCCCGGCTCCAAGGTCCCCCCGACCACCGTCCCTTGGAAAACGTATTTTCCTCTGGTGGATACGGCGCTTTTCGAAGCTGCTCCCAGGCCGCAGGCAGACCGTTTCACGACCATCGGGCAATGGTATTGGGACGGCAATGTCGAATGGGACGGAGAGTGGCGGGATTTTTCCAAGAAGGCCGCATTCGAGAAATTCGAGGCGCTTCCAGCGCTTTTTCCCCGCGTCCGCTTCGAACTGGCGATGAACCTCGCTTCAGATGATCCCGAGCGCGGACGCATCAAATCTCTCGGTTGGCGGCATGTGGTCCCGCACGCGATCGCGCGCACCCCGCGCCTCTACTACGATTACCTGCGGAAATCGACCGCGGAGTTCAGCGCGGTGAAGCTTGAGAGCTTTGCCATGTCCGGATGGCTGAGCGACCGATCGGCGGTTTACCTTGCCCTCGGCCGGCCGGTGATCTCGGAACCGACCGGGGCGGACGCATACCTGCCGGGCTCGAGCGGAATGTTTTTCGTTCGCAATATCGACGAGGCCTCCGAGGCCGTCGCGAGGGTCTGCTCGGATTGGGAATCGCATTCCCGTGCCGCCCGCGACTGCGCGGTGGAGTGCTTTGACGCCGTGGTGAACCTGAATAAAATCCTGGGCTGAGAGCGGCCCGGACGGCTCAGCCGGAAAAATGATCGCTCGCAGGGGGGGAGGCAGCCGGCTACCACTGAACGACCGAGCTGGCGTAGGTCAGTCCGCCGCCGAAAACCACGAGCAGGATGTAATCGCCGACCGTGAAACGTCCGGTCCGGTTCGCCTCATCGAGAGCGATCGCAACGGCAGCGGCGGAGGTGTTGCCGTAACGGTCGAGGTTGATGTGAAATTTTTCCATCGGGGCATTGAGGCGGCTTGCCAGCGCCTCGATGATGCGCATGTTCGCCTGGTGCGGGATGATGCATTGGAGGTCGTCTGTTGTCAGGCCGCTCTGGTGGAGCGCCTGCTGGGCAGCCTTCATCATGGAGGTGACCGCCTGCTTGAAGGTCTCCCGGCCATTCATGTGCAGGGTATTGAGCTTGAGGTCGGCATTTTCCTTTGTGATCGGCACCGCGCATCCTCCGCCCGGCATGTGCAGGATGTCCCCGAAGTTGCCGTCGCTTCCCATGAACGTGGTGATAATGCCATGAGAACCCTCCCGGCTCCGGAGGATGGCCGCCCCGGCCCCGTCGCCGAACAGAACACAGGTGTTCCGGTCATGCCAGTTGACAATGGAGCTGAGCTTGTCGGCCCCGATGACAAGGGCCGTATTGTAGGTGTGGTTCGCCAGGAACTGCTGGGCGATCTCGACCGAGTAAAGAAATCCCGAACATGCGGCGTTGACGTCAAAGCATGCGGCATTTTTTGCGCCGATCAGGCGCTGGACGTGGCAGGAGGTGGATGGAAAAAATGTGTCGGGGGTGATCGTGGCGACGAGGATGAGATCGATCTCCTCGACAGCGACCCCGGCATTGTTCATGGCATTGCGCGCCGCGGCGGCGGCGAGATGGCTGGTGAATTCGCCTTCCTTCGCGATCCGGCGCTCGCGGATTCCGGTGCGCTCCATGATCCACTGGTCGTTTGTATCCACCATGGCCTCAAGGTCGGCGTTGGTCAGGATCCGCTCCGGGACGTAGCTTCCGGTGCCGATGATCGAGACGGTGCGGTTAGGCAGAAGCGGTCTGTGCCGCGGAGGTTTTTTCATGGTTTGATGATTGTATCGCTTCGATGATCCGCTCGTTGATGCGCTGTTCGACAGCGGCCCGGGCGACCCGGATGGCGTTTCGGAGCGCCCTGGTGGAGGAGTTGCCGTGGGCCTTGATGCAGATCCCGTTGACCCCAAGAAGCGGCGTTCCTCCGTATTCGTCCGTGCTGGTGCGGTTTTTGATCGAGACGAAGGCGCCCTTGCTGAGCATCGCGCCGAGCAGCCGGACCGGCGAGCTTTTCAACTCGTCCTTGAGCCAGGAGAAAAACGACTTGGCAAGGCCCTCGATCGCCTTGAGCACGATATTTCCGACAAACCCGTCGCAGACGACCACCTCGACCGGCTTCCGGAAAATCCCATGCCCTTCGACGTTGCCGGCGAATTGCACCGGGGCCGAAGTGAGCAGCCGGTGGCATTCCTGGGCGAACTCCGTCCCCTTCGACGCCTCGGTTCCGATGTTCAGGAGGCCGACACGCGGGGCCGGGCACCCCAGAATTTCCCGGTAGTAAATGCTCCCCATCACGGCAAAGCCGACGATGTGGTCGGGCGAGGGATCGAGGTTGGCTCCCCCGTCGATCAGGAGGAAGACCCCGCCATCGCAGGGGATCAGGACGGCGAGCCCGGCCCGGTCGATTCCCGGCAGGGTGCGGAGTTTGATGGTTGCGGCGGCCACAAGCGCCCCGGTGTGGCCGGCGGAGACAATGGCGTCCGCTGCCCCGGATTTGACCAGATCGACGGCCCGGCTGACCGACGAATCCTTTTTTTTTCGGACGCTGTCGAGCCCGCTGTCCTTCATGTCCACCACCTGGGTGGTGTGATGGAACGAAATCCGGCTGTCGAATCCGGCCGTGTCATGTCGCACGAGCTCCGCGCGGACGGCCGGTTCGTCGCCAACAAAAACAATCGAGATGTCCGGGAAGTCACGAAGGGCGGCCACCGCGCCTTCGACAGGGTTTTTCGGAGCGAAGTCCCCGCCCATGGCATCTAGGGCAATTTTCATGCGGGAAAAACCCGGCACGCCGGATTACTCGGCGCCGATCGTCAGGACCTGCCGCTTGTTGTAGTAGCCGCAGGAGGGGCAGGCTGTGTGAGGCAGAATGCTGGCTCCGCATTGCGGGCATTTGCCCAGCTTGGGTGCGCGCCATGCGTTCGCTGCCTTGCGCGTGCGCAGCCGCATTTTCGATGTTTTGCGTTTGGGAACTCCCATAAATTTCTTCCGATTATGTTTTCAGCTTGTCGAGCGCATCCCATGCCGGGGCACCCCTTTCGGGTGCCTGCCTGCCGGAGCTCTGGGCGCCGGCGGCGGAACACGCTGCCCCCGTATCGCATCTCGGATACGGTGGCAAGAGGAGATGAATATCCTCACGCACAAACGGGGTCAAGTCTATCTGTTCGCGCCCGGTGAGTTCAACCTGCATCGAAAACGGGTCCGCAAGGATCTCTTTTTCCGTATCATCAAGGCATGCGACGCATTGCATGCGGACGCGGATGGAGAGCCTGCCGGTGGCGAAGAGCCCTCCTTCGCTGACTCCGACGTCCAGGGCATACGACAGCGGCGAGACCGGCGTGGCCCCGGCCTCCTGCAGGTCCAGGCACGCGGGATCCTCCTCCCCCTCGAGATGCAGCGTCTCACCCTGCGGAATTTGAAGAAGATGAACTTTCATCGGACAGGTAGTGATTTAACACCCGCAGTTTCTCCGGTCAACGGCAAGGGATTGCCGCAAGCGGAGTCCGGGACGGCTTTCCGGCGAAATCAATACGGTCCCCTGATGAAAGGCAGGACCTCGTTCTCGTAAAATGCGCGGAGTTCCGCATGAAGCTGCGGGTCGAGGGGGTCGAGGAGGGTGGCTGCCGCATTCTGGGAGGCCTGGGCGGGACGGCTGGACCCAGGGATGACGACCGATACCGCCTCGTTGTCCAGAATGTAGCGCAGGGCGAATTGCGGAAGTGTCATCCCGTAGGGGATCATCTTCTGGAGGCGGCCGACCAGGTGGAGGCCGATCTCGAACGGGAGTCCGCAAAATGTCTCCCCCACGTTGAAGAATCCCCCATCGCGGTTGAAATTCCGGTGGTCGTTCTCGGGAAAAACCGTCTGCGCGCTGAGGTGTCCGCCGAGCAGTCCGCTTGCGAGGGGGAGGCGCACGATGATCGCGACACCCTTTTCCCTGGCCAGAGGAAACAGCTCCTTTTCCGGCTTCTGCCGCAGGACGTTGTAGATGACCTGAAGGGAGGCCAGGCCGGGCTGGTCGAGGCAAACGAGAGCCTCCTCGACGGTTTCGACACTGGCGCCGAAATGCCGGATTTTCCCTTCGGTCTGCAGGCGGCGCAGCCATTGGAAAATATCGCCATCCTTCAAAACCGGGAGGGGCACGCAGTGAAGCTGGGTGAGGTCGATGCACGGGACGCCGAGCCGCAAGAGCGACCGCTCGGCAGCCAGCCGGACGGCATCCCAGGAATAGCCTTCCGGATAAATCCCGTCCGCCCGTCCGACCTTCGTCGCCACGAGGCAGTTCCGCTTGTGGTCCTTAAGAAACTGGCCGATGATTTCCTCGCTGCGTCCCTTGCCGTAAACGTCGGCGGTGTCGAAAAAGTTGACCCCGGCTTCGATCGCGGCGAGCAGGATGCTCCGGGCGCGCATGTCGCTGAGGCCGCCCCAGTCGGTCCCTCCGAGCTGCCAGCACCCCAGGCCGATCTCACCGACCGAACGGCCCGTCTTCCCGAATAACCGGGTGTTCATGGCGGCATTGTGAGCCAGCGGGCCAGGATATACAAAAAAAATCTCATTTCCGAACCAGTCTTCGGCGGTCATCCCGCCGCGGATGGCATGGGGAATGCTTGAGCGAGGGGTGCCCGCATCGGTTTGCGGCCGCCATGATTTTCGCCGACGCTTGTCCCATGAACCCGCCTCACAAAAAAATTCTGTTTGTCCAGCACGGCGAAACCGACCGTCCGGGTTTGCTTTTCGAGGCGGTGAACAGATGCCGGGCTGACCTGGAAATTGTGCGGCCGTATGCGGGCGAGAACCTTCCCGACTCCCTGCGGGAATTCCACGGGCTGGCGGTGGGTGGCGGAGCGCAGGGTGCCTACGAGGTCGGAAAATACCCCTACCTGGCCCGGGAATGCGAATTGATCCGCGAGGCTGCCCATGCCGAAAAGCCGGTGCTCGGGCTCTGCCTCGGCGCCCAGCTCATGGCCTCCGCCCTCGGCGCTCCGGTGCGACCAAGCTCCCGCCGCGAGATCGGGTTTTTCCCCGTGACGCTCGACCCGATCGCCCGCTACGACCCGCTCTGGTGCGATCTTCCGACGGATTTCGTCACGACGCACTGGCACGGGGATGTGTTTGACCTGCCGGCGGCGTGCATGCGCCTCGGGTCATCCGCGCTGACCCCCAACCAACTTTTCCGTTACGGTCGCGGGCTCTACGGCCTGCAGTTCCATCTGGAGATGACGCCCGAGCTCTTTGAGGAAATGGTCGATGATGCGCGCGACGAACTGATGAGGGCCGGGGAAAATCCCGACGGGCTCCGCGAGGAGGCGTGGCGCGTGCTCCCTCCGCTTCGCGAAACGGCCGAGACGGTCTTCAGCCGATGGGCAGCCATGTTGTAAAGCAAAGACATTTGGAGGGACCGGCGCTGTCCGCTATGTTGCCATCCACGGACGACACCGCGGTCGTCCCTCCAGCAACAAAGCAAGCTTCGGGGTATCAGACCCAATGGGAATGATACCGGCCCCGGAAATTCCTTACGCAGAGCCCGCCGGAAGAAGCGGTTTCCAGAAAAACGCCGCTCGGATCAATCCGCCACCCTGCGCAGCGTGAGTGCGCTCTGGTCGCTGGTTGAGAAGGGGACGGAGGAGGAGTAAAACCCGCCGAGCGTATCGCCGCGCTTCTTCAGCGTGGCGGTGTAATAGGTCCAGCCTCCGGATTCAAATGCCAGATACACCGTCGAGCCGTTCAGGACTCCCTTGGCCGTGTAGTTGCCGAGCGCGCCGGTGATCTTGTTCCCGGACTGGGCAAACCGGCCGGTTCCCCAGCCGGAGTCGATCGCATCCCAGGCGCCGTCGATCCGGGTCTCCGTGGATCCCTTTTTTGAGCCGAGCCAGGATTCGGTCGCCGCTTGGTTTGCGGCATATTTTTCAGCAGTGGAACATGCGCCCAGCAGGACGCAGACAGCCAGGACGGGAAGGATCATTTTCATTGGTTCGACCACTATGAATTTTCCGTCCGCCAGACAAGCTTTTCCGCAGCCGGCAGAAGCTGTCGGGTCGAGCAGGCAGGCTCACACACTAAATTGACGACGTGCAGCCGCGCGAAGATTGATCTTCCTGCGGGAAGAGGGTATGCATCCGGCTGCATCATGATCGCGCTCACCATTGAGAACCTGGTCAAGAAGTTCGGGGATACCGTCGCTCTCGACGGCATCAGCTTCCGCATCGAGCCGGGGGAGATCTTTTTCCTGCTGGGGCCGAGCGGTTGCGGGAAGACGACGTTGCTCCGCAATATCGCCGGGTTCTACATCCCCGAGTCGGGGAAAATTCTCTTCGGGCAGGAGGACGTGACCCGGCTTCCTCCCCACAAGAGGAACACCGGGATGATGTTCCAGAGCTACGCGCTTTGGCCGCACATGACGGTGGCGAAAAACGTGGCCTTCGGGCTTGAGGAGCGGAGAGTTCCCGCGGCGGAGATCAAAAAGCGCGTCAGCGAAGCGTTGGAATCCGTCCAGATGTCCGCCTATGCGGACCGGAAGATCGCTCAGCTTTCGGGCGGTCAGCAGCAGCGGGTGGCGCTGGCGCGCGCGCTGGTCATCCGTCCGCGCTGCCTCCTGCTCGACGAGCCGCTTTCGAACCTGGATGCCAGGCTCCGCCTCGAGATGCGCACCGAGATCCGGCGCGTCTGCAAGGAATCCGGGCTCACGGCGATCTACGTGACCCACGACCAGAAGGAGGCGCTCTCGATCTCCGACCGGATGGCGATTCTCGAAGGCGGAAAAATCGCCCAGATCGGAACTCCCGAGCAGGTTTACCGCCGGCCGCGGTCGAAGGTCGTCGCGGATTTCATCGGGGAGACGAATTTCATTCCGGGAAAAATCCGATCGGCTTCCGCCGGGCGGGCCGTGATCGATGCCGGGGCATTCGGTGATTTTGAAGGCGTGGTGGGAGATCCGAACTGGCTTCCGAAATCCGGCGAGGAGGCAGAGGTTTCGATCCGGCCCGAATGTTGGGCGCTCCAGGAAACCCGGCCCGAAAAGAATTTTGTGTGCGGCCGGGTCGGCGAGGCGGTCTATCTCGGCGAGATCGCGCAATACCGGTTTTCGACGGCCGCAGGGCCGCTCAAAATCTTCGAGTTGAACCCCCGGCTCTCGGCCCGCTCGTCGGACCGGGATCTTTTTGCCGCCGCGCAGGCGGAGGATGTCGTGGTCGTGCGGAGGTGAAACCGTGAGCCGCCGCATCCTTGCCGTCCTCGCCGCGATGGCCGTTGTCATCGCCATCCCGTTCGCCTTGAAGCCGAAGGAAAACCTTCTCGCCCGGGCGGACGATTCGCTGGTCATCGTCTCGCCGCACAACGAGGCGATCCGGCATGAGTTCAGCCTGGCCTTCGCCGACCACTACAAAAGGAAAACCGGCCGCTCGGTGCGCCTCGACTGGCGGCTTCCGGGCGGGACCAGCGAGATCGCGAGGTATCTGAAGGGCGAATATTACGCGGCCTTCGAACGCGAGTGGACGCAGGGGGGCCGCACGTGGACACCCGAGATCGCCGCCGCGTTCGACAACCCGAAGGTCAAGCCCTCGGATGCCCCGTCGATGGACACCCCCGCGCAGGCGGCACGCCGGGCGTTCCTGGCTTCCGATCACGGGATCGGGATCGATGTGTTTTTCGGCGGGGGCGCGTTTGATTTCGAACAGCAGGCCGCTGCGGGCCGTCTTGTCGCGAGCGATGTCCTGAGCCGGCACCAGGAGTGGTTCACGGACGACTCGATTCCGGAGAAGGTGTCCGGCGAGCCGTTTTACGATCCGGATGGACGGTGGATCGGCGCGTGCCTGTCGTCGTTCGGAATCTGCTACAACAGCGATTCGCTGCGGCGTCTCGGCGTGAAGGAACTGCCCGCCTCCTGGCGCGATCTCACGAATCCCCTGCTCTTCAAGCAGGTCGCCCTCGCCGATCCGACAAAAAGCGGATCCGCCGCCAAGGCGTTCGAAATGGTGATCCAGCAGCAGATGCAGGAACTCGTGCGCGAGGCCGGAGTCGAGGCGCCGGAAATTCTCGCGATCGGCTGGAAGCGCGGGCTCGAAATCATCCAGGCCGCCTCGGCGAACGCGCGCTACTTCACCGACGCCGCCGGGAAGGTTCCGCTCGACGTCTCGCTGGGCGATGCCGCAGCCGGTATGTGCATCGATTTTTACGGAAGGTTCCAGAGCGAGGCGGTGAAGGTCGGCGACGACGCATCACGGCTCCAATACTTCACGCCTGCGGGGGGGTCGTCGGTCGGCGTCGATCCGATCGGCCTGCTGCGCGGGGCGCCCAACCGCGCGGTCGCGGAGGAATTCATCGCCTTCGTGCTTTCGCCCGAGGGCCAGAAGCTTTGGAACTTCAAGGTCGGGACCCCCGGCGGACCGAAGAAATACGCCCTCCGCCGGCTGCCCGTGCTCAAGGAACTGTATGCGCCGGAGTTTGCTCCATTCCGTTCGGATCCCGGAGTGCTGCCCTACGAGGAGGCAAAGCTCTTCACCTACCACCCGGACTGGACCGGACCGCTCTTCAAAACGATGAGCTTCATCATCCGCGTGATGTGCCTTGATTGCCACGACGAGCAGGCGGCCGCCTGGAAGGCGCTCGCGGCAGCAGGATTCCCGCGCGAGGCCCTGAAAAAGTTCTCGGATGTCACCGCGGTCAATTACGAAACCGCGCAGGAAAAAATCCGTCCGGCCCTCACCTCCGCGAACCGGATCGAGGAGGTCCGCCTGGCGAAGGAGCTCGGAGAAATATTCCGCGCCCAATACCGCGAAGCCGAGCGCCTCGCAAAGGAGGGAAAATGAAAAATTTCACGCGGAGGCGCGGAGGCGCAGAGGAGATCAATCGCATCACTGGGAAGGTGATTGATCTGGCAATTGAAATCCACCGGGCACTGGGGCCGGGATTATTGGAGTCTGTCTATGAGGCAATCCTGCAGAAGAAGCTTATCCAGTGGGGCTTTACGGTGGAGCGCCAAGTTGCTGTTCCAATTTTTTATGAGGGACTTCAATTCGATGAAGGATTCCGCGCCGACCTCATCATTAACCGACTCGTCTGCCTCGAACTCAAATCGGTTGAAACCCTTTCCCCCGTGCACTCCAAACAGCTCCTCACCTATCTGAAACTTCTTGGACTTGAGGTGGGTCTACTCATCAATTTCGGAGCTCCCACGCTCAAGGAGGGACTCCACCGAATTGTTAACAACTTCCGAGAAGACTCTTCTTTCTCTCCGCGTCTCCGCGCCTCTGCGTGATCCCATGTCCCACTCCCTTTCCAAGTTCGTCTTTCTCCTCACCGCGGCATTCTTCGCGCTCTTCTTCGTGTGGCCGGTCGCCGAGACGCTCAAGGGCGCGTTCGTGGGGTCGGATGGAAACTTCACCCTCGACTACATCGGGGAGGTGTTCCGGAACCCGATCTATCTCGAGGGGCTCTGGAATTCGCTCCAGATGGGGCTCTGGAGCACGATTCTCACGGCGTTGATCGCTGTTCCACTCGCCGTCATCAGCGACAGATATCTTTTTCCCGGCAAGTCCCTGCTCGGCGCTTTGATTCTCATCCCGATGATCCTGCCTCCGTTTGTCGGCGCGATCGGGGTCAAGCAGATCCTCGGCCAGCAGGGGGCGTTCAACGCTTTGCTGGAGTCCCTCGGGCTGCTGGACGCGGGGCATCCGGTGGACTGGCTGGGTGAGAGCCGGATGTGGGGGGTGGTGATCATGAACGCGCTGCACCTCTACCCGATCCTGTATCTGAATGTTCTCGCTGCGCTTGCGAATGTGGATCCCGCCATGGAGGAGGCTGCGGAAAATCTCGGGTGCACTGGATTCCGAAAATTCCGGAAAATCACGCTGCCGCTCATCATGCCCGGCCTGTTCGCTGGTGGAACGATCATCTTCATCTGGTCGTTCACCGAGCTCGGAGTCCCGCTCATGTTCGAGTTCAACCGCGTGACCTCCGTGCAGATTTTTTACGGGATCAAGGATATCGGCGGGAACCCGTTCCCGTTCGCGCTGGTGGCGGTGCTCCTTGCCACGACCGTCCTCCTCTACGCATCGGGTAAATTTTGCTTCGGGCGCAACAACCATGCGATGATGGCCAAGGCGACCAGCCAGGGCGGGCCGCGTTCGACCGGCTGGCTTGTCGGGGTCCTGTGCACCGGCGCCTTCTGCGCGATCACCGCCCTCGCCATCCTCCCGCATATCGGCGTGATCCTGGTCGCGTTCTCGAAGGACTGGTATGGCACGATCCTTCCCGCCGGGTGGACGCTCTCGCATTTCGAGGCGGCCCTCGGTCACAACCTCACGCTCCCGTCCATTCAGAACAGCCTGAAATATGCCGGGCTCGCCACGATCCTTGACGTCATCCTCGGCATCGCGATCGCGTATGTCGTCGTCCGCACAAAGCTTGCAGGCCGCCAGGTTCTCGATGCCATGGCGATGCTTCCGCTCGCGGTCCCGGGGCTCGTTCTCGCGTTCGGATACCTCGCCATGACGCAGGACGGAAAATTTTTCTCCTTCATGAACCCCTCGGTCGATCCGCTGATGATCCTGGTGATCGCCTACTCGGTGCGCCGGCTGCCGTATGTCGTGCGCTCGGCGGCGGCGGGGTTCGAGCAGACGAGCGTCACCCTGGAGGAGGCGGCGCAAAACCTTGGCTGCCCGCCCCTCCGCGCACTGCGGAAGATTACGATCCCGCTCATCGCTGCGAACCTCATGGCCGGCGGACTTCTCGCATTTTCTTTCGCCATGCTCGAGGTCAGCGACTCGCTCATCCTTGCCCAGAAGCAGCAGGACTTCCCGATCACGAAAGCGATTTACGAGCTCTACCAGCTGCTCGGAGAAGGCCGCTACATGGCCAGCGCGCTCGGCGTCTGGGCGATGGCATTCCTCGCCGTCACCATCATCGGGGCGAGCCTGATCCTCGGGAAGAAACTCGGCGCAATCTTCCGGGTATAATCAGGCCACCGGCAGCGGGTCGAACCAACGCCCGTGCTCGCGGATGAGTTCCACAAGCCGGTCCACCGCCTCGGCCTCGGGGACGTTGAATTTCACGGCGGTCTTCCCAACGTAGAGGTTGACCTTTCCCGGCGCTCCGCCGACATAGCCGAAATCGGCGTCGGCCATCTCGCCCGGACCGTTGACGATGCAGCCCATGATCGCGATTTTAACCCCCTTGAGATGCAGTGTCGCGGCCTTGATGCGCGCGGTCGTTTCCTGAAGATTGAAAAGCGTGCGCCCGCAGCTCGGGCATGCGACGTAGTCGGTTTTGAATATCCGCACGCCGGCCGCCTGCAGGATATTGTAGGCGATCCGCAGCGATTCCTCCCCCTCCCCGCGAACAAAAACGGCATCACCGATCCCATCGCAGAGCAGCGATCCGATATTCGTGGCCGCAACAAGGAGGTTGTCCGAAACTTCCGGCTTCCGACCTCCGATTTCCGACTTCAAAAGGATCGGATGCCGGGGGCTGACACGCGATGCAAGGAGCCGGAACGCCGGGATCACATCCAGATCGCACGAATCCGATAACGTCACCAAACGGGCACCAGAAAGGGAGTTTGCAGCAGTCACAGCAGCTTCGTCGTTCGGGTCAACCTCCAGAAGGCCCGCATCCTCGCAGACAATCTCCGGCTTAAAATCCCCGGATTGCACGACCGAGTCAAAGGTCGCCCGCCGGACTGCCACGCGGACAAGTTCGTCGCCACCGGTTGGAATCCCGGCGGCGGAAATTTTTTTCGAAGCCCGCCTCCCATAAGAAAACGGATCGAAAGGAAGGCCTTCCGGCTGCGAAGATTTTCTTCTCTCTGCAATGCGGACCAGTTCCCGCGCCACCGGGATCTCATGAATGGAGTCCTCGGTCAAAGAAACCCGGATCGTGTCGCCAATCCCGTCGGCAAGCAGGCTCCCGATGCCGATCGCACTTTTAATCCGCCCGTCCTCACCGTCTCCAGCCTCGGTCACCCCAAGATGGATCGGGTAGGACCAGGAGGAATTTGAAATGGAGGAATCCCGCGCTGCGCGCGGCTGGACCGTTCCACATTGCTGAAGCCTGGCGACGAGTAATCTGTAGGCCTGGATCATGACTTTCGGGTTCGATGATTTCATCGAAAAGACGAGGTCGTGGTAATCGAGTTCGCGGGCGATCTCAGCAAATTCCAGCGCACTCTCGACCATGCCGAGCGGCGTATCGCCGAAGCGGTTCATGATCCGGTCGCTGAGGCTGCCGTGGTTCGTGCCGATCCGCATCGCGACTCCGCGTTCTTTACAAAGGTGCACCAGCGGGGAAAAGCGATCGCGGATCCGGCCTAGTTCGGCTTCGTATTCCGAATCCGTATATTCCCGAACGGAGAATTTTTTTGAGTCAGCGAAATTTCCGGGATTGATCCGGACCTTGTCCACCCAGAGGGCGGCTTCCAGCGCGGCGTCCGGCTTGAAGTGGATGTCCGCCACCAGCGGAACCGTGCAGCCAGCCTGAAAGAGCGCTGCGCGGATGCTTCCGAGGTTTTTGGCGTCCTTGACCGTGGGAGCGGTGATGCGGACGATTTCGCAGCCAACCTCGACGAGGCCGAGCGTTTCCTTCACGCAGGCCGCCGTATCCATCGTGTCGCTCGTGAGCATCGACTGGATGCGGATCGGGTTGTTTCCCCCGACCGCTGTCGTTCCGATGCGGACCTCGCGCGACGGGCGTCGTCCGGGGAACGGGCGGTAAACCGGCTCCATGGTGCTACTTCGATTTTTCCGCGACCGGTGCCCGGGAGGTGAAAATATCTCCGACGTCGTAAAAGGTCAGGTAGAGCATGAACCCGATCAGGGCGAGCGCGCAGGCGGTCTGCACGAATTCGAGCAGGCGCACGTTGATCGGCTTGCGGCGGATCCCCTCGATGATCGCCAGCGTGATGTGCCCGCCGTCGAGGACCGGGAATGGCAGGAGGTTCAGGAGCGCGAGGTTCACATTGATCAACACGCTGAACGCGAGCGCCAGCCGCCAGCCGTTCTCGTTTTCAAAGATCTGATAGTAGAGGCGCATGATCCCGACCGGACCGCTGAAGTGGGCGGCTTTGACGTCGGATTTGGAAGAGAAGAGCGCGTCGACCATGCGGAAGATGCTCGTGGCGGCATCCTTGACCTGGGTGAACGGGTCAGGGTAGGTGAGGGTCGTGCGCCCCCATTCAATCCCGAAATTCACCGGGGCGGATTCCGGAGAGTCGGGGGGGAGCGGCATCGTCAGGCTCACAGGCTTGCCATCCCGCTCGACGGCGATCGCGAGGGACTTTCCGCGGCTGGCATCCACGAACGGCCCGATCTCATCGAGATTGTAAATCGGTTCGCCATTGATTTCCGTAATCAGATCGCCTGCTTGAAAACCCGACTTGTCCGCAAGGCTGCCACGAACGACAAATCCCACGCCCGGTATCAGGCGGGGCCCGATCTGCACCTCGCGGAGGGCGGGGCGGCGCCAGCTGGAGGTCTCGGGCTTTGTCCATCCGGTCGGAATGGTGATCTCCTGGCCCTCGCGCTTCACCGTGAATGCGATCTTCTCGCCCTCGCTGCGGACGATCCGCCACTTCACGCTGTCCGTGCCGCTCACGAAATGCTTCACCGGCTGTCCATCCACGGCGACGATCCGGTCGCCGACGCGAAGACCTGCCTTTTCCGCCGGTCCTCCTTCCCTGACGTAGCCGATGGTCGGCGAGTCAAACTCGCTCTGGGGTTTTCCGACGAACCAGACGATGCAGGCCATGACGAACGCGAGCCCGAAGCTGAAAAGCGGCCCCGCCGCCGCCACAATGATTTTGTCGAGCGGCTTCACCGGCGGAAGTTCGTCGCGCGACTGCTCGACCTTGCCCTCCAGCGCCTCCATCGGGGCCAGTTGAGGAATGGCCACGTAACCGCCGGCCGGGATCGAACCGAGACGGTATTCGACTCCGCCGATCGTCTTTTTCCAGATCGGCTTGCCGAACCAGATCGCGAATTTCTCCACGACGAGCCCGCGCCACTTGGCGGCGAGAAAATGCCCGAGCTCGTGGACCACGATGAGCAGGTTAAAAATCAGGACGACCTCGATGCAGATGAAGAGGAACTTGAGAATGTCGAAAACCATAATGAGGGTTGAACCCTATGCCACGACCAACCGCGAAGCAAGTTCCCGCGCGGCATGGTCGGTTTCGATGAGTTTTTCCAGGTCCGGATGCCCGGTATGCGGGCATTCATCCATGACCCGCGCCACGATTTCCCAGATTTTCGGAAATCGGATCCGACCCGCAAGAAAAGCCTCAACCGCGACCTCGTTGGCCGCATTGAGGACTGCTGGCAGCGTGCCGCCCCTTGTTCCGGCCTCCACTGCAAGATCGAGCGCCGGGAAATCCTTCCTTCTCGGCACCTCGAAATCCAGGCGTCCGAGCTCCGCAAAATCCAGCGGGCGGAGCGAGTTCGGAACGCGGTCCGGCCAGGTGACGGCGTAGTGGATGGGAAAGCACATGTCCGAGCGGCTGAGCTGGGCGAGCGTCGATCCGTCCACGAATTCGACCATCGAATGGATGATGCTCTGCGGGTGGACGACGACTTCCACCTGCCCGATCGGGACACCGAAAAGCCATTTTGCCTCGATCATCTCAAGTGCCTTGTTGAAGAGCGTCGCAGAGTCGATGGTGATCTTCCGCCCCATCTGCCATGTGGGGTGCCGGAGCGCGAGTTCGGGCGTGATGGAATCGAATTCGTGGCGTGGTGTATGGCGGAAAGGCCCGCCGGAGCATGTCAAAATCAGCCTCCTTACGCTCGAAATATCCCGGCCCTCGAGGCACTGGAAAATTGCGTTATGCTCGCTGTCCACCGGAAGAATCCTCACCCCGGATTTCTTGGCGGCGGACATCACCGCCTCGCCGGCCATGACGAGGATCTCCTTGCTGGCGACGGCGATATCCTTGCCCGCCTCGATCGCAGCCAGCGCCGGTTTGAGGCCAGCGGTTCCGACAATGGCAATGAGGACGAGGTCAGCCTCTGGCAGCGTGGCAAGCTCGACCAGGCGCTCGGCGCCATCCGGCCCATCGGTCCGCACGCAGCGGGCGGACGGAAAATCCGCGGCTGCCGCGGCCAAGACCTCCGCGTTGCGGTGTGCCGAAAGCCCGACGACCTCCATGCGGTCGGGGATGTCCTTTGCGACCTTGATCGCGCTCTGCCCGATCGATCCGGTCGCGCCGAGAATGACAACGCGGCGCTTTCTCATGGAATGCCGAGGACAAGCCTCATGTAGAAAAACAGGAGCGGGGAGGTGAAAAGCAGACTGTCGATGAGGTCGAGCGTTCCGCCGATCCCCGGGAGGAGATGGCTGGAGTCCTTGATGTTCGCGCCGCGCTTGACGATCGACTCAGCCAGATCTCCGATGACCGCTGCGAACCCGAGGAGCAACCCGAGGATCACCACGTCGTCGAACCGGAATGCGGACAGTTTCTCAGGCATGAGCGCATAGAGCCACCACGCCGCAAGCAGCGACGTCAGCAGAGCCCCTGCGAATCCCTCCCAGGTCTTGTTCGGGCTGATGTGGGGAGCGAACGGATGCTTCCCGAAAAGGCTCCCGAAAACGTAGGCCCCCATGTCGCTGAATTTCGTCACCATCACCAGGAACAGGACATAATACTGGCCGGTCGCCGCGCCTTCCGGCGTCGGCGGAGTCAGGTAGATGATCTTCGTGATGAAGCTGAAAAGCCACGGGATGTAGAGCAGGCCGAAGACCGTGTAGCTCATCGCCCGGAGCGGATCCCGCGCGGCTCCCCGGAACATCTGCCTCGCGAAAATCACGATCAGGAACAGCACGAGAACGACCAGCTCGAAATCGTAGGCCTTCTCCGACCCGTTTTCCTTCATCAGGAGAAAACCTCCCCCCAGAAGGACCACGGCGCAAATCATCCCGGTCAGCGTGAAGACCCCGATCCCGTCGCCCTCGAGCATCCGGTAATATTCCCAGAGCGCCATCAGCGCCATGAATGCGAGCAGGCAGAAAAACCCGACATCATATCCGGAGAAGATCGTGCCCAGCATCAGCACCCACAGCGCCACCGTGCTCGAAAGCCGGAGATAAAACGTGATCTGCTTGGAGGTCATTTCTCCCAGGAGAAACAATCAGACCCGCGCGTCACTCGCAATCCCGAATCCCGGAATCCCGACCCGTTCGGGCCAGCGGTTGCAAAATCGTTGAAATATTCCCGAAAACGTCCTTTGGATGGGAGGAGATAGCACAAGATGCCGGCCGATAGGGCCTGCGAGAGCGGGCGACTCAAGGCCCTTTGCGGCCAGCAGATTGTGGCAGACCGCCTCGAGCAAAGGACGTTTCCGGGATAATTTTCCCGGCCGTGGCATTTGTTGTTGAGAGGCACGGGGTGGGGCTTCCTGCTTGGCTGCCTCAGACGGTCACGGGTTGAATTTTTCCGCCGGGTGCCACTCCTGCTCGACGGTTCCGGAGAGTTGATTTTCGCGACGTGCGAGAAGGTAAAGATAATCCGAGAGGCGGTTGAGAAAGACGAGCGGCTCCCTAGCGACCGGCTCTTCGGCCGGAATGGAAAGCGCCTCGCGCTCTGCGCGGCGTGCGATCGTCCGGGCGACATGGATTTGAGCCGCGGCCGGAGACCCGCCCGGCAGGACAAAGCATTTGATCGCAGGCAGTTTTTCCGTGAGCGCATCCATTTCCTTTTCGATGCAGGTGATGGCTGCGGTGGTGATGCGAGTGGGCTGCTCCAGCTTGACGATCGTGGCAAGGTCCGCACAAAGATCAAACACAAGTCTCTGGAGGGAAATGAGGGACTCTTCGGTTTCAGCTGCGGGAGCTGAGGCGATGGCGACCCCAAGCACGGAGTTCATCTCATCCAAAGTCCCGTATGCCGCCACGCGCGGGTGATTTTTCAGGACCCGCTGCCCGGAGAAGAGGCTCGTTTTACCGGCATCGCCGGTTCCCGTGTAAATTTTCATTGCCACCCATTCCATCGCACGGATGGCGGGGGTGCGCCAAGCCGGAAATCTGCTGCTACCAGTCGGCGTTCGACCCGCGGGTATCGAGATGGGTGAATCCCGAGTAGCGGCCGATGCCGCCCTTGAAAAGGCCCTGCTTTCGCAGATCCCGCGCTGTGGCAGCAACCTTGCGCGGAGAAGAGTTGAACCGCATGTCGATGGCGTTGTTGCGCATGTGGTAGGAATTGCTCCTGGCTCCGGGGCATGTCGCGTTGTAAGCTGGAGACCGGTAAACGGAAAGCACCTCGCCCACCGGCTCTCCCAGGCGGACCGCCACCTTGTCCAGGGCCAGAAGGGTGCTGCGGATGTTGTTCCAAAGCTGCCGCGGCGGCAGTGTGTTGTGGATGCGGCCGTGCGCTTTCGCATGCGTGTTCATGATATCCTGCACGGAAATTCTTCTCAGACCGATCCGGCTCAGAAATTTCCGGTAGGCCTCGCCATTGGAGCCGAGAACCCCGCGAAGCGAGGGCGGGACGCTCTCATCCTTGCCCGGGTCCAGCCCGCGGAGGACATCCATGACATTCCACATCGCATCCGCTTTGCCGGCGCCCATCAAAAGCCCTGTGCCAGTGCAGAGGATCAGCCCGAAAAGCCGCCGACGTGGAATATGTATTTCACCTGTCTCCATTCGTTCAAAATTAAAAAGAAAGCACATTTCTCGGGATCGCAAAGTGGTTTTTTAAGAAAATCCAAGCAAATGGTTCTGGGGAGCCCGGCTTCAGCCGGGGATTGATCTTTCCGGAAGCGCCAGAAGTCAGGGCATGAAAAACCGCCCTATTGCAATCGCCATGCGCAGGCGGCATAGAAGATGCCTTGGTCGACCCGAGCCGGCACAAGGTCGCCAAAAAGGCTCAACCGATCCAGCGGCCCATCGGTCAGCAGCCGGGGAACTGCCATCTGAATGGAAAAGGAAGCGAAGGAAGCGTCCTGGCCTCTGCCGGGATCGTCCGGTTGCGGAAACAATCCGCCTGTCATCGAAACGGCCGGGGCTCTTCCGGCACTGCCGGTGTCCAGCAGCAGGACGAGCGATTCCTGCGAAAGAGGGGGCTCGGATCGAAGGATGAGTTTTCTTTCGTTCAAAGGACCGAACGCGAAGGCTTGCACATCATACCCGGGCAGCCACGCAAGACCCCTGACATCAAGAACCGGAACCCATGGGCTGTCCGGGAAAAAATCCATGCGTCCGTCGGGGATCGTCATGGTCGCGGAAGGAAAAACCGCTTCGACCTCCTTGAGCGAGACGCGCCCGGTCGGGAGCGGCCGGTTCAGCAGGCCGGAAAGGTTCACGGCGGGGACGATGGTCCCGTCCGAAATGCTTCCTCGGATGAGAAATGGAGTCTTGTTCGCGATGTCGACATCGATCATCCAGCGGCCGAACGGGTCCGGAACATCGAAGGAGGGCGGTTTGAAATCCGGAGCTGCGCCAGGATCACCCGGCGGCTGCAGGGTGATGTGAAGTCGCTTGCTGATCCGGCTGTTCGTCAGTCGAACGGGTCCGCGCAAAGTGCCGGAGCTGTTGTTTCCGGAAGCGCTCAGATCCATGTCCGCATGTATCCTCACCCCCTCGCTCCGGACGAGAGGGATGTCCCTCCCGGCAAAATGTAGATCCCAGGCGGGGTTCTTCGGATCGGCCAGCCCGACCGCACCGGAAATTTCATAGGTTCCCGCACCGATGGAGCCGCGGAAGCTTTTGACGACAAGGTTGACCCCGTCGAATGCGAGGGTCGCCTCGGTGCTTTTCACAGGCGGCACCTGCCCGGAGAACTCGACGCCTCCCTCTTTCAATACGATCCAGCCATCGGTCCTCGGCGAGCCGATTGTGCCCGAGAGGTTGAGCCTCCCGGAAAGCGAGCCGGTCAGCTTTTGTAGCTTCGGGACAAACGGGCGGAGGACCCCGAGGTCGGTGCGCGGAAAATCAATATGCGCCTCAAATTCGCCGGATGGATTCAGCCAGCGCCAGCCCCCCCGGTCGCTGTGCATGAGGCCGAACGGCATGTGGGCGGAAAGCTGCAGCGACTGAAATCCCTTGATATCCAGGAGACCGTCGAGCGAGGCCTTTCCTTCCGCGGCGGAGAACTTTGCGCTGAACTGCGAAGTGGGGATGCCGGACAGCTTCCAAACGATGTCGCGAGCGGCAATCTCGCCCCTGGCCTCAAGCCGTGCGGGTGGTCCGCCAGCCTCGAGGTTGATCCGGAACTTTGCTTCAAGAGGAAGGTCCTGCCCCGCGAGTTGGAGAAGCGGTCCCAGGGCCAGCTCCTTCGGGGTGACGGCGCGGAAATAGGCTTCGCGCTCGGAATCGATTGCACCCCTCCAGTCCATGCCGGCAACGATGGAGAAAATATTGATCGGAATAAAAGCCGAGCCCTCCAGGAGCGAGTTGTTGCCCGCACGGAGCTCCACGTCCTTCAGCGTGACTCCTGAACCGGCGAATGTGGCATGGGAGTCCAGCCTCAGGGAATCTTTCACCATCCGCAAAGTGGAAAAATACACATTGTTGGGCGAGTAGGTGCCGGCGAATTCCCCCGTGAGCCCTGCCGGAGTCATCCCGGAAACAAAGTCTTTGAGTTTGAGTTCAAAGGCACCGGAATGCGATTTGACCGTCCCGTCCCCCTGCCACCGGATGTCCAATGCACCACCGTAAATTTTTGCGGCTCCAGGGGCATGAAAAGGGGCAAGATAGGTGACAAGGTCCGCGATGCGGGCGTTGACTTCCGCGGAATATTGATGAGGGGCGGATTGCGACACGGACCCGCGCACCGAGGCGGTGTCGGATTTGGAAAACAGATCGCATCGCACGATTTCCATCTCGCCGCCCCGGAAAACAGCTTCAGCGCGCAGAGAACTCGCCGGCAGGGAACGGAATGTGATGTCGGAGGCTTCCGCGCTCAGAAATCCGTCCATCCGCCCCGCCCGTCCGCTGACCGAGCCGGTGGCGGTCATGCGTCCGCCGGCCTCGCCGATCGGCCCGCCCAGCAGACCGGCCAAGGCGCCCAACTCCTTGATATCCGCATGGAAGTTGAGAAGAAAGGGAGACCGGGCGATCTCCGACCAGCCGTCCGCCAGGGAAACTTCTCCGCTGAACCCGACCAGATTTTCTTTTTGCCGCAGCTCGAATCCGCTGACCACAAGCCGCCGGTGAATGAGGCTCGCGCCGATTTCCAGAGACTTCCACCCCCGCCTGTTCCACTGGAAATCATCGGCGACGAGACGCAGGGACGCCTCCGCGTCGGCCGGTCGGCCCGGCTCCCCGCGGTAGGTCAGACGGCCTTCGGCGAGCACCCCGCCGACCTGACCGCGGACCTCGGCGAGCTCTGCCAGCTTGTCCATCGGGATGTTGGAAGCCCACACCGCGATATCCAGCGTGTCCGTATCGGCGTCGAATGCCGCATCCCCCCGCAGCGGTCCCCCGAAGCAATCCGCGTTCAGCGAGAGCGAAGGGCCGCCGGCACGAAGCAGTTCGAGGGAAAGGTTTTCAATGCGGATTCCGGGTAGGATTTCCATCTCCGCGAGCCAGAGGGTTCCATATTTCCAGGCGGTGCGTCCGTGGATCGGGCCAAGCGCCTTGGAAGACGATCCGGACAGGAAGGCGATTGAACCAATCTCCAACTGCCCGGCCTCGGTTTCGCTCAATATTGTGGCCAGATCGCGCAGGGACAGCTTGCCGCCCGTGTTCAGCAGGTCGAGAGTCGGGGATTCCAGGGAGATTTCCTGCGGCACCCAGCGCAGCGAGGGAGGCGATGAGAGGGCGGCAGGCAGGCCGGCTTCGGAAGAAAAATCCCAGACGCCAGCAAGCCCGGAGATCGACAGTTTCCGGATTGCGCGGCCGCCTTCCGAAAGAATGTTTCCCGGGCTGCCCCACCTCCACTCCAGCCTGGCAACATCGAGCGACGTGAGGCGTCCGGTTCCCTGGATGGAGCGGAACCGGACACCCTCGATCAGGACAGGGCCGTCAAAACGGATATCCACCTTGTCGGCAGAGAAAGTCAGTCCGTTGGCCGAACTCCACTCCTCCAGTGCTTTGCGGGCCGTCCAGGACAGGACGGGCGCGTGGAGCAGCCAGACGGCGAGCGCCGCCACAAGAATCAGGAACAGCCAGATCTTCGATGCCGGCAGGGTGCGGCGTTTCAGGCTTGGGCTGTTTTCTGGCATTCCACCTGCACCCTATACATGTTCTCCCATTTCAATCCAGTTCAGCCTTGATGCGCTGTGGCTGCCGGCATAGACATCGCAGGGTATGGAGGCGATCGGATTTTGAAAAAGAAGGCGTCCGACAGCTGGATCGCACTATCCGTGATCGGCTGCAGCGTTGTTCTGTTCGCGGCACTGGGCTTCGGGTTGACCGGGCGGTTTCTGGTGCCCGGAGGCAAGAACGTCCGGGTCCGGTTTCACGACGTCACCGGGATCAAGGTCAGCTCGCAGGCCAAATATGCCGGAGCCCGGGCCGGAGCGGTTTCCAGCGTCCGGATCCTGAGCGCGGCGGAGCGGGCGGACGATCCGGAAAATCTCGTCGAGATCACGCTCGACCTTCTGCCGGACGTTCCGCCGATTTCCAAAAACGCCACCGTCAGCATCGCCGCGGACACCCTCCTGAGCGACAAGTTCGTTCTGGTGCAGGATGATCCGGATACGGCCCCCCGCCTTAGAAATGATGATGTGCTCCAGGGGATTTCTCCCACGACATTCGACGAACTCACCCGCAACGTGGATGATGCGATCGAGGGGGTCCGCAAGGTCATGGGGGGAGGGACAGCGGACAGCGCTAACGACATCCTCACACGGATCCATAAGCTCGTGGACGAAACGCAGGAGCTCCTCACCGGGCTCCAGCCCGTGGTCGCGGATGCCAAAACCGTTCTGGCTGATGCGAAGGTTGCGCTGACGGACGCCCGTTCCGCCGCCGCCGATGCCCGATCTCTCCTCGCCGACAACAAGGACCGGATCGGACGTGCCATTTCCCGTTTGGATTCGGCAGCCGTATCGATCGTGTCCCTCGCCAAAAAAGGAGAAAGCCTCCTTCGGGACAACGAGAAAAACCTCACACGGTCCGTATCGGACTTTCGCGTCACCTCGGAGAATCTCAAAGTCACCACCACGTATTCCAAGTTTCTTCTCCGCGATCTGGCCGAGCGTCCAAGCCGGCTGATCTGGGGAGGTGGCAAGGCGCCCTCATTGCCTGACCAGCAGAAGATCCTCGATTCCCGGCAGGCCCTGCCGATGCGCTGAGCACGGGGATCTGCGGGCGGGGAATCAACCGATTCGGCTTGCGCGCGCGGTGGGATTCGGCGAGTGGAGGGCCCATGAAATTCTTATCCGCGGTGGACGGGGCGGCTTCGCGGGCATTGAAGGAAACCGGAGATGCCTGGCTGGAGGAGACGTGTGGCCTGTTTCCCGAATACGCCAGCCACCTTGGTTTCAAAAAATTCGAGCCGGAGCTGGGGGAGAATACCCCGGAGGTCCACCGCAGGCATATCCGCCTGCTGGAGGCGACCCTGTCCAAAGTCGAGCGGCTTCCCGAGGGGGCATTTCGCGGGGATGATTGGCTCGACCGCCGTGGATTTCTGGCGAAGCTGCGGACAGATCTCCTTTTTTCGCGGGAACTTGCCCGATGGAGGACCAACCCGCAGACCCATCCCGGGTCTGCGGTGGACGCTGTGTTCGATCTTGTCGTGCGCGGGTCCGCCAGCCTCGGCAGGGCGCTTCCTTCGATCGAGTCGCGGCTCGCAAAAATTCCGGATTACCTTGCGGCGGGTGCGGAGTGCGTGCGGAGACCGGTTCCGCTGTGGACATCGCTTGCCGAGCGCTCGTGTGCCGGGAGCGTGGAATTCCTCGAAGGGCTTGCCACCGGTTTGGCTGAAGTTTCCCCACATCCGGCAAAAACAAAATCCCTCCTCCGGTCCGCGGCATCGGCATTTAAGGACTATGCGGGATCCATCGGGCGCAAGCGGCAGGGACCAGCGGGGGGATTCTCAATCGGCCGGGAGCGGTTCGAGTTTTTGATCCGCGAACGGCTCGGGTTCGATCTCTCGCTCCGCGAGGCGAGGGCGTCGGGCGAGCGGCTTGTCGCCCGGCACGACTACCTTCTGCAGAAGACTGCGGCAAAGCTGGGAGGGCGTTCGGCGCGTGCACTCATCGAGGAAGCCGCGTCCGGCTGGACTCCCCCCGGGTCCCTTCTTGATCTCTACCGGCAGGCGACAGACGGCATCAAAAAGCAGCTTCGAGAGGCGGATCTCGTCACGCTTCCCGCAGGGGAATCGCTCAAGATTCTGCCGGTCCCGCCGTTTCTCCGCCACCAGTTTCCCACCGCCGCCTACAACCCGCCGCAGCCATTTGCCCGGACACAGACCGGGATTTTCTGGGTGAATGATCTCAGCCTCGGCCAGGCGGATGCCGCAAAAAAGCTCGCCGAAATCCGACAGCATTTCGGGTTGGAACTCACGAGCGTCCACGAGGCCTACCCCGGCCACCATCTTCAGTTCGTCGTCCAATACCGGCATCCCAGCAGGCTTCGCAGGCTTTTCGAGCACGCGATCTTTTACGAGGGCTGGACGATGTGGTGCGAGCAGATGGCCGTGGAAAAAGGGCTCGTGGACATCCCTCACGCGAAGCTCATCCAGCTCCACGACGCACTCTGGCGCGCCCACCGGATCGTGATTGATTGCGGGCTGCAGGAGGGATCCCTCACACCCGCCGCAGCTGCCCGGCGGCTGGAGAAGGGGGTCGGCTTTACCAGCGCGCGGGCAACCGGGGACGTGAACTGGTATACCTCCAGCCCGACCGTGCCGATGAGCTACCTGCTGGGCCGCCTCGAAGTCGAAAAACTTTATGCCGGTCTTGCCCGGGGCGAGGGCTGGTCGCTGAGGGAGTTCAACGACTGGCTGCTTTCCCACGGCGCTCTCCCGCCATCCTGGATCTGGCAGGCCCGGCTGAGGCAATAAAAAAGGACGACCCCCCAAGGGATCGTCCTTTTTGAAATATTTTGCCCCGCACGTGCCGTTTCGAAGCATTTCCCGTTCCCTAGTAATAGGGTGGATGACCGCCCCCCTGCGCTCTGACTTCCAGTGAAGGCGTGTCATTGCGCCGGGTGGCCCAGCCTCCGGGTTGATTTATTATTATCGGTTCGGGAGTTTGCGACGTTTAATCGCGAACACAACAGGGCAAATCTGATGCGGCAGGAACCGTTTCCCACCGCTAAAATTTAGAAAGATCTATTCCCGGAAATCAACCGTCAGGCGCTCTTTCAATCCGGCTTTCAAGCGGTCCGTGGCGGCGGCGACTTCCTCTGTTGTCAGAGTGCGGTCCGGCGACCGGAATGTCAAGGAAATTGCAAGGGATTTCCTGTCGGGCGGGAGTTTGTTTCCGGTTGGATCCGTGAACAAATCGAAGAGGGCAACCGATTCGAGAAGCGGTTCCTTCTGGGCGAGAACCGCCTCGTGAACGCTGCCGTATTCGAGTGCCAGCGGTGCGATCATCGCGATGTCGCGGGTCGACCCGGGGAATTTCGGAAGCGGCCTTGCGGCCGCGACCGGAGGAACGGCCTTCTGCCAGGCTGCGGCGTCAAATTCCGCGGCAACGAGCGGAGACGTGGCATCCAGCTTCCTCGCTTCGCCGGGATGCAAAATTCCCAAAAGTCCGATGCGGACGCCGTTTTTGAAAATTTCGATCGCCGCGCCGAACGGCATGGGTGGATTCGGAACCGGTGCAAAATCTTCTTCGGAAAGTCCGGCAAGTTCCCGCACGGCGCCCTTCAGGTCGAAGACATCCCAGTTTCTACGCGACCCGCCGCGCCAGTCTGCCCCGGAAGTTTCACCGGTTGCCACCATCGCAATCCGCGAAGCCTCTCCCGCTTCAGAAAACACGCGTCCGCATTCAAAGAGCCGCACCGCGGCCGAACCGAAGTTGAGATTCCGCTTCATCGCGGCAAGCAGTCCGGGGATCAGGCTGGTGCGCAGACGGGACTGGTCGTCACCGAACGGGTTTTTGAGTTCGACGGCCGGACCGAACCACGCCGCATCCGCGACCGAGACGAGCGTGCTCGTCCGCGCCTCGTGGAAACCGAGACCGGCCAGCGACCGGCGGCGGGCCATCAGGAAATCATAGGCCGCATCGGGGGCTGAAGACGGCGCAAAAATGCCCGAGGTATTCGACGGGATCTTTTCGATCCCCACCACGCGGGCGATTTCCTCGATGAGGTCGGCCTCGCGCGAAAGCTCATGGCGGAACCCCGGCACCGACCACGAGGAGTCACCTCCGCCCGACACCTTTTCGAGTCCGGTTTTTTGAAGCGCCTCCTCGATCTCGGAATCCGAAAGTTCCAATCCGAGCAGCGCGCGGACACGGGCATGACGCAGGGAAATTTCCGGCCGCGCCCAGTGGCCCCCGGCCTCGAGGACGACATCCTCGGCGACCCCCCCGGCCACCTGCACGATCAATTCGGCAGCGCGGGCGGACGCGGAGGCAACCATCTCGGGGTCTACTCCACGCTCGAACCGGTAGCTCGAATCGCTGATCAATCCGAGCGAGCGCGACGTCCGGCGAACGGTTCCCGGATCGAAGACCGCGCTTTCCAGAAGAATGTCGGTGGTCGTCGCGGACACGCCGGAATCCTCTCCGCCCATCACTCCCGCCAGTGCCACTGCGCGGGAATTGTCGGCGATGACAAGGGCATCCTCGCTGAGCGAATAATCCCGGCCGTCGAGTGCCCGGAAATTTTCTCCCGGAGCCGCGCGCCTCACGCGGAGAGGACCTGCGATTTTCGCGGCGTCGAATGCATGCAGCGGCTGGCCGAGTTCGAAGAGAACAAAATTCGTTACATCCACGACATTGTTGACCGGACGGAGCCCGATCGAGGTGAGCCGGTCGCTCAACCACTTCGGGCTCGGGCCGACCTTCACCCCGCGGATCCTTCGCAACGTGTAATACGGACACTCCTCCGCCTCGATCGCAACGGCCCCAGCGGCGGATGCAAAAGATGGCGCGGGAATTCCCGGCGACCTCACCTCCTGATCCGTGAAGACCCCGATCTCGCGGGCGACTCCAAGATGATTCAGCCAATCCGGGCGGTTCGGGGTGATCTCCAGTTCGAAAAGGACGTCGGAAGGAAAATGGTCGCCGATCGGTGAACCGACGGTTGCGGTGGCCGGCAGGATGAGCAGTCCGTCGGAATCCTCCGCGAGACGGAGTTCTTTCGCGCTGCACATCATCCCCTCGCTCTCGACTCCGCGCAGCTTGCCGGTCTTGATTTTGAAATCTCCCGGTAGCACCGCTCCCGGAAGCGCCAGCGGGACCTTGTCACCGACCTTGTAGTTTTTTGCCCCGCAGACGATCTGCCGGGGCGTCCCGGACCCGTCGTCGACCTTGCAGACGCTCAGGCGGTCGGCATTCGGGTGCTGGCTGGATTCCAGGACCTGCGCGACGACGACCTTGTCGAAGGCCGCGCCGCGTTCCTCCACCAACGCCACCTCGAGCCCGGCCCGGCGAAACAACGCCTCCAGTTCAGCGGCCGGGAGATCGCAGTCCACAAATTCACGGAGCCAGTTGAGCGAAACTTTCATATGCGTCTGAGAATCAAGGCAAGTCGGAGCGCGACGACCAGACTTTTTTTATCCCGGATCCTGCGATTACTCACCACGGAGGACACGGAGAGCACGGAGAAATGTAGAAAAAACGGTTGTGCGGCTCGGGATAAATACGCGCCATTTTTGTGGTATTCTCCCCTGTGTTCTCCTGATCTCTGTGGTTCAAAAGCACTTTTCGGGTTTATGGCAACAGGAATGCCCCCGGGATTCCGGTGTCCAGGGTGGCGAGTTCGGCTCCGTTTGTCTTTGCCAGAGCCAGAAGGTGAGCGTCGGTGGTCCGCGAGGCGGAAGCGCACCATGCAGGAAAGCCTGCTGACGGAAGATTGTCCGGCAGGAACGCATGGCATTCTCCCAGCGATCGCAGCATGCCAGCAAGCGTGGCAACCGCATCCTTCACAGCGACACTTCCCGCTCCGCGCTGCACCGAGACGCGCACGAACCCGAGTTCCGGGATCGCCGAGGTCAGCAGTCGGACGCCGCGCTTGCGTTTCATCGCGCCAATCCATGCCGCGGCGCGCCCGTGGGCGGCATGGTCGGCCCAACCCCACGCCAGGAGCACATTCACATCCAAAAGATACTTCATGGAAAGTCGGACAGCATCTCACGGACGGACTCCGTGGTGAGGGGCGCGGCACCCGCCGGGGCCGTAAAAATCTCCGCCCCGGTGAACTTGCAGCGAGTCTTTCCAATCGCCCCCCCCGCCGGGTTCCCCGCCGCCCGACTGCGGAGGTAAGCCGACAAACTCATCCGCTCCCGCCTAGCAAACTGCCGGATGCGCCGCGCCTCGTCCTCGGTCACCTTGAAGCTGATCGTCTTCATCAGTATTACCGTAATACCAGGATGTTCCCGGTGCAAAGAAATGTTTTCATGACTCACGCAGAGGCGCGGAGCACGCGGAGGAAGCCTCGACCACCGTCCCGCCGGATACGCATCGGGATTTTCCATGCGCGGCGGCACCAAAAGATTGATCCTTGCGGGGTTTGGTTTGGTGTGTATTATTTCAATTGTGCTTTTTGAATACGACGCCCACAAAAGCGCGATCAATTTTCAGAAACATGGAGTCGGCTTTGAAAAAGCGCAGGAACTATGGGCCGGCAAAACCGTCGAGGCTCCGGCCAGGTCGGACCGGGAACTCCGGTTGCTGCTCGTGGGCAAACTCGATGGGCGGTGCTGGACAGCCATTTTTACAAACCGTTTAGGAAGAATCCGCATCATCAGCGTCAGAAGAAGCACAAAAAATGAAATCGCATTCTACAACTCCCACTAAGCCGACCACCTCGAAAAACCTGGAGACGAAATTCGATTCCGGCGAGGATGTCTTGGATTACTTTGACCTTGGACGCGTGGTCGTCCGTCGTGGAGGCGCCCGCCCGGGAGCCGGTCGCAAACCTTTGGGAAAAATCCGCAAACAGGTTTTGTTGACGGAAGCCATTGTCGCAAAGATCAACCGGATCGCCAAAAAACGGCAGGAAAGTTTCTCCGCAACCGTGGAGTCTGCCTGTGCGCATTTGAGGTGATGAAGTCCGCCAGGTTGCCGCCGAGAACAAGCGCCTCGGGCTAACGCTCATCGTCGAAGCCGCCAAGCGGAAATCTTCCCCTCGACAAGTTAGGGCTTGATCTCGACGGCTTTCATGACCAGTTCTCCACTTTCAATCCCGGCACGCGGCGAAACTCTTTTTCGTTTGCTGTTACCAGGATTGCTCCGGCCGCGCGGGCTGTCGCCGCGATAAAAAGGTCATTGGGCCCGATCACTTTTCCGGCGGATTCCAGCATGGTCCGAATTTCGGCATAGTGGTCGGCGCACGAAGCATCGAGATCCACCGTGGTGACATTTGCCAGAAACCGGTCCACCTGTTCCCGGTGAGCGATGGGCCGTTGGCTCTTGAGGCAACCGACCAGCAATTCCGCCCGCACGACTTGGGAGACTGCAAGTTGCCCTGCGCTCACCGAGTTGATTTTCACGCGCAATTTCGGAGACTTGGCGCGCAGGAACCGCACGACCGTGCTGGTGTCGAGATGGTATAACCCCATACGAGAGCGGTGCTAATCAAACGACTCACGGGGAGAATCGCTGGACGCAGGCAATTCCTTGGGCGCACGGAACGAAGCGTCCGAAATGCACCCGTAAAACACATCCAACGAGCCTTTTCCGTGGTCGCGTCTCGCCGCCTCCCGAAGGCGCTCCCGCGCCCAACGCGAGATCGACACCGCTTCCCGCGCAGCCGCCGCCTCCACCGCCTTCTGCGTTGCGCCGTCGATGTAGATGGTCATCTGCGCCATGCCGGGAATCTATCAGAAAGCGAAGAAAAAGCAAGTATATGTTTGCACATATATGATTTGTTCGAGGACGGAGTGCGACGCCAGGCAAGGGGGAAAGCCCAAGCGGGAAAAGTCAGCCCGGAAGCGCTTCATAAAGCGTGCGGCAGATCTTCAGTTTTGAGGCATTCCCCATCCTACAGGCCGCCGTGCGCCGGGCATTCTCTCCGCTTCGGTTCCGGCGAAAACCTTTGCGGTTGACGAACGTTTTTCGTCCCAAAAGACTTCCATCCGATCGATGAACCGCAAAGAAAGAGAGATTTATGAAAACTGACAAATTGCACGTGCCGGAAATGCCGGACACCGAAGGCCGCACCACGGACTGGTCGAAAGCCGAACGCGTCTCGATGCCGAACCTCAAGTTCTCCACCGAGTCGATCTCCCTGCGCCTGCCGGTCTCGCTCCTCCACAGCATCAAAGCCGCCGCAAACAAGCGGGACGTCCCCTACCAGAGCCTCATCAAGCTGACCCTGGCGGAGAAGTTTCTCAAAAGCTGAAAAAATCTGCCAATGACTTTTGAACTCTATACCAATGCCGTTCTGACTCGCGACATTGCCGAGGATGATCTCCGTGCAGGCGATATCGTGAAGATCATCGAATACCACGCCGTGCCCGGGGGCGAGGATGGTTGCTCGATTGAGGTTTTTGACGCTCTCGGCCATATTCGAGGCATTGTCTCCAGTTTGACCGAAACCCGATGAAACTTCCGCCCGATACAGAGATCGCGATGGAAAAGCTCACACGCTATCTGCTGGTGCCGCTCGCCAAGTCCGACAAATCCCACTGGCTCGCCCGCGGAGGTTATACGGCTGCAAACCCAGAACGCCTGATCGATGATCTGCGAACGCAGATTCTGACGCTCGACGCGACTCCTTCTCGTAAAACTCCATTTGGCGAGTCCTTCGAAATTCGCGGCGAACTCCGTGGGCCATCGGGACATCCAATTTCTGTGAGAACCATTTGGTTAAAGCCGCCCTTGTCTGGGCGCTTCCATTTCGTTACATTGATCCCGCTGTCAACTCGGTTGAAATGAAACTCGAACTCTACAAGGACGCAGTCATGAGCGTGGACCTGCCGGAATACGGTCTCCGCAAGGGCGATATCGTGAAGCTCATCGATGATCTCGATGCAGCCGACGGATCCCGCGGCTATGCCGTGGAGGTTTTTGACGTTTTTGGGAACACCATTGATGTTCAGTTCATTCCGGCAAATGCCGTTGAACCGCTCCGGACAGGCGAGGTTTATTGTATCCGCTCCCGCGAACACGCGGCTGCTTGAGTGATTCGGTTGCTTGTGACGTGCGTCACAACGCTCTGGGAATCTCGGAAAAACCGGATTGTCTCCCTCTCGATATAAAGCGGCATGCTGCCAGCAGATGGAAAACTGCTGATTTTTGATGGCCACTTTTCTGAATTCCATTGGAAGCGGTGGGCAGCAGGTCACCACCGGAGAACGCTGGTTTGGCGAGCGCCTACGAACTCTGCTGGAGGAGGATTATCTTTGCTGGTACGATGTTCCAGTCGGTCCGGTCCGTCAGCATCGGGTGGGAGGTTTCGGCCTTCGGCACGCGGATCGGTGCGTGGGCCGGGTTGTCGGAGCTGAAAATCCAACCATCGGCATCTTGGATCTATGATTGTCGAATTTGAGATTGAATTGATAACGCGCCTGCCGCTACAAGCTGGCTACTACCACAAGGACTCAAATGGAACCAGAAACGCACAACGCAGAAACCATTGCCACAAAATCTGCAAATTGGATTCAGTCCGAGTATTTCCGCAGTCTTACTAACCATACAAGCGACGGGCTGACATACTTCAACAATCTGATCTCGTGGAGTAACAGTTTGGTCCTTGTTACCGCGATCGGGGCCATCCTGACATTTGCAACCGCACAAAAAACCATTGATTACAGTGCTGTGGGAATTGTCAGCAGCTTCCTCTTGATTTTCGTCCAATACCTCGCTTATCGCGCTGCACGAGGCTATTGCAACTTACTTCGCTTCTCGTCTCTGCAAAAGGACATTGCTGCGTGTGCAATGGAGCAATCGTGGGATCAAAATCTAGCTAGGATTCAAGAGAACATAAAGGCATTTCACATTGGGTGGACTTCGCCTCTGTCACCATGGTCGGTATTCTGGAAGATTTGGCTCAGCGCAGGATTTCTTTTTCACCTTACACTTGCGTCTGCTCTATTGGCATTCTCAATCTATAAGTCAGGCTGGTCCTGCATGTGGAGCATAACACTCTTGATTCTCGGGATTCTGAGTATTACATTAGCATACACATTTTTCTTTAATTCACGCTATTTTCGTAAGTGGAAGAAATACAGCATTGCAGTGGATCAACGGTAGCCTCTTTTCCTAGGTGCCGACAGGTCAAACTGCAAACACCCAAACTCAAGCATCCATCGCGGTCATGAGTTGCTCCATGCCGAAATTCAGGAGGAACTCGGAGTAGTATGAGGCGAAGACGTCTTTGAGGTAATCTCCGATGTCCGCGTCTTTGTCGTCCTGCTTGACGGTGTAATTCTTCTTCTTGGAAATCGTGTAGAGGAAGAGGGTGTGGAAATAGACGGAAGTGATATAGCGCTTGTCGGCGGCGGCGAGTTGCTCCTCGGTCGGTGTTTTCAGCTTGGCCTTGTAGTTTTTGAGGACGGAACTGTCCATGTTGATGAAGATCTTCTCGATCTGATCTCCCTCGACGAACGGATGCATGATGGTCTGGTAGTCGAATGTTCCGGCACCGCTGGATTCGACCTCTTCCCATGACAGATGTTCGGGGTCCTTCTTTTCCTGGTAGACCAGCACGGGCGGGGGCAGGCCGATGGTGTCTTGTTTGGATTCCTCTTCGTTTTGGGGCTTCGGTTTTTCCTTCTCTTCCTGAAGGACTTTTACCCAGAACCGTTGTTCAAGCTCAACACCAGGGCCGCCGAGAGTGGCCTGGATTTCGATCATGTCATCCACGCCAACGTTTTCGGTGGGATTGAAGCTCACCCGGATTGTCCCCTGGCTCGGACTGGATTTCGTCACGTTCAGGAGTTCTGACAATTCTTTCGGCGTCCCTTGCTCCGTGCCTCCTTCTGTCTGGTTCGGCTTGAAGCTCAAAAGTGAGAGCCTCAAATCGCCTGGGTCATCGCTGCGGTCGAAATATTCGTCCTCGGCGTCGGTGGAGAATTTAATCGTTCGTTTGCTCCCGAGCGGGATTCTAGCGGCAGGATGGGATTCCGTGCCATCGCCTTTCAAATTGAAGAAAGATGGGAACCGCTTGCCCTCAAAGTGAGGCGGCTTGTGGTCATCCTTGTCGTGGCCCTCTTCTGACTCGTTTTGATCTTTGGAATCGTCCCCATCGGATTTGGAGTTTTTCCCTTTCCCAGTTGTGCCGGGCTGGGGCTTGTTCTCCTCCAGTTTGAACGTTTCCTTGAGCAGTTTGAGAAGATCGCTGTTGAGGGGAAGCGATTTACTCAGAGATTTGAGGAGGTCACTTGTTTCTCCGGTTTCGAGAGTCAGGGAATCTTTCCGGTGTTTGTAGATTTCCTTGAGCTTGCTCTTGGAGAGCACGTCCCCCACCAGTTTTCGCAGCTGACGGCTTTCCTCTGCGTCCTTGAGGCGGTCGCGGGATGCCATGAAAAGCTCGCTTCGAAACGATTGCTTCATCTGCGTGCAATCCACATGGATCAGCAGGTGATTCTTCAAAAGCGGCATTTTCAGAGTCCGGGTGATGAACTCATTGGTGTAATGCCCATGCACCTGACCATTCTGGGAAAACAGAACTGCCATGTTGTTTTTGAAAAACTCCCGATCAATGGAGTCCCTCGTTTCTTTTGCTGTTTTGTCGTCAATCCTGCTCTTGAAGACGTAGCAGGTGATTTTGGCTTTCCCGATATCCGCGCTTTCGTGTTCCTCTGAAAAGTGCGTCTCGACGTATCTAGAATCGTCCTGCTCCAAACGCCGCTTCAATCCAAAAAGCTCTCTCGCCAGATTTTTGTCGTCGGGATAGCGCTCGGGGCGGTCTATTGTGTAGATCGGAAGAGCCGGTTCGAAAAGGAACTCGTTGATGCTCTGGTTCAGGTCACGGGAAATGACGGATCGTGATCCAGAAGGGAGATCGTAGCTGTAGAGTTTGACGATGGTCCCGGTGGTGAATTGGCGACCTTTCAACCGAAGATCTAGGGATTCGATTGGAAAGTTCGGGATCTGGCCATCAATTTTAAGGTATTCATACCAGGTGTTTTTCTTAGTTTTTGCCTCCTCATCGGACAGAGGATGTTTTCGTATGAGGGTGAAGCCGAAATTCCCTGTTCCGTCGAATCGACGCGAGCCGATGAGTTGGAAGCGGTGCTTACCGCAGAAGACAATGGCACCGGTGCCACCCATGTTGTATTTGCCTTGGACGAAGTGGATTTCATTTTTATTGCCGCGAAGCAATGAAAGGAAGGTGTGCTCAAAATCTTCGGGGTGCTGCCCCTCCCCATTGTCGTAGATGGTCAGCGAGGGAGCCAATTTTGGTCCATCAGCGAGAATTTGAATCTCTTCCGCCTGCTTTTGGCGAAATTCCCCGAGATGCCATGAGTGGTGTTCGATGTTAAAAAAAGACTTGATAGCATCGTCCATTGACTGGGGAGCTTGTGAGGACTTCGGGTCGACGGCTTGCTCCAAGCACTTCCGCATTAAAATGGCATCAATCGAGTTTGTGACTTTCTCAATTAGTGCGGCAATCGGAGAAGACTGCTGATTCTCAATAACCCCGAAGTTATTTTCGCTTCCTCCTAGAGGATGCCAATGCGCAATTCTAAATAACTGCAATACTTCACTAGTTACCGCGACTTCGTCTTCGCAGCTAATGAGTTTACTAAAAATATTTTCAGAGTCTGACATCAGATTCGCTCACGTCCCAAAGCTGTGCAAGCTGCCTGATTAGCGATATTCTAGTAACACCAAGCTTTTCCGGCTTATCAATAGCGCTGTAGATTAAATATTCCTCTGCGACCTTCTGGTTTTCAACATTGTAAAGCATTTTCCCGGACTGCTCGTTCCAGATCACGCCTTTCCACGGAGCATCACTTAATATTTGAGAAACTTGAGCGAGGCTCGCTAACGCCGAAGCGGTGCTCCAACCATTGTCAAGTAGACGGCGGTATGCGCGTGTGTAAATTAGTAAGCCGATCGGCCTATACGCAACATGGCCGCCGTGTCGACCTCTATGCTCAACAGCGAACTCTGACTTAGAATCACTATCATAAGCATACTGAACTGCTATAAAGGCGGCACCCAATGCTTTTAGATAGGAAACAACAGTCTCTTTAGAATTCTTCAACTCCGTATCACTTGGTCGATTCCGTTTGCGTTCTTGCCATTCGGCCTTTTTACAGTTTAAAGGCTTCAGAAGAATATCACAGATTTCATAAAGAACGCTGATGGTTGTAAAATGGTTCTTGTCCGAAGGGGAAAGGCTTTTGGTGTTCTTGATTGAGATTTTATTCTGGAGTGGCACCCAGTCTTCCACGATGGCTCGTGTTGTAATTGCTGAAATGTCATCCTCATCTAGGCTTATGATTTCCTCAGGCCTAACAGGTTTGGCAAATCGATTGAGACGAGTAAATAGACGTCTAGTGCGCTCTTTTCCTGGTTTGTCCAATTTGTGAGGGACAAAAATTACTGTTACTTCTTCAATGCCTAAATCGCCCTTTGTTCTCTGCGCCTCCTTCATTCCATAAACGCGATGCTGTCCGTCTATTGCAAATATCTGTTCAGCGCCGGTCAACTCTAAGACACCAAATGCGCCCTCAAGGTAGTCAGGCAACAATTTTTTCTCAACACGAGTGTGGCGCGGAACCGAAAGTTCATGCCATCTGGGAGCTCCTCCGTAAATGCCGACAACAATTGCATTAAAAAACCTCTGCTTGTCTGTAAGTAAGTATTTCGATATTTGCTTAACATGTTTCGATTCATCAAGGGCTCTCTGTAGCAAATCACTTAGTGTCTTGCTTTCGTAAAAATCAGATGCTACAGAAATGCGTGATGCGATTTCCTTAATCTTCATTGAGACAATGTAATAGTTCCAGTCTCCCATGAAGGCTTTTATCGTTGGTAAAAATAATGTCTTTGATGAAGAGGTTTTCATGACAATCTTGCAGCTTTAACGCTTTTTCTTATTTTTGCTGGCATTTCATCCGGATCACAGCATGGAGGGAGGAATGTTTCTAAGAGATTGTTTTCCACTTTGTCTAAATGAGCGAGCCCAACTTTGGTGAACACAAAAAATACGTTGTCCTCAAATTTATTGAGCATTCGAACTACAAGTGGCCTTCCCGAAAGCTTTTTCTCTTTGCCCAAATACTCCCCAAACCTTCGTCGCAGATTATCAGTCTGTCCAATATACATGACGTATTGTGGAAAGGGGTGACGAGCGACATTTTGATGGACAAGAAGACTATAAACGCCAGACGTTGGTGGTATATTAGCCTTTTCTCTCCGAATTAATTTACGCCTTTCCCAATTCTGTATGCGTGAGAACTGCCTAAATCGCTTCCAAATCTGCGGATCTAGGACAAATGTAAATTCGTTGGATTTGAGGGAGTCAACAAAATCTAAGTCTATCTTTGAGGCAGGCATATAGGCGCATTTTATAACTGGCAAATTAGGCAAGCTTTTGGTCCTGCGTCTGCCTCTTCAAGTCCAGCCAAAACGTCGACGAGTTTTTTGTTTGGTCGCGATTTGCGATAGCGCTCTTTCATCTCATCAGCTTTTGCTCTGATCTTTGCAATATTCTCTGGTTTGCGAAGCTCACTCAGAGGCATTCCTTGGTTCCATGTAAAAGTTTTCCCAGCATCGGGACTGATTTTCTCGTAAGCCTGAGCTTTGTCGAACTGCTCTGGATGTGCTTCGAGAAGGCGGACCCATTCGATGGGCTTTTGAAAAAAGCAGAAATAGCAGCCGGAGTGAGTGCGACCCCAATTCAGATATGGCGGGAGCCCGATTCCACTCTCAGTCAGGATCTTCATGACCCCGGCGTAGTCAATTCCGTAGTCTTTGAACGGAAAAACGGCCTTGATGTTCTCCTTCGTGCTGATGTAGCCAACTCGATCCTCGTCGGCTCGTATGCCGACGTAGCTGATGACTTCTCCTTCGCCGACGTAATCCTCAAACGGTTTGAGTTTCAGCATCTTGGTGCACCAGCGCATATTGGGAGCGGGGAGATACCCTCCGAAGACTTCGAGCCAGTGGTCGAAATTCGCGCGGGGGTTGAGGCGGACGATTTTTTTTCCAAGGTAGGCCTCGACTTGGTTTAGATAGTCGATGGTTTCGTCCAGTTCGCTCCCTGTGTCGCAAAAAACATATTCCATCTCAGGCACCTTATCCCGCATGAAGAGAGCAAGAGCCGTGCTGTCCTTGCCTCCGGAGAGACCGAGAATGTGACGCGGTTGGCTCATGGGGTGTTCTTCAATTGAGTCCAGATGACACGCGAAGCCGCCGCCAGGCCGAGGCGTTTGTTTTTGCCGATGAGCTTTACCATATGCTGCTCCAATTGGTGGAGCTGGGTTTCCTCGTCCTGGTTGAAGTGGACGACCTCCTGTTTCTCCTGTCCATCGGCCTGGGTGACTGCGATGCGCATGCCGCGGGCAGATTTATCGCCATTCCCGGAACGGAAGGAAACGCTCTCGGCGCGGAGAAAGCGGCCAATCGCGGCGGGCAGCTCCCGGTTAAAGTTGTCTTCGTCTTCATCCTTCCAGCGCTGGGGCGGACGGAGAGCGAGGAGGCTGCCCAAAGACTCCAGCCATTCGCCTTCGGCCAGTTGGTCGTCAAAGAGTCGGAAGCAGAACGATTTCAACTTAGGCTCGGTTACGTGAAGGAGGAGTCCTTCGGCGCGGGCTGCTATTTCCGTCCGCGTTTGGGCGAACTTGGATCCGGTGTAGCCGAATTGTTCGCCAAGATCATGTCGCATGCGGTTCTGAAGGACGGCGAAACACTGACGCAGTTCATCAAGGGTGTCTTTGAGGCAACTGACGAAGGCTTCAACCTCTTTTGTCGGGACTTTGCCTCCGATTTCAAATTTTGAGAATCCGCAGGCAACAGGAAGATCGTGGAAGACCATTTTCACGGGTTCCTGGGCGGCGAGGATGACCTCGCGAACGGCCAGGGCTCGTTTGCTCAGGCGTTTGGTGTTTCGCGTGTATTCCTCCAACTGGGCAACGAACGTGCAGAGCTTGCGGACGACATCCAGGAGCTCGATTTCTGCATCGCCGGCCGAGCGGACTTTGAGAATTTCAGCCAGCTTGGCAAATAACTCCGAGCGAACTCCCTCGATCTTGCAGTATTGGAGTTCGAAATCCTGCGGATTTTTAGTGAGTTGAAGGAATGCTTCCTGGTGGAGTTCGCTGAGGAATGTGCCGTTTTTGTAAAACGCGACCTCCTGTTCATCGGCGATAGCGATCACGGCAAGCAGGAGTGGAATCAGGCCATCGCGCACGCCGTAAGGTGCCTGGTGCAGCTCACGGAAGATGTGATCGATGGGAACGCGCGTGTCGGGCTGTTCGCTGATGATTTGCCGGATTCGGTTCAGGGCCGGAAGAACTTGGCAGGGGTCATCCGGGCCGGGATCACCGATTGTCCAGACACCTTGAACATCGCGATGAAGGTGCGCCTGCTGGAGTACTGAGAGATACATGGATTTCTCGGGCGGGTTCTTATCTGCCGAGAATCCGAGGAGGGGTTTATCCGCATTGGCAAACATGAGTTCGACAAGGCGCATGCGGGCAGCGGCAGCGGCAGAACTCAGGGCACGGCGGTTAATCAGCTCATTTTCGATGCGTGGCGCAGCGCTGTATACTTTGTCGCAGAGTTCAGAGAGCTTGGTCAGAAGCTCGCGGCCAGTCTGAATTGGGAGCTTTTTACCCTGGTAAACCCAAGTCAAAGAGGTTTTGCCACCCAGGCGGTTGAGGCCGATGTAATCCTGGATGTTTTTTTGGAGCTGATTCGCTGCCTGATCTTGGTATCGCGAAACCTCTTCCCGCGCGTAGGTGTCGTTATTGAGTTCCGGCGTATTCGCCATGACCCAATCCCAACGAAGAGATTCAAGGACTGCGCCTGAAAGTTTTTGGAGCGGCTGGGGAACGGCGATAAGATCCAAGCGGGTGGGATCCTTCTTTTGGGCAAGTGCAATTTTCAGGCTCGCCTGGCGATCCTGTTCATTTTCGCAGAGTGGAACGAAGATCGTGCCGTCTGATTCGCCGTCCGGCTGCTTGAGGCGTTCCTCAAGTTCTGACGTTGCGCAGTATTGGATCTGAAAAAATCTGAGGTTGCCCGTGTTGATGTAGTGCCTGCGGGCGACGAGTGGACGGCTGTCGAGTTTGTCGAGGATTGCACTGGAGACATTCGGGAGATTCGGGAGGCTCCGCTTGGCATCGTCAAACCGCGATTCGATATCGACGCTGGAATAGGCCCAGAGGCAGAAGCTCTTGGCGTGCCCGCGATAGTGGATGACCCCACGCTTGCGGAGATTTTTCAGAACAGAGGCGACTTGTTCTTGTCCAGCTTTGTTCGATCCGGCAACCGCCCATTGAATGGCTTCCTCGGTGGGTGCCATGTCGTCTGCCTGGAGGACGTTCAGCATACCGACGGTCTTGAGAACAATGTGATCGAGCGGTTCCGGGGATTGGTAACTCTCGATGCAGGATTCAATCACGCTCCACCGGCTGCGGTAACTGGCGACCGCTAGGCGATGGCCGAAATTCAGACGAACGTAGTCGTAGAAATCGTGCAGGCGGTAAGGGCGGGCAGATTCGACGGGCGACTTTGAACAAAAGGCCCGGAGACCAAAGGGCTCGAAAGAGAGAAGAAAACTGAAAAGAGACCGCTCGTTTTGCCCGAATCTCTGGAACGTGCGGATCAGGACCGGAAGAACAAGCGGATCAAGGGGGAAAATCCCGAGCGCGTGGTCGCGCAAGGCCGCCTTTCCTGCGGCCGTGCCATACCATCCAAGTCGGATGGCTTGCTCCATGGATGCCGAAGCCTGCTTTCGCAGCGGGTCGGGGAGTTTTTGTGTTTGCGTGTTGAGAGCCGATGCAGCAATCGCTGCGATTTGATCCAACGGCTGCTCGAAAACGATTTCCTCCAAACGACCGGCAACCTTTTCCCATTCGCGCTGGGAGGTGACTGATAGCTGCTCGGCGTAGGCATTGAAGCCCTGATGAAGAAAGCAAACGAGGATGAAGGGGTGCTTGCCGCTTCGTTGTGCAAACTCGCTCAGGCGTTGCAGGAGATAAACATCCTGCCGGTCAGGGTGCAGGGCGGCGTATTCGAGAAATTTTCCGACTTCATCCAGAATGAGCATCAAGCCGTTGGCTTTTCCGGACGTGACAATTTTTGCAGAAGCTTGCTGCACCAGAGAGACGAGCTTGTCCTCGGAAATAACTTCATCGCTTTCGACGAGGCGCGAGATTTCCAGTTCGAGATCGGATTTGCGGCCTTTACCGGCATTTTCCTCCAGCGCGGTTGCCAGGCTTTTCAGAATGGCCGTTGCCATGGGCTCCCGGCTTCCCACTACCAGCACGGGCAGGTATTGGCTTTTCCGGACCTGAGGAAGGATTTCGGCGACCTCTTTGAAAAGTGGTTTGGGAAGGCGATTGCTGGCGTCCCTAACCGTCGAGGCGAGAAGAAGACCGAACGAGGATTTGCCCGTTCCGTATTGGCCGGTAAGACGCCATGACCGCCGACTGGAATTCGCTTCCATGCCTTCACCGATTCGCGTGAGGCATTGCCGCGTGAATGGAGTCAGGTGGTAGCCCTCAAGTGCGCTCGGGTCCTCGTAATCGCGGACAAGATCTGCTGAGCGGAGGAACCGTTCAGAAGGTCGGATGAGAGAGAGCAAGTCACTGTTAGGCATATGTGGGGACGGTCGCGTAGATCGCGGACAGCGGGATGGTCTCGTCGTGCTTTTTGCGAATCAGGGATGAAATGGAGGCCGATTCCCTGAAATCAAAGAATCCGTCCGTATCTAGAGACAAGGACTCGGCGCGACGGTGAATGTCTTCCTCTGGAAGTTTAAAGACTTGGCCGGGGCTGCCATGCCCGGATGCGAGCAGTTGGAATGAAAGTGTTTTTTCCCGGGGGTGCCGGAGCCGCCAGAATTCATCCACGCAGTAGGCGAAGAGCATGGGGGAGATTTCCGGCTTGGGTTCGCGTCGGAAAACGTAAATCGGCTCGGGCCTGCCCGCATTGCGCTTGCCCGCTCGGTGACCGACTTGATCAAGGAGCCCGAGTTCAACAAGCGGGCAGTCGAGGTTGTCTTCCCGGACTTCACCTTTTCTCCCCCTCGTCGGAACGTAGGAGTGCAGGAAGATTTCAAATTGCTGCTCCAGTGTGTTTTCGGAGAGAGTTTTATCGAGGCTGATCGTGGCTTTTTTCACCGCATCGAACACCGAGGATGCCGTCAATTCAGGCTCTTGGAATCTTGAGAGAAGAAAGTCCCATGCGAAAATCGGATTCTCGATATTCGTTGCCAGCTTCCAATGCAGGAGCCAGAGGGTTTGAATATCCTCAAGAAAGGGATCGAAGCCTTCGTCGAAGGAATCGGTATCCTCATTATGGGTGCGCCAGAAAATCTGGGCACCAAAATCTGTGAGCACATGCCCATCATCGCAGGGTTCGATAACCGAAGCGGATTCCGCCCAGAAGCGGATCGAACGAACCATATTTTTGCCGACGCCGAGTTCGACCATCGCACGGTCCTCCCATGAGGGAGTCAAAATCTCGGGAATCTCGGCCACTTTGCGAACCGCTTTTGGCAACCAAGCATACCGACAGGCAAAAGTTTCATGCCCTGTGTAGCGGTATGTGGGGGTTTGCATCATCTGTTTCTCGTTCGAGTTCGACATGCTATGCGGGCGATGCGGAAAATCCAGACTTTCCCGGATACAAGGAAAAGAAAACAAGCGAGGCATTATTCCGATTCGGCGGGTTTTTCGTAGCAAGGCACCCACGATCCTTGCAGGGCAGCACGGTCAACGGGTGTCCTACCCAGAAGAAAAGTGCACAAGCCGATAATGGCGTCCCACCACAAGTTGAGATGGGCTTGTTGGCGGATGCGGTAGTGAAGGACACCTCAGAACTGCCTGAGGAACCGGAGGTCGTTTTCGACGAGCATCCGGATGTCCGGGATTTTTGCGAGGTTCATGGCGAGGCGGTCGAAGGCGAATCCGGTGACGATATCCAGTGCTGGTTACGCCAGTGCGGGAACGGAATTCTCCTCGTAGCTGCCGACCAGCGATCCGAGCACATCCATGAAGGAAGCAAGCGGGTGCTCTTCATCTTCCCCGACCTCGTCGGTGATCTCGTCCAAGAGAGCGACAAGGCGCGAGTATTCCGCATTCGTGCGGGGGACACAAACCAGCGAGGAAATGGGGGTCCAGCTCTGCGTGAGAGTGTCAAGTTGTGCTGCGCTCATTTTTTCCAAGCTCCTTTGTCGTATTCACTATGCGTCAAAACATGCCGGATGTAAACTTTTCCCCGGTTGTAGTGGATGGCGGCAATGATACGAGCCTTGTTCCCGGCGATGTTAAAAACGGTGAACTTCCCCACCTTGTCAGCATGAGGAAAAACGGATCGGACCTCTTGAATGTCGGAAAAGGTCCGCCCCCGCATCACGGCGAACCACTGAGCCAAGCTGGCTTTGCAGTCTGGGTGATCCGCTGCGAAGTCGTTCAGCCGCTTTCGTGTGATGACGTGCATCGCCGGGAGGATGTCACGCGACCGGGCTGGGATAAAGTCCTGAAATCTGTGTTCCCGGCCCGGCAGCCTGTTCAACGAGTCTCCTGCCCGGCTGAAAATGGGGAAAATTCCTTCCCAGACCGTCTATTTCAGCCCTCCCGATGGGCCGACGCGACACGCGTCGCTCAGAACTGCCGCAGGAACCGGAGATCGTTTTCGACGAGCATCCGGATGTCCGGGATTTTTGCGAGGTTCATGGCGAGGCGGTCGAGGCCGAATCCGAATGCGAATCCGGTGACGGTTTCGGGGTCATAGACGCGGTCGCCTCGGCGCTCGCAGACGGCCTCGAAGACGGCTGGATCGACCATCCCGCAGCCGGCGAGTTCCATCCACTGGTTTCCGAGCGCCTCGGCCCGGATATCGATCTCGTAGCTCGGCTCGGTGAAGGGGAAAAAATGCGGGCGAAATTGCAACTCGGTGCCGGGACCGAACAACTCGCGGAAGAAGAATTCGAGCGTCCCCTTGAGGTCGGCGAGGCTCACGTTCTCGGCGACGTAGAGGCCCTCCATCTGGGTGAACTGGGCGAGGTGCGTGGCATCTACCTCATCACGGCGGTAGGCGGCTCCCGGGGCGATGATCCGCACGGGTGGCGGCGTGTTCTCCATCACGCGGATTTGCACGGTGGAGGTGTGGGAGCGGAGGAGGCGTCCGTCGGGCAAATAGAAGGTATCCTGCTCATTGCGTGCCGGATGGTCTGGCGGGGTGTTCAGCGCGTCGAAGCAATGCCACTCGGTCTCGATGTCCGGCCCGTCGGCGATGGCGAATCCCATCCGCCGGAAGCACATCACCGCACGGTCCATCAGCTGCGTGAGTGGATGGAGCGTCCCGGACTGCGCAAATGTTCCCGGCAGCGTGAGATCGAGCGATGAGACCGCGGCGGCATCTGCTGCCTCGAGCAGACGGATCTCCTGTGCTTCCAAAGCTGTCGAAACCGCCTGCCTCAGGTCGTTGAGCAGCTTGCCGAAGCGTGGCCGGTCGTCCTTCGAGACATGGCGCATCCCTTCGCTCAGGGCGGTGACCGCTCCGCTTTTTCCAAGGAAGCGCACCCGCGCCGCATCGAGCGAGGCCCGGTCGGTGACCGCCCCGATCTCAGCGAGCGCTTCGGCGTGCAGAACTTCGATTTGCTGGTCCATGAGAACAGGAACCAAAGAAATTCAAGCCACAGAGGGCACAGAGAACACAGAGGAAAGGGAAGGCATTTGGAAAACTTTCAAAGATTCAGATCTCCGTGTGCTCCGCGGTTAAGTCTCCGGGGCTTTCACAGGCTGGAAGCCTGTGTTCCTTTGGCTCAGGCGGCCTTCTTTTGTGTCGGCTTCGCGGGCTTTGCTTCCAGCGCGGCTTTGGCTCTTGCCGCGATCTGGTTGAAAACCGCCTCGTCCTGGATCGCGATGTCCGAGAGAACCTTGCGGTCCACCTGGATGTTTGCGGCCTTCAGCCCTTCAATGAAGCGGCTGTAGGTGATTCCCTGGGCGCGGACCGCCGCGCTGAGGCGGGTGATCCAAAGGGCGCGGAAATTCCGCTTGCGGGTCTTCCGGTCACGGTAGGCCCAGTATTTCCCCTTCATCTGCGCATCTTTTGCGTAGCGGAAGAGTTTGGAACGGCGGCCACGGTAGCCCTTGGAGGCGTCGATGACGCGTTTCCGGCGGGCGCGGCTGGCTGGAGCATTGGTTGCTCTTGGCATGTTGTCTAACCCCCTTGCGGGGTCTCCTTGGAGCGGCTGTTCGTTTTATCGTGATCCCCGGACTCGCCTGCTCCGGTATCCCGGGATCAACTCCCGGGCAGTCCGTGGGATCGAAAATGGGCCTCAGTGGCTGAATGGCAGACAGGCTTTGATCCGCGGAACATCCGACTCGTGGACCAGAGTGGATTTCGCCATGTGGCGCTTCTTCTTCGAGCTCTTGCTGGCGAGAAGGTGGCGGCGGCTGGCTTTGGCGCGCTTGAGCTTGCCGGATGCGGTCACTTTGAACCGCTTGGCCACGGACTTGCGGGTTTTGCTTCGGGCGATTGGTTTTGGCATGGGAAAAGGGTGAAAAGCTATCACCCGCAGACAGCTTGGCAATCACAAAATCCGAAACGGAAGAAGCTTTTTGCGCGAGCGGCCGCGCGGCGCGATCGCTTGCGATGCTAATTCTTTGAAATAACGGGACTGTCACCAAGAGTGTTGTAGCCGCCCCGCTCTGTCGGGGCGCACGGCGACAGAGCGCCGCGACCACACCTTTACTTGTTCTAAATTTCTGTGGCCGGATCGGTGGCGGGTTCCGCAGGTTTTTTGGGACTCCGCAGGGTGACGAGGACCTTGTCAATCCGCTGGCGGTCCATATCGATGATTTCGAATTCGAATCTGTCCCAGAGGAGTTTTTCTCCTTCGCGGGGGATGTGGCCGAGCCGGTGGAGGATGAAGCCGCCGAGAGTGGAGAACCGGTTTTCCTCTTCGCCTGGGAAATCATCTTCGATGCCGAGGCTGGATTTGGTTTCGTCGATATCGAGCATGGCATCGATGAGCCAGGTGCCATCCTGGCGCAGCATGGCTTTCGGGTCGTTGCGCTGCTCGCGTTCGGGGAGGTTGCCGACGATCGCCATCATTACGTCGTTGAGCGTGACGAGGCCCTGCAGGCCGCCGAATTCGTCCACGACGAGCGCGATGTGCTTGCCGGATTTTTTGAAGGATTCGATGAGCTTGCTTGCCGGCATGGCGGTGGGGACGTAGAGCGGCGGGGTGACGAGCGCGCGGAGTTCGACGCGGCCCGCCAGCGAGAGGTTCGCCCAGAGGGATTTCACGGACACCATGCCGATGACGTTGTCGCGGGTCTCCTGATAGACGGGAAAATGGGAATGCCCACTGCCGGCGATTTTGCGCCAGTTTTCGTCGTCGGTGTCGTCGAGCGACAGCCAGATCATGCGGGCGCGCGGGGTCATGAGGTCGCCGGCGGTCTGCTCGTCGAGTTCGAACACCCCCTCGACCATGTCCTTCTCCGCCTTTTTGAACACTCCGGCGCTGAGGCCCTCGTCGATCAAAACCCGGACCTCCTCTTCCGAGACGGCGGATTCCTTTGTCTTGCGCACCCCGAGCAGGGCCATCAGAAAGTCGCTCGAGCGGTTGAGGAGGTTGACAACCGGGGAAAAGCTGTTGGCGAGAGCGTTCATCGGCCGGGCGAGGGCGGAGGCGATGCGTTCTGGGTTGATCAGCGCAAGCCGCTTCGGAACAAGCTCGCCGATGATGACGGAAAAATAAGTGATGAGCGCCACCACGAGGAACAGGGAAATGCTCTCGGAGACCGATTGGCTGATGCCGGTGTTTTTTATCAAAGGGGTGAGGTGGTCCGCGAGGCGGGCGCCACCGAACGCCCCCGCCAATGTCCCCACCAGAGTGATCCCGACCTGGACTGTTGAAAGGAAGCGGCCCGGCGAGAGGGCGAGCTCGTGGGCGAGTTTCGCTCCGTTGTGCCCCTCCTCGGCCAGCGTCTTGAGCTTGGCTTTCCGCGATGCAACGAGCGCGATCTCCGCCATCGCGAACACCCCGTTCGCGAGCAACAGCACAAAAATGAAAATGATCTCCAGCGTGATTCCTGACATTTGATTAAGCCATGACACTACCGGATCGCGCCTGCCGGGGCAAACGGAACCTCGGAGGATGGATTTCCACCCGGATCACCAGACCTCGCAGACCGGGTGATGTTGTGGAAGCGTCTCCCCGCTTCCTCCACGGGTTTTCATCGCAGTGACCCCGGATTCTCAAATCCCCGATCCGGCCCCGGCTTCGCGCGTATCGGGAAGCCCTGCCGCGAGGCCCGTTGTATAATCGAGAAGGGTGGCAAGGGAATCCTCCAGCGGGGACTCCCCGGTCCGGATCTCAAGCTCCGGGGTGTCGGGCGATTCATACGGCGAGCTGATGCCGGTGAAGTCGGAAATTTCTCCGGCGCGGGCGCGCTTGTAGAGGCCCCGCGGATCGCGGGCTTCACAGACCTCGATCGGGGCGTTGATGAAGACCTCGGCAAACGGGATGCCATCCTGCTGGCAGATCTCGCGGACGCGGTTGCGGTCGGCGCGGAACGGCGAGATGAGCGAGCAGATGACGATGATCCCGGCCTCGGCCATGAGCTTTGCGGTCTCCCCGGCGCGGCGGATGTTTTCGGTGCGATCCTCCGCGGAAAACTTCAGATTCGAGCAGAGCCCGTGGCGGAGGTTGTCGCCGTCCAGGATGAATGTTGCCATCCCGCGCCGGTGGAGCAGGTATTCCAGCCCGGTGGCCAGCGTGGATTTTCCGGAGCCGGAGAGCCCGGTGAACCAGATGACCGCACCCGCATGCCCGAGAAGATCCGAGCGTTTTTCACGGGTCACCGGGCTGACCGTCCAGGTGATGTTGTCGCTGGCGACCCCGGCCTGGCTCTGATCGTAATCGGCTTCGCGCACGATTCCGCCCCCGCCGATCCGCTTGCCCCAGACGATGACAAACCGCCCGGTGTCACTGACGCGGTCGTGGCTGTCGAAAGCGATCGGCCTGCGCGCCCGGATCCGGACGTCGGCGACCTCGTTTTTCTGGAGGACCGCCCGCGATCCGTTGACCGGCTCGAGGGTTGAGGAATCGAGGACCCGCTGGATTTCGACAAGCCGTGCTTCGACCGCCTGGGTGCCGAGCTTGAGCGTGAACGGCTGGTTGAGCGGCAGCGGGTCGTTGCTCAGCCAGAAAAGGCTGGCATGGATCTCGCGACCCTCGACCGGGCCAACTCCCGGATGGCTGGCGATCTGGCCGCGCTCGACAAAAATCTGCTCCTCAAGCGTGATGGCGACCGACTCGCCGACCTCCGCGGATTTCGGCGGATGCTCCGACCCCCAGTCCTCGATGCTCTTGATCCGGCTGCGTTTCCGATCCGGCCAGAAAACGAGCTCCTCCCCCACGGCGAGGCGTCCCGCTTCGATGCGTCCGGCAAGAATCCGGCGCTCGTCGAAGCGGTAAACATCCTGCAAAACCAGGCGCAGTGGAAGGCCCTCCGGCGGAACGGGAATTTCAAACTGGTCGAGAGCCTGAAGGATGGCGGGGCCGTGGAACCATGTCATTTCCGCAGATGGAACGGTGATGTTCTGTCCGAGCTTGGCGGAGATCGGCAGGAAGTGCTGCGGCGTGACGCCGAGTTTCTGCAGGAAGACGGTGTAGTCGGCCTGGATCTTTCCGAAGGTCTCCTGCGAGTAGCCGACGAGGTCCATCTTGTTGACAGCGACAACCACCTGTTTGATGCCAAGCAGCGAGAGCAGGTAGGCGTGGCGTTTCGACTGTTCCTGGATTCCCTCGTGGGCATCGATGAGCAGGATCGCGGCGTCCGCGCTCGCCGCGCCGGTGATCATGTTTTTCAGAAACTCCTTGTGTCCGGGTGCGTCGATGATCACGCATTCCCGGTTGGCCGTCCGGAACGGGAGCTGGGTCGTATCGATCGTGATGTTCTGCTCCTGCTCCTCGAGCAGGGCATCCAGCAGGAATGCGAACTCGAATTCCATCCCCTCCGCCTCGCTCGCCTTCCGGATCTGCTCGATCTTGCCCTCAGGCAGCGAGTTCGTGTCGTGGAAAAGCCGCCCGATCAGAGTGGATTTTCCATGGTCCACATGACCGACGATCACGATTCGAAGCTTTTGGGAATGAGGATTAGCCACAGAGGACACAGAGTTCACAGAGGTTTATAATGAAAAACGTTGGATGCCGTCCACAAGGCGGGGAAGGCCGAAATTGATGATGAGGCCGCGTTTAAGATTCGTAGCCCGGAGATAGGATAGAATTTGGGTAGCGGCGATTTCCGGAGTGCGGGAGACGGATTTCAACTCGACGACAACCTGATCTTTCACGAGTAAATCCAAAATGTGACCTTTGATGACGATCCATTTGTAGGCCATATCCACCGGAACCTGCCTGCCATATCCAATATGCCGGAGATCAAACTCATGGCAGAGGGCCTCTTCATATATGGATTCGAGCAACCCCGGGCCGAGCAATCTATGCACCTCGATAGCCGCACCAATAATCTGTTCTGTTAAATCATCCGCCATCTGTATCTCTGTGAACTCTGTGTCCTCTGTGGCAAATCACATGAACCCTTTTGCCCGGAGTTTTTGCATGGCGTTGCGCTCGTGGTGGTCCTGGGCGCGGCCGGACCGCTCGCTGGTCTTGGTGATCATGAGCTCGGCGATGATCTCCTGGATGTTCGAGGCGGTGCTCACGACCGGCTTCGTGATCGGCCAGCAGCCGAGCGACCGGAACCGGTAGAATTGTCCGTCCTCCCCGCGCCTCGCGAAATACATCTGCGGGATCGGGATGTTCTCCCGCTCGATATACCGCCAGATATCGACTTCCGCCCAGTCGAGGAGCGGTTGGACCCGGATGTGTTCTCCCGGTTCGAGCGCCGTCGTGAACTGGTTCCAGAACTCCGGCGGCTGGTCCTTGTAATCCCACTCAAAATCCGCAGTGCGCGGTGAAAAGTAGCGTTCCTTGGCGCGCGTCGGATCCTCGTCGCGCCGGATCCCCGTGATCAGGGCGTCGAATTTCCTTTCCGCCATGACCTGCTGCAGGGCAACCGTCTTCAACTCGTGCGTCACCGTTACCGGATCGTGCGTCTCATATCCGACAGATGCCGTGTAAGCCCCACGTCCCGCCCGCGCGTCCTCGTTGATCTTCACGATCAGATCAAGATCGTAATATTTCAGCGCCCAGTCCCGGAATTCCAGCATCTCCGGAAATTCATACGTTGTGTCGATATGCATCAACGGGTAGGGAATTTTTCCGCAGAACGCCTTCTTCGACAACCAAATCAACACGTTCGAGTCCTTGCCCATGCTCCACGGCATACACAGATTCGAAAAACTGTGGTAAGCTTCGCGCAAGAGGTAAATGCTCTGGGATTCCAGTTCGTCCAAGTGGTCCATGTGAAATAACAACTAAACCGGTAGATATTCGATATTGCGAGAGAAAAATTTTATGCAGCAGACCTTCCATCCATCGGCAGTTGAAAAAATCGGCAGCGAGCTGGCGATCGCATGGAGCGACGGCGGCGAGTCGTTCATCGGGCTGGAGCGGATGAGGCGGAGCTGTCCCTGCGCGGCCTGCTCGGGGGAGCCGGATGTGACCGGATCGGTGATGAAGCCGAAGGTGACCTATGGGCCGGGGAGTTTTGAGCTGATGAGTTGGCATACCGTCGGCGGCTATGCCCTGCAGCCGCGGTGGGGGGACGGACACAATTCCGGGCTGTATACCTATGCGTGTCTCCGGGGGTTGGGTGGGTGATCAGATCCCACGGATCTGGCGGAGCGCCTCGTAAAGGACGATTCCGACCGACGTGGCGAGGTTGAGGCTCCGTGCCTCAGCCGCCATCGGAATTTTGCGGCAGGCGCAGGAATTTTCCGCGAGCAGGGATTCCGGGAGCCCGCGGGTTTCGCGGCCGAAGACGAGATAATCGCCCGCTTGGAAGTTCGTGTCCCAATACGGAGACTCCGCCTTCGTCGTCAGAAAAAAATACCTCGCGGCTGGGTCGTCGGCGCGGAGTTCGGCGAACGTCGTCCACTGTCTGACATCGCAGCGTTCCCAGTAATCCATTCCCGCGCGGCGCAGCGCCTTTTCATCGAGCGAAAACCCAAGCGGTCCGACCAGATGGAGCCGGGCCCCCGCCGCAAGGCAGAGGCGCGCGATATTTCCCGTGTTCGGTGGAATCTCCGGCTCGATCAGAACGACGTGCAGCATCGGTCACCCTGTCTTTAGGATCCCCCGTTTATTTTTTCCTCGAAATGTTCGGTGGCAGTTCGCGGATGAAAGCCCAGGAGACCTCGGCCACCTGGCCGTTGTCGTAATGAACGAAGAACCCATGCCTCAATTCCGCGTCCAGTTCGACAGAGATGGGCAGGGCTTTCCCAGCGATCTTGTTCGCCCTGCGGATTGTGGCGTGAGGTTCCAGATAGCAAAATCCGTCGTCAAACTCCACATCGAAGGCATCCTCCCACTGGAGATAACGGGCATGCCGCACCCGGCTGAATTTTGCGGTGCCAAACGGGGCCTTGAGTGGATTGCGGGTTTTCACAGGCGGTTTTCTTTTTGCAGCTCCTTGATAAGAGATAGCACCTTTTTGGAGGGTGTCCAAGCATCCAGAGGTGCTCCCGTCGCCACAACAACGCGGCCGAGAAGATTTCCCTGATTGTCAAAAACATGGATGTGGCGCGGATCATGGTCTCCGATCCACCACTCGAAAATGTATCCGCCGCGACGAATTCGCCCCATCAGATTTGAAAACTGCCCGTGGCGTGTTTTCGGTTCAAGCAATATATGGCTTCCGGCAGCCGAACGCAGGGAGACAGGGTTGCCGAAGAGAAGAGCGTAGCGTTCAACGCCTCACCCTCCCGGCGATCCCATTTGTTCCCGAATTTCAAGCCATTGGAGATGAACGACCGGGCGGAGATCGAGGCGTTCACCCGGCGATTCGATCCATATTCGGATTTCTGCTTTTCGCTTCTGACGTTTTACAACTGCGGCGAACATACAAGCTGGTGTTGGCTCAATGAAAATCTTGTCCTGCGATTCAGCGACAGCTTTGGGCCGGGGGTGTTCCTCACGTTTCTGGGTACCCATCGGGTTGCTGCGACAGCGGATGTTCTCATCAACTATGCCGTGGAAATGGGATTCACTCCGGTTCTCTGGAGAATTCCGGAGGTGACCGCAAAAGCGCTCGCGCAGGAGTCCGAAGCATTTTTCATCGAGGAAGATCGGGACGGATTTGATTATGTCTATGCGCTGGATTCCCTCGCCCGGATGGATGGACCGGCCTTCTGTGCCTTGCGACGCGATCTGAATCAGATCAAGCGCCGACACTCCCCGCACGAATTCGTCGAACTGGATTTGCGCGATGCCACGACGCGAAGGGATTTGCAGTCTGTGATGACTCTCTGGAACGCCCACAAGCAGGCGGAGGGAACGGTGGAGAATTATCACCGCGCTTTGGACAATTGCCTGCGCCACGCGGGCGCATTCGATCTGATCGGGCTCGGGGCAATCGTTGGCGACTCATTGGCCGGATTTACTCTGGCGGAGCAAATCGGAAACGGTTGGATGCTCTCCCATTTTGCTGTTGCCGCCCCCCGGTTATCCGGAGTTTCCGGCAGCCTGCTGCACCAACTGGCCCTCGCCGGGGTGAATCTCGGATTTGCGAACCTGAACTATCAGGAAGACGTCGGCGATCCCGGCCTGCGCCGGTTCAAGATGAAATGCGTGCCGGGATTCCTTCGGAAATTTTCGGTGTCTCGCGCAACCCGGGAGGGTGAGGCTCCGCCCGAACCCATAATAGTCGGCTCACACGGAGGTTCGCCCTCCCGCACCAATTGACCGCATGAAAAATCCACCGGCTCATTCGTGGCTTCATCCTTCGCCTGAGGAACGTGCCGTGCCATACGGAAAAGAGTGCTCAACTGGCTGACCCGCCGCCGGGTGGGCATGGCAAAGGTTCGCCCTGCTTGGAGAGGATTCCGTCAGCCTCCGCATCGGCGGCGTCAGCGGCTTTGTCGAGGGCATCGGCTTCTTCGGAGAGATCCTCGGCGAGGAGGGTCTTGGCGGCGCGGCGTTTTTTTGCGGCGAGGGCGCGAAGGAATTCGATGCGGGCGAGTTGCTCCAGGGTCAGAGGTGGGGGCAGGGGGTGGCTGTCCGTCGGCAGCAGCGGGCGGGTCGCTCGCGTGTGGATGCTGATCATCCCGGCGGCGGCGAGATTTTCGAGCGCCTGCCAAGTTGCGGCGTCGAGGATCTGGAGGATGGGTTTGTCGCCGCGCCAGGGGGTTTCCGAAAACAGGTCTTCGATGCGCGGACGGTCGGCATCCGCACCCGCCTGGAGCACGGCGACCAGGACAGGAGTCTGCGAGCCGGGAACCCACGTCTCTTCGCATAGGGCGAGGCGGCCACCTAGCGCGGCCTTCGCGCACGAGGCAAAGTGCGCGGCGGGATCGGATGGCGGGGCTTTCACGGCGGTCCCATCGGTTGGGACTGCGGCCATGATTTGGGAGAGGCGTTTGAGGAATGCCTGGCCGCCGCTCTTGAGCTTGATCTTGGCGAGGTCGCCGGTGCCGTCGAGCACGCCTTGGGCGAGCTCCATTTTCTGGGACAGCGAGGAGAGCATCCCATGCTCGATCGTGTTCTCGGCGATGAGGTTCACGACCGTGACCGGGCGGAGCTGGTTTTTCCGCCAGGCGCGGGCGATCCGCTGTTCGAGTTTCGCAGGGTTCCACGGGAGGTCGCAGTTGATGACGACGCTGGCATTCTGCAAATTCAGCCCGACGCCGCCGGAGTCGGTGGAGAGGAACAGCCGGCAGTCCGGGTCCTGCCGGAATGCGAGGATCTCGGCGCGGCGCTGCTTTTGCGGGACGCTGCCGGTGTGCCACGCGAAGCCGGTGCGGGATTTTTCCGCCCATTCGCGCACGCGCTCGAGCATGCCGGTCCATTCGGAAAAGACGATGACCTTCACGTCGGGATCCGAGAGGCACTCGTCGAGGACGCGGGCGAGCTCGTCGAGCTTCGGGCAGTCGCGGGACGGGTTGTTTTTCATGATCCCCGGCGAATCGCAGACCATGCGCATCATGTTGAGGAGGATCATGAGGAGATCCTGCTCCTTCGGGGTGAGAGGGCGGCGCTGGGATTTTTTGATCAGCTCGGCGACCTGCTTCTGGAGCCCGTTGTATTCGTCGCGCATCGCGGGGGTGAGCGCGACGAAATGGTTTTTGTCCGTGCGGTCGGGCAGCTCGGTCTCGACCTCCGCCTTGCGGCGGCGCAGGAGGATCGGTCGCACGCGCTCGCGGAGCTTGTCGAGGTTTTGGTAGTCCGACGGACGTCCCCGCTCGTCGAGCTTGTAGTATTCGCGGTTGAAGCGGAAGAGCGGGCCGAGGATCGCGGGGTCGAGGAAATCCACGAGCGAGCGAAGCTCGTCGATCCGGTTCTCGATCGGCGTGCCGGTGAGCACGAACGCGTAACGGCTCTCGAGGCGCTTGACCGCCTGCGCGGTCTTGGTGGACCAGTTCTTGATCCGCTGAGCCTCGTCGAGGATCACGATTTCCGGGCGCAGCCGGGCGTTGATGTCGAGGCTGTCCTGGACGATCTGCTCGTAGTTCGCAATCGTAAAAAACGGGGCATCCGGGTCGGAGTAGATCTGCGAGCGGAGGGCTCTCCCGCCGAAGACGAGCCGCAGCGGGAGATCGGTGAATTTTTTGATCTGCTCCTCCCACTCGGCCTTCAGCGAGGCCGGGGTGACGATCAACACGCGGCGCGCCTTGCCGAGGTGGTGCAGGAGCGCGCAGGCGGCGATAGCCTGGATGGTTTTCCCGAGGCCCATCTCGTCGGCGAGAAGCGCCCGCTCCTTGAACGCCAGATGCAGCATCCCCTCGCGCTGGTAGGGAAAGAGCGGGCTGTGCGTGACATGCTCCGGATGGCTGCCATCCGCGACCCCTGCCTCGTAGGCGCGGCGGCTGAGGATCCGGTCGCGTTCGCGCTCCATCGCCTCCAGCCACGGGGCGACATCCTGCGAGAGCCGGAGCACGCCGCTTCGCGAGGCCCGGATTTCTTCGGCAAGCACGGTGGGCTCGAACTCCGCATGCTGGAGTCCGTTCTCATCGAATGCGACGCGGAGGCCCGTCGGCAGCCTGGCGGGGTTGCGTTCGACGCGGAGACGTCCGGCCGTGGCATCGGGCACGATGTCCACGCGCGGGGATGCGATCCTTTCCGCTCCCTTGAACTCAGCCCTTTGGCGGCGGGCGAGCTGGAGCAGGAGTGCTTCCACATGCTTGCAGGTCCCGAGACCATTGATGCGAAAATCCGTGCAGGTGCAGGAAAACTGCCGCGACGCCACGTCGCGGATTTCCGCGCGATAGGTCATCCCGCTCGGCGATTTGACCTCGAAGTTCGAGAAGACCGGGTGGGCAGGATCCAGGTTCGTGATCCGGAATTTTTCCTCCCGCGCCCTGAGCCTCCGCTTGGCCAGCTCGTCGGCATCGGTCGTCCGCCAGTCGGTGTGCGGAGGGAGAGCTGGACCGGACTTTTTGGCAGGCGATTTTTGTTTCATCGGAATCCTTTTCTCTGCGACGTTCCCGGAACGGTCAATCCTGATGTGGCCCCTGATCCGTGCGTCTCGTCGGCACGATTTTTCGGCGGGCTGTCGAAACCCACGCCCGAGACGAGTATGCTTCCCGGAAGGAGGCGATTCGCACGCCCGTTTTCATGCGCGTGCTATGCACGATTTCCCTCTTGCCGCATGAAATCTGTGGAATAGTGTTGCCTTGTGTCCACCATCGTGAACATGGAAGAATTGATCGGGAAGTCTGTCGGCAGAACCTTTGCCGATGAGGACCCCTTCATTCTCCACTCCCGATTGCTCAGGGTGGCGGGGCAACTCGCCGCGACCACACCCTACCCGAGAGGGGTGGTTCGATTCCGGACCCATGAGAACGCCGACGCATGGAATTGGAAACATCTGATCAAGGCGACGAAGAAGCGTTGAGGTGCCGCACCCCCGAGGCTGCGGACCTCGTTACGATTTGCCGGCAACTCAATGAGGCGGGTGCCAAGTATTTGGTTGTTGGAGGATTTGCGATCATCCAAGCGGGATTTCCCCGTTTGACGGAAGATATTGATTTGCTCATCGAGGCAGGCGAACCCAATGAAAAGGTCGTGCTGGAGGTGCTCGCAAAGCTTCCCGATGCTGCGGCCGCGCTGGTCACTCCCGGCGAAGTCGCCAAATATGGCGTTGTCCGCATCGGCGACGAGGTGATGGTGGACCTTATGAAAAGTGCCTGTGGCGTCACCTATGCGGACGCCATCCGGGATGCAGTCTGGCGCGATCTGGAAGGCGTTCGCATTCCCTTCGCTTCGAAAGCCTCTCTCTGGAAGATGAAGCAAACCGTTCGGGCCAAGGACATCCCAGACCGCCTGTTTCTGGTCAAAGCACTTTCTGAAGAGGGCATCCCGCTTGACCCGCCTCTGGAAGCGCGGGAAGACGATGTCGAAGTACCCGCATGGATCAAATCCGTCCTGCGCTGGCTCAGTGCCAGGCGCCGGTCATGATGGGTCGAGGGTGGGTGAGGCGGGATTTCATTCCCCGCGAGGCGGGCGGGTGGGTTCTCCCGGGAGCGCGATACTGGCGTAGATGTCACCGACAGTGCATCGGAATCCGATGGATGGAATGTCCACGACGGCGTCCGGTGCGGAGAGAACTTCGGCCGACCAGTGGGCGGAGCGGCGGAAGACCGTGACTTCGGGGCGGGCCTGATCGACGAGAAGGTATTCATGGAGTGCCGGGATGTTCCGGTAGAGGAACCACTTTTCCCTGCGGTCGGTGCGTTCGGTGGATTGCGAAAGAACCTCGGCCACCACGGTCGGATCGGAAGCCAGGACCGCATCCGGAGCGAGCCCGGAGCAGTCCACCATCACATCGGGATAATAAACGGTGTCCTCGCCATCGTAGCGGAGCTTCACCTTCATGTCGCTGATGAACGTCCGGCACGGTTTTCCTTTGAGGTGGGCAAGAAAGGCTGCGTAAAGGGAACCGGCAAGCTGGTTATGGACGGCGGTGCAGCCGGCCATGGCATAGACTTCGCCGGCGAGATACTCGCTCTTCACCGGGGCGTTCGCCTCGGTTGCAAGGTAGTCCTCCAATTCGATGAGATCGGATTTCCGAAGGGCAGTCATAGGCTGGAGCATACCCAAAGCGCCTTTTTGGCCAAGGGTGAAACGCGGATCAGGCTTCGAGTCGGGCAAGCAGCGACTGATCCTGGGCGCGCCGGGAGAGGGCGTGTTGGTGGGATTTGTCGTTCTTCGTGCAGGCGAGCGTGTAGGGGCGCCCTTTTGTGATTGTGATGCAGTCGAGATCGAGGGAGTGCCTGCGGATAAAATCCTCGAGGGCCGTTCGGTCTCCCTGTGATCTAATAAACCGGTGGGCTTCCGCAGCAGGATCGGCCATGAAGGCGAGAAGCTCACCGATCAGGGCGGAAGCATGAGTGTTTCGCGGCGGGCAGGGTCGTGTCCAATCGGGGAAGGGCTTCAGCGGGCGGGCGATCTCCTCCGCGAGCAGCTTTTTTGCAAAGGCCAGGATTTCTGGGACGAGCGAGTTTTGAATGCGTAGACATTTTTTCACAGAATCTCCCAGAAGGGTCGGGCCAAGAATCTCGCGGATGTATGCAAGTGAGGAGTCAGCCCGGAGGAAGTCGGCGGCGGCGCGGCGGTCCGCAGTTTCAAGGTGGTGGGATGCGGCGAGCAGGATGCGGGTTTCTTCCCGGTCTCCGGGAACCTGGGAATCATTGCGGCCTCCCTGCGACCAGTGTGGAGCGGGTGCGGCCGGAGCGAGGGAGGAAAGCTGCCCGGCAATAGCAGTGGCCCAAGCGGAGGCATCCTGACAGGCAATAAGCGCGTCGAGAAACTGAAACAACGCCCTACGGTTTTCTTCCAAGCCGCCGTTGACCAGATTGTCGCCAACCTTCTCGAACGCATCGAACCCGAATGCCCGGAAAAGCTTCCGCCAGAGCCCCGCATCGCAGAGCACAAAATGCTCCGGGTTGATCTCAGCAAGAAACCGGGCGAGCAGAGCATGCGATCTCGCGCGGGCGATCGCTCCAAGAATCAGGCGAAACGGGTGGTCGCCGGGATCGCGCAGGGTGGAATAATGAACCCCGGTCGTCGGGCAGCCGTGATACTGTGCGACAAGCACCTCGCCAAGACGGTGGAATGCCGGGCCGGTGTCCCGGGACGCGGCGAGACCTGCGAACGAGGCACAGGAACCACGGAAATTGTATCGGCAGAGGATCTGCTCGTGGTCATCCCCGCTCCACAGGACGATGGCCGCACGGCGATACCAGTAATCCACCGTGCAGCCTGCGTTGCCGGTGAACCCCTCGGCTTCCTTCTCATCCGGATCGCCTTTCCCAAATTTTTCCCCATTGATGAGCGCCTCCGGGACAATCGAATACTCGCCAAGTGCGACGCTGCGGTCGTCGGAGTTCCGCCAGTTTCCAATCGAGAGATTCTCTTCGTAAACTTGTCCCATCCTGCCGTCATCCGCGGGATCGTCATCGTCGTATCTGCCTCTGCGTCCGTAGCCGTAACCATCTTCGAGTTCTCCGGTTTGGTGGAACGTCACGAGGGCGAGATGGGCAACGAGCCCCGACTCCCTGGCTGCCGCGAGGAGCGCGCGGGCGCGTGACTGGTCGTGACCTTTGAGGTTCCGAAGGGACAGATTCGCCTCGGTGTAGCTGTGTTCAAGCAAAACGGCGGTGAGTTCGCCCGCCCGCTCGCTCCGGAGCTTTTGCAGCGGGCTCAGCAGCGTCCGGGCCTGGCTCGTCAGAGAAAGATTCAGACTCTTCGGATCTCCCTCCTCGAGGCGCAGGTTGTAAACCAGGCAGCAGCGGAATCCCGACAGGACCGGCTCGACCTCGTGCTCGCAATCCGCAAAAAAAGCCGCGTGCTGGAACGCATGAGTCTCCCGGCTGAAATCCACTTCCTCCTCGCGTCCGTCGTGCCGGATGAGAAGCCGTCCACCCTGGTGGGCCGATGGCAGCGCGAGGATCAACGTGCCGAACATGGCGGCGAGTTTTTCCGTGTCACGGTGAGCGCGGAAGTGTCCGCCCGGGCCGTAAATGAGAAGCTTGTAGGGGGTCGCCGAGATTCTTCCCGTGATGCCGAGATCCTTGCGGACTTGCGCGAGGGTGCGGTCAAGAAACGTCTGCCACACGGTGGAATGGAAGGAAAGGTGCGCCGAGTCGACCTGCCAGCACTTGCGCACGTTTTCGTCGAGCACGGTCTTTTCTCCGCGTCCGTAGGGAGCCTCCTCCGCAAGCTGGACAACCTCTCTCGCCTGCGAGGCTGGAAGCGGAAACGCCAATTCCCCAAGCCCCGCGACCTCGATCCCCGGAAAGAAAAACGGAGCCGATCCGAAGGAATGGAAATCCCCCGTTCCGGTGACCTTGGCGAAAGTTTTGAGAAATGCGTCGCAGGCGGTCATTGGGGCGGTTCACTCTGCGGGCGAAAAGGAACAAGTCCGACGGAGCCTGCACTCAAGCCGTGCGGCCGCAGCAGGACTTGAATTTTTTGCCGCTTCCGCACGGGCACGGGTCGTTGCGGCCGACCTTCGGGAGCTCGCGTTTGATCGGCAGCTCCAGCTTGGGTGCGGGGAGAGGTTCGTCGGAGAGGATATTGGTTTCCACCGGGGCGGCTGAAGCCGGGCGGGCGCGCGCGGCGGGATCCGCGCGGAGCAGGTTTTGCGGAAGGCTCGCGAGAAGTTGTTCGAAGGCCTGGAGGTTTGTCGTGCTGCGGAAGAGGTTGTTGAGGACCTCGGCTTTGATGTTGTCCATCAGCTCGACGAACATCCCGTAGGCGTCGTTCTTGTATTCCACGAGCGGGTCCTTCTGTCCGAACGCGCGGAGGTAGACCGCCTCGCGGAGGCCGTCCATCGCGTAGAGGTGTTCCTGCCAGAGCCGGTCGACGGCATTGAGGATGATGTAGCGCTCGAGCCCGCGGAGGGCGTCGGGATTTTCGAGCTCGGCCTTGCGGTCGTAAGCCGAACGGATCGTCTCCATGAGGAACTGCGCGTTCGCCTCGACGGTCCTTGTGTCGAGGGCCGCCTTCTCACGGGTGAGGCCGAGCGGGAACGTCGAGTTGATCCACTGGAGCAGGCCGTCCGGGTCCGGCTCCTCGCCCTCGGGTGCCACCAGGAATTCCGTAACTTTCTTGGGAACTGCCTCCGTGATGACGTCGTGGATCAGGGTGCGCGGAGTTTCGGAATCCATCACCTCGTTCCGGTAGCCGTAGATGACCTCGCGCTGCTGGTTCATCACGTCGTCGAATTCCAGCGTGCGGCGGCGCATCTGGTAGTTCCGCTGCTCGACCCGCTTCTGTGCGGTTTCGACGCTCTTATTCAGCCACGGGTGCTCGAGCTCCTCGCCCTCCTTGAGGCCGAACGTCTCCATGATTTTCGTCATCCGGTCGCTGGCGCCGAAGTTCCGCATGAGGTCGTCCTCGAAGCTGACATAAAAGCGCGAGCGCCCGGGGTCGCCCTGGCGGGCGCATCGTCCGCGGAGCTGGCGGTCGATCCGGCGGGATTCGTGGCGTTCGGTGCCGATGACGTAGAGGCCGCCGAGATCGGCGACCCCCTCGCCGAGTTTGATGTCGGTCCCGCGTCCGGCCATGTTCGTGGAGATCGTGACCCCGCCGCGGAGACCGGCACGGGCGACAATCTCGGCCTCCTGCATGTGGTATTTTGCGTTCAGGACGGTATGCGGGATTTTCTGGAGCTTGAGCATCCGGCTGAGGAGCTCGCTCGACTCGACGCTTGCCGTGCCGACGAGGACCGGCTGCCCGCGGCCGTGGGCCTCGCGGATCGCCTCGATGGAGGCGTGATATTTTTCACGGCGGGTCTTGTAGATCCGGTCGTTCTCGTCCATGCGCGCGACCTTCCGGTTCGTCGGGATCACGTTCACGTCGAGCTGGTAGATATCGTGGAACTCGTTGACCTCGGTTTCGGCGGTGCCGGTCATGCCGGCGAGTTTCTCGTAGAGGCGGAAGTAGTTCTGGATCGTGATCGTGGCAAGCGTCTGGGTCTCACGGTCGATCTGGACACCCTCCTTGGCCTCGACCGCCTGGTGGAGCCCGTCGCTCCATCTCCGGCCCGGCATCTTGCGGCCGGTGAATGTGTCCACGATGATGACCTTGTTTTCCTCGACGACGTATTCGACGTCCTTGTCATAGAGGCAGTAGGCCTTGAGGAGCTGGGCGATGTTGTGGATCCGCTCGGCCTGCGCGTCGCAATGCTGCTGCCGGCCCGCAATCTTCTGGGCCTTGCCGGCGGCGTCCAGCGCCGTGTCGTTTTCGATGTCCGCGAACTCGGTGAGGAGGTCGGGAAGAACGAAGGCGTTCTGGTCGTCGGGGTTGAGGTAGTTCCGGCCCTGCTCGGTGAGGTCGGCGTCGTGCTGGCGCTCCTCGATGGTGAAGAAGAGCTCCTCCTTCAGATCCACAAGCGCGGCCTTTCCGTCGGTGTCCTTGTAGAATTCGAGTTCCGCCTTGTCCATGACCTTACGCATTTCCGGATCCTCCATCATGCGGAGGAGCGCCTTGTTGCGCGGCTGGCCGAGCTTGAGCTTGAAGAGGGTGCGGCCGGCCTCGTCCTTTTTGCCCGCTTCAAGAAGCTCCTTAGCCTCGGTGGCGAGACGGTTGCAGAGCATCGTCTGCTTGCGGACCAGCTGCTCGATGAGCGGTTTGAAGCGGTCGTATTGGTGCGTGGAAACCGTGGCGGGGCCGCTGATGATGAGCGGCGTGCGCGCCTCGTCGATGAGGATCGAGTCCACCTCGTCCACGATCGCAAAGAAATGTCCGCGCTGGACCTGCTGCTCCCGGCTGGTCGCCATGCCGTTGTCGCGAAGGTAGTCGAACCCGAACTCGCTGTTCGTGCCGTAGGTGATGTCGCACTGGTATTGCGCGCGGCGGAGCTCCGGGTGCTGGTCGTTCTGGATCACGCCCACCGTGAGCCCGAGGAATGTGTAGAGCTGGCCCATCCACTCGGCGTCGCGCTTGGCGAGGTAGTCGTTGACCGTGACCACGTGCACCCCGCGCCCTGCGAGCGCGTTCAAATAGACGGCGAGCGTCGCGACGAGGGTCTTGCCCTCGCCCGTCGCCATTTCCGCGATGCGCCCGCGGTGCAGGATCATCCCGCCAACCAGCTGGACATCGAAATGCACCATGTTCCAGCTCAGCGGCTGATCGCAGACAGTAATGTCGCGCCCGACCATGCGCCGTGCGGCATTTTTCACCACGGCGAAGGCTTCGGGCAAAAGCGTTTCGAGCTCGGCCGCAAGCGCGTCTCCGGCTTCGATCTTTGCAAGGCGGTCTTTCCACGCGAGGGTCTTCGCCCTCAGCTCATCATCGGAAAGCGATTGAAGCCCGGCCTCAATCTCGTTGATGCGGCGGACGAGCGGCTGAAGCCGGCGGATCTCCCGCTGGTTTTTCGAGCCGATGATTTTTTTTATGATCCAGTTGAGCATGGTGAGCAGGCGAACCGATCATCAAAGGCGGATTCCGCGAAAAGTAAAACGGGAAAATTGCCGAGGTTCTCAGGCTGCGGGATTTTCCCGACGGAATTTCTGTGTGGAGCTGTATCCGTCTGGTCCGCAGCAGGCAGGATTTCAGCGCCTCCGGCGGAAGCTTCCCCTGCGCCCGGAGGCAGGGCGTCCGTCCATCCGGGGTTCGACTTTCGGGGGGCGCGGAGCCTCCGGTTCGCCGTTCGCCGGGACCTGGAAGCCCTCGAGCTTCAGACGTTCGATCTTTTGTCCGATGAACCGCTCGATGGCAGCGAGCTTTTTCATCTCCTCGTGGGTGACGAGGGTGAAGGCGTCGCCGGTCTGCTGGGCGCGGCCGGTGCGGCCAATCCGGTGGACGTAATCCTCCGGATGTTGGGGCACGTCGTAGTTGATGACATGGCTGACTCCAGCGACATCGATCCCGCGGGCGGCGATGTCGGTGGCGACCATGACCTCGTACTTTCCGGATTTGAAGCCGTTGAGCGCCTCGATGCGCTGGTTTTGGGAGCGGTTCGCGTGGAGGACGGCGACCGAATGGTTGTTGGCCCGCAGTTTTTTTGCAATCTTGTCGGCGCCGTGCTTGGTGCGGGAGAAAATGATGACGCTCTGGTAGTCGGTTGCGGTGAGGAGCGCGAGCAAGAGATCGAATTTCCGGCTCGGATCCACTGTGTAAACCCCGTGTTTGACGGTCGAGACCACGCTGCGCGATGCGCCGATCTCAATGCGGACCGGATCCCGAAGCGCAAAGTTGGCGAGTTCGGCGATCTCGGGCGGCAGCGTCGCCGAAAAGAAAAGGGTCTGACGGTCCTTCGGGCATTTGGCGATGATCCGGCGCATCGGCGGGAGAAATCCCACATCGAGCATGCGGTCCACCTCGTCCAGAACGAGAATTTCAATCTCGTTCAGCCGCAGTGTGCCCTGCTGGAGGTGGTCCTCCAGGCGTCCGGGTGTGGCCACCACGATATCCAGGCCCTCGCGCAGCGCCGCCTTCTGGGCGCCGTAGCCGACGCCGCCAAAAACCGAACCGGCCCGCAGGTCGGTGAATCTTGCGAAATCACGCATTGCGGTTTCGACCTGCATTGCGAGTTCGCGTGTCGGTTCGAGAACAAGGCACCGGCACCTGCCGTGCGAGGCAAGCTTCTGGAGAACCGGCAGCGCGAAGGCCGCGGTTTTTCCGGTTCCGGTCTGGGCGGAGGCGATGACATCGCGGCCTTCCAGTGCCGGGGGAATCGCTCTCAACTGGATCGGGGTCGGATCTCCATAGCCCATCGCCTGGACTCCATGAAGCAGCGGCTTGGACAGTCCAAGATTTGAAAATGGCATATACGAGCACCGTGGGGCAGCACCGGCGGGATGTCAATGGAGGACCGGAGCCGGCGAGCCTGTCGCGATCGCGTTTTGCAAAAGCCGCAGAAATCCGCCTCAGAGGGTTCCGTCGGGATCGGGAACTTCCTTGTCCCAATCGGCATCTATGGCCGTATAGCTCAGGCAGCTGATCTCCTCGAGCGAGGTGTTGCCGTTGAGCACCTGAGCGAGCCCCTCCTGATAAAGGGTCAGGACGCCCTTCTTGAAAGCGTGTTTGCGCATTTCGCTCTGCGGGGCGTTTGCTCCGATCAGGTCGGCAAGCACGTTGTCCGAGGGACACATCTCCATGAGCGCCATCCGGCCGGTGTAGCCGGATTCCCGGCATTCGGTGCAGCCGTTTTTCTCGAAGATCGTCTGAAGTTCCGGAGGAATTGCAACGAGGTTGGCGGAAAAAATCGAGCGGATTTCCGGAGTCAGCTGGACCGGCCGTTTGCAGTAGGTGCAGAGGCGGCGGACCAGTCGTTGCGCCTGGGATAGGGCCAGGGAATCCGCCAGCAGGTAGGGGGGGATTCCCATCGAAATCAACCGGCTGACCGCCCGCAGGGAGTCATTTGCGTGGAGGGTGGTGAGGACGAGGTGACCGGTGAGCGCAGCGTTGACGGCGGAGTTCGCGGTTTCGAAGTCGCGGCACTCGCCGATGAGGATGACATCCGGGTCCGCGCGCATGAGACGGCGCAGGCCCTCGCCGAAATCAATCCCGTTGGTCGGATCGGTCTGGGTCTGGTTGAGCCCCTCGACCTCGTATTCGATGGGATCCTCGATCGTCTGGATGTTGATGTTGTCGGCGTTGATGCTGTTGAGCAGGGCGTAGAGGGTGGACGTCTTTCCGCTGCCGGTGGGGCCTGTGACGAGGATGAGGCCCTGGTCGCGTCCCATGGCGTCCGCGAGAACCGAGATCTGGCGGGGGGAGAGGTTGAGCTCGCTCAGCTTCCGGATGCCGTCCTGGCGGTCCAGAAAGCGGATCGTGATCTTCTGAAGATCCTTTCGGCAGGGGATGGCGGAGACGCGGCAGTCCACGCGCCTCTTGCCGAGTGTCAGCGAGAATCTTCCATCCTGCGCGTCCTGCCGGCGCTGCCCCATGTTCGAGTAGTTTTTGATGAGGCTGACGAATCTCGCGAGCTGTTCCTCCGGGCAGGAATGGAGGACCTTGAGCTCGCCGTCGATTCGGCCGCGGAAGCGCGCCGTGTTGTAGAATTTTTCGATATGGAGGTCGCTCGCCCGTCCGGTGATCGCTCGCCAGAGCACCCAGTGAACCACCTGCTCGGGAGTGGCATTGATGCTCGACGGGTTGATGCGCTGGATGTCCTGCACGTCGATATCGACAATGTTGGCCACATCCGAGTAGGTCATCTCCTGGTCGGTGGCCGCTGCGCTTGTCGTCACCGACCGGCTCCTGTCGCGGTTGATGGTCGCGATGATCGTCTCGCGCTCGGACAGGATGGTCCGGAAGACCAGGGGGTCGTTCCCTCCGGAAAGCCACTCGTCCTCAAAGGCAAAATTTTCCTTTTCCGCGGACAGGAGGAAGACCGTCTTTACCCCGCAATAGAGCGGGTAAACACCATATTTTTCGAGGAGGGATTCCGGGAAGATATTCTGTGGCGGAGCATGTTCGGCATTGAAGCAATGGTCTCCGGCGGCAAGGTATCGCAGAGCCAGCCCGAAATGGGTGGGAAGCGACTTGACGGACGTCAGCGCGTCAACCGCCAAGCCTGAAAGATCCGGCCTGGCTCGCTCCAGCTTGTTCCGGACATCCTCCTCGAACGGGTAAAAATCCAGCAACCAGTCGACGGCGGCTTCGGGAGTGGAGGGTTTTGGAAGAGGATTGGGAACATGAAGCGGCCCTGACCCATCCAGCGGCTGGAGCTCGATCCTCCCCATGAAGTCCCGCTGCAGGATTGCGTATTTCGACTGCGGGATGAGGACGGGAATGATCAGTTCCACGGGGATATCCCAGAGCTTCGTGCTCGCCGGGTTGTAATGCGCGCAGAGAACCAGGGGGCCGAGGGTGCCGAACGGGATCCAATACTCCTCCTCCAGGGTTGCCATCTGAGGGCTGAGTCTGCGAAAAGCGTTTTCCGCGCGAGTCGAGCAGTTCGTGCGGACTGGGTTGAGGGGAAGAATGCCGAATTTCCGGGATAGCCACTCCAGCGCTTCCTCGGCCGCGATTCCATTGACGTGAGCGAGGTGTTGATGGAGGTCGACAGCCTCATCCGGAGGAGATCCGGAATCGATTCCGCCTTCCTTCAGAATGGAGCACAGGTCTTCCCAGACGTTCGGGCTCATGAGTTCGTGCTTGGCGGGACGGGGGTGTTGGTTGGAGCCGCCTGGATGACCCCCATAACCTTCATGAGGTCGAGCCCCGTTCCGCCTGTTCCCGTCGGGAGGATTTCAAACATCCGGCCGTTCCATCGGGCCCGGAAGGTATTGCTTGCGCTGGTGGCGACAAAAGTGGCATTGGGTGGAAGGTAGGGGGAGCCGGGAGAAGCTAGCCGGACATCGGGATTCCGATAGCGCAGGGAATCAAAAATCGCAAGTTCGTCGTCGCTGCCGGCGGATGTGGTCAGAACGAGATCCCAGTTGCTCTGGTTGAAAGCCAGGACGGCTCCATTGAGAAGATTCATGTTCCGGTTTGCCGTTTCCAACGAGGACGAAAAAAGAACATTCGAAATCGAAGGGACTGCCAGGGCAGCAACGATCGCCAGAAAGCAGATCACGACCAGGACCTCTGTCAGAGACATGCCTGCAAATCCACTCTTGCGACCCTGGATGGTCTTCTTCCGCACAGGCGGGCAGCTCCCGTTTTCAGCCGTCTGCATTCTGTCAATAATAGATATTCGTGGCCCTGAGGCTGTTGCTGATCGTCGTCTTGTTGGTCATCGGGACGACGTTGGTGGGAAGAGTGAACGAGTATCCGGACGGAGTGAACGCGGTGAGGGTGGCTTCCGAGAAGGAAATATACGGTCGGATCAGGCTGTAGCGGCCGTCGGCGTTGTTGGTGCTCCACGCGGTTGCGGCGTTGTTGGTGCCGACCGCCTGCACATAGGAGGCGATCGCCATGTTGAGCGTCTCTGCACGGGCGCGGGCAAGGTTGTCCTCACCGTCCTGCTTGACGCGCACAATATTCGGGATCGCAAGAAAAGTGACAATTCCGATGATGGCAATTGCGGCGAGCACCTCGACGAGGGAAAAGGCGGAAGAAAAGGATGAAGGATGAAGGATGAAGGATGAAGTTTGTGAGGGGAGAGTATTCCGCATTTTACACTCCAAATTTTGCATTCTGCATTTCATATTGTCAGTTCCATTCGACTGTCGGGTAATTTGAGGAGGTCCAGGTAGTGAATCGCAGGGACATCCCGGATTTCACCATGGCTTCGCTTTTGATCTGGGTTCCCGACGAGTTGCTGAGAAAATGAGAATAGGTCGAGCCGTGGAGGTAGTTGCTGCCGAGGAGTCCCAGCGAGGCTGCCGCAGAAGCGATATTGGAGTTGTAGCTCGATCGGGCGTTGGCCAGCGTGTTTGTCCCGCTGGACTGTGCGGCGATCCAGGCGTTCAGGGCATCCTGAAGCGTGACCTGCTGCTGGAAGGCGAGGGTTCTCCTGGCGTCGGCTGCGGCGTTGGAGACCGTCGTGATAATCAGCGTGCTCATTACCCCGATGATGGCGATCACGAGGAGGAGCTCGATCAGCGTGAAGCCGGATTTTTTAACAGGAAGAAGCCACCGGGCTAACCGGCAGCTGCATTGGTGGAGGCAATGCTTCATGCCTCAACCTAGCACGGCCCGATGGGTTTGCCCAAAAGAAAAGTTCATCAGCTCCGTGCGATTGGAGTCCGGACTGCGGGAGGGAGAAGTCGACGAATCTGGCCCGTGGGTTGGGTGGGGAGCCCTCCAGATGATCGCGGATCTGCGCGCCGTCCAGTTCGTCCTTGGCGAGGAGGAACCGGCACCTCTGTCGCCGAGGTCCAGAGCAGGATGACAGCCATCGAGATCGACGCCGGGGTTGACGACCGCACCGCCATGCCGGAGGAAGAACACACCAACCGCTGGCAAACTCAGCGCGCCGGATGCCAAGCTGGGAGAATTTAGAGTCCGCCCAAGCGTGGGTTGTGAGCAGACCGGTTTGCAAACAGGCAATCCGCTCCGCCAAGGCTAAAATGGCCTCATTTTCGCCTTGCTGCAGCCAACTCCCTCGGTGTCAAAACTTTTGAATCAACAGGCTCTTTCTGGATTGAAGACACATTTGATTTTCTCCGTGCCGCTTCCTGTGCTATCATTGCCCCTGTGAACAAACGGTATCAATTGGGTTGGCTCTGCGTGCTAACTGTCTGCCTCATACCCGCCTGCAGAAATGCCGAGGGTCGCTGGCGTCCGCCGGATCCGCTTGGCTACGCGATTTTCGAGGCTCTGGACCGCGGCCCCCGCTCACCGGGGCGGCAGGGCGACAGGATCCCCGATTCGCAGTTTGTGGGGCAGGACGACGGAAGCCTTGCCGCACGCGGGCACCCTCCATCTCCGGATTCGATCTGGGTTGAAGGGACGTGGGGGACCTCCAACGGCCGCCGCGTTTGGATTCCTTCCCACTGGCAGTAGGATGGTCTTGGGTTTGGGCCGGACCGCGCGATATGGGAAAGTTCCGTCTTTCGCATCCGGCCAATCGGTCATTGGCGATGATGAGATGTGGTGGTAAGCTCCCTCTTCTCCAATGATGCAACCGCCGCCCGTTACCAAATACAGCCCCTTTCCGCCGGTGCTTCTGCCCGACCGGCAGTGGCCGAACCGGACGCTCCAGCGCGCCCCGATCTGGTGCAGTGTGGATCTCCGGGACGGGAATCAGGCGCTGGCCCAGCCGATGAGCGTTGCGGAGAAGCTCGAGTATTTTGAGATGCTTGTCGGGATCGGGTTCAAGGAGATCGAGGTCGGCTTTCCGTCGGCATCGCAGATCGAGTTCGATTTTTGCCGGAAGTTGATCGAGGGGAACCTGATCCCCGGCGACGTGACGATCCAGATCCTCTGCCAATGCCGGGAGGAATTGATCTCGCGTTCGCTCGATGCGCTCCGCGGGGCGAGGAGCGTCATTTTCCATCTGTATAATTCGACGTCGCCGAAACAGCGGGAATACGTCTTCGGCGCCACGCGTGATGAGATCGTGAGGATCGCGACCGCCGGGGTCGCGTTCCTCAAGGAGAACATGCGTCCGCTGGTTGAGGCGGGGACGCGGATCCGTCTCGAGTATTCGCCGGAAAGCTTCACAAGCACCGAGCTGGATTTTGCACTGGAGATCTGCGAGGCGGTGACCGGCATCTGGGAACCGTCGCCGGATAACAAGATCATCCTCAACCTTCCGGCCACCGTGGAATACGCGACGCCGAACGTCCATGCCGACCAGATCGAGTGGATGTCCACGCATCTCACCCGCAGGGAGGCCACGACGCTCTCGCTGCACACCCACAATGACCGTGGCACCGGCATCGCCGCCACGGAGCTCGCGCTGCTCGCGGGAGCCGACCGCGTGGAGGGCACCCTCTTCGGGCTCGGCGAGCGGACCGGCAACCTCGATATCGCGGCCGTTGCGCTGAATCTCTACCTGCAGGGAATTCATCCGGGGCTCGACTTCAGCGATATCAACGGCATCCGCGACGTCTACGAGCGGTGCACGCGGATGGAGATCCATCCCCGCCACCCGTATGTCGGCGATCTCGCTTTCACGGCATTCAGCGGATCCCACCAGGACGCCATCAAGAAATCCTGGGAGCAACAGCGGCCGGGCAAGCCGTGGGATGTTCTCTACATCCCGATCGATCCCGCGGACATCGGCCGGAGCTACAAGGCGATCATCCGGATCAACTCGCAATCCGGCAAGGGCGGCGTCGCCTACCTTCTGGAGAAGGAGTTCGGCTACCAGCTTCCGCGGGCGATGCAGAAGGAGATCGGCCGGACCATCAACAAAATCTCGGACGAGAAGGGGACCGAACTCAGCCCGCAGGAAATCCACGACGTCTTCGTGAAGGCCTACATGTTGCCGGACAAGCCGGTTGCTCTGGTCGAATTCTCCACCATCGAACGCTCGAGCACGGTGACCTGCGAGGCGCGCCTGATTTGGAACGGTGAGGAGATGGCGCTCAAAGGGGCCGGCAACGGACCGATCGACGCATTTGTGCAGGCGCTCCGGACCACCGCCTTGCCGCGCTTCGACGTGCTGAGCTACTCCGAACATTCGCTGGGGGCCGGGGCGGGAGCGAAGGCGGTCAGCTACATTCAGATCAAGCTGGGCGGGGGCCGGACATTTTTCGGCGTGGGCAGCGACACGAACATCGAGCTCGCCTCGATCAAGGCGGTAGTCGTCGCGCTCAACCGCGCGATGGATTCTTCCTCCACCTGAAAGCGGCTTTACGCGGCGGGAGCGCGGTGGTATGGAGGGCGTCATGAGAGAATCCGCCGTCGTCTGCCTTCTTCTGGCGCTGTTGTCCGGGTGCTCGGTCGTGACCGAGTTCAATGACGGGCGTTACAACCGGAACAACAAGGTCGGCGACAACTGGCTCTCCGACCAGACTGAGCCTGCGGGAATCAATGTCGCCGGGAACTGGATCAGCAACGATTGGGGGCGCGCGGCGCTGATTCAGGACGGACGCAGGATCAGCGGCATGATCGGCAGCTACAACGTCCAGGGCGTCGCGAGCGGTACCCGGGCTTATCTCCTGATCGCGCAGGGCGAGTGGTATTATTACAGCGCCGTTCTGGAACTCCAGCGCCCGGGCCTGCTGACCGGAAGGTTCTCCCGGGCAATACCCTACGTGAAAGACTTCAGCCGTTCAATGAGGCTGGAGAAGCTCGCCCACTGAGCGGCCTTCACGCGCGATAGCGCTCTGGCAAGGCCGCGATCAGGGTTTCCTTCGGCGTGCGTTCACAAAACTCGCCCAGCGTTTCATCCCCCTGGCGGTTGGCTTCGAAACTCTTGAGGATTGCATCGATGACGGCATCCACATCGGTCGCGAGGATTTTCCCCTTCAGAAGCTCGTTGAACCTGCGGCTGCTGCCCAGCCGTCCGCCGACAAATAGGTCGTAGGCATCAAGCATCTTTCCGTCCACCTTTGTCCGGGCTCCCCGGAACCCGATGTCGGCAATCTGGTGTTGGCCGCAGGACGACGGGCACCCGCTGAAGTGGATGCGGATCTTGTCCTGATACCAGCCGCTGCGCTGCTCCAGCTGGCCGATCAGCGACATCATCCGGTTCTTTGTTTCCGCGACCGCGAGGTTGCAGAACTCGATGCCGGTGCACGAGACGCATCCCCTGCGGAAATTCGACGGGGCATATACGAGCCCGGCGGCATCCATCTCCGCCTTCATGGCGGGCAGGCTGGATTCCGGAACGAACGGGATGATGAGGTTCTGCTTGTTGGTCAACCGGATGGTGTCCTTGCCCGGCTCACAATATTTTTTCGCGAGGGCTCCGACCTTGGCGAGGAGGCCGTCGCGGAGGCGACCGCCGGGGAAATTGATCCCCACCCAGGAAAAGCCTTCCTGCGCCTGGGGGTGGATCCCCATGTGATCGGTCTCCTGGTCGCGAGGAAAGTCGAAATCCGTGTGCTCCTCCAGCTTGAAGGCGAGCCGTGACTCGACCTCCGAAAGAACTTTTTCGACCCCCCAGTCGGCCACGAGAAATTTGAAGCGGGCGCGGTTCCGCTTCGCGCGATACCCGTCGTCACGGAACACCTCGCTGATCGCCTTGGTGACCGCCCAAGCTTGATCCGGAGCGATCCAGACCGGAAGGACCTGCGCCATGTGCGGGGCGCTCGAGAGCCCTCCGCCCACCTTCACCCCGTATCCGGCACCGTGCTTGTCGCTCTTCAGCCCGAAGAACCCGACACAGTTGATGTCCGGCTGGTGGCAGTGGATGTGGCACCCGCTGATCGCAATTTTGAACTTTCTGGGAAGATTTGAGAATTCCCGGTTGTTCGTGAGATTCCGGCTGATTTCCAGAAGCTGGGGTGTGGCGTCGATGATCTCCTCCGGGTTCAGTCCGGAAACCGGGCAGCCGACCACATTTCTCGTGATATCCCCGCAGGCCCCGCTCGTCGTGATCCCCACCTTCTCGAGCTGGTCGAAGATGTCCGGAACATCCTGGATCCGCAGCCAGTGGAACTGGATCGTCTGCCTCGTCGTGATGTCACAAAACCCGTGGCCATACTGGTCCGCGATCGAGGAGAGCACGATCGCCTGGTCCCCGGTGATCCGCCCGCCCGGAACTTTCGTCCTCATCATGAAATACCCGCTGTCCTTCGGCTTCTGCCGATAGACCCCATACCACTTCATCCGGTCAAAATCGTCGTCAGTGATCACGTCGAAACCGAGCTTCGCATAGCGATAAATGTCGTGGATGACGTCGAGCCCGTCCTTTTCCAGCTTCGCCTTCTCCTGGGGCGCAACCTCGACCAAGCCCTTTTTGACCGCATCGAAGTTCGGGTGAATATTGATCATATTGGTAGTAATTTGGGCGGCGAAAGAATTCCTGCAACCGACAAATTGGGCAAGGCCAAAAAATCTCAGTAATACCGTGCCGGCTGGCCGGTCGATTCGAGGACCGAGAGCCAGATGTCCTTGCCGGGATCAACGGTCCTGCGCGCGGAGGTGGCGACGGCGATCGGGACGTGGACGTAGACGCTGTGCCAGCGGGCGACGATGAGGCCGGTTTTTCCGGCCATGCCGGCATGGACGGCCGCCTGGCCGAGGCGCATGCAATAGATCCGGTCCTGCGGGGAGGCGGGGACGCTGCGGATCATGTAGCTCGGGTCGATGTATTTGAGCGTGAGCGCGGTTTTGCACTTGGTGAAATGGTCGGTGAGGCGGTCCTTGAGAAAGTGGCCGATGTCGCCGAGGCGGATATTGCCCGAGGCGTCGGTCTCACCGGTTTGGCCGAGAAGTTCCTGGCCGGCCCCCTCGGCGACAATCACGACCGCATGCCCGCGGGAGACGACCCGCTGGCGGATGACTTCGAGGAAGCCGTGGTCGCCATCCAGCGCGAACGGGACCTCCGGGATGAGGACGGCATTGACCTCCCCGCTGGCGATGGCGGCAGCGCAGGCGATGAACCCGGAATGGCGTCCCATCAGCTTCACGAGGCCGATCCCGCCCCGCGCGCTGCGGGCTTCGGTGTGGGCGGCATGGACGGCATTGACGGCGGCGGCGGCGGCGGTTTCGTAGCCGAAGCTTTTGTCCATGTAGATCATGTCGTTGTCGATCGTCTTGGGGATGCCGACGACGGCGAGTTTGGCCCCGCGCTTGCGCGCTTCGCGCTCGATCGCGAGCGCCCCGCGCTGGCTTCCATCTCCGCCGATGACGAAAAGGACATTGACGCCGAGCTCCTGCAGGCGGTCCACCATGCGGAGGACATCCTGCGGCCCGCGCGAGGTGCCCAGCCAGGTTCCGCCGAACTCGTGGATGTTGGCGACCGCTTCCGGAGTAAGGTTCACGATGGCGTGTCCGTATTCCGGAATGAGGCCCTCAAATCCGTAGGGAATGCCGTAGATCCGCCGCACGCCATACCGGTAATACGCCTGCATGACGATCGCCCGGATCACGTCGTTGAACCCCGGGCAGAGGCCGCCGCACGTGACGATCGCGCACGTCGTCTGCCCCGGATCAAAATAGATTTTTTTTCGAGGTCCGGCGACTTCGAAGCACGGGAATTCCTCGCCGTCGGCGATCATGCGCGAGACATCCGGCAGCTCGTGTTGGACGAGCACCCGGTGGTCGTCGCTGTAAAACGCATGGCCCGGAGTGCACTCGGCCATGAGCTTTTCGAGGGGCGACGCGATCGTCCGCTCACCGAGTGAGCGGATGTTCAACGACGCCGGGTCGAGTTCTACGGTCACGGGACGGTCCTATTTGTTGTCCGCGTCGAGTGAGGCACGGACTTCGGCTTCGATTTCGGCGTAGAGGGCCGCATCAGCTTTCAGGGCTTCCTTCGCGGCATCGCGTCCCTGTGCAAGCTGGTTCCCCTTGTAGCTCAGCCAGGAGCCCCGCTTTTCGAGGATCCCCTTTTCAATGGCGAGATCGAGGAGCGAGCCGGTGCAGGAAATCCCCTCGTTATACATGATGTCGAACTCCGCCTCACGGAACGGGGCGGCCACCTTGTTTTTGACGATCTTGACCTTGGTGCGGTTTCCGGTCACGGAGCCGTCGCTGTTCTTGATCGCGCCGATCCGGCGGATGTCCACGCGGACGCTCGAATAAAATTTGAGGGCCTTGCCGCCCGGGGTCGTCTCCGGGTTGCCGAACATGACGCCGATCTTTTCGCGGATCTGGTTCGTGAAGACACAAACCGTGCGAGCCTTCGAGATGAACGCGGTGAGCTTGCGCAGGGCGTTGCTCATCAGCCGGGCCTGGGCGCCGACGACCGCGTCGCCGATCTCCCCCTCGAGCTCCGACTTTGTGACCAGCGCGGCCACCGAGTCGAGGACGATGATGTCGAGGGCATTCGAGCGGACAAGCGTCTCGCAGATCCGGAGCGCCTCCTCGCCGGAGCTCGGCTGGGAGACGAGAAGCTCGTCCAGATTCACGCCGAGCTTCTGCGCATACTGGGGATCCAGAGCATGCTCGACATCGATGAAGCCGGCAAGCCCCCCGCGCTTCTGCGCCTGCGCGACGGCCGTGAGGGTCAGGGTGGTTTTCCCGGAAGACTCCGGCCCGAAGATTTCGACGATGCGGCCGCGGGGGAATCCGCCGACGCCCAGCGCCCGGTCGATCAGAATATTGCCCGTCGGGATCACATCGACCGGCGAGACCGATGCGTCACCAAGGCGGCGGATCGCCTCGCTGCCGTAATCTTTTTCAATTTGCTGAAGCGCGAGTTCGAGGTTCTTCGAGCGTGCGGTCGCTGCTTTGTCGTTGGTGTCGTCGGATTTGGCCATGTGATGTTCGATTAATGAGCTGTCAGCGACTATGCGCTCTCGCTTCCGCTCATGAAATCAAAAACTCGCGACGCGGCAGAAAAGTCCTCCGGCGGAATGGACCGGAGGGATCGGTTTTCAGGAAAAGAGCAGCTGCAGCAGGGGAAAAATCCTGTGTTTGCAACGACCCAGGTCAAGAAAAACAGATATTTCTCCTGTTTTCATTGAACGTTTTCCTGCCTGGCAGCGTCTGATCATTAACCACATTAAGCATATTCCAGCGGAAGTCACTCAGGTGCAACCGTTGGGGGGTGCCGGAGTGTGGCAAACAAATTCTCAATTTATGGCCATCGAAGATTCTGATACAGGTTTCCAGCTCTACCTGAGAGAGATCGCGCAATTTCCTCTTCTGACAGTCGAGGACGAGGTGAAGCTGGCTCGCAAGATCAAACGGGGGGACCAGGAGGCGCGCGCCCTGATGGTGCGGTCCAACCTGCGCCTTGTGGTGAAGATCGCCCGCGACTACGGCAACTACGGCCTGCCCCTGCTGGATTTGATTTCCGAGGGGAACATCGGGCTCATGAAAGCCGTGGAGCGCTTCGACCCGAAAAAAGGTGGAAAACTGAGCACCTACGCCGCGTGGTGGATCAAGCAGTCGATCAAGCGCGCCCTGGCAAACCAGAGCAAGACGATCCGCCTGCCGGTTCACCTGGTTGACAAGATCGCCAAGATCCGGCGGGTTTCGACGCAGATGACCGAGGAGCTCGGGCGTGAGCCGACCGACGACGAGCTGGCCGAAGAGATCGGGCTTTCGCCGGCGAAGGTCACCGCCCTCAAGAGCGCGGCCATCCGGCCGACGTCGCTGGACCAGCCGATCGGAGACGACGATTCGACACAATTTGGCGATCTCGTCGGGGATGCCGATGCGCAGGATCCGTTTGAAATGCTCCGTGACAAGGACCTGCGCGACGAGGTGGGAGATCTGCTGGATGTGCTCGACGAGCGCGAGCGCCGGATCATCAACTGCCGGTTCGGGCTCGACGGGAAGAAGCCGAAAACCCTTGAGGAGGTCGGGGTGAAATTCGGTGTGACCCGCGAGCGCATCCGCCAGCTCCAGAATATCGCCCTCTCGAAGCTCCGGAAGGCGCTCGGAAAAAAGGAGCGGCCGAAATCCGAGGCCATGGCCTGATATTTCTTGCAGGCTCACCCGCAGGCGGAGTGCCGGCCGGACCTGCCCGTCACGTGATGACATGAAGACTGTGATCCATTGGTTCCGACGCGACCTGAGGATCACGGACAACACCGCCTTGAGCGCCGCCTCGCGAGAGCAGGCGCGCGTCATTCCTGTGTATGTTCTCAGCGGCTGGAATGGTGCACACCGCTGGACCGGAGCGAACCGCCAGCAGTTTCTCTGCGGGTGCCTCTCCTCCCTGGCCGGCAATTTGGAGGCGATCGAGGGAAGATTGCTCATACGGCGCGGAGATCCCGTGCGCGAGTTGGAGAGGCTTGCCGCCGAAACCGGAGCGGAGGCGGTCTTTTTCAACCGGGATCCCGACCCCCATGGGCGCGCCGTCGAGGAGGCGCTCGCAAAAACTTGTGTGCGCCTCGGAATCCGGGTGCATTCCTTCAAGGATGTTTGCATCCACGAGGGAGACGAAATTCTCAATGGCTCGGGTCAACCGTTTCGCGTGTTCACTCCCTACTCGAAGGCCTGGGCAAAAGTCCCCGGACCCGGGATGAGCCCTCGGCCCCGCGATCTGGGAACTCCGCCCGGGATCACGTCACTGCCCCTGCCGGCGCTTTCCGACTGGGGCCTCAACAGCCCGGCTCCGGGGCTGCTGGAGGCCGGAGAAAAAGCCGCGCGGCAGCGGCTGAAAGCATTTCTGTCAGGCGGCCTGTCCGGATATGCAGACGGCCGGAATTTCCCGGGATCCCGGAACACCTCGCGGGTTTCCCAGGATCTGCGATTCGGGCTTCTCTCCATCCGCGATGTGTTTCATGAGGTGGAGAGCGCCGGGGCCGGCCTGCCCGCCGCCGGTCGCTGGAGCGCGGAGAAGTTTGCCGCAGAACTCGTCTGGAGGGAATTCTACATGCAGATCCTCCGGCATTTTCCATGCGTGCTCGCGGAGGAATTCAATCCGGCTTTCCGCGGCATGAGCTGGCCTGGAGACGTCGGGAATTTCCACCGGTGGAAAGATGGAGCGACCGGATTTCCGATTGTTGATGCCGCGATGCGCGAGCTCCGGGAGACCGGGTTCATGCACAACCGGGCACGCATGATCGCTGCCATGTTCCTCACGAAAGATCTCCACCTCGACTGGCGGCTGGGGGAGCAACACTTCATGCAGCAGCTCACCGACGGAGAGATCGCAAGCAATAACGGGGGATGGCAGTGGAGCGCGGGAACCGGAGCCGATGCCGCCCCGTATTTCCGGATCCAGAACCCCTGGACGCAAACGCGCCGCTATGATCCAGACGGGGTCTATGTCAAAACCTGGATTCCCGAACTCCGGGATGTTGCCCCGGAGAAGTTTTTCGACCCTCCGGCCGACGGGCTGTCTCTGGCAAAAAACTATCCTTCTCCCTTGGTCGACCACGCGCGGTCCCGGGATGTCACGCTCGATTTGTTCGCTGCCCAAAAAGCCAAAAACCCTTCCGGCGGCAAGCCGGAAGGGTTCAGTTGGTTGAGTTGATTCTGCCTGGCGCTTAGAACGCGAAGGTGACCTTCGCACCGCCGTAAACCGAGCTGGGCTGGGTCGTGCCCCAGAGGTTCGCGAAGGCGTAGCTGTAGGCGGCGTAGCCATAAACGCTCACCATATCGTTGATCTTGATTGGCAGCCCGACACCGATCTCGAGGTTGTTGGCGCCGTTGAAGAAGTCATAGGTGCCGTCCTGAGTCAGCTTCGGGTTGTATTGGAAGTTCGTTCCATAGGCCACCCAGGGAGCGAGGGCCACAACATCCTTGTAGATCGGGATGGTGCTGTCCACGCGCAGAAGGAGGTAGCTCGAGGCTGTCTTCGCAATGCCGTTGCCGTCTGCAACATCCGGTCCGAGGTTGAAGAAGTAACCGATGGACGGAACCACGGACATGAAGCCGAGGTCGAAGGTGTAGGCCGCCTTCACGTTGAGTTCGTTGGAATACAGATTCAATCCCGTCGGGAACACATAATAGAAGATATACCCGGCACTGAGGGCGAGATCGCCGATCTTGTGGGTATAGCTCGCATAGAGGTCGAGTTCCTTGTAGGAGGTGTTCTGTGTGCCGAAGCCCATCCAGGCACCGACCGTCAGCAGGTCGTTTTCCGTGATGTTCCAGGTGAAGTTGAGGTCGGTCCAGTAGATGCCGGAGCCGTAGTCGCTGCTATTGCCGTAGGCGTTGCGGATCACGTTCACGCCACGGAACATGTAGAGGCTGTCCCACCCGGTGCTGAGCGCCCCGTTGAACAACGGACTTGCCTCTTCGACCACGACTTTTTCCTTGAACGTTTTTCCATCTCCGGCGAGGAGCGGGCTGCCGGCAAGGACTGCCCCCAGGCTCACCAATGACACGATTTTATTAACGAGTTTCATTTTTGTTTTTTCCTTTGTTTTTTGTGGGAAATCCGGCCTTTGAATGGCCAGACTTCCCGTTGGTTCATGCCAACCAAGGCATGTCGAGTGCCCCGAACAGCATATGTTGTGCCAAGTCGTTTACATGGGAAAATGAACGAATCAAAACTTTTTTGCAGATTTTTTGAACAAATATCATCAGCTGGTTGTCACGTTTTGATCACTTCCTTACTGTCTCTGTTCTTCAGGGTGCGGCTTGCGGGGGGTTGCGCGATGTGATAGAGCATTCGGCTCCCGATATGCCCACCTACGAATACGAGTGCGAGAAGTGCCGGAAAACCTTCGAGGTTTTCCAGTCGATGAAAGATCCGGTTTTCAAGTCCTGTCCCGAGGCGCAGTGCCGGATGAGGAAGTGGGGCAAAGGCAAAGTGCGCAGGCTGCTCGGCACCGGCGCGGGTCTGATTTTCAAGGGAAGCGGGTTTTATATCACCGACTACCGCAGCGAGGGTTACAAGGAAGCGGCCAAGAAGGACTCCAGCGAAGCGAAACCCGCGGCAAAGGCCGAGGTGAAATCCGAATCCAAGCCGGATAAACCCAAGAAGGAATCCAAGCCGGCGAAGAAGAATCCATGAGCGTCCGGATCTGCAGCCAATGCGCGTCTGAAAACGATGTGACGCGGGTCTACTGTGCGAACTGCGGCATGCGGCTGCCGGAGTCCGCTGTGGAATCCTCCGCACCGGCCGTGTCAAAGGCAGCGGCTGGAGGTGCCCCGGCGCTGCCCAGGCCGGTTGGCCGAAGGGCTTCCCAGCCTGCAAGGAAGTCGTCCGAACGAGGGCTCTTTGGATTTTTATTCTCCCAGTTGCTCTCGGCGGTCCTGATGGCCGCGCTTTTAGCCGCGCTGATCCAGATGGTGCGGGAGCCTGACAACATCCCGTCGCGTTCCGGAGAGAGCGGCTCCGCCGCGCAGGACATCTATGAAACCTTGCGAAGCCTGTCCTCGTCGACAAATCCCGGAAGCTGGACCGTCAACCAAAATGCGATCAATTCGTTCCTGGAAACCACCATCAAGCCGGCCTCGCCCGACTCTGCGGAGTCGATGGCCGGGGCAAAATTTCAGCGGGCGTTTGTCCGGCTCGGCGATGGGAGCGCGGATTTCGGGCTCGAGCAGAACTTTCTCACCCGCAACATTTATCTCCTGCTGGAATTTCAGCCGTCGCCTTCACCGGAGGGGCTCGGGGTGAAGGTGACCGGCGGGGCGGTCGGGAGGCTTCCCGTCCCAGAGGTCCTGCTCCCGGTTTTTTCGAAGCTTTTTCACTCCGCGATTGCCGGACTTGGCCAGCCTTTGGCCCCGGTCCGCCTGGCCCGGACAGCGGCCATAACCCCCGGGGACGTCACACTTCAATGGGCCGGCAGCGGATCACCTGCGCGCTGACGGCCGTCTGCCTTCTGGCATCGACCGCAGCCCTGTTTTCCGCGAGGGATTCTTTGCTGGCCGGCCGCACCACGACTTCGTCCGGGCAGTTTGTGATCTACTCCAAAGATGCGGGCCGCCGCTCACTGATTGCCAAGCGAGCCGAGGCGGCCAGATCGACATGGAACGCCAAGCTCGCGGCAGACGAAAACTGGAAGCACCCGATTATTGTTCAGGATCTGATCGGGAGTGCCAGGCCGCGTGGAAGCACGGGCGTCCAGACTGCGATTTTCGAGGGGGACGGCGGCGCGTTGAAGGTTCAGATCAGCGTGTATGATCCCCTCGTGCTGAGGGGGCAGGCGCTCGACGCTGAGATTTACAAGGCTCTCGGGCTGGAGTGGATTTATAGAAATCATGCGCTGAAAGCCGGGAAGTCGTTTCACCCGCCTCCGGCATGGCTCGTGGAAGCGCTGACCGAAGAGGTGCGGATCCGGGATAACGACACTCCGGCCGGCGTCTATGCGGCGCTTCTCCGGAGCGAGAAGCCGCCAAAGATCGAGGACTTTCTGCGCGCCAAGCCGGAGTTGATGGAAGCGACCACCCTGACGCTTTACCGGACCCAGGCCAATGCGCTTTTGAAGACTCTTCTCGGTCAGCCGGAGGGGGGGCGCGGGCTGGGAGCTTTTCTGTCCTCCCTGGCCGGGGAGGACGGCGATATGAAAACATTGCTGGCGGCGTTTCCCTCTCTCGGTGGCGAGCCTTCGCGCCTGGGAAAACTCTGGACGCTTGCCATCGCAAGGGACTCCACGTCCAAGGGAACCGAGCCTCTGAGCATCGGCGAAACTGACCGCGCGCTGCAATCCGTTCTCGAGCTCTCGATGCTGATCGATCCCAAAAAGCCCGAGCTTGGCAGCGCCGCGGGAGCCGCGGCGCTCCCCGCGATGGCAAAAAGCGAAGGTGGCGCCTACCTCATGCGCCAGAAGTCCGCGGAACTGCTCGCGCTGGAGTTCCGGGCGCATCCGCTGCTCAAGCCGGTCATCGCGGAATACCGGAATATCGCATCGATCCTTTCCGAGAAACCCAAAAAAAACCTGGAGAAGGCGATCGAGGAGAACGGAAAAATCCATGATCTCCTCCTGCAGCGGACAGGAAAGGTGGACGACTACATGAACTGGTTCGAGGCCACCCAGCTGGACACTCTGAGCGAGGAATTTCTGGAGGTCACCAACCCGCCGGCTTCCGAACGGCGCACCGACCCGATCAGTGCGCACCTGGACGCCGTCGAGGTGCGCGGGTGGTGAAGGGGCTGGCTCAGCGCAGAAGGGACATCGCCAGGCTTTTCCAGACAAACGCCCTGCCGACCTTGATGCCGCGCCCGGTCGGGCTGGCTTCGATTTTTTGCAGGGTGCCGGCTGCGAGTTCGAGCGGGAGGCGGCAGGCGGCGCGAAGGCGGCGGGGGCGGACGGCCTCGCAGTAGCACCCGCCATCGGAAAGGTGGGAGCGGGTGATGGAAACCACCTCAGGGAAGAGCTCCGGGGAGAAGTAAACCCTCCCCGCTCCCTTATCGGCAGGACGGTCGCGGAGGATGTTGATCCATTGCAGCCCGCACCCAAACGAAAACCCGAGACGGCGCATCTCATCACGCGTTTTCAGGGAGTAATCCGGGATGTGCTTGAAACAGACGTCCGTCCAGAATTCCCCGACGCAGCCCGCCACAAGCCCGGTGTAGCGGCGGGCCTCTTCGAGCGGGAGCGGCGAAGGGGAGGGGAATTTCTTCAGGTCGAAGATCTGCCCGCCTCGGATGGTTTCCCAGACGCTCTCGATTTCCCGGCGATCGGGCGATGCGCGCAGCATTTCGAGAAGGGCCGGCATTTCTTCGAGCAGCTTCCTTTCCGCACCGGCGAGGCTTTCCAGAGCGCTTGGAAATTGGTGCGGCCAGGATGGGAGCCCTTTCAGAAGCTCGATGAGGAGCCCCTCCGGCGCGTTTGCGACATCTGCGATCGAATCCGATGCGCGGGCGAGAAGGTAGGCCAGCGAAAGCGTCGGGCGGACGGCTCGGGGAAGGAGGCGCAGCGACAGGTGGAATGACCTGGCAACACGTTCCAGAAGGCGGTCCAGATCCGGGAATTCAGGTTTCATCCGGAGTCAGGATGAATGGGCGATCATTCCTGCTCGAGCCAGGTGCAATAGGTTTTGACCAGCGCGTCGGAAATTTCGATGAGCCGGAGCTGGGCCCGGTCGAGATACTGGTGGAGCCCCGTGGCAAAGATCGTCTCGATCGTCGTGAAGTCGAGGTTTGAGCGGAGCATGCCGGAGAGGCGTTCTGCCTCGTTCGAGAAATGCGCCCGCTCGCAGCCGGAGATGCTGTGCAGCGCGATGTCGAGCTTGTCCGCACAGAAGCGCAGCGACCGGGGGAAGTTGTCGTGAAGGATCAGGAAGGCGGCAACCCCCCAGCTCGTGACCTGCCCGTGCGAAATTTTCAGGAAGGCCTCCATCGCGCTGCACGAGCGGAGCACGGCCATCCACTGGGTGATGTCCACCGTTCCCCCGATCTGCTCGCCCGTCGGCAGGAGGATGTGGTATTTGATGTCGAGCACGCGGGAGGTCGAGTCGGCCCGCTCGAGGAATTTCCCCGCCTGCAGGAACTGCCATCCCTCGCCATGGGTCATCGTGGCATCGGTGATTCCCTGGAAGGAATGAAGGCTGTCCACGAGCGAGCGGTAGAAGTCGATCGGGCTCTCGATGAATGCGGCGCGGGCGGCCCCGCTGAAAAGGTAGAGGTAGAGGCGGTTGATCTGCTCCCACATCTCGCTCGAGATCTGCTCGCGGACCATGCGGGCGTTTTCGCGCGCGCAGGTGACGCAGGAGATGATGGAATGGTGGTTGCTTTTTTCGAACGTGACAAACTCCATGACCGCGTCGCCGGAAATCCCGTCGTGCAGGTCGTTGAAGAGCTCCTGATCCTCAAGGGTGGCGAGGATCGGAAGCCAATACTGCTGGACGGTGCTCTCGTTCTGGTCCTCAAAATCCAGCATGAGCTGGATGTTCACATCCAAAACGCGCGCATTCGCCTCCGCGCGCTCAACATACCGGCTGAGCCAGAAGCAGGCATCTGCGACGCGGCTCAGCATGGCTGCCCCCCTTCGTCCAGGACCCAGGTGTCCTTGCTGCCGCCACCCTGCGAAGAGTTGACCACAAGCGAGCCCTTCCGCATGGCAACTCGCGTGAGGCCTCCGGGAATGATGGTCGTCTTTTCGCCGGAGAGGATGTATGGGCGCAGGTCGATGTGCCGGCCTTCGACTTTCCCGTCGATGTAGCAGGGCGAGCGCGAAAGCTGGACGACCGGCTGGGCGATATAGCCGCGTGGGTCGGCGATGATGGCCGCGCGGAATTTTGCGATCTCTTCCTTTGAAGCATGCGGTCCGATCATCATGCCGTATCCCCCGCTCTCGTTCGCCGCCTTGACGACGAGCTCCGGGAGGCGGTCGAGGATGAATTTGCGGTCGCTTTCCACCGCCGAAAGATACGTTTCGACGTTCGGCAGAACCGGGTCCTCGCCGAGGTAGAATTTGATCATCGCCGGAACGAAATAGTAGGTGACCTTGTCGTCCGCGACGCCGGTGCCGAGCGCATTGGCAAGGGCGACATTTCCCGCGCGGTAGGCCTCGACAATTCCCGGCACACCGAGCACCGAGTCCTTGCGGAAAACCGTGGGGTCGAGGAAATCGTCGTCAATTCTCCGGTAGATGACATCCACCTGCTTCAGCCCCTTGGTGGTCTTCATGAAGACGCGCGAATCTTTCACCACGAGGTCCGGGCCGACGACGATCTCGATCCCCATCGCGCGGGCGAGGAACGAGTGCTCGAAATACGCCGAGTTGTAAACGCCGGGGGTGAGGACGACGACGGTCGGATCCGGGTTTCCGTTGGGAGCCGCATAGCGCAGCGTGGACAGAAGTTCCTGTGGATAGCGTCCCACCGGGCGGACGGCGTGCCGGTTGAAGAGCCTCGGGAAAACCCGCTTCATCGCCTGGCGGTTTTCGAGGAGATAAGACACGCCCGATGGGCAGCGTCCGTTGTCTTCCAGAACCATGTAGCGCCCGTCGGCTCCCCGGATCAAATCTGTCCCGCAGACATGGATGTAAATGTTGTGGGGCAGGTCAAATCCGACAAGCTCCGGGCGGTAATGCTTCGCGCTCCGGATGATTTCTTCGGGAATGATCCCCTCCTTCACGATCCTCTGGTCGTGGTAGATGTCGTGAAGGAACAGGTTCAGCGCGCTGAGTCGCTGGACAAGGCCTTTTTCGATGACAGCCCATTCGTCAGCGGGGATGATCCGCGGGATCAGGTCGAAAGGCATGATCCGCTCGGTGCCCTCGTCGCCGCTGTAAACGGTGAACGTGATGCCCTGGTTCAAATACGACCGCTCGGCCAACGCACGCTTGCGGTCGAATTCGACCGGATCCATGCCTGCGAAGCGATCCATCAGCTGGCTGTAGTGCGGCCGGACCCGCCCGTCGGACGAAAACATTTCGTCAAAAAACGGCCCCGTTTCGTATTTCTGGAAAAACCCCTGCATCCCAAAAGGGAACCTTGCAGAGCCGCTGCCACAAGAAAAGCGGAAAATGTGGAGGGGAGGAGGGGCGCTACTTTCCGATGCAAAAGCGGCCGAAAATTTCGCCGAGGATCTCCTCGGTATCGGCGGAGCCGGTGATGCGGCCGACCGCGTCCAGGGCGGCGCGGAGTTCGATGGCGGAAATCTCTGGAGGGGCTCCGGACTCAAGGAGAGCCGCCGCGGCTATCAGTGAGGAGGCTGCGGATTCGAGGAGGATTTTATGTCGCGCGTTGACGGAGGCAAGGGACTGCCCGGCGGAAAGGTGGCTTCCGCTGGTCTCTCGGAGCATGGCTTCGACGAGCTCCGGAAGCCCGTCGCCGGTTTTCGATGAAACCCTGATCGCGGCGGCGGGGAGATTTCCATCGCCGGACACGAGATCCATCTTGTTGGCGACGAGAATCTCCCGCTCGCGGAGGGCGGGTTCATGGAAATTGATCGACGCATCAATGATGTGAAGCACGAGGTCGGCCTGCTCGATGGTCCGCTGCGCCCGCTCGACTCCCTCGCGTTCGACCGGGTCGGAGGTCTCGCGCAGCCCGGCCGTGTCGGTGAGACGGAAGAGGATGCCCCGCAGGCAGGCGGCCTCCTCGATCGTGTCGCGCGTGGTGCCGGGAACCGGGCTGACGATCGCGCGCTCCATGCCGAGAAGCCGGTTGAGGAGGCTGGATTTTCCCGCGTTCGGCGGCCCGACGATCGCAACCCGCACGCCCTCGCGCAGGACCCTCCCGCTTTCTGCCGTCGCCAGCAGGTTTGCAATGCGATCCCCGGATGCGGAGATCATTTTGAGCAGGGCTTCTCCCGCGGCCGGGTCGATGCCTTCCTCCGGAAAGTCAATCCATGCTTCAAGGTGGGCAACAGTTTCCAGAATGCCTGCGCGGATGGCATCCGCTTCCTCGCCGATCCGGCCCTGAAGCTGCTCCGCTGCCGCCCGCAGCGCGAGCGGGGTGCGGGCGCTGATGAGGTCCATGACCGCTTCGGCCCGCGTCAGCTCGAGTTTGCCATTCAGATACGCCCGGTGGGTGAATTCCCCGGGCTCGGCCGCCCGCGCGCCCTGCCGCAGGATCAGCTCCAGAATGTGGGCGGCGAGAAGGATGCCGCCATGGCACCCGATCTCAGCCAAATTTTCGCCGGTATAGCTTGCAGGCGCGGGAAACACGGTCGCGAGAACCTGATCGACCGTCGCACCATTTTCGACGATTCGGCCCAGCGTGGCATGGCGCGGAGCCGGCGGGGGGGATATAAAAACTTTTTTGAGAATGGAGATCGCCTCCGGGCCCGAGATGCGGATCAACGCAACGGCCCCCTCACCCGGCGGGGTCGAGATGGCGGCAATGGTGTCTCCCGGCTGCATCGATCAGGCTGCCGCGAGCGTTCCGCGCGGGATGGCGCCTTCCGAGTCCATGGCCTTGAGCTCGGAGATGAATCGCCGGTTCTGTTCCATCGTGCCCACCGAGACGCGGATCCATTCGGGCAGCTTGTAGCTGCGCATCGCGCGCACGATCAGCCCGCGGCGGAGGAGCGTCTGGAAGACGGCGTCCCCGTCGCCGACACGCACGAGAACAAAGTTTGCGACGCTCGGGACGAACTCCAGTCCCATCGCCGTGAACTCGGCCTGAAGATAATTGCGACCCTCGTGGGTGAGCTCGCGTGTTTTCTTCATGTGATCCAAGTCGTCGAGGCCCGCCAGCGCGCCGGCCTGAGCGATTCCGTTTGCGTTGAAGGGCTGGCGGGTTTTTTGCAGGACTGCAGCGACCTTTTCCGAGGCCAGACCGTATCCGATGCGGAGGTTGGCGAGGCCCTGGATTTTCGAAAACGTGCGCATGACCACGACGTTCCGTCCTTCCCGGACATACCGGATCACATCCGGCGGGTTATCGAGAAACTCGAAATATGCCTCGTCAAAGATCACGAGAACATGGTCCGGAACGCGCGCCATGAACCGGTCGATCGCGTCCTGTCCGACCATGGTTCCCGTCGGGTTGTTCGGGTTTGCGATGAAGAGCTGACGGGTTTTTGCGGTGATGGCTGCCAGCATGGCGTCGAGGTCGTGGGTGTAGCCGGGATCCGGCACCTCCACGGTCGTCGCCCCGAAGAGCTGCGCCATCAGAGTGTAAACTGCGAAAGAGTGCTTCGCCGTGACCACCTCGTCGCCCGGCCGGAGGAATGCATGGCCGATGAATTCGATGATCTCGTTCGATCCGTTGCCGAGGAGGACGTTCTCGCGCTTGAGCCCGAGCTTTTGGGCAATGGCATTCCGCAGCGCCCAGCCGCCGCCATCCGGATAGAAGTGCGCGCGGTTGAGCGCCTCCCGCATGGCTTCAAGCGCCCGGGGCGACGGGCCGAGCGGGTTTTCGTTCGAGGCGAGCTTGATGATCTGCGACGGTTCGAGGCCCATCTCGCGGGCCAGTTCCTCGACCGGTTTCCCCGGTTCGTAGGCGACAAGATCCAGGACATGCTGGTGTGCGGAATTCCACATAGATCGATTCATTGTGGAATTTTTCCCCGATTGCGTCAAATGTGCAGCAGAAACAATCCATGCGCACCACCGCCTTCGCCCTCGTGTATTTTGTCCTTTCCCTCACGGCTCCAGCCCTTGAAATCGAGGGGGTCGGGATTCCGCCGACGGCGACGGTATCCGGTCAAACGCTTCAGCTCAACGGGGCGGGCCTGAGGACGGTTGTTCTGCTCATCGTTCCCGTGAAGGCCTATGTGGCCTCGTTCTACTCACCGTCGCCGCTGCGGTCGGAAAATGCGGTCCTCACCTCCCCCGGGCCGATGCAGTTCAACTTCACGTTTCTTCAAGCCGTGCCGCAGGGACAGGTGACCCGGGCGTGGCAGGCGCAATTCGACGACAGCGTGGCTTACACTTATCCGGGTTTTGTGAGGGACCGGGACGCGTTCATCAAGATGTTCGGGGCGTTGAAGAAGGGAGGCGTGGAGACCGTCGAACTCGATGGGGATGTCACGCGCTGCTACGATAACGGTGTCCTCAGGGGATCTGTGCAGGGACGGGATTTCCAGAAAGCCTTTTTGAGCCTCTGGTTTGGATCCAATCCGGTGATGCCCGCGCTGAAGTCCGCGCTTCTTGGGAAGTAGCCTCGCAGGATCGTTCGTCCTCCTATCCGGATTTTACCAATACATGGATGGTGATTTCCGGCGGGCAGAAGAGCCTTGCGGCGACTCCGCAGGCTCCGGTGCCGCGCGAGGTGTAGCCAGGCATGCCGTTTACGATCCATGGGCCGCCGAGGAGGCGATAGGGAACGGGGGCGTTCCGCAGCACCGGAATTCCTCCAGGCAGGCAGAGCTGGCCGCCGTGAGTGTGACCGCAGAGCATCAGGGAATATCCCAGCGCGGCGGCTTCTTCTGCCACCTGCGGGCTGTGGGCCAGGAGAATTGTGATCGAACCGGGCGGGATTCCGAGTCTCGCGCGGGCGAGGTCATGAGTCCGAAAAAACCGGGGGTCGTCGACCCCGCAAACATGGATCTGCTGCACGCCGCGCGCGATGGTGGCATGTTCGTTCAGCAGGACGGGCAATCCCGCCCGCTCGAACACGGCGACCCGGCTCAGAAAATCGTGGTTTCCAAACACGCAAAACCTCGGGTGGGGAAGCTTCGAAATCAGGCGCAGCATCAACTCCAACGAAAGCCCGCCGCCGTGCCCGATATGGTCGTGGTAGTCGCCGGTCAGAACAACCGCGTCGCAGGTGATGCCGGACATTGTTGCTTCGACGACGTCCATCAGTTCAGGCTCCAGATCGCAGTGGAGATCGGTGATTTGTGTGAGGCGGAACCCATCGAATGCACCGGGAAGGCCGGGCACAAGGACGCGGTTCTCCACCACGCGGACATCGAGAAAATTCCGATGTGCAACCCCGGCAAGTCCGGCCGCCCGGAGGCAGGCATCAATCACCGAATCCTTCCGCATGGAGACCGCGCCGGATTTTTTCCGGACGAGCTGGCGCTCCCGTGACAGCCTCAGCTCCAGCGTCTCGCGGCCCATCCGTCCGGCAAGGGCAGCAAGGTCTTCGTTGGAGAGGAGTGCCATCGACGGAGAGTAATCCCGGCGACCCTGTCGCGTTAATCGAAAAATGACGCCTTGCCTCCGGGCTCAAAATCATTCTGTTTGGGGGCGCGATGGAGTTTCTTTTTGACCGCGCGGAGAAACCGGCTCCCCCTTGGGCGAAAGTTGTGACCGTTTGTGCCCTGCTTGCGGTGTATTCCGCTTTGTGCCTGTCGGTGTTCTCCACCTCGATGCTGAGGTGGGAAAAGGTTTGGGACTACCGGGTGGTCTTTCTGAACGGATGGATGACTACAGTAAAAATCTCTGCCGCCGCACTTGTGATGAGCACGCTTTTCGGGATCGCAGCGGCGCTCGCGCGGAGAAGCCCGTTTCTTCCCCTGAAATACACGGCGTTATTCTATGTCGAGACCGTGCGCGGGCTCCCGCTGATGTTCCTGGTGCTTTTTGGCTTCTACGGGGTCGCCAACATCCTCGGCTGGGACGACCGGATGGCGGTTGGCGTGCTTGTCCTGTCGCTCTTCAGCGGGGCCTATATTGCGGAGGTCATCCGCGCGGGGATCGAGAGCGTCGGAGGCTCGCAGTGGGATTCCGCACGCGCGATCGGGCTCACCCAGGCGCAGACCTACCGGTTCGTGATTTTTCCCCAGGTGCTGAAGCAGACTCTGCCGCCGCTTGCCGGCCAGTTCTCCTCGCTGATCAAGGATTCCTCGCTGCTTTACATCGTCGGGATCTCCGAGCTGACATTTGCCGCGCAGCAGGTGAACTCGGCAACCTATTCGACATTCGAGGCCTACCTGCCTCTCGGCGTGTGCTACCTCCTCCTCACGCTCCCGCTTTCGTTGTGGACAAAATCCCTGGAGGCGCGCGTCCGCTATGAATCGTAAGAAATTGCTGCTCCTCGCCTCGATCATTCTGACGGGATGCGCAGCCCCCGAGCACTTCTCAGACCCGCGCGAGTCTATCGTCCGGGGTGAAGCGGAATTTTTTTGTCTCGGTCCCGCGCAGCCAGAACCACCGGAAAAACTTCCGGGCGGAACCCTCCTGCATATTCTGAGAAAGGACTCCGCGTTTTCCTTTGTCAAACTGGGAGACGGGCGGACCGGCTATATCGACTCTTCCTTTCTTGCGCCCGCCCCGCCCATGGCACCCGCAGTTCCTTTTGACCCTCCGGTAAGGTTCCAGTTCGTCGAACCGCCGCTGCCCGATTTCCGGGAGGTGCCTGCCGAGCTTCCCCCGCTATGAGAATCGGCCTCAACAATATGACGAGGGCATTCGGTGCAAACCGCGTGCTCGACGGGGTTTCCTTCGAGGCGGAGTTCGATCACACGCTGGCGCTGGTCGGTCCGTCGGGCGGCGGAAAATCCACACTGCTTCGGCTGCTTGCGGGCCTGGACCGGCCGGATACCGGGAAAATTTTTGTGGACGGAGCGGAGTTGCCGCGATCCGAGGAGGACCTGCGCCTTTACCGCCGGACAATCGGGATCGTCTTCCAGGCCTACAACCTGTTTCCGCACCTCAGCGCGAGGGACAATGTGATGCTTCCCCTGCTCCGGGTGCATGGCTTCTCAAAAGCAAATGCCGCCGAACGCGCGGATGAGGTGCTGCTGAGATTCCGGCTTTCCGACCATGCGTGCAAGCAACCCGGGCTCCTGAGCGGAGGCCAGCGCCAGCGGGTCGCCATCGCGCGTGCGCTGGCGATCAATCCCAAATTTCTTCTGCTCGACGAGCCGACCTCCGCGCTCGATCCCGAAATGACGGCAGAGGTGCTGGATGTGATTGCCGAGCTCCGGGAGACCGGGAGCCCGATTATCCTCGTCACCCACGAAATGGGGTTCGCCAGAAAATCCGCCGACCTGGTCGCCTTTGTGGCGGATGGAGGGGTTTGTGAATGCAGTCCGGCAGAGGAATTCTTCGGAAACCCCGCATCACCTGCGACGAGGAAGTTTCTCGAAAAAATTCTGAAATACTAAATGGGTTGTTTTTCTACTGTCCGCGAGGAAGAAGGATCGATCGCGAGAGGATGCCGCCCGAGATATTTTTTGCGGCAAAGCCGTTTTGAACAAGGATCCGCGTCGCATAGTAGGCGCGCTGGCCGGAGTGGCAATAGACGAGGATCTCCCGGTCCCGAGGGAGTTCTCCGAGGCTCCCGCGCAGCCCGTTCAGAGGGATGTTGATCGCGCCCGGCGCATGCCCATCAGAAAATTCGTCCGGGTCGCGCACATCGAGGAGGAAACCGCTTTGCTCCGCGCTCCAATGGCTGAGCGGCATGTCGTTCCGAAGGACATCGGCCGCGACCATACCAGCAAAGTTGACCGGATCCTTGGCCCCTCCGAATTGCGGGGCGTAGCAGAGTTCCGATTCCTCCAGGTCATAGACCGTTCCTCCCATCTGGATCGCCATGGCAATCGCATCGATGCGCTTGTCGACGCCGTCCTCGCCGGCTGCCTGGGCGCCCAGGAGGCGTCCATCGGACTTCCGGAAAATCACCTTCATCGAAAGCATCTTTGCGCCGGGGTAGTAGCCGGCATGGGATTTCGGGTTGATGTAGATCTTTTCGAAGTCGGCATCCCCGATGCGGGAAAGCAGCTTTTCGCTTGCTCCGGTGGATGCGACCGCGAGTCCGAAGACCCCGCAGATCGCGGTGCCCTGGGTGCCGCGGTAGCGGGAGTCCCGGCCGGCGATCACATCGGCGGCGATCCGTCCCTGGCGGTTTGCCGGACCCGCGAGCGGGATGAGCGTCTGCAGGCCGGTCACAAAATCTTTGACTTCAACCGCGTCGCCGACGGCGAAGATGTCCGGGTTGCTCGTGCGCATGTGTTCGTCCACGCGGATTCCGCCGCGCTCGCCGGGATCGAGCCCGGCCAGCTTTGCCAGCGAGCCTTCCGGCCGGACCCCGATTGCCAGAATCACGATGTCTGCAGCGTGGGCCGCACCGGATTGGGTGAGCACCCCGAGCGCGCCATCGCCTGATTTCTGAAATCCCGCAACCCCGTCACCGAGCGCCAGCTTGACCCCGTGCCTTTCCAAATGTTGTTCAACAAGCCGCGCGATCTCCGGATCCAGCGGCGGCATGACCTGGTCGAGCATCTCGACCACCGTCACATCGAGCCCGCGGTGGACCAGATTCTCCGCCATTTCCAGGCCGATAAACCCGCCTCCCACGACGACCGCGCGCCGCGCATTTTTCGCATCGATCCAAGCGCGGATGTCCCTCGCATCCGGAATGGTCCTCACCGTAAAGATCCCGGGAAGATCGATCCCGGGCAGGGGTGGACGGATCGGAGCCGCCCCGGGGGAGAGCACCAGCTTGTCGTAGGACTCGGTGCAAGTATCGCCCGTCTCCACGTTCCGCATTTCCACAGTCTTCTTATCGGTGGAGATCGAGGTCACCTCGCAGCGGGTGCGGACATCAATCCGGAAGCGCTCCCGAAAGAGCTGCTCGTCTGCCACCAGCAGGCTGGATTCCTTTTCAATGACCCCGCCCACATGATACGGAAGCCCGCAATTCGCAAACGAGACATACGGACCGCGGTCCACCATCAGGATCTCGGCCTTCTCGTCCAGCCTCCGCAGACGGGCGGCGCAGGAGGCCCCCCCCGCGACTCCGCCGACGATAACCACCTTCACTTGTCGCTTCCTCCGCAGCAGGTGGCTTGCTTATTGCCTCCCGCGCAGCAGGGTGCTCCGGAGTTGTTCCACGGCATCCTGGCGACGACCATGGCCAGCGGACAAATGTCTGTGATGCCCGCAAAGATCATGCCTGCGCCGATAAAGCCTGCCAGCAAATACCATGCAGGGTTCAGCACCGCGCCGAGGATCACGCCCGTCAGGACGAGCACCCCCATGATGATCCTCATCTGCCGGTCCAACGGCAACACGCAGCGCTCGCCTCGCAGACATGGCTTTCCTGCCGCCTTCCACGCGTTCACCCCACCCTCCAGGACCACGAAATTCTTCGCCCCTGCCGCCTCAAGCTTTTCGGCGGCCTGCTTCGCGCGGATGCCGCCCTGGCAGACAACCACGCACCGCCTGGCTCCATCCAACTTCGCCGCCCAAACCCCGGCATCCAGACCCTGGAGCGGATCACACTCCGACCCCTCGATATGTTCGGAGGCAAACTCTCCGCGCGACCGCACGTCCAGCAACAGATCCCCGTTTTTTACTTCTCCCGCTTTGATGGTTTTCATAAATTTTTGGAATAATACTATATAACCATACACGCAAGTATTGCAAGGATAAATTGCATCCTCTTCGGTCATGTTTGAGACGGTGGCCGGTCCCGAGGAGGGGCAGCTACTTTTTAGCCGGAGGCTCGAACAATTTTTTGTATTGGGGGAAGCCCTCCTTATCGAGGTCTTCTGCGGGGACGAAGCGGAGTGCGGCGGAGTTGATGCAGTAGCGCACGCCGGTCGGGGCGGGACCGTCGGGGAAGAGGTGGCCGAGATGGGAATCGCCCTTGACCGAGCGGACCTCGGTGCGGACCATTCCGTGCGAGGCATCCTTCTTCTCCTCGACTGCAGCCTCGTCAATCGTGCGGGTGAAGCTTGGCCACCCGCTTCCGGAGTCGAACTTGTCCTTCGAGCTGAAGAGAGGTTGTCCGGATACGATGCAGACGTAGATCCCGTCGCGGTGGTTGTCCCAGAATTCGTTCTTGAACGGCGGCTCGGTGCCGCACTGGGCGGTGACAAACTGTTGGAGTGGTGTGAGCATGGGCTTTGGGTCTCCGGCGTGCGCTGCGCCTGCGGCCAGGGAGAGCAGGATCGTCAGGGCGGTTTTCATTGCCGGACCCTCGCACGGAAATCCGCCGTCCGCCAACGGGAATTTCCGTAGAGGTTCTTGTGCTGTAGAGGCCCTTGTGCCAAGGGCCTGTTGATTAACGATCAGGCCCTTGGCACAAGGGCCTCTACAGAGCAACCGCCCCTATAGGAAGATGTCCACGATTTGTCCGGCATACGGCCATGCCTCCGGGTTCGCTGCCAGACCGGCCCGCACCGGGTTCTGCTGAACATACGCCCACTTCGCGGAATAGCTCTCGGACGACCGCATCACGTGGTCAAAAAATCCTTCCTGCCAGTGGGGGGCCGGAAACCGGATCGCTTTCGACATCGCCCGCTTGAGCATTCGCACCCATTGCTGCAAACGAAAATCTGCCGCCCCCCGCACGAACAGATGCGCGTGATCGGGCATCAGCACGTATCGCCCAACACCGATTCCGCGCTCAACGCCCGCCTGCGCAAATGCCAAAAATGTCGCATGCACGGCCGCATCGGCCAGCAACGCCTGACGCCGGAACGTGTTGAACGTCACAAAATAAACCGGCGAATCGATGCTTTGGAAGATCCACGTCAATCGCGGCGGACGGTCCGGCATATCCACGATCCTGCCTGTAGAGGCCCTTGTGTCAAGGGCCTGCTCTGTTTCCACAGGTCCTTGACACAAGGGCCTCTACAGCGCCAAACGGAAAAGGCCGGACACCTGTTCGATGCCCGGCCTTTTTTGGTGTGCGTGTTTGATTGTTCCGATCAGACGTTGAACCGGCGGCGGCGCAGGTTCCAGAGCATGAAGGAGGCACCGATCCCGATCAGCGCCCATGTCTTCAGCTCCGGGACGGCTGCGACGCTGCCGTTGATTGAGAAAAGCCCACTGTTTATAGCATCGTCAGCGTAATAGGCAGCAAGGCCAGTGCCTGCTGAACGATTGACATAGATCCGGAATTCGATGCTTGAGTCGACTCCTTGCAGGCTGCTGTTGGCGCTCAAGTCGATAGTGCCACTCGCAGCAGCACCGTTCACCACAGAAAACGTTCCAAGGCTGTTGCTTGAGGTGAAGCCAGTGGCGGAACTCAGCAAATCGAAGTTGAAAGTTGAAGTGCCGCTGGACGCATCAGCGTTGTAGGTTACACCTGATATGTTGAGTTTGTATCCGGACGATGGAGTCAGGGTAAAGCTATGATAAAGCTGAGCCGTAATGGCACCGCTGAGTGTGGAGGCATTGCCTGCGTTGCCAAACCCCAAAGATCCTCCCGCAGCACCAGCCGTCGCGCCAGATCCAAGTGACAAGGTTGCGGTATTCAAATTGGAAGCCGCAGTTAAATCTATTCCGGTTAGTGTATCACTAATGAAGTTGATCGGAAAATCACCGGACACATCTGCGCCGGTTCCGTTCTCCGTGAAGGAAATGAGTGCCGCCGCGTTTGCCCCCGCCAGCGAGGCCGCCGCGAGGCCGATGATTGTGAGGATTTTTTTCATGCTATCCTTTGTTTGTGTGTTTTAGTTTGTAAGCCGCACCGATACGAAGCTGGCGGGCTGTTTCCGGGGAGGAATCCTTTCGAATGCCCCATTCATTCAAGAGAACCAAGGGAGCGATATGGGAGGGCTCCCATCTTCCGGTTTCGTCCCGGAAGCAGACCCTTGACCGCCTGACGACTGCGGCTGCAGGCGGCCGGAAAAAATGGCGGCCCGCACTTATTTCGATGGCAAAATGCCAGAGTTTTTTCCGCGCGCAATCGGTGATTAGTTACGTTTCCGTCACAGATTCATAACACGCAAAACTCCCGTGCAGCCGGAAGCACATCTCGTGCCAGACTGTGCTTCCGGCACGCGAACATCCATCCAACGAACAACTCGAGGGACAGGCTTGGAGGCCTTGACTTTTTTTATCCGGCGACCGGCGGGCAGGAGCAGAAGACGTGGCGGTCGCCGTGGACGTTGTCGATGCGGGCGACGGAGGGCCAGAACTTGTGTTCCCGAAGCCAGGGGGCCGGCCATGCTGCGGTGGCGCGGCTGTAGGGCCGGTCCCAGTCGTCGGAGGTGACGGAGGAAGCCGTGTGCGGCGCGTTTTTCAGCGGGTTGTTCGCTTGGTCGAGCTCGCCGCGCTCGATGGCGGTGAGTTCTCCGTGGATCGCGATCATGGCATCGCAGAAGCGGTCGAGCTCGGCCTGCGACTCGCTTTCCGTCGGCTCGACCATGAGGGTTCCCACGACCGGCCAGCTCATCGTGGGGGCATGGAATCCGAAATCCATGAGCCGCTTCGCAACGTCCTCGACTTCGATGCCTGAGCGTTGCTTCCATTCGCGAAGGTCAAGGATGCACTCGTGGGCGACGCGTCCCTCTGTCCCTTTGTAGAGAACGGAAAAATATTGTTCGAGTCGTGCGGCGATGTAGTTGGCGTTGAGGATGGCGACCGAGGTGGCGTCGCGGAGCCCGGCGGGCCCCATCATGGCCACATACATCCAGGAGATGACAAGGATGCTGGCGCTGCCATACGGGGCCTGGGAGACCGGCCCGACAGGAGAATTTTTTGCCAGCGGGTGGCCTGGCAGGAAGGGCGCGAGGTGGGCGGCCACGCCGATCGGGCCGACGCCGGGTCCGCCGCCCCCATGCGGGATGCAAAAGGTTTTGTGAAGGTTGAGGTGGCAGACATCGGCGCCGATGTCCCCCGGGCGGCAGAGCCCGACCTGCGCGTTCATGTTCGCGCCGTCCATGTAAACCTGTCCGCCGGCCTCATGCACGATCCGGCAGATTTCCGTGATGCCCTCCTCGAAGACGCCGTGCGTCGACGGATAGGTCACCATGATTGCGGCGAGCGAGTCGCGGCGGGCGTCAGCTTTCGCGCGCAGGTCCGCGATGTCGATGTTTCCAGCAGGATCGCAGGCGATGGGGACGACGCGCATGCCGGCCATGACCGCGCTCGCGGGATTGGTTCCGTGGGCGGAGGTCGGGATGAGGCAGATGTCGCGGCGGGAATTTCCGCGCGAGCGGTGCCAAGCGCGGATTGCGAGGAGCCCTGCGTATTCGCCCTGCGAGCCGGCGTTCGGCTGGAGCGACACGGCGGCGAAGCCGGTGATCTCGGCAAGCCAGATTTCCAGCTGGGCGGCCATTTCAAAATAACCGGCCGCCTGGTCGTGAGGGACAAGCGGATGGAGCGATGACACGGATTCCCATGTCACCGGCAGCATCTCGGAGGTCGCGTTGAGCTTCATCGTGCATGATCCGAGCGGGATCATCGAGGTCGTGAGCGAGAGGTCCTTTGCCTCGAGCCTCCGGATGTAGCGGAGCATCTCAGTTTCCGTATGGTGGGAGCGGAAGACCGGGTGCGTGAGGAAGTCGGATGTCCGGCGCAATGACGAGCCGATCACTTCGGGCAGATCTTCGGGAAAATCTCCTGGAGTCCCTCCGAAGACCTCGAGGATTTCCGCGAGGCTGCCGGTCGTTTCGTCCAGTGCGATCGCGACCGCATGGTCGTCGAGCTTGCGGATATTGATCCCGCGGGCGGCGGCGCGGAGGAGAAATTCGTCCGCATGCCGGCTTCCGAGCCAGACTCGCACCGTGTCGAAGAACGGTCCAGGATGGACCGCATGGCCGAGGTGCTGGAGCGAGCCGGCGAGGCGCAGGGCAAGCCGGTGGACGCGCTCCGCGATTTCACGCAATCCATCCGGTCCGTAATAGACCGCATACATCGAGGCCATGACCGCGAGGAGGACCTGAGCCGTGCAGATGTTGCTGGTGGCCTTTTCGCGGCGGATGTGCTGTTCGCGGGTCTGGAGAGTGAGGCGAAGAGCCGGGTTTCCGGCTGCATCCTTCGAGACGCCCACGAGCCTGCCCGGCATCCGGCGCTTGTGCTCGTCGCGCGTGGCGAGGAAGGCGGCATGCGGGCCGCCGAATCCCGGGGGAACTCCGAACCGCTGCGCTGAGCCGATGACAATGTCAGCGCCGAGTTCGCCGGGTGGTGTGATGAGCGTGAGGGCCAGCAGGTCCGCGGCGACAACAGCCAGAGCCCCGGCCTCATGGGCGCGGGCGATGGCGGGCCCGAGATCGCAGATGGTGCCGTCCGTCGCGGGATACTGGAAAAGCGCACCGAAGACAGGCTCCTGCGGCCCGGACTCCGCCGGGCCGGTAACGATGCGGATGTCCAGCGGTTCCGCGCGGGTGTGGAGGAGGGCGATCGTCTGCGGGTGGCAGTGGTCCGCCACAAAGAATGCGTCGCCGCCCTTGATATCATGGCAGAGAGCCATCGCCTCGGCGGCCGCGGTGGCTTCGTCAAGAAGCGAGGCATTCGAGATCTGCATGCCGGTGAGGTCGCAGACCATGGTCTGGAAATTCAGCAGCGCCTCCAGCCGGCCCTGGGCGATTTCCGCCTGATAAGGGGTGTAGGCGGTATACCATCCGGGGTTCTCGAGGATATTTCTCCGGATCACCGCCGGCGTGAACGTTCCATGGTAGCCGGCACCGATGAACGACTGCGCGATGACGTTGCGGTCCATGAGGGTCCGCAGGTCGGCAAGCGCCTGTTCCTCGGTGCGGGCGGCGGGCAGCACCAGATCGCGGCCGAGCCGGATCGCTGCGGGCACGGTCTGTCCAATCAACTCATCGAGCGTCGCCGCCCCAACCGTCCGGAGCATGGCTTCGATTTCCGCCGTGGCCGGCCCGATATGGCGTGAGGTGAATGCGCTCATTCCCCGATCTGGGCCTTGTAGGCGGCGGGATCTTTGAGGGCGTCGAGCTCGCCGGGATTCGCGAGGCGGATTTTGAAAATCCAGCCATCTCCGAACGGGTCGGTATTGAGGAGGGCCGGGGTCACCTCGATGGCGTCATTGCGCGCGATGATTTCGCCCGAAACCGGCGAGTAGATGTCGCTGGCCGCCTTGACGGATTCGACGACAGCAGCGACGTCTCCTGCCTTCAAGGATTTCCCGACAGCCGGAGGTTCGGCAAAAACGATGTCGGTGAGCTCGGCCTGTGCGTGTTCAGTGATGCCGACCGTGCCGGTGTCCCCCTCGACGAGGATCCATTCGTGGCTTTCGGAGTAGCGGAGATTTTCAGGAACGTTCATGGGTCTTTTTGGTAAAGGGGTTTTTTGTGAACGCAAGCGCGGAATTTTTTCCCCCTCACTTCGATTTCTACTTCCTGACCCGGCTTCGAGGCGGCGGCCGGGAGGTAGGCCATCGCGATCCCGCAGCCGAGAGAGGGAGAGAGGGCGCCGCTCGTGGTTTCGGCAACCTGGATGCCATCCAGAAATACCGGGTAGTGCGGACGGATCGGCGGGGATTTTTCCAGGACTTTCAGGGCGGCGAGGCGGAGGGCAGGACCGGATTTTTTCTGAGCGAGGAGCGCGTCCTTTCCGACAAACGACAGCTTGCTGAAGTCAACGAAGAATCCGAGTCCGGCCTCCAGCGGGGAGTGATCGGGCGAGAGGTCGGAGCCGTTGAGCGGGTAGCACATCTCGAGGCGCAGAGTGTCGCGCGCTCCGAGGCCGCAGGGCTTCGCGCCCGCCACAAGCACCCTATCCCAAAAAGCTGCCGCCTCCGCCGCCGGGATGATCCATTCAAATCCCTTTTCCCCGGTGTAGCCGGTGGTCACGATGAAGCCGTCCCCGATTTCCAGGACGCGGTTGCGCTCGCGGGGCATGCGCTGGCCAAAGAGCTTTTCAAAAATCTCTCCCGAGCGGGGGCCCTGGACAGCGAGCGCTCCGAAGTCCGCACTCCGGTTTTCAAAGGTCACCCCCTCGGACAGGCGGGATTTCATCCAGGCGGCGTCCTCCTCGATTTTGGCGGCATTGACGACGAGGAGAAATTCCTCCGCTTCGAGCCGGTAAACGATGAGGTCGTCGATGACCCCGCCCCTCTCGTTCAGCATCAGCGAATAGTGGGCATGCCCGACATCCAGGGCGGCAGCATTGTTGGTGAGGAGCGAGTCCAGCCAGGCGGCACACGCAGGACCGCTCACAAAAAATTCGCCCATGTGCGAGATGTCGAAAACGCCGACCGCCTCGCGGACGGTTTTGTGCTCGTCCAGGATGCCGGAATACTGGACCGGCATCTCCCAGCCCGCAAAATCGACCATCCGCCCCCCTGCGGCGAGATGGGAGTCAAATAAAGATGTCCTCATATTGGGCACGAAATATGCCCGATGGCGTCGCAATGATGAAGGACTATTTCCATGTTTGTCCCGCCGGAAAGGCTGCAGGAAGCATGTGATACAAAACTTTGGTGCGGCCGCATCAAAGTTTGGGTAGGGTGGGGATCGGTTGACGGGGCAGGCGGGGAACATGTATGGCAGAGTCATGTCCGAGACCGTCCAGCGTCCGCCGTGGGTTCCCGAAGGGGGAGGCAGGGAGTTTGCGTCCTCGGTGATGGCGGGCATTGCGCAGCCGCAGCGGATCGCCCCGGCCGGCGCGGCCCGGCACATGCCGGATGCGGAGGAGTTGGTTGCAGGGATATTTTCCGGGGACCGGTCGCTGGTATCGCGGGCGATCACGCTGGTTGAGAGCAACGCCCCGGCCCACCGGCCGATGGCTCGAGAGATCCTGCGCCGGATCGGGGAGCGGCCGGGATTCGCCCGCCGGGTTGGGATTTCCGGGGTTCCGGGAGCTGGGAAAAGCACGTTTATCGAGGCGCTGGGCAACCACCTCTGCGACACGGGCCGCAAGGTCGCCGTCCTCGCGGTGGATCCGAGCAGCTCTCTGACACGCGGAAGCATCCTCGGTGACAAAACGCGGATGGAGACGCTCTCGCGGCGGGAGGAATGTTTTATCCGCCCGTCCCCGTCGGGCGGGGCCTTGGGCGGGGTCACGCGGAAGACGCGCGAGACGATCGCGGTCTGCGAGGCGGCGGGATATGATGTCGTCCTCATCGAGACGGTCGGGGTCGGGCAGAGCGAGATCGCAGTGCGCGCGATGGTGGACTGCTTTCTGCTTGTCCTGATCGCCGGGGCCGGGGACGAACTGCAGGGGATGAAAAAAGGGATTTTTGAAATTGCGGACATCCTCCTTGTGAACAAGGCGGACGGCGAAAACCGGATCCGCGCCGAGGCGACGCGCCTGGAATTCGAGCGCGTCATGCACTACCTGAGCCCGGCGACCGAGGGCTGGAAGCCGCCGGTGCTCGCCGGGTCGTCGGTGACCCGCTCCGGCGTCCCGGAGGTCTGGCATGCGGTGGAAAAATACTTTGCGCACGTCGAGGCGGACGGCTGGTTCGACCACCGCCGCCGCGAGCAGTCGATCGCTTGGTGGCAATCCCTCGTCGAGCAGGAACTGCGCGTGCGTTTTCTCAGCGATCCAAAAATCGCGGCCCTCTCCGCACGGCTTGAGAGCGAAATCCTCGACGGGCGCCTTGCTCCTTCGCTCGCCGCCGAGGAACTTCTCGAGGGGGCCGGGCTTCATCAGGCTCCATGAAATTCCTCCCGGTCATTCTCGCTGGATTGATCGGCCTCGCAGCGGGGGTTTTCGCCGGCCGCTCGTTCTCTCCGGCTCCTGCGCCGTCCGCAGGCCCAACCCGTGTCGAGGAGCGCGTCACGATGATTTCCGGAGGACAGGAATCATCCCCCGGCGCTCCATCGCAGACTCTTGACCCAAAAGCCGGAAAGCCAGAACCGCTCACAATGCAGGGTCTGCGGGCGGAGCTGACCGCAATGGAATCCGGCGGGCTGTTCGGAATGTCCGCGATGCGCAAATGGGCTGATTTGCAGGAACGGCTGAAGGTTTCCGACATTGCCACACTCGCCGCCGAGATGAGCGCGACGCCATCGCAGCAGGGCCGCGAAGCGGGATTGTCACTCGTCTTTTCGACCTTCGCGGAGTCGGACCCGCAGGCGGCATGGAACCTCGCCGTCAGCCTCAAGCAGTCCATCATAAAACAGAGTGCAATCATGGCGGTGGTGTCCACGATTGCCCAGAAAGACCCCTCGCTCGCCCTTGCCATGGCCGACTCGCTCGCCGAACCGCAGCTCAAGCGCCAGATCCGCTCGATGGCGGTTTCCAGCCTCGCCCAGAAGGATCCTCAACGCGCCCTCTCACTTGCCACGGAATCCTCCGACGGCCGCGATGGCGATTATTCGCTCTCGATGATTTTCCACCAGTGGGCACGCAAGGATCCGGAGGGGGCCAAAGCCGCTGTCTCCCGGCTGAGCGGACGCCAGGCCGATCAGGCCCGCATGGCCCTCGTTTCCGCGCTGGCCCAGCAGGATCCGCAGGCAGCGTGGACCTACGCGTCCGGACTTCCGACATCCTCGGGGAACACTTACAGCGACCCGCGCGTTCAGGTCATCCAGAACTGGGCCCAAAATGATCCGCAGGCAGCGCTCAAGGCAGCGCTCACCATCGGCGAGCCAAGCCAGCGGGGGATGGCCGTCGCCACGGCGGTCAACGCCTGGGCCGGCAGCGACTTTCCCGCAGCATTGAAATACGCGATCTCGGTCGACGACCCCGGGACGCGCGGGCAGATCCTGCAAAACCTAAGCCGCAATCCCAACGCCAACCGGAAGGAACTTCTTGCGGCAGTGATGGACCACGTCCCTCCGGGCGACAACTTCCAGCAGGCGGTCTCGGGCATCCTGACAAGCTGGGCGCAGGAGAATCCGGCGGAGGCGGCGGCTGCAGCAATGGAGCTCCCACCGGGGCGCGCGTTCTCAAATGTCGCTAGCCAGATCGCCTCGCAATGGATTTCCTCCGCCGCCAACAAGCAGGATGTTTTCGATTGGGCCAGGAACCTTCCCGAGGGGGAGGCCAGAGAGAATAGCCTCCGCTCGGTCTTCTCCACATGGAGCAGGCAGGACCCCCAAGCCGCGATGCGCGCCCTGTCCGGCCTGGCCCCCGGCGAACGCAAAAATGCCGTGCAGGCGGTCGCCTCCGGCTGGAGCCAGACCGCTCCCGAAGCCGTCCTCCAGTGGTCGTCCTCCCTCACCGATGCCTCCGAGCGGGCGGATGTCGTCCGCGCCGCCCTTTCCCAATGGGCGGGTTCCTCGCCGGAATCCGCCGCGAAATTCGTCGAGCGCATGCCCGGGGCCGAGCGGTCCGGCCCGATGGAATCGGTGGTCAGCAACTGGGCGTCCCGCGACACAGCGTCCGCTGCCGCTTGGCTCGACCGCCAGCCATCAGGCCCGACCAAAGATGCCGCCCTCCGCACGCTCGCCAGAAAAGTCGCCCAGGAGGACCCGGAAGCCGCGCTCACGTGGGCAAGGGGGATCTCGGAGGAAAAAGACCGGATCCGGCAGACCGAAAGCATCGCCCGAGATTGGCTCCGACAGGACCCGAGTTCGGCGCGCTCATGGATCTCCACCTCGACCCTCCCGGAAGAAACCCGCAAACGACTCCTCAAATGACCATCAACGAACGCCTCGAAAAATTCCTGTCCCGCAAACCCCGCCTCTCCAAGGCCGCCTTCGTGGCCGCCGATGCCAGGATCACCGGCGACGTCCGACTCGCCAAGGACTCGTCGGTTTTTTACGGCAGCGTCCTCCGCGGCGACATCGAATCGATCATCATCGGCGAGGGGTCAAACGTCCAGGACGGCTCGATCATCCACCTCGCCGACGACCTGCCCGCGATCGTCGGTGCCTACTGCACGATCGGCCACGGCGCGATCGTCCACGCCTGCACGGTCGGCGACGAATGCCTGATCGGCATGCGCGCGGTCGTCCTCGACGGAGCGACCGTCGGCGACCAGTGCCTGATCGCCGCAGGAACCGTCGTCACCCCGCGCACCAAAATTCCCGCGGGTTCGATGGTCATGGGAACCCCCGGAAAAGTCGTCCGCCCGCTTAACCCCGAGGAGCGCGCCGGCCTCCGCCACTGGGCGGAAAAATATGTCCAGGTCGCCCGCGCCCACGCCGCACTTCAGGAGAAAGCGGCGTCCTGAGAAAAAAGGATTGCCACGCCTGCTGATATTAGATTTCCTAATAATACATTCCTATGAGCGCGACTATTCAAAAAATTGATCATCTGGGCATCGCAGTGAAGTCCATCGAGGCAGCCCTGCCCTACTACGAAAAAACCCTCGGCCTCAAGTGCGGGCACATCGAGGAGGTCCCCTCCCAGAAGGTGCGCACCGCGTTCTTTACATGCGGGGAAGTCCATCTGGAACTCCTTGAGCCGACCGATCCGGAGAGCACGATCGCGAAGTTCATCGAGACCAAGGGCGAAGGAATCCACCACATCGCGTTTGCCACGACCGACATCACCGGCCAGCTCGCGCAGGCAAAGGAGGCCGGCTCGCGGCTGATCCACGAAGTGCCGTTCGACGGGGCCGGAGGTAAGCTGGTCGCGTTCCTGCATCCCAAAAGCACTTTCGGCGTCCTCACCGAGTTCTGCCAACCGAAACCCGAAGCCTGCTCCGGCGGCTGCTCCTGCTCGCACTAACCCATCCCACGATCATGCCCATCAAAAAAGAATTTCTCGAAGAACTGGACAAGCGCCGCCAGACGGTTTTGGACGCCGGCGGACAGGACAAATTGGAGGCCCGCCGCAAAAAGGGTCTCATGACCGCGCGCGACCGCCTGGATAACCTCTTTCAGGCTGGGACGTTCATGGAGTTCGGCATGCATGTCCAGCACGCCTGCCACAACTTCGGCATGGAGAAAAAAGAGCTTCCCGCAGACGGCGTGGTGACCGGCACCGGCTATGTCGGCGACCGTCCGGTTGCCGCCTACAGCCAGGATTTCACGGTGGCCGGCGGATCTCTCGGGCAGATGCACGCGCAGAAGATTTGTGACATCATGGACTTCGCCCAGCAGTCGGGGATGCCGGTCGTCTGCTTCAACGATTCCGGCGGAGCGCGCATCCAGGAGGGAGTCGAGTCGCTCTCCGGATACGGCAAGGTCTTTTTCAAGAACGTGTATCTGTCGGGCGTGGTCCCGCAGATTGCCGTGATCGCGGGCCCCTGCGCTGGAGGAGCCGCCTACTCGCCCGCCCTGACCGACTTCCAGATCATGGTCAAGGATCAGGCGAACATGTTCATCTGCGGGCCGGATGTGATCCTCGCCGCCACGGGGCAGAAGTGCACGATGGCCGAGGTCGGCAGCGCCGCGGCGCACGCGACGATCAGCGGGAACATCCACTTCGTCGCCGAGAACGACGCGCAGGCGATCGCGATTGTCCAAAAGCTCCTGTCCTTCATCCCGTCGAACAACATCATGGATCCCCCGCACGACCTGAACCAGCCGCTCGTGCTGGACGAGGATCCCGGGATGGATGACCTCGTGCCGGAAGACGCGAAGAATCCGCTCGACGTGAAGGACGTCATCGGACGCCTTGTGGACAACGCGGACTTCCTCGAAGTCCAGATGGATTTTGCAAAAAACATGGTCGTCGGTTTTGCCCGGATCCAGGGGATCGTGGTCGGGATCATCGCCAACCAGCCGAAGGTCAAGGCCGGAGCGCTCGACATCGACGCCTCGGACAAAGCGGCGCGTTTCATCCGGTTCTGCAACATCTTCAACATCCCGATCGTGACGCTCGTGGACACCGGCGGATTCCTTCCGGGAGTCGCACAGGAGCGCGGGGGAATCATCCGCCACGGGGCCAAGATGCTCTTCGCCTACGGTGCGGCGACGGTTCCGAAGATCACCGTGATCATGCGCAAAGCCTACGGCGGCGCCTATCTCGCGATGTGCAGCCAGGATCTCGGGGCCGACCTCGTCTTTGCCTGGCCGACCGCGGAGATCGCGGTGATGGGTGCGGAAGGCGCGGTGAAGATCCTCTACAAGCGCGAGATCGACAAGGATCCCGCCTCGGAAAGCAAGCTGATCGCGGATTACCGCGCGAAGTTCGCCTCTCCATACCAGGCGGCCGGCAAGGGGATGATCACCGATGTGATCCGGCCCTCGCAGACCCGGGCCATGGTCGCCATGGCGCTCCGGAACACCCTTTCCAAACGGGAGACCCGCCCGCCGAAAAAACACGGCAACATCCCGCTGTAGCAAACCCTCCGGATTCACAACCCGGTTGGTTTGACGTGGCCAAAAACCCCTATTCTGTGAGAGCATTTGAAAAATGAAAAAATTACGCGTTACCGTTGACGGAAAATCATACGATGTTGCTGTCGAGATCCTGGATGATCACGGCAAGCCGGCCGCCTTCCAGCAGTCTTCCCCGGTTTTGCAGCAGTCCAGCGTGGCCCCCCCGGCGGCCTCCGCTCAAAAACCGGCCTCCGCTCCTGCCGCTGGCGGCCCGGGCTCGGTGACCAGCCCTCTCGCGGGCCGCATCGTTTCCGTGGACTGTCAGGTCGGCCAGAAAGTGGCTTCCGGCGCGCAGCTCGTAACGGTCGAGGCGATGAAGATGAACACGTTCGTCTACGCGCAGTCCGACGGAACGGTCGCCACCATCTCCGTCAGCCCCGGCGATGCCGTCGATGAGGGACAGGTTCTCGTCACACTTTCCTGAGGAATATGGATATCCTGATTGCCGCCGCAGGTGAGTTGCTGAAGTTTGAAACGGCCTTGTTGGTGCTGGTGACGGCCGGGCTGCTGGTTGTCGCAAAGATGCTCTCCGATCTCCGCGCGGAAGTTCGGGGCCTGCGCGGGGACGGCGGGTCAAAACCAGCCGCCGCGCCGTCTTCCTCTGCGGCTTCCGCACCGCAACCGGCTCCGGACAACGGCATCCCGCCGGATGTTTTTGCCGCGATTGTCTGCGCCGTGCACTACACGCTTGGCGACGCCCATCATATCGTCTCGGTAAGTCCCGCTGAATCGCTCATGTGGTCGCGCGAAGGCCGGCGGAGCATCTTCCGCTCGCACTCGATCCGCTGAGCGCCTCCTGAAGGAAGGGACGCAGGGCCATGCACCGGAAAGGGAACGCGCCGCAGTGCAGGGCAAACCGCGTGAAAATCCCCATTCACAGGCGGGACGCCTGTCCTCCCTGTAAAAGCGGGGCCCGGACGGGATTTTTCATGCGCATTCCTATTGCCGCGGTGGCGCTCGGCATCGCACTGCAATCCGGATGTTCCACCATCGGGGTCCGTATCCAGCCGCCCGCGCGGAACTCTTCGCCGGCAATGCGCTCCTCCGCGCCGGATCAGGCGGACCGCTGGCTCCGGGAAGCCGGAGAAAAACACATCACCCGGGGCGAGCGGATCCGGCGATTGGTGGAGGCCGCCCGGCATTCCCTGCCGGCCGCCTCACGGGGCGACAGAGCCGCACAAACGGTTTACAAAGCGGCCGTCGGAGAGATCGTCGGAGCACTGGATAAAATGCATTTCGAGGGTGACCCCGAAGTCAGGGGTATGGTGGAAATCGTCCGTTCGGGGAGCGGGGTTCTCGACCCGGGATCCTGCGACTCACTTCTTGCCGCCGACCGCGTGCGGATTTCCGGACTACACGGCCGTTCAGCGCAGGAGGGGCTCGGGGTCCCCTATGTTTTCAGCTATTCCGCAGGCTCTCCCGCACTGGCAGGCCAGCCCGGAGTGCCAAGGGCGGGGATGTCCGTTCCGGCCACGGCAGTCCTCACATTTGATGACGGGAGGGCGCAGCTCAGCTTTCGCGCCACTCTGGTCAACGACCGAATTTCCATCGGTGGCCGCCAGAGGCAACTGGCAGCCGATTTCTCTGCGCCGATGGCGCTCATGGTCTCGCAAACCGGCAACCGCGCGCTGGATATCCCGGCGATGTTTTTATCGCGGCAGCGCCTCCACGGTTCGGGCCTGTTCCAATTTCAGCCCTACGATCCGGAAAAAATTCCGGTGGTGTTCGTCCACGGCCTGCTCTCGCGTCCGGAGGCCTGGACGCAGGCTCTGAATGGCTTGCTCTCCGACCCGGAGATCCGGAGGAAATATCAGTTCTGGTTCATGCTGTATCCGACCGGGCTGCCGGTCTGGAAATCCGCCGCGCTTCTGCGTTCCGAACTCGACCGCTATCAGGAGGCCTTTGAAAAGGACGGACGGAACCTTCACCGGATCGTTCTAATCGGGCATAGCATGGGAGGTCTGATTTCCAGCCTCATCATCCGGCAGGGCGGTGACGAACTGTGGAGGCAGTTCTCCACGACGGGAGTCGACGAGATCCCGCTGAGCCGGGATGCCAGGCAAACGCTGGAACGTCTGATATTCTTCCAGGCGCGCACCGACATCTCCCGCGTGATTTTTATCGCGACTCCCCACCGGGGGAGCCGGATGGCGTTCAACCCGATCGCGCGCGCGGCCTCCCGGCTGATCATGCTGCCACGGCTGCTCAGTCAGGACGACCGCCGGGCGCTGGTCGCGAGTTTGAACAACAACGTCCGGGATTTTGTGGCTTCACCCGCGACCAGCATCCGGTTTTTGAAATCTGAGTCCCCTTTCATCACATCGATTCTCCGTCTGCCCCTATCGGGCAAGATCCCCTACCACTCGATCATCGGAGACCGCGGACGCGGGGACTCTCCGAACAGCAGCGACGGGGTGGTGCCGTATTACAGCGCCCATCTCCCGACCGCCGTCTCGGAAAAAATTGTGCCGGCGGACCATGGGGCCCATGAGCACCCGGAAGCTGTTGCCGAAATCCGGCGGATCCTGCGCGAGAACTTGTCCGGCCGGGCGCGTTGAGCCCGGATCAGCCCGCGTGGAGCGGGAAAAGCAGGGGCACCAAAAACACGCTGACAACCATCACGATGATGGAAAACGGCACGCCTACCCGGACAAAGTCACCGAACCGGTAGTTCCCCGGGGCAACTACAAGCGTGTTCACCGGCGAAGAGATCGGCGTCATGAATGCGGTTGAGGCGGCGAGCGCCACGATCATGGCGAACGGATACGGCGACGCATGGAGTTCGCCCGCAACGGCGAGTGCCACGGGAGCCATCAGGACGGCTGTGGCGGTGTTTGAAATAAAGAGTCCGAGGATTGCCGTGATGCCGAAAAGGCAGGCCAGCACGACATGGTCGCCAGCCCCTCCGGTCAGCGCCATCAGGCCGTCGGCCGCGAGGTCGACCCCTCCGGTTTTTTGCAGCGCGATGGAAAACGGGAGCATGCCGACGATCAGGATCAGGCTTTTCCAATGGATCGACCGATACGAGCTGTCGAGGTCGATGCAGCGGAGCGCGCCCATCAAAAGGCAGGCGATGAGAGCGGCCTGAACATTCGGGACAACCCCGGTCACCATCAGCCCGACCATGACGGCCAGGGAGATCAACGCATGCACCGCCCTCCCCTGAACCGGAAGGACCTCTGAGCGTTCAGCAGGCAGGTTGAGAAGCACCAGATCCGACCGGTCGGACTGCAGGCGGCCGATCTTTTTCCATGGCCCGATGACCAGCAGCGTGTCGCCTACCCGCAGGGGCTCGCCAAGATACCCGCGCCCGACGACCGTCCGTCCGTGACGGAGACCGAGCACGGTCAGCTGGAAGCGGCTGCGGAAATCCGACCCGGCCACGGATTTTCCGACGAGGCCGGAGTCGGCGCCGATCATGACTTCCGCCATGCCGATCTGCTGCGAGCGGTCGCTGAAGTAGGCGCCGGTGAGGGGCAGTTCCTCCAGCGCGAGCCGCACGCAGGCCTCGTGAACATCCACGCCGGGGGAGAACACATCCACAAAAAGCACATCATCCGCCGCGAGCTCGGTCTCCGGGCCGGGGGCAAAGGTTTTCTTCGAAAACCGGCGCGTCCGCTCGATGGCGATCACGTTGATTCCCGAATCGTCGCGCACGTTCGCCTCGGCCAGCGTCATTCCGACCAGCGGGGACTCCGCCTTCACGCGGACGCGGAACTCGCGGTCCGCGAGCTGATATTTCCCGATCCAGTCCTGGAGGCTCACCATCTGGACCGGGGAGGATCCGTCGGGGGTTTTTGAAGCCAGCCAGCGGCGGGCGAAGAGCATATAGGCGATCCCGAGGACCAGGATCGGAACTCCGAAAGGCGTGAAGCTGAAAAAGCCGAACCCCTCCGAACCGCTGCGGACCAGCTCGCTGTTGACGACGAGGTTCGGGGCGGTCGCCACAAGCGTCATCATCCCGCTGATCAGAGCGGCCATCGAGATTGGCATCATGAGCCGGCTCGCCGCAGCTCCGGTGCTCTGGGAGATGCGCAGCGCGACCGGAATGAAGATCGCGACCACCCCGGTCGAGCTCATGAAGGCACCGAGGGTTGAGACGACCGCCATGAGCAGCCCGGTCAGCCGGGTCTCGCTCCTGCCCGCAGTCCGGATGAGCCAGTCGCCGAGCCGCTGGGCGACGCCCGTGCGCACGAGCCCCTCCCCGATCACAAACAGTGCTCCGAGAAGCACGATGTTCGGATCGCTGAAGCCAGCGAGCGCTTCGCCCATGGTGATCGCCCCGGTGAAGGGCAGCACGGTGAGCATGATCAGCCCCACGGCATCCATCCGCGGCCTGTTCATCATGAACATCGCAATGGAGACCGCGAGAAGCCCGAGGACGATGGCGAGCTGGGGGTTCATGGGGTTTTTCCTGTCAGCCCAACAACCTGCACGGAAACCTCCATCCGTTCAAAAGCATTCGCGGGGCCTTTCCACGAGCCGGAGAACGGCGAGGCTTCCTGGTGCGAAGGCGCGACGGCGACCGAAATGTGCTCGTCGCCCACCTGCTTGTTGTTCGTCGGGTCGTAGCCCTGCCAGCCGGCACCCGGGATGTAGATCTCCGTCCAGGCGTGGGTGGCCCCGTGCTGGCCCTCTCCCATCTGGACATAGCCGGTGACAAACTGCGCCGCGAACCCCCAGCTCCGGGCGGCCTCCATCATCAGCACGGCATAATCGCGGCAGGACCCTCCGCCGAGGGCGATCGTTTTGCTGGGAAGCTGGACGCCGGGATCCTCGCGCCGCTGGTATTTCAACGATTCATAGATCCGGGTGTTGAGCTTGTTGAGGAGCTCCAGCGTATCGATGAGCTGGCCCGGCTGATAAAGCTCTCCCAGCCACTTTTGCAACGCCGGCCCGTCGTGCGGATAGCTGGGAAGGCGGTATGGGATCAGCCCCAGCTGCTCGTTCGCGGAATACTGGAACGGAAACGAACGGGCGCGCGGATCGATGTGGCACTCGATGAGCAGCTCGTCGTAAAGGTCCACGTTTACCTCGCTGAAGACGCGAAGTTTGTCCGCGGGCTCCGGAAAGGTGACGATGGCGACGGAATTGGCATTGAGGTCGCGGAGCCAGCGGATCGACGCCTTCGGCGAAATCTCCAAGCGCCCGCTGTCGATATGCACGTCGTGCCCCTCGCGCGGACGCATCAGCGCCCGGTGCGGGCCGAACGTGACCGGCTGGTTGTAGAAATACTCCGTCGTGTGGGTGATCCGGATGCGTTTCATTGCGTTCGCCTTATACCTGTATGAGCGAACATGTCCACTTCCATGCGGATCTCATCAGCATGGGGGAACCAGCACAAGCGCCGGATCTAAAGCCGGGTAACCGGTTGTCCTGGCATTCAAATGCTGAATTGCGAATAGCCATCGCCCCGTCCCACGGTGTATTTCTTTCCGGTGATTTCACCGGTTTTCAGAAGAAGCGCGGCCGATGCTTGACGCGTGGACAGCCTGGATGGACCAGGGGATGCTCTGGATCGAGCAGAGCGGGTGGATCGGATGGATCTGGTTCATCATCCTCTACACGCTGTCCTGCGTGTTTTTTCTTCCCGGGTCGGTCCTCAGCTTTGGCGCGGGGGCGGTCTACGGGTTCTGGTCCGGAACGCTGCTCGTATCCCTCGGCTCAGTTGCGGGGGCCTTCGCTAACTTTGTCTCCACCCGCTACCTCCTCCGCGGGTGGATGGCGCGGAAATTTGCCGCGAGCCGGAAATTCCGCGCGCTCGACCATGCGGCGATGAACGACGGGCTCAAGCTGGTGATCCTGACCAGGCTTTCCCCGATCCTGCCGCACAGCCTGGTGAGTTGCGCATTCGGTCTCTCCCGGATGTCCCTGCTCCGGTACCTTTTCGCCTCATGGATCGGATTTCTTCCGATCAGCGCGGCCTATGCCTACGGGGGGGCTGTGATCGGTCGCGCGGCCAAGGGCGGCCTGCATCAGGGGCCGTGGGCCTGGCTGGCCTACACGGTGGAGCTGGCCATCACGGTCCTCGTCACGATCTGGATCACCAGGATTGCCCACAACGCATTAAAAAACTACGCGCCAGAGGTGGCCGAGGCGATCGAGGATGATTCCGAAGCAGAAATTCCCGGGCAAAGTGAAGCAAAGCTCCCCTAGCCCGGCGTCTGTGAAGCGTCGCTCTCCGCGCGATGCAAGGCGACCGTTTGTCCTCGCCCGCTTTTCCATCACGGCCGATGGCAAGATCAGCACGGGCTCGTTCACGCCGGCGCAGTTCACCTCCCGGGCCGACAATCGACGGCTGCAGGAAACGAGGGCGGCGGCGGACGCCATCCTGTCGGGACGCGGAGCCGTTGAGGCTGACAACATGAGCATGGGGCTTTCCGCGAAAGATCTTCGTGAGGCGCGGGTGGCGAGGGGGCTGTCACCCGCCCCGCTCCGCGTGCTGGTTTCGAATTCGGGCCGGGTGGACCTGGAAGGAAGGGTCTTCCGCCATGCTGGAGCGCCGCTGGTCGTGTTCTCCACATCCCGCATGCCGGAGCGCCTCAGATCGGGGGTTGCCCGCCGGGCGGACCTTTTTCTTTTCCCGGGCGAGACCGTTGACCTTTCCGCCGCGCTGCAAGTTCTTCGAGATGATTTCGGGGTGAGGCAGCTTGTTTGCGAAGGTGGCGGAACGTTGCTCCGGGCGCTTGCGGAAGGGGACCTTGTGGATGGCATCAGACTCACCGTGGCCCCGCGAGTGTTCGGGGGCCGCTCCGCTCCGACTCTCACCGGACTGCCAGCAGAATTTTTGAATCCCCCGCGGGAATTTCGCATCCTGCGCCAATCGGTGGAAGGAGACGAATGCGTCCTTGACGCGATCCGCACAGGGTCCCCGATTTCGCATTTCCCATTTCGGATTTTACATCCTTAATATCCCCGTGCCTGACTTTTTCTACAAAGCGACCGAGCCGGAGGGCGGGATCACAACCGGAGTGATCACCGCCACAACCCGCGCAGAGGCCTACCGCATCCTTCGCGGAAAGGGCCTCCAGCCGGTCAGCGTGGGCGAGGGAGGCGCGCCGGCCGCCGGCAAAAAGCCTGCTTCCGGCGATATCGGCCTCACCCGCCTGTCCTCGGGCCAGCTCCTCTACTTCACCGAGGAGCTTGCCGAACTGCTCGAAGCGGGGCTGCAGCTGGAGGGAGCGCTGAAGGTCATCGAGCAGCGGCAGGAGAAGTCCGACATCAAGCTGATTGCGGCCAGGCTCCGCCAGCGGGTGCGCGACGGCGTCAGCTTTTCCCAGGCCCTGCGGGAGTGCGGAAAAACGTTCGACGCGCTCTACTGTAACCTGGTGGCCGCGGGGGAGGCGGGCGGGGCGCTGCCGCAGATCCTCAAGCGCCAGTGCGCGTATCTCGAGCTCATCGAGGACCTCCGCAAGCGGGTTGTGAGCTCGCTCATGTATCCGAGCATCGTCTTCGCATCGGCGCTCGTCCTCATGTTCATTTTCCTGACGTTCCTTGTTCCCCAGCTCTCGGTCCTGCTGGGAAAAACCGGTCAGAAGCTTCCCATGATCACGCAGATTCTGATCGCGGTGAGCGGGTTCTGCGGGAAGTGGTGGTGGGCGATCATCGCCTGCATCGGGGCTGCGATCCTTCTGGTTCGCGCCGCCGTGCGGACCCCGGCCGGCAAGGCCTGGTGGCACCGGGCGATGCTCGAAATTCCGGTCGTCGGACCGGTCCTCCGCGCAAAATTTTATGCGGAGATGCTGCAGACTCTCTCCACGCTCGTTTCGAACGGGGTGACTCTGCTGCATGGAATCAACCTCATGCTGGCGGCCACGGCGAACGTCTATCTTCAGGGCCTTCTGGCAAAAGTCGCGGCCATGGTCGGCGAGGGCACCAGCCTCGCCTCGGCGCTCCGGCGCGTCGGGTTCTTCCCCCCGGTCCTCATGGACATCCTCGGGGTCGGCGAGCAGACCGGTGACATCGCCGCCGCGCTGGAGCGTGCGGCCCGGCGCTACGACCGCGAGCTGACCTCGCGCATCGGGCACCTCACGACCCTGATCCAGCCCGCAATCATCCTTCTTGTCGCCCTCTTCGTCGGCGTTGTCGCCTACTCGATGATCGCCGGGATCCTCACCAGCGTCAGCGCCCTCCGCACCAGATAGATCTCCCTTTTGCTAAATGAACATCAACGGAAAACACTACCGGACAATCTGGATGGAAGACGATCGGGTCACAATCATCGACCAAAGACTGCTCCCGCATGAGTTTGTCACAGAGGAACTGGCGACCTGCGAGGCGGCTGCTGTCGCCATCGCGGACATGCACGTGCGCGGGGCCGGACTGATCGGTGCGACCGCCGGATACGGAATGCTTCTGGCAGCGAAGGAAGCCGCCGGCACAGGCGATTTTGATGCTCACATCCTGAAGTGCGCCAACCGGCTCAAGGCGACACGCCCGACGGCGGTCAACCTGGCCTGGGCGGTTGACCGCCAGCTCGCACGGATGGCGGAAGCCCCCTCGCCAGGCGAAAAAGTTGCCATTGCAAACCTGACGGCAGCAGAGATCGCGGACGAGGACGCCGCGTATTGCCGCCGGATCGGCGAGCACGGGAAACCGCTTGTCGAAGAAATCAGCCGCAGAAAATCCGGCGGGCCGGTGAACATCCTCACGCATTGCAACGCCGGGTGGCTCGCCTTTGTGGATTTCGGCTCGGCCACGGCACCGGTTTATGCAGCTCACGACAGCGGCATCCCGGTGCATGTGTGGGTCGATGAAACGCGCCCTCGCAGCCAGGGAGCCAAACTGACCGCGTGGGAGCTCGGCCGGCACGGGGTCCCTCACACGCTCATCGCCGACAACACCGGGGGCCACCTCATGCAGCACGGCCTTGTTGACATGGTCATCGTCGGCACCGACCGCACGACCCGCACGGGCGACGTGGCCAACAAGATCGGAACCTATCTCAAGGCGCTCGCCGCACACGACAACGGCATCCCGTTTTATGTCGCCCTCCCCTCCTCGTCCTTTGACTGGAAGATGCGCGACGGGCTTGCGGAAATTCCCGTCGAACAGCGCGGCCAGGAGGAGGTCAAATACGCCGACGGCTGGATCGACGGGCGGCGGGGCGAAGTCCTCGTCGCTCCGGAATCAAGCCCTGCGGCAAACTACGGATTCGATGTCACCCCGGCCAGGCTGGTCACGGGCTTGATCACCGAACGGGGGATCTGCAGGGCCACGGAAGAGGATATTGTCGGGCTTTTCCCGGAAAACCGCACTTAGGCTTTCGCCGGAGATCAAACCCGGCGGCGCTTGACCCGGATCTGGGCAAGAGATTTCTGGAGGGAGGCCTTCACGGTCGCATACTCCTCGTCATTCATCTTGGTATCGCGCATCGCCGCCTCGGCACGCCGGATCGCCTCCTCCGTGGCGGATTCGTCGATGGCGCTCTCCTCGATAGCCATGTCTGTCAGGACTGCCACCTTGTCGGAGCTGATCTCCACGAATCCCTCACCGACGGCCAGGCGCATTTCCTTGCCATCCTTGAGCAGGCGGAGTTCCCCCGGAAGCAGTTGGGTCATCAGCGGCACGTGCTGCGGCAGAATTCCAAGCTCGCCTTCGACGCCGGGAATCACCACCGAATCCACATCGTCGGAGTAGATCTTCTGCTCGGGGGTGACAATTTCGAGGCGGAGCATGGGGGAGGAAAGTTTTAAGTTTTCAGGTTAAAGTTTTAAGGATGGAGAACTCGGACGCGGAGCTTAAGACTTAAAAACTTAAGCCTCCTTGACCATGTCGATGCCGCCCTTCATATAGAAGTTCCCTTCCGGAACATCGTCGTGTTTTCCGTCGAGGATTTCCTTGAAGCCGCGAATGGTTTCGCTGATCGGCACGTATTGCCCCTTGGTTCCCGTGAAAATCTCCGCGACATGGAACGGCTGGGAGAGGAAGCGCTGGATTTTGCGGGCCCGATACACGGTGAGCTTGTCATCGGGCGAAAGCTCGTCCATGCCGAGAATCGCGATGATGTCCTGGAGGTCCTTATATCGCTGAAGCACGTTTTGCACTCCGCGCGCCACCGCGTAATGCTCGTCGCCGATGATGTCGGCGGAGAGGGCTTTCGAGGTCGAGGCCAGGGGATCGACCGCCGGATAGATGCCGAGCTCGGCAATCGAGCGCTCGAGCACGATCGTTGAATCGAGGTGAGCGAACGTGTTCGCCGGAGCGGGATCGGTGAGATCGTCGGCCGGAACATAGACTGCCTGGAACGAGGTGATCGACCCCTTGGTGGTCGAGGTAATCCGTTCCTGAAGATCGCCCATTTCGGCGGCAAGCGTCGGCTGGTAGCCCACCGCGCTGGGGGTGCGGCCGAGAAGGGCGGACACCTCCGAGCCGGCCTGCGAAAACCGGAAGATGTTGTCGATGAAGAGAAGGACGTCCTGGTTCTTTTCGTCGCGGAAATATTCGGCCATCGTGAGTGCGGTGAGCGCGACGCGCAGACGGGCGCCCGGAGGCTCGTTCATCTGGCCGTAAACCAGGGCGACTTTCGATTTCTCAAGATCGTCCTGAACGATGACGCCGGATTCGCTCATCTCCGCATAGAGGTCGTTCCCCTCGCGCGTGCGCTCGCCCACACCGGCAAACACCGAATAGCCACCGTGGCCCTTGGCGATGTTGTTGATGAGCTCCATGATGACGACCGTCTTGCCGACGCCGGCTCCACCGAACGCGCCGACCTTGCCACCCTTGGTGAACGGGCAGATCAGGTCGATGACCTTGATGCCGGTCTCGAGGATCTTGGCCTTGGTATCCTGCTCGGTGAGCGGCGGTGCTTTCCGGTGGATCGGGTATTTTTTCTCAAACTTCACCGGCCCGCGCTCATCGGTCGGGTCGCCGGTGACATTGAAAATCCGCCCAAGAACCCCTTCGCCAACCGGCACGGAGATGGGCGCGCCGGTATTCGTGACCTCCATGCCGCGGGTCAGGCCCTCGGTCGAACTCATCGCGATCGAGCGGACCCAGTTCTCGCCGAGATGTTGCTGGACCTCGAGCGTCAGGCGGTTCGACTGGCCGCCGGCCTCGAACGTGATTTCCAGCGCATCATAAATTTTCGGCAGCGCGCCGGCGGTTGGGTTGAATTCGACGTCCACAACGGGACCGATAACTTGGACAATTTTTCCTTTTGTGCTCATGGAGAGTGGATAACAAGCGAGCGAAAACATCTAAACGGGTTGCTTGGGTGAGACAACTTATTTTTGACTTTTCTCATGGATTGCGGCTTGAGGCTCATGTCGCCCTGGCTCCGCTCGGAACAAAATATCCGGTGGGACAGGAGCGAAAACGCAGGATTATTCACATCCCTCGCGTCCCGGCCGGAAAACCACGTCGCACGGAATCCCACATGCTGAGCGGTTCCGAAGGAGGAATGGCCTATTCCCCCCTGTATTTAAGCCTGTTCCACGCCCACAAGGCTTTGCGAAAGCAGGAAAAATGCGGCGAATCACGCCTCATGCCCCGACTGCGACCCAAGTGTTTCACGAAGCGAAACCGGGGAACTTCACAGGTTATTCACAACCCGGCTACCGCGTCACCTGGCCGAGGACGACGACGCAAAAATACGTCTCCTTAACATTCGCCTGACCTTTGACAACTCCATGAACCTTGCCGGTGACCTGACGGATCGAGAGCACGCGCGGTTGCCCCGGAGAAAGCGGCGCATCCGCAACATAGGATCGGCTCGAAAACCGTCGAAGCCCGGCATCCACCCCCTCGCTGAGGGTGATCTTGACCGCGATATGGTTTGAGGAAAACCTGCCATCGACATCCGCCTTCGAATTGGAAATCCGTGTGGACGAGACAAACCTGGCAGTTACAGGGAGGCTCTGGGCAAAAGTGACGTAGCCGCCTTTAAGGTAGGACTCGGAAGTCGTCGTGCGGCTGGCATTGGTGAGTTCGGACAGCTTCACGCCGGCAAGTGAGGCATTGAGTTCTTCCGCGGTTTTCACTTCGGGAAACTGCACGATCGCCAGATCGAGCTGTCCCGCATGGGCCGTCCATGTTATCGCTAGTGCGGCGAGAAGGGTGCGCATTCCTCCCGCTACCTGCGCAGAGAAAAAATAGCAATGCCATTCCAATGGAAAACAACAGACGGAGAAGTGAGGTCGGCCCTTGCGTGGCGCAGGGAAACCGGGCGGGGAGTGCTGGCCTGCGTCCATGGATTGAGCGGCAGCGGGGAGCAATTCGGGCCGGTCGCGGAATTTCTTGGCGACTATTCGGTCTACGCCATCGAGCTTCGCGGCCAGGGTTTGGATCCTGTGGTGGATCGCCGGGCAATGCTCCTCGATCTTCCCGCTCAGCACCGCGACATCGCGGATTTCCTTGCAGCGATCCGGAGGCGCCACCCGGGCGAACCGGTTTTCCTTTTCGGCGAGAGCATGGGGTCGCTTCTTTCCGCTTCGTTTGTGGCCGCCCATCCTGAGGCGGGCATCTGCGGGCTGATCCTGTCCGTGCCGGTCGTGGAGCTGATCCGCCCGGTGCCGCGCTGGCTGAGCGCGACGGTCCGTTCGATCGCGCATGTTTTTCCCCGGCTGAAATTTTATCCCTCGTGGTTCGTGAACGGTGAAACCGTCGCCCCGCCGCTGACCCGGGACCGCGCGTATCAGGACGCGATGCGCCGGAAGCCCCACTACATCCGGATCTTCACGCTCAAATTTCTTTCCGAGCTCGGCGACCTGATTTCCAGCAGCAACGACATCGCGAAGAGGATCACTGTGCCGGGCCTCGTTCTGGCGGCGGGGAACGATTGCTTTGTGAAGGTCTCCCAGGTCGGTGCCTGGTTTGAAAAATTGGCCTCTCCCGACAAGACCCTGAAAATTTACGAGGCCGCCTACCACTTGTTGTGGCACGACCACGACAGCGGGCAGGTTCTCTCGGATGTCGCGGACTGGCTCGCGAAGCGCCGCCGCTAAATCCGCTGCCAGCCCGCTGCAGGCTTGCATGCGAAAATTTCCTCTGATGGAATCAACCCAATGAAAATTTCTCTTCTTGGCGTTGCGGTCGCTGTTTTGCTGGTGTCCGGGTGTCTGGTTTCCCCGGTCGAACGGTCGGGCGGACCCGGTTCCGTGACGGTCACCAACTCAAACCCGTCGGCCATTATGACAGCCGCGCAGAATGCCTTTGCAGGTGCCGGGTATCAGGTCGGTCCGGTGAATTTCCCGAACTCCATCTCCTTCGACAAGGGGTCCAGCAAGTTTGCAAACATCATGTGGGGCAGCTTCGGCAACCCGCAGACGATCCGGGTGCGCCTGAACATCACCCGGATTCCTGGGACAAACGACTTCCGGCTCGCGCCGAGGGCCTATTCCGTGAGCTCCGCGGGCGAGGCGGGTTTCGAGGATGCAAGGCCGCTCATGAGCCTTTGGACGGCGGAGTTCGGACCGCTGCTCAGGCAGATTGCCGCCCAGGCGGGCGGCGCGGGCGCGATGTAATTGCGATTGAGTTCCGGGCGGGAATGCCTTTGTCTCGGCGGATGGTTCGCACTCGCTTCGCTCCTTCGCCCACCGGTTTTCTTCATGTCGGAGGCGCCCGCACGGCGCTCTTCAACTGGCTCTACGCCCGCCAGAACGGCGGAAAATTCATCCTGCGCATCGAGGATACCGACGCGGCGCGGAACACGTCGGAGGCCTATAAAGTCATCTACGACGGGCTGGGCTGGCTCGGGCTGGACTGGGACGAGGGTCCGGACAAGGGCGGCCCGTTCGGCCCCTACCAGCAGAGCGAGCGCTCGGCCATCTACGAAAAATTCCTTGCCCGGCTCGAGGCGGGCGGCCACGTCTACGAGGACGGCGGCGCGATCCGCTTCCGGTCGCAGCGAAAAACCGTCGTCGTCGAGGACATCGTCTGCGGAAAAATCGAGTTCGACATGTCGAACCCCGCCACGCATCCGGACATGACGATCCGCCGGCCGGACGGGTCGTGGATCTTCCATTTCGTGAACGTGGTGGACGACATCGAAATGCAGCTCACCCACGTGATCCGTGGAGAGGACCACCTTTCGAACACGCCGAAGCATGTCGAACTTTACCAGGCGCTGGGCGCACCACCCCCGAAGTTCGCCCATATCCCGCTTATCCTCAACCACGAGGGGAAAAAATTGAGCAAGCGCGACGGGGGGTCGAGCATCACGTATTTCCTGGATCTCGGATACACGCCAGAGGCGGTTGCAAACTACCTTTGCCTGCTCGGTTGGTCGCCCGGCGGGAACCGGGAGATTCTGGGAGTCGCCGAGATCCAATCGCTTTTCGACCTGGCCGGCATCAACCGGAGGAATGCGATCTTCGACCTCGACAAATGTTTTTGGCTGAACGGCCAGCACCTCATCCACATGAGCCTCGACCGTTTCGAGGAGCTCGCTCTCCCGTTCGTGGAGAAGGCCGGCGTTCCCTACGGCACCAAGGAGGCCCTGCGCCCTGCTCTTGCCATCGTTAAACCGAAGGTCAAGCACCTGAGCGATGTGCCGGATTGGATCGGGTTCCTTTTCACCGAGGACTACGCGTTCGATCCCGAGGCGGTTGCCAAGAGCCTCTCCAAACCGGGTGCCGGCGACCGCCTTCAGGCGCTCGGCGTCGCGCTCACCGCGCTCACCGAATGGTCGCATCCGGCGATCGAGGCCAAACTGAAGGAGACCGCCGCGGCCATGGGAGTGAAGACGGGCGATTTGGTCCATCCCGCACGCGTCGCCGTCAGCGGGCGCTCGGTCGGGCCCGGGCTCTACGAAATGTTCGAGGTTCTGGGAAAAGCCCGCACGCTGGCCCGCTTCGAAAAGGCCTGCGGTATGGCATCTTAAAAAGATTATTTCCCGCTTTTTGACGCCTGCTGGCGCAACGCCCGCAGGCGAGGGCCGGCAAATTGGGTTCCGGGCAAGGCAAGGCTGACCTCATACTCCCTCATGGCCTCGGCCTTCCTTCCGGCCCCCTCGAGAAACAGGGCATAGTATTCATGCACGGCCGGGTTGCCCGGATCGAGCCGGATCGCCTCGATGTGCGCAACCCGTGCTGGTTCGAATTTCCGGAGACTGGAAAGCGCGATCCCGAGCATGAGCTGGTTCCAGCGCTCCTCCGCATCGGATTCCGTGGACCGGCGCAGAAAATAGACCGACCGGACAAACGTCTTCTGCGGCTGATCTGATGACGGAGCTGACTGGAGGAGGGCCTCACCAAGCAGACGGCGCAGACGGGAATGGGATGGCGAAGCCTCGAGGCCGAGCTCCGCGTAACCGATCGCTGCTGCGGAGTCATTGAGAGTCAACGCATTTTCCGCGCGCAGCGAAAGGTGTTCCGCATTAGCGGATGTTTTCAGCATGAGACCGAGGAAGACTCCAGCCGCGCATGCGGCCAGACCGGCCACCCATCGGGGAAGCCACCCCCCGCGGAAGCCGGATGACACCCCGGTGTTCGCCAGCATTCCGGCGCATGCGGCCGCGAGCAGGGCATTTGCCGGAATCTGCATGTTGAAATCAAAAAATGAGTGGGCGGCACAGGCTGCCAGCGCGCTCAGAGAGCCGATGGTAAAAGCCGCCGAGTTGCTTTGCGGGCGGCTTGAGACGGCCATGCGGTGGCGCAGGGCGTTCAGAAATCCATCCAGTCCGCACTTCCAATTCACCAGCAAAGCGGCCGTGAGCAGGACCAGCCCGATGAAGCCGAAATCGGCGAGCACCTGCGCCCAGTCGTTGTGCGCGAATGTGTCGTCGTAATCGGAGTTGTAATCGCGCAGGCGGCGGGAGAGCTGGGTGAAAGATCCGGCCCCGGTCCCGGTCAGCGGCTCAAGCTGGGCCTGCCTCAGCGCCGCAGGCCAGAGTGTCGCGCGGTAAGTGTCTTCGCTGATCCGGCTCATCCGCGCCTGAACAGTTGGGCTCTTGAAAAACAGGAAATACCCGCCTCCGAGTGCGGTCGTCAGCGTTGCGAGGATGACGAGGAGGATCACCATCCGCCTGTCTCTGGCCCCGACGCCAAGGGCGAAAAGGCTCAGGAGGAGAAAGGTGACCATCCCGACGCCAAGCCCGATCATCCCACCCCGGCTCAGCGTCAGGACGGTTCCAGCAATGCAGACGGCCGCAAGGTAGGCGAAAACCACCTTGGCCCAGACGGCGCAGCGCCCGAGGCAGGCAATTCCCAACGCAAAAAACGCCATGATGTTGAGGAACCAGGCGAGATGGTTTCCGTTCAGAAAAAGCCCGTGGCCCCTGAGATAAGCCGCATCGGGCTTCAGATACCACGACCGGATCTGCTCGCTGAACCACGGAAGAGGCCAGAAATACCCCGGGGTGGTGAACTGGATGGAGGCCACAACGATCTGCGCGACAGCCGCCGCAAAGAGCAGGCATAAAAATACGTACCGCGAGGAAGGAGTCGTCAGCACGCACGCGAACAGGCAGTATACGGCGGCGCAGGCGGCAACCAGAAAACTGTAGAACAGCGAGAGTTCCTGCCCGGGCGAATGCAGCGACCGCCAGAGAAAATACCCGGCCGCCAGCAGGGTCACAAAAACCGCGGGCAGGCGGGGAGGAACCGCCCGCTTCCAAAACAGCGCGGCCATCCCGAGCACCCCGCTGATCGCAAGGAGCCCGTAGCCGGGGACGCTGAAAACCGTCCGCATCAGCCCGCCGTAAAAGAGCTGCGCCAAAATGATCGCCAGAGCGAGCAGGACAGCGACAAGGATGCGGATCACATCCGCCAGCATGCCCGAGCAGGGGCCGTCCGCTCAACTCCGAATATCCGCTGACTCAAATCCGTTTTCCAGCTACAAACCGGCATGGACCTGACGGAGAAATTTCTTGTCTCGATGTGCGGATGGCCGGTTTTCAAGGAGGCCCGGGCCATGCATGCCGCCGGGCGGGCTTCCGAAGCATCTTACGATCCCCCGGTTCTCAGGGGAAAAATCTCCGCGAATGGAAAATCCTTTCTAGCCGGACTGAAGATCCGGAATGCCATCGATGTCGAAAACCTCTGCCCCTGCCGCGATTCGCGGGTCCGTGGGATCATCTGCGCGCATTCCGTGGCGATCGGGCTTGAGGTATTGGCGCCTTCAGAGAAAAGGCAGCCCGCCTGGGGCCCGTCACCATCCTCCTCTGCCCGCGCCCCGTCCACGTCCGAACTTCCGAATGTCAGCCTGTCTCTGGAGGGTTCGCTGCGGCACCTCGAGGCGGATATCTCGTTCCAATACAAACGCCCGGGATTTTCCAACCATGCCGCGGAGGCGGCCGCGATCTGCGAGCTCATGGCCTGCGGGTTCGAGGACGTCCGGGGAAAGGCGGCCCTGCGCGGCGAGGACTCGGTCGTGAATTTTTTTGCCGCCGCGCTCCCAAGGCTCAAGGCCAAATGGGATGTTCGAGAGGGCGAGCGCTTCACCCATGTCACCCGCGACATCGTGCGGATCGAACCGCATTTCGCCATCCGGGAGAAGGCGGACGGGTGGCTGGACTTTCATGTCCATTTCACCGCGGGCAGCGATGCCGTGCTGACACAGCAGGACCTCCAGAGGCTCCTTCAAAGCGGCACTCCGCACATGAAGCTCAAAGATGGACGCCTGGCCGTTCCTGATGCGAAACTGGCCGCCGACCTTGAGGAGGTGCTGCGCGACTGCGATCCCGCACAGGAGCGCGGGGGTTACCGGGTCCGCCCCGTGCAGCGCGAATACCTCGAGGAAAGCATTGCGGCCTGGAGCGGCAAGCCCGTGGAAGCGTCCTTGCCCGACATTCCCCTCGGCCCGCTCGGACCAAGGCTCAGGCCATATCAGGCCGAGGGGGCGAGATGGCTTCTCGACATCGCCAGAAGAAAATCCGGCGGCCTCCTCGCCGATGAAATGGGCCTTGGAAAGACCGTTCAGGCCCTGGCCATGATCGAATCCCACCCGGGCCCCCACCTCGTCGTCTGCCCGTCATCGCTGGTATGGAACTGGCAGCGCGAGGCGGTGCACTTCACCCCGGGCCTCCGCGTGACCGGCATCGAAGGGTCCTCGCGGGAAAAACTTTTTGACTCCCTCGCATCGGCCGACATCGCCATCACAAGCTACGCCCTGCTCCGGCGCGACATCGACCGCTACCGGAACATCCGCTTCTCGACAGTGATCCTCGACGAGGCCCAGCACATCAAGAACCCCGACAGCCGGAATGCCAAAGCCGCCTGCGCGCTCGAGGCGGATGCGCGGTTTATTCTCACCGGCACCCCGCTGGAAAATTCCCTGCGCGATGTCTGGTCGCTCTTCGATTTCCTCCTGCCGGGATATCTGGGCAGCCGCAAGGATTTTCAGGAGCGCTACGAAAAACCCCTACTGGATGGCGGAGCCGGCCCTCTCTGGGAGCGGCTCAACCGCCGGGTGCGGCCGCGCATGCTCCGGCGAAAAAAGGCGGACCTCCTCAAGGACCTTCCGGATAAAATCGAGCAGATTGTCGAGGTCGAGCTCTCGCCCGCGCAGAAGGATGCCTACACGCGCCTCCAGATCGCCGCACGCGCGGAAGTCGATGCCCTCCGGGAGTCCGGAGGCAGCGCCAAAATCAAGATTTTCACCGCCCTCCTGCGCCTGCGCCAGGCCTGCTGCGATCTCCGGCTTCTGGGCGCGGACACCGGGACCTCGGCCAAAATGGATGCCCTGCTTGAACTCGTCGGCGAAGCGGTGGACGGCGGGCACCGGGTGCTGGTCTTCAGCCAGTTCACCTCCATGCTCGACCTGATCGGCCCGGCGCTCGACGAGGCAGGGTTCTCCTTTTGCAGGCTCGACGGCTCGACAAAGGACCGGGCCTCGGTGGTGGAAAAATTTCAATCCGACGCCTCGATCCCCGTCTTCCTCATCAGTCTGAAAGCCGGCGGCACCGGGCTCAACCTCACCGCCGCCGACACGGTCATCCACTTCGACCCCTGGTGGAACCCGGCGGTCGAGGCGCAGGCCACCGACCGCGCGCACCGGATCGGGCAATCCCAAGTCGTCACCTCGATCAAGCTCATCGCCCGCGACACGGTCGAGCACCGGGTCATCGCGATGCAGGAAAAAAAGCGCGCCATGATATCCGGACTTCTCGACTCCGAGTCCGCCATTCCGGACGAAGCGGAGATTCTGGAACTTATTGGATGAACCACAGCCGCGCACCACGGCCATCATTTTCGGGTTTACTTGGGGACGCGACCGTAGGATAGTTCGCTTTCTGTCGCTCACGTGGCGGAACTGGCAGACGCGTACGGCTCAGGACCGTATGGGGCAACCCTTGGAGGTTCGAGTCCTCTCGTGAGCACCACTTCTTTTCTGTGTCCCGATGGCTGCGCCAGCAAGACCCCGAGTTCGTCCGGGGAACGTTCTCCTCGATTGCGGGGCGGTATGACCTTGCGAACCATCTGTTGAGCGGCGGCTTGGACTTTTACTGGCGATCCTGCGTGGCCCGCGTGGTCAGGGAATCGGCTCCAGTAAAAATTCTCGATCTTGCGACCGGGAGCGGAGACCTCGCGATTGCACTTCGGAAGGAATGCCCGGCGGCCATGGTGGTGGGAGCGGATTTTTGCCTGCCGATGCTGGAGGAGGCACGCCGGAAAGACCTGCCGTTTCTTGTGCAGGCGGACGGCCTGTCCCTTCCGTTTGAAACCGGTTCATTCGACGCTGTCACGGTGGCCTTCGGCCTTCGGAACATGGCCTCCTGGGAAAAGGGACTGCTTGAGATGGCTCGCGTGCTCCGGCCCGGCGGACTGCTGGTGGTCCTGGATTTTTCCCTGCCCGCCAATCCGTTGCTGCGCGCGGTCTACCGGATCTACCTCCATCATCTGCTGCCCACGATCGCCGGGTGGACGACCGGACGACCGGAGGCCTATGAATACCTTGGCGAGTCGATTGAAAAGTTCCCGCGCGCAGCAGGGATGACCGCTCTTCTCAATGCCTGCGGATTCCAGTCCCGGGACCCGAAGCCGATGTGTTTCGGGATCGTGACGCTCTACGCCGCGGAAAAGCCGGGCGCGGTTTCCCTCAACAATCAGGCGTAGGAGACAATCGCCTCCGCCGTCACATCACCCAACACCGCCCGACCGCTCAGCCCGGAAAGCTCGATCAGGAAGGCGGCTGTCACAACATTCGCTCCCGAGTGGCGGATCAGCTTGATCGCCGCACCAGCGGTTCCGCCGGTGGCGAGCAGGTCGTCGATCAGAGCAACCCGCTCGTCTTTTTGAAATGCGTCGGTGTGGATCTCAACCTCGGCGCTCCCGTATTCGAGATCGTAGGATTGGGTGATCGTGTGGAAGGGAAGCTTTCCCTTTTTCCGGATCGGAACAAAACCGAGCCCGAGCTCGTAGGCGACCGTCGCACCGAAGAGAAACCCCCGCGCGTCGATGCCGGCAATCTTGTCGGCATTCTTCGCGCGGCAGATGCGGGCGAATTCCCCGACCGACTCGCGGAAGAGCCCGGGATCGGCCAGGAGCGGGGTGATGTCGCGGAACAAAATCCCCGGCTTGGGAAAGTCGGGAATGTCGCGGATCGCTGCCCGGAGGCGTGATGAGATGTCCATATTGATAAGTGATCAGTCTGATGAAATCGCGCGGGCCCGATGCCCGCGCAGGCCGGCCATGTGGCTTCAGTCCCCGAATGAAATTTCCACCGCACGGGCGGTTTCGACCATCTGGCAATCCGGGCTTACCCGCCGGAGCTTGTGGACGGCGTGGGAAATCGGGACATCCAGCGTGAGGTAGTTTTGATAACTCACCATCGAGCCGAATTTGCCATCGGCGATCAGCTGGACGGCTTTGACGCCGAACCGCGTGCCGAGAATCCGGTCCAGCGTGGTGGGCGCTCCCCCTCGCTGGAGATGGCCGAGGATGCATGTGCGGACTTCCTTTCCGGTGCGTTCGCTCATCTCCCGGCCGACGATGTCGCCGATTCCACCAAGACGGTGCTCGCCGCTCGCTGTGGAGTGACGCTGCTGGCGTCCATCCTTCGGGGACGCGCCTTCCGCGACCACGATCATGGTGCTCTTGGCTCCCTCACGATCGCGGCGCATGATCTCCGAGGCGACCTTTTCATATTCAAACGGAATCTCGGGGATGAGGATCACATCCGCACCGCCGGCAAGGCCGCCGTGCAGGGCAATCCACCCGGCATGACGCCCCATCACCTCGAGGACCATGACGCGCTTGTGACTCGTGGCTGTCGTGTGAAGCCGGTCGAGCGCGTCCGCCACGCAGGCCACTGCCGAATCAAAACCGAATGTCCTTGCCGTCGCCTCAAGATCGTTGTCGATCGTTTTCGGAACCCCGACCACCGGGAACCCTTCCTCGTGAAGCTGAAGAGCCGTCGAGAGAGATCCGTCCCCACCGATCGTGATCAGTGCGCGAAGGCCGAGCGCATCGAAAGTCTGGCGGGCTTTCGAGATAATATCCGGCGGGATGGCCATCTTGTCACCCGCACCGACCTTCGCTACGAAATGGCCCTTGTTGACCGTTCCCAGGATCGTTCCACCCAGATGCATGATCCCGGCGGTCGCCCGGCGGTCGAGAATCGTGTAGTCGCCCGGAGGCAGAAGCCCCTCAAACCCGTCTTTGAATCCGATGAGCTCCCACCCGAGCTTGTCTGCTGCCCGGCTCGCACCCCGAAGCACGGCGTTCAGCCCGGGACAATCTCCGCCACTCGTCAGGATACCAATGCGTTTCTTTTCCATAATGCCTTAAAGGGACTGTGATTTCCGGGTCTTGCGGCCTTGCGCCGCCCACGTGTCATAGAGATTCCATCCCTGTTGCAGAAGGGTGATCCCTTCGCCAAAACGGTCCGGAGAACGAAGCAGAACAACAATGATCCGGCGCGGAGTCACGAAGACTTTCTCCCCGTCGCGCTTGGATTCCGGAGGTCGGTCGGATGAGAGGATGAGGCAGTCGCCAGCCCGCCGGGTGCGCCCGGTTTTCACTCCGTCAATCCCGTCCCGCCCGACAAGCTCATTTGTGTTTTGGAGATCGAAAGGCATGTGAGCACCATTGCGATAGATCTGAATCTGGCGGTGCGCCTGGGCGACGTAAAACGGAAAGCCCGAAACGTTGTAGGCGTAGCGGGTCAGGCGCGCCATGTCTGCTGCCGTGGAATACGGAGTGGCTCCCTCCTCCATCGAGTCGAATCCCGACGGGTTAAGGAAAAGCGTGCGGCTCATCCCGAGGGAGCGGGCGAGAGCGTTCATATGGGCGACGAAATTGTCGGCCGGATCGAGGTCCGAGCTGTTCGGAAGCCTGGCTCCGACATACTCGGCGAGGGCGGTGGCTGCGATATTGTCGGAAGCAAGAAGCGCGCCGTAGATCAGGTCCCGGAGGCTGACCTCGTCGCCGGGCTGAAGCCCCACCGGGTTCACGCCGCCCGACGCGAGGGCCTTCGCGGAAATGTTGGCGTGAATCGAAAGGTCGGCGTCGTTGACCCTCGCCCAGTCGAGCGCAACAACCGCTGTTGCCACCTTAGTCAGGCTTGCCACCGGAAGCTTCTCGTCCTTGTTGGAGGAGGCAAGAACATGGCCGGTCTGGTTGTCAACGACCAGGTAGCTTTCCGCAGCCGGAGCCGTTGGCCAGGCGGAAGCCGCCAATGCAAACACCGCAAATCTTGTGATCATTCCCATGCTTTTACTGAAAACGATTCGGACATTAACGGCCGGTCATGCAAGATCAATCCCTTTCCTTCACTGGATGTTGCCGAAGAATATTTTGATGCGATCATCGCTGGAACCATGAGACGCCTGCCTCTGCTGCAGCGGCAGAGAGGGCGGCGGGAGCGAGGAGGTTGGTGCGCGGCAGCGACTGGACGTGGCCATCGCAGAATAGGATGTGGGCGGCTGCGTCACGGCCTTTTGAAAACACCACATTGCCGGGGACGGCTGCCGGGGAATAGTCGTCGATTGGGGCGAGAAATACGACGTTGGCGGGAAAGTTGATCTCGTAGATCCGGAAACTGCGTATCTCCGGATCGGGCTGGAGGGCGGCATTCATTCCATAGCTGAAATAGTAGACCCCGGGATCCCAGATTTTGACCGGCTTCGTTCCGGGGCGGATCCAGAGGGAAGGAACGCCCGGTCGCGGGCGCTCGCCGGGCTGAAGATCAGCCAGGGGGGCCTCAGAAATGTAGGGGGGCAGCGCGTTGAACCAGGCCCGGGGCTGGGGATCTGTCACCGGAGTCCTGCCGACCTCGGGAAGCTGGTTGCCATTCTCGATGAGATAGAGGTTCAATGCGATCCCCCATTGTTGCAGGTTGCGGGCTGCGGCAGCGGATTCGCTCCTGGTTCTCTGCCCGCCAACTATCGCCAGGAACGTCGCGGCGAGCGCCGCCAGAACGATGGCTCCGGCGGCAACCCGGACAAGGCCCGGCGGCAGAACATGCGGGCCGCTCATGGAGCATCATCCCAGCCAGCGGGAAAGCCGGCGGCAATCGCGCCGGGATGCGAGCGCAGGAATTCCAGAAAAAAATCGAACTCCGAAGTTTGAGGGAGATCGGAAACGACAACCCCTTCCATGGCTGGCTCGCGGGCGATGAGGTCGGCGAAATATCTCGACGTCGTCAGGGTGATCCCATCGCTTCCGGCCCCGACTTTCGCGGCGACCCTTACGAGCCCGGACCCGGCAAGAGCGGCCAGCTGGACCGGCGTCATGCGGATTTGCGCGAGGCCGCTCGTCCATGGCAGGCTGTGGAAAATTCCGCTCGCGTGGAGCAATCCGGGAGGCCAGTCGGACCGTATGGATTCCGCGGAATACGCCACGGCCCCGGTGCCGGGAATCGTCGCCAGCGCGGACATGTAGATCTTCAGGATTTTTCCGGCATCGACTGAGGACTCGAGCGCAAGCACAGGGATGTCTGCGGCCGCAATCTCCTTGGAGAATTTCTCGGCTTCGGCCACGGCTGCAGGGTCGGCCGAGGCGACGTTCGCGGTCATGGGCAGCAGTTCGTGGCGGAGAACCTTCCACCGGTTTCCTTCCCGGGCCAGGTCGAGCCGGGCGAGCGCGAAGCCGCCGTTGTTCCGCAGGATGTTCAGGGAAACCGGCGGCGACCAATCCACGAATCCGTTCGGCTGCCAGGCCTCCCGCTCGTCTTTTGCATAGATCCTGTGGGCGAGAACCGCATCGATTCCGAGCCCCCTGAGCTGCGCCAGAAATTCCGCCGGGGGGGGGCCTGCCGGTTCGAATTTCATCCATCCGAAAACGGTCAGCGAGCCCTCCGGGCGCTCGCCCAACCCGCGCAGCACGCCAGCGTAATCGCGCACGGGAAGCACGCCGCTCTCCCATGCACCGAAGCGTGTCGGAAACCGCTCTGGATGATCGCCGGGGCTCTCATCGCCATAAAAATTTGACATCATAAAGAGCGGTGTCCGCCCTTTTGCGACGACCGCTCCGGCTCCGGAATTGGAATCTCCCGCCCGCCCGAACGGGTTGAGAATTTTGCACTTCAGCTCCCTGAGCGCCGCCTCAGGCACCGTCGCATCGAGGTTGCTGAGAAAAACCGCGTCGTATCCGGCCTGGTTGAAAAATGAGGTCATGTTTTGACTGCCGGTCACATGAGCGGCAAACGACCCCCCCAGACTGTCCCCGAGATCGACAACAAAAACCTGAGCGCCGCTCGCGGCAGCCTCGTCGCGAACCTTGCGGATGTAGCCGGCCAGATAGGGGTAATGCTGAAGGGGCGCCAGGGCCTGCAAGCTCAGCGGATAGACGTTTCCACGCATCCGCCCGCTGTGGAGGATGATCACATCCGGCCCGGGGGCGGGCGGCTTGGAACAGCCGGACACCGCCAGGACAGCCAGCATCGAGACGCAGAGGACCCTCATCATTATGATCGGGGAGCCTTCACGGCGGATAATCACCCTGCGAGCTCCCAATCGTAAAATCTTCGTCACATTCGAATGCTCCAGAAAGCAATTTTCCTGCCAGAATTGCGGGAGGCGCGAATCCTTGAGCCGCCTTATCGCGACCAGCTGGGCTCGCTGACTTTTCCAAGACCTGAGACGACCGGGACAGGTCGCCCTTTGACCGTATCCAGGAGAACAAGCGCCGATCCGCTGCTGTAAATAAGATGACGCGAGTCAGCCCCCCAGGCAGGGTCCTCGCCTGATGCAACGATCCGGGAGGTTCCAGTGGCCAGGTCCAGGACAGCGATCGAAAATCCGCCCTGGCGGATCGTGAAGGCGATTTTTGTGCCGTCGGGCGACCAGCTCGGCTCCGTGCAATACCCGTAGCCCGTGGAGATCAACCGCCCGCTGCCCCCTCCGGAGCTGATGCGGAAAAGCTGGGGACCGCCCCGCTCGTCGGAGGAATACACGATCTCGCCGCCGTCCGGAGACCATGAGGGAGAGGATTCCACACCCCGGGTCTTTGTCAGCCGGTGGGCGCCGGATCCACCGGCCCCCAGGACGTAAAGCTCGGGGTTTCCGTCCCTGCTGATCGAGCAGGCGATGCGGCCGCCGTCCGGGGAAAATGCGGCACCGGAATTTGTGCCGGGAAATTTGATAATCCGGTTCCGCGAACCACTGGCAAGGTCCACCAGATAGATGTCTGCGTAGCCGCTCTGGTAGCCGGTGTAGGCGAGTTTCGAAGCGTCGGGCGCAATGGCCGGAGCAACGCTGATCGAGCTGTCGTTGGTCAACTGCTTGACATTCGCCCCGTCGTAGTCGGCGGTGTAGATTTCCTTGCGTCCGGTGCGGGATGCGACAAACGCGATCTTTGAGGAGGCGATCCCCTTCTTGCCGGTGATGGTCTCGACGATGTCGTCGGAGAACTCATGAGCGGCGGCGCGGGTGTTGCCGGAATACGATTTGCGCAGCACGACCCCTCCACCGCTGTCGGTTACCGTCCCCTGCAGGCTGCCGCCACCAGCGGTTCCTGTGACGGTGAAGCTTGCCCTCGCGGCGGGGCTCAGCGAAAAAAGCCCGGAGAGGTCGAGGTCGTTCTGGACGATCTTCGCGGCGGCCGATCCTTCGGCTCCCCCGAACGGCTGCATAAAGACGCTCGTCGAGTCGCCCTTCTTCACAGTGATCGTGGTTTCCTCGGCAGAGAGAACCAACGGGATAAGCAAAAGAAGGACAGAAAACAACAGGCGGATTTTCATACCGCTGTGATTCGCAAACCGCGGGGCTTTTGACAAGTCAGGAAGAAAACCTTCGTCCGATCGGAAACGTGCCGAGGCTGACCAGCGAGCGGGCGATTTTTCCGGCCCTCTCCAGCGCCCTGCCGACCTCCGGCAAATCCGGACCTCCCTCGATCTCGATGTAAAACACATACGTCTGGGGCTGCCCCGGCACCGGACGCGAGATGATGCGGGTCAGACTCACCCTTTCGCGGGAAAACGGCCCGAGGAATTTGTGCAGGCTCCCGCATTCGTTGCGGAGGGCGGCGACGAGCGCGGTGCGGTCGCGCGGGCGGGGCCGCGCCGGCCTGCGGCCGATGGAAAAAAAATTCGTGACGTTGACCGGTTCGCCGCCCGCGGGGAATTCGAGCACGTCGAGTCCGTAGAGCGCGGCGGTCCCCGGCGACGCGAGCGCCGCAGCGTTGCGGGTTCCGGCGGCGCGTCGAGCCGCGAGCGCCGTGCTGGCAACCGGCACAAGCCTGGCCTTCGGATGGTGTTCCTTCAGCCAGTCGTTGTGGTGCTTGATCTGGATGAAATGGGAGAAAATCGTCCGGACCGGTTTGCCCGGCCTGCCCAGAAGTGCAATCCGGATGTCGAGCGCCAGCTCCTCCCGGATCCAAACCTTTCCCGCATTCCGGATCAGCAGGTCCACAGTGTCGTAGACCGTGCCGCCTGAGGAATTCTCCACCGGAACCAGCCCGAGAGCGGCTTCCCCTCCCAGCACGCGCTCAAACACCCCCTCGATCGTCGCGCACCCGAGATACTCCGGCGTTTTCCCGAACCGCTGCCTCGCCAAAATATCCGAGAACGTTCCCTCAGGTCCGAGATAAGCGATCTTTTTCATGTCAAGCCGGGGATACAAAACTTTGATGCGGCCGCATCAAAGTTTTGTTGGGGAGAAGAGCTCGTGGCCGAGGACGCTGAGGCAGTAGATGGCCGCTGTCTCGGTGCGGAGGATAATGGGGCCGAGCGTCACGGGGAAAAATCCGTGGCTTTTGGCGAGAGCGATCTCGGCGGGGGTGAAATCGCCCTCCGGGCCGACGAGTATGGTGGCGGTGAGGGGCAGTCGGGAGTGAGCCGAAACGAAGTCCGCGATCACGGACTTGATCGGGCGGGCGTCGGGCTGCAGCGAGGCGATGAGCATGAGCTCGGCGCGCTCGGCGCGCTCGAAAAAGTCCTTCGGCGGGCAGGGCCTGGCAACGGCGGGAAGGTGGTTCCGGCCGCATTGCTTGCAGGCCTCGAGTGCGGTCTCCTGCCACTTCTCGCGCTTCTTTTCCAGCTCGCCCGCATCCAGCTGAACCACCGTCCGGTCGGAGAGGAGCGGGGCGATCGCAGCCGCGCCGAGCTCGACGGCCTTCTGGACGATGAGGTCCATGTTTTTTCCTTTGGGGACCGCCTGCGCGAGGGTGATGGCACAGGGGGGGCATGGGGTCTTCGATACGGCCGATAATTTCAGGACAACCGCCTTGGAGTCGGCTGACACGATCTTCGCGGATGCCTCGCGTCCGGCCCCGTCGAAAACGGTCACCCGTTCGTCGGGTCCCAAACGCAGGACATTCACGCAGTGGTGGGACTCGCCTGGCGGCAGAGTCGCGGTTTCCCAGAGGTCAGCGGGCAGGTGGAATCGATGCATAATATTCCCGGATCGCCTCACGCCAGGGCCCGGGCGTGATGCCGGTCATCCGGGTGAGCTTCTCGGTGCAGAGGATGCTATGGACCGGACGCGGCGCTGTAAAACTTTTCATGTCCCGGAGGGATTGAGCTCGCAGCTTGGTGGTTTGGACGGGAATCCCCGCCTCCCGGGCGCACTCAAGCGCCCACTCGCCGTATTCGTGCCACGAGCAACTCCCGCTGTTGCAGGCGTGGTAGAGCCCCCCGGAAAATGCGGGATCAAACATCGGCTCGATCCAGCCTGCCACATCGCACGCATAGGTCGGCGAGGAAAACTTGTCGGCGATCGCGGCGACATCGGATGTCGCTTGTGCGCGCTGCACGATCTGGTCAACAAATCCCGGCCTGTCCGGACCGAAGACCCATGAGACACGGACGACGTGGTGGTTGGGAGAATCCGCCAACACCGCATTTTCGCCGTCGAGCTTGGTGCGTCCATACCAGCCGAGCGGGCGTGCCGGATCATCCTCGGTGTAGGGGTCCTGCTTCTTCCCGTCGAAAACGTAGTCGGTGCTGAAGTGAATGAATCTGGCTCCGCAGTTCCTTGCCGATGCAGCCATGGCGGCCGGGGCCAGGGCGTTGACCGCGCGGGCCTCGTCGCGGCGGCTCTCGCAGGCGTCCACATTCGTCAGGCCGGTCCCGTTGACAAGGATGTCGAAGTTTCGGGCGCCGAGGCACCGCGCCAGCGCTTCGGCGTCCGCCACGTCAACATCATCGCGGGACAGAGCGGTGATCTCGTGCCGGGCCGCCCATCCGCGCGCCAGGGCCGCCGCCAGCCGCCCGCGGGAACCAAGGATCAGGATTCTCATGGGACCATTTGTGCACGCCGATGTTTTAGGGACAATGCGGAAGTTGCGTCCTTGGGCGCGGTATGCTCAAGTTCGCGGCATGATGGATCTCCATCGGCCGATCACCATGAAAAAAATCCTCCTCATTGCAGCCCTCTCCGCCGTTCTGGCATCACCCGCCCGCGCCGAGTTCCGGGGCGCGTGGGTCTCCTCGGTTTACAACATCAACTTCCCGTCGGGCTCGGGGCTCTCCGCCGGGACACAAAAAGCTCAGGCCATCCGGATTCTTGAAGCCGCCAAGGCCGCCGGGCTCAACGCCGTCCTCCTCCAGGTCCGCCCAGAAGGCGATGCTCTCTACGAATCCCGGATCGAGCCGTGGAGCCGCTATCTCACGGGCACACAAGGCCAGTCGCCCGGATATGACCCGCTCTCATATTTTATCGCCGAGGCAAAGAAGCGCGGAATTGGCGTGCACGCCTGGCTGAACCCCTACCGCGCCGCGGCCAACGCCGGCCAGCCGCGCACCGCCAACCACATCAGCAAAAAATTCCCGCAGTTCGCCTACAAGGTCGGCAACGTGCTGTGGATGGACCCCGGCGCGCCCGAGGTCCAGAAGCACATCGTCTCCGTCGTCCGCGACCTGCTCTCCAGATACGACCTCGCGGGGATCCATCTCGACGACTATTTTTACCCCTACCCGACCGACAGCGGAGCCGTTTATCCGTTTCCCGATGAGAAAACTTTCGGCTCCTACCGCTCCTCCGGCGGCAAGCTGGAAAAAGCCGATTGGAGACGCAACAACGTCCACTCGCTCATCCAGGCGATCAGCGGCGCCGTCCGCTCGACCAAGCCGGGCGCCCTCTTCGGGGTGAGCCCGTTCGGGATCTATACCAAGGGTGCCCCCCCCGATGTCAAAGCCGGCGTCGATCAATACCACCAGCTTTACTCCGACCCTCTCAAATGGATGCGCGAAGGCTGGGTGGACTACCTTGCTCCCCAACTCTACTGGGCCGAGGGAGGACCACAAAGCTTCTCCTCCCTCCTCCGCTGGTGGCGCAGCCCGCAGGTCAACACCCGGGGCGTTCCGATCTGGCCCGGCATCGCCGTGGACCGGATGTCCTCACACGGCTGGCCCGCCTCAGAGATCGCCACCCAGCTCGACCTCGAGAGATCGGTTTCCCCGCGCGGCCGCGGCGGCTTCCTCCTCTGGAACATCGGCCCCCTCACAAAAAACTCCAAAGGCATCCTGTCCGTCGTCCGCTCGCATTGACACGCTTGTTCGATGTGCGGACCGCCCGATAGCCTGAGTCCCCTACTCCATCGGCGGCCGGCCGGGCTGTGAGGAGTCGCGGGCAGCGGGGATGCCGGGAGGACGCAGGGAGACCATGAAGGCGACGACCGCATCCACCTGATCGGGCGACAGATTTTTTCCGTAGGCGGGCATGTTGCCTCCGCCCTGGATAACCTGGCGTATGAGCTGGTCCTTGGTCAGGCGCGCGCCGACATCTGCGAGATCCGGTCCGCGGTGACCGCCGATCCCGTCGATCGCATGGCAGTTCCGGCACTGCATGAACTGGACGACCACCGACCCCTGGAGCTCAAGCGGTGAGCGGCCACGAATAAATTGCTCCGGTGTGGGATCGCCCTTCCAGGCATCCATGTCCGGCGACCAGGGCGACGTGTGGCCGAGGTAGGTCAGCAAGCCGAGCGCGACGTAGACGAGGATGACCGTCATCACGGCCACCGGACGCCGCCGCCAGCTTCTCTCTCCGGTCCCGTTGAAGAAAGGAAGGGCGATGAGGAGGAGCCCGATGAGCACCGGCCCACCGAGCAGCGCGACCGACTCCATCCAGTCCGGCATGAGCGCGGCGATCGCGAAGATCCACAGGAAATAGAAGTCCGGGCGCGGGAGGGTGTCGATCTGCACCGGGTCCGGCGGGCCGGTTGGCCCCTTGGGACCGAAGATGACCGCGCAGGCAAGAATGGCAAAAATGACAACCGCCGAGGCCACGAGGTCCTTGCTGATGGCTTTAGGAAAAAACGGGACTCCTTCCTTCTTCAGAATGGCCGCATATTCCTTGTCGTAGGTCTCCCGCCGGACGAGCACCCCGGGCTGCGGGTATTCGCTGATGCCTTTTGTGAGGACCATCCGCAGGTGGATGCTCACGAGCGCCAGCACTCCGCCGGGAAGCACGAACACGTGCAGGGCAAAAAACCGGGAGAGGGTCTCGGAAGCGATGATCGGGCCGCCGAGCATCATGTTGACCATCTGCTCGCCGAGGAACGGAACGCGTCCGAGGATCGCAGCCCCGATGCCGAGCCCCCAGTAGGCGTCCTCGTCAAACCGCATCACCTGGCCGGTGAAGGCGAGCCCGAGCGTGAGCCCGAGCAGGGCAAGGCCGGTAATCCAGGTGATTTCGCGCGGGTATTTGTAGGCGCCGAAGAGAAATACCTGGGTCATGTGCAGGAGCATGATGCCCACCATGAAGTTCGATCCCCAGTAGTGGACGGCGCGAAGGAACCAGCCGAGATCCTGCTGGTAGGTCAGGTATTGGAGAGTGGTGTAGGACTCCGCCGCCGAGGGCACATAGACCATCGCGAGCATGATCCCGGTGGCGAGCTGGATCATGAAGCAGAGAAGGGTCGCGCTGCCGAGGACATAGAACCAGCTTCCGGAGCTCTGCGGGACATGGTGCCCGGCGGTCGACTCAAAAAGTTTGACGAGATGCAGCCGGTCGTCGACCCAGAGAAAAACCCCGCGCGCGGCATTGAGGAGCTTGTTCATATGTTCTGGTTGGACAGGTTGGGCAGATCGCCGCCCTTGATGAACAGAACGCCATTCTCGACTTTGAATTCGTAGGTGTAGAGCCCGCGCGGCGGGGGCCCCGCGGCATGCCCGCCATCCTCGTAGAACGCGCCGCCGTGGCACGGGCACATGAAGAGCTTGGATTCCTCGAACCAGCGGACCGGGCAGCCGAGATGGGTGCAGTTGATGGCGAAGACCTGGAACTCGTCGCCCTTGATCCGGCGCACCCAGCACGGGATGTTCGCAGTCTCGCCATCCCACTCGCGGCGGACCGGATTTTCATAGGTTGCAAACCGTGTCTTCCCCTCGGGAAAATTGCCGACCGGCCCGAGCTTGATCCATTCCAGCTGGCTGGGTTTGAAGAACGCGGAGAGGACGTAGCCGACAAGCGGGATTCCGATCGCGGCTCCAGCGATCACATTGAGGCCGAATCCGGCGGCGAGGAGAAAGTCTCTCCGGGTAGTCTTCTTTCCTTCGCAGGCGCAGGGTTTGCTGGGTTCTTCGTTCATGGCTGGGATGGAGCGGGAGGAACGAGCGGCTGGCCGAATTCATTTTTTCTGTTGGAGACGAGCCAGGCGGTCACGTCGGCGATTTCGTCATCCGTCATCGCCCGTCCCGGAATCCGGTTTGCGAAATCCGGGCACCCTAGGTCCGGGCGTCCGGCGATGACGATCGTGCGGAGGTATTGGTCCGAGACCAGCCCCAGATACGACGGATCCACGACGGAGCCCGCCTTGTCTCCGCCGGTTCCGTCCGCTCCATGGCAGGACGCGCAGGAGGCGGCAAAAACGGAATTCCCCCTGGATGCTACACCCGGCGCAGCAGAATAGGCGGGAAGCGGACCGGCGGCGGCAGGCTTTTTCGCGAGGATCCCGTTGACGAGGATTTCCACCTGGGTGTCCGTTAAAGTGCCTCCGGATGAAATGGAAAATGCCGGCATGGCAGTTCCGGGAATGCCCTTTTCGATTGCACTCCGGAGAACATCGCGCGGCAGAACGGAAAGGAATGCCGGATTATCCATCGCGATCGATCCGGAAACCACCGCGCCAATGCCGTGGCAGCCCAGGCAGTTTCCGTTATAGAGGGCCGTGAAATCCGACAACGCCGACGGAGGTTGCCACTTGGCAGAGGGCTTCGGTTTGCCCGGCATCCAGTCGCACCCGGCAACCAGGATAACACAGATGGTGAGGATCGCCCGGTTCATGGTTCCTTGTGCTGGGCCTCGACCCCCAGCTTGGCAGCGAGCGGAAGGCTTTGGATGGTTTCCACTTTTTCGGATTTGAAGACGACGTATCCGCCCACCATTCCGAACGCGATCTGGCAGATGACGAACCACGGCCAGTCCACGTGCTGGGCGAGCGCGGGGTTCACCAGGCGGAGCGAAGCCGCCACGATCCCGGTCCACAGGATCGGCGTCATGATGCCGCCCCAGAACCATTCGAACCGGGCGGGCAGCATCGGAAGAAGGACGACGTAGAGAAGGCCAACAAGGACCGAGACCGTCACGTGGGTCACCGAGCCGACAAGCAGGCCCGCGACGCTGAACTGCTTGAGCGTCTCGACCCCTGCGACAGCGAGATTGGGCACGCCAGCCGCCGCAAGCAGGTTCACCGGATACCAGATGCTTCCGTATTTGAAGAACCCCCAAGCACAGGCGAGGAGCGCCATCACCGCCCCCCCGGCAAGGCCGCCCTTGATGCCGGAGAGATACGGGTGAACAGCCACCGGCAGGCGGAGGCGGTGCCCGCCTTCACCAAAGGCCATGTGCTCGACCTTTCTCTGAGAACGCTTGACCAACGAAGCGCGCTGGGGCGGCGGTATGAGGTCCACGTATTCATGCTTGGGATGCGGGAAGACATCGCGGAACCAGCCGACAGCCCCCGCAAGGCCGGTGATCAGGCCGACCACCGTCACCACCAGGCTCGTCACCAGGCCGGCGAAGACCAGCACCAATCCGAATGCGGTAAGAATCGGCCAGCCGGTCGGCGCGGGAAGTTCAATTTTGTTGTGTTCGTCGGACATGTCAGGTGCGGATGCTGATGATGTAAACCACGGTGACCACCACGATCCAGATCACATCGACGAAATGCCAATACCAGGAGATCATTTCGAGGTGCTCGGTGTGGTCGGCGGGGACTTTCCCGAGCAGGCTGAGGATCAGGACCATCGTCAGCAGGACGAGCCCGATGATCACGTGGCTCGCATGAAGACCGACCAGCGAGTAAAATGTCGTGCCGAAAACGTTCGTCCCCAGCGTCAGATCTTTCTCGAAAATCAGGTGCTTCCATTCCATCGCCGTGAACCACAGAAAATAGGCCCCGAGCGCGACCGTGACCGCCCACCAGATATGAAACGCCCCCTTGTTTCCCCGGTGCAGCGCGCGTTCCGAAAAGATGATCGTCACGCTGCTCGAGAGCAGGGCGATCGTCGCCAGCCAGGGAAACTCAAGAACCTGCGACGGATACGGCGGGTTCAGGCTCTTCCCCATATAGAAGAGGTAGGCGACGAGGAAAATCGTGAAGAGCGCGGACTCGGTCAGGATCAGCGAGATCACCGCGACCTTGCGGGTCGATGGCAACTTCCATTCGACGATCTGTGAGGGTGCAGTGCTCATTCGTATTTCCAGTCCGGGTCATCCGGATGTTTGAGATCCCAGAGCGGCCGGCGGCTGCGGACCTCCGGGAGGGTTTCGAAGTTGTAGGACGGGGGAGGGGACGACGTCGCCCACTCAAGCGACCAGGCGTCCCACGGATCGTCGCCGGCCTTCTTTCCTTTGACGTAGGAGTAGATCAGGTTGAAGACGAAAAAGAGGATTCCGGCAGCTTGGAAGACGACTCCGACCGAGGAGATGAGGTTCCAGAGGTCCCACCCGCGCCCGGCATCGTAGGTGTAGATGCGCCGCGGCATGCCGAGAAACCCGGAAATGTGCTGCGGGAAAAACGTGATGTGGAAGCCGACGGTGAAAAGGATGAAATGCCAGAGTCCGAGCTTGAAGTCGGGCATCTTCCCGAGCGCCTTCGGATACCAGTAGTAGATGCCGGAGAAGATCGTGTAGAGGAGCCCGCCGATCAGGACGTAGTGGAAGTGGGCGACCACAAAATACGAGTCGGTGAGCTGCCAGTCAAACGGCGCAATCGCCAGCATCACGCCGGTCAGGCCGGCGATCAAAAACTGGAAGAGGAACCCCAGGCAGAACAGCATCGGCAGCTCGAACCTCAGCTTCCCGCCATACATCGTCCCGATCCAGTTGAAGATTTTGATGCCGGTGGGGATCGCCACCAGCAATGTCGAAATCGCGAAGAACGTGTTGCCGACGGATGTCATCCCCACCGAAAACATGTGGTGCGCCCACACGCCGAGGCTGATGAACGCGATCATCACGCTGGCCGCCACCATCACCGGGTATCCGAAAATCGGCTTGCGGGAGAAGACCGGGATCACCTCGGAGGCGATCGCGAAGCCGGGAAGGATCAGGATGTAGACTTCCGGGTGCCCGAAGATCCAGAAGAAGTGCTGCCAGAGGACGGCCGACCCGCCCGCCTGGGTGTCGAAGAAGTGAGCGCCGAAATACCGGTCCAGGATCAGCATGATCTGGCAGGCGGACAGCGGAGGCATGGCGATGATGACGAGGAACGCCACCACCAGAAACAGCCAGACGAAGAGCGGCATGCGCCCGAGGATCATCCCCTTGCACCGCATGCAGACGATGGTCACGATGATGTTGATCGAGGTGGCGATGCTCCCGATGCCGCCCATCAGAAGCGAGAGCGTCCAGTAGTCGGTGCTGTGGCCGCGCGAAAACGCCTTTGCCGTCAGCGGCGAATAGGCGAACCACCCGACGTCCGGCGCCGATCCCGCCGCATACAGGCCCGGCGCGCCGAGGTAGCTGAAATACAGGAGCAGACCGCTGAAAAAGAACACCCAGAACCCGAACGCGTTCAGCCGGGGGAACGCCATGTCCCGCGCCCCGATCATCAGCGGCACCAGGTAGTTCGCAAACCCGAAAATGATCGGCATCCCGACCAGAAAAACCATCGCCGTGCCGTGCATTGTGAAGAGACGGTTGAAGACGTCCGGTTCGAGAAAATCGTTCCGCGGCACGGCAAGCTGGAGCCGGATAAACGCAGCCATGATCCCGGCGATCACGAAGAACAGCAGCCCGGATGCGATATACATCAGGCCGAGCCTTTTGTGGTCCACCGTGAAGACCATCTCCTGGATGATGCGGGTGAGCGAACCGCGCTCCTCGCCGATGCGCTCCGGATCGGGCAAGCGGAAATTGGGATCGTAGGCGTCGTTCATTGGAGCGTGAGGAGGTAGGCGGTGATCGAGTCCACTTCGCTGTCCGCAAGTTTCATATCCGGCATCAGGCATCCTGTCTTCAGGCTCTGGGGGTCGCGCACCCAGGCGCGAAGGTTTTCAGGAGTGAGCGCGGCCACCCCGGCACCGATCGTCTGGCGGGTCATCAGCTTGGTGAGATCCGGCCCGAAAACCCCCTCGGCCGCCGTGCCGTCCACCCGGTGGCAGTTCACGCACGAATTTCCGTAAAAGGCGGCGTGCCCCTGCGCGGCGAGGCCGCCGGCGGGAGCGACGGGCGGACGCTTCATCCCGCTCACCCACTTTTCAAAATCCTCCGGCTCCTCGACGATCACCCGGATAAGCATGTTCGCATGCTGGGTGCCGCAATACTCGGCGCAGTTTCCGAAATACGTGCCGGTAGCAAAGGGCTCGATCCACGTCTTGTTCCGCTTGTTCGGCACCAGGTCGGTCTTGCCGGCCAGCTGGGGAACCCAGAAGCTGTGGATCACATCCGCGGACTCCAGGATAATCTCCGTGGGCCTCCGCTCGCCGGCGCTGCGGCTGCTCACGGGAACATGCAGCTCGTTCGCGGTGATGATGCCGAGATCGGGATAATGCACCTCCCACCACCACTGGTGGCCGACCAATCGGATCTTCAGCGCCCCCTCGGGCATCTTCGCATTCTGGATCTCCCCGATCGTCCGGCTCGTCACCAGGATGAGCACAAAGGTGATGAGGATCGGGATCACCGTCCAGGCCATCTCGATGTGCGTGCTCCCGTAGATCTGCGGAGGTTCCTTCAAATCATCCTCGGCCCCCCTGCGCCGGAACTTCCACACCACAAAAACCAGCATCGCCGTGACAACAAGAAATATCCCCGCCGTGATCGCCAGCACGAGAAGCGCCGACTCATGGATCATCTCCGCCGGGCGCGAAAGCGGCTGGAACATGTTGGCCACCGGGCGCATCGTCCCGCCATCGGTCGCCACACCATGCACGGAGGGAATGATAGCAAGGCCCAAGGCGGCTGCCCAAAGCCCATTGCATGTCCCTCTTATTGATCTCCAAAAATTCACCACCCTCCGCGTAGCGTATCAACTTTCAGACGGCGATGTTTTTATTGTGCGCAATCAAAGATTTTCGCCTTCTCCATGGGATGAGAACGACCCGGTAACAGAGGTGGAAGACAAGGGGAATTCAACTTGGATCCGGCGATTCCTCACGCAGAGACGCGGAGATCGCGGAGAAATATCGTTTTTCGGATTGAAAAAGAACACCCCGGCCTTTGCGGGCCGGGGTGGTTGCTAGAGCTGCGCTGCCTGCTGAGGGGGGAAATTACCTCGAATAAAGCTCGACGACGAGCTGCTCGTTGACGATCGGGTTGATCTCTTCGCGGCTCGGGATGCGGACGACGTTGCCGGTGAGGTTGTCCTTATCGACAAGAAGCCAATCGGGGGTTGTGGCGATCTGGGTCAACTCAACGCCCCGGGTGCCGAGGCGCTTGGATTTTTCGGCGGCCTTGACGGCGATGACGTCGCCCGGCTTCAGGTTCATCGAAGCCGACGACGACTTGCGGCCGTTAACCGTGATGTGTCCGTGGGCGACCATCTGCCGCGCTCCACGCAGGGTTTTCGAGAAGCCCATCTTTTGGACGACATTGTCGAGACGGGTCTCGAGGAGCTGCAGCAGGATCTCGCCGGTCACGCCGCGGCGGGTGCTGGCGATCTGGAAATAACGGCGGAACTGCTTTTCAAGAACCCCGTATTGGTGGCGGAGTTTCTGCTTCTCGGCCAGCGCGAGCGAGTAGTCGCTCTGCTTGCGGCGCGAGCCCTTCGGGCCGTGCTGCCCGGGAGGATAATTCTTGTTCTCGAATGCTTTCGGGGAGCCGCTGATGAGAACGCCGTAGCGGCGGCTGACTTTGGTTTTGGGTCCGGTATAACGTGCCATTTTAAAAAGTTTTCAGTGTTCAGTTTTCAGTGTTCAGAAGAGGGAGTCTTGGCATTTGAAGGATCGTTCGGCTTGCGGGCTGAAAACTGAAAACTTCAAACTGAAAACTCCCGTCAGGGCTCAGACGCGTCGCTGTTTCGGCGGGCGGCAGCCGTTGTGGGGAACCGGGGTGACGTCGCGGATGACCGTGACATCGAGCCCGATTGCCTGCATGGCGCGGACGGCGGACTCACGGCCGGCTCCCGGGCCCTTCACGCGGACCTCAACTTCCTTGAGCCCGTGTCCCATCGCCTGGCGGCAGGCGTCCTGGGCGACCATCTGCGCGGCGTAGGCCGTGCTCTTGCGCGAGCCCTTGAATCCGCACTTTCCGGCGCTCGACCATCCGATCACCCCTCCGCGGAGGTCGGTGATGCTGACGATCGTGTTGTTGAAGCTGGCCTGAACATGAGCGATCCCCTGGTGGACGTTCTTGCTGCCCTTCGCCTTGACGATCTTGATCGGCTCGATCGCGTCGTCGAGCGAGATGCTCACGGGAGCGGCGGCGGCGGCCGGCGCGGACTCCTTGGTTTTCTTCGGTGCCTTCGCGGCCTTGGGCGCTTTCGGCTTCGCCTCGCCTTCGACAGCAGGTGCGGCTGCCTCAGCGGCAGGTGCGGCCGGGGTTTCCACCGAGGGAGCGGCAGTTGCTTCGGCAGCGGGAGCAGCAGGCGCTGCCTCGGCGGCGGGTGCTTTTTTCTTCGGTGCCGCCTTCGGCTTCTTGGCTTCCGGGGCGGGTGCCTCGGCGGCGGGTGTCTCGGCGGCGGGTGTCTCGGTGGCAGGCACCTCTGCAGCGGGCGTTTCGGCAGCGGGCGTTTCGGTGGCGGGCACCTCGTCAGCTGGCGTGTTGGTTGGATTCTCTTCGGCCATGATCAGTTTCTAATTAGACTTTTCCCGCCTTGGCATCCTTATTGCGCTGGACGCCGACGGTTTTGCGCGGCCCCTTGCGGGTGCGGGCATTGGTGGAGGTGCGCTGTCCGCGGACCGGAAGGCTCCGGCGGTGGCGGATGCCACGGTAGCAGTTGATCGCCTGAAGGCGCTTCAGGTTGCCCTGAACTTCGCGGCGCAGATCGCCTTCGATCGGGATTTTGTTCGCGTTGATCGCATGGATGATCGCGTTCAACTGCTCGGGCGAGAGGTCTTTGGCCCGGGCGTTCGGGTCGATGTTCGCCTGTTCCAGAACCTTTTTCGTGTTGCTCGGGCCCATGCCGTAAATATACGGCAGCGAGGCTTCGATGCGTTTGTCGCCGGGGATGTCAACTCCAAGTAAGCGTGGCATAAATTTGTAAAATTGAGGTGGGTGGGTCAGCCCTGTTTCTGTTTGTGGCGCGGGTTTTTGCAGACCACGCGGACGACGTTTTTACGGCGCACGACCTTGCAGGACTCGCACAATCTTTTGACGGATGCTCGGACTTTCATTTTCTTCTATAGTTATTTGGTGACGACGATTCGTTTTTGTGCCGGTAGGTAATGCGGCCTTTGGTCAGGTCGTAGGGGGACATCTCCACCATGACCCGGTCTCCGGGGAGGATGCGGATGAAGTGCAGCCGCATCTTGCCGGAGATGTGAGCGAGGATGCGGTGCCCGTTTGCCAGTTCGATTCGGAACATGGTATTCGGGAGCAGCTCGACAACTTTGCCTTCTACTTCAATAGCGTCTTTCTTGGCCATGTCAATACTTCCGGCAGGTTGTCGGTGATCAGCACCGTATGCTCGAAATGGGCGGAGGGGAGGCCGTCGGCGGTGACGGCGGTCCACTTGTCCGCAAGGACGCGCACCTTCGACTTTCCCATGTTGATCATGGGCTCGATCGCGAGGGTCATGCCGGCCTTGAGTTTCGGTCCGGTGTTGCGTTTTCCAAAATTGGGGACCTGGGGATCCTCGTGGAGCTGGCGGCCGACCCCGTGGCCGACAAATTCGCGGACGACGCTGAATCCATGGCTGGCGGCCTGCGTTTCGACAAAGTGGGAGATGTCTCCGACTTTGTTGCCGGGCCGCGCGAGCTCGACCGCGCCCTGAAGGATCTCCTCGGTGGCGGCAAGAAGGTGCTCGGTCTCCGGATCGATGATCCCGACGGGAACCGAGGTGGCGGTGTCGCCGATCCATCCGTCCCGGATGATCCCGACATCCATCTTAACGATGTCGCCGTAGGCGATCCGGCGGGGGCCGCCGATGCCATGGACGACCTCCTCGTTGATGCTGATGCAGATGTGTCCCGGAAATTTCCTATAGCCGAGAAAGGCGCTGCGGACGCCGGCTTCGGACATGAGTTGTGAGGCCGCGTGGTCGATCTCGCCGGTGGTGACGCCGGGAGCCACCCTGGTGGCAAGCTCATTGAGGATGTCCGCAGCGGCCTCGCCGGCGCGGCGCATCTTCTCGATCTCGTGTGGGCGCTTGATCGGGATCATGCGGCCTCCCTCAGATCGTTGTAGAGGAGTTGAAAAACCGCGTCGCGGCCGAAACGGACGTCCACTTTTTTCAGAAGCCCGGCCGCCTCGTAGTATTCCGAGATCGGCTTGGTGAACTCATGATACTGGACGAGCCGGTGGTCGAGCGCCTCCACCGTGTCATCCTTCCGGCGCACCAGCGGGCTCTCGCATTTCGGGCACGGGGCATCCACGGAGATCCTGTGGAATTTCTCATTGAAAACCGCCCCGCAGGAGGAGCAGGTCAGGCGGCCGAGCATCCGGGCGCGAACCTCATCGTCCGGGAGTTCGAGAAGATAGACGGTTTGAATACGGAGGGCTTTTTCCTCGAGAAGAGAATCGAGCGCGGTCGCCTGGCCGAGGGTGCGGGGAAATCCGTCGAAGATGAACCGGGAGTGGCTGCCGAGCCACCGGCCGATGAACCGGAGGGCGAGTTCGTCCGGAAAGAGGAGCCCCTGGCTCACGTAAGAATCCGCCTCGATCCCGATCGCCGTGCCCTTGGCGCGCTCATCGCGCACGATGGCACCGGTGGAGACATGCGGAATTCCGAAGACCGCCCCGAGGAGGGAGGCTTGCGTGCCCTTGCCGGAAGCAGGCGGGCCGAGCAGAACAATGCGGTTCTTCAATGTTCGGAGGCGCGCACTACCTGTGCTTCGCGAGATAGATCGTCACACCGGCAATCACAAGAATGCCGAGACCGGTATACATCCAAACAAGTGTCTGGTCGTTGAGGAGGTTGCCGCCTCCCATGCGCGGACGCTGGTCGCGGGCACCGCGGATCCTGCCCTTGCGGAGAAACCCGTCGTAGTGCCGCTGGAGCAGGTGGGTTTCCACCTGGCGCATGGTGTCGAGCACGACGCCGACGATGATGAGAAGACCGGTTCCGCCGAAAAACTGCGAGGTCATGTAGGGAACCTTCATCCACTGGGTCAGCATCTGCGGAAGCACCGCGATGATCGTGAGGAAGGCCGCGCCCGCAAACGTCAGACGAGTCATCGTGTAGTCGAGAAAATCCGCTGTCGGCTTGCCCGGGCGCACGCCCGGAATAAATCCGCCGTATTTTTTCAAGTCGTCCGCGATCTGGACCGGCTGGAACTGGGTGGCGACCCAGAAGTAGCTGAAGAAAAAGATCATGACCGCGTAAAACGCGTAGTGCAGCCAGCCATAAGTCAGCAGGTTGGAGAGCTCCTGCGCCCAGCGCTGCCCGGGGAAGGCCATGTTGAAAATTGTGGAGGGGAAGAGCAGGATCGCCTGGGCGAAGATGATCGGCATGACGCCCGCATAGTTGATCTTGAGCGGCATGTATTGGGTCTGCCCGCCATAGACTTTGCGCCCCACGACCCGCTTGGCATATTGAATGCTGACTTTCCTCTGGGCCTGCGTGACGGCAATCACCGCGGCGATCACGAAGACCAGGAAGGCGACCATCAGGACAAGGACGACCGGGCTGACGGCGGACTGGGCGTCCGCGACGGCCGGAACAAATGTCTTCCATGCCTGGATCAGGCCGGCCGGGAGCTGGGCGAGGATGCCGATCGTGATGATCAGGGACACCCCGTTGCCGATCCCTCGCTCGGTGATCTGATCGCCGATCCACATGAGGAACATCGTGCCGGCTGTCATGGTGAGGATGGTCGTCAGCTGGAAGCCGAATCCGGGGACAGGCACCAAACTGACGCCGACCCTGTTGATCGTATCCATGATTCCCGGCAGAAACGGATTCGCCTGGGGGTTTTCAAATGACTTGGCGAGGAGATATCCCTGAAAGATGCAGAGCGCGATCGTGGAATACCGCGTGTATTGCATGATCTTCTGCCGGCCGCCGTCCTCACGCGAAAGCTTCCCGAGCTGCGGAATGACCGCCGTGAGAAGCTGGAGCATGATCGAGGCGCTGATGAACGGCATGACGCCGAGCGAGAAAATGGCGCAGTTCGCGAGGGCTCCGCCGCTGAAGAGGTTGAAGAGCGCGGCTACTCCGCCGGCCGAAGCGGCATCCGCGCTATCCAGAAACCACTGGCGCAGGATGTCCGCATTGACCCCCGGGGTCGTGATCGCAGAGCCGGCGCGGATGACCACGATCATCGCCAATGTGAACAGCACGCGGGCGCGCAGTTCCGGGATTTTGAAAATATTGGCGAAGGCGGCGATCATGCGGGCTTACTTTGCGGCGTCCGCTTTGGGAACCTCGACGGTTCCGCCGGCTTTTTCGATTTTTGCGCGGGCCGAGGCGCTGACCTCGTCGACGAGGACGTTGAGCGCCTTTGTGATTTCCCCGCGGCCAAGAATCTTGACTCCGTCAAAGTTTCCGTTGACGAGACCGGCCTTGCGGAGGGAATCCTCGGTCACCGAGTCACCGGCAGTGAAGGTTTTTTCCAGCGAGTCGAGGTTGACGACCCCGTAAACCGTCTTGAACGCGGCGTTGTTGAACCCGCGTTTCGGAAGGCGGCGGAAGAGCGGCATCTGGCCGCCCTCGAAGCCGGGGCGGATCGAACCACCCGAGCGGGCTTTCTGCCCCTTGTGTCCCTTGCCGGATGTCTTTCCTTTTCCGGAGCTTTCGCCGATGCCGAGGCGCTTGCGGCGGTGCTTGGCACCGGGGTTGGGTTTCAGATCGTGAAGTCTCATGGGATCAGGCTGCTACGGGCTCCTGTGCGGCGGGCTTGACCCGGATGGTCTTGCCGCGCAGTTGGAAAATTTCTTCTTTTTTGCGAAGCTGGGTAAGCGCGGCGATCGTGGCGTGGACGACGTTCGCGTGGTTGCTCGAACCCAGGGATTTTGCGAGGACGTCGCGGATGCCGACCGCCTCGATGACGGCGCGGACCCCGCCGCCAGCGATGACGCCGGTTCCCGGGGATGCGGGGCGGAGGAGGACGCGGCCTCCACCGAATTCGCCGATCACCTCGTGCGGGATGGTGTTCTCCTGGACGGCGATTTTGACCATGTGCTTCCTGGAGGCATCGGTCGCCTTGCGGATTGCCTCGCTCACCTCATTGGCCTTGCCGAAGCCAACCCCGACCTTGCCTTTGTGGTCGCCGCAAACGATCAGGGCGCTGAAGCTGAACCGGCGGCCGCCTTTGACGACCTTGGCGCAGCGGTTGATGAACACGACTTTCTCCGTCGTCTCCTTGGGCTCGCTGGGAGTGTCCGAGCGTGAGTTTCTTCTATCTCTGGGTTTCGGAGGCATGATGTGTGTTTTTAGAATTCAAATCCGCCTTCGCGGGCGGCATCGGCGAGGGCTTTGACCTTGCCGTGGTATTGCATGCCACCCCGGTCGAAAACGACCTTGGTGATTTTCTTCGAGGCGGCGCGTTCGGCGACGAGTTTGCCGACCTTCTGAGCGGTCGCGACATTCGCGCTGGTCTTGGCGTCGGCGCGGAGGTCTTTCTCGGTGGTGTTGGCGGAGACCAGCGTGGTGCCGGTCTCGTCGTTGATGACCTGTGCCGTGATATGGCGGCCGGAGAAGTGGACGGCGAGGCGCGGGCGCTCGGCGGTGCCGGAGAGCTTTTTGCGCAGGCGGATGTGGCGGATTTGGCGTTTGTCTGACATGGCTTATTGGACGGTTTTGCCTTCTTTGCGGCGGATCTGCTCGCCGACAAAACGCACGCCTTTGCCCTTGTAGGGCTCCGGCGGGTAGAAGGCGCGGATGTCGGCGGCGCACTGGCCGACGACATGGTTGTCGATCCCCTCAATCGTGATCTTGGTGTTGTCCGCGACGGTGATTTTGATCTCCGCCGGGATCGGGAAAAGGATTGGATGGGACTTGCCGAGGCTGAGGTTCAGGGTTTTCCCCTGCACGGCGGCCTTGAATCCGACACCCTGGATTTCCAGCTCGCGCTTGAATCCATCGTTGACGCCGGTGACCATGTTGGCCAGCAGGGCGCGGGAGAGGCCGTGAAGAGCCTTCTCCTGACGGGACTCGCCGGTGCGGGTGAGCGTCACTTCCGTGCCTTCGACGCTGGCTTTGACCTGGGCGGGAAGCGTCCAGGCGAGCTTGCCCTTAGGACCTTCCACGGCGACGGATCCGGAATCGGAGACCGAGACCTTCACCTTCGCGGGAAGCGTGATTTTTTTGTTGCCGATACGAGACATGGTTACCAGATGTAGGCGAGCACTTCGCCGCCGACGTTTTGTTTGCGCGCCTCATGGCCGGAGAGGACCCCGCGGGGGGTCGAGAGCACCGCGATGCCCATACCGCCGAGGACGCGCGGGATTTCCCCGGCCCCCACGTAGCGGCGTAGGCCCGGACGGCTCACGCGTTTAAGCCCGGCGATGGCGCTGGTTTTGTTGACGAATTTCGTGCGGATCTTGAGCTCCGGGTGTTTGCCGGTCGTGTCGAGTTCGTAGTCGGAGATGTAGCCTTCCTTCTTCAGGATCTTGGCAACCTCGCTCTTGAGCTTCGAGTAGGGCATCGAAAAGGTGGCTTTGCGGGCCCCGGCTGCATTGCGCAGGCGGGTCAGCATGTCGGCGATTGGATCATTCATGGCGTGTGTTTCCTCAGGCGGCGGGTTCGGCGGGCTTCGCCTTCTTGGCTTTGTCGGCGAACGGCATTCCGAGCTCGCTCAGGAGGGACTTCGCCTCCTCGTTGGTTTTGGCGGTGGTGACGATCGTCACGTCGAACCCGACGTTCCGCTTGATGCGGTCGAGCTCGATCTCCGGGAAGATCGACTGGTCGGCGACGCCGAGGGTGTAGTTCCCGTTGCCGTCGAACGCGCGGGTCGAGACCCCGCGGAAGTCGCGGATGCGCGGCAGCGCGGTCTTGATCAGCCGCTCAAGGAACTCATACATGATGCGGCCGCGCAGGGTGACCTTGGCGCCGATCGCCTGGTTTTCGCGCAGCTTGAAGTTTGAGATCGCCTTCTTGGAGGTCGTGGTCGCCGGCTTCTGACCGGTGATCGTGGTGAGGTCGGTCTTCGCGATTTCGAGGGCCTCCTTCACATCCGGAGAGGATCCGATGCACGTGTTGACGACCACCTTTGAGATCCTCGGGATCTGGTTGACGTTCTTGTATCCGTGCTTTTCCCGGAGTGCGGGGAGAACGCGGGTCTTGTATTCGGTGAGGAGTTCGGGTTCCTGGGTCATGGCTTAGGCGGCCTTCTTTTTCTTGGCCGGTTTGTCAGCGGCGGCTTTCTCGACCAGCTTGACGTTGGAGATGTGGAGCGGCCCCTCGCGCTCGATGATCGCGCCGTTCGGCTGATCCTGGCTCTTCCGCTGGGTCTTCTTGATCATCCGGACGCCCTCGATGATGACCTGGCTTTTTGCGGCGATGATCTGAAGGATCTTGCCGCTGGCTCCCTTGTGGTTTCCGGAGATGACCTGAACGGTGTCTCCGCGGCGGACATGAAAGGCGGGTCGGCTCATAGGACCTCCGGGGCAAGCGAGATGATTTTCATGAAATTCTTTTCGCGGAGCTCGCGGGCGACCGGACCGAAGATGCGCGTTCCGCGCGGGTTCATGTCCTTGTCGATGATGACGATCGCGTTGTTGTCGAAGCGGAGGACCGAGCCGTCTTCGCGGCGGACCGGCTGGCGGGTGCGGACGACGACCGCGCGGACGACATCGCCCTTCTTGACGGTGCCGCCGGAGGAGGCTTCCTTCACGTTCGCGGTGATGATGTCGCCGATGCGGGCATCGGCGGTGGCCTTGCCGATGACGCCGATCATGGTGGCCATGCGGGCACCGGTGTTGTCGGCCACATCGAGGCGGGAGCGGATCTGTATCATGTCAGTGCTTGAGGATTTCGACCAGGCGCCAGCGTTTCTGGCTGCTGAGCGGGCGGGTTTCCATGATGCTCACGCGGTCGCCGATCTTGGCTTCGTTCTTCTCGTCGTGTGCATGAAATTTGGCGACGTGCTTGGTGATCTTTCCGAACTTCGGATGCGGGACACGTGTGACGGTGCGGACGACGATCGTCTTGTCCATCTTGTCCGAGACGACCTCGCCGACGCGGGTCTTGCGCAGGGCGCGTGCGCGCTTCGCCGGGGCTTCAGGAGTGGTGGTGGTTTCGCTCATTTACTTTGCGGTTGTTGGCCGTGTCTTTTCCGTGAGCACGGTTTCGATTTTGGCGATGTTGCGGCGGATGGTGCGGAGCATGTGGGGTTTTTCCAACTGGCCGCCCTGCTGCTGGACGCGCAGGTTGAAAAACTCCTCGCGGAGTTCGCGCTTGCGGGAAAGGAGTTCCTTGGCGGTGAGTTCTTTGATGTCGGCGAGCTTCATGGCGTGGGATCAACCGGCGTGGTGGCGCGCGATGAACCGGGTGCGAACCGGCAGTTTGTTGGCCGCGAGGCGCAGGGATTCGCGGGCGACGGTCTCCGAGACGCCGTCAAGTTCGAAGAGGATGTTTCCGGGGCGCACGACGGCGACCCAGTATTCCGGCTGGCCTTTGCCTTTGCCCATCCGGGTTTCCGGCGGGCGGGCGGTGACGGATTTGTCGGGGAAGATCCGGATCCAGAGCTTGCCTTTGCGTTTCATGTTGCGGGTGAGCGCAACACGGGCAGCCTCGATCTGGGTATTGGTGATCCAGCCGCGGTCGAGCGTCTGGAGACCGAATTCACCGAAGTCAATACGGATATTGCGCGAGGCAATCCCCTTGCGGCTTCCCCGCTGGGTTTTGCGATACTTCACGCGTTTGGGCATCAATGGCATGTCAGTTCCCTTCTAAAAATTGGTTGGTCGTCCTGTTCAGGCTGTCGCCTCGGCGGACTCTTTCGGTTCGGATTTGCGGGGCGCGTCGACCTTGGCGGGTTCGACGGCGTCCTCCTGTTTCTTGCAGATCCAGCACTTGATGCCGATTTTTCCGGCAACGGTCATGGCTTCGGTGAAGCCGTAGTCAATGGGAGTGCGGAGGGTGTGGAGGGGGACTTTCCCCTCGCGATACCACTCGGTGCGGGCGATCTCGGCGCCGCCGAGGCGGCCGGAGCAGCGGATCTTGATGCCGAGGGCACCTTGCTCCATGGAAATCTGGACGGCGCGCTTCATGGCGCGGCGGAAGGAGATCCGGCGCTCGAGCTGGGATGCCACGTTCTCGGCCACGAGTTGGGCATCGAGGTCCGGGCTCTTGATCTCGACGATATCGACCTTCACCGACTTGCCACCGGCGAGGTCGCTGATCTCCTTGGTGAGGTTCTCGATCTCGGAGCCGCGGCGGCCGATGACCACGCCCGGACGGGCGGTGTGGATCGTGACGCGCAGGCTGTTCCATGCGCGCTCGATGACGATGCGGGCGACGGCGGCCTGCTTGAGTTTCTTCTTCAGCGCAGTGCGGATCTTGCCGTCCGCGAGGAGGTAGTCTGCAAAATCCTTGCGGGAAGCATACCAGCGCGATCCCCAGTCACGGCTGACGGGAAGGCGGAATCCGATCGGGTTGACTTTTTGTCCCATGGTTTATTCCTTGGAGTCCGCGGCGGGGGCGGAGGTTTCTGTTTCTGGCGCGGCGGGAGCCGGTGCGGCTTTCTTGGCGCGGGGCTTCTTGGTTTTTGCCGCTTTGTCGCGGCGTTTGATTTCGATTTCGTCGGTGAGGACGATACGGATGTGGCTGGTGCGCTTGCGGATCGGTCCGGCGCTGCCGCGGGCTTTCGGCTGGAAGCGCTTAAAGGTCGCGCCCTCCCCGACGACGGCTTCCTGAACAACAAGATTCGCGGCGTTGAGATTGTTGTTGTTCTCCGCGTTGGCGATCGCGCTCTTGAGCGTCTTTGTGATGAGCAGAGCGGCCTTCTTGGGAGTGAAGCGGAGCAAGTCCAGAGCGTCCGTCGCCGGAAGGCCCTGGATCTCACGGGTGACCTCGCGGGCCTTGAAGGCCGAGATCCGCGCGAATCTGTAAATGGATTTTACCTGCATGTCGTTGTTGGTTTGATCTGAAATTTATTGTCTGGCATCCACCCGGAGGCGGTCGCCGGTTTTCACCGGCTCTTTTTCCGATTCGAGATTTTGAATAATAGCCCCGCAGATGCGGTTCCTGACGTCCACGACCCTCACGGTTCCGATCCTGCGGTTGTCGCGCCAGACCTGGAATGGCATCCCGGTTTTCACACCGTGTCGGGCACCGATATTGCCAATCACCAGGGAGAGGTCTTCCTTGATGTCGACAATCATGCCGTCGCTCAGCGTGGCCTCCAGGCTTTCGGCCTTCGGGGCATTCGGAGAGCTGAGGATTTCGCCCGCTTTCCGCAGCTCAGCCTCCACAGCCATGCGGGCCTGCGGGTTGATTCCCTCTGTCGTCTTGATGAGGACCTGCATGCTTTCGCTCAGGCGCACCAACTGGTTGATCGCATCCTCGTTCTGCTTTTTCAGCAGGCGGAGGTCGCGGACGGCGGAAAGGAGCCGCTGCTCGAGCTTTCCCGGCTCCTTGTCGAGCCCGGCAAGCCCGTAGGCATCAAGTTTGAGCTGCAGGTCGGCTGACTGGCGCTTGAAGACTTCCGCCTCGCTGTTCGCAATGGCGAGAGCCTCGGTCAGGGCGTTGATGGAAGCCCGTGCGAGCACGAGGCGTTCCTCCAAGCCTTCCGGGCTGGCATCGTCCGTGACAGGAACAGTGATTTCCTGTCCCAGCCGGGCGTATTCAAAATCTGTCAAAGATCGGTTGTCCTGTGCCGGAGATCCATGGATCACCGGCAGGACCATGAGCGCTGCCGCCGTGGCGACAACCCTCATCGTTTTATTTGGTCACTTTTGCGGTGTGAGAACCGTGTTTCTTAAAGATGCGGGTCGGGGCGAATTCGCCGAGCTTGTGGCCGACCATGTTCTCGGTCACGAAGACCGGGATGAACGTCTTGCCATTGTGCACGTTGAACGTATGTCCGACAAAATCCGGTGTCACCGTGCTGCGACGCGACCAGGTTTTGATCGGTTTCTTGATGCCGGACTCGGTCATCCGGTCAATTTTGTCGAGGAGTTTCCACTCGACGAACGGGCCTTTTTTCAGGGAGCGTGACATGATTAATTCTTGGCTTTGGCCTTGCGGCGCTGGACGATGAAGCGGTCGGACGGTTTGTGTTTCCGGCGGGTCTTGAATCCCTTGGCGAGCTGGCCCCACGGGGACATCGGGTGGTGGCGTCCGCCGCCGCCCTTGCTCTTGCCCTGACCGCCACCCATCGGGTGGTCAACCGGGTTCATGACCATGCCGCGGACGTGCGGCCGGCGGCCGAGCCAGCGGGTGCGGCCGGCTTTTCCGGAAGAGACGTTCATATGGTCGGTATTCCCGACCTGGCCGACTGTCGCAAAGCAGTTTTCGTTGATCCGGCGGATTTCGCCCGAGGCGAGTTTCACCAGCGCGAATCCCCCCTCACGGTTGGCAAGGGTGGCGACCGATCCGGCGCTGCGGATGATCTGTCCGCCGCGGCCGGGGGTGAGTTCGACATTATGGATCGGGGAGCCGAGAGGAATGGATTTGAGCGGGAGAGCATTGCCGACCGCTGGGTCGGCCTTTTCGCCGGCGCTGATTTTATTTCCGACCTCCAGGCCGGCCGGAGCGAGAATGTAGGCCTTCTCCCCGTCGGTGTATTGGATGAGAGCGATGCGCGCGGAGCGGTTCGGATCGTATTCGATGGCGGTCACCTCTGCGACGATGTCGCGCTTCGTGCGTTTGAAATCGACGATCCGGTAGCGGCGCTTGTGGCCTCCGCCGCGGTGGCGCATCGTCATGCGGCCCTTGTTGTTGCGTCCGCCGGACTTCTTGAGCGGCTCGGTGAGTTGTTTCTCCGGCTTGTCCTTGGTGATCTCGGCAAAATCCGGGAGCGCCTTGAAGCGGGCGGCGGGAGTGAGAGGTCTGAAAGTCTTGAGTGCCATGGTAGTTCCTTAGACGAGATCGAGTTTTTCGCCTTCCTTGAGGGTGACGATCGCCTTCTTCCAGTGCGGACGGCGGCCGAAGTCGGCCTTGCGCTCGCGCTTTTTCTTGCCGGCGTAGTTCGCGGTGTTCACGTCAACAACCTTCTTCTTGAAGATAACCTCGATCGCGCGCTTGATCTGGAGCTTGTTGGCGGCCGGAGCCACGCGGAAGACGTATTTGTTGAGCTTCTCCGAGAGGAGGGTGGCTTTCTCGGTGAGGAGGACGGATTGGATGTGATCGTGGACTTCGTTCATGACGCGAGCCTTTCGGAGAGTTTTTCCAGGGCGTCCTTCGTCAGGACGATTTTGTCGAAAGCGAGGAGTTGTTCGGTGTTGACGTCGGCGGCCCGGGTCAGCTGAGCCTTGGTGACATTCCGGGCGGCCTTGAAGGTCACTTCGTCGAAGGCGGAGGAGACGATGAGTGTCTTGCGGGCCTTTGCGGCGGTCTTGGCGAGCAGTGTGACAAAAAGTTTGGTCTTCGGCTCGGCGACCGCGAAGGTTTCGACGAGGAGAACGTCTCCTTCGAGGATCCTGGCGCTGAGCGCCTTGCGGAGCGCCAGCTTCTTGACCGCCTTCGGGGTATTCTTCGTGTAGTCGCGCGGGAGCGGGCCGTGTGCGACGCCGCCGCCAACCCAGACCGGGCTGGAGAAATATCCCGCGCGGGCGCGGCCGGTGCCCTTCTGGCGCCAGGGCTTGCGGCCGGAGAGGTTGACATCGGCCTTGGTCTTGGCGCAGGCGGTGCCACTGCGCCGGGCCGCCTGGATGGCGACGACGACGTCGTGCACAGCCTGCTGGCCTTTGGCTTCATCGGTGATCAGTTCAATCTTCGCCTTCTCTGCATCGGCGGCTGTGAGGACGGTGGCGCTCATGGTCAAATCGTGTGCCGACAAACCGCCGGGACATCCCGCGTGGGGACGGCGAAGGCGTGGTTGTCATTGTGCGTTTTCATTTCAAAAAAGGTTCCCGTGAAACCCTGTGTTTGTATCCGGGGACAAAAAAACCACGCTTACGTGGTCATTGCATCCACCCGACAGCTCGCGGGAGGGAGGAGTTTACGAATCGATTTCAGCAAGGCAAGAATAAAATCGAGTATTTTGCAAAAAATATTTTCAGCGTTCCAACGCGCCTTGGAAATCCACTCCGGCATGGTGCGGAAAGACGGGATTCCCGGGCATCGGAAATCCACACTCGCACAACCTCACGGTGGATGGTAGGTTTCCAGCATGAAAAGCAGCGTCATCCGCCGGGATCCGGGTATTCTGGGGGCCACTCCCGTTTTCTCTGGAACCCGCGTTCCCGTCCGCAACCTGCTGGATTGCCTCGAAGGCGGCTACACCATCGACGAATTCCTTGAGGATTTCCCGACGGTAAAAAAAGAGCAGGTGCTCGCGTTCCTTGAGGAAACCAAGGCGGACTTGGAATTGGCAGTGCCGGCATGAGGGTTATCCGGGTTTCTTGAAGTCAGAAATTTTCCGGTTCGGCGGCGGCCGTTCATTTTTTCGCTCAAAGCGACCGACATCCTGCGGCGATCAAAAAGAAATCGCAACGCCGCAGGAATCCCGGCCAGAGCGGAAATTCATGCGTCCGCACGGATTTGGACCTGGTTGCCGGTTTTGCACACATGCACGGACTGGCCCCGCCGATTCTTGCGCTGCAAAAAATTACGCCGCCACCACTTCGACGCGGGAAAGAAATCCGAGTTTTCGGAGAAGCTCCTCGCAGTCATCCCAGACAAGACCAAACGCTCGCACGTCGGCGACACCGAGGCGGGCAATAACCGACGAAAGCGTTTGGGCGTCGCGGTCGGCAAGTTCACCGTCCATCAGGGCACCCTCCGCCCAATCCACCAACTGCGCCAGCGAAATCTCGTGGTGGAGATAAGCGGCTATCTGGTCGGCGACGGTTTGTTTCGTGATCGTCATCGTGGCAACCCTACACTTTCCGGTGACCTTTATCCACTGGGAATTTTTCATGGGTTTCGACCAATTTCCCTTGGTCATCGTAAATCTCCTGCCAGAAACGCAGGGTGTTTTCGTTCGAATCAACTTCCTTCAAGTATCGTGCCTGCCAGCCCAAACGCCCGAAGACATTGATCCGGTAGCGTCGGCCCCCATCAGGCAAATCCGCCCACTGGCCAAACTTCTTCTCGTTCTGATTGCGTGTGCTCATGCGCCCGTGCCATCCGCCTGCGGATCATTGACAACGCATCAAGAACACCCAATTCGCGGGCTTCGGTCAAGGCGCTGCCTGCGATATTTCTGGAAATCCGGCTCAGATTTCAGTGCGCCAACTCAGAAGATCTGTTCAAGTGCCGCCCGCGCCAGCCACATCCCGCCACTTTTCAAGTGCTTGAATAGCCCGCGAGTATTCCTGGGCCAACAAATCGTGGAGTGATGCCGGTTTCATGACGGGCTTGCCGTCTTCCACCACTGCGAACGCCCACTGCCTGCCTCCGTTGATATCGGGGTCGGCAAGCAGACGGTCGAAAAAATCCTGCGCCTTTATCTCTGGCATGTGATCGCGGAAGAATGAGGCGCACTCGGCCACGAACAAATCCATCATCTCCGGAACGATTTCCCGCACCGCGTCCCCGGAAACGAGCTGGCGGTGAATGGGGATCTCGAAAATCAGAACCGGATTCATATGCAAAGGATGGCCAAGGCCAACTCGAAACTTCGGATACCGCGTCAGTTCCTCGAAGCGACGGGATTCAAAATAGAAGTGCGTGTGCATGGCCTGATCAACGAGGATCGTGAAATAGAGGCAGGCAAGGAAACGGGGCCGATGATCTGCGAAAACTTGCATCAGTTCCGAGCAGCCATGTGTCCAGATATGCCCTGCCGCGAGGATAATGGCATGTTCCTGCGGCTCGAATCCTCGGAAAAGCAGCGCAAGGTCGGAGCGGAATGCCTGATTGTAGTATTCCTTCAGTGTCATGGCTTCGCTTCCGCTTCCATCGCCGGGCTCTGTCCGGTCAGTTCAAATAGTATCGAGAAGTCGTTTACGCCAGTCTCGCTCGTAAAGATTGTAGGGCCTTTTTCGTTCTGGGTGGCCGGTGGTGTAGGACGGGTTCATGCGACGTTTGAACGCGGGCGACCAAAGGAAGCACTCTCTAACTTCGATGAGATCCTCGCCAGCACTTTTTGCAATCACCGCAAACTTGCTTTGACCATTGCCGCTTATGTCCCAGTTATTGTGGCCGTCGTTGTTAATGAGTTTGTGGTCAACACAGTCTTGGCGTGCCCATGCCATGACGGTAATCCATCGTGGCTCACGGCTCAGAAGAACATTGGCTGGATAAGGCAGCGAGTCCTCGGGCTTGAAGTCAAACCAGTGTCGATCACGAATGCGCCCGATGGCTTCAGCTTTTGTAAGGCCGCCACGCACTTCGGTGAGCGTAGCCAATAGCAGGACTATACACTGCCAGCGAGGATAGTAGGTGAGAATGTCGCCAATGTCTGTCATCCGATGAAGCTATTAGATTCAGATTATGCCCTCGTTTTCTTCAAGGATTCCCTTTGCGGCATCCCTCGCTTGCTGGAGAGAAACAATCAACGCCTCGACTTGTTCGTCCAGTTCCTGAATTGATGCGCATAGCGCAACAGCTTTTGGTGGTCCCTCGAGTGAAGCTCCAAAGTTTGAAAGCGATATTGATACTTGGAAATGGGGAAGCTGTTCGGTTCCAACATTAACGCGGTCAGCAAAGAATTCAGCCATAGGAGTTGGATTTCAAGATGGTTGGAAGTCAAATGTAAAAATAATCGAGGAATGACTGTCTTATTCTCCCTCGACCGAAAGAGTGATGCAATCCGGTGGAAATTCACTGCCGTCAGGTAGCGTCAGACGTGAGAAAAGTGCTTTGAGACGCTCCAATTTCTCCAATCTTCCCGATTGAGGGCAGAAATACAGACCGGTTCCCGGTTCCACCTCCGTAGAAGAGTAAGGTATATTTTTAGCTGGGTTCAAGAAACGTGAGCGGTCAGTCGAAAGCGGATAACGGATGATTGGAATCTCCATCAGTTGCTCTCTCATAGGTTTCCCGAACATGTCGAGAAGCAATCGCAAGAGCGCCACTATGGTATCGACATCATTTTGCTTTGCGATGGTCTCGGTTCCACGATCAACATCGAGTGCCCCCCAATCGATAGTAATTTTTAATCTGCCGTTGACGTTACCATTTTGCTCATCTGGAACCTCGCTACCAGAGTCACCAGGCGAAAATTCACCCACTGCCTGAGCAGGTGCGGAATACACCCGATTGATGTAGTTTTGGAAATGCGGAGCCAACTGCTGCATCAAATTACGGCTAGCGTGACATTCTGGGCAAATCAGCACTCCGTTTTTGAGCGAGGTAGGTCCTCCAGCGCTGTGTTCAATAATATGATGAATTTCCGCGTCACCGAAGGAGACGCGACGGTTTGGACGAACGCAATCAGGATTTTGGCATTGTCCCCGGTCTCGGTTCCAAATGACTTCACGTTCCAGAGAGTCAAATCGGCGATTCTCATCACGTGGAACAATGAGGATTCTTGGATACACATCGGACAACATGAAGGCATGCCTGAATCGAATGATCTCCGCCGTGTCGGAACCAGATCCCGAAAGAAGACGCCCGAATCGCTCGTGATGAGGAAGCGACTCGCGGGTCTGTCTATGATGGAGGCGGGCCTCCGCAACGGTCTGTTTGAATGAGAGGAAGGCATCAACGACCGTTTTCTTCCAGTCTTGCGCATAGTTGCCTTGGTCGAGTGAATCAACGAGCAGAGCAAAATGAAACGCCATCTGGAAAGTTATCGGGCCGCCTTCCTTGAGCGCTTCAAATCTGGGCAGTTTAGCAACAAGATCGAGTAAATACTCCGTTCTCAACGCGCCTGGGTCGCCCTCTGGCAAGTCAAGATTATCCATGTAAAAGTCGTTGATCGTCTTCCCCTTGAGGTCCACAAAATCGTCTCCTGTCCTCTCTCTAAGCATGATTGTCATGGCCAGACCAGCGAAGAACTTGCGCATCTCCGCGTGCCCGTCCACATAGTGTTCGCCATCCGCCACTGTAAGCCGCCTCGAAGTGACCTTCCTAAATAGGCTGAAAAACGGTTTGGGTTTCGAGAGTCGATGCCCGGGTTTGCCAGCGTGCTGAATCACGAAGTTAGTAAAATCTCCTGGCCATGCATCACGCTTCTCCTGTGCGGTCAATGGAGTGCCTGCCTGCAATCGAATAAATAAATCCCGCACTTCGTTACGTGCCGCTGTGATCTGAACAACGAGCAACTGGTGACTTAGCAGTCTATTTTTATCTTCGGCATCAAGTTCCTGAAACTTCTTGCCAGTCCAAGCTGGAAGATTTGCCTCCTCAACCGGAACAATGGTGCCAGGTCGTGCTTTCTTTGGGTCAGGAAGAGAGAATTCATTCTGGCAGTATGCAACAATGGATGCGAGCCGCTGCTGTCCGTCCACAATCCAGGCCGTCGTCTCAACCGCTTGGGTAAAGTTGTTTGTTCGGGACTCAATGTGGATGTAAAATATAGGAATTTGATAGCCGCGCAGAAGGGAGTCGATAAGACCTTGCCTTTGCGTCAGGCTCCACTGTAGCCCTCGTTGATACTCGGGATTCACCCGCAATTCATGCTCGCGGTAAGCGGCGCTGAGGTCCTGAAGTGATCGGGTTATGAGATCTGATTTCATGCAGGTAATAACTGGTGCAAAGGGTGAGTGTGTCGGCAATTGTCCATAAATCACACGGTAGGTTTTTCGGCGATCATAAAACCAGCTCTTGGCGGCGTGGAAAGTAGCCGACGACTCGATTGCAAAGGATTTGGTTGCCGACGATGCCTTCGGTGTCGGCCAGCATCAGTGTTGCACCGAGCAGAGCCGGCAGTGTGCCGCAGCGAAGCGTGAAGGCAACTCCGGCAAGCGTAACTGTGACCTGATGGGTGTCGGTCTCGAACTGGCCGACGCCGGGGTAGAAATCGGTGACGTTTCCGGCGGCTGGAAAATCTGCAAGCGAGTTGTCTTGTAAGTAGGAAATCTGTGCTCCGGTATCGAAGAACATCCGATAGTCCGTCCCGGCAATCTGTGCCGTAAGAATCGGGATGCCCATGAAATCCCCCAACCGCACGGTCTGCCCTGCATGTGACAATTCGTCTGTCGAAAGACTGAGCGTGCCGCCGGGGACATCAAGGATGTGATCAAATCGCCCAAGCACGTCAGTGCCGAGAAGACCGACGCATTGGACGCGGACGAAGCCGGACAGCGAGGCTGCGGTGAGCCCGAGATAGCTGCTGCCAAGTTTGAACTGCTCACCGGCGAGAGAAAGGCTGGAGGAAGTGCCGAAGCTTGTTGGTGCCCCTGTGTCGAAAAGCCACAACTCACCGTTCAACTCGACGAAGAGGTGTCCATCTCGGAGTTGCAGCGGCAAGGTGTTCATTTATCTCGGGGCGGGTGGCGAAGAGGTCGGCTTCGGTGGTTGATGTTTTCCAAGGCGTTGGTCAATTCATCGCAGTCATCGTGAATTTTGTCGCTTTCAAAGTTTTCGGATCGACGGTGTAGAATCCTCCTCGTCCGGCGCGCATGCGCCAGGTATCGGGCGGGGACATGAAGACGAGGATGAGGTCCTTGGTGGAGCCGTCGGCATTTTGAGTTGAGCCGCTCATGTCCCAGTCGGCATGGAAATGGAGGCAGGCGAGCAGGGCGTCCAGCGGGTGCTGGTAGGAATCGGCGATGGCTTTTCGCACGCGCTGCATTTTTTTGATCAAGGCGGTTCGTTCTTCTTCGGAGAATTGGACGACCGGGACTTTCAGGGTTTCGACCGGATCAGGCGGACGTTGAAATCCGGGCATCTCGCGAATCACCCGGCGTGGCGGGCGGCGGGTGTTGCCGTATTGGATGATTTTTTTCGGCGTGAGGGGCTTTCCCTTCAGGCACTTGTCGAGCTGGGCGATGCTTTTGACGCCCGCGAGTTGTTCGGACCCTTGCAGCGCCTTCAAGTCGTCGCGGTAGTAGTCGAACCACGGGATACCGCAGGCCTCGTATTCCTTGGCCGTGAATGGCGGGTGCGGCGGGTCTTCGTTCGTCATTTCTCGCCAGTCCAGCGCATTGCACAGGTGGACGAAGCAACGGACTGGGTGCGCGGTATCCCATTCCTCGAACGGATACGGGTCTTCGTAAATCTCCTGCCGCATCAATCCGCCGGCGGCGAGGCCCATGGCACCAAAGCTTCGCGGAGGAGATCTTTTGATGCCGATTGGTCGCTCGACCAGGTGCTTTCGGAACAACGCGGGGATCAATTCCAGCAGTTCCTCCGGCAGGTTGGGAATGATTTCCCGGTTGAAATACGACTCCACGCGCATGGGGCAGGCTTGCAGTTGGATGCCCCCTATTTCCGCTTTGCCGGTCAGTTGTTCCTCGACGGAGAAACCGGAACCGAGCGGCATGGCGACAAATTGCCGGATGAGGCCCTCTCCCACGGCAAATCCGTCGAGCCACCGCTGCTCGGGGACAACGACATAATTCTGCGGGTCGCGCTGGAATTCGGGTGCCCACGGCTCGCCCGAGACGGCGTTGATCTTCCCCGCCCCCACCTTCACCGCAAACGGATACTCCGATGAAAACCGCACCCAGAGAGCTTCGCTCTGATACATCGGCATCATCACGCCTCCCCGCTTCAACCACTCTGCAGGAACATCGAAGTCGTCAACCGGGCGGACAGGAAACTCTCCCAAGCCTTCGGGCAACGGATACTCGCCTCCGTCATCCGGGATCCGCAACGTGCGCTGGAAGGAAACCTCCAGAGCGGACATGTCGTCAGAAATCCGGGCGTTGGTTTTTGCTGTCTCCCGCAAAGCGGCTTCGATATCGGCATAGGTCAGGGCCTCGGCGGTCCTGATCACTTCGGCGGTGGAGGTGTTGCCAACAAGCCCCCACATGGACCCGTGCAGAATGAATTGATCCAGCATCTGGACCAGATCGTAACGGTCTTCCGGCAGAACAAACCTCGGCCGGATTTTTTGAATGTGTTGCTCCAGGAGGGATTCGAGTTGCCGGGGGATTTCCGGGAACGCGAACGAAAGCGAGTTGTCTTCGAGTTGGATCATGGAATTCTGGACGATGGAGAAAAGGAGGACGCGGAGGAATTCATCTGTTCTGCGCCCATCATTTCTTCTTCTCTGCGCTCTCTGAGTTCTCTGTGGTTAAACATCTTCACCATTCCCCGTCGCGGACTTCACGGACGGCCTGGGCGATGCGTTTTGCGGGGGCTCGGCGAACGGCGCGGAGCAATTCGGCAATCAAGGCCGGGCGTTCGCGGATGATTTTGAGCAGGTCGGCGGAAACTTTCCCGGCCAGGGCCAGCAAAACATCGGGATCTTCTCCCAGTTCCTTTGCGATCCGTTGAATCGTATCCTCTCCGGGGGGTGGCTGCTCCCCGCGCTCGATCTTGCTGAGATACGACGGCTCGATCCCCACTCGCCCCGCCACACGGCGCAGCGAAAACTCCTTGGCGGGTTTCGCCTCCCTCCGCTCGCGGACATACGGGCCGAATGCCTGGCTCATTTCCAGAAGTAAAATGGATTCCGGCAAGGTTGTAAACAGGGCGAAAGCAACGGATCTTTCACATGCGGGGACCGGTTCCAGTCGTTGCACTTTGATCGGTTCCAAATCGCCTGAAGCTGGGCGTCGTAGAAGGCGTCCCGTTGATTACGTTCAATTTCCTGCAACGCGTCGAGTGTCTCCAAGCGAACATAGGCATCCCAACTGTCGCCACCAAATGCCGCGACGGTTGAGAGGAGGATGCAGAGGATAATTGTTGGTTTCATAGTGTGTAGAACATACTACACATTATCTGCCTGTCAATTGGGATTTGCGGATATCAAAAATCCGCACGGGTGTTCCGCCGACAATTTCGGAGGGCCGTCGGCCTCCGGGGGATGCCGCGCGTTACCGGCGGTTGAGGCGGAGGAGGAGACGCAGGACCTCGATGTAGAGCCAGACAAGCGTGACCAGCACTCCCAGGCCGGCCATCCACTCGTAATATTTCGGAGCGTTTGCCGCAGCTCCCTTCTCGATGTTGTCGAAATCCACGAGAAAATTGAGTGCGGCGATCACGATGATGCCGAGGCTGAGGGCGATCCCGAGCGGGCTGGAATCGTGGAGGAACGGCATTTTGATGCCGAAGAACATGAGGCCGAGATTCGCGAGGTAGAGGAGAGCGATCCCCAGGGTGCAGGCAAAGATGATCGAGCGGAACTTATCTGTCACCTGGATGATGCGGAATTGGAACAGGGCGAGCATGGCGAACAGAATACCGAACGTGATGAGCACTGCCTGCAGGACGATTCCTCCGCTCTGGGTGTTATACATCGCCGAGATCACCCCGAGGGCGGCACCCTGACAGACCGCATAGACCGGCGCGAGCACCGGCGAAAGGCGGGGCTTCCATGAGGCGGCGAACACCGCAATCAAACCGAGGATGAATCCCCCGGCCATGACCGGAATCACAAATGGCGTCGCGGCAAGCGACCAGGCGAGCGTCGCGGTCGCAGCGGTGACTGCAGCCAGCATCGTCGTCTTGTGGATCGTGCCGGAGACCGTCATGGTGTCGCCGGTCGATGCCTCGATCAAGTTGATGCGGTTCTCGTTGAAAAGCGGGTTATTCATGACGGAGGAGTAGCCCGCCCTTGGCGGTCTTTCAAATAGAAATCATCACGCGCGCTCGAGTTCCGTAACGCGGTCATGCAGGGCCGGGCCAACATAGCAATGGGATCCGCAGGAAACGAGCCCGGCGTGACGGAACACCCTGCGATAAAACGCGGCGGTCCGGGGGACCATGCCCGAGGTATCACCGTCCAGACGTGCATCCATCGGATACGCTTCGAGAAAGGCGATCCCTGCCAGCCGCTGCGCGAGGATTTCGAGCCCGATGATCAACTCGTCATCCGGCACGTAATACAGGGCATCGCTGCAGATGATGACGTCATAGGAAGGCGCGAGGCGGGGCAGGTTTCCGAATGAGCCGGGGATCAGATGACGGCGGCGGCCGAATCGCCGGATCGCATACGGACTCGGGTCGATGCCGGTGTAGCGGACATTGAGCTTCTTCAATGCCGGCTGCCACTGCCCCTCGCCGCAGCCGATATCGAGCGCCGTGCGGACCCGGCGGCCGAGGTAGTATTCCGCCACGGCGACGACGAGCCGGGCCTTGCGCGCGACCGCTGCGGGCGTGCTCACGCGGTGAAGCGGATTGCGATACCACTTGTCGAAGTAGGCTTTGTCGTATGCCCGGCCGCGTGCGGGCTTCATGTGGAAAAATGCAGTGCCAGCCAGATGGCGTCGGAGGAAACCGACTCCACGCGATGGCGCGACCGCGCCGGGATGGTGAGAAAATCCCCGGCCTTCAGCGGCACGTCCCCGCCCGGATCGAACCGGAGCACGGCGCTTCCCCGGACCAGCATCACCCACTCCGGCTGCTTCTGGTCATACCAATCCCCGCCCGCGCAGCCATTGGAAACGATCTGTTGCAGTCGGAGCCCGGGCATGTCGAGCAGCGTCCGGAATTCCTCCTTCTCTCCCGGCGGGGCATCCATGATATTTTTCATGATCGGCGGCATCAGGAGCATCATTCAACACCCGCGGGTTACGGCAATGATTTTCCTGCGCTTGCCATCCGGCCGGCAAAACTGGCAGTCTCGCACGACCTGATGAAATCGATCCTCGCCATCCTGAGAAACCTCTTCCGCAGACCTGAACCGAAGGCCAGGATCCTGACGCGCTGGATTCGATAAGGGAAGGCATCGAATCTGTAAGGGTTTTTGGATTTTGTAGGATTTACTGAGCAAATAAGGGTCGATCCAGACGCTCAAACGGTCGTAGTTTATTCAACCCGGAAACGTCCTTTGCTCGGGGCGATCTGCCACAATCTGCTGGCCGCAAAGGGCCTTTGTCAGAGCTCACCGGATCACAGCGGCCGGGTTTACCTGACCCATTTCTCGTTCATCTTCGCGGTCCAGGGGTGGTTTCCGGCCGCCGGGTCGGCCACAGGCCCGGGAAGGATTCGCCACATCGCGCTTCAGGGCGCGATCGCCTTTGCCCTGAGGATCGGCCTCGGCACTACTCCACCACGGGATCGAGCGCCCGTGTGCCCGCTTGCGGAAAACCCTCTCCCGCATCCAAGGATCTGCGGAGCCCCCGCAGGCAGGAGCAAAAACCCACACAGCCATTCGGCCTGTCGGTTCCAAACAACACTGCTTTCCCGGAGGTATCAGGAGTGTGAGATATTCTTCGATGCCGACTACCGCCCTGTGTTCGTGGCCATGTTTGCCGCGGTCTGTATTGCCACTTTCCCGATGTCGGATGCGTAGTTCCAATCCATTTTCTTCGAGGTGTCGGTGGTGTGGTGGTAGCCCTTGCGGAAGAAGTTTTCGAGCCGGTTCATGTGCTCATTCAGATAGACGACCGGATACCCGGCCTCGGAAAAGATCAGGCCGTCGGTGTTGTAGAGGTAGCTTCGCTGGTCGTAACGGGTCCGGAGAACGGGCACGAAGCGGGTGATGTCGGCAGAAGCGTCGATTGCGGTCCGCGCCATGCGCATCGAGCGCTCGTCGTCACCGGGGTTGATCTGAAAAATCATGTCGTCCTCGCTCTCGCGGTGGCCGATCATGTCCATGAGCACGAGCCCCGAGATCTCCTGCCGGTCCCTCAGCAGGCGTCCCACGAAATGCCGGGCTCCCAGATCGTCGGCGGGAAACTCCTCGCCAGTGAGATGAACCAGCCAGATATCCTGCGAAAGTTTACTGTCCCGTAGAATTTCCGCCGCCCGCAGCAGGACGCCTGTGGCGGAGAGGTTGTCGTCGGCACCGGGGGCCGAGAGGCGCTGCCCGGTTTTTTCAAAAACATCGTCGCAGAACGCGGTGTCGATATGGTCCGCCATGATCACAGGTCGGCGGGCGGCATCTGTGCCTGGAATGATGGCGATGAGGTTGGCCTGCGGAATGCCGCGCCAGGTGAATTCCTGCCGCCTAGTCCTGATGCCGAGTTGGCGGTAGCGTTCCTCCAGGAAGCGAACGACATCCAGGAGTTGGTTGCGCGGATCAACGCTGTTCTTCCGCACGAACCTCGCCGTGCGACCACCGGAAAACACGGCCTCGTGTTCGCCATCGAGAGCCAGCACATCCCGACGGTAGGCGGTCGTGTAATTGCTTGGCCACTGGCGGATCGGAGCGGGATTTCCGCTCGAGCGGGGCAGGCTTGTGTGGGCGGTTTTCCACTGGATTTCCTCCGGACACTTCACACCTTTGGAATCGACGGTCAGGACGAATGTTGTGGGGCGGCCATTCAGGCGCGCGGGCAACGGCAGGACCCGGCAAAGGGGCGTCTTCTCTCCTCGCTTCACGGCCTGGGCCAGTTTTTTTCCGCGGCTCTCCATGTCCTTCACCGGAAGCCACGCCTCGATCACCGCATCTCCCCGCTCAGGATCCGTCCAGATGCACTCGCCGAAGAGCGGTTTATCGTAGAGTTCCTTGAGCGTCAGGACATCGTCGAAGATCAGAGAAAAATGTTCTTTTTTCGCCGGGTCGAGGAGAACCGGAAGGAAGGGAGCACTCCGGGAGCCGGACGTCCACATGGATGAATCAAACCAGCGCCAGCGGGCCTCACCCTTCGGACGCCAGCGCGCAAAGGCCCAGTTAAGCTCCCCGAGGTCGTCACGAACCGGCCAGGCTTCGAACTCCGCCGCACCGGACGGGGTGATCATTTTCCGAGCGACCAGCACACTGCGAAGGGCGCGGGTTTGTTGTTCGAGCTTACCGCGAAGGGAGTCAATGAGGCGGGGCTTTCCGCCGTCCTGCGGGGTCAGCTTCAGCGCAAGCTCGCGCGGGGTCGCTCCGAGATAGACAGGCTGACGCTGTTCCGAGTTCGCGGGCAGGTGGAGCCATGGGCGCGGATCGCGGACATACTCCGCCAAGGAATCCGGCCTGGAATGCGAATTGGAGCGAACGGGACAGCAGGAACAGGAAGACAAATACAAGCTCAGCAATCCCGCGAGAATCAGGGGGGACAGATACCTCATGGCAACTTTCAAAATGAAGGATGAAACAGTCTATTCAAGAACAAACAAAACTCTGGATGGTGGATAACCGCGCGGCTTTCATGTATATGCCTCCCATCCCGATGCCCACATTCCCCCGGCTCGCATTTTTTTTGTTTGCAGCCTTCCTTCCGGCCTGGAATGGCAAAGCGCGCGCGGATGATCTGTTCGAGCGCCTGGCGGCGTTGAGAGTCCTTCAGATGCAGTCGAACCTGTGGAACACCCAAATCAAAAGCGGCCTGACTCTGGACGGAAGCCTGGAGAGCCGATTTACGACCAACGCGGCGCTGTCACGCGATGGCACCAGCGACTGGTATTTGGCTCCGGCCGCATCGATGAGCTGGGGCCATGAACTGGGAGATGACTGGGGAATGTCTGTCGGCTGCGATGCAGGCGGCTTCCGGTATCTCCGGCAAACCGATCTGGGGACATCGTATCTCGATACGTGGGGGAGCGTTGCCCGGGAGTTCAAAATCGGACCAGTGGAAGCTGGGGTGTATGCGGTCTGCACCCAGCAGTGGACGCAGCTCAAAAATTATTCAAAGAGCGGGGCGAGCACGGAAATCCTCGCCGGCGCGCATACAGGTTGGGAGTTCCGTCCGGGCCAGACCCTCGCGTTCAATCCGTATGCCACCGCCACCCCCTACTCGTCGCCGTGGGATTCGGGATACCATTCCTACGGAGCGACAATTTCCTATGATCTGGAAGTAAGCTCCCGCGTGGAATTCTCCGTCTATTATAACGGCTACCTGACCTGCTACTTCAGCGGCCAGAATGACTTTACCCAGTATGTCGGCACGAGCATCACCTGGTCGCCATGGGAAAATTTTTCGCTCTCCGCATCAGTCACAGGCACATGGAACTCGAGCACAAATACGGACAGCGAATACACCGCCATCGATGCAGGCGGGATGCTGGGTTTGCAGTGGAGGCTCTGAAGCGGGCGGAGTGCCGGGATCTCATCCGGCAATCTGCCGGAGTCGGTCGGGGGTGATTTCCTCCAGCGAGTCGACTGCGGCATCCGCGGCAGTCAACTCATCGAGCGGATGGGTCGTTGCCACGGCGAGAACTTTCATTCCTGCGGCGTGTGCCGCAGCGATGCCGACAAGCGCATCCTCGATGACGATGCAGTCCGCCGGCGCAAATCCAAGTTTCTTCGCAGCGAGCAGGAAGACATCGGGCGCGGGCTTCCCGTTTGTCACGTCATCCCCGCAGACGACCGCATCGAACAATTCTCCCAGCCCGGTGGCTGCGAAGATGGCATCGAGGTTCGAGCGTGGAGTCGAGGAGCCGACCGAGCGCGGGATGCCGGCCGCGCGAAGCGCCATTATAAGTTCGCGCGCACCCGGCAGGACGCGGACGCCCTGCTCGCGGACGAGCTCTCGGTAGAGTTCTTCCTTGCGGTCGCCGAGACGCGCAATCTCAGCAGGATCATCCGCCCAGCGCAGAAGATTCGGGATGATTTCCTGATTCTTCTTGCCGAAACCCGCCGTGAAATGACCGTCGGGCAGCGGCTTGCTGATCTCCGCTGCGAGCAGCTCCCACGATCGCTCATGCTGCGCGGAGGAATCGATGACCACACCGTCCCAATCGAAGATCACGCCTTTCATAGACCGAGAATGCGGGAGAGCATTTTTTCGTCCGGCGCGGGGCCGACGAGGGCGAGGGAAATCCGGGAAGGTTGCAGGATCGCGCGTGCGGCTTCGCGGACCTCGTCCGCCGTCACCGCGCGGATTTTTTCGTGCACGGTTTCGGGATCGACAATTTTTCCGTAAACGAGGACCGCGCTGCCGAGGCGCATGTTCTGGCTCGAGGTGCGCTCGAGCGACATCCGGCTCGACCCGACCGCGTATTCCTTCGCCCGCTTCAGCTCGGCACCTCCGACAAGGGCTGTGCGCATGCGATCGAATTCCGAGAGGATCAGACGCAGCGACTTTTCGAGATTTTTCCGGTCCAGTCCGACCGAGATGTTGAAGGCCCCGCCATCGTCGAGCGTGAGGGGATGCGTGCTCACCGAATAGCAGACCCCGCGCTTTTCCCTCAGCTCCTGAAACAGCCGCGAGCTGGCATTCCCGCCCAGGATGACGTGCATCAGGTGATAGGCATACCGCCGCTCGTCCATGTGGCTGAATGCCGGCAGCGCCATGGCGAGCTGGGTCTGCTGCACGTCGCGCTCCTCGACCTTCAGCCGGGGCTTCGACGGTGCGGGCGGAGCGGGTTTTGCAGCGGGCTTCCGGGCTTTGCCCAGGCGGGAAAGCTGGCGGCCAACCCGCTCGACGACATCCTCATGCGTGATCTTTCCGGCAACCGAAACCACCGTGCTGGCGGCGTGGTAATGGCTCGCGCGGTAGCTTAAAAAATCCTCGCGCTCGAAGCTTTCGATCGTCTCGAGCGTTCCAGTGATCGGGCGGCCGAGCGGGTGTCGGGGCCAGAACGTGCTGTTGAGGATCTCTTGCACATGCGAGGACGGCTCGTCCCGATACATCAGGATTTCCTCGCCGATGACCCCGCGCTCGCGCTCGATATCCTGCTTGGAAAATTTCGGGTCGGTGTAGATGTCGCAAAGGACGTCGCAGACGCGCGGAAAATATTCGGCGGCTGCGGTGGCGTAGTAGCATGTCCTCTCCTCGGCAGTGTAGGCGTTCATGTCCCCTCCCACGCCTTCGATCTCCTGCATGATCCGTTTGGCCGAGCGCTTTCCCGTGCCTTTGAAAAGCATGTGCTCGATGAAATGGGAAATCCCGTTCAAGGCCGCCGGCTCATGGCGTCCGCCCACCGAGGCCCAGATCCCCATCGCGGCCGTCTGCGCGTGCGGCATTTCGCACGTGGCGACTCGGAGTCCGCCGGACAGGGTGCTCAGTTTGGTGACATTCGACATGGGCGGTCAGACTACGGGAGGCGCGCCCGCAGGTCAAACGCCTGTGCGGGGTGCCTTGGGGGGAGCGTGGGCTGCAAGATCTTTTGGCAGCGGCGACGAGAACCGCATCTCCACACCGGTGACCGGGTGCGTGAATCGGAGAAATGTGGAGTGCAGGCCCAGCCGACCGGCCGGATCCGATGCTGCCTCGTATTTTTTGTCCCCGATGATCGGACAGCCTTCCGCGGCAAGCTGGACCCGGATCTGGTGCCGCCGGCCGGTTTCGAGGCGGAGCCGGACAAGAGATCTGCGCGCGGATTCCGCGAGCACTTTGTAATACGTAACCGCGTGGCGGGTGAGGGCGGACGCCTTGGCCACGCGGACTTTGAACCGGTTGCTCTCGTCCAGATCGCACTCCATCACCCCTTCGTTTGCCCGGAGCCGCCCTTCGACAATCGCCTCATACCTCTTCTCCACCTCATCCCAGCTTCCCTGAAGAAATTCCTTCGCCTCCGGAGTCTTCGCAAAAACCATGAGCCCTGAGGTTTCCTTGTCGAGACGGTGGACGATCCAGACCCGCTCGCGGCCTTCCGGTCGGTTTCCGCGGAGGTAGTCGGTGAGAAGAAAGTAGGCGGTCTTTTCGTCCTCCGAGTTGCTGGCGATGCTGAGAAGATCCGGCGGCTTGTCGATGACGATCAGGTGCTCGTCCTCGAACCAGATCTTGATCCCTGAGGAGAGCGATGTCCTGGGAGCAACGAACCGGCCGGGGCGGATCCCGATCACATCACCTGGCTGCAGGGCATGGTTGAATTTGGTGACCGGCTCGCCATTCACCAGCACAGCCTGGTGCTTCAACCAGTTCCTGATCTTGGTTTTCTTGGTCTCCGGCCATGCCGAAAACAGAAAAGAAAGAAGTTCCCCGGGAGCGCTGACGGTCACACGGTTCGTCATGTCGATATCGCAGGCGGACGGAACCGGGCTTTGCCGCAAACACGCGCTCCCGCAGGGAGATCGCCGCCCGAACCGGCCCGCTTAACCGACCCAGTCAAATCGCACGATCTGCTCAATGCCCGGGTGCAGGCTGTGGTGGACAGGGCACGCGAGCGCCGCGTTCTCCAGGGTTTTGCGCTTTGGAAAATCCGCCGGGAGCGGGATCGTGAACGCGACTTCGATTTTCACGATGCGCCGCGGTGAATCGGCGGACATCGTTTTGTCCACCCCGACCTTCACCCCTTCCAGCTTCACCCCGTGCTGCTGCGCACAGATCCCCATGATCGTCGCCATGCAGGCCCCGAGCGATGCCGCAGCAAGGTCGGTCGGCGAAAACGCCTCTCCCTTCCCGTGGTTGTCGACCGGAGCATCGGTCAAAATCTTCGCGCCCGAGGGACCATGCACCGCTTCGCACCGAAGGGCGCCCAAGTAAGAAATGTCCATGTGAACCATGGCACCATTCCCGCAGAAATCCCCCGCCCCGGCAATCTTTCCCTTCACGACTTTCCCTCCACGAGGAAATCACGATTACAAAACTTTGATGCGGCCGCATCAAAGAAAATCCGCCGGGAGCGGGCGATCCGCTCCCGGCGGGGTTGGGTGTTTATCCGACCGCGATCTTGCGCGGCTTGCTGGCCTCCGCCTTAGACAAGCGGACGGTGAGCAGTCCCTGGTCGATCGAAGCGCTGATCTTTTCGGGATCGATGCTCGGATCGAGATCGAAGATCCGGCGGAATCCGTGTCCGGCGGACTCGGCATAGACCGCCTTGCCGGGGGCCTCGCTCTTCGCTCGTTGGCCGGCAACCGTGAGCTTCCCGTCATCGAATGTGATTTCGACGCCGCTCTTGGAAACCCCGGGCATCTCGACCTCGAGCGTGTATCCATCCTCATCGTGACGGAGATTCACCGCAGGGATCGTGTATTCCACCCGCTCGGCAGTCGTCGGACGGGATTCGCATGTGGCAATTTGTGACATGGTGTTTTTCCTTTCTGTTAGCTGATGGTGATTTTCTTCGGTTTCGCCTCCTCGGCCTTGTGAAGGACAACCGTAAGGATTCCGTCTTCATAGGCGGCTTTGACGTCATCCGGCTTGACCGGCGCGGGTAGGGCGACCGTTCTGCTGAACGACCCGTAGAACCGCTCGCTGCGGAAGCTCTCGCGGCTTTCGCCCTCGCGGCGACCGGAAACGGTCAGCGCGCCATCCTCGAGCGCGATCTCGAAGTCCTCTTTTTTCATGCCGGCCAACTCGACCTTGACGGTCACCTTGTCGGCATCCTCGTAAATATCCAGAACCGGTGCCCAGCCACGCGAACCGGCCGATCCCGCCGCCAACTGGTAGGCGGAATCCAGCAACTCCCGCAACGGCGAGAGGCGGTCAAATGGTGTCCAAGCTGCCAGCTCAGGTGTTCTGTATCTGATGATGTTCATGGTTTGCTTTTCCTTTCTGTTGTTTCTGGAACTGAGTTCCGAATTCTCTTGAGCGTAAAGAATGCCATGGAAATGACGAATAGGACGAATGTGAGTAATAGGATATATATAAATGACTTGTTTGATTTTATCGACTGCCTTCATTTGCTAGATATACGCCATTCTGTCTCTACTTTCAGGATTATTTTGTCACTGAATATGCGCCATTTTGTCGTATCTACAGCCTTATTGCTTTTGAGGATCGGCTTGATAAGCTAAATATTCTCCCATGAGACCAGACAAGTTCACCGCCAAGATGCAGGAGGCGCTGAATGCAGCGCTCGATCTCGCCTCCAAAAACGACAATCCAGAAATCACGAACGAGCATTTCCTGCTCGCTCTCGTCGAGCAGTCCGACGGCCTTGCGCGGCCGCTTTTGGACAAGCTGGGAGTTTCGGCTTCGACGCTGGAGGCGCGTTTACGCGATGCGATCGGGGGATTTCCAAGGGCGCGCGGAGGAGCACAGCCGCAGCTCTCGAATGAACTGCGCAAGACGCTGGATGCGGCGGAAGGCGAGATGGGCAAGCTCAAGGACGAATTCCTGAGCGCGGAGCATTTTCTCATCGCGCTGACCGGTTCGGGATCGGCGGCGGGAAAGATGTTGAAGGAAAGCGGAGTGACGCGCGACCGCCTGATGAAGGCGCTCGTCGAGATCCGCGGCAACCAACGGGTGACCGATCAGGATCCCGAGGGAAAATACCAGACGCTTGAGAAGTATGGGCGCGATCTGACCGAACTCGCGCGAAAGGGGAAGATCGATCCCGTGATCGGACGGGACGAAGAGATCCGGCGGACGATGCAGGTCCTCTCCCGGCGCACGAAGAACAACCCGGTTTTGATCGGCGAGCCCGGCGTCGGCAAGACCGCGATCGTCGAGGGGTTGGCCCGGCGGATTGTAAGCGGCGACGTGCCGGAGTCATTGAAAAACAAGAAGGTCGTCGCGATGGATATCGGAGCGATGGTCGCCGGCGCGAAATTCCGCGGCGAATTCGAAGACCGGCTCAAGGCATTTTTGAAAGAGGTCACGTCCAGCGAGGGCGAGGTCATTCTGTTTATCGACGAGCTTCACACCATAGTCGGAGCCGGGGCGGCCGAGGGTTCGATGGACGCCTCGAATCTCCTGAAACCGCAGCTCGCGAGAGGCGAACTCCGCACGATCGGCGCGACCACTCTCGACGAATACCGGAAGTATATCGAGAAGGACGCCGCACTTGAGCGCCGGTTCCAACCGGTGATGGTGAACGAGCCGAGCGTCGAGGATACGATCGCGATTCTGCGTGGGCTCAAGGAACGCTATGAAGTCCACCATGGGGTCCGCATCCAGGATGCCGCGCTTGTGGCAGCGGCGATCCTCAGCCACCGGTATATCAGCGACCGGTTCCTGCCCGACAAGGCGGTCGATCTGATCGACGAGGCGGCGTCGCGGCTCAAGATCGAACTCGACTCGATGCCGACCGAGATCGACCAGCTCGAGCGCCAGATCATGCAGCTCGAAATGGAGCGCACGGCGCTCAAAAAAGAAAAGGATGCCGCCAGCCGGGAGCGACTCAAGAAGATCGAGAAGGAACTCGCCGACATCAAGGAAGAGGCCGGCACGCTCAAGGCGCGCTGGCTCAAGGAAAAGGAGGAGCACGGGAAATCCCGCAAGGTGGCGGAGGACATCGAGCGGATGAAAGCCGAACTCGAGCAGGCGCAGCGGAAGGGCGAACTCCAGCGTGCAAGCGAGATCCAATACGGCGCACTCCCGGAGCTCCAGCGCCAGTTCGAGGCCTCCCACAAGCAGGCGGACGGCGCCATATTGAAGGAGGAGGTTACCGAAGAAGACATCGCGAAGGTGGTGGCCACGTGGACCGGCATCCCGGTCTCGCGCCTCCAGGAAGGCGAGCGTGCAAAGCTCGTCAAAATGGAGGAGCGGCTCATGGAGCGGGTCGTCGGCCAGCAGCAGGCGATCAAGGCGGTCTCAAACGCGGTCCGCCGAGCGCGGGCCGGGCTCCAGGACGAAAACCGGCCGATCGGCTCATTTCTTTTTCTCGGGCCGACCGGGGTCGGAAAAACCGAGCTCTCGAAGGCGCTCGCGGAATTTCTTTTCGACGACGAGGGCGCGATCATCCGCCTCGACATGTCGGAATACATGGAGAAGCACACGGTCGCGAGGCTGATCGGCGCGCCTCCCGGATACGTCGGCTACGAGGAGGGCGGCCAGCTCAGCGAGGCGGTCCGCAGGAAGCCCTACAGCGTCGTGCTTTTCGACGAAGTCGAAAAGGCCCACAGTGACGTCTTCAACGTCCTGCTCCAGGTCCTCGACGACGGACGCATCACCGACGGACAGGGGCGCATGGTGGATTTCAAAAATTCGGTGATCATCCTGACATCGAACATCGGCAGCCAGTTCATCATGGAGGACCTCGCCGTGGACGAGCGCAACCGGCGGGTCATGGAGGCCCTGCGCGGGCACTTCCGTCCCGAATTCCTCAACCGCATCGACGAGATCATCATCTTTGACCGGCTCGATGAAAAGCAGATCACCCGGATCGTGGACATCCAGCTCAAGCGGCTCCTCGACCGGCTCGCCAAGCAGAACATCCGGCTCACACTCACCGACGCGGCGAAGACACACCTCGCCCGCGAAGGTTACGACCCCGCCTACGGCGCCCGCCCGCTCAAGCGCGTGATCCAGAAAGAAATCCTCGATCAGCTCAGCCTGGAAATCCTCGATGGACGCTTTGCCGACGGCGACAAAATTCAGGGTGGAGTCGAGAAGGGGAAGCTGGCCTTCAATAAACTCACAATCAGCTGACGCTCACCGAGAGGCAGAGGGTTCAAAAGCTACCCGTGGTTGAGCGCGGAGGTTTTCTTCCAGCGCAGGCGGGTTTCGATCGCTTCGGTGATATACGCCTTGGCCCGGCCGACCGCTTCGGGCAGGGGCAGTCCCTGCGCCAGGCCGGCAGCGATCGCTGATGAGAGCGTGCAGCCGGTCCCGTGAGTGTCGGCACCGCGGACAAACGGGGACTGGAATTCGATGGCTTCGCCGGGCATCGCCAGAATATCGACAGCCAGCCTGGCTTGGAGATGGCCGCCTTTCAGCAGGAATGGGACACCGAATTTCTCCGCGAGCTTCCGGCCGGCAGCCTTCATCTCCGGGAGATCCCGGCACGGCATCCCGGAGAGGATGCGGAGCTCGTCGAGGTTTGGAGTGACAAGAGCAGCGATCGGAAAAAGAAGCTTTTTGTAAGCCGAGATGGCGGATGGCCTCAGCAGCGGGTCGCCGCTCGATGCGACCATGACCGGATCCACGACGACCGGTGGCAGCTTTTTGAGCCGCCCGAATTCCGCGGAAACCGCCCGGATGATCGCGGTCGAGTAGAGCATGCCGGTTTTCATCGCGGCTACCGGGAACGCCGCGAGGCTGAGCCGGACCTGTTTGGCGACGATGTCGGGCCGGACCGCCTGGATCGCGCTCACCCGTCCCGGCACTTCCGCGACGACGCAGGTGATCGCGGTCTGCGCGTAGCAGCCGAGCGCGGTGATGGTTTTCAAGTCCGCCTGAGCGCCAGCGCCGCAGGAATTATCGGAACCGGCGATGCTGAGGACAACCGGCCGCATCACCGCGAGCGCGTCGCCTGAAGGATGAAGAAGAGGAGCTGCCCGAGCGCGGCGACAAACGCGGCGACATAGGTCAGCGCCGCCGCGTCGAGAACGTCGTTCACACCGCTCGCCTCCTCGCCCTGCCTCACCATCCCCATGTTCTGGAGGATGATCTTTGCGCGGCGGGAGGCATCAAACTCCACCGGCAGGGTGATAAGGTTGAACACGACAAGGACGAAGAAGCAGGCGATGGCGATGAAGATGAGGTGAAACGCGTGGAAGAACAGGCCGGCGATGAAGACGATCGGGAGCATCTGCGAGGCGAACTGCGTGGCCGGCACAGCGAGCATCCGCCACTTCAAGGGCGCATAGGCTTTTGCGTGCTGGATCGCGTGCCCGCACTCGTGCGCGGCGATTCCGAGAGCCGCGACCGAGGGAGTCCCATAGATTTCTGGCGAAAGGCACAACCTCTTGTGCGTCGGGTCGTAATGGTCGCCGAGCGCATCCCGGATCGGGACGATCTCGACATCATGGATGTTTGCGGCGGCAAGAATCCGCTGCGCGGCCTCGGCTCCCGTCAGGTTCGAAGCGGCACGCACCTGCTTCCAGCGGTTGAACGCGCCGGAGACCTTCGACTGCGCCCAGAGGCCGATCAGCATCGGCACGCCAATGAGGAGGATCCAGATCATCATGGTTTTGTAAAATACGTGTTTTCAGACAACGCGCAACTGCCGTCGTTCAAACCAGAAACGAGCAGACATACTGGCAGATCCCGCCCTCCACCTTGATCGTGAACCCCGACTTCGCAGGGACTTCAAATGCGGACCCGGCATTGTAATCCCGGCGCGCATCGGTGCCGTCGAGGACGACCGAGCACGTTCCGTCGATGATCTCCATGCGCTCGGCCGCATCGGTGCCGAAGTGAAAAGTGCCTGGGTAAATCAGCCCGAGCGTGCGCTTCGAGCCGTCGGAGGCGAGTATGGTATGCGAGACGACGCGGCCGTCGAAATAGACGTTCGCTTTGGCGATTGCGGTGACGTTGGGAAATTCCATGGTCAGGGAAAAATGCCCGGAGAGGGCGGTCTGGCAAGTCAATAAAACTTGTGCGGGGGGATCACCGGCTGCGGGCGTGTCAGGCGGTCCACGAAGCGCTCCCATGAGGCCTGCCCGGCCAGGATCTCGATTTCGACCCGGAGGTAATACAGCGGGACCTCGGGATCCGGGATGCGCGGGATCCGCACGGCATCCTTCTCGGTGGTGATGACCGCATCGAGTTCGCGGCGCGAGCAGCGGCGGAGGAAGTTCTCGATCTCGCGCGCCGTGTAGCGGTGGTGGTCGTTGTAGGATTTTGCGAGCTCGATCTCGGCGTCAAGCGAGCGCAGCGCATTTTCAAAGCTCTCCGGGACGGCGATGCCGCTGAGGGCGCCGATGCGCAGCCCGCGGAGGAACTCGAGCGGCTTGACTTCGCCGGTCGCAAAATTCCGGAGGTGCTTCGGCCGGTGCGAACACTCGATGATGTCTGCCGTCCGGTTGTATTTCCGGATGCGGGCGATGATGGCCGAGTTGTCCGAGCCATCGCACTTGGTGAGGAAGATGTGCGTGGCGCGGCGGAGGTTCCGGGGGGGCTCGCGGAGCGTGCCCCGGGGAAGCATGAATTCATTCCCGAATGGAGCCTGCCGGTCCACCAGAACGATCTCCAACCCGTGCCTCATCTTGATGTATTGGAGGCCGTCGTCGAGGATGAGGGCGTCTGCTCCGAATTCCCGAACAGCATACGTCCCGCTCTTCACGCGGTCGCGGTCCACCAGAACGACCACGCCGCGCAGGTTGTTGGCGAGGAGGAACGGTTCATCACCGGCCGTCCGCGAGTCAAGCAGGAGAGACTGTCCGTCGGACACCACGCGCGGCACAAAAAAGGCTTTTTGTTTCGTGAGCCTGTCGAGCAGACGGAGAAGGAACGGCCGGGGGACGCTCTTGTATCCGCGGCTGAGGATGGCAACCCGGCGGCCGCCCTGCTGGAGGGCCCGGGCGAGCAGCTCGACAACCGGGGTCTTGCCGGTTCCACCGACCGTCAGGTTGCCGACGCTGATGACGAGGCAGCCCTGGGAATGGCTCCGGAAAATCCGGTTCCGGTAGAGCCACAGCCGGGCCTCGACGATGCGCAGGTAAACCAGCGAGAGAACCCAGAGAATCCAGCGGAGCACGTCCGCCCGGCGGCCGTAGCGACGGCCGAGAATGACGTCGATTGCAAAGGTCTCGAGACCCTCGATCCAGCGTCTCATGCGAGGATCTTCACGCCGGCATTGTCGGCGCGGACGACGATCGCAACCGCTTCATCAAGTCCGGAGGCGACGATCATCGCATGGGCGGTTTTTTCCGGATTCCGGAGCGTGGCACAGGCGACCGTCGAACCCGATCCACTGAGCCAGCCGCCCAATGCCCCGGCGTCGCAGGCCGCCTCGATGACCGGAGAGAGACAGGGGATGAGCGGTTCGCGGAAGGGTTCATGCAGCCTGTCCTGCAGGGCCCCCTTGAGCGCGGAATAGTTCTGCGTGGCAAATGCCGCTGCCACGGCTGCCGCGTTGGCCGCCGTGAAGGCCGCATCCTGAAATGCCACCGTGCGCGGAAGCGCCTGCCGCGCGGCGGGTGTGGAAATCTCAAAGTCCGGAATGAGAAGGACAAAACGCAGCCCCCGGTCCACGGGATATCTCTGGAGCGAACCGGAGCCGGGAACGATCGTGAACCCGCCGAAAGCGGCCGGAGCCGCGTTGTCCGGGTGTCCTTCCAGCCCGGCGCACAGGCGGAAGAGATCCGATCGGTTGAGCGGGCGTCCGCCTAGCTCGTTGAGACCGTGGAGAATCCCAAGGCGCACAGTGACGCTGCTGCCGAGGCCGCGCGAACGGGGAACAGACCCCTCCACTTCCCAGTGGAATCCAAACGGGCGCATCTTCGCCTCACGGAAAAACACGTCGGCCGCCTCCTCAGCCATCTCGCCCTTTGCAGGACCGCGCCCGCGGCGGACGGTCGTCGTGTTGTAAAGCTGGAGGGCGATGCCGAGGCAGTCGAAACCCGGACCCAGATTCGCCGTCGTCGCCGGCACTCTCACGCGCGCTTCATTCATCCGGTCCATCATGTGCGATCGCCCGCCGCCGGAAAAGAAGATATCTCTATTCTGCATTCCTCCTGCTTTACGGGAGGCGAAAATACCCACTTCACGGGATATGAGATCCCTCATATGACGGATAGACTTCTGCCCATGCGACCAATCCTTGATCGATACCGTCCATTGGTGCGCCTCACTGCTGCCATTTTGACACCGAATCGGGTGGAATCAACGGATGCCTGCGGTCGGTCCGAAGGCCCGACCCTGCCGGTGGTAGGGCGCGACATCCCGGCGCGCCGCGACATTTTACCCGTCAGACCGTGCGTTTCATCCTACCAGATATTGCAGATAAGCGGACTCAGTTGTAGTCACGGCGCTCTGTCGCCGTGCGCCCCCACAGAGCGGGGCGGCTACAAGACTCTCGGTGACAGTCCTGTTATTTCAAAGAGTTGGCATCAGATGTCATGAGAGTGGCCCCCCCCCGATCGCAGGCCGCCGGGAGGCCTCGCTCCGCAGAGCCGCGCAGCGGTTCGGATGCCAACGCGGACACCGAGTTGCAGAACCGCGTCACGGCGCTTGATGCGGCCTCGGAGGGGATCGCGCTCACCGGCCCCGACGGGCGCTACACCTACATCAACCCCGCCCACCTGTCGCTTTTTGGATACCGTGAGGCCGCAGAGGTTCTCGGGAAGAGCTGGCACATCTTTTACACGCAGGAGGAGATCGAATTCATCGAGAAGTCGGTGTTCCCCGAGCTGCTGGAGAAAAAGATCTGGCGCGGACGGGTCCGCGGCCACCGGAAAGACCGGAGCCATTTTGTCCAAGAGCTTTCCCTGAGCCTCCTGCCCGACGGCGGGATCGCCTGCATCTGCAGCGATGCGACGGAGCGCATCGAGGGGATCGAGCAGCGCGAACGGCTTTTCTCGGTCTCCAAATCCCTCCTCGTCATCTGCGACTTCGAGGGGAACATCAGGCAGTTCAACCCCGCATGGACGGACCTGCTCGGCTATACGCGCGAGGAGTTTCTGAGCCGCCCGATCCTCTCCCATGTCTGCCCGGAGGACCAGGCCGCCACCATCGAAGCGATGGACGGTCTCCGGCGCGGGATTCCAGTCGTCAATTTCACGAACAGGTTTTTCGCGTCCGACGGGCGGATCCTGACCCTCGACTGGTCGTCGAACTCCTCGGCCGAGCAGGGGCTGGTTTTTGCCTCCGCACACAACATCACGAAGCGGCGCGTGGTCGAGCAGTCGCTCAAGGAAAGCGAGGACAACTTCCGCACGTTTTTTGAGACGCTCGACGACATGATCTTCGTCGGAAACCCCGGCGGGCAAATCCTCTTCAGCAACCGCGCGGCCAGCCGGAAGCTGGGCTACACCCCGGAGGAGCTCCGGACGATGCTCCTGATCGACCTGCATCCTGCGGAGATGAGGCAGAAGGCGGAGGAGATCGTGGGTGCCATGTTGCGCGGGGAGCGCGAGACATGCCCCCTGCCTTTGGAAAAACAATCCGGCGGGCGCCTCCTCGTGGAGACGCGGGTCTGGCTGGGAAAATGGGACGGGAAGGATTGCCTGTTCGGTCTTTGCAAGGACATCACGGCGGAGCAGGAGGCCAAGCATGGTCGCGAGGAACTGCTCGACCGCTTTCTGAAAATCGCGGGCCGCGTCCCCGGGCTCATCTACCAGTATCGCCTGCGCCCCGATGGGACCTCCTGCTTTCCGTTTGCCAGCGACGCCATCCGCGACATTTACCGGGTCACTCCGCAGGAGGTCAGCGAGGACGCATCCAAGGTTTTTGCGAACATCCACACGGAGGATGCCGACGCGGTCCGCGCATCGATCCTGAAATCGGCTCAGGATCTGACTCCCTGGCAGCATGAGTATCGGGTCGGATTTTCTGACGGCACCATCCGCACGCTTTACGGCAACTCGGTGCCGCAGCGGGAGCCTGACGGCTCCGTGCTCTGGCACGGCTTCATCACCGACATCACCGAGCGCAAGCGCGCGGAGGGCGTCGTCCTCCAGGGCGTCGCGCGTGCGGAGGAGCTCGCCCGGCTCAAATCGCGGTTCGTCTCGATGGCCAGCCACGAGCTCCGCACCCCGCTCGCCAACATCATGGTCGCCTGCGAGCTCCTGAAAAATTTCAGTCACACGATGCCGGCCGAGCGCTCGCAGCTGGTCCTCTCCGGACTGGTGAACGGAGTGTCCTCGATGGTGCATACCCTCGACGACCTCCTTCTTGCCGGAAAGATCGAGGAGGGGAAGCTGCCTTACACTCCAGCCCGCTTCGCCCTGCTCGACTTCCTGAAGCGGTGCTGCCAGGAGGTCCAGCCGGACTTGACACTTCCCTCGCGGATCGGGATCGGCTTCCGCGATGCCGGGCTGCGCGTCAACGCCGACGAGCGACTCCTCCACCATATCCTGAAAAACCTCCTGGGAAACGCGCTGAAATACTCGCCGGAGGACACCCGCGTCGAGCTCGGCGTGGAGGCCGGTCCGGACTCGCTCACGCTCTCGGTTCTCGACCGGGGGATCGGGGTTCCCGAAGCGGACAGGAAGTTCCTCTTCGACGCGTTTTCGCGGGCGTCGAATGTCGGGGACAGCCCCGGCTCCGGCCTCGGCCTCTTTATCGCGGAGAAATGCGCGCAGGCCCATGGGGGGCGGATGCGATACGCGCCGCAGCCCGACGGATCCGTTTTTTCTGTCACCATCCCGCTTTCCGCGACCACCGATATCGATCCAAACACCTGACCGCCATGCCCGCCATATTCCTCATCGAAGACAACGCCCCTTTGCGGGAAAACACCAAGATGCTGCTCGAGTTGAGCGGCTACGAAGTTTCCGGATTCGACTCCGGACCGCCGGCTTTGGAGAGGCTCAAGGAGAAGGTTCCGGACCTCGTGCTCTGCGATATCATCCTCCCGGGGATGACCGGCTACGACATCCTCTCACGAGTCCGGAAAATGCCTTCAGGGGGCGAGGTCCCATTCGTTTTCCTCAGCGCCCTCGCGGAGAAGGACCAGGTGCGCGCCGGAATGAACTTGGGAGCAGACGACTATGTGACCAAACCGTTCACCAGCGACGGGCTCCTCGCCGCGATCAAGTCCCGCCTCGAACGCTCGGAGATGCGCCGCGCCGCAGCGGAACTCGATCTCGCACGTTATCAGGCCCAGAAGCTGGAGTATCTCCCGCATGAAATCCGGACCCCGCTCAGCGGCATCATCGGCGGGATCGGGATCCTTCGCGCGGGTGAAAAAAAACTCGGAAACGATGTCAAAGAGATTTTGGATCTCATGGAGGAATCCGCCAACCGCCTCGAAAGGACGGCCTTGAACTACATCCTCTATCTCTCGCTGAGCGCGGGACGAGACCCCTTCCATTCCACCGTCCCCGTCGAGGCGGGGTTGCTCGTGACGTCTCTCGCCACCAAGCTGGCTCACGAGGCCGGACGGGAAAACGACCTCGTCCTGCACACGGTCGAAACCCCGACGCACTGCGGGAACTGCCTGGATCGCATCACGAGCGAGGTGGTTTCAAACGCTTTCAAATTCTCCCCGCCGGGCTCGAAGGTCGAGGTGAACATGACCAGGGACGGGGAACACCTGACCCTGAGCTTCCGCGATCACGGCTGCGGCATGAGCGAGGAGGAGATCGCCGCGATCGGGCCGTTCAAACAGTTCCACCGCGACGAGCGCGAGCAGCAGGGCCTCGGCCTCGGCCTCGCGATCTGCAAGGCCCAGATCAAATGCGCCGGCTGCCAGCTCACATTCAAGCCGGCCCGCCCAGGGCTTGCGGTCGAGCTCTCCCTCCCGGAACAGTGATTGCCCGCCATGCACACATCTGAGAACATGCCGGAGCGCATGAAACTTCGCTGTCTCGTCGTGGAAGACCAGCTCATGTTCCTCGAGCTTCTCGTGGTCACGCTGAAGACCGTCCCCTACATCGAGGTCGTCGCCACCGCCACCAGTGTCCAGGAGGGTCTCCTGGCCGTAGAACACCACAAGCCGGATCTCGGCATCTTCGACCTCATCCTCCCCGGGGGGGACGGCCTGCAGCTCGCGCAGAAGGCGAAGGATCTGGTGCCGGGGATCGAGTGCATTCTCCTCACCGCCCAGCCGGGCCAGGTCAAGTGGAGCCCGGAGCTGGCGAAATGCTTTCGCGCGATCGTGGACAAAGTGCGCGCCTTCGACGTCCTGCTCCGAGAGGTCGACGTCCTTCTCAAGGAAAAATTCCCCGCGCTGGAAAATGCCGCCGGAACCGACCCCACGCTTCTCCTCACGCCGCGCGAGTTCGAGATCTTCCAGCTCGTCGGGAGCGGGCACGGGAACAAGCAGATCGCCGCCGAGCTCTTCATCTCCCAGCGCACGGTCGAGTCGCACAGAAAAGCCATTTCCCGGAAGCTGAAATCCAGTGGCGCCGACCTCGTCCGCACGGCCGCCCTCTACTGCCAGCGGCCTCCGCACAGGGCAAACGCATGAAAATGAACTGTCGAATCGCTTCGTTCCGGGGAGCATACCCGTCCCGGGTGTGGTTTTCGGCGTCCCGCCGAAAAATCGTGTCGGCTGGACGCCAGCCCGGACGCGCGGGACGCGTGTGCTCCCCAGCAAAAGCGCCTCGTTCAGTGGAGATTTTGATTTCTCGACGAACTGGTTTTAACCCGGATTCGGCGATTGAGACGACTTCGAGAGGCAAAACCGGGATTAAATTGGCTCAAAATCACCTGTCGTAACTCGTTGATTTTTAATTTCGGTTAAATTTCCGTATTTTATTGATGGTAAGCGGTCAAAGCATCAAGAAATCAATCGCGCCGCGATTGGACTTCGAGATTCAAAAACGGAATTCGGGTTTAATGCGTTTGCCCTGGGCCTCTGCCGTAGCGCCATTGGCGGCGCGCCGGGAAGGGAACACAATCCATTCCATGAAGCGCGCGATTGCTGAGGGGCAGCCCTCGCGGTCGTCCGCGCAGGGCCTGGCAGGCAAACTGGCCCGCCTCATTCGCGCGGCGATCTCCCATGGCGGCTGGTTGGTGCCGGCGACCCTGCTGGCTGGGCTGGCCGTCACCGCCGTCATTGCCCGCCATCATAAGCTGGATGCAGACGAGGAAGCCAAGCAGGTGTTCGGCTTTGTCTGCAGCGAGGTGGAGCTGAGGGTCAAGGAGCGGCTCCGCGAGCACGAGCAGATCCTGCGCAGCGGGGCGGGGTTCTTCGCCGACGACGACGGGGTCACCCGGGAGGAATGGCACGAGTATGCGGAGCGCCAGAAGCTCGGCCAGAAGCTGCCCGGGATTCAGGGCCTCGGCTTCGCGAAGCATGCCACCCGCGAGCAGTTGGCGCAACTTACCCAGAGGGTGCGCGCGGAGGGATTCCCGGAATTCCGGGTCTGGCCGGAGGGCGAGCGGGAGGCCTGCTCGTCGATTATTTTTCTCGAACCGTTTGCCGGGCGGAACCTCCGTGCGTTCGGCTACGACATGCTCACCGAGCCGGTCCGGCGGGCGGCGATGGAGCGGGCGAGGGACCAGGACGAGGTGGCCCTCTCGGGCAAGGTCATCCTGGTTCAGGAGACCGACCGGGAAGTCCAGGCCGGCGCTCTGATGTATGCGCCGGTGTATCGCATGGGAGAGCCCCATCAAACCGTGGCCGAGCGCCGCGCCGCCTTCCTCGGCTGGGTTTACAGCCCCTATCGCATGAACGACCTCATGGAGGGGATCCTGGGTGGCGGGGCGGATCGCGCGAAGGTCGATCTGAAAATTTACGACGGCGAATCCCCCTCGCCGGAAGCACTGCTTTACAGCAGCGGGAGCGGCACCGGCAAAGAGTCGGCTTCGGCAATCCGGCTGACCCGCGAAGTTCTGATCGATTCGGCGGGGCGACGGTGGCTGCTGTGCTTCGCCCAGCGCAGTGGAGCTGATTACAGCATGGTCTGGATCGTGTTGGCCGGCGGGACGACACTCAGCCTGCTCCTCTCGGGGCTGGTTCTCTCGTTGGTCGGCACCCGCTTCGCTGCATGGAGGATCGCCGAGCGGCTGACCGCGGATTTGAGCGCGAACCAGAAGCGGCTCCAGAACATCATCGACTCCGCCTCGGAGTATGTCTGGGAGCTGGACCGGGATGGGACGTTCACCTATGTCAGCCCGCGCGCCGCCAATGTTCTCGGCCGACCGGTCGCCCAGATCCTCGGCAGCAAGCTGTTCGATCTTCTTCCCGAGGAAGAACGGGCTGTCCTGCCAGAGTTTTTCAAAGAGCAGGCGGAGAAGGGGGAGCCGTTTGAAAACCTGCGCCACCGGGTGCTGCTCCCCGACGGCTCGGTGGTGCTGCAGAAAATCACCGGGCAGCCGATCGTCGGCAAAACCGGTAAGCTGCAGGGGTTCGTGGGGATGGCGATGGACGTCACGGAGGAGGAAAAAGCGCGGGCGCAGCAAGCCCACGACAGGGAAAGGATCGAAACATTTTTCGAGGTCGCCATCGATCTGCTTTGCATCGTGGATACGGAGGGGAAATTCGTCCGCGTAAGCCAGGCCTGGGAGGACCTGATCGGCCAGCCCAGCAGAAGCATTGAAGGCACCCGGTTCATGGATTACGTCCACCCGGATGATATCGCGTCCACGCACGAGGTGTTCGTGCAGATGCAGACCGGCCAGCCGCTGGTCGGGTTTGTCAACCGCTACCGCACGAAGTCAGGAGAATGGCGGTCGATCGAGTGGCGGGCAAAACTGATCCGCGGAAATGTCTTCGCGGCCGCCCGCGATGTAACCGACGCCAAAGCGGCTGAGACCGCTCTCGAACTGGCGCTCGAACGCGAGCGCGAGACGACAAAAATCAAAAGCCGGCTGGTTTCGATGGCCTCGCACGAATTCCGGACCCCGCTCGCCACGATCCGGCTCGCGGCCGACCTCCTTGCCACCCGCCGAGACAAGATGGACGAGGAGGGCATTCAGCGCACCCTCCAGGCCATCCTCAACACGACGGACTACATGACCGGCATCGTGACGGATGTCCTGGATCTCAGTTCCATTACCCGCGACGGGCAGCCGGAGGCATTGACCGACTTTCCGCTGGGGGATTTCCTGCGCCAGATTGCCGGGGAGTTCCACCGCGCGACCTCCACCCCGCCCGCGATCACGTTCGAATGGGACGGAACGCCGGTCATTTGCGCCGGGATCCCCGTGTTGCTGAAGCGCGCGGTGAACAACCTTCTCGACAACGCCGTGAAATACTCGCCGCCCGGAATGCCTGTTGTGTTGAGGCTCCAGCAGGAGGGAGAGTCGGCGTTGGTCCAGGTGGAAGATCAAGGCATCGGAATACCCGAAGAGGACAGGGCTTTCCTGAACGACCCGTTTTTCCGGGCTTCAAATACTGTGAGCATCCCTGGCACGGGTCTCGGCCTGGCCATTGTTGCCGAGGCGCTGCAGCGGATAAACGGTACTCTGGAACACGCCAACCGGCCCGAGGGAGGCAGTATATTTTCCATCCGTCTCCCTCTCGCTGGGGGCAGCTCCGGCACGTCACCGGCGGCCCTCGTTGAAGATCAAAAATCCGCTGGTCGGTTGACGGCGCTTCGCCGGCCAGACCGGCATGACACAAAGATGACATCTCTCGGATTGACTCCGCCGGAATAGCGGTAATCGTAACTCCGTTCATGGCAGACAAGACAAATAAACCGGTTTGTGGGGCATCAGCCATAAAGGGTGGAATCCTTGTGCTGACGGCATTGGCCCTCTCCACCGCTGTGCTTCCCGCGCAGCAGGTGGTCCGCGTGGGGATGTTTCCGAATGTCACCCACGCGCAGGCGCTGGTCGCCGCGAACATGTCGCGCGAGGGGAACGGCTGGTTCGAGTCCCGCCTGGGAGTGCCGGTAAAAATCGAGTGGATGGTTTACAATGCGGGGCCATCTGCGATGGAGGGGATCTTCACCAAGGCCGTGGATTTCACCTATGTGGGCCCGAGCCCGGTCGTGAATGCCTACGCGCGGGCAAACGGCCGCGACGTGCGCGTGCTCAGCGGGGCGATGCGCGGCGGGGAGGCTCTGCTCGTCCGGGGCGGCGGAATCACGAAGCCGGAGGATTTCCGTGGCAAAACGATCGCCACCCCGCAGCTCGGCAACACCCAGGATGTGGTATGCCGGGCATGGCTGATCTCTCACGGGATCAAGGTGACTCTCGTGGGCGGCGATGCCCGGGTGATTCCGACGGCGAACCCCGACATTCTACCACTTTTTCAGCAGGGAAAGGTCGACGCGGCGTGGACCGTCGAGCCATGGGTCACGCGCCTGATCAACGAGGCCGGCGGAAAAATTTTTTTCGCCGACCGGGATGCTCTGACGACCGTGCTCGCCGGTCGGGAGGCATTTTTAAATGACAACCCTCAACTCGCCGCGAAGTTCCTTGCTGCGCATCGTGAGCTGACCGCATGGGTTCTTGCCAACCCGGAGGAGGCCCGCAAGCGGGTCTGTGACGAACTCAGCGCGATCATGCACAAGAAGATGTCAAGGGATCTGGTCGACGAGGCCTGGACACGCCTTGTCCCGTCCGATGAGATTTCCTCCGCTCCCTTCGAAACCTTCCTGGCCCAGGCCCGACAGGTCGGCTTCCTCCGCGCCAAGGTCGACCTCGGCAAACTGATCTGGCGCCCATGAGCATCGAGCACGAGCTGAAAAATGTTGCGCCCGAGCGGATCGAGGTGGACGGGATTTCCAAATCGTTCACCACGAAGCACCATGTCGTGAGCGCGCTCGACTCGATCAGCCTCAAAATTTCCGAAGGCGAGTTCGTCTGCCTGGTCGGGCCGAGCGGGTGCGGAAAATCGACGCTGCTCAACATCATCGCCGGGCTCGAGCAGCCGGATTCCGGCCGCGTTCTCGCGAACGGCGAGCCGGTTGACTCGCCGGGCCGCGACCGGATGGTCATGTTCCAGGAACACGCGCTGTTCCCGTGGCTCGACGTGATGGGCAACGTCATGTTCGGACTGAAGCTCAAACCCGGGCTCAACGACAGGGAACGGCTCGAGGTGGCCCAGTATTACCTCCAGCTCGTGGGCCTGGAAAAATTTCACCACTCGAACATCCACGAGCTTTCCGGCGGGATGAAGCAGCGCGTGGCCCTCGCCCGGGCGCTCGCGCCAAACCCGCGGGTCCTGCTCATGGACGAGCCGTTTGCCGCGCTCGATGCCCTGACCCGCGAACAGCTCTACGGCGACATCCAGAAAATCTGGCAGGCGCGGCGGAAGACGATCATCTTCGTCACCCACAACGTCCGCGAGGCCGCCTGCCTCGGCGACCGCGTCATCCTGTTTTCCCCGAATCCCGGTCGCATCCGCAAGGAGTTCTCCGTGACGCTCCCCCGGCCGCGCGACATCAACAGCGTCGAGCTCGCCCACTATTCGACCGAAATCACCGCCGCGCTCAAGGGGTTCACCGCGGGCGTTGGAAGGGAGGCATCGGAATGAAGCGGGCGCTCACATCGATCGTGTTTTTCGCCATCCTGATCGGAATCTGGCAGGTCGCCGCAGGGTCAGGGAAATTCTCGCAGGTGATGTTCCCGCCTCCGTCGAATGTCGCAGAATACCTGTGGCAGGCGGTCACCGATGGGACGCTGGGGTCCGCCACGCTGGTCACGGTCAAACGTCTTCTGATCGGCTATGCCGTGGGACTATTGCTCGGCATCCCTCTCGGGCTCTTCACCGCGAAGTTCAAGGTTTTCCAAGATACGGTCGGGGTCCTTGCGCTGGGGATGCAGGCGCTGCCGAGCGTTTGCTGGGTCCCGCTTGCGCTCGGGTGGTTCGGGCAGACCGAGGCCGCCATGCTTTTCGTCGTTGTCATGGGCACCCTGTGGTCGGTGATTATCGCCACCAGCGACGGGGTGCGCTCGATGCCTCCGATCTATCTCCGCGCGGCCAAGACAATGGGCTCCTCCGGGCTTCACTCTTGGGTGAGGGTCATCCTTCCGGCGTCGCTCCCCTACCTTGTCGGCGGAATGAAGCAGGGCTGGGCATTTGCGTGGCGCTCGCTCATGGCCGCGGAAATTTTCGTGACGATCCTCACCGGCTTCGGGCTCGGTCAGCTGCTCCACTACGGGCGCGAGCTCCATGCGATGGACCAGGTGATGGCGGTCATGATCGTGCTGATCGTCATCGGGCTCCTTGCGGACAAGCTGCTCTTCGCGCCATGGGAAAGGTTCCTCCACCGGCGCTGGGGCACGGGAACCCTGAAATAGCCCTCCCCATGGTGGAGGCGCATTTTGACCGGGGCGTTTTCCTGCCGGCGCAAGGCATCTGGCTGGATTCCAAAAAATCAAAAAGCCTCGCGTTCGTCTCGCACGCCCACAGCGATCATACCGCACGGCATGACACAACGGTGGCGACTCCGGCAACGATCGACCTGATGCGCCTCCGCATGGGACCGCTGAAAGGGACCCTCATCCCGCTCGCCTTCGGGGAGGCGAGGGATTTCGGGAGCTTTTCCATCCGGCTGATTCCCGCGGGCCATGTTCTGGGATCGGCCCAGTGCCTGATCGTGAGCGAAGCCGGGACACTTCTCTACACCGGGGATTTCAAGCTCCGGAAGGGTGCCACATCCGGAGCGGCGGAATTCTGCCGGGCCCGGACGCTGATCATGGAAACTACATTCGGACTGCCGAAATATGTTTTTCCACCCGATGCGGAAGTGATCGCGGCGATCCTGGATTTCTGCCGCGCAGCGCTCGCCGAAAACGAAGTTCCTGTGCTGCTGGCGTATTCGCTGGGAAAGGCGCAGGAAGTTCTTCACGCCCTGACGCAGGCCGGAATCGCCACCATGCCTCACCCGTCGATCTCCCGGCTTCTGCCGGCTTACGAACGCGCGGGATTTTTATTCCCGGGTCTTGCGGACTGGGAGCCCTCCGCCGCCAGTGGTCATGTCGTCGTGTGTCCGCCGAATGCCAGAGGCCCGCTGGATGTCATCCCGAGAATGAGGACGGCGGTGATCACCGGCTGGGCGCTCGACTCATCGACGGTTTACCGGAGTCAATGCGAGGCCGCATTCCCGCTCTCCGACCACGCGGGTTATGATGATCTGCTCCGCCATGTCGAAAATGTTTCTCCGGACCGCGTCCTCACCCTGCATGGGTTCGCGCAGGAATTCGCCAGGGATCTGCGGGTACGGGGAATCGAGGCATGGGCGCTCACAGGACCGAACCAACTCGATCTCCCGCTTTTCTGAAAGAAGGCTCAGCGCCTTTCCACGGCCATCGAGGATATCGGGCGGAGGGTTCCTCCCTCGTGCCACTCCCCGGGAATCAAAACTTTGCGCGGCTGCCTTGGCACGCCGATTTCATTCCGGCTCAACTGGCCGATCAGCAGATCCACCGCGGCGGCACCGATCAGTTCGTGGTTTTCGCGGATCCCGCTCCAGTTTTCCACGTCGTCCACCACGTTCAGATTGACCAGACCGCACTCGTTCGGCACCGACCGACCGGTTTCCTGCACCCACTCGCGGACGACCGGGTTGATCGAGAGGATCGCGTCGGGCTTGTAGGTCTCCATCCAGCGGTCAAATGCAGGGGGCCGTCCCTCCTTGAAACGTTCCAGAAAGAGAACCGGAACGCGCTGGGGTTCGGGAAGCTGGGCCTGCTCGACAAGGAACGCCGCCTGAGCACGACCCTCGGATTCCCTGTCCAGATAACGGCTGTAAATGAAACCCACCCGCGTATAACCGCGCTGGAGAACGGTCTGGAACGCCAGGCGCAGGTTGTAATAAAAGTCGCGGTCCGCGATCGGAAAACCCTGCGGGTAATAGCGGGGAGCCGGCATCATGGCCGACCCGGGCGCAACCTGGTTCCCACTGCCGATGAGGGCAATGACGCAATCCGACCACTCCTCGAGCAAAAATTGCTGGTGGAGCATGAGGGGGAGAATCACGCCGAAGATCCCCCTCTGCCGCAGAATCTCCGACACCCGGCCGACTTCCGCGCCGCTTCCAGTCGAGTTCCCACTGATGGGAATCTCCTCAAGGCGGAACCCGCGCGCCTCGCAGCGTTCACGCGCTCCACGCAGATACCCGCGCAGCCAGGGAAACTCCTGCCAGCACGTGGGATTCGGGTAATCATTGAGCCACGCGAGCGCCGACTGCATGGCGGTCGGCCGGTGCGAGCGAGCCTGCGCCTGATACATCGCGACAAGGGGATTCGGCCGGTATCCCTCGCGCTTCGCAATCTCGTGAATGCGCTCCCGCGTGTGGACGGGAATCGTCGGGTGGTTTCGGAGCGCGCGCGAAACAGTGGCCTTATGCACGCCTGCCAGCTTGGCAATGTGGTCCAACGAAATTTTTTGGAGCTTCATGGGTGGGATATCCCGTCCCCTGCGGATACTACTTTGTTTTCCGCTCCGCAAGCTTCCTCCCTGCATTGCGCGCAATTTTCTTGTGCTGAGAAAGTTCGACCGCCCCCTGTGGCCAGCGACACCCGTCCTCTATTTTCATTTTGACAAGCGAATCAAGATAGTGTTCTTATGAACACGATGCAACTCACAGATAAGCAACTCGCCGTCCTGGAGTTTCTCCGGGAGCGCCGCAGTGACGGGCTTTCCATGCCGACCGTGCGCGAAGTTCAGGCACGCTTCGGGTTTTCCAGCCCGTTCGCCGCAACGCGGCATCTCATGGCGCTGGAAAAAAAGGGGTTCCTCAACCGGTCGGGCGGCCGCGCCCGCTCGATGGCCCTCAACGAGCCGGCTCCCCCGCGCTGGTGGAACATCCCGCTGCTCGGTGCCATCCCGGCCGGACTGCCCGTGGAGGCGATCGAGCAGCCGGACCGCTGCATCACGGTTGATCCCGAAAGCATCCACCTTCAAAAAAATTCCCGCACCTTCGCGTTGGAAGTCCGGGGGGATTCCATGACCGGTGCCGGGATACTCGATCGGGATGTCGTCATCCTTGAGCTTGCAGAGCCCCGCCACCGCGACATCGTCGCCGCCCTGATTGACGGCGAAACCACGCTCAAGCGTTACCTTGTCCAAAAGGGAAAACCATTTCTCCGCGCGGAAAACCCTGACTATCCCGACCTCATACCGGCCCGCGAACTCGTCATCCAGGGAGTATTCAGGGCCCTCATCCGTATCAACCACAGCCGCACATGAAAACCTCCTCAAAAAAACGCAGATCCGGGGATGAGGGAGAAGACCTCTGGGCGTGGACGGAACGTCAGGCGGTTCCCGCAGCCGCTCCCGTTCCAGCTCTTCACGAAGACCCGTCAGCAGCCGAAAAAAAGCCCTGGTATGGCGAAGTGCTGCGGAAAATCTCCGGACGGAAGTGACACTTCGTTATGGCCGCGGCGCCCTGTCGCCGTGTCTTGAACCCGAAGAACGTTTTATACCAACTCTTTGAAAAAACAGGACTGTCACCGAGAGTCTTGTAGCCGCCCCGCTCTGTCGGGGCGCACGGCGACAGAGCGCCGTGACTACAATAAAGTCCGCTTGTCTGCAATATCTGGTATTCCTCCGCGCTCTCCGCGTCTCTGCGTGAGGAACCCGGATCCGGATTGAAAAAGCGGGGGATCAGGTTTTGGCGAGAATCGAACGGGCGATCTGGAGTGCCTCATCGACATCCGCCGCGACATGGTCGTCGCCGATGTCGTCCAGAAATCCGGCTTGGGTCATCATGAAATACGGCTGGGTGTGGGCCCCGCAGATAACGACATGCCCGCGCTGGGCCTTGATTTTTTCGACCAGCATTTCGAGGGCATTGAGCGCGGTGGCATCCATTGAAGTGACCGAGCGCATCCGGAGGATGACGACCTTCGGACGGACGTTTGCGGCGACGAGGGCATCTTCGAGTTTGTCCGCCGCACCGAAAAGGAAAGGCCCGGCAATCCGGTAGATCGTCACACCATCCGGAATCTCCTTCCCGGCGATCGAGTGCCGGTCGCCCTCATCCTCGTTCTCGGGGGTCACCTGATGGACAACCGTGGTGTCGGTCACGCGTTTGATGAAAAGAAGGGCGGCGAGAAGCATTCCGATCTCCACCGCAACGGTGAGATCGAAGACGACCGTCAGCGAAAATGTCGCGAGAAAAACCGCCGCATCGGCGAGCGGGATCTTGCGCAACCGGGAGAATTCCCTCCATTCCCCCATCCTCAGCGCAACCGCGACGAGGATGGCGCTCAGGCTGGCCAGCGGGACAAATTTCGCGAGCGGGGCCGCGACGAGAATGATGACAAGGAGAGTCACCGCGTGGATCATCCCCGAGAGCGGAGAAACCCCGCCCGACTGGATGTTCGCCGCGGTCCGCGCGATCGCGCCGGTGGCCGGAATCCCGCCGAAAAGCGGGGAAACCAGGTTGGCAATCCCCTGGCCGACAAGCTCGGTATTCGCATTGTGCCTGTCGCCGGTCATGCCGTCGGCCACCACGGCACAGAGCAATGACTCGATCGCTGCGAGCAGCGCGATGGTGATCGCCGGCTGGAAAAGTTCTTGGATGACCGAAAGAGAAACCTCTGGCATTTTGACCCCCGGGAATCCGGACGGAATCCCGCCGAACTGGGATCCGATCGTCGCCACGGGAAGATGAAAGACCCCGGCGGCAACAGTGCCCAGGAGGAGGACGACAATCGGACCGGGGAGGCGCTTGAAGGGAAGCCGGGGCCAGAGGCGGAGCAAAACGAGCGAGCCCGCCGCCAGAGCCAGGGTAGCCAGATGCGCCTCCGGCAGCTTTGCCCACAAAACCGGAATCTTTTCAAAAAAATCCACAGGGAGCTTTGCGATTGAAAGCCCCAGGAAATCCTTGATCTGGCTGATCAGGATGATGACCGCGATTCCACTCGTGAATCCGGTCGTCACCGGGTAGGGGATGAATTTGATCAGGGTGCCGATCTTGAGCAGCCCCATCAGGATGAGCAGGATTCCGGCCATCATCGTGCACAGCGCGAGCTTCTCGAAGCCGTAGGTCTGCACGATTCCATACACGATGACCACGAAAGCCCCGGTCGGCCCGCCCACGCTCAAACGAGTGCCTCCCATCAGCGAGATCAAAAATCCTGCAGCGATCGCCGTGTAGATCCCCTGCTGCGGCGTCACCCCGGACGCGATGCCGAAAGCCATGGCCAGAGGCAGGGCAATCACCCCGAGCGTCATCCCCGCCACAAGGTCGGTGAGAAATTTCCGGGCGCTGTAGTCCCGCCACATCCCGAACGCAACCGGCAGGGAATAAAGAGGCTCTGGTCTCGACATGTTGAACAAATAAGAATTCCGCCGCTGTCGGCAATGTAAAAAACGACACAGAAGCCGGTGCGTCCTCAAAACCGGGGTGGTTCTGGGCGTAAGGCAACCCTCCGGGCTGTCCGAAGAAAGAAGACGCGGCGGGCCGGGGACGTCCCTCCCTACCCGGCCACCCCTTCCACCCGTATTGCATCCAATTGCGGAAGCCGGTCAGCGGGATTTATTGATCCGCTGGATGGTCTGCCGGACAAAGTGCCCGGCCGCCTCGATCTCCTCTTTGAGCTGCCGCGAGGAGATCGCGATCGCGCCGAAGGATTCAACCGTGAGGCGCTCGAGATGGTCGTCGGTGGCGACGGTCACATCGAATCCGGACGCATACTTCGCAGCGAGACGCTCGATGATATCGTCAGCAGTCTGGCCGGATTTGGAGTAAAAGATTTTGATCGCGGTGGATTCCTCCCCGGCGGACGGTTTCATTCCCCGGCCGTCGAAGACGACCGCCACCGTCCAGTCGGATCCGTCCTGCAGGGCGGTCAGCATGCGGATGAGGGACTCGCGGACAGCCGGCCCCTGGGAGGCATATTTTCCGGAGAGCTCCGGCCATTGGAAGATCATGCTGTGGCCGTCCACGATGAGAATCTTCTGTTTCATCGCGGAACGCGCGGTGACTATTTCGCGTCGGGGAGGATGCGGGTGTTAATGCGCTCGATCCCGTTGCGGGCAAACTCGCTGGCCGGGTAATTTTTCTGGGCTTTCAGATACCATGCGAGCGACGAGCCGATCTGGTTCCTCCCCTCGAGTTCCTCCGCCTGCCGGATCGCCCGCACGAAGTCGGAGGCTTTCGTCGTGAGGTTGGCACGCACCTGATTCAGCTTGTTGTCATCGGGAAACTGGTGCGAGGCGGCTTCCGCGCTCTCCCACGCCCCGGCGAAGTTGCCGCGCTTCTCGACCTCCTGCGCGCGGATGATCGCGGCTTCGACAGACGCCATGTCCTCAAGAACCTTGCGCAGCTGCTCCTGCTTGTCCGGATACATCGCCGTGGCGGCGATGAACCGCATCTTGTCGTCGTAGATCTGGCGGTAGTTTTTCTGGCTGATCAGCTGGTCGAAATCCGAGATCGCACGGCTCTGAAGGTCCGACTGGCTGAAAATTTTTCCGCCCACTTCGGAGAGAGCGGGGTTCCTCGGCCAGATTTCCGCCGCGGCGCGGAGCTCGGATTCCATAGCATCCTTGTCCCCGCTGGCAGCCGCATTGCGGGCCTTGGCGAGGTGCATCGAACTCACTGTCTTTGCAGTCTCGATTTTCGCAAGCGGCTTGCTGGAATCGAAATCTCCCGCGATCTCCTGCATTTCGTTCACGAGCTTCTCCGCGCGGGTGAGGTCGTTCACCTCAAGGGCGGCAAGCAGTTCGTTGCTCTTCTGTGAGAACGTGAGCGCGCGGCGCTTGTCATCGCGGCTCAGAAGCCGGACGCTCGGAAGGAATTCGCCAACCATGAACGTCTCGGCGAGCCGCTCGGTCGCGCTCTTCATCTCGTTTTTTTCGAGCAGGAATTTGTAGGCCTCGATCCCCTCGTTGACATCGCGGATCGCCTCGTTGGCGAGGCCGTCGAGCTGGCTGAGCGAGCTGATGAGCTTGCTGATCGCCTGGGCGGCCGTGGCGGCTCCGCCCACCAGGCTCTCGACGCTCATGTTTCCGACTCCGAACTTCATCCCCTCAGCGGAGAACGACTGGCCGGAAGGAACGAATGTCCCGCCGCCTGCCGAAGTGCCGTTGGCGCCGGCTCCTCCCTGCACATAGGTCCCACCCTTGGCCTCCCCGGAGATTTTCGGGTTGAACTCGGCCTCAATCTTCGCCTGGCCGGCGTCCTTGTTGGTCGGAAGCGTATCCACCATCTTCTTGAAGACCTCGATCGAATTGTCGCCGTCGGTGTAGAGCGCGCGGTAGAACCGGTTCGCGATGATGACGTGCTGGAACCGCCGGGTCGCGAAGAACTGCATGATGAGCGCCTGGAGGTGGCCCTTGGCTGTCATCTCCAGCATGGCCATGCGGGCCTTGTTGTTCTCGATCGTCTGGCCGACCTCGGAGAGCTGGCGCTTCGTGCGCGCCAGGCGGGCGTCGCGGGCGAGTTTCTGGTTCTCCTGGCCGAGCGCGTCGTCCTTCGCGACCTTCTGCCCGAGCACGGTGGCGGACGAGGCGACCTCGTTGTTCCACTCAGCTGTGCTGCGCTGCTTCTCGAGAAGCGCATTTTCCTGTTTGAGCCGCTCGACCTGGGCAAGGTTGTTCTTCGACGCGTAGATCGCATCCGCGAGCGTGCTGCAAAGGTTCGCATCGTCCTTGTATTCCGACGCTTTTTTGAGAAGGGCGAACGCGGCGTCCTGGTTCTGCTTGTTCGCCTTGCCGGGCGAAAGCAGATCCATGATCTTGTCGATCGTGTCGCGGTAGGCGACATCGGCCGCGTCGGTCGCGGGGGCCGCATTGAGGTATTTTTCAAACCGGGCGCGGAAGAGCCGGTTGTCGTTGATGTTCCAAAGCTTTCCGTCGTAGGCGACCGTGTCGTTGCCGGGGTCGAAATGCGGGACATCCCTGCCGATGAATCCCTCGTTCATCTGGCCGGGGCGGGCTCCGCCGGTCGCGGCTTTCGAGTCCCCGGCACCCGGAGGAACGCCGCCACCCTGAGGCAGGGCGGGCAGGATGCCCATCAGGAGGGCCATCAGCACAACAGCAGGGGATTTCATGGCTGCGAAAGTTTTTTGGTCCGGAGCACGCCGTTTTCATCGACCTCGACGACGAAGACGTATTTCTGCCCCTTCTGGATGTTCATGGCATTGAACTCGGTCGTGACCAGAACCGGAATCGTCTCCTTATCCACATCCACCGCGATCAGCCGGCCGGAAGCGGGCGACCAGGCAAGGGAGTTCGAGACCTCCCCCTCGACCTTGTAAACATTTCCGCGGAGGCTGTTGGCGTTTTCCATGTAGCCCGGGATGTCGAGGTCCGCCACCGTGCGAAATGGATCAGAACTTCCGGTCTGGAAAAATCGTGATCCAAAAAATGCCGCAAGGATCAGTGCGGCGGCCATTATGATCCAAATCGGCTGCAGGGAGGTTTTTTTTCGGCGGGCCATGGGCGTGAGTATCTCCTACCCGTGCAGCCGCAGAAGTTCAAAGGGAAAACGCCGCGTTCCGCCGGAATATCCGGCCCGGGCAGGCAGCGATCCGGTCCTCCGCAAGTCGTTCCGCACGCGGAATCAAAGCGTTCTTCCACGGAGGGCGGAATAGAGTGCGCGGACGAGCGTGTTCGCACGCCCGCCCGGCAGGACTCCCTGCTCCATCTGGTTCATGACATAGCCGAAGCCGATCCCTGTATCCGGATCGGCGAATCCGAGGCTCCCGCCGGCACCCGGATGGCCGAAGGCAACCGGCGAGGGGCCGAGGATCCCGCGGACTTTCCGGCCCGAAGCATCGAGGGGGTCCATCATGAACCCGGCGGAGAACGAGGTTTCCAGGCGGAGGATTTTGTCGAACCCTTGCGAGCGCCGTGTGGACATCCACGACATCGCCTCTTTTCCGAAGAAGGCCTTGCCGCTCGAGACACCGCCGGCGGCGAGAAGGGAATAAAACTTCGCGAGCGCGGAGGCGGTGCCGATGCCTCCCATCGAGGGGAGCGAGGCGGAGCGCGCAGCCGGCGAGTTCATCGCGGAAACCGCCAGCAGCCCGCCTGGGGAGGAAAAGGCCTTGCGCGTCAGGGAATCCGGGACGGCCATGGCTTCGTGGAAGGCGGGGTTTGGAGGGGGAGCCCCCGCGCGGGGAGGAAGGATCGACGCGGCGCGACCGTGCTCCTCTTCCGGGAGCCCGATCCAGAGTTCGAGGTCGAGCGGATCCCCGAATTCCCTTCGCCAATACCTGCCGATGGGGGTTCCTCCATCGAGCCGGCGCACCAGTTCATCGGCAAGGAAACCGAACGTCCTCGGTCCGTATCCCGGGCCCTCGTCGGCTCCTGCAAAAGGCACCTGCTCCTCGATGGCCCGGGCGACCCCCTCATGATCCATGACCGAGAGATCGGTGCGGTCGAGCGCCCCAAGCCCCGCCTTGTGCGAAAGGACCTCTCCGATCGTGATGCGATCCTTCCCAGCGCTCGCAAATTCCGGCCAGATATCCGCCATCCGGGAATCCGGGTCGAGCCCCGCCCGCTCCAGGGCGTGGAGCGCGCAGGCCGCAGCCATGCCCTTGGTGGCGGACCAGATGAGCACGAGCGTGTCCGGCTCCCAGGGAATCGTGCGCGACGCATCGCGGAACCCGCCGCACAGGCTCGCGATCTCGCGGCCGTCCTGCCAGACCGAAACGGCGGCGCCCACCTCGCGGCCGGAAGCAAAATTTTTTTCGAAGGCCGCCCTGAGGCGGGATGGCATGTCGCCGGGCACCGGTCACAAAAGCCCTGTCACGGACTTCAGGTCGGGATCGTATTTCGCGATCTCACGGAATTTTTTGTCCATCTCAAAGCTGGTGCGGAGCGCGGCAGCCGCCTCCTGAAGGTTTCCGAGGACAGCATCATAGCATCCGAGGTTGTAGAAAAATGTGGCCTCCTTTGCGAGGCTGCTCGGACCCTGGAGGAGCAGGCTTTTAGCCTCGGCCGTGCGACCCATCTCGTGCAGGCAGAACGCCCCGTGGATAAATCCCGTGGAGGACGAGGGACAAAGCTGCCGCAACCGCGAGCAGACCTCGAGGGCGGGCTGCCAGAGCCTTCCGCGCATCATCACAAAGAGACGCAACTGCAGGACCTCTTCGCGATCCCGGTCCTCCGGCGGCAGCCGGTCGAGCTCCGCGAGAGCCTCTGCCGGCATCTCCAGTTCGATGTAGCCCTGCGCTGCCAGCAGGATGCGTTCAATTCCCATTGGCGGGACCTTAACGGGGGCCGCACGATATTCAATCCGCATTCTTTTCGGCACAAGAACCCGCTTGCCCTTTCGCTGCACTTGCTTTTTTGCGCAACCGAACGGAATATCGGCCCGACCATGAACCCGTCCACCCCCGCGGAAATTTTCGAGCTCGCCCGGCCGGTGGACCCATTGAGCGCGTCGTTGAGTGTCCTGGTCGTCGAGGACGACCGGCCGACCCGCCTGCTGCTGGAGCGGATGATCCGGGCGCGCGGGCATGAGGTCGCGGGGTGCGACTCGGCGGAGGCGGCCCGCGACCTGCTCGCCGAGGCCTTCTACCCGCTGATCGTTCTGGACATCCAGCTGCCGGGCATGAGCGGGCTGGACTTCAGCCGCCTCCTCCGGACCCAGTCGCTCGGAAAATACTATTACATTCTTGCGGGCACGGGAAACAACCGTCCGGACGATCTCAAGGAAATCCTCGACGCCGGGGCGGACGACTATATCGGCAAGCCTTATCATCCCGGACTGCTTGATGTGAGGCTTGCGGTTGCGGAGGCGGCGGTGAAAGACATTGCCGAGCGCCGGCGGCTCGAAAACGATCTGGAGTTTCTGGCCGAGCATGATCCCCTCACCCGGCTCTACAACCGGCGGAGGCTTCCGGTGGCAGTGGGAAATGCGGTCGCAGCCGCGCGCGAGGGCTCGCCGGGCGCCCTCCTTTACATCGATCTCGACAACTTCAAGGTCGTCAATGACACCCTCGGCCACGACGCGGGAGACCGCCTCCTGCTCCTCGTCGCGGACATCCTCAGGCAGGCGGTGCGCGAGGACGATGTGCTGGTCCGGTTCGGGGGAGATGAATTTGTTATCATCCTGGAGGGGTGCGCCATCGAGGATGCGCTGGAAATCGGGGAGAAACTCCGCGCGAAAATCGAGACCATCGCCTTCTCGGAAGGGGGAAGATCCTTCCGGATCGGAGCCTCGATCGGGGTGGCGCCCATCGACGGGGAGCGCGATGTGCAGGACGTCATCGGCGTGGCGGACGCGGCCTGCTATGCCGCGAAGGCGGGTGGAAGAAACCGGGTGGAATTGCACGGTCGCGGGGGCAGCGCGCTGGAGACGCTCGTCGCGGACAACAACTGGTCATCAAGGATCAAGAGCGCCATGGAAGAGGGGACGCTCGGGATATATTTCCAACCAGTCGTTTCCGCCCGCGGGCGCTCGGTCTTCTTCCATGAGGTGCTTCTGCGCCTGAGCGACCGGCCGGACAGCGCTCCCGTTCACCCGGCGGCCTTCATGAGTTCGATCCAGAGGTCCGGCCAGGCCGCCGAGTTGGACCGCTTCGTCATCTCCCGTGCGGCGGAGGCGCTCTCGAAGTGCACCGGCACCACGCTCTCAATCAATATTTCTGCGAGCTCGTTTGCCAAGGATGACTTTTCGGATTTCGTCGAGTCGACGCTTTCTCGCCACTCGCTCGGGCCCGAGCGCATTATTTTTGAGCTCACTGAAAACGAGGTGATCTCCAATCTCGGGGGTGCGGAAAAAGTCATGGCATCACTCCGGGCGCGGGGGTTCCGGTTTGCGCTGGATGATTTCGGGACCGGGGCCTCGTCGCTCAGCTACCTGAAATCGCTTCCGATCGACATGATCAAGGTCGAAGGATCTTTTATCCGGCACCTGGACCGCGATCCGTTCAGCCAGGCTGTGGTCCGGGCCGTCCAAGCCCTGGCCTCCGCTCTCAGGATCCCGGTGGTGGCCGAATACGTCGAGACGCGGGCTGTTTTCGATCTTCTTGTGGAGATGGGGGTGGAGTATGTGCAGGGTTATCTGGCAGGTGAGCCCAGAACGACGCCTTACTCCGAAGAGGAGCTCTTTTCCTCCTCGCAGTTTTGAATCCGGGTTGGACACAGCACGGGGGTGCGGATAGTTTTTATTTATGAGAAAGATCCTGCTTGCGGCCCTGGTCTTGATGGGCTGTCTGAACCGCGCGGATGCGCAGCTCCTCGTATACGATCTGTCGTTCAACACCACCGGCCCTTCGGTCAACTACTCGTTCCTTGAAGGCGGCTATCTGGTGGTGGATGTGAGCGCTCAGTCGGTGACGTCGGTCGTCATCCTGACCGATCCGACCACGCAACTCCAATATTATACGACCGGGCTTCTCAGCGGGACCTACATGGAGATGCTTGAAGAAGGCACCGGGAGCGAATACGCGGTCATCTACTCCAACTCGGGCTCCGCCGGGAGCGACAATATCGCGTTCCAGATTCTTGGAAAGACGAGCAATAATACCGGCGTCGGAGGCGGCAACAGCCTGAGCATCGCCAGAAAGCTGCGCGGATACCTTCTTGCCTCAGCCGCCGAGTCGGCAACCTCCAGCACCTCGGGGAATGCCACCGTATCGGGAAACACCACGTTCTCCTACGGCTTCGCCGGATCGAGCAAAGTCACGGCAAGCCTCCAGGGCGGCCTGACCAGCGCCTCGAACTCCAACCGCTTGGATGCGGCTGCCGCGCTGGATAATTTAACCCAGGTTCTCGAAAATCGCGGGATCTTTGCCGATTCCTCCTCGTCGTCCAACTCGACCGCAACAAGCAGCTCAACGACGACGTCGAACAGCACGTCGTCCCAATAGGTCCACTACTCGCCGGTCTGAACGGCGCGGAGCTGGACGTGGCCGATCTCGAGTCCCAGCGCTTTTTGGGCAACGCGCAGGAATCCTTCGGTGGAATCGGTGAGGGCGACATCCAGGCGACCCAGGCGCTCCTGAGGAGCAGATAGGGATTGGGCCTCCAGAAGGTCTTTGACAGCGAGCGCGCAATTGTTTGCCGAGTCGACGAGCGTGACGCCCGGACCGGCAGTGCGGGCGATCGCATCGCGGAGGAGCGGGTAGTGGGTGCAGCCGAGCACGAGGGTATCGATGTTTTCGGCCAGCAGCGGGGAGAGATACCGGGAAAGCATCTGGCCGGTCACGGGGTCGTCGAAAAGGCCCTCCTCAATCAAGGGCACCAGTAGGGGACAGGCCGCGCTGAATACCTTCAAGGCCGGATCCAGATTGCGGATCGCATGCTCGTAAGCTCCGCTGGTGATCGTGGCGCGGGTTCCGACCACGCCGATCCTGCCACTTCTTGTGGCGCGGACGGCTGCCTCAGCACCCGGGGTCACCACACCCTGGACGGGCACATTGAAAATTTCCTTCAGCTTCGGCACGGCAAGCGCGGAGGCGGTGTTGCAGGCGACGACGACGATTTTCGCCTGCTCGGCGAGGAGGAGCCCGCCGATCTCGATGCTGTAGCGCTCAACCGTGCGGCGGCTTTTTCCGCCGTATGGCACCCGCGCCGTGTCGCCGATATAAAAAATATTTTCTGAAGGCAGGATCTCCTGCAGGGCGGCGGCGACTGTCAGCCCTCCGATGCCGGAATCAAAGACTCCGATGGGATCCAATTTTCGTTCCGGTGCGCCCATGTCAGTTTCCGATGGAGGGGACAGCCAGGGCTCCCGCGGCCCGGTTCACCGACTGCATCATGTCCGTTTTCGATCCCACCGGTGCCGGTGGATCTTTTTTCTTCAACTCGGGAGCGGTGGTGGAATCGGTGGCCGCGACGACAGCGGACGGCTTGAAATATTGCATCTGCCCGGCGACCGCGCTCTTGTAGCGGTTCACCCCCTCCAGGATGGCCCGGGCAAAAGCATCGCGGAATTCCCCCGAGGCGATCAGCCGCGCATCCACCGGGTGATTCATAAATCCCCCCTCGAGAAGAACCCCGGGAATCTCCGCATCCCGGATGACCACAAACCGGGCCCGCTTGATCCCGCGGTCAAAAAGGCGGAGGTGGCGCAGCATCGAGGAATGCATCGCGGTGGCCAACGCGATATTCTCCGAGTCCCTTGCATGTCCGGGATACTGCTTAAAATCGCTGTAGCTCAGATTTTCCTCATCCATCGATGGGACCCCCCGCGGAGCGAGCGCGTAGGTTTCGATCCCCGTTCCGCCGATCCGGTTGCTCTTGTTCAAATGCACGCTCACAAAAATCGCATTCGGATACTTGTTGGCAAGCGCGGGCCGCTTTTCCAGCGGGATAAATACATCGGTCATGCGGGTGAGGCGGACGTTGTAGCCGTTCTGCTCGAGCAGCTTTTTTGCGCGAAGCACGACGTCGAGGGCGACCTCCTTCTCGGCGCCGAGCGGTCCGCGCGCGCCGCTGTCATGGCCGCCATGGCCGGCATCGAGGATCACCGTCCGCACCGCGGTCGCATTCTTGATTTTTCCGGGCCTCATCACCGGCTCGATGATCTTGGTGACGTCCATGGCCGAGATGAGGAGGAGGCCGTTCTTCGCCACGATGTCGAAGCAGAGGATATATTTGACGTTGTTGATCCAGATCTCGCGCGTCCCGGCTTTCCCGCGGATCGTGCGGCCCTGGCCGGTGAGGGTAAACGAGCCGCCGTTGATCTCCGGCGGGTTGAGCCTGTAGAAATTCGCGACATCCCCGATCGGGACGTGCCGCCGGCCGTCGTGCATGGCGACATTCCACTGCGCGGAAGCCGCAGCGGCGGATGCCATCAATACGGCGGCAATCATGGCGGCTTTTTGCATTGCCGCGGAAGCTGCGCCCGCCCGGCCCCCCCTGCAAGGGAATTTTGCAGGGGCTCTCAAGCCTGCTTGAGGGCTTCGCTCTCGAGAACCTCGCGGCGCACGCTCTTTCCGCGCAGTTTCGAAGCCCACAGCACGATCGGGGCCGCGATAAAGATCGAGGAGTAGGTGCCGATCAGGATCCCGACGAGAATGGCGAACGAGAAGTCGCGAAGCACGGCCCCGCCGAAGAAATACAGCGCACCCACAGAAAGCAGGGTCGTCCCTCCGGTGAGGATCGTGCGCCCGAGCGTCTCGTTGATGCTGGTATTCATGAGCGTCTGGATCGTGCCGCGCTCGCCCTGCTTCAACCCCTCCCGGATCCGGTCGAAGACGACGATCGTATCGTTGATCGAGTATCCGGCAATCGTGAGGACGGCACCCACCATGACGAGGGAAAGCTCTCCTCCAATGAGAGAAAACAGGCCGAGCGTGATGATGACGTCGTGCAGAAGGGCGACCAGCGCCCCGAGCGCGAAGGAAAACTCAAACCGCAGCGTCACGTAGATCAGGATGCCGACCATCCCGAGCCCGAGCGCCCAGAGCGCCTTCTTGGCGAACTCCATCCCGATGAGCGCCCCGACGGTATCCTGTCCGAGAGCCACGACGCCCCGGTCGGGAAAGGTCGTGCGCAGTTTGGCCAGCACGGCCTCCGAAGTCCCCTGCGGGCTCCGGAAGGTGAGGAGATCCTTCATTCCCGCGCGCTCGAACTGGATGACAACGGCCGGATCGTCCACCGCCTTGCGGGCATCGGCCACGCTGACCGGCTTGGAGGACTCCACGATCAGAAGGTCGCCCCCCCGGAAATCGATGCCGAAGTTGTTCTCGCCGCGCATGGCAAAAATGCCGACCGAGCCGGCGATGAGAAGAAGCGAGAAAAGGGCCGCGAGCCAGCGCTTGCCGAGGAAGTCGAACTTCCGCTTCGGGATGAGGTCGAGCATCGTCAGGCGCTTGAGAATGTTCTTGTCCACAAGCCAGCGGAATGCCGTGCGCGTGAAGAGGAGCGCCGAGAACATCGAGGCGACAATGCCGAGGGTGAGAGTCACCGCAAAGCCCTTGACCGAGCCGGTGGCCTGCCAGAACAGGATCACGGCCGTGATCAGGGTCGTGGCATTCGCGTCGAAAATCGCGCTGAACGCCTTGTCGTAGGCCCCGGTGAGGGCCGCCGGCAGCGACTTGCCAGCGGCGGTTTCCTCGCGCAGCCGCTCGTAGATGAGCACGTTGGCATCCACCGCCATGCCGATCGTCAGGATGATGCCCGCGATGCCGGGCAGCGTGAGCGTGAAGTTGAACATCGCCATCGTGCCGAACAGGATCACGATATTGATGAGGAGGCCGAAAATCGCGACCAGCCCGGCGAAGTGGTAATAGAGCATGACGAACGCCATCACCAACACCAGCCCGACCAGCCCGGCCACGACGCCGCTCTTCACGGAGTCCGCGCCGAGCGTGGGCGAAACGCTGCGGGTTTCCTCGATCTGGACGGGAACGCGCAGCGGGTTTTCCAGCGCGCTCGCCAGGTCGCGGGCCTCCTTGTCGCTGAAATGCCCGGTGATCTGGGCGCGGCCGCCGTAGAAATCGCTTTGGAGCGTCGGGGCGGAGAGGACCTCCCCGTCGAGGATGATCGCCATCCGGTCGCCCTTGTGCTGCGAGGCGACCTCGTCAAAAATTTTGGCTCCCTCGGGATCGAGTTCGAGCGAGACCCCGTATCCCTGCTGGTCGAAAAACGCGAATGCGCGGGTCACATGCTCTCCGGTGAGTGCCGGGCGGCGGGTCACAAGGATTTGCGTCTCCTCCTTCGAATCCTTGGCGGGCTTTTCGGTTTTGAGGACATAGGCGGGGGGCATGATCTCCTCTCCGGCCTGGATCCGCGCGACGCGGGCCGGGCCGCCTTCGCCCACGATTCCGAACTCGAGCTTGGCGACGCGCTGGAGCTGGGACTTCGCCTCCTCGATCTGCTGGGTGTCGAGCCCGGCAATCTGGACGAGGATCCGGTCGGTTCCCTGCGGGCTGATCACCGGCTCGCTGACCCCGTACTGGTCCACGCGCTTGCGGATGACCTCGACCGCCTGGTCCAGAAGGTCCTGCGTGATGCCGTTCTCGGTCTGAGGGATGAGGCGGATCAGGAACGAGGTGCCGCCCTGCAGGTCGAGGCCGAGCCGGATTTTTTGCCCCGGGGGCCACACCTGCTCAAGGCAGAACGCGACCAAAAAGACCGTCAGGATGAGCCCCAGCCAGCGTTTGCGGGAGGCGAGCTCGGTTGCGAAATACCAGCCGAACAGCAGCAGAAGCGCCAGGCCGAGGGTGAACGTAAGGGCGGGTGACATCGTATGGTGGTGGCTTCAGCAGCCGCGGAGGGTTCAGGCTTCGGCAACCTTCTCGACGACCACAATCGCCGCGCGGTCGAATTCCACCTTCACGTTGTCGGCAATCTTGATGATGACTGTCTTCTCCTTCACGTTGGAGACGGTGCCGTGGATGCCCGCATTCGTGACGACCTGGTCCCCGGTTTTAACCGCGGCGACGAGCTTTTCATGGTCCTTCTGTTTCTTCTGCTGCGGCCGGATGAGCAGGAAATAAAAAATCACGAAGATGAAAACCAGCGGCATCATCGAGACAAGCAGGTTCGGCTGCCCCGCAGGCGCCGCTTGGGCAAAAATCAGGAAATCGGTCATGTTCATATTGAGGCGGAGAAGGATAGTTGGATGGAGGCGCTTGGCAAGGAGGAACGCCGGAACGGCTCAGATGGCGGGCAGGTCCATGCCCGGTGGACGGGCGGCGAGGCAGGCCGCGCCGATGATTCCGGCCTCATTGCGCATCTGGGCGGCCTCGACGAGGACTTCGGTTTTCGAGGTGAGGAAGGGAAGGAACTTCTCGGATTTCTTGCTGACGCCGCCTCCGATAATGAAGAGGTCGGGGGAGAAGAGTTTTTCGAGTTCGCCGAGGTATTCGCTGACCCTGTCCGCCCATTCCTCCCAGCTGAGGCCTTTTTCCTCGCGCACTTTTTCGGAGGCCCGCTTCTCGGCGTCCTTGCCGCGCATCTGGAGGTGGCCGAACTCCGAGTTCGGGAGCAGCCTGCCGTCGTTGAAGATGGCGGACCCGATGCCGGTCCCGAAGGTGAGAAGGATGACAACGCCGTTGCGGCCGCGGCCCGCTCCGAACTGCATCTCCGCGATGCCGGCGGCATCGGCGTCGTTGACCACGGTGACAGCGCCCCCGAGGTGGTTGGTGAAGAGGGCGCCGGCATCGGTGCCCACCCAGGACTCATCGACATTCGCGGCCGAGTAGACGATCCCTTTTTTGACGATGGCGGGAAACGTGATCCCGGCGGGTCCCGAGTAGCCGAAATGCTTGGCAATCTCGTCCACCACGTCCGCCACGGCATTCGGAAGCGCGGGCTTCGGTGTCGGGATGCGGAAGCGCTCGGCGACGAGCTCGCCGGTTTCAACGTTCACAGGCGCACCTTTGATGCCGGTGCCGCCGATATCAATGCCGAGGATGTTCATGGGGAAATGGAAAATGTAGAATGGAAAATGGGTGCCGCAGGCGGCTTTGAGCCGCTTCGCGGGTCTATAATTTTACATTATAAATTTTGCATTTTGCATTATTTTATTGGTCCAGAAAGAGCCTCACCGGATTTTCGATGCAGTCCTTGACGCGGATGAGGAACGTGACGGCTTCCTTCCCGTCCACGAGCCGGTGGTCGTAGCTGAGGGCGAGATACATCATCGGGCGGGCGACAATCCTGCCGTCGAGGACGACCGGTCGTTCCTGGATTTTGTGCATGCCGAGGATTCCGCTCTGCGGGGGGTTGAGGATCGGCGTGCTGAGGAGCGACCCGTAGATCCCGCCGTTCGAGATGGTGAAGATCCCGCCCTGCAGGTCATCGAGCGAGACCTTGCCCTCGCGGGCCTTGACGGCGTAGTGGGCGAGCTTGTTCTCGATCTCCGCAAACGACATCTTTTCGCAGTCGCGGAGGACCGGGACGATGAGCCCCCGCTCGGTGCCGACGGCGACTCCGATGTCGAACGTGTTGTTGAGGATGAGGTCGTCGCCGTCGATCCGCGAGTTGATCGCAGGGATGGCCTGGAGCGCGTCCACGACGGCCTTGATGAAAAAGCTCATGAACCCGAGCTTGACGCCGTGTTTCTCGGTGAACTTCTCCTGCAGATCCTTGCGGAGAGCCATGATCGCCGTCATGTCGCATTCGTTGAAGGTCGTGAGGATCGCGGCCGTGTGCTGGGCCATGACGAGCTGCGCCGCGATTTTCCGGCGGAGCGGCGAGAGCTTTTTCCGGACCGAGCGGGACTCGGGAGCGGACGGCGTGGAGGGGGCCATCGAGGAAAATGTCGCAGCCGGCACGGCGGGAGCGGCCGGGGACGGCGGGGGTGCGGGAGGTGTTGAAGCCGGCGGCTGGGAAGCGGCTTTGGCTGCGGGAATTTCGGGAGCGGGCTGCCTGGCAGCGGAAGGCTCGATCTCGGCCACGACCTGCCCGATCTTCACCTCATCCCCCTCGGCCACCTTGACGTGGACGACGCCCGCTTCCGGAGCGGTGACTTCCTGGGAAACCTTGTCGGTCTCGAGCGTGAACAGAATGTCGTCCTTGCGGACGAGGTCGCCTTCTTTTTTGTGCCAGACAGAGAGGACGCCGGAGGAGATCGATTCTCCGACAGCAGGAACTTTCACTTCGATATTCATCGGGACGGGATTTACACCTCGAATGCCTGTTTGACCAGCGCGGCCTGCTGGGCTTTGTGGGTGCCCAGCGATCCGGCCGCGGTGCTCGCGCTTTCCGGGCGCCCCGCGTAGCCGATCAGCGAGCCGACGAGCCCGGCGATCTTCGGGGCGATGAAATTCCACGCGCCCATGTTCTCGGGCTCCTCCTGGCACCAGACGTAGCGGCGCGCGTTCGGATAGCGTCGGACGATGCGCACGAGCTTTTCCCCGTAGAGAGGGTAGAGCTGCTCGATGCGGATGATCGCCGTCGTCTCCTCCTGCCCGGCTTCCTTGCGTCCGCGAACGAGGTCGTAGCAGACCTTGCCCGAGCAGAAGACGATGCGGGTCACCTTTTCGGGAGCGGTGACGGCCCGGTCATCGAGGATCTCGAAGAATCGGGAGTTTGTGAAATCCTCCGAGCGCGAGACGGCATCCTCCGATCTCAGCAGGCTCTTCGGCGTCATGATAACGAGCGGCTTTCTGAACCCGCGATGGATCTGGCGGCGCAGCGCGTGGAAGTATTGCGCGGGAGTCGTGAGGTTGCAGACCTGCATGTTGTCCTCGGCGCAGAGCTGGAGAAAGCGTTCCAGCCGCGCGCTCGAGTGCTCGGGCCCCTGGCCCTCATATCCGTGCGGGAGGAGCATGACGATCGAGCTTGGCCGCCGCCACTTCGATTCGGCGGACGCGATAAACTGGTCGATGATGATCTGCGCGCCGTTGACAAAATCGCCGAACTGGGCCTCCCAGATGCAGAGCATTGACGGGAAATCCATCGAGTAGCCGTAGTCGAAGCCGAGCACGGCGTATTCCGAGAGCGGGCTGTTGTAGACGCAGAACCGCTCCTGCTTCGGAGCGATGTTCATGAGCGGGACATAATACCGCTCGCGGTTCACCTCGTCATAGAGCACGGAGTTCCGGTGGCTGAACGTGCCGCGCCGGCTGTCCTGCCCGGAGAGCCGGACCGGAGTGTTCTCGAGCATGAGCGAGCCGAACGCCAGCAGCTCCGCATATCCCCAGTCATACGGCCCGCCGTCCTTCCAGACCTGGAGCCGCCGGTCGAGCACGGTGCGCTGGATTTTCGGCACGACATGGAAGTCACCCGGAACCGAGGTGAGCGCCTTCACGAGCTGATCGAGCACCTCTGCCGTGATCGCCGTGTTCGCGGGCTCGTGGGTGTAGGGCGGCTGGAAAATCGCTGTCGACCCCGCAAACTCGCTCTGTGAGTCCAGCGGTTTCTTCGCCTCGACGAGGGCGGCCTCAAGCTCGGCGAGCGACTCCGCCTTGATCCCGGCGGCCTCCTCCAGGCTCACGGTTCCGGCGGCGGCCGCCTGCCCGGCGAATTTCGCGCTGAGGAGGGGATGGTTCTTGATCGTGTTATAGAGGTCCGGCTGGGTGAAGCTCGGCTCGTCGGTCTCGTTGTGCCCGTGGCGGCGGTAGCAATAAATATCCACGACGACATCCCGGCCGAATTCCTGCCGGAACTCGATCGCCATCCGGGCGACCTCAATGACCGCGATCGGATCCTCGCCGTTCACATGGAAGACCGGGGCCTCGATCATCTTGGCGATGTCGGTGCAATACATCGTCGAGCGCCCGTCGGCCGGCACCGTGGTGAAGCCGATCTGGTTGTTGACCACGAAGTGGACGGTCCCGCCGGTGCGGTAGCCGGGGAGCTGCGACATGTTGAACACCTCCGCGACGATACCCTGGCCGATGAATGCCGCGTCGCCGTGAATGAGGACCGGCACGACTTTCTTGCGCTCCGCCGTGTCGCCGAGGATGCGCTGCCGGGCGCGGGCCTTGCCCTGGACGACCGGATCGACCGCTTCGAGGTGGCTCGGATTCGCCGCGAGCCGGATGTCGACATTGTGGCCGCTCTTCAGCGTGCGCGTCGTCTGGTAGCCGAGGTGGTATTTCACGTCCCCGTTGCCGCCGACCAGCTCGGGAATGAAGTTGTCCTGGAATTCGTTGAAGATCACCTGGAGCGGCTTGTTCAGGAAATTTCCTAGCACGTTCAGCCGCCCGCGGTGGGCCATGCCGATCACGAGTTCGTGGATCCCGCGCGCCTCGCTGGATTGCAGGACCGCATCGAGCGCGAGAATGAGCGCCTCGCCGCCCTCAAGCGAAAACCGCTTCTGCCCGACATACTTCGTGTGGATGAACGACTCAAACGTCTCCGCCTCGAAAATTTTCCGGAGGATGTCCCTGTGGGATTCCGGGGTGTTCAGGTCGTGCGCCGCGCGGTTTTCGATCCGGTCGCGGACCCAGTTGCGCACCTTCGGGTTCTGGATGTGGACAAACTCGGCTCCGATCGTCCCGCAATACGTCGCCCGCAGGTCGGCGATCATGTCCCTCAGCGTCATCTTGCGGTCGTCGCGGAAGAAGCGCGAGGAGATGAGCAGGTCGAGGTCCTTTTCCACAAAACCCATCTCGCGGATGCCAAGGAGGGGGTTCTCCCTCGGCTTGTCGCTGAGCGGATCCACGTGGGCCATCGAATGGCCCATCGTCCGGTAGGCATAGACAAGCGCATCGACCCGCGTCTGCAGAGAAGGCGCGACCGCCCCCTGCGCCGGCTCGTCGGGCGCAGAGGATCCGCTTTTGTGGCTTCTTGCGTATCCGAGCTCGAAACCCTCGAAAAATGCCGCCCAGTCGGGCTCCACCGAATGGCGGTCCTTGAGCCAGAGTTCGTAATTCCGGTCAATCAGCGCCTCGTTTGACCGGGCGGAGAGCGATGTGTTCATGCGTTATGTCAAATTTCATGCCGCAGAAGCCAATACGGCCCCTCGGCGGATAGTGCCGGCTACCATGCTGGATGCCCGGCGATTCCGCAAGCTGGCAGATTCCGGACATCGAAACCAAAAACGGGATTTCGTGCAGCCCTGTCGGTCACAGATAATGCAGGCTGAACCCGAGCGGCTGCAGGAGATGGTAGGCCCCGAAGACCAGGCCGGTAAGTCCCATGGCAACACAGGCGAGCAATATCGAATCTTTTATGAACGCCACAACCGCAGCGCCGAGGGCCCCCAGAAGCAGGACAACCGGAGCCGCCAGAAGGACCAAGCCTGTCCAAGGCGCATAAACCAAAACCCGGATCAGCCATGCCTTGCCCGGCGAGGGCAGCAGGGTGGCGTAGATCGACGGCGAAAGGATCCAGGTTCCGGAGGACTCGATCCAGAACCTTTCCGGACCGACCCAGGAGAGGTAGAGAACGACGAGGATGCCCGTCAGCGCCACGATGCGCCTGGCGCCGAAAATCGAACGGAGGTCTTTCATCTGGAAATAGCCACCTTTGTAACCAGCGTATCCCCAGGATGGGAGTTCTTCAAACCGGAATGCGATTCCGCCCGGCATTGCCGAGACTTTTTCTTGCCCAATCCCCCGCGTCCGCAGATACCTTGGCGCATCGGAATTGCCCCGGCGGGCGGATTCGTTTACAAAACAATTTTCATCATGAGCGGAACCACAATGGTCAATGTGCAGGTGGACGGGGAGTGGAAGGAGTTTCCGAAGGGAACCCGGCTCATCGAGGCCTGCATGAAGAGCGGGAAATTCATCCCTCACTACTGCTACCATCCGAAGCTCAGCTCGCCGGGCAACTGCCGGATGTGCCTTGTCGAGCTCGGCATGCCGAAGATGACGCCCGACCGCAAGCCGGTGCTGGGCGCGGACGGCCGTCCGGAGATCTCCTGGGGCCCGCGTCCGGCGATTTCCTGTGCGACAGAAATTTCCGAGGGCATGGGGGTGAAGACGTCCTCGCCGATGGTTGAGGAATGCCGGAAAGGCGTCATGGAGTTCCTGCTGATCAACCACCCGCTCGACTGCCCGATCTGCGACCAGGCCGGCGAGTGCCGGCTGCAGGAGTTTTCCGTGGAGTTCGGCAAGGGCGAATCCCGTTTTGTCGAGGAGAAGGTGAAAAAGCCAAAGCGGGTGGACATCGGCGAACGGATCGTGCTTGACGACGAGCGCTGCATCATGTGCTCGCGATGCATCCGGTTCATGCAGGAGATCGCGCACGACGACGTGCTCGGGTTTCTGAACCGCGGCAGCCACACGACGCTCTCGGTCTATCCCGGCAAGCGCCTCGACAGCAATTATTCGCTCAACACGGTGGACATCTGCCCGGTCGGCGCGCTCACCAGCAAGGATTTCCGGTTCAAGATGCGCGTCTGGTTTTTGAAGGAAACCCCGAGCATCGACGTGAATTGCGGCACCGGATCGAACATCCTCATCTCGAGCCGCGAGAACGTCGTCCACCGGATCACCCCGCGCGAAAACGATTCCGTCAACTCGTGCTGGATGCCGGACAGCCACCGCCTGAACTTCCACTACCTGAACAGTGAAGGCCGCCTCAGGGAGCCGGTCGTGGGCGGCGAGGAAGAACCCGCAAAATGGCCCCGCGCGCTGGCGGTAGCCGCGGATAAGCTCAAGGGCTGCCGTCCGGCGGAAACCGCGATCATCGCGTCCGCGCGGATGACGAACGAGGAACTTTTCCTCGTCGGCCGCCTCGCCAAATCGCTCGGCATCGAAAACGTGGATGTTCTCCCCCGCCCGCAGAAAGGCGACGGGTTCCTTGTCTCGGACGATGGAAACCCGAACACCTCCGGGGCCAAATTGCTCGGCATTGCGACGGGAAAGCTGCCCGCCATCGTCAAGGGCGTCGAGGAGGGCCTGATCTCCGGGCTCATCATTCTCGGCGAGGATGCGGCGGATTGCGGAATCTCCGAAAGTGCCCTCAAGCGACTCGATGTGCTTTTGGCCGTGGGAATCCTTTCCAACAAGACGACCCCGCACGCAACAGTCGTCCTCCCATCAAGCGCATGGGCGGAGAAGCGCGGCTCGATGATCAATATCAAGAACCGCCTGCAGCGCCTCAACCAGGCAATCCAGCCGCCGGGCAACGCGCATGACGATTGGGAAATTTTGCGCGATCTCATCCAGAACATCAGCGGCGCCAACGGCCTCTATTCCATCGAGGACGTCTTCAAACAAATGGCGGCGGAGACCCCTGCATTGAACGGGCTCACCCTGAGCAGGATCGGCGACTTGGGAATTCAGCTCTGATGGCAAGCAGACTTTTCTTTCTAGCGGCTGCAGCCGTGCTCCTGGCCGGCTGCGGTAGTAACGAAGTCGCCCCTCCCTCCACGGACCAGCGCGAGGCGCGCGTCGAGTGGCTGGGCAACCAGTGCTTCCGGATCACCTCGTCGATCGGCACCTCGATTTTAACAGATCCGTTTTCTCCGGGCACAGGCGGGCGGACGCTTCCCTCCCCGCTCAAGCCCGACATCATCCTGATCAGCCACGAGAGTTCCGATGCGAACAACTCCGATGCCGCGGATAACCAGCCAACCGTCTTTCGTGGCAGCATCGGCGTGGGGGCCAACAATGCCACCGGCATCCGCATCCACGGGATCCCCACGTTCCGGGATCCTGATAAAGAGACTCCGGACGGCATGAACCTCATCTTTGTCTGGCAGATGGATGGCATGAGGTTTTGCTTCCTCGGCGCGCTGCGGAACCAACTCTCCTCCGGTCAGGTTGCCCAGGTCGGCGCGGTGGATGTCCTTTTCGTCCCCGTCGGAGGCTCGCTTTCCCCCTCCGCCCGGCAGACTGTGCTCGATCAATTGCGTCCGCGCCTCGTCATCCCGATGGGCCGCGGGGCCGGTGGCTGGACCTACGGGAGCGTGATCCATGCCGCAGGGGATTCCGCCCGGTTTTCGCGTTCGACGCTCCCCCTCCAAACCACAACGCTTCTCCTCTGACCATGAATGTCCTTGTCATCGGATCCGGCGGGCGCGAGCACGCGCTCGCCTGGAAGCTCGCCCGGTCGCCGCGGGTGGAACAAATTTATTGCGCCCCGGGGAATGCCGGGACCGCCGCTCTGGGCGAAAATGTGGGGATCAGCGACATCCCCGGCCTCGTCGCCTTTGCAAAATCCCGCGACATCGGGCTAACGGTTGTCGGGCCGGATGACGCGCTGGCCGCCGGGATTGCAGATGCCTTCGAAGCCGAAGGCCTGAAAATCTTCGGGCCGAAAGCCGCCGCTGCGCGGCTCGAATCCTCGAAAGCCTTCGCGAAGGATTTCATGAAACGCCACGGGATTCCGACGGCCGGGTATCAGGAATTCACCGACAGCCTGGAAGCCCATGCGTGGTGCCGAACCGCACAATATCCGCTCGTGATCAAGGCGGACGGCCTGGCCCTCGGCAAGGGGGTCATCATCGCGGAAAACCCGGCTGAGGCGGCCCAGGCGATCTACCGCTGCATGGATGCCTGCGTCTTCGGAAACGCAGGGAGCACGATTGTCATCGAGGAATTTTTGCAGGGCGTGGAATGCTCGCTTCATGCGCTGGTCGATGGGGGCTCCTGGCTTCTCCTGCCGGACTGCCGCGACCACAAGCGGGCGTTCGACGGAGACCTCGGCCCCAACACCGGCGGAATGGGAGCCATCTGCCCGTCGGGATCTCTGGATGACACCCTTCTTTCCCGGATAAAATCGGATATCCTCGACCGCTTTCTCGCCGGCATCAAGGCCGACGGTATCGCATTTTGCGGGATGCTTTTCCCGGGTTTGATGATCACGGATACCGGCCCGAAAGTTCTGGAATTCAACTGCCGCTGGGGCGATCCCGAGACCCAGGTCCTTGTCCGGCGCCTCGAATCCGATCTGCTCGATCTGCTGGAGGCCTGCGCAGACGGAAATCTTTCTTCTCAAAGCCCCACATGGAGTCCTGGGGCCGCCGCCTGCGTGATCCTCGCTTCCGGCGGATATCCTGGATCCTACGAAAAAGGAAAGGAAATCCGCGGGATCGAGGAGGCGTGTTCGCTGGATGGTGTTGTTGTTTTCCATGCGGGCACCAGACCCGCTCCAGGCGGTGGAGTGCTGACAAACGGCGGACGCGTTCTCGGCGTCACAGCAACCGGTAAAGACCTCACCGACGCCCGCACCCGCGCCTACGAAGCGGCAGACAGGATTTTCTTCGAGGGACTGCAACGGCGGAATGACATCGGCGCGGGACGAGCCTCATGAAGCGCCAGGCACATCTCAGCAAATTGCATCCGGCGCGGACAGACCCCCGGGAGCATGGGCGTCCCGCCCGTGTGGAAGTCGGCAGGGCTGCAAAAGCCAGTCTCCAAACAGGCGGGACGCCCAATACTGTTGCCTTTGCAGAAAAAAGGAGAGCGGGCGCCCTCGCCCGCTTCAGGCTCCAAGACGGGCGGGGGCGCCCATCCTCCCTTAAAGCAACAGTATTGGGCGGGACGCCTGTTCTCCCTGCTTTCTGCAACGTTCGAAGATGCGCCCTGAAGCCCCTGCTTCTCGCCGCACTTGCGATTCCGCTGCTCCACGCGGCCGACGAGCCTCCCGCGAGTCTGCGGGAGACGGTCAACGACCTTGAGCCGGCCCAGATCGACAAAGCGGTTGAGGCTCTCCAATCTCAGTTTTTGTCGCCTCAGGCCCTCGACGAGGCTTCGATGCAGAAGGCCCTGCTGGAGGGTCTCCTCCGGCGTCTGGCTCCAGGAGTGGAAGTCATTGCTACCGGAAAGGCACCCGCAGAGACCAAGCCGGTTCCATTCCTGGCGGAAATCCTGGATGACCGGGCCGGATATCTCAGGCTGGGCAATCTCGATGCAAGCACACTCGCCCAACTCGACACCGCACTTGCCAGCTTCACCGAAAAGAACCTTCCAGCCGTCATCCTTGATCTCCGTGCGGTTTCGGGAGGGCCCTGCCTCGATACAGCGGCCGACTTTGCCCGCCGGTTTGCACCAAATGGAAAAATTCTCTTCACGATCCAGAAGCCGAGCGCCAAGCAGGAGAGCATCCTGATGTCGAACCGAAGCCCATCCTACCAGGGAGTCTTGGTCGTGCTTACCGATGGCAACACGTCGGGAGCGGCCGAAATCCTTGCGGCCACGCTCCGCTTCAATGCCCGGGCGATGATCATCGGCAGCGATACAGCGGGCGAAGCTGTCGAGTTTTCCGAGATCCCGCTGACCGGTGGAAAAACCCTGCGAGTCGCTGTCTCCCAGGCCATCCTGCCGGACAAGTCCACCGTCTTTCCGGACGGGGTCAAGCCCGACGTCCCGGTATCGCTCCCCCCGGGCGACCTGGAGAAGATTTTCGAGGCCAGCCGCGACAAGGGAGTCAGCCAGTTCGTTTTTGAGGGAGGTCGTCCGCGCATGAACGAGTCCGCGCTCATCGCCAATACCAACCCGGAAATCGAGGGATCAAGGGAGCCGGAGGATCCACCGCTCCGGGATACCGTCCTGCAGCGGGCCATGGACCTCATCACCGCGATCTCATTTTACAACAAGCACAACTGAGCCGGTGGCCCCGGGCCCGTCAGCGCAGCCACCATTGCATTGACGCGCTGGCTTCCGCGGCGATAATTGACCTTTCCGATTGATGACGATCCTGGACCGCTACATTCTGAATAAGTTTTTGACGCCGTTTTTCTGCTGTTTTCTCGGGTTCATCGGGATCTGGTTTATTTTCGACCTGAGCGACAACCTGCAGGACTTCATCCACGGCAAAGCGGCGATGGACGCTCTTTTGAAATACTACGGATCGCAAATCCCGCAGATCATCGTGATGTGCCTGCCGATCGCCCTTCTTCTCGCCCTGCTGTATTCGCTGACGGCGATGTCCCGCTCCAACGAGATCATTTCCATGATGGGGGCCGGGCTCAGCCTCACCCGCATCATCGCGCCTCTGGTGGCGGTGGGGCTCGTGCTCTCCGCCGCAACAGCCTACTTTAATTACGAGGCGGCACCTCGCGCGGCAGAAATCCGCAAGCAGATGCTCAGCGATATCAAGCGCGGAAAAAAGCGGGATTTCAAAATCAAGGGCCACCTCTTCCGGAACCGGGTCGACATGCGCACATGGTATGTCAACGGCTTCAACGTCAAAAAAGGAACCCTCCGGGAAGTGCAGATCATCCAGCAGAACGAGAACGGCGACATCCTGAAGCAATGGTATGCCCGCGACGGAGTTTATGATCCGGATTTGAAGCGGTGGACGCTGACCCGGGCGCGCTACACCGAGATGGATCCCTCCGGAGAAATCACGAAATCCGAGGCTCGGGAGGCCATCACGCTCGACGGCTGGTCCGAGACTCCATGGAGAATTTCCAGCTCAGTGATGAATCCTGATTTCCTCTCTGTCCCGGAACTCAATGACTACCTCATGTTCAACAGCGATTTTCCAGACAAGCGGCTGGCTCCCTATCGCACACACCTGAATTTCCGTTGGGCCCTTCCCTTGGTGTGCGTGGTGGTGGTTCTTCTGGCGGCGCCAATGGGGATCGTCTATTCGCGGCGGGGAATCCTGGGCGGGGTCGCCATGGCGATCGGATTGTTTTTTTCGCTCGTCTTCACAAGCAGTCTCTTCATCGCGCTGGGCAAGGGGTCACGTGTCCCTCCATTCGTGGCCGCCTGGGGACCGCTCCTGTTTTTCTTCGCGATCGGGCTGTTTTTGCTTTGGTTCCGCTCGACAAACCGCGATCTCCCGAAGCTGAAACTTCCGGGGTTCTGACAGGCGCTTTGCATCAACTCCATGGTTCCATCCGATTCCACCCCGCGCTGCGTCTGCGTCATTATCCCGCTTTACAACGAAGCGGCCACTCTCCCCAGGGTCATTAAGACTGTTCTGGCGCAACCCTGCGTGGCGCAGGTGGTGATCGTGGACGACTGCTCGACCGACGGCTCCCATGCGGTCGCTCTGGCCGCCTCCGACCCCCGGCTTCTGGTGCTGAGACATGAGCAAAATGCCGGTAAGGGTGCGGCGGTGAGGACGGGCATGGCACGGGCCACCGCCGACATCGTTCTCATTCAGGATGCCGATTTGGAATATGACCCCGCTGACTATGGGCGGCTCATCCAGCCGATCCTCGACAACCATGCGGACGTCGTCTTCGGTTCGCGTTTCATCGGGTCGGAAGCCCACCGTGTCCTTTACTTCTGGCACTCGCTCGGCAACAGCCTTCTCACGCTGCTGTCGAACATGGTGACCAATCTCAACCTCACCGATATGGAATGCTGCTACAAGGTCTTCCGGCGCGATGTGGTTACGAAGTTTCAGATCGAGGAGAACCGCTTTGGCCTCGAGCCGGAGATCACTGCAAAGGTCGCCCGGCTGGGCGTTCGCATTTATGAAGTCGCGGTCAGCTATTACGGCCGCACCTACGCGGAAGGGAAAAAGATCGGCTGGAAAGATGGCGTGCGGGCGCTCGTGGCGATTGGAAAATATGGAATTTGGCAGTCAAAATCTCAATCCCTTGCCTCCCGTTTGTTCTGGTTCGTGGTCGGCGGGGTATTGAGTGTCTGTCTGAACTTCGGGCCGTTCGAGTGGATGACGCATGCCGGGCTGCCGAACTGGGCGGCGCTGGCGATCAGCCTCACGTTTGTCACAACACTCTTCTCGATTTGGAACTACCAACTGAATTTTCGGACGTCCCGCCGGTTCCGCGACTGCCTCCCGAGGTATCTGGGTGCACTCGCGCTCTGCTGGCTCGTCAGCTACCTGCTCACCCTCTCGGGCATCAGGGAGTTTGGGACGACGCGACTCGTGAGGTTCCTGATCTTCTTCTTTGTCCAGAGCGGGGTGAGCGTGATCAAGTTCTCCCTGTATCACTTTTGGGTGTATCCGCGCCATGCGGGCGATGAACACGCTTAGCGCGCTCAGCCGCCCGCTGCCGGGCCGGTGGGAGTTGGCGATGTGGGCCTTTCTTATTGCCGCAGCAGCCGTTCCGCGGATCTATCTGGACGGCCTGCTGGGGTGTTACCTGTGGTCCGGGGATGCAGCGAGCTACTGCCGTCCAGCCTTTGAATGGCTCGGCTCTGGTGTTTGGGAATCCGACCCGCGCCGCGGCCCGATCTATTCGCTTCTTATCGCCGGAACCCTCAAAATATCCGGCAATCTCAACACTCTGATGGCAGTCCAGCACTGGCTGGGAGGGGCATCGGTTTTGGCGGGAATCGGGATCCTCCGCGTGATGCACGGTGCGAAGTGCTGGCTTCCCATCGCGGCCTGCGGAACCGCCTACTCCATCTATGCCGGGCCGGTCTCGGTCGAACACCTGGTCCGAAACGAGACTTTGCTTTTCGCGTTCGCAACCGCCGCGCTGGGCTCGTGGTTTATGGCCCTGCGCACCAGACACCTGGGGTGGCTGGTCGTCGCAGGGATTTCCTCGTCTCTGATCGCCCTCACGAAGGACGTCTTTCTGCCTTTTCCTTTTGTCGTTATCGCCGGCACTGTCTGGCTGCACCGACAGAACCCGGCGCAGGCCGCACGCCAAGCCGCCGTTTTCCTTCTGGCGGCCGCCGTCACCCTCGCAGCAGGGCATTCGGAGAGAATCCTCGGCACAGCGAAGCGGCCGCCGGAGCCCCAGTCGGGAATCCTCCTCTTCGGAAGGGTCGCCCAGTTCACAGTCCTGAACGGCGGGATCGAACCCGAGATAAAGGCACTCATCCGCTCGGACATCGAAGACTACTTGGCCTGCATCGCCCGTGATCACCGACTCCGGAACAACACCATCCTCAAAGACACCGCCGTCCCAAGAATGAGGAAATATCTGGAGGACCGCAGTCAATCACCAGCCGACCTCGACCGGCTCTGCCGCAGGCTTGCGATCGAGGCAATCGCGGCCCACCCCGGCTCCTATCTCCGTCAGGTCGCGAGAGATTTCTGGTCGCTGAACACCAAGTTCGGATCGGGGATCCGCTCACCGGATATGGGGGCGGTCCGGGACGCTTTGGAGATGCAGGAAGAATCGGCGCTCGAGGTCGCGGGCGACCCCGCGAACATCGCGCGCCTCCAGGGGCTCTTGTCGGGTGATCCGTTTTTTTTCTACCATCGGATCGTCAATCTCGCCTGGCTGTTCCAGTTTGTCCCGGTCCTCCTGACAACCCTTCTCCTACCGATATTCTTCGCGCGGGGTTCCGACCCGCGGGACCGCATTTTCTGGGCCGGCTGCGGGGTGATGTGGCTGTTCACGCTCGTGCTGCTCTCCACGGTCGGGCGCCCGTTGAACCGCTACCTGCTGCCCGTGACGCCCGTGATGTTCTGGACATTGTCCACGGCTGTCATATATGGCTGGCGCTTGGTTTTAAGCAGGATGCCCGGCAGCGGCCCGCCTGGAATTACCACCCTCTGATTTAACCCTTGTCACATGAACCTTACCGATCTCTCCGTCACAATTCTCATCCCAGCCTACAATGAGGAGCACGCCATCTCCGAGACGGTGGAACTGATTTTCAAGCAGCGTGTCCACTTCAAGGATCTTGAGATCGTCGTCATCAACGACGGGTCTCGCGACCGGACGGGAGAGATCGCCCGGAAACTTCAAGTCACGCTGATCGAACATGAGCGCAACCGGGGATACGGCGCGGCGCTCAAGAGCGGTTTGCAGGCCGCGAAGCACGACTACATCCTCATCACCGATGCCGACGGAACCTACCCGCTCGAGGACATCGCGAAGCTCGCCGCCGACGCTCCAAGCCACGACATGGTTGTCGGTGCCCGCACCGGAGATGTCGTGCACATTCCTCTCATCCGTCGGCCGGCAAAGTGGCTCATCACGCGCTTGGCCGAATATCTGAGCGGAAGAACAATTCCGGATCTCAACTCGGGAATGCGAATCTTCCGCAAAGACGTCGCGCTGAAATTCCTCACCCTCTACCCGGACGGATTTTCGTTCACAACAACGATTACCCTGGCGATGCTGACGAACCACTACCGGGTCAAATTCATCCCGATCAATTACCACAAGCGGGTGGGAAAATCCTCGATTCATCCAGTGCGCGACTTCACGAATTTTACAATCCTGATCATCCGGATCTGCGCCTACTTCAAACCGCTGAACGTGTTTGTCCCTCCGGCTCTGGTCCTGATCCTTGTCGGTCTGATCAAGGGGATCCGGGATTACGTGGTCACCGACCACATCGGCTTGCTGGCCGGAGCCCTCGTGCTGACCGGCATCCAGATGCTATTTATCGGCCTTCTGGCCGACCTGATTGACCAACGTATGAAGCTGTGAGCATGCCCCGGGCTACAAATTCCCCTCTGCCTCCATTTTCCGCAATATGCAGCATGGGTAAAAGCCCGAGGGGAAGCATTTGGAAGGTTTACCGCTTGGGAGGAAATAGAATTTTCTGCCTATGCACTTGATTCCCCTGACCCCAATGGGTAGCGTTTTGAGGAATGGCGGATTACCCGCAAACGGTGATGGAATTTCATGATTGGTTCTCCAGCGAGGAGGACTGCCGGGCATATTTGGT
>Ga0247843_1000043_pt1 | contig 240705 bp, 217 predicted proteins | sample LaCruzMarch2017__FD_192420 | JGI IMG/M metagenome (GOLD analysis project Ga0247843, IMG submission 192420) | Freshwater microbial communities from meromictic Lake La Cruz, Castile-La Mancha, Spain - LaCruzMarch2017_8m | ecosystem: Environmental > Aquatic > Freshwater > Lake | place: Spain...
GGCTGCACAACGCTAACTTGAATTCCCGCGAGTAAGTTCTAGGCATCTACTCCCTCCAAAAAGAGTAAAGCAGGTGTCCACAAAATGGGGCGCAGTCCACACCCTAGCCCTCTCCGCTCGGAGAGGGAACCGGACACACACGGAGGCTGGCTCTACATGCCGCGCATGGATCGGCGGAAATCGCGCATATTTGTGTCTTTGTCAATAAACGCCGCCTCGATGCCGGCCATCACCGCGAAATCTTCCAGCTGGCCGGCGGTCAAATCGTAGCTGTAGACCGTATGGTGAGCGCCACCGGCGTAGATCCACGCGGCGAGGCCGGTCTTGAAGTCTGGCTCGACCTCCCAAACCGCCCGCCCCACCGGAAGCAGCGGCATCGGCGGAACCTCGACCGCGCGAACCGTATTCACGACAAGCCGGAAGCGGTCTCCCAAGTCGACCAACGATGCATTCAGCGCCGGCCCAACTTTGGCAACGAACACCAGCCGAACCGGGTCCGCCTTGCAGCCGATGCCCAGCGGATGAATTTCCAGCCGCGGCTTTCCGGCAGAAATTGAAGGGCACAGCTCCAACATGTGCGAGCCGAGAACAAGCTCCTTGCCGCCCTCCATGTGGTAGGTGTAGTCCTCCATGAAGCTCGTGCCGCCCGTCTGCCCGGCCGTCGCCGCCTTTGCAAACCGGAGCAGCGCGGCCGTCTTCCAGTCTCCTTCCGCGCCAAAGCCGTAGCCCTTCTTCATCAGCCGCTGGCAAGCAAGCCCCGGGAGCTGGTTCAACCCATGCAGGTCTTCAAATGTCGTGGTGAACCCGCCGAAACCGCCCTCCACCAAGAACGCTTCGATGCCGAGCTCTTGCCGCGCGGCATCGCGCAGTGAATCGTGGCCGTCGCCCCCGGGGTTAAGCTCGGGAGCAACATTATAACGCTGAAGATACTCTTCGATAAGGTGCGTGACTTCGGATTCCGGTACCCCTTGAATCCGCTCGACGAGATCGCCGACGCCGAAGCCGTTCACGCTGAAACCGAACTGCGCCTCAGCCGAGACCTTGTCGCCTTCGGTCACCGAGACATAGCGCATGTTGTCGCCAAAGCGGGCAATCCTCGTTCGCTGCAGCTCGTGCCACCCGATCGCAACTCGGCTCCAGGCGGCCAATTCTCCAACCGTCGAAGGGTCGCTCCAGTGCCCAACCACGACCTTTCGCCGCAGGCCGAGGCGGGTGTGCAGATGCCCGGCTTCCCGGTCGCCGTGCGCCGCTTGGTTCAGGTTCATGAAGTCCATGTCGATGCTGCCCCAAGGCAGGTCCCGATTGGACTGCGTGTGAAAATGCAGAATCGGCTTCCGTAAAGAGGAGAGGCCCTTGATCCACATTTTCGCCGGGGAAAACGTGTGCATCCACAGCACGATGCCGGCGCAGTTTTCGTCGGCATCCGCCTCGCGACAGAGGCTCGTAATCGCCTCGGTGTCCGTCATCGTTGCGGTCTGGACCCACGCGACGGGTAGCTGACCCGAGGCGTTCAATGCCGCAACAAGCAGCCGAGTATCCTCGGCAACTTGCTTCAGCGTCTCGGGACCGTATAGATGCTGACTACCGGTGACGAACCAAATCGACTGAGTGCTCACGCAACCAGTTTATCGGGTCAGCCTACGGATTGACGGTGAGCGTGACTTCCTTCTTCTGACTGAAAACAGTGTACGCGCGAAGCTTGACGCTGGTGGCGGCGTTGACCTTGAAATGCTTTACCGGAACATAGACAAGTTTCTTGCCACCTTCAACTCGGATGCTATCCAGTACGGCAACCGTCGAGTCGCTGCTCTCTCTATCGATGGACAGGCCGCCGGGGGGCGCCGGAGCATTTAACGTGATCGTGCCGACGACGCTAGTTGCCGAGCCACCCACGACCGATGCCCGATTCAGTGTGAACGTGGCGACGGACGGCCGATCGATCTGCAGGAGGGCCGACGATTGGCTGGTTCCCAGCCGAGCCGTTACGCCGACCAATTGGGTGAGCGAAACCGACTTCGGATAGAACGTGACCGTCTTCTTCGTGGTCCCCCGCGGAATATTCACCGTCGCCGGGGCATTCAGTACCCCGCCCACATCGTTCCCGGTAATCGTCACGTCGGCACCGCCCACTCCTGGGGCGGTGGTCAGTTCGATCGTCATGTTCACCGGGGTGCCAGATCCACCGGTAACGATGTTTCGGTCTAGCGTAAAGCTCTTCAGCCCGATCGATTTCACATCAAACTTTGTGGTGAGAGTATTCGACGTCTGGGCGTAGAGAGTCACCGTTCGGTCCGGGCCGGCCGAGTGCGGAATGGAGAAGCTCGCTTGCCTTTGGTTCGGCGGAATGGAAACCACGATGGGGGCGAGAAACTCCTTTTCGAGTTCGTCGTACGCCGACACGTCCACCTTTACTCCCGCCGGATAGTCGCCGGTGGGCAAGAACACGGTGCCGGTCACGGGAGTGGCCGAGCCGCCAACGAAGGTCGTTGGGCTGACGGAAACGCCGGCAAGCGCGGGAGGCTGTACATAAAAGATCCAACCCCACTCGACTCCGCGCTGCGTTGTCGCAACCTTAATTTGCGTGTACTTACTCACTTGGTATGGCTGGAAGGTGAGTTTTGCTTTTTTCTGCCCTTTCTCCACGTAGAACGCCGAGCTGGTCAACCGTCCCGCGTTTGGTGGCGTGATGACCACGGGAAAATCGGCACGCTGGAGCCGAGGTGCCCACAGCAACGTGATTTCAAGACTGACCAGGTCTTTCCCACCGACCGGATATTCGTGACTCGCTTTGATCTCATCGATCGGCGGCGTCGGCGTGACGGAGATTGGGAAGGTAGCGACGCCACTGCCCATCGTCGTCGTGATGGTGACGTCTTTCTGCGGGGCAGCCGAACCAATTTTCGCGTTGAATTCGACGCTCCACTTGCCCGCTGGAACCGTAACGAAGGACGGCACGCTGATGTAGGCCGGATCCTCGGAGGCCAAATTGACTCGTTGACCACTCGGGCCCGCCGGGCCGCTGAGCTGCAAGGTCATTTTCACGGCCTCGTTTTCGTCCTCCACCTCGTTCGGCGTGAGGCGCGTGACATTAAACGGAACGTTTGACCATACGCCGCGACCGTGCGTTGCGGCGAGAATTCGGTTCTGACCGTCGAACGTCCGGAAGTATGAGAGTTGCCGGATGCAGGCACCGATCATCTGTTTGGTCTCGAGACCCCACGTCTGGCCGCCGTTCGTGGAATAGCAGACGCCGACCTCGGTGCCGACGTGGAAATACTCAGAATTGTTCGGTGCCTGAACGATGGAGTAGACCGGGGCAGCGGGCAGACCGTTGTCAACGCCTCCAGATGATCGCCGCCAAGTGGCACCCCGATCCCATGACTGCCAAAGGTTGTCATATTCGAATCCAGCCAGCCCTACGAGGATCCGGTTCGAGTTCTTAGGATCCACGTAAACGCAATTGATGCGTCGGTTCGGCAGAGGGTTCCGGCTGGTTGTGTTGTCGTCAATGGTCGTCCACGTCATTACATCGGCGAAGCGGTCCGCCGCAAGATACAGTCGCCCGCTGTCGTCTCCGACCCACATTTCTCTTACCCAGCCGCCTGCGGTGTTGTTTCTGGCAAGACCGAACGCCGTCGGCGCGGTTGGCGTGTTCAAAGCTTGCCAATTCGCGCCGTACGATGGCGTACCGTCCACCATGTTCTTTGTGCGGTACATCACCGTTCCAGCATAAAAAGCGTGCGTGTAGCGCTGATTGTCAAACTCGAGTTGACTCAAAAACGGCTGGTTACCGCTTCCGGTGACAATTCCGGTCGATTCAAAGGAATGCGTTTCTCCCGAGTCAAGCGTACGGAAAATTTCTCCGTACTGCTTTTGCATGATCACGTTTTCTGGCTTCTGAGGATTGACCGAAACCATGCCACCATCAGCTCCGATGACTGAGGTTGAGTTGGTTCGCCCCCACTGAATTCGGTGGGTCCCGTTGTCTTGGGTACCGCCAAAAACGAAGTTGTTTCCGGATTGGGCTTGCGCGCCGTAGAACTGCGAGCTTCGAACGCCGAGGGTTCGTTGCCGCCAGACCCGCTTATTGTTCGCGCCGAGGGTGGAGTAGTACATGCCACCGTCGGTACACATGAACAAGCCTCCATCGGTGCCGAAAGTTGGGCCAGGGCGGAAGAAGTGGACGTCGGCGTGAGCCTGGCCCTCAATGTCGGCCGGATCACCCTGCATTTCTTTCCAGGTCACCCCGGCATCCCAGCTCTCCCAAGCTTCGCGTCCGCCGACAAAAACGTGGGCGGCATCCAGTGGGTCAACCGTGATGTTATTGCTCCAAAAGTCGGTATTCGGGCGCGTGCTGGTCACGTTGACTTCGGGGAACGTCGCCCCGGCGTCTGAGCTTCGGAAGACGCGGGCTTCGTTCTTGCCGTAGGTTGTCCCCCATAGGATGTAGCACGTGCTCGGGTTTGAAGGAGCGTATGCCACCGACTTTTGACCGACCGGTAAGCCGGTAATCATCTGAAACGTCTTTCCACCATCAAAACTACGGTAGGAGTTAGTTCCGCCGACCACCACCATCGCGAGATCGGTTCCCGGGTGAACGTCAATTCCGTACATCCAACCGTCAACCTTCTGGTCCGTAACAAGAAGGTGCGTGTAAACACCGGCCGTGTCACGCTTGTAGAGGCCGAAGGCCGAGGCGATGAACAGGTTTCCGGCCGAATCAAAGTCGATCTGATTCATGTTCCACATGTACGCGGTACCCGTTGGCGCCCACGTGACGCCATTATCTGTGGATCGATAGAGACCGTTTCCTCCCACAGAACCGCCGCCGCCCATCAGTTCGCCTGTCGCAGCAAAAATTTCGTCCGGGTTCTTAGGGTTTCGCGCCAAGTGCGAGACAGAAAGGTTCATCGCGTAGTTTTGGATCGGAATCCACGCGTCCCCATTGTTTACGGTCCGCCAAACGCCGCCGCCCGCCGTTGCCAGAAGCATCTTCCTCGGGTCGCGCGGATCAATGAGAACGCATCGGGTTCTTCCTGGCTGGTTAAACGGGCCCCACTCCTGCCAAGGATTGGCTTCGGAAAGTCGGGTCGGGCCACGTTCGGCAAGCATCTCCATGTGGCGAAACGCCTTTGCGTAGCCGTCTTCCGGAATTTGGCCATTCTCGTCGCGGAGCGGCGCCAGTCGGTACTCCATGTACCCGCGGGGCTCCTTGCCTTCCTCGGAGACCGGCTTAGCGGCGGTTCGCGACATCGCGAGCAGACCGATGCCGATGGCGGCAACAGCAAACGTAAGGGCGAGCGCAAACCGTTTCACGCTCCCATTATAGGCCCGCAAACCGCTTTCTCCTAGCCGTTTTGCAATATAACGAGGTAAATTTTCGCGCCCCAGTCCAAGCGGTACCCTTTAGGCATGGTCGAAGTTGGAGGCATCAGGCTGCGGAATCCGGTGCTGTTGGCACCAATGGAGGACGTCACCGCGCTGCCCATGCGCCGCATCGCGAAGCAGATTGCCAACCCTGGCCTCATGTTCACTGAGTTCGTCAGCGCAATGGCGATTCACTACAAAGCGGCCAAAACCTACAAGAAGCTGCGCGTCCATCCCGAGGAAAGGCCGCTCGGAATCCAGATTTTTGGCGGCGTGCCCGAGATCATGGCCGAGACCGCGCGCATTGCTGAGTCGTTTGGGCCGGAGATCATCGACATCAACATGGGTTGCTGGGTGCCCAAGGTGTGCAAAACCGGTTCCGGCGCGGCACTGCTCAAGGACCCGGATCGTGCCGCCGAGATCGTCGCGGCCGTCGTAAATGCCGTTAAGATTCCGGTGACGGTGAAAGTGCGCGCCGGTTGGGATTACTCGCTTTTTGCCGCGCCGGATCTTGCGCGCCGGTTCCAGGATGCGGGCGCGCAGATGATTACGCTTCACGCCCGCTTCGCCAAGCAGGGCTTTGAGGGAGAGGCCGATTGGAACCTCATTCGCGAGATGCGCGACGCAGTTCGGGTCCCCCTCATCGGCAACGGCGACGTCAAGGAACCGGCCGATGCCATTCGGATGCTGCAAGAAACCGGCGCGGACGGCGTGATGGTCGGTCGCGCGGCGATTTCGAACCCCTGGCGGCTACGCGACATCGTGCGCGCGGTCGAGGCATTCCAGTCCGGCCAGCCGTGGACAAACGAGCTTTCGGTGCCCACCATGCGGGAGCGGATTGAAACCGCCCTGGAGCACATCCGGCTGATGATCGCCTACGAGGCGGGCGTCGATACTTACGCCGAAGCCGACGGTGACAAGGACGCGGAAGGGCGCGCTTGCCGGGCGCTACGTGGCCAAATACCCATTTACATCAAAGGGGAGCCAGGAGCCGGGGCCGTACGGGGCCGACTGACGCTCTGCTCCACGTTTGGCGAGTACGAGGACGTGCTGATGGAGTTTGCCTCGTCCGTTAGTGCCGGCTAATCCTTGTCGACCTTGTCCCATTCGGCTTCCAGGGCCGCCCAGCGGTCGGGCGCAAGCTTAGGGGTTTCGCGGTTCGCAACGTTTTGCAGGTCGGCTTTCAGCTTCAACAACGCCGCCAGAGCCTCGCGGCAGCGCGGACAGCCGGAAAGGTGATACTCCAGGTAGGCGCTCCAAAAGCCCTTCAGGTCGTGGTCGATCCGGCGATGGATCATCCAGCCGGTATGCAAGCATGGTTTCGTCATGAGTGGTCCTCCTGATGTGGAGAAAAGTTCGGGCCAAGAAGCTCTTGAAGCTTCATTCGGCCCCGTGAAAGTCGCGAGCGAACCGTTCCGGTGGGAATTCCCATCACCCGAGACGTCTCTTCGTAGTCGAGCTGCTCCATGTCAACAAGCACCACGCACATCCGCTGGGTTTCCGGCAGAGCCTGCAAGGCGCGTCGGATTCGTATGTCGATCTCATTCCCGACGAGCTCGTCAAACGGCGATGGCGCCATCGCGGTGGAATCGGCCACGGCATCAATGTCTTCTACATTTTGGGTTCGCTGGTCTTTGCCTGACGCGCGATACGCGACGTGGCGGATGATTTGGTACATCCACGCCCGGAAGTATTCCAACGGCTCGGGATCAAGCTTCAGATAGGAGCGATAGCCTTGAATCAGGGCGTCTTGCACCCAGTCGGAGGCAATATCCGCATTGCCCTGGGCCATGCGGGTGGCGAAGCGCAGCATCCCGGCTTCGTGTTCGCGGGCAAGTCGGCCAAACCGACTGCGCCGTTCTTCGGGAGACGTCACCACTTGCTGCCGGAGGTTTACCCCGACCGTCATCATCCCATGTGGATCGAGCAAAGTGGCCTGCATCAGTCACGAAAGACCGCAGGCCAAAAGATCGTTCCACGATTTTCAGGAATTGTTAACCGTGGAGAACGTCGATGACCGTCGCTACTCGGCGAGCGGCCCGAACATCGTGCACGCGAACCATCGCGACGCCGTGAAGCTGCGCAAAGGCTTCCATCGCGAGGCTGCCCTCGATTCGATCTTCCACCGGAGCAGGGTTCTCTACCGTGCCAAGGATCTTGCCGATCAGTGCCTTCCGGCTCACGCCGAGCAACACCGGATAGCCAGTGGCAACCAAACGGTCCAAGTGTCGGATCAGCGAGATGTTGTGCGAGAGCGTCTTGCCAAAACCGACACCCGGATCGATCCAGACCTTCAAACCGGCGGCCGACAACGCCTTGGCCCGCGCCACAAGGAACGCGCCGACTTCGCCCACCACGTCATCGTAGTGCGGATTCAGCTGCATCGTGTCCGGCGTGCCTTGCATATGCATCACGCAAACTTCGCATTTGGCCTCGATCGCGATCTCTACCATCTCGGGGTTTAAGAACCCGGTGACGTCGTTGATAAAACGGGCACCGCGCGCTACCGCTTCTCGGGCGACGGCTGGCTTCCGAGTGTCGATGCTCACCGAGACGCCACGCTGGGCGAGTTGCTCGACGACATCGAGAACGCGTCGCTTCTCCTCCGCCTCGTCCACGAGCGCCGCGCCGGGCCGGGTGGATTCGCCCCCGACGTCTACCCAGTCCGCGCCTTCCTCATGCATCCGCAAGCCGGCCTCAATCGCCTTTTGCGCATCATAGTGCAGACCACCGTCGCTAAACGAGTCTGGCGTCACGTTCAAAACACCCATTATCTTCATTATCGAATCTCGCTTAGGCCGAACCTTTCGTGCAATAGCTTGACGGCACGCAGACTTTCCGACTCGGTGATAAGCACGCTCAGGCTGTAGTCGCTGTCGCTGGTCTGCAAGACTTGGATTTGGCTATCGGCCAGCACGCTCAGCACGCTCAGGAACAAACCCGGTTGCTGCATGTACTCATGGCCCACCAAAGATACCATGGTGCACCCCTCGGTGAGAGCGGCCGGAACCCGTCGGAGATCGCCCAGCGACTTGAGAAGCGCCGCCTGGGTGGACACCTCCCTCGAAGCCGCCCGCCCAATTTGAATGAGATAAACGCGTCGCGGCGCATCGTCCATCGGCAGCACAAGCCCGTCCAGGACATTCTCGACAATCGGATACTGCGACCGCGGCACCGCAAACCCAATACTGCTGGGGCTGAGGTCCAACATGAAGAGGTTCACGTTGTACTTGGCCATCGTTTCAAAAATCTGCGATTCCAAGAACACGCGGTCGGCGGCGGTGTCGGCCTGGCTCAGGTCGAACTGCAGGTAAACGAGCTTGCCGGTGTGCGTGACACCCGTAACGCGTCGGCCCGGGAAGTGGTCACGCGAGACAATCTCCGTCCCCTCGTCATCCGAAAAGGTGTTTTTCACCCAGAGCGGTATGCCCGAGTTCATCGCGATTTCCGCCGCCCGCGGGTGCACGACCTTCGCGCCAAGGTGAGCGATCTCAGCCACCTCGTCGTAGGTCACCTTGCGCAACGTTGGGGCGTGCTTCACCGCGTCTGGGTCAGCGGTCTTCACGCCGTCAACGTCGGTGAATATCTCGACAGCAAACGCGTCAAGACCGGCGCCGAGGGCCGAAGCCGTAGTGTCGCTTCCGCCGCGTCCGAGGGTCGTGAGCTCGCCGCCCGGAAAGTCGGGACCAGTGTCGAACGTCCCTTGGAAACCAGAAACGACCGGGATGAATCCTTCGTCTAGCGAGGCCAACAGCTTGCCAGGCTTAATCGCGACGATCCGCGCATTGCCGTAGACGCCGTCCGTGCGGATTCCGGCCTGGCCGCCCTGAAACGCCTGCGCGGGATGCCCGAGCGACTTGAGCGTGTGGGCAAAGATCACCGCCGAAAGCACCTCGCCGCACGAGATAAGCATGTCCACCTCGCGCGCTTCTGCGTGAACATTCGCATCGATGTCCCGCAAAAGCCCAAGGAGCGTGTCGGTGGCGTAGGGTGCGCCCCGCCGGCCGATTGCACTGACGACAACCACGGGCCGGAATCCCTGCTCCTTTGCCGAAATGACCCGCATCGCCGATTGGAGTCGGCCTTCTGGCGTGGCGACGCTGGTGCCACCAAACTTCATCACCTTAATGCGCACGGACGTCCTCCCCGCTTGCCGATTGACGAACGGCGGTGCTGTGCCGCAAGTGCTCGGCCAAAGGCTCGGCGGCTTCGGCCGAAACCACCATCAGCACGCGGTCGTGCATGTCGCCGATGTGGTCGATGATCGCCCCGCTGGAAATCGCTTCCTTCATGATCGATGCGATGAGGCCGTCCTCGTCCCGGATGTTTACGGCATGCACGAGAACAATGGACCGATCTGAGCGAAGGCTGAACTCCACTTGCTGGTCTTTCAGGGCCCGGTTCGCGTTCGCCGCGCTTTCCTGACTGACCAGGAACGACACTCCAGTGGGCGTGATCTTCAGGAAGTCGATGCTCACTTCGGCGTCTGCGACCGCCCGTAGCACGCCAATGCGCGCGGCCGTGAGGTCACCCGTCAGGTGCGTGACGTGAATTTGGGCGAAGCCAGGCCGCACCTCGACGTGGCTTACGCCCCGCTTCTTATCGAACTGGCGCTCCAGGCGCAACGGCGATGATGAAGGTTGCCCCGTCATTCTGCGGTTCCGGCCAGAATCGCTTCCGCACGGCTCCAAACCGCCGCGTCAAGGGTGACGCCGCTCGCCTTCACATTTTCGTCTACCTGATCCGGGCGGCTTGCGCCAATGATGACGCTGCTGATGCCGGGGTGGCGCAGGCACCAGGCAAGGCTGAACTGAGCGACCGAAAGGTCGTGCTCGGCGGCAAGAGCGGCCAGCTTCTGGACCCGCGTCAGGGTTTCGTCGTTCAACTGGCCCTTCATGAACTGGTTCGATGAATCATCGGACGCACGCGAGCCTTCCGGAAGCGGCGCGCCCGGCTTGTATTTTCCGGTGAGGATTCCCTGCGCAAGCGGCGAGAACACCACCTGGCCGATGCCGTTTGCCACCGAAACCGGGAGCACAGCTTTTTCGATGTATGGGTTCAACATGCTGTAGGAGGGCTGGTTGCTGGCGGGCGGGTTGGCGTTCAGCAGCTTGGCGGTGTCGGCCAAGTTCTGAATCTGCGCTGCGCTCCATTCCGAGACGCCCCAATACAGAACCTTTCCGGCGCGGATGAGATCGTCGATTGCCCGAACCGTCTCATCGATCGGCGTGCTGTCGTCGTACCGGTGGAACTGCATCAGGTCGATGTAGTCGGTCTGCAGGCGGACCAGGGAGTCGTTGACCGATTCCGTGATGTGCTTTCGGCTGAGGCCACGATCGTTCGGGCCATCGGAAAACGGAAAGAAGCACTTCGTGGCCAGAACGAGATCTGCCCGACGATAGCCCTTGATCGCGGCACCAAGGGCGAGCTCGGCGGCTCCCTTGTGATAAACATCGGCGGTATCGAAAAAGTTGATGCCGAGGTCATAGGCACGATGAACCACACTGGCCGTACTCGAGTCGTCCAGCGTGCGGCCATGGGTAAGCCAACCGCCCAGGGCGACCTCAGAGACCTTAAGACCAAAACGACCAAGTTTGCGATAGTTCACGGCGCGGTAGGTTACCGTGCAATCTCGAAGATGAGGCGGGTTCCCTTGCTCCATGTTAGGCGAAGTTGGCCTTTCGCAATCGAATCGGCAAGAAAAACTCGCCATCGACTTCCCTCATCGTTCATCAACTGACTTCGGACCTCCGGCGGAAAAGGGGCTGGAGTCGGGGCCAAACCAGCGGCTTGCGTCCATTGCTCGAATAACCCTGGGTTATCACGGCGGATTGGTCCCAGATCCATGTAGACGTGCGTGATCTTTAGCTTCTGCAGATTCGCGATAAGCTCGTCGCCGGTCGTCATCTTGTCGTAGCCGAGCTCGGTTGTGTGCCCCGGGTTGGCCCAAAAATACGGGATCTCGAGCAAATAGCCAAACACCTCGTCGTACAGCGCGACTTTGCTGCCGGCCGGAAGCTTGTTCAGCTCTTGCGCGGGGGTGAAAAACGGAATCCGGGCGGCGCGATACTCGTCGGGCGCGACTTGGCCGGTGAGGACCGGGATCCGGTCTTGTACCAGTTGCCCGCTCACCAGATAAAGCCCGTAGGCGGTCTGGAGCACGGCGACACCGGCGAGAATTCGCCCGATCGCTCCCTGCACGATGACACCCGCCCCGATGACGCACAACGGAACCGACAACGCGATGATGTACCGCGACTGCTGCGACAGGAAGAACCACATGGCCAGGCTTAGGCCGACCGCCGAGAGCGCGAACTTCTCCTCGGCCGTGAGCTTGCCGGACGATAACCTGAGAAGGCCGCCCAGGAGGCCAAAAATGCCCAGCGAGCCCCAAATGAAGCCAAGCCCGAGAATCGGCGCCGGGTTGATGTAGCGACCGCTTTGGTAGGCCAGCCCCAAAACCGCGTGCGGAAACCGACTGGGTTCGAGCGGGTTCGCCGTGAAGTTCGGCTGCTCGGGCGTGGGTAGTTCGCGGCCGGCACCGAAGGTCTGTTGCTCGTTGGAGTAGATGGCGGCGGCGAACGGACTCCAGTTCTTTCCGCCAAGGACCGAATAGAAGAATGGATAGACCGGGTTGCCGGTTTGTACGATGTTTCGGATGTACCACGGCGAGGCGATCGCGGCCGCAAGGATCGGGATGAGGATCAGTTCCTTCCGCCACGTTCGTTTCGCCACGGAAAAGCCGAGGATGCAGAGCCCGACGACCAGAATCGTTTGGATTCCCGTGTATTTGCTGCCGGCGGCAAAACCGAGGGTCCAGGCGGCGGCCAACGCGTACGGCTTGGCGTTCTCGGCGGTGCAAGCCCGGGCGGCGAGGAGGATGCCGAGGCCCGCGAACGTGCCGTTCGCGACATCGATGTAGGCCGTTCCCGCGAGCCACAGCACGACCGGCATGGTCGAGAAAGTTACGGCGGCCCACCATCCGGCGGCACGGCCATAGAAGTCGCCGGCGATGCCGAAGATGGCGAATGCACCGAACACGAACAGGCAGAACGAGAACGCCTTTGCGCCCGCCTCGCCGCCGAACTGCAAGCCCCAAATGAACAGGTTATCGATGGCGAATGGGAAATTTGAGTGGTGAATGAAGCTGATGAACTCGAACTGACCGGCTTGAATCCACAACTTCGGAACCGCGAGGTGGTAGGCCAACGAGTCCCAATCGATGCTGGTGCTCGGGGCAAGGACCCCGGTTAGCACGAACATGCCGCCGAGGACGAGGGCAATAATGGCGAGGAGCTCCGGCCCCGCCGGTTTAACAAGCGAAAGTTCCTTTCGGTCTTGCCAAAGGAAGGCGAACCCAAGCACCGTCGCGAGGATCGGTAACCCGACTCCCCAGCGTAACCCGTTCGGTAGTAGCCCAATTGGCAGAGTTGCGAAGCCGAGTAAGCCAAGCCCAAGCAAACCGGCAAGGCCGAACGAAAGACTGGGGTGCAGGCTGCGGAGCGAAGGGAACAGCCGCTGGGCGCAACCCGCGCATCCAAGCGAGCAAAGAATCGCCGCGAGCAGACCCAACATGGGTTTGAGTTTAGCGAATCAGGTTCAGTTGTTACCGCCGAATCCGGATCCGATCGCCTGGCCGCGCGTGCCAAACCCAAAGTTTCCGTCAAACGGCAGCGCCTTCAACCTCAGGAAAAACTGGATTTGCCGGCCCGCGCGAAAGCCGGTTTTGGTTTCGCTGATGTTGATGACGGCTTCGAAGCAGTGAAGGTCGTACGTAAAATTGTACTGCGCCGCGTCTAGCTGCTTAGTAAATCCGTTATAGCTGAGGACCGTGCTGAACCTAGTCTTGCCCCACTTCAGATTGTTAAGGTAAAGATCACCGTTCGACCACCGTCGCTGGTAGCCATCATACCGCGCGCCGAAAGTGACAAACGTGGCTCCGGGTAAATAGCTTAGATCCAAGCGGAAGCTACTCCATACCTGGCTAATCGTGTCGTATGTGGACAGCGCACGCAAATTGAGCCACCTTGCCGGCTTGAATTCTGACCTTAGGCCGACCTGCTGCCATCCAATATCGCTTGACTTAGAACGCAGAAAGTCGAACCCGGTTTGGGCGCCAAGTAGCAGATAACGTTGCGGGCGGTAGGAGATATCCGTGGTGACGTTGTGCGCCTTGCCATCGCGATCTTGTGCTACCGGAGTGTAGCCTTCGGGACGCTGATAGTAGTAGCGTAAATTGGCATTCGTTCCCGTTCCGAGGCGGTAAGTCGCGTTCAGGCCGCCGCCAACGGTGTACTGTGCCGTGCCATCAGAGTAGATGCCTTGTCGAAAACCGGCGTTCGTGTCGAGCCGCAGACGGCGCTCGCTGGCATCAGCTTTCGAATAGTTCCAGTCGAGGTACGTTCGGTTCACGCGTTCTTCGGTGAAGCTTCCGAACTCTCCGATGGAGAGGCTGGTTCTGAACGGGATGCTTCTTCCCTTGTCTGCGCCCAGCAGGCGAGTTGAATCAGTGGAGACAGTGAGCACAGGCGTCCGGTCGTTGCCGGTAAAGAAGTTAGGGTTGTCGCCAATCGGAATGTTTCGGGCGTACTCGACGCCCGCCGTCACTTTGCTTAGCTCCCGCGTGACTTGTAACCGAAGATCGGCTTCCTTGGCCGAGAAGTTCGAAGACCCCGGATATCGGTTCTCATTCTTTAAGAAGGAAAGATCAAACGTGGTTTGATACTCTCCGATCTTTCGGTTATCTGCAACCGAGTACGTCTCACTTAGCGACTCCGAACTCTGATACTTTGACGTGTTTCTCTGGTAAGAAACGTTCGTGGTTGAATCCGTTCCATTAAGCGTTAGCTGCGCTTGATTACTGAGCTGCTGGGTCCCCGCTGCTCCAAGGTAGTTGTCTTGCTGGAAGTCATTATTGATCGCAAACGAACCACCGGAGAAACTCTGCTGGTGCTGATTGCGGAACGATCGGGTGCTAGCTCGGCCCGAAATACCGTAAAGGGTAATCGCACCGCTCGAATACGCAGAACGATAGCCGTAGGTTCCTCCTAGGCCAACGCCAAGCTTCGACATGTAGTCTTGCCGCGTGTCGAGAGTGTTATCACCTGGGACTTCCACGGCAGCCCGGTTCTTAACGTAATAACCCTCCTCATCGTTCTGACCAAACTCAGGCAGGTAGTTGTAGCGGCGATTGTCTAGCGGAATAGAGAGATAAGGGATCGTGACTACCTTATATCCCAGCACGATGAGTTTCGCTTTCCGAAGAATGAGTCGCTTGCCAACTCTCACCGTTGCATCGTCGGATTCCATCTCAAAGTGTGGATGGTCGTAATCGCAAGTGGTGAGACTACCAAAATAGATCTTCGATTCGGCTTCATTACCGAACGCGACTTTTCCGGTAGCGTAGAGGTTATCTCGCAAGTTGCCGGAGGTTAGTTTCGGCGCGATCACGGTCCCCATGTCCTCGGCCCGGTAGGTGCGCTGGTTGTAGTCGACGGTGACGACTTCGCCCTTAAGTGTCGTATCTTTCCCGATTACCTGCACGTTTCCTTGCAAGCGAAAAATGCCGGTTCGGATGTCCCCGTTTGCCCGATCACAGACCGTTCGGTAACCGCGGTACAGGAACTCCACACCTCCGCTGAGATTCACCTTGTCGCCGTCGCGAACCATGTCACCGGACCGAATAAACTCGATTCGGCCGTCATCTAGGTTCGGATCTGGAAGCTCACCGACCTTTTTCGGCGTCGGAACCTGCTCCGAGCCGCGAATCGGGAAGTCGTTTTTCTGCTTTAGAAAAACTTGTATCGCCGGCCCAACCTGCCCGGTCTGAGCGGCTGCAATCCCCGGCATGCAGCACATGGCAAGAGCTAAGCATCCCCTCATTCCAGCTTTCTAAGCGCCAGCAGGCCGAGGGTCCCAAAGACAAGGTTAGGTAGCCACGCGCACGCGACGCTCGACATCTGGGGATACTTCGAGAGAATCTCCGTCGATACCACGTGGGCGTTAAAGTACAGGAGCACCGTGACTAGGCTGACGAGTACGCCAACAAACCCGCCCGAACGCGCAAAGAAAATCGCGAACACGGGCGAGACGATCGCGAAGATGAGGCAAGACACCGGAATGCTAAATCGAGTTTGATATTCAATCTCTTCCCGCTTAACTGCGATGCCAATCTGCTTACCGGTCTTGATACGCTGCAGGAGCTCAGCACTACTGATCTCTGAAATCTGCCCATCGCCGAGAAAGCTCTCTACCACGATCTTCTCGTTGATCAGAAACCGGTCAAAGGGTCGAAAGGACGTCACCTCGTCCTTTTTGAACTCATACATGTTGGCGTTGAACAAGTACCAAACCCCGCGATCGTAGGTCGCCTTTCCGGCCGTAGTTACCCGCGTTACCCCTTCTTCGGGATGTTCGAAAAGGGCGATATCCTTAATCGATAGCTTGTCCTTGCCTTCCCGATAGGCATATCCAATAGAGGCTGTGTATTTTCCCAGCTCAATGAGCGCGTTACTCTTGATTGAACTGGCGTTGATGCCGATCGCTCCAACCTGCCGCAAAACATCGTTGGCGCGCTGAGTGGAAATCGGGACCAGCTTTTCCACCACGTAGTAATTCGCCCCGGAGACCACAAGCCCGAAGACGGCGACGGGCAAAACGATTCGAAGAATTCCCACCCCGGCGGCGCGCATCGCGGTCAGTTCGCTCTCGCGCGCCAACCTGGTCAGGGCAAGTGCGGTGCCCACTGAGGTCCCAACCGGGAGCGTCATCTTCAGAAACTCGGGTGTTCGGAGGAAAACATACTGCAGAACCGCCGAAAACTCGATGTTCTCTAGGTTGTACTCCTTGGCGAGAAACATGTAAGTATTGATCTGAAACATCAACACAACGATGAATGTCCCCATGAAGAACGGGATCAGAAGTTCGCGAACAATGTAGCGGTCCATCCGCGTCACGCGGGTTCACCGGATGGCTCTTTTCGGAAGGCTATGTAGACCGTCCCGCCCGCGATGGCCACGGCCACCAGGCTTACGGCGACGGCCACCAGCGGCGGGACGGCCGTCGCCAACGGAATCACCAACAGAACCGCAACCGCGCAAGTCCACGCGGCCAAGATCTTTTTGCCCTGCCCGCGGCCGATGAACTTACCTCGGGCACGCTCCAAAAGGAACGGGGAGCCACACTTCTCGCAGTGGATTCGGCCCGGAGAATTCGGCTCCCCGCAATCCAGACAGCGAATCGGCGCAAACATTCTTGGGTCGGTTACCACGTATTGCCACTGCCGAAAGGTGCGATGCTCATCGATGAACAGCCGCTCAGGAAGCTCCTTCAGCGCGCTCTCTGCAATCTTGAACGCGTGGCCCGCGTAGCCGAGATCATAGAGTTGCCGTGCCACCCGGAACCGACCCACCGGGTCGCGCGGCCGAAACGTGAGCGCCTGGTAGGCCCGCTCTAGCTGCTCCACTTCCAGCGACTTCAGGTCCCGCGCGTTCATGGCGGCCCTCAGGAACGGATAGAGCACGATGGTAGAGATGGCGATCACCAGGGCAATCGGCGAGAAAATGGGAGCCGGAGGCTTAAACGCAACATAGCCCAGGGCGGCCGCCACGCCGATGCCCAGCAAACCGGAAATGGCATCTAATTCCCCGGCAATCATCCAATGGATGACCGAGATGACCATTACGGCGATGGGCATCCAGATGACGCAGCCCGCGAGTGGGAGAACTTCGGTCATCGCGGGGTCCTATGTCTTTCGGAAAGAGAACTTGGGTTCAGTGCCTTCGAGTAAACGGGAAAGGTTCTTTCGGTGCAGAATAATGACTGCGATAGCAACTAAACCAAATAACGGCAAGACCTGACGAGAAGTTGCCGGATATAGAAATCCGAACAGCAAGGCTGAACTGACGCCAATGATACTGGCGATGGCCATGTACTGCACCGTGAGCAAGATAACAGCAAATAGCGCAAAGCCGGAAAGGGCAACGAGCGGCGCCGCGCCCAGGCCCGCGCCCATGGCGGTGGAAACTCCCTTACCACCCTTGAACTTGAGGAACGGACTGAATGCGTGGCCGACAACGGCGGTCATTCCGGCAAGAAACCAGATCGCCTGCGGGTCAATTCCGTTCACTGGCTCGATAAAAACGAACCGGGCGATGAGAGCTGGAATCAGCCCCTTGGTCATGTCCATAAAGAACACCGCGGTGGCCCACCCCGTGCCAAGAGCGCGCTTAACGTTGGTGGCGCCGATGTTGCCGCTGCCGACCTTCAGGAGATCGATTCCCTTCGCCTTGGCAACTAAAAAGCCGAAAGGAACCCCGCCCAAAAAGTAGGCGAAGACGAGCAAACCAAGCAAAGGGGTCATCGTGATAAACGCTCCATGGTCTGCAGATAAAGGGCCCGGACTTCTGTGGTGATCTTTTGGTGGCGAACGAGCAACCCGTCTCCTCCGTCAAGCATCATCAGTTCGGCCAGCCCCTTCAGTTTACTGGGATTTTCGGGAAGTAGGTCATCAGAATTTCCTTGAAGTTGAACCCACGTTCGAAGCTCCTGCAAGAAGGTGTGCGCATCGCGCAAAACCTCGGCTTCCAACACGTTCAGAAGCCCACTTCGGGCCAACGTGTCGATCCGGGTGGAGATTCTGAGGTCCGTTGCGGACGGCCTCAGCCGGGGCTCCTTGAGCTCTTGAACATGGATCAGCCATTCGATATCGCTAAGTCCCCCGAATCCAAGTTTTAAATTTCGCCGACGATCTACTTCGGAAACACGCTCGTTTTCGATGCGTTGCTTCATTTTTGCCAGCTCGATCACTTCCTGGGCGGTTAGGGGAGCCACGTAGCAGATATCTCTCGCGGCAGAGACGGCCTCGCTTCCGCCAAAAATGCTGCGAGCTTGCCCCAAGGCAAATCGCTCCCAGACTTCCATATCGGTTCGGGAGTATTGATAAAGCCCCTCGATGGACCGCACGAGCGGCCCTTTTCCGCCATCGGGACGAAGTCGGAAATCGGCATGCAACGGCGCATTAAACTTGCGCAATTCCCTCAGAATCCGGCTGAATTCTTCGGCCCGGGACTCGATAGCCGCCCCGCCATCTAGGGAAACGAGGCAAAGATCGGCGTCGCTTGCCGGGCTGATATCTTGCAGCGCAAAGGAGCCTAGGGCCAAAATGGCGGCATCATATCCCGCCAGGCCAGCACAAGCCCGAATGGCATCTTCAAGGTGCTCGGTCAACCGTTCTCGTAGCGGAAAATCACCGGCGAGCACCCATCGGGCGAGCGTCCGGGCCCGGGCGGAAATGTAGCGGGACGCGAGCTGGCTGACATTTCCTTGGAAGGAGAGCTGCACCTCCTCCTCGATTTCGCCACTGATCAAGTCTTCGGTTAAGGTCAAGTTTCCGCGAAAAGCTTCTACTAATGCGGGGGCTCGCTGGATGAGCAGCTGCAGCCGATCTAGGCTGCCATCGTTCTGTTGCAGCGAGTGGTAGAAGTCCTCGCTGTGCGGCAGCGCGTCGAGCCAGCTTTCGGCGAGGGTGCTCCTCTCGCCGAGCGCGTTTAGCACCCATCGCCGAGGCGTCTCGGCCTGGTTCAGCTCGCTGAGGTCTTCGCGGTAGCGCGTCCGGACCTTGGCCCGGATGTCGTCGGTGGCGGCTTCCAAAGCGACATCGTCGGCAAACCCCATCAACCATGCGATCGAGTGGCGGGCAGCAGCTCCCGACGGAAGTTGGTGGCTCTGTTGGTCATCCAGCAGCTGGATTCTGTGCTCCAGCTTACGAAGATATTGGTAGCTTTCGGCAAACAAACTTTCATCTTTCGGTGAGATGATCCCGTCTTGGCGCAAAGCGGTGAGGCACTCGAGTGTTGGACGGCCCCGCAGAGCCGGCCGCGCCTTGCCATGGACGAGCGAGAGGATCTGGACAAAGAACTCGATGTCTCGGATGCCACCGGCGCCCCGCTTGATGTCATGCGGCACCGAGTGCGCTTCAATCCGATCTCGAACCTGGGCCAGGGAATCCAAGAACACGTCGCTGCGCGTTCTTTCGAAGCAAATTTCGTCGCGGAGGACATCCCAAGCTGCCTGCGCTTCTTGTGGGCCGGCAACAACCCGGCTGCGAACCATGGCCAAAACCTCCCAGGGCTCGGCATACAGTCTGTAGTAAGCCCCGTAGGAAGCTAGCGTCCTGATGATGTCACCCGTCGAGCCGTACGGACGGAGCCGGAGGTCCACGCGGTAAAGGCATCCGCGGCCCATGCGGTCCGAAAGAGCCCGCGATACCTCCTGGCAATACCGAATGTAACCCTTCTCCATCTCGGCCGGGATTGAGTCCAAGACGAAGAAGGCGAGATCGACGTCGGACGAATAGTTAATCTCTTCCCCGCCCAACTTACCAAATCCGACCGTCGCAACCGGGTTTGCCGTCCCTTTGCCATGCAGGTGCTCCCAAACCGTCCGGGACGTCAGCTCAATGATAACTTCGGCGAGAACGGACAGCTCGTGCCAGATCACAGGTTGCGGAATCTCCCCACTCAAGTCACGTTGGACGATGCGAAGATTCCAAGATTGGCGCAAAAACCTTAACCGATCCAGCGCGTGACGGTAGGAGATGGCGGTGGCAAGCAACGACTCGCCCTCGCGCTGAAGCGTGGCGGCGACCGGCCCGCTGGAGATTGCCTCGCGGGAGAGAATTACGCCGGCTAGCTCAGGGTTTTGAACAATGCAATCCGTCAAACTTGCACTAATCGAGAACACCATCATCAGATCGCGTCCGCCGATCGGATACAGCTGGAGGTCGTCAAAGAACATGGACACGCGGGTGGTGGCGACGAGCCACCTTTCGAGCCCGCTCATCGCGGCGGCGGGATCGGGCAAGGCGGCAACCGCCGGCGCAAACCAGTCGGCTGGCACTAAGTTCAAGTCGGCGCAACGCTGGTTGATGGCTTCCTGAGTCATGAGAGTTCCTTCCGAGCGCACCGGTCCCGAACCGGACACGCGGCGCAACTTGGCTTTCTGGCGTGGCAAAGGGTGCGGCCGTGCTGAATGAGCGTTGTGTGGAAACGGAATGCCTCGCCCACGCGAACCTTCCGGGCCAGCGTGTCGTGCGCCTTCGCCTCGTTTTCCTTGTCGCCAAGAATTCCGAGCCGCTTTGCCACGCGAAACACGTGCGTATCGACCGGAATTGTGTGCCGGCCCATCGCGAAGCAAAGCACAATACTCGCCGTCTTTGGGCCGACTCCCGGCAGTTTGAGGAGCCACTCCGTAGCTTTTGGCGTCGACAGATTGCGCAAAAAGTCTAAGTTATATGCCCCATGCTCTTCACAAATCACCCGCAAGCTCGTTTGGATGCTGCGGGCTTTTTGGTTCGGCAATCCTGCAGCGCGGATCAGGCTTACGACCTCCGATTCTGGCGCAACGGCGAGTTCAGCCCAGTCTGGAAAAGCTTCGCGCAATCGTGTGAAGGCCGGGAACGACCGGGCATCGCTAGAATGCTGACTTAGGATGCAGCTGATCAATTCCTCCATCGGATCAAATCGAGGAATGTGTCGGTTTTCGCCATGAATCTTTTCCAAATCCACCAAAAGTTGGTGGACCTTCTCTCGCGACCAGTACGCCATCTCTAAGGGGTTTCGGCCAACCTCCGTTCCACTTCGTCGCACAAAATATGGCCCAATAACATGTGCATCTCCTGGGCTCGGGCGGTGATCGAGGTCCCAACCGGAAGGTGCAGCTCGCAGATTTCCGCAAGTTTTCCTCCGCCCTCCGCCGTGAACCCAGCCGTCACCACGTTGAGGTCGCGCGCGCGCTCCACCGCCCGCAGAATGCTCGGGCTGTTTCCACTGGTGCTGAAAGCCAGGAGGACCGAACCAGGCCGCGCGAAAGCTTCCACTTGCCTGGCAAAGACTTGCTCATATCCGTAGTCGTTCGAGATCGCCGTCACGGCGGCAGGGCTCGTCGAAAGCGATAGCGCCGCAAACGGCTTCCGTTCCCGGGTGAAGCGACCAACGAACTCGCCGGCCAAGTGGTCGGCGTCCGTTGCAGAACCGCCGTTCCCACAAAACAGGATAGGAGCCCCCGAACGTACGCCCGACTCGACGAGATTGGCGAGTTCGTCGAGCTTGGGCAGAAGCGCCTCGACGGCATCAAGGGCTCGACGATGCCCGCGAATCGCGGCGAAGAATGCTTCCATGGTTGATAGAGTCTAGTCGCTGGTACCCTGTTTGCGGGGTTTTTGAGTGAAAGGCGTTCTATTCCAATCGATCAAGCGGCATACCGATGCGCGCGGCTGGCTCGTTGAGCTGTTCCGCGACGACACTCTGCCCGAAGGTTTCCGGCCCGCGATGTCTTACCTGAGCGTCACGAAACCCGGCGTCGCAAGGGGGCCACACGAGCACGTGGACCAAACCGACGGCTTTCTGTTTTTTGATGGTTCTTACGAGCTCCACCTTTGGGAGAACCGCGAGGGCGAGCCCGAGGCCGCCGAGATCCACCAAGTTGGGCGCGATAACCCGGTGTTCGTCACGGTTCCTCCGGGGGTCGTCCACGCCTACCGTAACGTCGGCGCCGAAGACGCCCTCGTCATCAATCTGCCCAACCGCCTCTATGGCGGTTGGAATCGGGCCGAACCGGTTGATGAAATTCGACACGAGAACGACGAAACATCGAGGTTTAAGCTTTGAACCTACTCGTAACCGGTGCCGCAGGTTTTATTGGCTCCCACTTTGTTCGTCTGGTCCAGCGAGTGCGACCGACGTGGAACGTCTTCATCGTTGACGCTTTGACTTATTCGGGAAATGAGTCGACGATGGTCGATCTGCTTTCAGCCGGGGCTCGCTTCTTCCATGCCCGAATTGAGGACCGCGCGGCGATTGCGAAGATCATCGAAGAGAATGCCGTCACGCATATCGTCAACTTTGCCGCCGAATCTCACAACGATCGGTCGTTGCAAGGTTCCTCCTTTCTCACCTCCAATGCCTTTGGAGTGGAAGTCTTGGCTCACCTCACCAAAGAGTACAAACTAGAACGACTACTTCAAGTTTCTACCGACGAAGTCTACGGAAGTATTGCGGAAGGTCAGTTCTACGAAACCACACCCATCGCTCCGAATACGCCGTATAGTGCTAGCAAAGCCGCCGGAGAAATGGTTTGCCGAGCGCACTGGAAGGCGTTCCAAACACCGATCGTCGTGACTCGCGGGGGCAACACCTACGGCCCTTACCAGTACCCAGAGAAGTTGATTCCCTTCTTCACAGTTCGGCTATTGCTTGACAAGAAGGTCCCGCTTTACGGAGATGGCTCTCAGATTCGGGAGTGGATCCACGTTGAGGATCATGCGGCAGGAATTCTTGCCGCCTTGGAGCACGGAATACTTGGTGAAGCATATAACGTTGGCGATGATAACGAACGGGAGAATCGGGAAACCGTGCAGCTTTTGCTTGCGGCGACGGGGCAAGGTAACGCGTTAGTCAAATCAATTGAAGACCCACGTAAAGGTGCTCATGACGCTCGCTACAGCATGAACACCGCAAAACTACGATCGCTTGGCTGGGAGCCTAAAGTTCCTTTCGACCGAGGCTTAACCGAGACGGTTGAGTGGTACAAGGCGAACACATCGTGGTGGAGTGAATTGCTTAATAACGCATCCTATCAGGATTTCATCCGACAATTCTACGGAAAGTCTCTAGGCGCTGATCTATAAAAGAAGCGAAGTTCTCTTCCTCAAAGAGCACGCCGGTTACTCCGGCGACTTCTCCAGCCTGAATATCGGTCGCTTTGTCGCCGATAAGCAAGGAGCGATTAAGGTCGAGACGATGCCTACGAGCAGCGGCAAAGAGCATTCCTGCCGCCGGTTTTCGAAACGATAAGTCGGCGCGGTAGACCGATAACTTGGCATCTTCGTAGTCCGGTGCGTAGAAAACGTCCAGGATTGAAATCGACTCTTCGGCCAGCGCCTTTAGATAAAACTCATTGAACTGCAAAAATGCGGTTTCCGAATACCTGCCTCGGCCGATACCGCTTTGGTTCGTAACGATGATTAACGGGCAGCCTAGTCGCATAAGTGCGCTAAGACCGGCGACTACCCCGGGAATCCAAATGAGATCTTCCGGACGATGCAGATAGCCGATATCGCGGTTAATCACGCCATCTCGGTCGAGAAAGATAGCAGGCTTTATTTTATTTTCGGGTAGGGTCGGCAAAGCGGGTCACCGAGAACGACATCTTTCCAGCGAGCGATCGGGCTGGCCATATAGAAGCTCTCGGCGAGATTGTAGCCTTTCGTGTAGCGATCAAACAAGATGTCCGGGCGCGCCATCGCAAACACGTAAGGTTCGGAGACGTATCCCTTTACTCCGGTGACACCTTGTGACACTAGGTCCGCCACCAAACTTTGGCCCCCGGTAGTAGGCAGCAGAGTTCTTGCGCTCGTAGAAACGAACGTCTCGGCGATGGCTCCTGGCTTAAAGCGAAGCGAATGGTACTTCTCGGCTCGGAACGCACTATCGTTGCTACCCCAGCTTACATAGCCCATAAGCGGCTTTGTATCCCCGTAGAATTCTGCCGAATCTTCGTAAACCGTCTGGAACTTCCGGACGTTTAGTGCCGCCGCCGCCGGTGCAAACGTCCCCTGCAGTTGGCCATAAGTTGAGTCCCGTCGATTCATTGCGGCATCAAGAATGAACGGGCCGAGATCGGCCTTCTGGGTTAGGCCGCGGTCCACGAGTCCTCGGGCATCCGCCACGGTGTATCCGTCCAACCGGGTGACCAAGTACATGTTGAATTTGGCGTTGCTAAACGATTCCTCTTTCCCGAAGTACGGACTCATTGAAGCCCGAATCGAAGCACTATCCAACTTCTTTATCTCGGAGATCCCTAGACCCATCGTTGCAAGGAACGCATCTACGGAATACTGCTGACCTTCGATCTTGATCGGTACGCCTTTTGTGGTTACGATGTAGTCAATCGCGCGGCCGGTTTCCATGATGCGATCTCGAACCGGGCTCTCAATCGCCGACTTATACTCGGACATCGTGACCATCTCAGATGGGCTACACGATATCTTAATGACGTTTACGGCGGGTAGTCCACGTTTTTCCGCGTAGTACTTCCCGATTTCTTTGCTCGCCTCGCTTTTATCGTTGATAAGCACGACGACCTTAGCACCTTCCAGGCTCTTCAGAGAGTAAGCCGGCGCTGCAGGCTCAGAGTCGCAGCCGAGGAGCCCAAGCATCAAAATGCTAACGGATATCATAGTAACTTTTGAACCACCGCACAAACTCTTTCACCCCGTTCTCAATTGATGTGGAAGGCCGATAGCCCGTTGCTCTGCCCAAGTCTTCTACGTCAGCATAGGTTGCCAAAACGTCCCCTGGCTGCATCGGAAGCATGATCTTTTGCGCTTCCATCCCTAACTCTTTCTCCATCAGCTCAATGAAGTAGAGGAGCTCCACAGGTTCGTGGTTCCCAATGTTATAAATACGATAGGGAGCATTGGAGGTTGCGGATTTTGGCGCCTCAGAGTTCCAATCTGGATCGGGAGTTGCGGGAAGCAACATCGTTCGGACCACGCCTTCGGCGACATCTTCCACGAACGTAAAATCTCGGCGCATTTTGCCTTCGTTAAACACCTTGATCGGTTCGCGTTTCACGATGGCGTTAGCAAACAACATGGGAGCCATATCTGGCCTTCCCCAAGGTCCGTAAACGGTAAAAAACCGCAAGCCGGTGGTGGGAATCTGGAATAGGTGACTGTACGAATGCGCAAACGCTTCGTTTGATTTCTTCGTGGCCGCGTACAAGCTCACCGGATGGTCGGCGGGTTCAGACGCGGTGAATGGCATCTTCGTATTCGCACCGTAAACCGAGCTAGAGGAAGCGTATACCAAGTGCTTAACCGGCATTGCACGGCAACACTCCAGGATATTGAGGAAGCCTTGAACGTTCGAAACGACGTAGCTATGGGGATTCTCTAAAGAGTAGCGGACCCCAGCTTGCGCTCCTAGGTGAACTACATATTCGAATTGACCTGCTTCGAAACAGCCTCGCACAAATTCCAAGGAAGCGAAATCGCCTTCAACGAAAGCGAAGAGCGGCTCGGACTCTAGCTGCGCCACTCGGTCTCGCTTAAGTTGGACAGAGTAGTAGTCGTTCAGATTGTCGATGCCCGTGACGGTATGCCCCTTGGCCAAGAGGTTTTGGCAAGTATGCATTCCGACAAAGCCGGCCGCTCCGGTGACGAGAACGTTCGACATGGTCCGTTAGATTCGCTTCCTGAAGTATTCGATCGAGGCGCGAAGGCCATCTTCCAGGTTGGTGCTCGGATGCCAATCCAGGATCGTGTTGGCACGCGTAATGTCCGGGTGCCGCTGCTTCGGATCATCAACCGCGGCGGCAACATGAACGATCTGGCTTGTGGAACCGACGAGGGTGATCACCAGCTGGGCGAATTCGAGGATCGTGCGCTCTTCGTGCGTTCCAAGGTTGACCGGCTCTTTGTAGTCGCTCATTGCTAGGCGATAGACGCCGTCCACGATGTCGCTGTAGAAGCCGAACGAACGCGTTTGCTGGCCCTCGCCATATACAGTAAGCGGTTCCCCTAGCAATGCTTGTCGAATAAAGTTAGGGACCACGCGGCCGTCATCCAGGCGCATCCTCGGACCGTAGGTGTTAAAGAACCGCACGATTCTCGTGTCGAGACCATAGTGGTCACGGTAGGTCACGGTGACCGCTTCGGCATACCGCTTCGCTTCGTCGTAACAGCTTCGCGGGCCGACGCTGTTGACGTTGCCCCAATAGGTTTCCGGCTGCGGATGGATTAGCGGATCGCCGTATACCTCGCTGGTGCTGGCCAAAAAGTAGCGTGCGTTCTTCTTCTGGGCTAACTCAATAGAGTTATGGGTTGCGTAAGAACCCGCGCGCAGAACGTCGAGCGGGATCCGCCGAAAATCGTCCGGACTCGCCGGGCTGGCGAAGTGGAAGATGAGGTCGATGGAGCCGTCGATGTCAAACCGTCGAGCGGCATCCAGTTGAAGAAAAGTAAAGCGAGGATTGCCCTCTAGGTGGGCAATGTTCTCGGGCGAGCCGGTGATGAAGTTATCAAGGGCAATTACCTCGTGATCTTTCTCCAAAAGTAGGTCGACAAGGTGCGAACCCAAGAAACCTGCTCCGCCGGTGACCAAAACGCGCATGCATTTAGGTTAGCCGATTTACCATCAGAATGAACCGCTACTCTGTGTGCCAAAATGAGTGACACGCATAAAGTGCGTCGGGTTAGGACCGAAAAATGAAGATTGCAGTCATTGGCACGGGCTACGTTGGCCTCGTTACGGGCGTCGTTTTGGCAGAGCTAGGGAACGACGTGATCTGCGTCGACAAGGATCCGGTGAAGGTCGAAAAACTTCGCAAAGGAATCCCCCCGATTTACGAACCGGGTATCGAGGAGATGCTGCGCAAAGCCCTTAACGAAGGGTTTATGACGATTTCGACCTCGATCGCCGAGTCCGTTGCCGCCAGCGAAGTCGTTTTCATCGCCGTCGGCACTCCGCCGTCCGAAGACGGAACGCCGGACCTCACGGCAGTTCGCATCGTCGCTACCGAAATCGGCAAGGCGATTAACAAGCCAACCGTTGTTGTCAACAAGTCCACCGTGCCGGTCGGCTCCGGAACGATGGTCGAAGAAATCATCGCCGCCCAGGGCGTTCCAGCGGAACTGTTCGACGTGGTGAGCAACCCAGAGTTCCTCCGCGAAGGTTCGGCCATCCACGATACGCTGCACCCAGACCGAATCGTCATCGGCGCCAAGCGGCGCGACGCCGCCATGAAGCTGGTCGAGCTCTACGCAAACTTGGAGAGCCCGATGATCATCACCGACCTTAACTCGGCCGAGCTCATCAAGTACGCAAGCAACTCATTCCTGGCTCTCAAGATTTCGTTTATCAACGCCATCTCGCGCATTTGCGAAGTTTCGAACGCAAACGTCTCCGACGTCGCAAAAGGCATGGGCACCGACAAGCGAATCGGGCCCCAGTTCCTCCAGGCCGGTCTCGGCTGGGGCGGCTCCTGCTTCCCCAAAGACGTGCTGGGCATGCACAGCACGGCGAAGCGATACGACTATGACTTCGCGCTGCTGCAAGAGGTCATCAACATTAACGATGACCAGACGCTGCACTTCGTGCGCCGAATCGAAAAGCGACTCGGCGGTCTCGAGGGCAAGCGGATCGGCATCATGGGTCTCGCCTTCAAGCCAAACACGGACGACATCCGCGATGCGAAGTCGCTCATCATCGTGGACGCGATCTTGAAAGCCGGCGGAAAGATCAACGCCTACGACCCGATCGCAACCGAGAACTTCCGCGAGCTCTATCCGGACCTCGACTATAAGAAGTCGGTTTACGAAGTGCCGGTAGATGCCGACGCCCTCGTGGTCGTTACGGAGTGGAACGAGTTCAAGCAGCTCGACCTCGCCCGGATCGCAGAATCGATGAAGCAGAAGGTGCTCTTCGATGGCCGCCGGGTCTACAAGAAGGAAGCAGCCGAGCGAGCCGGACTCGAGTACTTCACGATCGGAAGCAATTAAGCCGATGGCACGCTAGCGGTTCCGCCGCTAGCGTGCGTACATTCCGCCAAAAACCAACCTCGCCGCCGCCACCATGTCGGGGTACGGGTAGTCGGCAATGCTGACGAAGCCATTGTTGCCGTTCTCGCCCTTCCAGGTTCGGCCACTCACGGGGTCGTCGGTGTAGGCATAGTAGTGGCAGCCCACGAGGTTTGGATTCGCCAGCACGCTCTGAACGTAGCCGGTGAACTTGGCCGCGCGGTCGACCTGATTCACGGCCAAGTTGATCGCGCCAAAGTTTCCGCTGTCGCGTGCCCCGAAGCTAAATTCAGAGATCATTGACGGTTTTGAAAGCCGACCAAGGAACTCCCAGGCCGGTCCCTTCACGTCGTCAGCGTAAACGTTGAAGCTGACAACGTCGACGTACTTGGCTGAGATCTCGGCCAGCTCGGGCCGCAAATACTGGAACCGACAGCCGAGGTACAGGTGGTTTGCGTCTAACTTTCGAAGTTCACCGCGAACGGTGGAAAAGTATCGCTCCACCATCTCGTTACGGAAACCCAACAGATCCTGTCGGGCCTCGCCATTAATCGGGGACAGGCTAACCGAAGCACTGCCGAAAGCACTCCAAGAGGTCAGCGAGACCCCCCAGGCGGTATTCAGAGACTCGATCGTGGGATACCGAGCCTGCAAGTAGGTCACGAACCGCGTTTTGGCCGGGCTTGTCGCCGCCGACTGGCGAAGGACCGAGAGCGGGAGGGCAAGGTCACCATCCTTGGTCGGGCTCTCGAACGGCAACTCGTTATCCACAAAGTAGCCGAGGAGGTACGGGTCCGTACCGAGAATATTCTCGCTCATGCTCCGGCGAATCTCCGTGGCGTAGGTCGAGTCGAAAACGTCGGGGAAGGTTGCTCCGTGCCCCAAAATTGGGATCGTTCGGTAGCTTCCTCGGGTCGAAAGCTTCATCACGTACGGCATCCGGTTGTTCTTCACAAAGCCGTAATCGGACCAGTTGCCGATCGTGTTAAATCCCCAGCTTTCCAGCCGCCTCAGGCCTTGGGCCCGCCATGCTTCGCCGGTGCTCGTTCCATACTTGCGCGACGCGTTCATCCGGTGGAAGTTCAGCGTCGTTTGCGGTGTTCCGTTTGCTGTCGTCGTGCCGTAGAACTCTGCTTCTGGATCGGTGGTGGCCGGCAACCAGGTGTACATTGCCTCTCTGCCCTGCGTAATCGTTGCTCGATCCGAGAGATCGACCGCGTTTATTCCGGCAGAAAAGAACTGGGCACCGTCCGGATCAACAAAGGTCCATTTGCTCCCAATCTTCTCGGTTCGAAAGAACCCGGTTGCCGCCAGCTTCGGTCCGGAACGCCACCCACCAAATCGATTCCGGTCCGGAAGGCTCGGGCGAGCGGCGAGGTCCAGGTTCTCCTGGCGAAGCTGGGTGTGGAGACTGTTGACGCTCGAAACCCGGTGGGCATAGCTCAGCTTGGCGTTCTGCCCAAAGCCGTCGATGGTGCCCCGCAGGATCTCGGCAAAGGAGAACGGCCTCGTCGTGAAGACATTATCGAGCACAAAGGTGCGCGAGGTTGCCGGCTGGCGAGTAAAAATTTGAATCTTCTTCACCCGAGCTGGATCGAACGCGGTGGAGCCGGCAAGGTAGACGTTCTCGTAGTTGCGCACTGGCTGGGGCAAAAACATGAGGCCAAACGTCGCCGGCGTGCTTCGGTCCGAGAGCAGGAGCGCACAGCGGGTGATCATGTTCGGCTTGAGTTCCATCACGCCCTCGATGCTACGGTTCAACGAGTCGTAAAGCTTTAGACCAACCGTGTACGGAGTCGAGCTCGAGTTGCGAAGGTCCATCGCCAAGCTTCCGGCCGCGCTCATGTTCCAAACCGTCGGGGCAACTACGTTAACGCAGGGGTAGCCGGTCGGATTCGGCTGCATGTTCACTTCGACCGCGCGAGTACCGTGCGTCATTCGGCTGAAGTCGGCGCGGGCGGTCGAGAGCCAAGTTTCGAGTGCCGGCGCTGCGATGTCGGAGTCACGGTCGAACGAAGTGATGCGCGTAACTTGCGCTGCTGCCGGCATCGCCAACGTCAAAATTCCGGCAATAACAAGCGATCGTAGTGATTCCCGTACGCGTGACATCGAAGCTCCCCGGTCGATGCCTGCATGTGTATGACACACAAAAGCGGTACACCGACGGTGAAGTTATTGGCGTCGGGGGAGACAATCTCTAGGTCGCGCGAAGGGAGCGGGGCTTTATTAAATAAAACCCCGTAAAAATGCGGTAGGCCGCTCGCAGCTCCGGCTGTTAGTAGTAACCGTTGCTTGACTTAGCGGCGGCGTCGAGATACTCGCCGATGAACTTATTGAGGCTGGCCTCAGTAGCACCCGAGTGCAGAGAGATGAATCGGTAGAACGTGCCCTCTTGCGTTCGTCCGCTCGAGAGCTCTCCCCGGAAAAGGTCCATGAGGATGCTGAACGATCCGCTGATCATTCCGCCCGGGCCCTTGTAGCAGTAGGCGGCGACGCGCGGCTGGCCATTGTAGGACGTCTTAAGGAACGTCACCGGAATCGTGCCTCGGCTCTTCGTTTCAACCTTTGAAACGCTCTGGTTTTCCAGTTCGGAACCTTGGGATTGGAAGCAAATGCTGGGATCGTGGAAGGAGTCGCCGTTATCCGAGCTCACGACGACAACGTCATATTGCTCGCCGCTCTTGGAATAGACCCGCGACACGATGCCAAACGGCTTCAGCGTTTCGTAGGTGGTCTTCTCCATCTTGTAAGACTGCATGGGGTTCTGCGCGCTCGCCACAAACTCGAAGTCGCCAACCCGCACCGGCAGCTGCGACTCCATCCAAGCTTCCGTCCGCTTCGTTGCGCTTGGGCGGGGAACAAAGTTTGCGGCGACGCCGGTGGCCACGAGGGCACCGATGAGAAGAATGGCTTGCGGTTTGATCATTATTTCCACCCGAGGACTTGGAAGATTTTTCGAAGAGCGATGAAGCAAACGACGAGGGCGATGTAGCCGCTGTAGTCGTGGAAAGAATGGCCGGCATCGGAACCGTAGGTGTTGCCCACGACACCAATCAGCATGATTCGCAGGCCGTTAATGACGATGGCGAACGGCACGATGAACGCCAGCAGCGTGAGATTCACATACCATTTCAGGCGGGCAATGAGGATGAAAAAGACGACCAGCGCGACGAGCGACAGGATGAGCCGAAGGCCGCTGCATGGCGCACCGACGTTCATGATGAAGTTGTCCAGCAAGATGGTCGTGGCATCTTGCTTGTACATATTGAAGCCCAGGAGGCGCAGCATCGCGAAGGCGACGTCGGCCGAAACCGACTGGAGCGGCTGAGTAAACCGGTCAATGAGAAGCTGCCACACCGGCAGCCCGAACAGCAGATAGAGAACCGCCGGCGCAACCTTCGATGCAATCTTCCAACCGGCCAGCATCCAAACCGAGAAGCCAATGGTGGCGACCAACAGGACCGAAAGCGTCAGGGCCATGTTCGTTCGCGAAGCAATCCACGTTATGTAGAGCGATGGGACAAGGAACAGAACCGGAACCCAAGTCGGTTGCGACTTGATCTCCTTAAGCTTTTCCCACTGGGTTAGGGCAATGTAGCCCGCGAGGAACGGAACCACGACGCCATGCGAATAGTACGAATCGGGCTGGAACCAGATGCCCGGCAAAATCTGCAGCAAGCTAAAGAACAGAAACAGGATGGCGACGGCCGTTCCGACGGCAAGCGGAAAACCTTTGCTCGCAACCAATTCTTTAAGGTTGGGAATTTTGATTGGCTCAGCGGTTTCCTCCGCTTTCGGTTTTTGCGCTCTTCGCGATATGATCTGTTCCACGTAAGTCTCTGTTTCCCTGGTTTACTACGCTTGATTATAGGCGAGGGCTTCCCGGGTTAACCATTCTTGGGGCTCACCTTTGTGCGACCGAGAATCTGTGACAAATCGAAAGCGGCATTCCAAGCTGGCGTAACGTCATTAATAGTTAGCATTCATGGAGGTCATTCGAACCAATCAGAGCGAGACAAGTTTTCGCGAGTTTTTCGACACCCTGAAGCGTCAGCGTTGGGTTCTGATCGGGACGATGGGCATCGCCATGGGCCTCGGATTTGCCTCTACGAAGCTAATTGAGCCGACATACCAATCCTCAACCGTGATGATTGTTGCCGGAAGAACGAATGCACCGAACCAGCCGTCTGCGAATGCGGACCCGCTTAGGAGCCTTACCGGACAAAGCCTAGAGGACATCTCTACTCAGCTTGAGCAAATTCAAAGCGCCAACCTGATCGGCGACGTGCTTACCGAAGTTTTGCAGGCGAACCCATCGTTGCAACCGAAAACGGCCGGAGACCCGCAGGTTTCGGCTCGCCAGGTCGGCCTTACGACGGTCATCGAGGTTACGGTGACTTCGTCGGTGCCCGAACTAGCCCAGAAAGTGGCCGACGCCGTCCCGATTTCTTTTCGAAGCGCAGTCAAAAAGAAGAACGGCGACGAGCTCGACCGAGGAATCAGCTATCTCGATAGCCAGAAGACGACCGAGGAAGCCAAGCTGAAGCAAGCTCAGCAGCGGCTGCAGCTATTCAGAACCAGCAAGGGCTTATCGCCTTCGCCAACCGAAGGCTCCGACCGAGCCGGAGCAAAACTGCGAGCCGAGCAGGACTACAACATGGCGGTCGGTGAGTATGAGGCGGCGCTTAAAGAGCTTGCCGTCTTGCAATCGACGCGGAAGGGACTTCCCGAACTGGTTCCGACGCCTGTCATCGAGAATAACCTTCAGAACCGGGACGTTCTGAACCAACAAATTGCGCAACTTAAAGGAGAGCGAGACTCCCTGCTGGAAACATTTCAGCCGGAAGCTCCCGAAGTGAAATCAATTGAGGCCCGTTTGAGGAATCTCGAGCTGGTACTCAAGGATCTCCCGTTAACCGTTAACAACCAACGAAAAGTTCGCAACCCGGATATCTCCTTCTATGATAATTCGATTGCGAAATCGAACGCAGATCTTGCGGCCGCCCAGGCCAGAATGCTCTCCCGGCAGTCGTTCCTGGAGGAAGCTTCCCGAAGGGTTCAAGACTTTAATTCGCTGAAGAAGGACTTGGAGAAGATGCTGCTGGACATCGACACTGGCATCGCAAAGGTTCAAAACTTGGATGGCAGACTTACGGAACTAAACCTCCTACGAAATGCAGTTAAGGACCCGGTTACCGTGATTAGTGCGGCCAAACCGCCTAAACAGAACAAGCCCAATCCGCCCCTATACATGGGCATTTCCGTGGTGTTTGGCCTCCTGGGTGCCGTCGCCATCATCGTGGTCAAAGACAGGCTTGAGGACCGCGTCACCACAATTGACCAAGCTTGTCGGATCGCAAACGTGCCAACGCTGGGCTACGTTCCTCCGAGGGCGTTTGCCAAGAGTCGCAATCGCGCAAAGGGCAAGCGCATGCTCGCGCTTCCGGCAAGAACGTTGGAAAATTACAGGATTGTCCGCTCTAACGTGCTGTTTTCTGGGCGAGACGAACCGTTTCAGTCCATGATGGTCACGAGCACAGGACCCGCCGAAGGAAAATCGGAAGTGGCGACCAACCTGGCGATCTCGATGGCTGGAGCCGGAAAGCGAGTCCTTCTCATTGATGCGAACCTGCATCGCCCAGATCTCCACAACCGATTCGGATTCAGCCAGTCGCCCGGCCTCTCCGACCTCCTGCTAGGAACCGCCGAAATTGAGGAAGCGGCCCATTCCACCGACTTCCAGAACCTGTCGGTTATTACCGCTGGCACCGGGAGCACTTCCATTGGAGACGGGTTAGGTTCGGAAGAAATGCGTCGCCTTTACCAACGGTTAGTCAGTGCTTACGACCTCGTCGTATTCGACACACCTCCGATGCTTCCTCGCTCAGATGCGCTTACCCTATCATCGGTGGTAGATACCGTTGTTTATGTGGTTAAGCCAGGGGGTACGACCAAAACCCTGATGCGCTACTGCATCGAACTGCTTCAACATGCGCACGCACGGCTCCTTGGTGTGGTCTTCACCAACACCGATTTTTACGCGGAGGATGCAGCCTAGTGGGATTTTTGCTTCGTTTGTTTCAGGATTATCGGCTGAAGAAGGCCAAAGCGGCGGGACTCCAGATTGCCGACGACTGCCGAATGGAGGGTCTTCCCTTCTTCGGAACCGAGCCATACCTTATCAGCATCGGCAAGCACGTGCTTATTTCGTCGAAGGTTGTATTTCTAACCCACGACGGATCCACGTACCTGTTTCGAGATACTCCGGAATACCACCGCGTGATGAAGTTCGGAAGGATTACGGTGCACGATAACTGCTTTCTAGGCTACGGATGCACGATCCTTCCCGGAGTTTCGATCGGTCCGAATGCAATCGTCGCGGCCGGCGCCGTGGTTACGAAGGACGTGCCGCCAAACAGCGTTGTCGGAGGAGTGCCAGCTAAAGTTTTAACCACCCTCAGCGACTATGCGGATAAGTGTAAACAAGCAAACCTACCTTACGACTTTGAGAACTTTGATCGCGACAAACGTGGCGAGCTTTTAAAACACCTTCCCTACCCCTGGTAACATGGCAGCACTGCGAAGGTCGGCTCTCTACACTCTGTTTGGATATGGAACTTGGTCGGCGGCTAATTTTTTAGTCTTTACGGCAATTGCCCGATTCACCTCTCCTAGGGAGGCAGGTTTGTACGGAATGGCAATCGCGATCTGTACGCCGGTAACGGACTTCGCGCAGCTGAATCTACGCGGCATCATGAACACCGACTCGGCCCGCGAGTTCAGCACCAATACCTACTTGCAGCTTCGACAGCTGTCGATGATCATTGCCGTCATCGTCATCGCAATACTTGCTCTCCAAAGAGATGCCACCCCGTACGACAGAGGATGTATCATGCTATTTGGCCTGCGGGCTGTGGCGGAGTCGCTTGCCGATATTCAATACGGGCGACTACAGCAAACCTCGCGCCTGGATATCGTAAGTATTAGCATGGCGGCCAAAGGTGTCGCCGCCCTATTTGGTTTCGCGGCGGCTTTGTTGATTACTGGGGATCTTATGACCGCATGTGCGGCGGCGGCCGCCACCGCATTTCTATTCCTCTTCTTCTTTGATATGCCCCTGGCAGAGAAGTTCGGAACCGCGCGAAACGAACCAAGCGGAAACCTTAAGTCGCTTCTCTTGCTCGCTGCCCCGCTCGGGGTAACCATTTTCTTAACGTCGGTTAACTCACAAATTGGCAGATACATGCTGGATAGTGCGTCTGTGCTCGCCGAGGTCGCAGCGTTCACCGCAATCAACTACATCATCGTTATCGGTCGCACGGTTGTCATCGCGATCGGGCTCACGGTTTCGACTCCTCTTGCTGACGCCGTCAACCGGCAGGATCGGGCTACGTTTCACGCCCTATTGCGGAAGCTGGGAGTAGTTGGTCTGGCCTCGGCCATTGGACTCCCGCTACTTGGCCTAATCATCGGTATCCCATTCCTTCGGATTCTCTACGGGGAGGCATATGTCAGAGAACAGGGTTTGATCGGCCTGATCCTTCTTGGTGGCGGCCTGAGTTTTGTTGGAATCCTTATGGGGTATGCGATGACGGCATTGCGGGAGATCAAGATGCAGGTACCGCTTTACGTTGCAGTATTAATAGTTAATGTGATTGCTGGTTTTGCCCTACTCGGATGGAACCCAATCTATGGAGTGTCTTGGGCGGCGGCTCTGTCAAATCTAGTTCTAGCCGCGTGGAGCATTTACATCGTTTGGCGCGCCAGCAACCGGGTTAATTGGCAAGCAAAGGAGGTTGGAATTCCCTGATGCCCGACGTAGCTGTCTTTTTACCGAACCTGAACGGCGGGGGTGCAGAGCGGTCCCTACTGAAGGTCGCCCGACTGCTTTCTGACGATGGCACCAAGACACAGCTTGTTCTAGCTAACGCCGTTGGTCCCTACATGTCGGAGGTCACTCCGGCGCTTAACGTTGTCAACCTTGAGAAGTCCAATACGATCCGCGCTGTTGGCAAGCTGGCTACGTACCTGCGAAGAGCCAAACCGGCCGGACTGCTTTCCGGACTAGACCATGCCAACGTCACTGCGCTTATTGCATCAAGGCTTACTCTAAAGCCATTGAGGGTCGTCGTAAGCGTACGCAATACACTGTCGGCGGAGTACGCAACAAAGCGAGGAAGAAAAGAACAGATCGTCCTTGCCTTAACGCGAAAGCTCTATCCCGGAGCAACTTGGATCACCACCGTCTCTGATGGAGTCGCCGACGATGCTGCCAAGTTTCTCAAGATCGACCGGTCAAAGTTTCGAACCATCTACAACCCTTTGCTAGACGAGGACTTCTACACGAAGTTGGAAGCGCCGGTAGATCATCCATTCTTCCAGGACTCACGTCAGCCCAGCATCCTGGCCGTTGGGCGGCTCTCGGGACAAAAGGATTACCCAACTTTGCTAAAGGCTTTCGGGGCAGTGAGGAAACATCGAGCTGCCAGACTTATCATCTTGGGAGAAGGACCCGACCTCGAATCGCTTCAGGCGTTGGCAAAGGAGTTAGGAATTTCGGGTGAGGTCAGCTTTGCCGGCTTCCAAGTGAACCCATATCCGTGGATGAAGCGTGCTGACCTCTTCGTCTTAGCATCTAAGTTCGAGGGTTTACCTGGGGTACTCATTCAGGCAATTGGGGCCGGAACCAGGGTCGTCTCAACCGACTGTCCATCTGGACCCAGCGAGATTCTGTTACAGGGTCAGGTCGCGCCACTGGTTCCGGTGGGGGATGCTGATAAACTAGCCGAGGCCATGCTCCACCAGCTCTCGACCCCTACTCCGGTCTACTCCGAGGCTGTACTCGAACGGTTCCGCCCGGAATCGTGCATCCAGGCCTACAAGGAGGTGCTACTTGGCAACTAAGAAACGAGCCCTGCTGTTCACCCAAGACATGGCGGGCGGGGGTGCTGAGAGAGTAATGGCACATCTAGCCAATGGACTTACGGACTTAGGCATCGAAGTAAGTTTCGCTCTCTGCCAAAAAACAGGTCCGAATTTAAAGCTTCTTTCCGAACAGGTAACTATCTACGACCTGCAGCAGCCGAAGGTGATGAGCTCGTTGGTGGAGTTCTTAGCCGTTTGCGAACACGTAAAACCTGACGCGGTCTTATCCGCGCTCAACCAGCCGAACGTTGTGGCCATTCGCGCACAGAAACGGACGGGGATCCCTACTACGATCACCCTCCACAACGACATATCGTCATACATCCAGGCAGGTAAAGGCATTAAGCGGCGCCTCATGCCATTTTTTGCCAAGCTCTTTTATCCGCAGAGCAGCCATGTAGTTTCGTGCTCTCAGGGACTTGCTAACGACTTTAGCCGAGTCATTCCACGCCTTAAGGGAAGGATCCAGGTCATCTACAATCCCGTCGTTGCGCCGAACCTTTTCGAACGTGCGGCAGAAACTCCGGAGCACGAGTGGGTTAATGGAGATCAGCCGCTGGTGGTTGCCTTCGGCCGACTGGACCCGCAGAAAGATTTTGGAAATCTGATTCGTGCGTTTGGAATGATGCAAAAGGTTAAGCCTTCTAGACTCTTGATCTACGGAGAGGGTCCGGAACGTGAGGGCCTTCAGGCTCTGATCAAGTCTCTAGGGCTCGAATCAAACGTCCAACTGCCTGGTTTTACTTCGAATCCTTACGCATTTATGCGGAATGCAACCGTGCTCGCGATGTCAAGTATGTCGGAGGGTCTACCGACCGTTCTCATCGAAGGATTGGCCGCAGGATCAAACATCGTATCTACGAACTGCCCCAGCGGTCCCGACGAAATCTTGGATGGCGGGAGACTCGGAGCCCTCGTCCCGGTCAATGACAGCGGTGCCCTAGCGCAAGCGCTTATTCAGGCGATTACAAACCCGCGGCCGCCCGCATCTCCGGACGAATACCAGCGCTACCTTATCTCGCATGCGTCCTTGCAATATGCGAAAGTGTTGTTCCCAGGAGAGTTTTAACGTGAAGGTGACGTTCTTCGTGCCAAGTATGGCCGGTGGCGGAGCCGAGCGTGTGATCTGCAACATCTCCAATGCTCTAGCGAGTAAAGGGGTTGACGTCGCCCTTCTTCTAATGAAGAAAGAAGGGCCATTTCTAAGCCAGCTTAACCCAAAGATCCCGGTTGAGGAGGTCGGTTCTTTCTCCACGAGGAAGGCACTTAGTGCGGTCATTCGTTACTTGAAAGTGAACCCAGATCGCATCTTCTTTTCGGCGCTAGATAACGCTAACATCGTGACTTCCTTGGCTGGCGTACTAAACCGGAAGGCGAAGACGTGCGTCAGTATTCATAACACGCTTAGCCAGGTTTACCGGGCTGACTCGCCCTCGTACCTAAAGCGTCGGGCCGCACTAATGCGCCTGTTGTACCCACGGGTAACCGGACGGCTTTGCGTTTCGGCGGGAGTAGCCGACGATGCCGCTGACTTCTTGAGGGTTGCCCGTTCCCGTTTCAAAGTCGTCTACAACCCTTGCATAAGCCCAGAACTTTTTCAGAAGTCCACTGAGCCTTTGAACGACGAAACCTTTTCTTCGTTACCCGCTCCCAAACTAGTCGCGATCGGTAGGCTTCATGAGCAGAAGGACTACCCGACATTGCTGAAGGCAGTTCAACGCCTGAAGGCTGCCGGCCCGGTTAGCCTGACAATACTCGGGGAAGGCCCTTTGCTTGAAAAGCTACTCGCGGAAGCAAAAGAGCTGGGAGTTAAGGACGCCGTCTACTTTGCGGGCTTCCAGGCAAACCCATATCCCTACCTTCGCGCAAGTAATGCGCTCGTTTTGAGCAGTCGGTACGAGGGATTTGGCGTCGTCTTGGCCGAAGCGATCGCGCTAGGTATCCCGGTCGCATCGACTGACTGTCCCCACGGTCCAGCCGAGATCCTCAACAACGGCGAGTTCGGATACCTGGCGCCGGTTGGCGACGCAAACGGCCTTGCAGACTCCATTTCCCGAACGCTCTCTGCCCCGAGGACGGTCCCACAGGAGGCCTGGCAGAGGTTTACTCTCGATTACATCGCAGATGAGTACAGGACCTACCTCCAAGAGCTAGCGGCATGAGGAAGGTAGCCCTATGGCTCACCGTCCCCTACCTTGGTGCGGTTCTTGGAATCAATATCGCTATCGACGGCCCCGCAGGTAGTGCAGTTAGAATCGCGGGGCTACCTGTCTTCTTTTTTTGGACGCTAACAAAGATCCAAGAGCATCGATTCCGAAAGCTCAGCCCGTTTCACTGGGGATTTTTGTGTTTCGTGCTCTTCAATCTTCTTTCCATGTTCTGGAGCATCGATCCGACGAACACATACATCCAGTTTTGGAAGTACGTGTTTATTCTAGGAATGTCGATTGTGCTCTGGGATCTTTATCGCACAGAAGATGAGGCACAGTACGGGATTATAGGCTTTCTCGTCGGTGCCTGTATCATCTTCTCGCAGACTCTGAACAATTTTGTCCAGAAGAGGGCCTACTTTGGGACGGACCGATTTGGAGCAGACGGCCTCCACCCCAACGTTGTCGCCCTCGTCCTTGCCGTTGCCGCTCCTCTTGCCTGGATGTTTGCCACTAACGCAAAAGGCAAAGCGCGCTGGCTAGGGCCTATCACGTATACTTTCCCACTTATCGCTCTGTTCGGTATTGCGATCACCGGCTCGCGGGGTGGGGCGGTAGCTTCGCTACCCGGCTTCATCTATATTCTCGTCGATCTAATTAAGCGACCGATTGGTATTCCTTTAGTCGCCGCTGCCGTCTTCTTCGGCTTCCCCGCAATTGCCGCCCAGCCAGAGATCCAAAACAACTTTAAGCGAATTACCGAAACGCTGGATGGAACCTCGAAGGAAGCCGCCAACGGGCGAGATCTTTTGCTGCAAGCGGGCGAGGAGATATTTCGTCGCAACCCGATTCTCGGAGTAGGCGCTACCGGATTTCGCCCCGCTTCCGTGCAAATGGGGATGTCCATACAGCACGAAAATGGGGTCATAGGTGGCGCTCACAACACCTACGTAGAAGTCGCGAGCGAGCTCGGACTTGTTGGACTAACGATCTTCCTTGCGACCGTGATCTTCGCAATAAGGAGCCTATGGTCCTTGCCAAAACCCTATCGAACACCGTGGATGTGCGGCGCCTTCTCGTTCATTGTGCTTATGACCTACGAGCACATTGAGTGGCGCTACTTCTTGTGGGCATACATGTCCGTCGGCGTATGCCATGCCTACTCCTTCTTGCGCGAGAAGCCGAAGTTAGCCGCTACTTCCGTGCCTGTTCCAAGTACAGCTGTTCGGTCGCCTTCACCATCTCGTCCAGAAGAAATGCCTGGCTACGGTCGAGGGCCGCGTGGCTGAACCGGCGCTTGAGTGAGGGATCGTCGTATAGCTTCTGTAACCCGGCGGCCAGCCCCGCCGCGTCTCCTGTCGCCGCCAAGAAGCCGGTCTTGTCCTGGATCACACACTCATTTGCGGCGCCCATGTTTGTAGAGACAATCGGTAGACCAGCGGCGCTAGCTTCTAGGAGTACGTACGGAAACCCTTCGTAGTTACTCGTTAAGACAAAGACGTCCATTGCATTCATAACGGTCTGTCCGTCAGCGCCACCAGGAAGGATGATCTTTTCTCCGAGTCCTAGTTCGGCTACCTTCGCGTACACCTGGTCCTTCAGCTCGCCGTCTCCAACCATCAAAAGGCGGGCATTCGGCGTTGAGTTTGCGATCCTTGCAAACGCCTCCAGCATCAGGAGTGGATTCTTCTGATCAGAGAAGCGCCCAACAAACCCGTAGATAAACTCATCCGACTTCACGCCATACTCGGCGCGAATGGCGTCTCGATCTAAAGTTTTAGGACCAGAGATAGCGTTATAGATAACGCGTGTCTTGGCAATTGGAATTCCTAGCGCCACCGCGTGATCCTGCTCGTTCTTCGAGACGTTCACCGTAATCGTCGTGAACCGATCGAGAATGCGCTCTAGCTGGCCGTAGATGAGCCGAGCACGCGATGAGATCGTCGGCGACATCGTCATGTAGGCATTAGGAGTGTAGTAAACATCCTTCCCCAAGCCTCGGGCAGCAAGTCTCGCAAGTGCCCCTCCTTTCGAGCTATGTCCGTGAACTACTTGAAAGCCTTCTTTCTTAATCAGCGATCTAAGCGCCTTAACCGAAGCAACGTCGTGCATCCCGACGCTCCGCTGCAGGTCCATCAGGTGGGCAGTGCCTCCCAACTGTTCAAGCTGTGTAATTCCGTTCTCGAACCGTTTGTCGATTCGGTTTCGGCTGTAGGCAAGGTGAACATCGAGACCTCGTTCGGCAAGTCCAACCGTCAAGTCGGTAACGTGCTTGCCTACTCCCGCGGCGGCAGCTTCACAAATGTGCAGAATTTTCATACTACTTCGCGCCTTCACGCCTAAGGATCGAAACAAACGTCATGATCAAAATCTTAACATCGTTTCGCATTGATGCGACCTTAAAGTATAGCTGGTCTAGGAGAATCCGCTCTTCATAAGAGGTTTCACTGCGACCACTACACTGCCAAAGGCCAGCACAACCTGGCTTCATTGCGCAATAGATGTCCACCTGGTCGCCGTACTTAGAAAGCTCCTTTGGTACAACCGGACGCGGCCCAACAATGCTCATCTCGCCGCGCAAGACGTTAAAGAACTGAGGCAACTCGTCCAGACTAGACTTTCGCAGGAAGCCACCAAAGGGCAATATTCGAGGATCCTTCGCAAGCTTATAGGTCCGCTCAAATTCTTCACGAATCGCCGGGTTCTCGGCAAGAAGCTTCTCCAAGACCTTATCCGCGTTCCGCACCATACTGCGGAACTTAAAGATCTTGAACTCCTTGCCATCTTCGCCGATACGAACCTGCTTAAAGATTACGGGAAAGCCATCTCGAAGTACGATGGCCAGGGAGATCACGAGCATCAAGGGCCCGAAAACGACGATGCAGAGTAGGCTCACAATGATGTCTAGCACGCGCTTCAGCGCGCGGTAAGACGTATAGCCATACTTTTCCCTACGCGTCAAACCTTTGGCAAAGTTTGGCAAGCGTGAGAAGTCAATGTCGTCTCCACCCGGCAAAGAGCTCATTCCCTACTCAACCGTCACCGATTTGGCCAAGTTCCGCGGCTGGTCAATCGAACAACCGTTCAACTTCGCAACGTAGTAGGCAAGCAGCTGCATGGGAATCACGCTCAAAAGAGCGTTCAAGAAGTCGAACTTCGTCGGTGCGAACTCAATGACGAGGTCGGCCGCTTTCTTGATCGCGCCGGTCGTGTCGCTGGTGACCGCCAGCACGGTACCGGACCGGGCCTGAACTTCCTTAATATTCGAAACTACCTTGTCGGTCGTCGCCGGGTCGGTAGCACCGAACAAGGAAACAACCCCGGCCTGAATCAGTGCAAGCGGACCGTGCTTCATTTCACCTGCGGGCGATTCCTGCGTCGGAATGTAGGCAATTTCCTTAAGCTTTAGCGCGCCCTCGTAGCCAACGTAGGCATCGGCTCCGCGGCCCAAGAAGAAGCAGAGCGGCATGTCCTTAAGCTGCTCGGCGAGAGCCTTAACCGACTCCTCAACTTCCAAAACCTTTGCCGCATGTCCGGGCAAAAGCTGAAGCTCAGAGAGCCAGTCGGCAACGCGAAGACCAGGCGTTTCTTGAACCTGGGCAATGTGCAGCGCCAGCAGGCTTAACACGATTACTTGGGCCGTATAGGCCTTAGTGCTAGCAACCGAAATCTCCGGGCCAGCCTGCGTGGCAATTGTTCGGTCGCATTCCCGAGCAATCGAGCTACCCACCACGTTCACGATTCCGAGAGTGCGAATTCGTCGCGACTTGCAAAGCCGTAGGGCGGCAAGGGTATCCGCCGTCTCACCGGACTGCGAAACAAAGATCGCAAGCGATCGCGGCGACAAAACTGGATCGCCGTACCGGAACTCGGAGGAGTAGTACACATCGGTCGGCAACCGGAGGAGCTTCTCAAACAAGTGCTTGCCCATCAGGCCGGCGTGGTAGGCGGTGCCGCAAGCAATGATGTTCACGCGGTCGATCTCGTTCCAGACGTTGTCCGAGAACACGCCTTCGAGCCGCACGCCGCCCTTGCTGTCGATTCGACCCGCGAGGCATGCGCGAATCACTTCGGGCTGCTCGTGAATCTCCTTCAGCATGAAGTGGTCATAGCCGCCGCGCTCGGCCGCCGCGATGTCCCAGTCGATGTGCTGCGGAGCCAGCGGAACGTGGTGACCGTCTCCGTCGATGATCTTAACGGTGTCTCGCGTGATTTCGGCGAGGTGGCCTTCTTCCAGCGCCATGACCGACCGCGTGTAGGGCAGCAACGCCGGGATGTCGCTCGCGAGCAGGTTTTCGCCTTCACCGAATCCAATAATCAGCGGGCTGGCGTTTCGGGCGGCCACGATGGTCTCGGGCTCAGAATCCGAAACGACGACCAAGGCGTAGGCACCGCGGAAGCGTCGCACGGCGCGTCGAACTGCATCCAGGAGGGTTCCGCCATGCCGATATTCGTCGCCGATGACGTAAGCGGCAACTTCGCTGTCGGTCTGGCTTCGGAAGGTATGGCCACGGGCGATCATCTCGTCCTTCAGCTCGGCATAGTTCTCGATGATGCCGTTGTGAATCAGCGCAATGTGCTGGTCCTGGTCAAAATGCGGGTGCGCGTTGGCGTCCGTTGGTCCGCCGTGCGTCGCCCACCGCGAGTGCCCAATGGCGCAGCGGCCGTCCTTGGGGTTCGCGGCCAGTTCCTCGGTCAAAAACCGAATCGTGCCCGCCTTCTTCACGATCTCGATCTCGGAGCCGACCTGAACGGCCACGCCCGCACTGTCGTATCCACGGTACTCCAGCCTTCGAAGCTGATCCACCGCAACCTCGACCGCATTCCTTTGCCCGATATAACCCGCAATGCCGCACATAAGGGCTTCGTTATACCAATCGAACGCTATGATAAGTCGAGAATCGTCACTTCGGGCGGACAGAACATGCGCGCACGAAGCCCGGTCATGCCGATTCCGCGGCTCACGTAGATGTACCGACCCTCCCGCTCATAGACTCCACCGGGGTAGTCACGGGCTCCTTCCGGCAGCCGAATCGGCAATCCGCCCGGTAAACAAATTTGTCCACCATGAGAGTGGCCGCTTAATACAAGGCTGGGACCAGCCGGGATGGTTGGCAGAAAATCGGGCTCGTGCAGAAGGCAAATTGTGTTCTTTTCGTAACGATTATTTAGAATAAAGCCTGGCTCGGGGGTGCCCCGCAGGCAGTCATCCACGCCGACGATCTGAAGGCCGTCAAATTCCACTGCACCGTTCCGCAAGAGGGGCACCTGCGCCGCCGTAAAGGCCTCGGGGACGCGCTCGGAGTGGATTGCCGCGTAATCGTGATTCCCCAAAACGCCAGCGACCGGCAGGCGAGTTTCCTTCAGCTCGCGAAGGTTCTGGGCAAGCATGCGCAGCCGCCAATCCTGCGTTGCCGACATGTAGTCGCCGCCGAGCAAAATCAGGTCAGGCTTCTCGGCGACGGCGAGCTCGATGGCCCGCGTCATCCGCCGACGGTCGGGGGGTTCGTTCAGGTGCCAGTCGGTCAGAAAGGCGACCCGCACCTTGCCGGCAGACCATCTTGGTAGCTGGAGCTTCACCCGCTCCAACCGCAGTTCTTCTTTGCCGAACAGGAATTCTCGCGTTCCCGCGCCCAGCACAACCGCCGAAAACGCAAAAAGCAGTTGTCTTCGCGAGAAGCGCATCCATCGGGCTGGATTTTTCGTCTTGATGGTCCGTAGTGTACTTTTGCATCATGGGGACCAGACAATGATTTTGGTGATCGGCGGAGCCGGATACATCGGCTCGCACATGCTTCAGCTCCTTCGCGAGTCAAACGAGCCGCATATCGTTTTCGATAATTTGGAGCGCGGGCACCGCAAGGCCGTTCAGGACAGCCGCCTGATGGTCGGCGACCTTCGAAGCTCGGACGACGTCGAGAGCCTTCTGCGTAGCACGCCAGAAATCGACGTGGTGATGCACTTTGCCGCCTACGCTTACGTTGGCGAAAGCGTTGGCGAGCCGGCCAAGTATTGGGAAAACAACACCGCCGCCGTGATGCGCCTGCTCGACACGATGCGCGGCCACGGAATCTCAAAGTTCGTCTTCAGCTCCACCTGCGCGACGTTTGGCGAGCCGGACTACATTCCCATCGACGAGAAGCACCCGCAGCGGCCCATCAACCCCTACGGCGAGAGCAAGCTGGTCGTCGAGAAAATTCTCGACACCTACGACCACGCCTACCAAACCCGAAGCGTGTGCCTGCGCTACTTTAACGCCGCCGGAGCCGACCCGCTTGGCCGAATTGGCGAGGATCATCGGCCGGAAGTGCATCTCATCCCGAACGCGATCTACGCTGCGATGGGCAAGACGGGCCCGCTGAAGGTCTTCGGAAGCGATTACCCGACGCCCGATGGCACCTGCGTTCGCGACTACATCCATGTACACGACTTGGCCCGCGCGCACCTCCTCGCCGTTCAGCACCTTCGCAACGGCGGTGATTCCCGAAAGTACAACCTCGGCAACGGCAAAGGCTTCTCGATCAAGGATGTCATCGACGTCGTGAGCAAGGTGACCGGCAAACCGGTTCCTTTCGAAATGGCCGACCGACGCCCGGGTGACCCGGCGACGCTGGTGGGCGGAAGCGGCAAAATCAAAGGCGACTGGGGCTGGGAGCCGATTTACGGCGACCTGGAAACCATCGTCGAGCACGCCTGGAACTGGCATCGCACCCATCCCGATGGGTACGACACGGTTTCTGAGTAGTCCTCCAAAAGCGGTCTTACCAGCAGGTTCAAACGCTGGGTATTCTGCCTGATTGTTTCGTAAGAGGTCACCCTTGACTAGCATGCCACTCAACTCAAAAGACGTTTTGCTTCTGCCGGGAATGCTGTCCGTCTTTGGCGTCTTCATTCTCATCTTCGCCCTCATCAGCTTTAAGAGCAGTGGCAACCTTCCGAAATTCCGCTGGGCTGCCCTGCTGTTCTTCATTGCGGCGGTGGTGGTGGGCTGGGGACCGTTCAGCCTTTTCGTAGGTAGCAGCGTGGAGTCGGCCGCCTACCAAACCACGGTGACCTCGAACTCGTTTCGAATCTCGCACTACATCGCGATCGCCGGACCGATCCTGCTGATCCTCATTTACGGGATTGCAGAAATGCAGTTGCGCAAGAAAGCCGCCAACGACGGCTACTAAAGCATGCGTGTGCTCGTTACCGGGGCCGGCGGAATGCTGGGACAGGCCGTTGTTCGCCAGCTCTCAGGGCACGAGCTCGTCGCCCTTCCCCGGGCCGAACTCGATATCGCCGACCCGATGTCGATCGGTCGGCTCGGAGTCGCCGAATTTGGGAAGTTCGACTGGGTCGTGAACTGTGCCGCCTACACGAAGGTCGACCTTGCTGAGACCGAGCGCGAAGCCGCCTACGACGCCAACGCAACCGGGGTCGCGTACCTGGGCCAAGCCTGCCACGACATTTCGGCGCGGCTGATCCATGTCAGCACCGACTTTGTTTTCGACGGAACCGCCGAGCGGCCCTACGTTGAGACGGACAGGGCGAACCCGCTGGGCGTGTACGGGGCATCCAAACTCGCGGGAGAGGAACGCTTGCGTGGCCTACCAAATGTCTGGATCCTGCGGACCTCGTGGCTGTTCGGGCCGGACGGCCCGTGCTTTCCGCGCACGATGCTGCGGGCCCACCGCGCCGGAAAGCAGCTCCGCGTGGTGGCCGACCAGCGCGGAAACCCGACCTACACCGGTGATCTCGCACGATCGATCCTGCAAATCGTCGAGAGCGACCCGTTTCCCGACCTGTATCACGTCGCCGGTCCGGAGACGATGACCTGGCACGAGTTCGCCGGCCTCACCCTCGCCGCCGCCGGATACGACGTCGAGATCGAGCCCATCAACACGGATGATTGGCCGACCCCGGCTCGGCGTCCGGCCTTCAGCGCACTGGATTCTAGCAAGGCTATCGCCGCCGGCATCGCGCCGATGCGCGGGCTGGAAGCCACCCTGCCGGAATTCCTGCAACTGCTTCCGGAATAATCGCCCGGGTACCGTACCGGGGTGCGCGCCTACTTTCTGCTTCTGCGGCCAAAGCAGTGGACGAAGAACCTCATCATCTTCGCGGCGCTCATCTTCAGCGCGAAGTTTTCGGACGCGAGTGCGGTTGGATTGGCCCTGGTCGCCTTTGTCGCGATGTGCCTCGTCAGTTCGGCAACCTACATCGTCAACGACGCGCTGGACGCCGAGAAGGACCGATTCCACCCGAAGAAGAAATTCCGGCCGATTGCATCCGGCGAGGTTGCCGTCCCGGCGGCGCTGCTTCTGGCCGTCGTATTTGCCGTTCTCGGGCTCGGGCTGGGCTTTGTTCTGGCCAGGCGCGCCGGCTTCCTCATCCTCGCCTATCTGGTCATCCAGGTTGTGTACAACGTCGCCCTCAAAAAGATGTCCGTCGCCGACGTCTATGCGATCGCGAGCGGGTTCATTCTCCGCGCCGTGCTGGGCGCAGCCGCGATCAACGTCAAGATCTCAGCTTGGCTGCTGTTCTGCACCGCGGCGCTCGCCCTCATGCTCGGCTTTTCGAAACGGCGGAATGAGTTCATCCAGCAGGGCGAAGGCAAGGCGCAAACCCGCGAGAGCCTTGCCGGCTACAGTCGTGGCGCGCTGGACGCTCTCGTCATTGTCTTCGCGACCTGCGCGGCCCTTTGCTACGGGGTTTACAGCATTGAGAGCAAGACCGCCAGCCTGCACCCCGGCATCTTTCTTACGACCGGGTTCGTTTGGTACGGCATCTCGCGCTATGTCCTTCTGGTTTTCAACATGAACGAAGGCTCGGAACCTGCCGACATCCTTCTGAAGGACAAGCACATGATCTTCAGCGTCGTCGGATTCATCATCGCCTCGATGGTCGCCATCAGCCTCACGCGCATCCCGCTGATCGAGCGGTAACCTCACGCCATGGCACCACGGTACAAGCACGTCATTGTTGTGGGCGCCTCAGCGGGAATCGGGGCCGAACTCGTGCTTCAGCTAGCCGCCGCCGGAAGCAAAGTCGCCGCGCTCGCCCGCCGCGAGGAGCCGCTGAAACGCCTTGCCGCCGCGCACCCGGGACAGGTTTTGCCAATCGTGCACGACGTGACCGATTTCGACTCCGTCCCCGCCGTTTTTGAGTCCGTCGCCCAGCAACTGGGTGGCTGTGACCTAGTGATTTACTCGAGCGGCGTCATGCCCACCGTCGGTCCCGCCGAGTTCGACTTTGCGAAGGACCGCCAAATGTTCGAGGTGAACGTTTTGGGCGGAATCGCCTGGCTGGACGCCGTCGCCGAGCGGTTTCAATCCACCGGTTCGGGCACCATCGTCATGATCGGCAGCGTCGCGGGCGACCGGGGCCGACGCGGCCAGCCGGGCTATAACGCCAGCAAGGCCGCCGTTGCCGCGTTTGCCGAAGCCCTCCGCAACCGCCTTTCCGGGAAAGGCGTCACCGTGACCACCGTCAAGCCGGGGCCGGTTCAAACCGAGCTTGTTGCCGCCCTCGGGTTCAAAAACGCGATGCCGGTTGCCGACGCCGCCGCCCGCATCATCCGGCTGGCCCCCTCTGGCCGCGAGGTCTATCTCAAGTTCTCGCACCGGGTCATCTTCGCCGTCATCCGCCTCATGCCGTCATGGATCTTTCGCCACATTCCTATATAGGTCCATTTCGACGCCTTGCGGGTTTTGGGCAGACCGAGTTCGGCGACTCGCGCGTTTGCTCGCCGACTTCCGATGACGAAGTTGCGGTGATCCTTCAGACCGCCGCCGCCCAAGGCCGCCAGGTGCTGCTTCGCGGGGCGGGACGGAGCTACGGCGACGCCAGCATCGCCGGAGAAACCGTAGCGATCCGGCAAGACCGCATGAACCGCGTCCTCGCCTGGGACCCGACGACCGGCACCCTCGATGTCGAGGGCGGAATCACCCTGGAGCAGATTTGGCGGTACGTCTTGCCCGACGGTTTTTGGCCGCCGGTCGTCAGCGGAACCATGAAGACCTCCGTCGCCGGTGGCCTCGCCATGAATATTCACGGCAAGAACAACTGGACCCACGGCACCCTGGGCGAGCACGTCGACTGGATGGACGTCATGCTCGCCAGCGGCGAGGTTCGCCGCCTCGTTCCCGCCGACCCGCTGTTCTTCCAAATTGTCTCGGGTTTTGGGCTGCTCGGCATCATCCTTCGGGCGCGGCTGCGGATGAAGCGGATCCGGTCCGGTTCGCTGCAGGTGGTGCAGCGGAGCGTGCGGAACTGGCAAGAGCAATTTGACACGTTCGAAGAGTTTCAGGACCGGTACGAGTACATCGTGAGCTGGGTCGATGGATTCCACGACGGCCGCGGGACCTTCCAGGCCGCCAACCACCACCCCGACGACGAGCCCCACACGCTGCACGCATCGGCCCAGGAGCTCAGCCCGTACCTGCTTGGCTGCTATCCGAAGTCGCGCGCCTGGCGGACCTTGCGGCACTTCACCAACCCAACCGGAATGCGGCTGCTCTCGGCCGCCAAATACCGCGCGGGCCGACTCACCGGAAGCGAAAAAGCCGCGCAGATGCCGCTGGTGGCGTTCCATTTCCCGCTGGATTTCGTGCAAGACTGGGAGCGCGCCTACCTGCCCGGCGGGCTGCTGCAGTTCCAGGTCGGCCTTGGCCGCCACAACGCTCGCGAGGTCATCCCGGCGCTGCTGGCCCGCAGCCAAGCCGCGCGGCTATGGCCGTACCTCATCGTGATGAAGCAGCACAGACCCGATCCGACGCTAATGAGTTATCTGGTAGATGGCTATAGCATCGCGATGGACTTTCATCAGACCGAGGGAAATTCCGCCCGGTTGGATCAGCATTTCAAAGAGATGACCACCGACGTCCTGGCGGCCGGCGGCAAGTTCTACATGGCCAAGGACGCGCGACTCACCGCCGAGGAAGCCAAGCAGAGCCTCGGCGAAGGCCCGTATCACCAGTTCCTGGCAACCAAGCGCGAACTCGACCCGACCGGCCTGCTGGTCTCTGCGCTCGGCGCCCGAATTGGCCTTTGCTATATCCCACGTATGCTAAGCTCACCATAATGAACTTGACGAGTGCGCGGACGACGTTCGTCTACGATGCGGTTGGAAATGTGCTTCAGAAATGGCACCAGGGTTCCGATCCGATCACGATGGCTTACGATGCCGCCCAGCGGCTGGTGACTTCGATGGATGGGCCTACGCTGGTGACGTTCACCTACGATGCGAGCGGAAATTTGACAAATGAGAACCGGGGCGGGGTTCAGACGTCGTATAGCTACGACAACGAGAATCGTCTTGCGGTTCAAACGGACCCCGATGGCTCGAAGACGACGATGACCTACCAGCCGGATGGTCTTCGTCGATCACGGAGAACGCCTTCGGTTCTCACGACGTTTGTTTGGGATGGAGCGGACTACCTTCAGGAGAGAAGCTGATGCCGGTTGCAACGTACACGACGATTAACGGGATGCTGGTTCATGAGAACCGGGGCGGGGTGGAGTCTTTCTACTTCCCCGACACTTTGGGCAACCTCACCACGGTACGAAGCGCGACCGGCGTGAAGACCTACGGTGCCGAGTACTGGCCGTACGGAGAGATCCAAACCGAAACGGGCACAAACCCCAGTCCATGGAGTTTCGTCGGGCTACTCGGCTACCTGAGAGACACGGCTTCCCGCCTCTACGTCCGCGCCAGGCACTACCGACCGGGCCTAGCCAGATGGCAAACGGTGGATCCACTCTGGCCTGATGAAAGTGCCTATGGGTACGTAAACGAAGCACCGACCCTGTACGGCGACCCATCCGGGACGCAGGTAAAAAAGCCGATTGATCCCTGTTGGGCTTGTCCAGATTGTGATAAATGCATGAATAATGCGAAAGAGGACGCTAAAAGAAAACTCAGGAATATTGACATCATTGACAGAGGTATTCATGGTAGCCGAAATAACGCAATCGGACATTGCACCGTTGCCTGTATCATCGCCCGAACTTGCCCCCTGTGTAGCGTTGAGTGGAATTGCCGCGAGTGGCCCGCAGATTTCGGGCACGGGGAGAGTGCGCGAGACCTCCACAACAACAATGTCGGCATTGGACTTTCGAAGAAGCCGGGGCAGTGCGCCGATCTCTGCAAGGCTAGTACGGCCCTCAAGCCACCAAAATGAAGAGAAAGCGAAGCTACTGGGTTTCGATTCTAGCGATCCCTCTAATGATTGTAGTCGGGATGAGCGCATTGCATCTCTCGGTGGTAATGGGAAATGGATTCATTGATTTCTGGCTAACAGATCCTGGCAAAAGTCTCCAGCCCCTTCGGAAGCACTACGATGTAGACGTTGACGAGTGGAGTAAGCGACTTGAAGATGCAAAACTGGCCAACCTCACTGGTGTCTGGTGTAAATCACGCCAGAGCTTTGTGGGCGAGCGTCTGATTGGCCCTCAATCGGGCGACACCACCCGGATACTAGCCACCGCCAGCCGGACGTCCGGAATTAAGGTGGAGGACCTAGTTGTTTACTTTGTTAAGTTCGTGGACCTTGACGTGTTACCCACGTCGTTTTCTGGCGAGGTTTCCTTCACCGAACATCCCTCCGGAGGCATTAGAGAGATATTGTATGGACGAGAGGTCTGTTATGTGACTTTCCTTGATGGAAAGGTGGTCAAGGTTGAACGGGGCCGGATTACGTGGTAGCGAAGTGTATCTACGTTACTGCGAAGAAGTGCGAAAAAAGGCGCCATGTCTAGCCCATCGTCTTTCCCGCTGCACCCTTTGTTGATCGCCGCCTTCCCGGCGACGGAGATTAGCGTCAATACTTTGACACCTAAGGACGAGAGACATAGGCATCGCATCTCCGACGAGTTACAAATCGCCAAGCTAGAGGGCCTGACTTGGGTCGATATTTCAGTTCGACAAGCAAGAGGAACTTGGGATGTGCTCGAATTGCTGGCGCCGAGCAGCCTGCCAATCATTTTTCCAGGCTACTTGCAATGGTTATGGCAAGCTGAGGAGGCTGATGTGATGGTGATGGGCCTGCCGAAGTTCCTGATCCAAGCCATCGATACAAAGCCCGACGTCTTTACTCGAGAGCAACTAACGAGCCTAGCCGGGTTTATGGCCGCCGCGCTACGTCAGACCCGGCACCAGCTGTCGTTGGCCGAGGTCCGCCTCTACAAGAGGGCGTTCCGCAGGTTGGAAGATTTGGCGACTCAAACTTAAAAGACGCGATCTAGTTATGGCAATGACGGCGGTGTACACGACGATTAGAGGGATGCTGGTTCATGAGAGCCGAGACATTCTTCATCCGTCATGGCTCGGTATGATGCCAGTGGAATTGCTTCATTCTTGCGCGGCCGACCACAAAGTGAACTCGTCATGCTAACCAGTTTTCCATTCCGATATGTTTGCCTTCTCTTAGTTGTTTTGCATAACGCTCCGAAAACAACCACGGACTACTCCGCGTTTAAGGGCCTCGACGTGCGCGAGGCCAAGCCAAGGAAGAAGGCGCTCGAGTTCACCCTGCATCCAACCCGGAAGGGAAAAGACCTGGAGCTGATGGTGACGTTATCGAACGAAACAGATCGCGTTTTCAAAGTTCCGCCGCTGGTACAGAATCGCGTGTCCTTTGTTTGCACGAACTCGGCCGGTACGCAGGCTGACATCCCACTCGGCCTCTGCGTGTACAAGAAGAATTTGCTTCGCAAAGACCTCGTCAAACTACAGCCGGGTAATTGCCTGTCAGCAAAGTTCGTGGTCCCGGCCTTCTACGCGAAGAAGCGCGACATCACCGGCATCAGTGCTGTCATCAGCGAATACTTTAAAGGAGGTGATTTCGATTTCCAAACGAAGACGGTGAAGGTGCCGAAATGAGTCCATCCCGGGGTTGCGACCGCGTTTCCGTCCGCCGCACGACGGCGACGATTCTCCACTCAAGATGTGTTAACAGAATTCCGGGCTGCGAGGGCAGCGAGGCTAACGACTAATGATCCCGTTCGCAGTAGTTCTATTTGGTTCGGCCATCACTTGCCTCCAATCTCCTCGGCAAGATAACGCTTTAGATAAGCGTATCGAGAGAGCTCATTATATTACGGAACCTTATTATCGCCTCCTGCGTCGACCTCTGAGATTTGGGGTGCTTTTGAAATCCGAAATTGCGGAACTTAAATCTGTCGGACATGACTTACTTCCACTACTTTCCGAACCCAACTGCCCCCTGCCGGCTTACATATTTTCCGCCAACGTGCAACTCATTCTAGCGAACACCGACAAAAAATCCTGCATTGCGAGGTATCAAAGGGCGAGGCGATACTATAAGTTGGGCTACAATCGCTATCAAGATCAAAGCTGCTATAATTCTATCCGAATTATTGATAAAGACATTGCATACTTTAAAGCAGCCGGATATCCTAAATGAAGAACAATGCAGTGTCTTCGGCTCCTCCCCATAAAGTGACCAGCCTAGGCTGGTCCGGTTCCGCCTCGGGGTTGGTTTGCAGACTATCTCGGATGGCCTTTGGATTTTTGAAGCCTAGCCGTCGGTGAGGGAATTTTGAGGTCCTGTCGCTCACTATGCGAAACGGCCGCCTTCAAGATCTACATGATCTCCTCTTCACTTAACTTCGGTTTCTTGATCGATCTCCTCACTCACCCAGAACTGTAGTCGTTCAAATCTATACGTGTCAGTCCTTGGGGGGCCGATCAACTCGCCGCGCAAAAACGCCAAGATTTGCTGCTGGAAAAGATCCCCATCCGCATCGGGATCCCGCGCTTCAAACTCCACACTCTCCCAAGGCGGCCCCCAATCCTGGCCTTCCCGCTTCACAAAAAAGAGCCGTGACTCTGGGCAGTTCGATATGAGCATGTGCACCAACTCGAACGGCCCAATCAGGATCAGGCGCGAGCGGTCTACCACCAACTCGGCGTTGTAAAATTCTTTTCTTGATTTAATGAAGTGGCTCTCGACGTTCGCAAGGCGCAGATTCGTCTTTACGAACCTACCGAGGCGGGTTCTCGGGTTGCCCATCACAATAACGGAATGGACTGGAGATACTTTTTTCACTTCTCTACACTTACCTAATTCGTGAGCTATTCCTCGCTTCGCATGAAGAATGAAAAACTCCGCCAGTCAAGCTTGCGGAGACCCTGGTCGTAATCGTAACTCGGCGATGCTCGCCGCTCGCCCAAATCCCAGGTGCGCCGGAGCCCGTGTAGTAAACTCCGCACGATTTGACGATCACTCTTGTTTGGGGGCGAAAATGAGCCTGGAGCTTTCACCGGCCGGCGTTCTCCAGCGCGAGATCGAGCAGGCGAAGCGCATCGTCATCGGCACCCATCTGAATCCGGACGGCGACGCGCTGGGGAGCGCGCTCGCCATGTCCCACTACCTGGACGGCATCCACAAAGAGCACGCCCTGGTTTGCCACCATCCCGCGCCGCGCAACCTAGAGTTTTTGCCGGGCATCGAGCGGGTTCAACAGTCCGCCGAAGGCGAGTTCGACCTCGGCATCATCTTGGACCTGGACGCCTACGACCGCCTGGGCGACACCGCCCCGATCTTCGACCGCTGCCCGCGCACCATCGTCATCGACCACCACGTTCCGATCCAAAAGCCGGGGGACGTCCGCATCATCGACACTACCGCGGCCGCGACGGCGCTCATCTTGGGCCGCCTGTTCCGCGAGATGGGGGCCGAGTTCACCCCCGCGATCTCGACGTGCCTTTTGACCGGAATCGTCACTGACACCGGCTCGTTCCGGTACCGGAACACCAGCGCCGAGGCGCTGAGCCTATCGGCGTTCCTGCTGGAGCACGGCGGCGACATCAATAAGGTCAGCGAGGAGATCTTCCAGCGCAAGCCGCTCGGCGGAACCCGGCTGCTGGGTCACATGCTAGACACCATGCGACTCGCCGCCGAGAACCGCATCGCGTACGGGGTTCTGACCCAGGCCGATTTTGCCGACACCGGCGCCCTGGACCAAGACACCGAAGGCTTTGTCAACGAGATGCTGTTCATCGACACGGTGCAGATTGCGGCCCTGCTCCGCGAGGTGTCGGAAGGCACGATTCGATGCTCGATCCGCTCGCGAAACCACCTGGACGTGGCGGCCGTCGCGCGGATTTTTGGCGGTGGCGGCCACAAAAACGCCGCCGGCTGCACGTTTTACACCTCCGTCCCCGATGCGGAAACCCAACTGGTTAAGGAACTCCAACGATGTTTGGCATTCTCTTAATCAAAAAGGAACTGGGCACGACCTCACACGATGTCGTTAACCAGGTTCGAAGGAAGTTCAATACGCGCCGCGTGGGCCACGCCGGCACGTTAGACCCGCTCGCGACCGGCTTGCTGGTGGTGGCGGTCGGTCCGGCGACGCGATTTTTGCAGTATTTGCCCTTGGAACCAAAGGAGTACATCGCCGACATCGAGTTCGGCGCGGCAACGACGACCTACGACCGGGAGGGCGAGCGCATCTTGTCAGGACCGGTTCCGGAGGACCTTGCGGGCGCAATCGACCTTGCGTTGGTCAATTTTCGCGGGCTTATCACGCAGCTTCCGCCGATTTACAGCGCGGTTAAGGTGAACGGCCAAGCGATGTACAAGTACGCGCGGGCCGGCAAAGAGGTCCCGCGCGAGCCGCGAACCGTCCACATCGCCGAGTATGAAATCCTCACCGTGAACGGGAATGTTGCCCGAGCCAGGATCGTCTGTTCCGGCGGAACCTACATCCGGACGTTGGCCCACGACTTGGGCGAAGCACTGGGCTGCGGCGCGCATCTCGCCGGTCTGGAACGCACGCGAGTCGGCCGGTATACGTTGGAAGAAGGCTTGCTTCTCTCGGACGCCACTCCCGAAGACCTGATTTCGCTCCGCGATGCCTTGCCGCCGATGCCGCTGCTGGACCTCACGGAAGAGCAGGTCGAGGCGGTGCGGTTCGGTCGCCAGCTTGGTTTGGCGCAGCCTCCGGGCAACTATTTGGTCGGACTTTGCGACCCAAACGGGAACGTCATCAGCGTGGCGCGCGTGATTGGAAATATGCTCCAACCGGAGTGCGTTATTCCGGCCGAGGTCGCCCATGTCCTTTCTTGAACCCACGCAGGATAAACGCCCGTTGATCAGCCAGTCGCTCTGGTTCGGCATTTGGGCGGCGGTGACGGTGGTGGGGGCGATGCTGAAACCCGATTCGCACGGCCACGGCACGCACCAGCAGCTCGGCCTTCCGCCGTGCCCCAGCGTGCTGATGTTCAACCGACCGTGCCCGGCCTGCGGCCTCACGACGAGCTGGACGGCCACGCTTAACGGAGATTTCGCCGCCGCGTTTAAGGCGCACCCGCTGGGCCCGCTGCTGTACCTCGGCTTCACGATCACGGCGTTCATGGCGCTGTATGGCGCGATCAAGCAGCTTCACTTCCGCACCGACACGAAGCAGGCGAATCGCATCGCTACCGTGGTTGGCATCGTTTTCTTTGGTTTCGGCTTGTACCGGATGGCCACGACGACGAACTACCGTTCGGCGCACGAACAAAACTACGTGAACGTGCTGACCGGCAAAGAAACCGCTCCCTAGCGAAATGCGGTCAGCGGCAGGGTGAATAGCCCGGGCACGCCGCCGGTATGCCAGAACAGAACTCGGCCCTTCAGCTCTCCGCGCTTGGCCAGTTCAAGCAGTCCGGCGAACGCTTTGCCGGTATAAATCGGATCGAGCAGGATGCCCTCGCGCCGGGCCATGAGGGAGATCGCCGCCAGCCCCGCCTCGCTAGGAACGCCGTAACCCGGCCCGACAAACTCGAAGTTCAGGTCGAAGTCCTCTTTCGTGAACTGCCTAGGGTTTTCTAACAGGGCTTCGTATGAGTTCAGGAGCCGGGCGAACTCCTCCCCAATTTCTGGCTCCGGGTCGCACGCGATCCCGAGAATCCGAGTCTTTGTTCCGTGAAAAGCCGAAAGCAACCCGGCATGCGTGCTTCCGCTGCTGCTGGCAAACACGATCGTATCGAACGGCGGCTCCGACGAAAGCTCTTGTGCGGCGAGCGCGAAAGCATGGACCCCTTGCGGCGACGACCCGCCGACCGGAATGAACATCACCTTGGAGCCCGCCGCCCGTAGTCTTTCCGCTCTTGTCAGCGCGAGCGCTTCTAGCTCGTCCCAGGTGCCGTCGGGATGCTCGTGAATCTCCGCCCCGAAAATCTCATCCAGCAAACGGTTCCCCGTATCCGGCTCCTTAACGGCCGAAGTCGGCTCAAACTCATAGGGATGCGCCATGGTCACGGCAACGCAACGGATACCGTGCATCGCGGCGGCCGCCGCAAGCTGCCGGATGAAGTTGGAGTGCGTGGAGCCGTAGGTCACCAAAACCTCCGCCCCGGCATCCTGAGCGGCGGCGACGAGAAACTCGATTTTCCGGCCCTTGTTCCCTCCGCCCGCGAAGCCGGTCAGGTCGTCCCGCTTAATCCAGAGGTCAAGCCCCGTCACCGCCGAAAGGTTCGGCAAGCGATGCAGCGGCGTGGGCAACTGGCAAAGCGATACCTTTCGGAACTCGGTCATAGGTGCACGGGTACCCTAAATGGGTGTCTCGCCGCAAACGAAACATCCTGCTCGGCCTCGGACTTATTACCGCCGGAGCCGTGATCGGGGTGGGCTGGATCGTAAAGCCGCTCATCGACCGGGGCTTTTTCGAGACCGCGACCCCGGACAAGTACGTCGCCGGCCGCGAAGCGAACCTCAAGGCGATTCACAACGCCCTGATGCTCTACCACGATTCAGAGGGACAGTTTCCCGCAGCGAACGGCTGGCTCGATGCGATTCGCCCCCGGATGCAAACGAACAAAATGACCGCGCAGGAAGCCGAGACGAAGATCATTCGACCGGATCTTGCCGGAAAGCCGGGCGCATTCGGCTATGCCCTCAATGTAGCGGCTGCCGAAAAATACAAAGACGACGTCGGGCGAACCAGCACCGTCCTGGTGTACGAATCGATCGACGAGCGGGCGAACGCCGCCGGCGATCCTGAGCTTTCCGCCGGCCGGCTCGGCATCACCATCGAAGGCAAGCTCGTCCCATAAAAGTGTGTCGGCCTAACCTGCCGATTGAAGGGAATACTGCCTGTGATGTTTAGACGATCCGCATGGATCTCTGCTGGTTTCGTTTTGCTTTGCTCGTCGATGGCGTTTGGTCAGGCGGACACCGCCGCGTTGCGCCGAATTGAGGCTTCTGCGCGACTGCTTTCTTCTTCTCGGCTGGCCGCGGTCGATCCGCTGTTCCGCACCCCCGCTTTTCCCAACCGAAAATTCGTCGGCTTCCTGAACGGCCAACCAATCTTCCTTTCGACCACAAACGTCGAAGCTGCTGACACGGTAGGAACCGACGAAGTTTGGCCGGGCGGCTCGCTTGGCACCAACTTGACCGGGGCCGGAGTCCCCATCGCCGTTTGGGATTCGGGCTCGCCCCAGTTAGATCATCCCGAGTTCGTGGGCAGCCCCGCTCGCATTCGCGTCCGGGATAGCGCCGTTCTTTTCGCCCATTCCACAGGCGTCGTCGGCACGCTGGTCGCCTCCGGTTTGCTTCCGAACACGCGCGGCGGCGTTTACCAAGGTTCGGTGGACTGCTTCAACTTTACGAACGATACGACCGAAATGGCCGCCAACGGTGCCAATTACTCCGTTTCGAACCACAGCTATGCCTACAACTGCGGCTGGGTGGCAAACTTTAAGCGCGACGGCAAGTGGGGCTGGCTTGGGGACACGAAGATCGACCCGCGGACCGACTGGAAATTTGGCTACTACAGCGACGACTCGAAGCTAATTGATGGCGTCGTCACCGCTACCCGAAACCTTCTGCCGATCTTCGCCGCTAGCAACGCACGAGGCGGTCCCGCAACCCAACCGGTGGAGCATTGGGCGTACGATCCCGCGAAGTCCTCGTACGTGCTCACCAGCGGAGTTCGAAACTTGAACGGCGGCGCGAACGGGTTCAACTCGTTGCCTTTTGGCGGGCAAACGGCCAAGAACACGCTGGTCGTGGGCTCGGTTGCGGCCATCGCGGGTGGCTACAAGTCTCCCGCCGACGTTCGGCTGATGCCCTACAGCGGAACCGGACCAACGCTCGACGGCCGCATCAAGCCAGACGTCGTTTCACCCGGCAACAAGATCTATACGACCTCGACCGGCAGCGGATATCAGACGATGAGCGGCACAAGCATCGCCGCGCCCACCGCCACCGCCGCCGCCGCGCTCGTTTCACAGGCCTACCGACGGCGGACAGACGAATGGCCGTGGGCGAGCGACCTGCGAGCGATCCTGATTCACACCGCCGACCCGGCCACCACAACCCCGGGCCCGAACTACCAAACTGGCTGGGGACTTATCAACACGAAGCGTGCCGTGGAACTCGTGATGCGCAGCGGACCGGTGTATCACGGCGTGCTGAAGAACAGAGCTTCGCAAACCCGCCGCATCGAGTCGGACGGCAAGAGCCCGATCAAGGTCACGATTGCCTGGAGCGACCCCGCCTCACCGTCGCCGGCGATCCCCGACCGCGCCCGTCGGCTCTTGGTCAACGACCTAGACATTCGGCTTGAAAATTTCACCACTAAAGAGGTCTCTTCGCCGTGGATCCTTGACCAAGCGAACCCGACCGCACCGGCGACCCGGGGCGACAACCTTATCGACAACGTCGAGCAGATCGTCCTAGCGGCCCCGAAAGCGGGCGTTTACCGGCTGATGATCTCGGCAAAGAATCCTTCGCTGCTGCCGACCGGTGAGCAACCGTACTCGCTTGTCGTTTCGGGCGCAACGCTCTTTCCGATTCTGGAAACGCTCTCGGTCAATACTTCTCCGATCACCTCAGGCCAAACTCCCCCGCCCGTCGGCACCGTTTCGCTAAGTGCCAATGCGACCTACGACTACACGTTGACTCTGGCGAGTTCGGCACCCGAGCTCGTCGTCCCAGCGACCGTGAAGATTGCCAAGGGTCGCCGCTCGGCGACGTTCACCATCACGAGCCGGCCGGTTGCGGCGACAAAAATGGTCACGCTTTCGGCAAGTTTCTCCGGCAAAACCGTAACAAGTCCCGTCGAAGTCCGGGTTCCGGTGAACAATGCAAAGTTCATCTCCCAGTCGGTTCCGCTAACGGCGAAGCCAGGCAGCTCGTTCTGGGTGGAGTTAGAGTTTGAAAACACCGGCACCAATTCTTGGTCGACCGCAACCTTTTACTACCTGTACAGCCAGAGCCCGGCCGGAAACTCCACTTGGGGACGAGACCGAACTTACGCGAGCGCGGGCGAAGTTATCGCGCGCGGAGCGCGCAAAAAGTTCGGCTTCTTCGCAAAGGCACCGACCTTGGCCGGAACCTACGACTTCCAGTGGCGGATGCGGCAAGGCTCGATTAACCAGTCGTTTGGCGAGCCAAGCCCGAAGATCTCGATCACCGTTGCTCCGTAATCTTGCGGTTTGTTTCAGGATGAGACTAAAAACTTCATAATCCGCGAACAATGCGGTGATCTAGGGTGTCGTAGACTAACAGCGAATGTAGCTGGCGTTCGCCCAGACCGAGTCAACATGAACGAAATTAATTCTTCCCTTCTCGATCCGCGACGAGACCGGGTGGCAAAACGATCCAATAGTTTCCGGACGACTGCCCCGCTCATCGCCGCTCTCGCCGTGGTCCTTTTGGGCTCCGCCACTTCGGCACAGGCAGGCCCCGACTTCGGTTCGCGCCGGTCTCAGGTATCCGCCGACGGCGCCGTCATCGAGCCTCGGTTCAACCCGGCCCGTAAGGCCATCCCCTACGTTGGCGATGCCGCGCTGTTGCCGCAGTTGGTGATTGAGCTTCGCCCCGGAGTGAATCCAAACCTGTTCGCCGCATCCTTCGGCCTTCAGTTGGGCACGCCGATGGAATCCATGCCAAACGGATACATTTTCCGCGCGACGAGCGTCGCGGCGGCCAAACGACTTACGGACGATCTCGGAAAGAACTCGCTCGTTCTGAGCGCTTTTCAAGATCAGTTCATCCCTCGCCAGCGGTTCGCATTCACCCCGAACGACACCTATTTTGCCAACAACAGCCCGGCGGGTTTCCCCGGCCAGTGGCACCTTTCGAACACGGCGAACGTCGGCGGAGCGCAGATTGATGTCCGCGTCGCACCGGCTTGGACGCGCGACCAGATCGGCACCGGAGTCACCATCGGGATCATTGACGACGGCCTCGAGCGCACCCACCCCGACCTCGTCGGCAACTACTCCGCTGCCGACAGCTTTGACTTCGGACAAGGCGACAGCGACCCTACGCCGGCCTACGCCGATGACGACCACGGCACGGCCGTCTCGGGCGTTGCGGCTGCCAAAGGCGGCAATAGTCTCGGCGTGACCGGCGCGGCACCGAACGCAAAGCTAGCCGGTCTCCGCTGCGACTTCGTCGTCGGCACGCTCGCCCAGTTCGTGGATGCGACGCTCTACCGAAGCTCTGGCGCGACGAAGACTATCGGCATCAAGAACCACTCCTATGGGTACGGTAGCCCGTACGTTAACGGCCAGGCCGAGCGAGATGCTCTTGCGACTTCGGCTGCGGCCGGCACGATCCACGTTTGGGCCTCCGGCAACGACCGGTTGGATCGAAATGAGGACGCAAACAAGTCCCTCGTTCAGAACAGCCCGGATGCCATCACCGTTGCGGCCCTGAGTGCCGACGGAAGGTTTAGCGACTACTCCTCCTTCGGTGCAAACGTTTTCGTCACCGCGCCGAGCAGCGACCGCAGCCAGGCAGGAATCACCACCGTGGATCGAGCCGCTAACTCCGGCTACAACCCGACTTTCGACACCTTCCCCGACCGGAACTACACCGCCGTATTCGGTGGCACCTCCAGTTCCAGCCCGCTGGCCGCTGGCGTTCTTGCCCTCGTTAAGGGCGTTCAACCGGCACTCAACACCCGGTTTGCCAAGCACCTACTGGTGCGATTTTCCGATATCGTTGACGCAGCGGATGCCACCGGCCCGAGCGACGGCGGTTGGAAGACCAACGGCGCCGGCTTCAAGTTCAACCAGAACTACGGATTCGGTCTCATCAACGCCAACAAGCTAACGACGAATGCGGTTCTCTTTACCGGCGTTAGTGCCCTAACGACGACCTCCATCGCCACCACACAAGTAGGCGCGGGCATCCCAGACTTCGTCACCTCGCCCGGCAGAATCAGCCGCACCTTCTCCGTCACTTCCACCGCCAAGTTGGAAGAGGTTCTCGTTAGCCTGAACATCACGCATCCGGTCCGCGGCGACGTTGAGGCCTACCTCACCTCGCCTGCTGGCACAAAGAGCCGCTTGATGTACCGCGCCTCGGCCGACAGCCGAGCCAATATCAACTGGACGTTCACCAGCAACGCTTTCTGGGGGGAGAACCCGTCCGGAACCTGGACGCTTGAAGTCACCGACGCCATCGCCGGTAGCATCGGAACTTGGAATAGCTACGCAGTAACCCTTCGACAGGGCGACATCATTCCGGTGAACACCTCGAACACCAACAACGCCGAGTTTGTGAGCCAAGCAGTTCCGACTTCGATGGTGACGGGCGCCTCTGTGCCGGTAACCGTGACGATGCGGAACAACGGAACGACCACTTGGACGCGCGCCGCAGGCCACCTGCTTTACGTCACGAATCCGGAAGGAAACGCGACGTGGACGACGAAGTTTGCCGCTCTGGCCACGACCGACAGCATCGCCCCCGGCCAATCGAAGACCTTTAGCTTCCGAGTAACCGCCCCGGCCACCCCTGGAACCTATAACTTCCAGTGGCGAATGCGACAGAACACCACGCCGTTCGGCGGTGCCAGCACCAACGTGCCGGTTACGGTGACTTCCACGCTTCCGAACAACTCGGAGTTTGTCTCCCAGACGGTTCCGGGCGTTATGTCCCCGGGGCAAACCGCGTCGGTTACATTGACGTTCAAGAACACCGGCGCGAACACCTGGACGCGAGCCGCTGGCCACGTCCTGTATTCGAGCAACCCAGTTGGTAACACCACTTGGGGTCCGAGCTTCGTTGCCCTGCCGACGACGGACAGCATTGCGACCGGCGCTTCGAAGACGTTCACGTTCAACATCAAGGCGCCTACCACTCCTGGAACCTACAACTTCCAGTGGACGATGCGAACGTTAGGCGTGAATTTCGGCCAGGTGAGCACGAATGTGGCGATCACGGTCGCCAGTAACGTCAACTCGGCCCAGTTCATCAGCCAGTCGGTTCCGACTACGATTCCGCGAAACGGCAACCGTGTCGTGTCGGTCACGTTCAAGAACGTTGGAACCACGACCTGGACGAGCGCGAGCGGCTTCCAGCTCATCTCGCAGAATCCGGCGCTGAACACGACCTGGAACGTTAGCACCGTTGCCCTGGATGCGGCGGACTCGATTGCCCCGGGACAACAGAAAACGTTCCGGATCTCGATCAAGGCACCTGCAACGGCTGGAACGTATAACTTCCAGTGGGGCATGCGTCAGAACACAACCAACTTCGCCGCAAATTCGGTGAACGTTGCCGTCGTAGTTAACTAAGAGCGACCATCGCAAAAAATCCGAACCGGCCTGCCGGTTCGGATTTTTTGTGCGTGAAAAGTGCCACCGGTATACTCCGGACGGCGGAGTCGCTCCGATCAACGTCGACCCTGGACCCGAAAGAACGCCCATGCAAAGTGACCTTTTGCCTTCTGCACCGCTCAACCGAGCCTATTCCAAACTTGACTTTCTCCGACTGATGGTTCTGAGTCGCGAAGGCGACCGGCGGGAGGGCATTCTGCTGCGACAGAGCAAAGGCTGGTTCCAAGTCAGCGGAATGGGACACGAAGCCCTTGGCGTTTTGGCCCACCTGTTAGGTGCCGAGGACTACCTCTTCCCTTACTACCGCGACCGCGCCTTGATGCTGGCGCGCGGCATCACCAACTACGAACTTGCGGAGGCCTACTTGGCCAAGCAAACGTCGAGCTCTGCTGGCCGCCAAATGCCGGGTCACTACTCCAGCCGGGAGAAGAACGTTTTCAGCGTCTGCACCCCAACCGGAGGCACGCTATTGCCTGCCTGCGGAACCGCCTGGGCGATGAAGCTGGAAGGCACCGACCGCGTTGCGATCGCGACCATCGGCGATGCCGCCGCCCGCCAGGGCGAGTTTTTTGAGGCGGTCGCCTTTGCCCTTCAGGAAAAGCTGCCGGTGATCTTCGTGGTCGAAGATAACAAATACGGCATTTCGACCCCGACCGAAAAGTTCTTGCCATTCCACCTAGAAATGCTTAGCGAAGAGCATGTGGTCAAGGTCGATGCTCGGCACCCCGACCGCGTATGGGATGCCGGCGCCGCCGCGATTGATCGCGCCCGCCGAGGCGAGGGACCCACGATTCTTTGGGCGGACATCGACCGACTCGCGTCGCACACCTCTAGCGACGACCACCGCGTCTACCGCAAGCTCGACGAGATTGAGGCGATGGCCGGGCGAGACCCGATCCGGTTGCTTGCCACCGAGCTCATCGAATCCGGCGAACTCACCGCCGAGAGCTGGGAGGCGATGCAGGACGAAATCATCGCGCAGGTGGACGCGGACTATCAGCGGGCCGAGAAGCTCGCTGAGCCGGACGGCCAAACGTATCTCGACCACGTCTTTGCCGAGGACAAACCGACGACGGCCCCGCCGCTCACGCCTTCGGACCGAATGACGATGGTTCAGGCGATTAACGCCACCTTTGGCAAAGCGCTCGAAGCGAACCCGAAGGCCATCTTCTTTGGCGAAGACATCGAGGACCCCAAGGGTGGAGTTTTCGGACTCACTAAGGGCCTCAGCGACGCCTTCCCGGGCCAGGTCTTTAATTCCCCGCTCGCCGAGGCCACCATCATGGGAGTCGCCGTCGGCATGGCCGCCTACGGTTGGAAGCCGGTATTCGAGCTCCAATTCATCGACTTTATCGCGCCCGGCTGGAACCAGATCACCACGAACATGAGCACGCTCCGTTGGCGAACCGCCGGGGCTTGGTCGTGCCCGCTAGTGATCTTCGCGCCCTACGGTGCCTACCTTCCCGGCGGCTCGCTCTGGCACTCGCAATCGAACGAAGCCTCGTTGGCCCACACGCCCGGCATCAAGGTAGCCATTCCGAGCACGCCAGAGGACGCAGCCGGCCTGCTATGGACTGCGATCCACGGCGAAGACCCGCACTTCGTCCTGATTCCAAAGCACATCTTCCGGAAGCCGGTCGCGGTTGAGAATGTCGAAGCGGTTCGGTTCGGAAAGGCAAAAGTTCGCCGCGAGGGCAACGACGTCACGGTCGTTACTTGGGGGAACTGCCTCGAACTCGTCGAGGATGCCGCTTCCAAAACGACGGCGAGCTTGGAGATCATCGATCTTCGGTCAATCGTTCCCTGCGATTACGACACGATCACCGAGTCATTGGAGAAAACTGGGCGCCTCATCGTGGTCCACGAAGACACGATTACGGCCGGTTTCGGACAGGCGATTCTCGCCGAGATGACCCGAGTGCCGGAACGATGGAACCTATTCCTCTCGCCGCCTCAGCTCGTCGCCCGGGAAGACGTTCCGATTGGATACCACCCGAATTACGAGTACGCTGCCCTACCGGACGTAGAGCGCGTACTCGAAGCGATTCGAACGGTGATGGCTTAGCGGCGAGACGTCGAAAGCGTTTCTTTTGCGCCTTCGCTGGTCGGCTTATTAATCAGGAAGCCAGCGAGGGCTCCAAAGCCCAACAGCGTGATGCCAACAAACAGCGCGAGCGATAGCTTTTGCACCCGAACCTGCGCTGCATCCGAGACCGTGATGCCCCAGCGGATGCAGAAGTTCCAGATTCCGTACGCGAGGTGGTAGGACGCAGTGGTGATGCCCAAAACGTAGAAAATGAGCCAGAGGCCGCCAAACGACGTGAGCTTCATGTGCCACTCGTTGAACATGATGACTTCCGGGTTATTGGTGACGTACTTCCGAATCGTCGTCATCGAGACGTGAATCGAAAGGAAGAAGAGCAGGTAAATGCCGGATGCGCGCTGCAGCCAGTACATGCGGTTTTGCGACCAGCCGTACTTGGTGCCGATGAAGTTCTGCTGCGCCCGACCCACGATGAAGATTCCGTAGATCGCGTGGAAGAGGAGCGGCAACCAGATTACGAAGACCTCCAGCATGATAAGGATGTGCTTCGGCATCGCCTCGAAGAAGCCGATGACGCCGTCGAACTTCTCGGCTCCGCCCAGCGAGAACGAGTTCAGCGTGAGGTGCTGGACCATGTAGAACCCGACCGGGATGATTCCCGTGAGCGAGTGCACCTTGTGCCAGAAGAACGACTCTCGATTCAGCGCGAGTGACATATTTGTTTCTACGAGCAGGATACCGAAAGCCTCGGCCCAGCATTTCCATCGAACCAATCGCCCGTTTGGTACCATGAGGTTGCAATGCCGTTTATTTCAGAAGTTAAGGCCCGGGAAATTTTGGACAGCCGTGGAAACCCCACCCTCGAAGTTGATATCGCGCTCGAGAGCGGCGGCGAGGGCCGGGCGGCCGTGCCTAGCGGCGCGAGCACCGGTGCCTTCGAGGCAGTTGAGCTTCGCGACGGCGACAAAAATCGCTTCGGCGGGAAAGGCGTTCTGACTGCGGTCGAGAACATCAACGAGATCATCGCGCTTGAGCTGGAAGGGCTCGACGCCACCGACCAGACCGGCATCGACAACCTGCTTTTGAGCCTGGACGGCACGCCGAACAAGGCAAAGCTGGGCGCAAACGCGATTCTCGGCGTTTCGCTTGCGGTCGCCAAGGCCGCCGCACACCACTACGAGCTTCCGCTCTACCGTTACATCGGCGGCGTGACCGCGCGAACCTTGCCGGTTCCGATGCTGAACATTCTGAACGGCGGCAAGCATGCCGACTCGAACGTCGACTTCCAGGAGTTCATGATCCTGCCCGTCGGTGCGCCTACCTTCCGCGAAGCGCTGCGATGGGGAACGGAAATCTTCCACACCCTGAAGAAAGTGCTGCAAGAGAAGGGCCTGAACACCGCCGTTGGCGACGAGGGTGGCTTCGCGCCGAACCTGGAGTCGCAGGAGCTCGCCTTCGATTACATTCTCGAGGCCATCAAGAAAGCCGGATATGAGGCGGGCAAGGATGTCTATCTCGGTATCGATGCCGCCAGCACAGAGTTCTGCGTGGACGGAATCTACGAATACAATGACGGCAAGAAGCGGAACGGCGAGGAACAGGTGGCCTACCTGAAAGAGCTGAGCGACAAGTACCCGCTTATCAGCATCGAAGATGGTTGCAGCGAGGACGACTGGGCCGCTTGGAATCTACTGACAAAGACCTTGGGCGACCGAGTCCAGCTCGTTGGCGATGACCTGTTCGTTACGAACGTCGATCGACTTGGCCGAGGCATCGCTGAGGGCACCGCAAACTCGATCCTTGTTAAAGTGAACCAAATTGGAACGCTGACCGAGACGCTTGCCGCCGTCGATATGGCGAAAGCCGCCGGCTACACGGCGGTCATGAGCCACCGCTCGGGCGAGACCGAAGACGTGACGATCGCCGATTTGGCCGTCGCAACGAACTGCGGACAGATCAAGACCGGCGCGCCGAGCCGAACCGACCGGGTTGCCAAATACAACCAGTTGCTTCGCATTGAAGAAGCCCTCGGCGAGAACGCGATCTACGCCGGTGCCGCTGGCTTCGGTCGTCTGGCCGCCCGACTACGCTAAGAGCATGCCGCGCCTTTTCGTCTACGGCACCCTGCGCGACCCGGAGATCCAAAAGGAGATCTTCGGGCGCGTGGTGCCCATGGTTCCCGAGCGACTCGCGGGATATCGGCTGGAGCACATCCAAATCGAAAACCCTTACGTTCTCGAGACGAGCGGGATGTCAGTCCACCGGATTTTGGTTGCCGATGCGGACGCAACCGAACCCATCGAAGGGTTTAGCCTCGAAATCACAGAGGATGAGTTAGCCCGCGCCGACATTTATGAAGACGCGGACTATGCGCGGGTGCTCGCCCCGCTAGAATCTGGCCGGTCGGCCTTCGTTTACGTTGCGCCGACGGCTTAGGGAATCAGCTGGTGGAGTTCCGTAAGGTACTCCGTAACCTGCTCGATGTGATAGATGTCGTGGCCAGTGATAATCGCAAGCTGCTGGGCAACAGTGATCTCGCCGAGCTCGTCGTGCACTGCGGAAAGCTGTAACTGCTCCGCCGTCACCGACTCCAAGAAGTCGATTGTATCGCGTCGTCGGTTGGCAAACACCTCAATTTCGTGGTGAATATCCTTCGCCGCGTAGTTTTGCTCGACCACCCGCGCTTCCTCGTCGATGGATACCAGGCGCGAGCCCGGGTGCAGCACCGTAAGTCGCATCCGGTCGAGGAAAACTTCCTCGAAGTCCGTCACGTGGGCGATCGCCTCAAGCAAAGTGAATCTGCCCGAGTGCCGTTTCTCGTGGAATCGCTCCTCGGGGATCTCATCCACGAGTCGCTCCAAAATCACGGGCGTATGCCGAATCGAAAGCAGATACGGATTCATATCAGCCCAAGGCTACCACCTGGCAAACCCGAGCGTAGGACATCATAGAGAGACGGTCCTCAAGACCCAGCAACCGAGAACGCCCCATGAGAAACGAGTTATCGCGACGTGACTTGATTGTGATTGGGGGTACCGTAGGTCTGGGTTTGGCGGTCGGTCAGACGGCCAACGCCTTCGTCTTGTCCCCGGAGAATCAACCGAAAATGGAACCCAAACTAGTTACAGTCCCAACCGAAGCCGACATCGCCAAAGCCCTTAAAACGGACGGCCGTGGCATCAGCGCCGCCACCCACAAGGCTCACCTCACCCTGTGGCAAGGCTACGCAAACAAGACCAACGAGATTCGAAAGGCGCTTGCCGAGCTGGATACCGATCCGGCAAAGGGTAACCAGATCTACAGCGTTACGCGATCCCTCAAGGTGAACTATGCGTTCGCCTACGGCGGTCTGATCAACCACAACGTTTACTTCGATACGCTCGGCGGCGAAGGCGTCATCGGCGGAGATGCCGAGGCCCTCATCAAGGAAGCTTACGGAACCGTCGAGAAGTGGAAAGCCGACTGGAAAATCACCGGTCTTTCGTCGCGCGGCTGGGTTTACCTTGGCTACGACCACGACGAGAAGCGCGTGTTCAACTACGCCGGCGACGCCCAGGACACCTTCCCGGCTTGGAACAACACGCTCATCCTCGCGATGGACGTGTACGAGCACGCCTACTATCTGGACTACCAGACCGCCCGACCGAAGTACGTGGACGCCTATTTTGGTCTCGTCGATTGGGACGCCGTCAACGCACGCTTGCCAAAGTAAGCCTTAGGCGTTGAGGAGATTGGCTTCGTCTGGTTCAGACGGAGCCAATTTTCTTATTCTCAGGCGCTGGATTCGCCGCCCGTCGGTGTCGGCAACCACGTATTGCAGGCTGTCGGCCTCGATGGATTCACCTTTCTTCGGCTGCCGCCCGAAGAGGCCAAACACATAGCCGCCGATGGTGTCGAACTCGTCGCTGTCCAGTTGAACGCCCAGGTACCGCCGGACGTCTTCCCAATGGGTTCGACCGTCCACCAGCACGCCGTCCGGCGTCTCGACGAACTCTTCTTTCACTTCGTCGTACTCGTCGACGATCTCGCCGACGAGCTCCTCAACGATGTCCTCGATCGTGACGATTCCTGCGGTACCGCCAAACTCGTCCTGAATGATCGCCATTTGGTTGCGGCTCTGGCGCATTTCCTGCAACAGCTCGTGCAGGTCCTTGTTTTCTGGCACGACCAACGGCGGACGCATGAGCGACCGCAGCGTGACCGTCTTGCCGTCGAAGAACGCCTTTAGGAGATCCTTAGCGTGGATGATGCCGACGATCGTGTCATCGGTGCCATCGTACAGCGGAATCCGCGAGTGCCCGGTTTTTTGGATAAGGCGGATCGCATCGGAGGGGTCGCCCTCCACCGGCATGGAATCCAAGTCGACCCGGGGCGTCATGATCTCCCGCGCGACCGTGTCGGAAAAGTCGAAAACTGAGTGGAGCAATTCCTTCTCGTCGTCCTCAATCTCCCCGGTTTCCTGGGCAGATTCGACCAAGTTCTTGATCTCCTCTTCGGTCTGACTGGCTGAGGTGAACGAAGCCGTGCCACCGAACCGAGCCGTGACCACGTTTGCCACGCTGGCAACCGGCCAAACGATGAGCGAGAGAATCGCCGAGGTGGACCGGACGAAACTGTACAAAGCCAGTCCGACCCGGTGCGGGTGCAAGGTTGCGTAGCTCTTGGGCACCAGTCTGCCAAGGATCAGATTGATGATTTCAACCGGCAGCGCGATACAAAGCGCGGCGAGCAGTAGGCTTCCGTAGCTAAACGGCCAGCCGAGCGACTTTTCTGCCCATAGGGCGACGTTCTGGCCCAACAGAAATGCGACGAAAATGAGTCCGATTCGGACGAAGTTTCCGCCCAGTGCGCATGCCGCCACATACCGTGGCCGGTGATCAATCAACGCTTGAAGGCGCTGGCTCTGACCATCGTTTGTCTCACGTACGAAGCGAACGTGCATCGGCCGAAGGATGTCCACCGCCGTTTCGGCCGCGACAAAAAGAGCGTTAAGCCCAACCATGCCCAGCACGGCGATGATGGCAAATGAACCCAGCCCGACCGGCTGTCGCAAACCGTCGACGGCTTGCTGCGTGCTCTGCCACTGCCCCTCGCCGATGAACCAAACGGCAGTCAAAGACAGCAAGATACAAACGGAAACGATCCGTTCTCCGAGTTGATTTATGGCAGGGCGAGGTTTATCTGGGTAGCTCAACGGGGCACCAAGCCGAAGCAAAGTAGCGCGAGAACGGAGCCAACGCCGGCCCCGAGGACAAGTTCAAAAATCGAGTGGATCTTCGCTTCGTAGCGGCTTTGCGCAACAAGGGCGGCGATCATGATGGCGAGCGTGCTGGCCAGTGCGTTATCCGTGAGAAACGGCACCGCAAAGGCAAAGAAGAATGCATAGGCCGCGTGGCCACTGACAAGGCCACCCTTGAGCACGGTTCCCCGCTTGCCGAGGCCCTTGCCCACGATGACGACAACGAAGACAATGAGACAGCCCACAAACAGCTTCGCCATGAAGCTCAGGCCGATGCCTTCGGAGGTGAGGTTGATCTTGACCGCTTCCCACCGCTCTTCCCCAAACAGCAGAAGCGCACCCACAACGAGGGCCACGATGGTGGTGATGAGAACCGCGCCGGCCGCGATGTCCTTCGCGAATTTCGCCAAGGGGTGGTATACGGGTGAAACAAGGTCGATCGTTGCCTCGATGGCCGAGTTAAACATTTCTGCGACCACGACCAACGAGATCGTAAACAGCAACACGAGAACCTCGCGAAGCTGCAGGTCTACCATGATGCCGAGCAGCATCACGACCAGAACCACGTACAGGTGGAAGCGCATGTGGCGCTGAGTTTTAAAAGTGAAAACGATTCCGCTGACGGCGACCTTAAATGGGTCCAAAAACTTGTTGGCAATCTTGCGCGGATTCATCGGGTTGCCCCTGCATAGTGCATCGAAAACCACCGGTCGTCGCCAGGAATTCCGACTTGCCGGGCAACGACGTTCATTTCCTGAACCATTTGCGCCTGTTCTTCGTCGGTTTCGTCGTCAAACCCGCTCAGGTGCAACGCACCGTGGATGACGAGGAACAGGCACTCTTCGCGCAAGGAAGCCTCGCGGACGGCGGCTTGGCGTCGCGCCATCGGAACGGAAACTGCGATCTCGCCGACGCGTCCGAGGGGCGTGGCGTAGTCGAACGTGAGAACGTCGGTCGCGGTGTGAACGCCACGGTATCGGGCGTTGAGATCGGTGATCGTCTCATCATCCGTGAACAGCACGTTCACTTCTGCGAATGGGTCCCGACTGCGGGAGAGTGAGGTAGAGACGGCAACCTTAACCTCATCCTCGGCCACATTGGCGAAGGATGAATTGATAGCGGAGATTAAGGGGTAACTCGGAGGTTCCATAGATCCGGCAGGCACGTCTTCTGGCGATTTGCCAGGCTGTATCGCCTGCCCGAATACCTTACTGTCGCGAAACGCGTCGGCGAGCCATGCGGCGTCGCTTTTCGCTTGGCTTCTCGTAGTGCGAGTGCTCTTTGAGCTCGCGCAGCAATCCGCTCTGCTGCATCTTCATGTTGAAGCGCTTGAGCGCGCTGTCAATCGACTCATTTGGGTTTACGGTCACATAAATCAATGGGGGTGTCTGCCTCCGGAACCCTAAAATTATATCCCAAATCTCAGTTCCCGGCGGTAAGCCGCTTAGCGGCGGCGGCCGAAACCGTCACAAATTCCCGCACAAAAGCGCCGTGCGGCGTCGAGTAGACCAGTTTTAGTCCGTCGGGACTGAGTTCCGAACCGTTGTTCACGCCGCGCGCGAAGAGAAGACGACGCGTTGGCTCCTTTGCATTGCTCAGCACGATGTCGTAGAGCGTGTCCTCTTTCATCGCAATTTCGCTCTTCGGCAGTTCCACCCGGTCCAGTTTCAGCGGCCCTTTCTTTGGAATTTGGAGCTCGAATTCCACGTTACCATCCGTAATGTCAGAAACCGTGAGCGTATCGTAGTTGATCGACAACACCCGCCCATCGGCTCCCGGCTTGGAAACCACCAGCACGGCCGTTCCGCTGACCGTATTGCCGCTAAATACTCCTGCTTTCCAGTCCGAATCTACCTGGACTTTCTGAAAGCCGGAATCCGAGATACAGGCAACCGTGAGGCCGCTCGGGCCCGCTAACGCAATGATCGCCTTCCGTTTCTTCTTTGAGGCGATGACTGAAGAGGACGCAGATTCGAGCCAGTCCGTGATGGAAGCCGCTTTCTTTCCTGTCTGCGCAAACCAAATCTGCGCTAGCTGCTTCCCGTCCGGTTCCACCCGGCGCAGTTCGAAGATGGCGTCTCCGCCGGGTCCGACGAGGTCGATGTTGCCCAGATAGGCGTCCGATCGCAAACCAACCAGCACCTCATTCCTCCCAGACGCGACGTCATACCGGCAAAGCTGGCTACTTTCCACGTCGTAACGACCAAGTTTCGCCAACCCTGCCCGAATCATCGATCGCGAAGTGCCGATGTCCCCGGCTTGATAAACGAATTGCGAGCTATCGGCCGACCATCGACAAGCCACCGCCGAGCCTGCCAGGTAGGCCGGAGGTGCGGGCACCAGGACCTTTTCGCCAACCTGCAAGTACGGCGAAGAGGCCTGAGCAACGAGGCAGACAAGCGCGGCAAGAATCGCCATTTGGCAGTCCCTACTTGCGCCGAAGCCTCAGAGTTCCTTAAGCCTCTTTCCAGCCCCAGGCAACGTACTCGCTGGTGAACGTGCCGTCGTCGGCAAGATCGAGCACGCGGTAGCCCGGCTTAAACTCAAGTCGATCGCCGCGCCACCAGTTACCCGAAACCGCGCCGCCGCAAAGGTAGGAAACGCCAAGGTAATCCACCCGGTCGACCATGTGCATGTGCCCGCTGAGCGCAATCTTAACGTGCGGATTTTTCTTGAATAGCTCCCGAAGCGCGTCGGCGTTCTTGTTCATCAGGTTCCCGCCGACCTTCCAGTCGCCGGTTTGGGCGTTCCAGCCGGTGACGACCGGCGTGATCGACATGATCGGGATGTGCGTGAGAATCAGCGTTGGCTTCTTCGTTCCCTTGAGGTCGGTCGCGAGCCATTCCATCTGCTCCGGGTCGACCAGGCCGTTGTAGCCGTCCGGAGTCTGAAGAATATTGTTGAGCACGACAAAGTGCCAGCGGCCCATGTCGAAGCTGTAGTACGGCTTCGTCAGGCCGAACTGGTCGCAAAACCATCGGTCGCCCCACTTGGCTTCGTTCCCCGTGGTCTTGCTCTCGTTCTTATTCCAGCCCCAAACGTCGTGGTTGCCCATCGTCGGCCGGAACGGTACCTTCGTCTCGGCGTTCAGGATGTCGGAAAAGATCTTCCACTGGAGTGCGGTGCGCTCTTCTGTTGCCGCGAAGCTATCCATGATCAGGTCGCCGCCGCCCAGGATGAGGGACGGTCGCGGCTTGAGGGCCATCATGTGCTGCAGCGACTTTCGCATTCCGCTCGGCGCGTTCAGCTCCGGCTGGGCATGAAAGTCAGTCATGTGGGCCACCCGCATCGTTCGCTTGCCGGCGAAAGCCGTCGCAAGCGATTCGATCGCGGAAACCGGCGAAAGGGCGGTGGCAGCACCACCGATGAGAAGCTCACGTCGACTTGCGGAAAAAGGCATGGCCAGATCATAGACCCGGCCATGCTAACGGAAGGTTAAGAAACCCTCGTGCTTAGGCGGATTTCTTTCGGCGGCGAAGCGCCAAAGCGCCGAGACCGAGGACGGCAAGGGTCGCCGGCTCTGGAACCGGTTCCTGGCCAAGAATCGCGTTCACGCCGTTCAAGTGAAGGCCGAAGTCGTTGTAGTCCTTGTCGCCAAGGTTCACGCCGTCTTCCCACGAAACCGTTAGACCGCAATCGGTAAGGCAGTTATCCTTGTTGCGATCCTTAACGACGGCCACTCGGTTCTCCTGTTTCTGGTTCTTTTCGGATTGGCTGTAATAAACAGTGCTCTTGAAGGCGTTTCCGTTGCCCTTGTCTCCGCTCCCAAACGCCAGGCCGAAGACGCCCGAGATTTGGACGGTCGCCGTCGACGGCAATCCGCTGCTCGATCCGCCGAGAACCCAGGTGATCGCCGGGTTCTTCGAAGTCATGTCGGTGTAGTAGCCCAGCAGGTGGTTGGCCCGGTAGCCGGCTTTCTGCCACTCGATGGACCAAACTTGCGGCTTCTTGGGGTCACAAAGCTGGAATGTTCGTCCGTCCGACTGGTCACCGTAGTTGAACTGATTCCCTTTAACTGCACCAACCGTGCTGTACTGTCCCGAGCCCTTCAGAAGGGATTGGAAATCGGAACCGGGCCCGTCAATACTCCCCTTAATTAAATCTCTCGGGTCGATAAACTGAGCGTTTGCAACGAGCACACAAGAAAGAATGCTTAGGGAGGCAATGATCTTTTTCACATGTCTATTGTTGAGCCTAGCCCGGAGTTTTAGATGCCCCGATTCTGGGCGTCACATCAATCGGTCACGCCGCAGGCTGATCCATTTCTTGTCGCCCATGATGATGTGATCGCGAAGTTCAATGTCCAGTAGCTTCCCGGCCTGCACCAGTTCGCGGGTTACGCGGATGTCCTCCGGGCTCGGCGTTGGGTCGCCGCTTGGATGGTTGTGGGCGACGATAACACTGGCTGCGCTCTCGCGCAACGCTTCGCGGAACACTTCTCTTGCGCCCACGATACTTTCCGTAAGGGTGCCGATGTGAATCGTGCTGCGGCGCAGCACTTTGTTTTTGGCAGAGAGCAGAATCGCGACGAAGTGCTCCTTGCTTTCGTGCCGAAGGTCTTCGAGCAGTTGGGCGGCGTCCTCCGGGGTGTCGATGATGGTCGGCGCTCCTTTCCCGGCTTCCACCATGCGCCGCCCAAGCTCGATGAGTGCCTGCGCCCGGAGTCCTTCGAACTCCTCAAGCCCGGTCACGCTCGCCAGGTCCACGCCCGAGAAGCTTTTCAAGTTGGCGAGCGATCCTACGCGGTAGAGAAACGGCCGCACCAGATTCTCGGCCGCAAGAACGTCGTTTTCGTACCGCGAGAGCCCGACCGCTAGCAGATCTGCGACGCTGGCGGCGTGAACACCCGCAACGCGGACGCGGTCAACCGCCGACTCGTTCGTTTCGGCCAAGGTGCCTAGCCCACCACGGCCAGATTGATCACTGACTTCGATTGACCCTCGGGCGGATCGACCCAAACCTTGTCAGCCTTTAGCAGAGCGACGAGCTCGGCCACACCGTTTTCCTGCGGAATGCTGGTCTTCACCACATTTCGCTTTCGGTAGAGCGTGATCTTGCCCGCGCCGGCGCCTACGTAGCCGTAGTCGGCATCCGCCATCTCGCCGGGGCCGTTCACGATGCAGCCCATGACCGCAATATCCAGCCCAACCAGGTGCTTGGTGGCATCGCGGACCTCGTTCAACACCGTCGGCAGGTTGAATTTCGTTCGGCCGCACGACGGGCATGCGATGTACTCGACCTTCGTCTTTCGCAGGCCCAGAGACTGGAGGATGTCATAGCAGACCGGAATCTCGGCAATTGGATCCTCGGAAAGCGACACGCGAATCGTGTCGCCGATGCCTTCCATGAGGAGCGTCGCGATGCCCGCCGTCGACTTGATACGAGCGTACACGCCATCACCGGCCTCAGTGACTCCCAGGTGCAGCGGATAGGCCATGCCCTCTTCGTCCATCTTTCGCACCATCAGGCGGTTCGCCGCGACCATCACCGGAACCCGGCTCGCCTTCAGCGATATGTTGAGGTTCTGGTAGTCGTACTTCTCGCAAATGCGCAGGTACTCCATGGCGCTTTCCACCATGCCATCCGGCGTATCGCCGTAGGTGACGAGCATCCGCTCGCTGAGGGATCCGTGGTTGACGCCAACGCGCATCGCCCGGCCGTGCTGCTTGCAGGCTTCGACCACCGGCACGAAACTGGTTTCAATGGCCTCTCGCTCTTCGGCGTGCTCCTTCTCCGTGTACTCCACGTTGTCGCCCCATTTGTGGAACACGAACAGGCCTGGGTTCACACGAACCTCGTCAACATGCTTCGCGGCCTCGACGGCGATGGCCGTGCCCTGGTGATGCACGTCGGCCGTCAGCGGCACGTACTTGTACCGCTCGGTGACTTTCGCTCGGATCTCTTCCATCGCGCGGGCCTCGCCCAGCGTCGGCGTGGTGACGCGCACGAGCTCGCAACCCTCGCGGTGTAGAGCAATGATCTGCTCGACACAAGCGTCGATGTTGCGGGTCTCTTCCGTGATCATGCTTTGCACGAGCACCGGATGGCCGCCGCCAATGGTGACCGGGCCAACCCGGCAGGCTACGGTATTACGTCGCGGATAGGTGATGTCCAGGGCCATGATTCTTCTACTTCCTTGAGGTCGGCATCTGTTGCGTGATGCAGTGAATTCCGCCGCCGCCAAGGTTGATGGCTTCGGAGTCGATCGCGATGATCTTGTAGCCAGGAAAAGCTTCCTTAAGAATCTGGAGCGCCTTCGCGTCCTTCGCCTTCAGACCGATCGGCCGCCCGGGCTTGTAGAACTTCGAGGTGATGATCTTCCCGTTCGAGATCAGGAAGTTGAGGTAGCTCGCCGCCTGAATCACCTTAATCGGCTTCCCTTTTGGAAACGGCTTCTTGGCGTAGTTGAGGTCCTTGATGTAATCGTAAACGCCGTCCCCGGGAGACATTGTAGTGATCATCGGGTCTGGCACCGGCATCCGAATGATCTTGAGGTCCGGCGCGGCCCGCCGCAAGGTCCGCCAATTTTGCTCAAGCCGATTACGGCTCGCCCACGCGATCGGACTCTTCTGAGCGTCCTCAAGGGTCACCTCCGCGAGCAAAACCGTGTTCACGTTCACGAATCGGGCAACGTTATCGACGTGGCCTCCGGTCGCGATGACCGTATAGACATCGCCCTCCTTCCCACCATCCAGCGGGCCCATAAAGGTCAGGTCATCTTCTAGTCCACCGTGCGGCAACCAAATCACTCGATCTACACCAAGGTATCGCTTATGCTCGGTTTCTAGCTCCTCTCGGAGCTTGCCGGGGTTGCGCTGCTTCTCGACGCTTTCAACCACGATCATCGTCCCTTTGCCGTTGAACTCGCGGTTGCCGCCTTCCGAGATAATCGGCGCGTTGAGCAACATCGTTGACGTGCCCCGAACCGCCTGACGGCCGAACTGCGCATCGACCGCGTCTTCCGCTTTTGACATCTGGTCGTTCACATCGGTATAGCCCCAATAGTTGAACTTGTAGGTCACCGGCTGCAACGTGCCATTCGGGTTTTTCACGAAGATCGGGCCGAAGTCGCGGGTCCAGATTTCGTTGTTCGCCGATAAGTGAAACCGCACGTGCGGCGCCTTGCCAAGAAACTTCCTTGCCTGCGCCAACTGGTTGGGCCGAACCAGCAGATCCACCTTGGTCTCTGGGCCGAGGGCGTGGATCATTTCGCGCTGGACGGCGTGGACCGAGTAGCCGCGCTTGTTCTCGTAGGTCGCCCAAGACATCCAAACGCTCTCTTGAGGCTCCCACTCGGCCGGGAACGTGCCAAACATGAACCAGCCTGCCAGCAACGGGATCATGGAATCAGCCCGCTTGCCTGGATTCGGCGGACGGCTTCAGCGAATCGCTCGCCGTTCTGGTCTCCCTTCAAAGTCAACGACATCCTCACGTATCCTTCCCCTTCGGTTCCGTATCCGTTTCCAGGAATCGCCACGATGTGCGCCTGCTTCAAAAGCGCGCCCGCAAACTCTGCGCTCGTCATATCGGTTCGCGGCACCTTTGCCCAAACGTAGAACGCCGACTTCGGCTTGGTTACCTGCCAACCGATCGCGTTGAGTCCGTCGCACAGGGCATCGCGCCGCTTCTCGTACATCGCCAGCGTGTCGTCGTTGTTCAGGTTTTCCAGTGCGTACGCACCGGCTTGAGCCACGGCAGGAAACTGCTTGCTGTCGATGTTCGACTTTAGGCGCTGCAGGTTTTGTACAACCTCGGCGTTGCCAAGCGCAAAGCCAAGCCGCCAACCGGTCATGTTGTACATCTTGCTCAGCGAGTGGAATTCGATGGCGACATCCTTCGCCCCTTCCACTTGAAGCACCGTGGGGTTCACGAATCCGTCGTAGGCGACCGTTGCGTAGGCCATGTCGTTCACCAGGATGATGTCGTGATCGCGGCAGAATGCGACCGCGTCTTCATAGAACTCGCGGGTTGCGGTCGCTCCGGTTGGGTTGTGCGGGTAGCAAACGTAGAACAGCTTTGCGCGGCGAGCGATGTCCGTCGGGATGTCGGCCAGCACCGGCAGCATGTCGTTTTCCGGTCGAAGAGGCGTCTCATGGACTTCCCCGCCGGCCATCAAGGTGTTGACTTTGTAAACCGTATAGCCTGGGTTCGGCACGATGGATACATCGCCGGGATCGATGTAGGTCCAAGCGAGGTGCGCGAGGCCCTCTTTGCTTCCGATGAGCTGAACGAACTCGGTCTTGGGGTCCAGCTTCGGTCCGAAGGTTTGGGCGTACCAATTCGCGGCAGCGTCGAGGAAAGGCTCCCACCCGCGGGCGGTCTCGTCGTACCGGTGGGTTTCCGGGTCGTGCGCGGCTTCGGTGAGCGCATCGATGACCGCCATCGGGGTCGGAAGGTCCGGGTCACCGATGCCGAGGTCAATAATGTCGGCGCCGGAGGCAACGGCCTCGGCCTTTATGCGGGCTATTTCGGCGAAAAGGTAGGGCGGAATCAGTTCCAGACGCTGCGCGCGGGCGGGCATATGCCCGGAGGGTACCCGCGATCTGGTACCTTTCTGGGGTCGGCGGGGTGTAGCTCAGCTTGGTAGAGCGCGTGCTTTGGGAGCATGAGGCCGCAGGTTCGAATCCTGTCGCCCCGACCACTTTCCCTCTTCCTTCCCGGCCATGCTGCAAACCGACCAACTGGCTAGATCGCTGGAAACGTTGCGGTACTCGCTGCGGCATTTCACAGAATCCGAACCGGGATCGGTCGAGAACGAGGTTTTCCGCAACGCCGTCATAAAGGGGTTTGAGCTTTCCTTGGAGACATCGGCAAAGCTTTTGCGCAAACGATTGGCGGATTACGTCGCGCGGCCGGGTTCCGTCCACTCGCTGCCTTTCAAAGAGGTGTTTCGTCGGGCCGCCGGATTCGGGATTTTAGCCCCCGACGCCGTCGAGCGCTGGTTCAAATATCGGGACAACCGCAACGACACGGCCCACGACTACGGCGAGAGGTTTGCCGAGGAAACGGTGCGCTTGCTGCCCGCGTTCCTCACCGACGCCGAATCGCTTTTGACCACCCTTCAACATGAACCTTGATCTGCCCGAGCGCTGGCGCGCCGAAATCGCGCAGATTTTGGTCCGGCACCTGCCCGGGGCGGAAGTCCGTGCGTTTGGCAGCCGGGTCACCGGCAAGAACCATCCGGGCAGCGACCTGGACCTTGCCGTCCTCGGCGGCACGCCGGCCGGACTTACTGCGGCGAGATCGGCACTCGCCGAGAGCAACGTGCCGATTTCGGTCGACCTGTTGGCCTACGAGAGCCTTCCAGAAAGCTACCGAGAAGTAATCGACCGGTCCGCCGTTCCCTTCCCGCTCAACCCCGCATAGGCGGCGTCAAGACCATACTTAGCGCCAGAAACTGCTGTTGTACAGATCGAACTCGGCGGTGGTTCCGTCGGCGAAGGTGAGAATCCCCTTTCCTTCGGCATCGTAACTTCCGGTCGCGGGGCAAAGCGCGTCGTTAATATTCTCAATCCTGAACGACCCGGTTAGATCGGGATTGCTCTCCCAGCGGATGGTGTATCCGGCCGCGTTGACCCACACCATCTCGAACCGGCCGTCCGGATACGTTGTTCCGGACGTGTTGTATTCGAGACCATCCTGCTTGAACTGGCCGACAAAGGTGGTCGGTTGGCCGAACCCCGGCGTATCCCAACGAGATGAATATTCCGAGTCCCGGAAAACGCCCGGAGAGATCTCCTCTCGGCCGGAATCAGAGAATTCCTGGATCGAACGCCCGGTCACGCTATTGTTGAGCGTGTACACCCGGTAGTCCCGAGGGACGTATCTCCCCTTCGTAAACTTGCTGTTTAGCCGGTAGGTCGTTTCTTCCCCGACCGTTCGAATTTCGACGTGGTCATAGCCAACGAGATTCGTGTAGTCCGGGTCGTCAAAGATATCGAAATTCAAAACGGCAATACCTCGGTACCCGCCGACAACCGCATACTCTACGGCGGTGACCCGGCCCCAAAGGTCGGGGGAAACTCCGACCGGGCCCCCAACGACAAGGTCGCCTTCGTCCCGCCGAATTGGGCGCGAGGCGGTTTGTGCCGAGCCCAGCTTCCCTGGAACGACCGGTTGGATCTTGGGGCGGGCGGCCTCGGTTCGAGATCGGCTCCGTCCCCCCGCCTTCATCGCTGACGAAGTAGTGGACGCACCGAGAATCGACTTGGCAATCGCTTCTCGGTTGCCAACCGCAATTGGCCCGCCCGTCGTCGAACCGGATCCTCCGCAACCGGAAGTCACGGCCAAAACAAAAGCGGCGAGTGGAGCGAAAAGCGCGAATCTATTTTTCATGGAATGAATGAGTTAGGGTGCAACTCCCCGGATTGATTGATCGCTACTACGAAAGCGCTCCGCCGAGGATTCCCGCCGCCTAGACAACCCTAAACTAACTTGTAACAAAGAGGCACAATTGGACCAGATTCCGGGCCGGGCCGGGCCGCCGATCAACTCCGGCGAAGCACGAACTGAACCGTCGTTTGGCCGTCGGACGAGGCATCCTGGATGACAATCAGGTCCTGAGCTCTCAGATCACCGGGCTGCAGAAACATGGCATCGTTCCCATCGGAGCTGCGTTGCTCAACGCCTTGCCCATCTTTCTCGACGATCTTAGAATCGTCGATCATCCCGTTCTCGTCAATCGTGACAGGCCCCGTCCAGACCATTGTCGCCGAACCAAACTTGAACACGCCGTCCACTTCGCCGCCTTCGGAAACCTTCATCGCGCCAGAGAAGATCATCCCCTGGGTTTGGAATTCGGCACCCGATCCAGACATGAGGGTCGAGCGCACGTTCGACTTTTCCGGATCCATAACCCAGGTTCCGGCGAGGCGACTCTGCATGTCAGAGTTGGCCGCCGCGGCGGTCTCAAGATTGGCCGTCTTGCACCCCGCCACCGCGAACATGATGGTCGCGAGGAGCAGGCATGTGACGAGTCGGAGCGAAACGTTCGAGATGAGTCCCATGCAAGTAATCTACACAAGACCCAAAAACCTCGACTTGATCTAAGTCACGAACTGGCTTCAGTCCATGTCTTCGGTGCGCCAGCGCGCGCCCGGGGTTGCCGGTCGCGGCACGTTTGCGCCCTTGATCGAACCCCAAAGGATGTCGTTCAGCGCTTCGTCGGGCAGCGACTCTTCCACCAGCGCGTTCAGGAGGCGAGCGCTGTCGGCCGCACGGAACGAACGCGGTGTGTTGAGTTCCGCAACGATTTCCCTCGCCGGCAGGATCGCCGTAAACGGCTCAGCGTTCACCGGCTTCTTGTCGAAGACATCCATCGGGAAGGCGGTCGCGATGTACTGGTTCCACGGCTTGGCCCCGAGCAACCGCGACATCGTCAGCAGCATCGAGTCCGTGTTGTAGAACCGGCTGTCCAAGAAGTTGCGCTTGTTGTAGGCGCTCACGACGAAAGCGATGGACCGGTGCGCGTCCACGTGGTCGAAGCCCGCCTGCGCGTCATCCTCCAGGATGAAGATTGCCGTTTTCTTCCAAAGTGGGCCGTTGCTCACCGCCTCGACGAGCTGCCCGACCGCGTAGTCGTTGTCCGCCACCATAGCGCGAGGGCTGTAGGTTCCGGGGGCCGTTCCCGAAGTATGGTCGCGGCCAAGCCGCATGATCATGAACTTTGGAACCTTGCCGGTTCCAAGCAACCGCTTGTAGTCGCGCAAGAACGAGGTCATTCGAGAAGGATCCTTCATCTTGCCGAAGGTGGCCATCTGCCGCGGCGCGGGGTCAAGACCGTACTTCACCCACGCTTCGCTGTCAGCATAGTTCATGTCATATCGTCGGAACGTGGGCTCGGTATGGTCGACAAGTGCCTTCTTCGTTGGGGCATTATCCGGCTCGAAGCGCGTATCGCGCTTGTCGGCGTCGCCGCCCTGGAAGCTGAGGAAGCTGCCGTAGTTGCGGTAAGACAAGCCTGCCTTGGCCATGGCATCCCAAATGTAGCCGCCGCTGGCGGTGGCAACGTCGCGAACGCCTTGCATATCGACCGCAACGCCGTTGTTCGTGCCTTCGAAGTCGTACTGGCGACCGCGGCCCGCATAGTTGTAGATGCTGTTGCGCGACGTGTATTCGTTCGCCGCGCCGGAAGTCGACCAGTTCCAGCCGTCTGCCGAGACCTCGGCGCAGACGTGGAAGTTATCGAGCTGAACGAATCGCTCAGCCAGCGCGTGCTGGTTCGGCGTGACTTCCCGACCAAAGAGAACCAGCGAAGGCTCGCCGTTGCCCCGCGGCAGGCCCCCCAGAACCTGGTCGTAGGTTCGGTTTTCCTTGATGACGTAGATGACGTGCTCAATCGGTGGCTTTACGAACTGCTTCTGAACCGCGTTCAAGATTGGCTTGGTTGCCCGGTTCAGCCGGAGCACCTGCTCGGTGTGGTCTTCCAGACCAGTAAGCGCCTTGTCCACATCAACCAGCGTCACGGCGCCTTCAATGATGTTCAGCACGTACTGTCCGCGATCGCCAACTTCCTTGCCGTTCGGGTTCTTCGCGTTCACGCCCTTGCCGTTCAAAACGAAGAGCCGCTTGCCGTTTTGGGTGAGAACCGTAGAGGTGGGGTACCAGCCCGCCGGCAAGTAGCCTTTCAGTTCGCCGGCCGAAGGATCGATGACCGCAACCGCGTTCATGTCCGCCACGGCAACGAAGGCCAGCTTATCGGTGATGAAGCTGCTTCCAAGCGGGGTGAATCCGCCGAGTCCGCGCAGGGCCGCCGGTCGGATGAGCGTCGTCTTTTCGACCTTGCCCGACCCGGTGTTGATCCAGCTGAGGGTGTCGCTGTTCGAATTGCTCACCAAAACGTGCTTGCCATCTTTGCTGGCGGTGATGTAAGACGGGTTTTCGCCGGTTCGGATGGTCTTCTGCGCACCGGTTTTCGGGTCAAGCTGAACCACAACGCCGTCGCGCTCGCAGGTGATGAAGAGGGATCCGCCCGCAAGAGCCGCGCCGAAGGGGAATCCCGGCAGCTCAATGGTTTGCTTCAGTTCGCCGGTCTTTCGGTCGAACCGAGCCACCGCACCTTTCAGCTTCGTGTCGGCGGTGGCAGTGTTGATGACCGCCCAAACGCTTTCGGCATCAACCGCAACTCCGGCGACCGGATTCGGCGAGGGCTTGCCGGGGCAAGAAAAGTCGCGAACGAGGGCTAGCTCGCCCGTCGCCGAGACGCTGTATTCCGAGACCTTCTCTTCCGAGCCGCGCGAGGCGAAAAGCCGGGTGCTGCCATCGGCTTCGGTTCCCACGGCGAGGCCGTAGTACAGGCCAATCTTTCCTCGGCCACCAAAGTCGAGCTTGCTGGCGACGCTACCGTCCGACGTTCGGAAGACCGTAAGTTGCTGCCGGTGCCCGGCGTTGGTCGAGATCATGAACTTGCCGTCTGGCGTGCTGATCGTGTTGACCGGGAAACTGCCAACTCCGACCGGCGACATGCCTGGAATATTCAGCAGCGGCTCGACTGGCTTTCCGGTGCTGGCGTACTCCCCCTTCGCGCCCGCTTGCCGCCGCGCAAGCGCTGAGTCAACGCTGACTCCAATTCCAATGATTGCCGCAAGCGCGACGGCCCCGAAGGTGATGACTTTGTTTCGCCCCATGGTTGGGAGCCTACAGAGTCTCCAACGCATTAGGCAATTGTTTTTCGCAATTCTCGCTTCTCGTTAAGAATCCTTAACAATTGGGAGGCTAGTGAGCCGTTTTCGGTCCGGCGAGCGCGCCTCCCACCATCTCGATTCCACCCGGCACCACCTTGCCGCATTCGCTACCCGCCTCGGCGTCGGCCAGATGCGCCTCGGTGCCGTCGAACCTCAGAAGAGGATGGTAGAACTCCCAGGCTTCGGTGCTGTTCCCAGTGATGTAGTGCGCTATGAGCGATCGGCGGAACCGCGTTTCCGACCGGTTTGGCCCGCTACCGTGAATCAGATTGCCGTGAAAAAACAAAACGTCGCCGGCCTTCATCAGCATCGGCACCGCTTGATAGCCGTCGGGGACGGGAACCTGCTCGCCGGTGAAGCTCTCCTTTCGGTCGGCGGGAATCGGGCAAAGAATTGGCAACCGGTGCGAGCCGGGAACAACGCTCATGCAGCCGTTCTCCTCGTCGCAATCGTCCACCGCAAGCCAGCCCGCCACGCAGGTTCCCGGCGCGGCTCGAAGATACGCCTGGTCCTGGTGCAACGCCTGACCACGTGCATGCGGCGGCTTAAAGTAGAACATCGTTTGCGCGCCGTACGGCTCTTCGTCCAAAAAGGTGTCCAACAGCTGCTGCATTCGGGGTTCCAGCAGAAACTCCAACGACAGAGCGTCCCTGCGGTGCGGGTGGATGATGCGCGGAAATTGGGCCAGCGGATCTTGCCCGGTCTGATCGATGCGATCGAAGTCCTCGCGACGATCCGAGGCGTTCCACTCCATGAAATGGTCGCGAATATGCGCGATTTCCTCGGCCGAGAATACGTCCCGGGCCAGCACAAACCCGTTATCTTGCCACTGTTGCCGCGCCGTCATTTGTCGAGATGTACCTGATTTGGCCACCGCATGCGGTGGGCGCCGCCGTGGCTGGAGAGCGTCGCCGAAATGGTCAGTTTGCCCGTCGATGCCGGGATTTTGAGCATCACCGAATGGCGAATGCCGTCGATTGCCTTAACCTCGGCATTTCCCGTCAGCGTGACCGGTCGGTTCTTTCCACCAAACCGTACCGAGAGTGACTTCCCGTTCAGCTTCAGCTGGAGGTGCGGCCGGTCAACTTCGGGAATTTTGCCGTCGGCGTAGAGCGACTCGTCCACAAAATCCATCGCGTAGAGGCCAACGTAGAGGTGACCGGCATCCTTCGCCAGATACAGGTCACCAAAGGCGAGGTCCTTTCCGTGAGGAACAACAATGGAGCGCTTATCCCAGTTTCGAAGCGAGGTCAAGGCGTCCGCTGGTGCCTTCGCGATGGTGGTCAACCGGGGCGTCGACTTCGACGGCTTAAAGCTGCGAAAGACGTCGATCAGTTCATCGTAAGGCTTGCCGTAGATGTCGACCAATCCCATGTTATAGTTCTCGCCGTCTTTGCGGCCGAACGTCGGCTCGTCGTAGTACTGGAACCAGTGCGCGCCGATGACGAACGGGCGTGAGGAAAGCTCGGCAAGATACTTTTTGACCGCCGCCGCGCGTTCCTTCTGGGTTTGCACCACCGGAAACCCGCCGCTGGAGTTCTTGTTTCCACTTCGGTTCTCCATCGCGGCCATATAGAACTCGGTGATCACGACCGGCTTTTGCGTTGCCCGATGCAAGGTTTCCAGGAAGAAATGCGAGACCTCCCCGTTGTTCCAGTCGGACCCGAGGTTCGTCGAAGCGACATCGATAAACTTCGCGCTCGACTTCGCGACGTTCGGATAGTAGAACTGGCAATAGCGGTCGCCCATCACTATCCGCTTAGGGTCATATTTGCGGATCAGGCGATGGACAAGCTTGTAATAAAACGTCGTGAGGTCGGTCTGAAAGGCGGTGACGCACCGCATTCCGCCCGCACCGGGCACCAACCGCATGTTCTTACCGAGCTCGGCGAAGCTCTCGCCCGTGCCCGTCCACTCCTTTTGCACCCGCGAGAAATCGTTCTTGTAGTAGCGGCGGATCGAGGATTCCCACGCCTTCCTGCCCGCTGAGTCGGGCGCCAGGTCGCGGTAGTAAGCGAACAGGCTCTCACGCCACCAGCCGAGCTCATTGTCCGAAAAGTAGCCAACATTTCGCGGGTCGTTCAGAATCGGCACGATCTGATCCTTCGCGGCTTTGTCTAAGTATTCCTCGGTTTCTTTGCTATAAAGGTCGCCGTAGGGTGCCTTGTTGTAGGCACCGAGGTGCAAGACGGTGAAATAGGGCAACGACAGCTTCTGTCCATTGCTCCACCCACCCACGCTGTTGAACCCCCAGTCCTTGAGATTTGCGTTGATCGCCGCCGCCCACTTTTCCTCGGAACCGTAAACTGCCATCGCGGAAAATCCTGGATTCTTGGGGTCGACTTTCGCCTCCCCCAAATCGGTGCAAGTTGGCCCCAACGACCACATCGGCTTTCCCTCCGGAGTCCGGAAGAACCAATGCCCATCGACCTTTACCAGTCCGTAGACCGGAACCGAAACCGCAGCGGCGGCAATCAACGCAATCATCTTTACTTTTGGGGAGTGCCGCCCGGAGCGGCTTTCATGGCACCCGACTTCGCGAGGAGCAACCGTTTGGCCGACTCCTCGCTACCCATCGAGACCTCTTTGATGAGATATTCGCGATCGGCGGCCGAGACTTTCTCCCAGTCTCCGCCGCTCTGCTTCGCGATTTCGTCCAGGCGAGATGCCGCCTGGACTTGATCTTTCGTAAGGCCGTCGCCGCTCTCGCCGCCGTTGCAGCCGATCGCAGCGAAGACCACGAACGCAATGAAGAGAATCCGCTTCATCAGTTCGCCGGGGCAACAACCCATCGCTTCGGATCGCGGAGGTCGCCAGGTCGCAGACCCTTGGCGTGGCCATCACCGAAGGCAACGTTCCCGACGCCGCTGAACTTGCGGAAGCCGTTGTACTCGCGCGAGCCCGGAACGGCGAGCGTCAGGGCATCCACCTGCCACTGCTCAGTGATTCCGTAGCTGGCGCTGTAGCACCAGCCAATCTCGTTGTTGATCCACTCGCCGCAGTAGAAAATCCCGTCGTAGAGTTCCTTGTTTCCGCCGGTGAGCAACACGATGTCGGCCGGGCTCTGCGGGGTCGTCGTGGTGACGGTGTTGGCGCTGGTCGTTGCGCCGTAGAGCGGCGGCATCGACGGTGCGACCGGCATCAGACCGCTCGGCGAGCTGACGCCGAACATGGCGTAGGCCGGGGTGATGGCGTTCGAAAGGAACGACTGCGGAGCTGGCTTTCGGCTGGTGGCGATGCCGTAATACGCAGCGTCTTTGTTGGCCGAGAACGAGTCGGCGGGCGACTTGAACAGTTCCAGCGTTTTGATGTACGGCTGGACGCAGAGCGAGCTGCTCCAGGCATACGAGTCGCTGTACGGCGTCGTGAACGTCACGTCGTAGAAGTACGAAAGCGGGTAGGTGTCGTCATAGTCCCCGGTGTAGAGGATGATGCCGAGCGAGCTCTGCTTGATGTTGCTGAGGTCTTGCGTCTTCTTGGCGGCCAGCTTTGCTTGGGCAAATACCGGGAACAGGATGGCGGCAAGGATCGCGATGATCGCGATCACTACGAGAAGTTCAATGAGAGTGAATGCTTTTTTCATGGTTTCTTCGTTGAAGGAAATTCGTGTTGCGCGGCTCCGCACGACACGCGAATGGTGAGGGAGACAGGAAGGACCGGCTGACGTTCGGTCGTCGGTCGATTTTCGATCTGAGAAATCAAGAGTCGGGCGGCGCGGGCACCCATTTCTTCGGTGGCCATATTCACCGTGGTAAGCGCCGGGTTCGTCATCGTGCTGAACCACGTGTCGTCGTAGCCAACCACCGCGATATCGTTTGGTACCGAGCGGCCCGTGCTGATCGCGGATTGGATGGCACCGTGCGCCGAAAGGTCGTTCGCACAGAACACGGCGGTCGGCGGCTTGCGCAGGCTCAAAAGCTCGGCCATTGCCTTCGCGCCGCTCTTTTGGCTGAAGTCGCCGTGTCGCACCAAGACCGGGTCCACATCCACTCCCGCTTCCGAGATGGCATCGAGGTAACCCTGCCGCCGCGCACGGGAGGTCGAAACCGCCTCGTTTCCAATGATGTGCGCGATGCGGCGGTGGCCAAGGTTGATGAGGTGCTGCGTCGCGAGCCGACCGCCCTCGTAATCGCTAGAGTTCACCACCCATTCATCGTCATCTTCCGCATCGCGCAAGACGCTGACGACGGGCAGGTCGCGTCGGCGGCAGTCGGCCAGCACCGGACTGTCCTTGGGAGGAATAACGAGGATCACTCCGTCGACACGGGAGTCCACCATGGTCGCCGCGCCCGCTCCTTCTTCCCCGCTGGTCGCGGTGTACAGCATCACGTTGTACTTCTGCCGGACGGCCTCGGACAGGCAGCCGTTCATCACGTTGGTGAGAAACGGGTCGTGCTCGACGAACGAGCTTTGGAACGGGAGCATGAGTCCCAGAACGCCGGTGCGCCCGGTTGCAAGGCTTCGACCAATTGGATTCAGAACGTAGCCAAGCTCGGCAGCGGCGATTTCGATTCGCTTCCGGGTCTCTTCGCCGACGCGAGTGCTTTGGCCGGGCCGGTGGTTGAGGGTCGCCGACACGGCCGCCGCCGACGTTCCGGCGCGTCGCGCCACGTCCTTCAGAGTCACCGCCATTGGTTACGCCCGTCCATATTGAAGTTTTCGGTGATGAAGCGTTCAATCACCTCTGGTCAATATATCACGGAGTCGATGGCAGAGAATAGGGGAATGACGGGAAAAACACCGGCTTTTTGGCGAAACCGATGAAACGCTTCATCACTTCCCTAGCTTCGGGACCAGATCAGGGGGTTAATCACGGGGTCGTTCAGGACGTCGCCCACTTTCAGTCCGGCGGCGTAGGCTTCGGGAAGCACGTTCCGCTCGCCGTTGAACGTGCTGCCGTCTGGCATGTACGCACACGTCATCGCGCGGCGCGGTCGGTTCGTCATGTTTGCCCCCGCGCCATGCGCGGTGAGGCCGTTGTGCACTACCGCCGATCCCGCCTTCGCCGGGCAAGCCACCGGTTCGATCTCCCGCCATTCCGGATAAACCCGGAATAGGTCCGCTTGGTTGTGCCCGATGGCAACGTTCTCGAACCGGGCCAACTTGTGGGTGCCGGGCAGATACCAGAGCGCGCCGTTGGCAAGCGTGGCGTCGTCCAGCGCGACCCAAATCGACAAAGAATCGCGCGACGAGAACGACCAATACGGATTGTCGAGATGCCAGGCCGTCGCGTTGCCAAACGGCGGCTTAATCAGCGCCTGATCGTGCCAGATCCGGATGCCATCAACTCCCGCGAGGGTGCCGACCACTTCGCCCAAACGCGGATCGTTCATCAGCGTGTGCATGCCTTCGTGGCTGTCGGCTAGTTTCACGCACTGGGTGAAAACCTGAGCGTAGTAGCTGTTCGGGTCGCCTTGGTTGGTCAGGTTCCAGCCTTCCACCTTCTCGGCCAGCCGGTGCGCGACTGCTTCCTCAGTAATAAACCGCCAGATCTCAAGCTCTTCCGGGCTCAGAAAGTCTTCGAGAACGATGAATCCGTTCTCCTGGTATTCGGCAATCTGCTCGGCTGTGAGGGCAGTTTTCACCCGCCCATCTTAACCCTTTACGCCGCCAAGCATGATGCCTTTCACGAAGAATTTCTGGCCGGCGATGAACAGCAGAATCAGCGGGATGATGCTCATCACGCTGGCCGCCATGATGAGGTTCGTCTGCCGGCCATTCACGCCGTCGAAGTACATCATGCCGATTGGCAGGGTGCGCAGGTGGTCGCTTTTCACCAAGATCAGCGGCCAGAAGAACGAGCCGTAGCTCCCCATGAAGGTGAAGATTCCCAGCGTCGCGAGGCCCGGCTTGCAGAGCGGCATGACAACGTCCCAGAAGATCTGCCACGGCTTCGCGCCGTCGATCTCGGCCGCCTCATCCAACGATGGATGGATTGACATCATGAACTGCCGCAGCATGAACGTCCCGAATGCGCTGAACGCCGCTGGAACGATGAGACCCGCGTAGGAATCGAGCAGCCGTAGCTCCACCATCAGGCTGAAGTTCGGGATCATCGTGACCAAGCCCGGGATCATCATCGTCGCCAGATAAAGCCGGAAGATGCTGTCGCGTCCCGGCCATTGAATCCGCGCGAACGAGTACGCCGCCATCGAGCTCGTGACCAGCGTTAGGAACGTCACCCACGCCGCGATGAAGGCACTGTTGAAGTAATACTGGGCGTACTTGATCTGGCGAAAAACTTCGGCGTAGTTCTCCGGGTGCCAGCTGGTCGGCCACAGATTCGGGCTTTCGACGTCCGCGAGCTCCTTGAAGCTGGCCAGCACCATCCAGATGAATGGCATCAGCGCCATCACCGAGAGCAAGACCAATGCGATGTGTGGCCCCAGGTTCAATTTTCGCTTGCGAATGGCCATTAGTAAGTCGTCTCCCGGTTGCCAAACTTCCAGTTAAGCAGCGTGATGAGGAAAATCAGCGCGAACAGCACGAGCGAGACGGCGGAGGCAAACCCCATCTGAAGCTCAACGAAAGCCTTATTGTAAATGTAATAAGCGATCGTGGTCGTTGTGCCCGCCGGGCCGCCACCGGTCATGACGCGGGCTTGCTCGAAGCCGCCCTGAAGGCCGCCGATGAACGACATGACGAGAATGAAGAAGGTCGTCGGTGCCAGCTGCGGCCAGGTGACGTTGCGGAAAACCTTCCATCGGTTGGCACCGTCCAGCTCGGCAGCCTCCGTCAGCTCAGAAGGAACGTTCCCCAGCGCCGCCAGATAGAGCAATGTGTTCCCGCCGCCCAGCGCGCCCCAAATTCCCATGATGAGAATGGCCTCGCGAGCACCGAACCCAAACTGGGCCGGAACAAAGCCAACCTTCTCAACTCCAAGCGCGGCCAGGTTTTGGGTCGAGAGCAACCAGTTCGGCCCCTGGACGCCAAACACGCTTTCGATGAGTCGGTTGATCGGGCCGAAGTCCGGGTTATACAGCGCCTTCCAAAGGATCATCACCGCGACGCCGCTGGTCACGCTTGGTAGGTACAGCAACGTTCGGTAGACGACGATGCCCCGAATTTTTGAGTCCAAAAGCAACGCGACCGCCAGAGAGCCGACGATGGAGAGCGGGATGCCGATGAGGAAGTAGAACGTGTTGACCAGATAGAGCCAAAAGCCGTTATCCGTCGCCATGTTCACAAAGTTGTCGAAGCCGATAAACCGTACCGGCGAACCCTGCAGATCCCAGTTGGTAAACGCCGCACCGAATGAAAACGCCACGGGTCCAGCGGTGAAGATCAGGAAGCCCAGCAAGTTGGGAAGCAAGAACGCCAGCCCAATGAAGAGCCGCCGTCGCTGCTTGTTCACGGGGTTTCTCCCTTAAGCTCGCGGTACATCTTTGCGTACATCGGATTGATTTCGATGCTTCGCTTGATCCTGGCGTTGGTGTCGATGGCGGCTTGCTTCATGGCTTCCGGCACCGGCTTCAGGTCGTTTTTCACAAGGTCCATCTGGTTCTTCAGCGGGGCAAGTTCGGTGCCCTTCAGGAACGGACTGAACTCGGGTGCCTCGGAGTGCTCCGTCACAAACCGCCAGACTTCGTTGTAATCCTCTTGCGGGTAGGCCGGATTAAACAGAAATTCCTTGGTGTAGGCATACTTTTTCACCGGTGAGATCGCGTCGGCTTGGGCATTGATCAGGTCGTTGTACGATTTTTCCGACATGTACTTTAGAAACCGGAGCGCCGCTTCCCGCTTTGGGCTGTACCGGTTGATCATCGTGATGCCGCCGCCGCCCTGATACAGCCGCTTCTTCGTAAAAGGTAGCGGAACGCAGCCGAGGTTGAGGCCTTTTTGGCTGCGCATCAGATTCAGCCACCAGCGGCCGCCGTAAGCCATCGCGACGCGCCCGCCCATCAGGAAGGTAATTCCGCCCGAGCCCCATCCGCCTTGGGTCGCCAGTGCAGCTTCTTCCATGGGAGACGGCGCAATCTTGTACTTATGGAGCAGGTCACGCGACCGCTGAACCGCATCAATCGCTTCCGGGCTGTCGATGAGGCAGACGGTTCCGTCTTTCGAAAACTGTCGCCCGCCGCTCTGAAAGATGAGGTCGGAGGTGTTGCCGAAGTCCCAGTAAAAGCCGAACTGCTTCGCCTTGCCCGCACTGTCGCGCACGGTCAGTTTCTTTGCCGTATCGATGAGGTCGTCCCAGGTCCAGTTGCGTTTTGGGTAGGGCACGCCGGCTTTATCGAAAAGATCCTTGTTGTACCAAACGGCGTTTGTGTTTGCATTCCGCGGAAAACCGTAGATGCGATCTCGGTACACGCACCCGGGCAGAAGCGTCGGCCAGATCAGATCGTAAACGTCGATGCCCATCTTCTTGAAGTCATCGGTGACATCGAGCGGAATACCGGCGCGGACAAAGTTTTCTAGATTCTCCGCCGAGTAACCGTCGAAGAGGTCCGGCCCCACGCCGCCGATCGCCTGCACGATGACCTTCTGGGAGTCCGCATTCTGCGGGTCGATCATCACGAAGAGATCGGGGTTCAGTTTGTTAAACAGCGCGCATTGCTCGGCGCGGACCGGGTTGTTGTCCGTGGCCCATACCAAGGTCGTCCGCTTCCCGCCTGGTGGAGGCGGAGTTAGGCTCGCCGCAAACACGCTCAGGAAGATCAATCCGAGCAAGGTGAGGAGGAAAGATCCTTTCATCGGTGAAGGCCGCCCATACGTTATCACATCCGATCAAGCTTTCGGCTCAGGGAATTTTACAGAACGCTATCGCATGTGAGCCCCCTTTAATAAACTAGTTTAGGCTGCATTGCCGAAGTCTCCAAATCACTTAGAATAGGTCGATCCCCGTACGTGTATGCTTCATCAGCCTGATCCAGCACCCCGGCTTGATTCCCCCACATTGTCCACCCTGCTCTTTCCGTTCGAGAAAACAGTTCGATGTAGGGACCATTCGAACAACCCTCGATGATTTCATACATTTCGGCAGGTTTCTTGCTGTGAATCGTCTTCTGGCTGACAACGATGTTCGGCTGAGTGCGGCCGGGCTGATTTGTCCTAATGTTCGTACCTCTAACACCAAAGAGACACACTTCAGTTACATTACGAAAATAAAATCCGACACCTCTCCGGTCAGGTCCACCATCTTTTCGGACCTTATACCAGATAATGTTAGTTTTATAGCTAAAGCCCCACCGCTTCATAACATCGAGGCCCTCCGCAATCAGCGCGTTCGGCACCCAAAGGTAGAGGTGAGCTTGAGGCTTTGCAACGCGAGCAACGGGCAATTCTGCAATCTCGTCGAATGACATCGTGGGATACCTGCGCAAACGCTTGTGCTCGGGAGCCATTTTCCCTGTTCGGTTTGTGAAACGCCAGGGCGGATCGGCGTAGACAGTTCCGAAAGCACCAAGAGTCTGGCTGAGTAGGTCCTTGGCCGCATACTCAGCAAACCATTTCTCTACTTCGGCCTGCGTCGCGTTTCTGATGTCAGGTTTGTTGTCCATATCTTAGTCTTCCAAAAATCTCTGGTCCGTAATCCCGAATACAAGGAGCGGACACCCGCCGCCACCACCACCCTCAATCCGAGGAGTGAGCTTGTTCATGAATGTGGTGCTAGTTCCGTACTTCGACCACAAACCCAACCGCTCAAACACCGGACGCAGACTATCAGATTTGGTGATTATAATACCTACACTGATCGCTCTCAATTCAAACAGGAGCCGAAAGTTATTCAAATCTCGGTCGTAAAATGGGTCCTTGTTTGACCACTCAAGTTCCAGAGCGACTCTACTTTTCACGCAGTCAACCTTATGGGTTGGGGAGTTTCTCGTCACTCCGTCCACTGTGACCTGCGTGCTGAACTGCTTCTCGCGCCAACCAAGACTTCGAAATCTTGAATCGATGTCTTGCGCGGTCTTCGTCTTGCCACCACCACCAACTGTAACATGCGACTTCAAAACGTAAAAACTTTGGAGCACATTCCAGATGTCAGACCACTCGACAGAAAAGTCTTGCTTCATGATCGCTGCCGCGTGACGGTACTCAAAGACCTCGTAGCCAATCTCCCGAAAGCCCTCTAATTCAATACTCATACACTTCGTGGCCCAGACAGATTTCCTTTCTATCCCGCTTCCGCCTCGGCAAACTCAACGGTAAAGACGGCGTCGCATCCCGGTTCGGTGCGAACCATTCCCAGCAATGAGAGCCCCAAAAGACCCACGTCACCGTCGGCGACCGCTACACTAGCCCGCATGGTTGAAACGAACGGACTCTGCAAAGAGTTTCGCGACAAAACAGGGGTGAAACGTGCCGTGGACAACGTTTCCTTCCTGGCCCGCGAGGGCGAAATATTTGGCCTGCTTGGCGTAAACGGGGCTGGAAAAACCACGACCCTGCGCATTCTCTCCACCGTCATCCGCGCAACAGCCGGCTCGGCGACGGTGAATGGCTACGACGTGGTGAAGGACTCCGAGAAGGTTCGCGCCAGCATCGGCTTCATGAGCACCAGCACCGCGCTTTACGGCCGCCTCACCGGCAAAGAAACGCTTGAATACTTTGGCAAGCTGTACGGCCTCAGCTCGGGCCGGATCGCCGAGCGGATCGCCTTCGTTACCGAGAAGCTGAACCTTAGCGAGTTTATCGGCAAGCTGTGCGACACGCTTTCAACAGGCCAAAAGCAGCGTGTCAACATCGCCCGAACGATTCTCCACGACCCCGCCGTGCTCTTCCTCGACGAACCAACCTCCGGGTTGGACATCGTCACCAGCCAGGCGGTCATGGAGTTCATCGAAGACTCTCGCGCCCAGGGCAAAACCATCGTATTCAGCTCGCACATCATGAGCGAGGCCGAGCGGCTGTGCGATCGCATCGCGATCATCCACGACGGCCACATCGGCGCCGAAGGCACCCTCGCCGAACTAAAAGCCTCGACCGAGAGCGAAACATTGGAACAAGCATTTTTGAAGATCGTGAAATACGAGCGGGAGCTCTCCCTTGCTTGATGTCATGAAGAAGGAGCTTCGCGAGCTATTTCGCGACAAGCGCGTCCGCGGAACCGCCTTCATCGGCCCGATCGTGCTCATCTTCGGCCTGATGTTCCTGTTCTCCAGCGTCATTGGCGGCCTCGCAAAACCCAGCTCCACGAAGGTCCACGTCATCACGTCGAACAGCCCATACACCGCGCTATTCAAAACGAGCGGGTTCCAGATCGTCCCGGTCGCGTCCGTCGAGGAAGGCAAAAAACTTCTCACCGACGGGAAAGCGCGCGTTGTGGTCGAATTCCTACCCGTGAAAGACGGCGTTACCCCGATGAAAGTGCGATTCGACGAGCGCGAGCAACTCAGCGTCATCACGAAGGAGCGCGTCTCGGCGGTAGCCAACGCAGTGAACGAGAAGCAACGGGAGCTGTTCATGAAAGCCAGCAGCATCCCCGCTTCGAGCGTTGCCCCGATTCAAGTCAGTTCGGAAAACATCGGTGCCAAGGACGATAGCAATCCCGGCGAACTCCTCGTTTCGTTGCTGCCTTATCTCATCGTCATCTGGGCGTTCTACGGCGGCATGGGCTCGGCGGCAGACATGGTCGCCGGCGAAAAGGAACGGGCGACCCTCGAAACTTTGCTGATCACGCCGATCAGTCGGACGCAGATCGCACTTGGAAAGACGGCGGCGCTGGGCGTCATATGCCTTCTCAGTTCCCTTTCGTCGCTGGTTGGGTTGGCTCTGTTCGCGCTGATCAAACCGAAGGGAAGCGAAATCATGTTCAAGAACGGGCTGGGCGTCACCTTCCCAGCTTTCTTTTGGATTCTAGTTCTGCTGCTCCCGCTTGTTGCCTTCTTCGCCAGCATGCTAGTTGCCCTCAGCGCCTACGCAAAGAACAGCCGTGAAGCCCAGACGTATCTCGGCCTTGGCAGCTTCATCGTGGTGATGCCGGCAATGTTCAGCCAGTTCATTGGCCTGACTGACTACTCGCGGGCCCAGTGGGTGAACTTGGTTCCGGTTCTGAACACGGCGGCCAACATCCGCAGCGTTCTCATTGGCAAAACTGACATTCCCGGCATCGCCATTACGGTGTTGGTCTGCTCGGTTCTGGCGGCGATCATGTTAAGAATCGCGATCGTTTTGTTCAATCGCGAGAGGGTGCTTGCCCGAAACTAAGGAATCGCGGGTACCTTCCGGGTCCATGGCCGTACGACTCATCGCCATTGACCTGGACGGCACCCTCCTCATGCGGAGCGGATTCCCGCATCCCGAAAACGTAGCCGCGATCGCCGAAGCCCGTGCGGCCGGAATCTACGTCGTTCTGGCCAGCGGTCGGGTGCAAACGAGCGTCCGGTACTACGCCAAGCTCGTCGGCATCGAGCAGCCGATGGTTTGCTGTAACGGGGCCGACGCGGTTTGGACCGACGGACGCGAGATCTTGCACCGCCGCTTGGACCCAGGTTGCGTCCGGGAGATCATTGACACGGCCCGCCAAGACGGCATTCACGCTAGCATCTACACCCGCGACCGGGTCATTTTCCTCCAGGAGGGCGCGTGGGCCGAGCGGTACCGCGAACGAGTGAAGCACGTTGAACCCGAAAGCCTGCTGCCAGAAAACCTCGACGACCTGGACGTTTCGAAGGTGCTCCTGATGACCGAGGCTAGCCGCGTCGCCGGATTAAGGGAACTTTTCGCGGCAAAGTTAGACCAAAGCTTGGTTCACACGACGGAGTCGGAACCGGAATATCTCGAATTTCTACCCAAAGGAGCCGACAAGGGCTCCGCCCTCGCGGTGGTTGCCGAGAGCCTAGGCATTCAACAAGCCGAGTGCGCCGCGATCGGCGACTACCTGAACGATCTGGAAATGGTTCGCTGGGCCGGCATCGGTGGCGCCATGGAAAACGCACATCCGACACTGAAAGAAGCCGCAGATGCTGTGTGGGGTCACCACGAAAATGCCGGGGTTGCGGAGTTTATTCGGGCTATAATGTAGTTGCGACCAGGAGGGTCGCGCGTTTGGCACATTACGGAAAGGAGAAGACCATGGAACGGTTATTCATTCGCTTTTTAACGGTCCTCGCGGTGCTGTGCACTGCGGTCGCCGCCAATGCGGGCACGCTCACCCTCAAGAGCCCGACCCAAGGCTCCTTTTTGGGGCTCTCGAACCAACTTAAGTTTTTGCTTACCGGGAGCGTCGTGGACGTTACCGTGAAGGCAGTTCTCACCGGCCCCGCAGGCACCACGGAACAAGAAAAGACCTTCACGCCTAACAGCGAAAACAAGGTTGACGACAGCCTGCCGCTCAACTTTAACGAAAGCACGCCGGAGGGCAACTACACGCTCACCGTATCGGCGACCGAACCCGGCAACACCTACGCGCCAAAGACGGTCACCTTCCGCGTGGATACGGTTCGACCCAAGTTTCTGGAATCGACCCCTGGCAACGGACAGTCGGTCAAGGGCATCGTTCGCGTCCGCGCCACGTTGAAGGAAACGAACCTCAAGAGCTGGGACGTCAAAATCAACGGCCAGGCCATTCCCAACAACACAGGAACCACGACGGCAGTCGCAGTCAACTGGGACACCAGCGGAATCGAATTCGACGGCAGCCAAAGTATCACGATTACGGCGCGCGACCTCAGCGGAAATGAGGCCGTTCAGAACATTAGTGCAACCCTGGACCGTGTCGCTCCGATCATCACGATCGCCTACCCAAGAGGCGACTCGCAGGTGCTGCCCGGCACGACAATTCCCGTTTTGATCGACATCGCTGACGCCAGTACGTCGAGCATTGACGGAACCGGCATCGACGTTGTGGCCAAGACCCTCACCGGGGCCTACCTCACGCGGGTCTCAAGACTCAGCGTAAAAGGCTCGGGTTCAAACATTTTGCGGTGGACCGGAAGAATCCTCTTCAAGGCCGGATTGCTTCCGCGCAAATTCAAAATCACGGTTACCGCCATTGATAAGGCCGGCAACCGTGCCGCGAACCAAGAAGTCATCGTTACGGTGCGATAAATTCGCACGTCATCTACAGGGACCTGCTCGTCCCTACTCATGGAGAGATTGTTGAAGAACAGGATGTTCTCACTGAACGCTGGCTTGTCGTCCCTGGGGATGCTTGCTCTGGCGGGGTTTGGCCACGCGCAAGTGGCCGACATGCTTAGCGCGTTCGACGCGGGAAGCCGGTCGTCTGGTGCCGGCGGAGCCCTCACCGGGGCGTCTCCCGATACTTTGGCCACCTACTACAACCCGGCCGCGCTTGCCTACATCGACCGCAAAACGCTGAACATCGTGCAGAAAAACCTGCCGAACGGCCGCAACAGCGTTGTCGGGAAGTATTACGACCAAACCAAGACCACCACTAACCGAAGCGGAAACCAAGCGGTTACGCACGTTGGGTTCGCGGTACCGATGTCCAGCCTGCGCAAAGGCGGAATTGGCACGCTCGCTTTCTCCTACACCATCGGCGGATACCTTGAGGAGTCTTCCACCGGGCCGACAAACTCGGCGCTGGAACTGATTCCCGGCCTCGGTGTGCGCAACTTTACCGAGAAGAAGAGCGCGAAGAGCGAGTTCTATACGCTGGCCTACGGCCGCACGAACGGCGCGGGTAACTTCGCCTACGGCGTTGGGCTCACCGTCGTGAACCAGCTGATGCAGCTGCGGCAGACCGGTCTTTTGGTGGACGGCAGCGGAAACGAGATAAACCCCGGCGCTTCGCCTATTTCGTTCCCGAATGTCCGCACAAATGGAACCGGGCTCGGCTTGCTTGCGGGCGTGATGTTTTCGCCGGTGAACAATCCGGATCTATCGGTCTGGGCGTCTCTTCGAACGCCCATTGAACTTAACGGTGTGAGCAAAGACGCCGTTTCCTACGACCGCATTCCCGGCCGACTCATCGCCGGTGGCGCCATCCGTCGCGACGGCTTCCGGAAGGGTGCCCAGGACTATCTCGTTTTGGCCACGCAGGTGACCTACTACTTTAGCGGCGGGGCCAGCCAATTCTTCGATCGAAGCTCGCAAAGCGTCACCAGCGTAGGTGCCGAGTACTATCTGGTTTTGGGGCTCGCCCGCGTCCCGCTTCGGGTGGGCTATCAGGGAATTACGAAAGGCGGCCGAGGCTTCGCGTCGCGTAAGGGTCTCACCTACGGCATCGGTTTTCAGCCCGGAAACGGCAAATATGTGCTTGACTTAAACTACTTCCAACCTTCTGGCGGCGGCGGCGACACCAGCATCACCGCGACGTACCGATTCTGACAACCATGCAACGCACATCCATCCTTGCCCTGGCTAGCCTCGCCACTCTTTGTGCGGGCGCGGCGGCGCACGCACAGGCTTGGAAGTCGGACTACGAAACGGGCATCACAGAGGCCAAGCGGGAGCGATGGGGATCGGCGCGAGAAGCCTTCCAACGCGCCATCCAGAAGAAGCCGCTCGACGACACCAAGCCGACCGGAATGCCCGGTCCGATTACCGAAAGACGATTCTGGCGCAACGGCTCACCCTATTCGGCTAACCTGCTGGCGGCTTACTCGGGCTATCGGCTTGCCGCCAAGATGGAAAAGGAAGAAGAGCGAACCGCCTTGCTCGGCACGGTGGCAAAAGAGCTTGAAACCCTCCTCGACAAGAAGACCGCCGGAAGCAACGCCGTTTTCCTGCTCGGCGAGATTTACACTGCCTTGGGCCAGCTTGAGAAACGCGGGGAGCTTCAGCAACGGGCGGTAAACCGAGACTGGCGCGAAGACACCGAGATCATCGCCCCGGAGCAAGTATCCATTACGGCGGGAGCGGGCAATGCCGCCACCAACCCACCGGTGAACCCATCCACGAATCCGCCGGTAAACCCTCCGGTCAATCCACCCGTCAACCCTCCGATCAAACCGACGACACCGACCGCAACCGGCCCCGGGCAAACGACGATTGGCGGAGTCGCGCTGATGGAGACCAAGTTCGCGCTCGTGATCGGCAACGCGACCGGTCAGCTTCCCGATATGGTGCTTCCGCACGCCGTGGAAGACGCGACCCTCGTCAAGGAGCAGCCCACCAACTACGCGGGCTACCCCGCGGCGAACGTTACGACGCTGACGAACGTGAGTGCGGCCGAGATTCGGACGGCGGCGACCACCCTCGCGGATCGTATGCCCGCCGGCGCGACGCTGACCATCTTCTTTGCCGGCGTGGCGAGCAACGTTAACGGCCGCGACTACCTGGCCGGAATCGGTGCCCTGTCGATCGTCGACACGAACGACATGATCCTCAAAGAGGACCTCTATCAGATTTTCTTCGCGAAGGAAGCGCGGATTTTTGCCTTCTACGAGTGTCACCGGCCCAGCCGGGATAGCCGCATTTTTGGCGGAACCGACCACCCGGTGGACGGCCAGTACGCCGAGATGTACAGCATCTACGCGGGCGGGCGGGTTCCCACGACGTTCCGAAACGGGAAGCGGTTGGCGGTGTTTGCCGATGCCTTCTCGCAGACGCTACAGTTCTACCGAACCAACCAGATTCCGATCGGTGAGTTTGCTTGGAAGCTGATCGATTTCTTCAAGACGGGGGCTTCCGGTACGTCGGGAGGCAGCAGCAAGCTCGCCCCTACGCTTCCCATCGCGAACCGACTCGCCGCCGACGCGAAGTTCTAGGTCTCGTTTTCGCGAGCGAATCGGGCTGACAAGAGCCGACTGTGGCGGACAGTTGCCGACTATTGCCCATTCGGAAGTTCCCGACTCCGCCATCGTCAGCCATCTTCAGCTATCGTCCGCACCCGATCCGCCTCTCCGCAAAAGAAGCCAGCTGGGCGATGTCAATCTAACGAAATGTTCTTCGCACTGCCGTCCATGTAAAGCTCGTTGATCCGCGTACCGTGCGCGGTCTCGAACGGATATAGAGCGGTCGGATCCATCTTTCGCAGAATCACGTCGCGGGCATAAACGCGCATTTGCGGAACTTGGCTTAGCCGCAGCAACGGTACACCCTGCGCTGTCAATGTCCATCCTTCCGTTCGGACCACCTGGTAGCTGGTGAACTCATTCGTGCTGAAGCCGTCGGAGGTCCGTACCTGATCCTTAGACCGCGCATGGCGGTCGGCAGGGCAAAAGAAAATGGCGTCGGCTTTTACATACCGATTTACGAGCTCACGCCATTTCTTTGCATCCGCGTCTATTGGAATGAACGGGCCTACGTTTGCAACCTGCCCTTTCGTGGCATGCGTCAGCAACGGCGGCGCCATATCGTCGAAGTCGGCCGCGTACAACAACACGCCTTTCCCAATTTGTGAGAGATTCGAGAGGCAACCGTTCACGGCAACCGACGCCCGCACGCCACCCGAGACTCCAAAAATGATTCCGGCAAGAACGGCGATGATGGCCACCACGACCAGCAACTCGACCACCGTGACACCGGCGCGACATGATCCCCTACTCATCGTTACCTCGATGACGAAGTCGTCAGTCTGGAGAGTTCACCCATTCGGAAAACGTGGCGAAACTTAACAAAACCCTAATTCGACGCCCCTGCCGCCAACCGATCTGCGGCAATTCGTAGCCCGTCCAAAGTCAGCGTAGGCTCGTACGATGAGATCGTCGTGCACAGCCCCATAAAAATGCCGCCCAGGCCGCCGGTTGCCAGAATCGTCGCATCGCCGCCTAGCTCGCTGTTGATTCGGCTGGCTAGACCATCCACCGCCGAAGCGTAGCCGAACATGATTCCCGACCGAATCGAATCCACCGTATTCCGGCCGATCACCCGTTCTGGCGCGGTGAACTCGACCGCCGGAAGCTTGGCCGCGTGTGCGAACAACGCGTTCGCCGAGGTCTTGACGCCCGGCAGAATCACGCCACCGATGTAGGAGCCGTCCCGGTCGATCGTATCGAACGTCGTGGCGGTCCCGAAGTCGACCACCACGATGGGCGGTGCAAACCGCGCCAGCGCGGCCAAGGCGTTCGCGAGGCGGTCGGCACCCACGGCGTGCGGCGGGTCGTAAGTAACGCGCAAACCGACATCATCGCCCCTTCGCAAGAACCTCAACGGAACCCTAAAGTGCTTTTCGGCGAGCTTCGCGATGGCATCATTGACGCCCGGAACGACCGAGCCGCAGACGGCATCTTCCACGCCGAAGGGAATCCCGCTGATCTCAAAAAGCGGGAAAAGCCAGGCGGCCAGCTCGTCTTCGGTGTCCGAAATCGAGGTAGCGCGCCGCCAAACCGCGACCCAAGTTACGCCGTCGTGCAGGCCGTAAACAGTGTGCGTGTTGCCAACATCAATCGCCAAGCGCATGGGTAAGGTCTACCCTCCCGCGGACTTCCCCACCGAGCTTGGCTACCAACGGCTCGACGAGCGACTCCGCCACGCGATCCCGCAGTTCGATATCGTCAGCCTCGACCATCACGCGAATCTTGGCTTCGGTGCCGCTGGGCCGAACGTTGACTCGGCCGCGGTCACCTAGCTCGTGCTCCGCCTGAATGAGCTCCTCAGCGATGGCTTCCTGCCAGCCGTCCTTGCTCTGGACACCGATGTTTACCATCAGCTGCGGCCAGTTCTCGAACTCGTCGTAGAAATCGGCGGCAGGTCGACCCTCCGCATGCAGCACGCGGAAAAGCTGGAGCATGGTGACTAGGCCGTCTCCGGTCGGGCCCTGCTCGGGGAAGATGATGTGGCCACTCTGCTCGCCGCCGATGCGGGCGCTCGTCTCCGCGATGCGTTGCGCAACGTACTTATCGCCGACCGGCGCGCGCTCCAGCGTGATCCCGCGATCTGCCATGTATTTTGCGAATCCGCCATTCGACATGACGGTGCCGACGACCGTCGCCGGATTCAAACGCCCGTGCTTTTGTTCGTGGGCCGCCCAAATCGCGATGGTTCGGTCGCCGTTGATGAGTCGGCCCAGATGGTCGCTAAAGACCGCCCGGTCCGCATCGCCATCGAACGCAACGCCGACCTGCGCGCCGGTCTCGACCGTAAACGTCTGCATCACGCCCGGTTTCGTCGCGCCGCATCCGTGATTGATGGTGGTTCCGTCGCCGGGATCGATCCCAATGGTCATGACTTCCGCCCCGAGGCGTCGAAGAATTTCCGGTCCAAGGCGGAACGCCGCGCCGTTTGCGCCGTCGACGGCCACTTTCAGGCCGCCGAGGCCTTCCGGAACAAGAGCTTCCAGAAACTGGAGATATCGTTCAAGGGCTTCGTCGTCCGAGTTAATCCAGCCGACTTCCCCGCCGCCGATTCGGGTTTCGCTTCCCGCCATCAGCGACTCTATGCGCTCCTCAACGGAGTCAGGAAGCTTTCGTCCGTCGTGACCGACGAACTTGATGCCGTTATCCGGTGCCGGATTGTGCGAAGCGGAGATGATGCCGCCGAGGCCGAAATCGCCGGTTCGCGCGACAAACGCCACGGCCGGAGTCGGTGCCCAGCCGAGCGAAACAACCGAAACGCCTTCGGTACAGAAGCCGGCCGCCAGGGCCGCGCCAATCATCGAACCCGACCGTCGTGTATCTCGGCCAAGAACGACCTGCGGCACGCCGCCGGTCTCCTTTAGCCAGAGCGCGGCGCCCCGGCCAAGGCCGTAGGCAAGCTCAGGGGTGAGGACGCGGTTGGCTTCGCCGCGCACGCCGTCGGTTCCAAAAAACTGTCGTGCCATGTTATTGCGATACCCTTACTTTTGCCGGGCGAACGACTCGGTCGCCCATTTTGAATCCAGATTCGATGACGTCGAGGATCTGCCCTTCTTCGGCCCCCTCTTGCTGGCCGGTCGCGATCGCCTCGTGGAACTCGGGGTCGAACTTGTCGCCCACCTTAACGACGGGTCGCACGTCCTGGCTTTCCAGCGCCACGAGAAGTTGTCGATGCACTGCCTTGACGCCTTCGCTCAGCTGCTCGACGGTCGCGCCGGCTTCCAGATGCCGGAGGGTTCGCTCAAAGTTATCGACCACCGGGAGCAACTCGCGCACGAATCGCTCGGTGGCGAATCGTCGCTCCTGGATTTGCCGTTGCTCGGTCATGCGGCGGAAATTCTGCATCTCGGCGAGGGCGCGCAACATCTCCTCGCGCGCGGTGTCGCGCTCTTTGCTGAGGCGGGTGATTTCGGACTGATAGAATGCCGCGCCGGGCGTCTCATCGATTCCGTCCGTGGCGAATTCGCTGTCGGAGTCTTCCAGCAGCTCATCTTCGAGAAGGTCGGTTTCTTCGGTAAGTTTCTCGTCGGTCATTTGATTTTGAGTTTACTCGGGCGGGTTTCGGGGGAACCGGTGATTGCTTTGCCGTGACAACCGACGGACCTCGCGAACGCTGTAAGATACGCACATGGTTGATAGGCCGCTCACCTCCGGCGGACACACGCTGGAACTCGACGCCGACGCATTCGGTTGGCTGCGCGACAGTAACGACGCCAAAGATGACGTTGCCGAACTGCGACGGCGAATGGATCAGGATGGCTACCTTTTCCTGCCCGGCTACCTAGACCGCGAAGCGATCCGCGCGGTGCGGCTTGAGATTTGTCAAGAATTCGAAAAGGAAGGCCTGCTTGACCCCGCCTATCCAGTTGAGGACGCCGTCTCCAAACCCGGGGTCCAGATGTACTTCCGACCCGACATCGCCAACCAGCTCAAAGGTCTGAAAGAAGTCATTTACGGCCAGACGGTGATGGACTTCTACTCCCGGCTCCTCGGCGGCCCGGCAATGCACTACGACTTCACCTGGATGCGCGCCATTGCGAAGGGCAAAGGGACTTACCCGCACTGCGACGTGGTGTATATGGGCCGTGGCACCCAAAACGTCTTCACCGCCTGGATTCCGTTCGGCGACGTGCCGCTCGAAGTCGGTGGCTTGGTCGTTTTGGAAGGAACCCACCGAAACGAAACCCTGCGCAACGGTTACTGCAAGCTAGATGTCGACACGACATGCAAGTCTGACCCGAGCAAAAGCGAGCTCCACGCGGCGGGCTACAGCGGCTTTGGTGAGCTGAGCTCGAACATCACCCAGGTTCGACGCGACTACGGCCGCCGCATCCTCACCTGCCCCGAGTACCGAATGGGTGACCTACTCACCTTCAGCATCTTCACCGCCCACGGCTCTCTGGACAACTCAACCCATCAGATCCGGGTGTCTACCGACACGCGTTACCAGCTTGCCAGCGAGCCCGCCGACCCGCGATGGATCGGCGAAAACCCTCCCGCGCACGGCGGAAACAGCCTCAAAGAAATGATCTGTTAAACGTTGAAGCGGAAGAGCATCACGTCGCCTTCCTGAACGACGTAGTCGCGGCCTTCGCTGCGGACCTTGCCTTTCTCTTTCGCAGCGGCCATCGAGCCGTTCTCCGTGAGGTCGGCGTAGGAGACCGTCTCCGCGCGGATGAAGCCCCGCTCGAAGTCGCTGTGAATGACGCCCGCCGCCTGCGGGGCCGTCATGCCCTTCGTAATCGTCCAGGCGCGGGTCTCTTTTGGCCCGGTGGTGAAATAAGTTTGCAGCCCAAGCAGGTCGTACGTGGCACGGATGAGCGCCTGCAAGCCGCCCTCTTTGGCACCAAGGCTCTCCAGGAATTCAGCGCGGTCGGCTTCCGGCAGCTCGATGAGTTCCGCCTCAACCTGAGCCGAGATCACGACGACCTGCGCGCCCTCTGCCTTTGCGAGGTCCTTCACTTGCTGCACCCATTTGTTGCCCGCCGAGAGGTCGTCCTCCGAAACGTTCGCCGCGTAAATGATCGGCTTCGCCGTGAGGAACTCTAGCGGCTTGATCGCCGCTTTCTCCTCGGCCGAAAGCGGCAAGGAACGAACAGACTTTCCGTCGTTCAGCGCCGGAAGGATTTTCTCAAGCGCATCGACTTCGGCCTGAGCTTCCTTCTTCGTTCGCGCATCACGGCGGGCCTTTTCGATCCTTCGCTCTGCAACGCCGAGGTCGGCGAAAATCAACTCTAGGTTGATGATCTCGATGTCGCGAACCGGATCGACCGAGTCGAGAACGTGAATGATGTCGTCGTTATCGAAGCATCGGACCACGTGGACGATGGCGTCTACCTCTCGAATATTGGCCAGGAACTGGTTGCCAAGGCCCTCGCCTTTACTGGCCCCTTTCACAAGGCCGGCGATATCGACAAACTCGACCCGGGCCGGAAGAATGGCCTCGGAGCCAGAAATCTTGGCCAGCACTTCCAGACGCTCATCCGGAACGCTCACCAGTCCGACGTTCGGCTCGATGGTGCAGAACGGAAAGTTCGCGGCCTGGGCCTGGGCATTTGCCACCACGGCGTTGAAGAGGGTGGACTTGCCGACGTTTGGCAGCCCGACATTTCCGGCTCTAAGCATAATTTGAACCGGAGTTTACCGGTGCGGGCCGCCCCTTACTCTTCCCGCGGCACGTGGTAGTTCAATTGAACCAAGCCAGAGTCGTAGGAAACCGCCGCCTCAAGCTCCAGCGCGGTGTGCGGGAAGCCATCGTGGAACAGCTTGACGCCCCGCCCAAGCAGCACCGGATGAAGCGAAACCGTGATTCGATCGATCAGTTTTTCCCGTAGGAACGAACGAATCAGCTCCGCGCCGCCAACGAGCCAGACTTCCTCGGCACCGTCGTCCTGCAGATCTTTCAGCAAGTCCGGCAGGTTGCCGCCAAAGACAGTGACGCCCGGGGTATCCGCCGTGACGTCTCCGCTGCGCGAGACCACGACGCTTGCCTTGTCGGCATAAGGCCACTTGGGGAACGACTTCACGACTTCATAGGTTCCGCGACCCATGATCAGCGTGTCGACGCTGTCATAGAAGTCGCTGAACCCGTAGTCCTCGTCCGTAAACCGCCACGACATGTCGTCGTCCGGCCCGGCGATATAGCCATCCAGGCTGGTAGCAACAAACAGCGTTACGGTCATGGAATGAAGGTACCCCTTACGGCAACTGGGCAAGCCGGTAGAAGATGTGCGCGTAGATTCGGCTCATCTTGAAGAGATGCTCGACTTTCAGCCGCTCATCAGTCTCGTGCGCGTTTCCGTCGCCGTCCCATCCCGTGCCGATACTCACCGTATTCGGGATCGCGCGGGCATACGTCCCGCCGCCCATCGTGCCGGGCTTCTTGCGCTCGCCCGTCTCCGCCTCATAGACGTCGACGATGGTTTGCACGAGCGGGTGATCGAGCGGGAAGTAGAGCGGTCGGCTGTCGCGCGTGACTTCGAACGTGACCTCGTTTCGCAACTCGGCGAAGCAGGCGGTTGCACGCTCCTTCAGCATCTCGGCATCCCTCGTCACCGGGTACCGAATGTTGAAGAGCAGTTCCAATCGGCCGTCCTTCATCGAGGCGATGCCGAGGTTCGATGTGAGATCCTTGCTGGGTTCGTCCGAACCAGCAATGCCGAGCCCGGCGCCGCCCGGATGCGTCATTTCCAGCAGTTCACCGTACAGGATCGAGTCTTGTACCGGCGAAATATCAGCGAGGAAGCGGAACAGGCGGGTTGCGGCTGAGTCGCCGAGGAACGGCCAGCTTCCGTGGGCGGCTTTTCCGTGGGCGAAGAGCCCAAGCTCGTCGCCGTCCCAGGCGTAGGTGACGTTGCGGTCCCAGGCGTCGGCCAGTTTTTCTTCGACAAACGCGCGGACCGACGGCGACACCACGACGGTCGCCGAGCAGGAATCGATGACGATGTTCGGCCGCTGGCCGCCATCGAACTTGGTGAGTTTGACTTCAATTCCCGGTGCCGCCACCGAAACTTCGATGTTACAGATGCCCTTTTCGGCATGATAGAGCGGCCAGCCGGAGTCCGGCGCGACGCCGTAAGTCGGGGCTTCTTCCGTCTGCACGTAGCGCTCGACACAGCCAAAGCCGGATTCCTCGTCGCAGCCGAAAACCTGCCGGAACCGCACGTTCAACTCAGGAAAAACTTCCTTCACGGCGCGCATCGCGTAGAAACTCGCCATCGTCGGGCCCTTGTCGTCGGTCGTTCCGCGGGCGTAAATGTAGCCGTCCTCGATCTCGGCGCCAAAGGGGGCGTGCTTCCACCCCGGTCCAACGGGAACGACGTCGAGGTGGCCCAAGGAGACGATGAGGTTTTTGCCCGAACCAAACTCGCCGTAGCCAATGTGGCCCTCGAGGTCGGTAGTGCTAAATCCGTACTTCGCCGCCAAACCGAGTGCGAGGTCCAGTGCTTCGCGGTTCGCCTTTCCGTACGGCGCATACGGCTCCGCCTCCGTTTCGATGCTGGGAATCTGAAGCATGGCGACGGTGTCGGCCAAAAGTTCGGCCTCGTGGTCGTGAAGCCAAGCGTGAAGTTTTACGATCGCGGCGTCCGGCATGGCGGAAGGTTACCGGGTTAAGTATCCTCACGCGAATGCAAGCCGCCGCCGTTGCTCTGTTTCGCGCTCAGTTCGGTCACGATCCCGCTTGGATTGCCCGGGCGCCGGGCCGGGTGAACCTGATTGGCGAGCACACCGACTACAACGACGGGTTCGTTTTCCCAGCCGCCATCGACCGCTTCACGTGGATCGCCGCTTCGCCTACGGACGGCCCGTCCGAGTTAGCTTCGGCGAACTTGGGCTTGGCGGCTCCGCTCGATGTGACCGATTCGATCCCCGGTGCCGTAACGGACTGGGGTCAGTACGCCGCAGGAATGGCTTGGGCGTTTCGCGAGGCGGGTTACTCGGTCGGCAATCTTCGCGCGGCGGTCGTGAGCAACGTGCCCATGGGAAGTGGCGTCAGCAGCAGCGCGGCGCTGGAAATGGCGCTGGGTGCGTACTGGCAGGCCGAATCAGGCCTGGATGTCGATCAGGTCGCCATGGCCAAGATCGGGCAGCGGTGCGAGAACGGCTACATCGGCCTCCGGACCGGCATCATGGACCAGCTTGCCTCGGCGAACGGCCGGGCGGGCGCGGCATTGTTCATCGACACTCGATCCCTGGAGATCGCGTACGCGCCGGTGCCCCCGGGCTTGTCGATGGTGATTTTGGACACGCTCAAGCCGAGGGCCTTAACGGCTTCCGCCTACAACGAGCGCCGCTCGCAGTGCGAAGCGGCGGCGGCAGTCCTTGGGGTTGCCAGCCTTCGCGACGCCACCCTCGCCGGGCTAGAAGCCGCCGTTGACCAAATGGACGCATCCGCCTTCCGCCGTGCCCGGCACGTGATCTCGGAAAACCAGCGTTGCCTCGATTTCCGGCTTGCGCTCGAGAACTCCGACCTAGACCAGATTGGCGCGCTGATGGCTGGAAGCCACAATAGCTTGCGCGACGACTATGAGGTCAGTTGCACCGAGCTGGACGCGATGGTAGAAGCTGCGTTGGCAAGCCCGGGAGTGGTCGGCGTTCGCATGACCGGCGCGGGTTTTGGCGGCTGCTGCATCGCGCTTGTGGACTCCAGCCAAGTTGCTGCGTTTAATCGTTCTTGCCTTACCGCTTACAAAGGAAAAACAGGACTTGCAGGAATGGCCGAAACGTGCCTTGCCGCCGACGGAGCAACCGCCGAGCGATGGGTTTCGTAATCCGTGCGGACTGCAGCGCAATATTCAAAAAAGTTCGCCCTCTGGGCAGAAATGCCGTATGATAGGGGCGTGAAAGGGGAAAAGCTCGTAAAGATACGGGTCGTTCCACCGCTCTAACGCACCGTTATGGCGGGATTCCGCCGAGGTTCTTGCATGATTGCCACCGCTCCTTCCTTAACGTCTTCGCCGAGACCCGTTCGCCTTACCAAACGGGAGGTCGAGGTTCTGAATCTCATCGCCCAGGGTCACAGCAGCCGCGAGGCAGCCGAGGCGCTTTACGTCTCGAAGAGAACGGTCGATTTTCATCTTGCAAACATCTACGATAAATTGCAAGTAAGGAACCGCGTGCAAGCTTTCCGGGCCGCAACTCGCTTGGGACTCATTCCCTTCGAGCCGACCATGCGGGTGTTCTAACATTTCGCTTTCGGGCTTCCTGAGTAAGGCGCTCGACTTCCCTTTTCCGAGCCGCTGCGCTCTCTGCGACGCGATGGGACCCGACGCCATCTGCCACGACTGTTCCATAGTGCTAACGCCGCATCCCGGAACTCCCGTTTTCGAGTCGTCCGCGATCACGGTTCAATTCGCGGCTTACCTGTATCAAGGTCGGGCAGGACAGGCGGTCCGCCGGCTGAAGTACGACCGAACTACGAGCCTCGGCACGGAGATGTCGATGCGCTTAAAGGCCGCCGTCGATGCCGCCGAACTGCGCTATGACGTCGTGGTTCCGGTTCCGCTCCACTTCCTGCGGCGTTGTGAACGCGGGTTCAATCAGGCCGAAATGCTTGCCGAAGCGTTTCCCGAAAGAATTGTTCGTCCCAACCTGCTCCGGCGCATTCGCTCGACGAAACCGCAAGTTGGTCTCCTGCCAGAGTGGCGACGCACACAGCTTATGGGCGCTTTTCGGGCGGAGTTGGCCGTCGCCGGGCAACATGTGCTGCTGATTGACGACGTGATGACGACCGGCGGAACCGCAAATGAATGCGCCCAAACCCTGCGGAAAGCAGGGGCCCGGCGGGTGGATATCGCTACCTTTGCCGCCGGAAGCTAATCTTTACTTGCTCTGCGGGGAAAACATCGGGAAGCCAAAGTCGCCCTTGTCCCCGGTCAGATCCTTCTCGTCCGTGCCGTCTTTGTTTATGGAGAAGATCGCGCGCTTGCCGGCCTTGTTCCGCTTGATGTAAACGAGCGACTTTCCGTTCGGATGCCACGCGGGTTCAAAAACTTCGCCCGGAACCAGAAGCGCGGATGCTTGCCCACCGGCTGCCTTCGCCGGAGTGATCATCAGCTGCTTCCCCTCCAACGCGCCGTCCTTATAGTTGCCAAGGATGATGGCGATCTCGCTTCCGTCCGGGCTAATCTTCGGCGCACTGAACGCCAGATCGTCGTTCGTGCTGATGCCGACCGGACCGTCCGGACCCTTCTCGGGATCGACGATCCCAACCGCGTGCCGGTATGGAACCGTAACCACGTTCCCCTTCCGAAACTCCTTGGGAGCCTTCGCCGGATCGGGCCATTGGAATCCGGAAACGGTGTAGAACGCGCGTCCGTCTTTCGGGCTGATGGCAAAGTCGATTCGGTCTCCGGCGGCGATTGGCTGCGGCGGCGGGAACACGCCGTCTTTATCTTGCAGATCTTGGAAGATCAGGATTTCGCCCTCATCGCGCCGCATGACGGCGAAAATAAAGCGCTTGTTTCGGCTCCATTTTGCGATCCGGAAGCTGTTACCGAGGCCGCCATAGGCGCCGCTGAACTGGCTCGTGCTGGCGCTGCCTTCCTCCGCATTGGTGACGGTCGCCGAGCGAGTGAGCGGAGGAAGCACCTGCCGGGTCGACTGCTCCTTCGCGTCGAACTCTAGTACAAAGCCGCTCGAGGTGATGAGCGCGCTTTGGTTCTGGTCCTCGCTCGGCTCATCCGGAAACGCCGGGTTGCTTCGGCCCCGGGTTCCAATGGTTCGCTGGGTCGGGGCCGCGTTGGTGACCGGATTCCAGCGGTAAATATTGAAGGACTTCACCTTCTTCAGGGCGTCAGTTCCGCGGTCGCTCACGAAGAAGAGACGATTTCCGTCTGGCTTCCATGCCAAGTCACGGTCAATGTCGCCTGGGTTGTATCCGGCGTTTTCGACGATCGTTCCGTCCGACTTTGCCACAACGGCGCGTTGGCCATCCGGCAAGTATTGAACGGCCGCAACCATGTCCGCGGTCACCGCCGGGGCGAGGTCGAAGTCTCCTTTCTGCTGCTGCGCCCATTGATAGCCGCCGAACAGCGTGCCGAGGATAACGAGCAGTATCAGCGTTCGAACGATGAGCTTCCGCGCGATGGCGGGTTGCGATTGCGTTGGCACCGGGCTTTTGGGAGAGTTCGAATCGGGCATAGGCGTTTACAGTAAACAGTCGCCGACCCGTAGACGTGCCCCATTGGCAAAATCTCGGCCAGACACCTTCTTTTTACCTTCCGGCTGGATCTCCAGGAACCGCAGACTGCCCTCGCCGAATGCGATCGTGAGCGGATCGAGGGCCAAAACTGTTCCCGGCTCGGCCGCTGCGCACGGCTCCAAGGCTGCCTTTAGTAGCTTCAGTCGGCCAAAACGGGTGCTGATGAACACCGAGGGATTTGGTGAAAAAGCCCGGTACCGGTTGAACTCTTGCCCCGCGGGACGGGAAAAAGACAGTTCCGTTTCACTTCGGTCGACCTTCGCCGCGTGGGTCGCGAAGTCGTGGTTTTGGGGCGTTCGGGGGTAGTCGCCGGTCACCAGGCGCGGCAGCCAGGCGCGAATCATCTCGGCCGAGAGCACGGCCAGTCGGTCCTGCAACTCGCCGTAAGTCTCTTCGGGATCGATGGCCAGCCGCTCGACCGCGATCATGTCGCCGGTGTCCATTCCCTTGTCCATCTGCATCAGGGTGACGCCGGTTTCTTCGTCGCCGTTTTCAAGGCATCGCTGGATGGGGGCCGCGCCGCGATAGGCGGGAAGCAACGAACCGTGGAGGTTAATGCCGCCGATTCTTGCTGAATTCAATAGCTTTAGGCTCAAAATTTGGCCATAACTCGCGACAACCAAGGCATCGGCTTCCAAAGAACGAACGGATTCGACGAACTCCGGCGCGCGGGCTTTCTCCGGCGTCGCGACCTCAATGCCGTTCGCAAGGGCAAACTCTTTAACCGGAGTTGACACCAACTTATGGCCTCGCTGACCGGGCCGGTCCGGCTGCGTCACCACCAGGCAGACGTGCTCCGCGATGGCCGCGAGCGGCGGAACCGCGAAGGTGCCCGTGCCAAAGTAGACGACCTTCATTCGTCGTCGGCGTCCGGATCCTTCCAATGCAGCGTTTCTTTCAAGACTTTGTCGATGAAGAGAACGCCCTCCAGGTGGTCGATTTCGTGCTGAACCACCCGCGACGGCATCCCGCTCAGCTTCAACGTGATCGGGCGTCCGGTGCGGTCAAGGGCAGAGATTTCAATCTGGTCGAACCGAGAAACGTCGCCGTAGAGGCCCGGAATGCTGAGACACCCCTCCTGCCCAAGCTGCTCGCCCCCCGCGTCCAAGATAACCGGGTTCACGAGCGCCAGCGGCTTCATTTCCTCGGGCGCCACCACAACCACCCGTACGGAAGCCCCGATCTGTGGCGCGGCCAGGCCAACCCCGTTGGCCTTCTTCATGATACGAAACAGATCATCGATGAGAAATTGAACGCGCTTGTTCACCTTCTCGACCGGGGCCGCCGTCTGCCGCAGCACTTCGGCCGGGATCTTCACCACTGGCCGCTCTTCGTTTTGTTCGTAAAGATGCCGAAACTCATCCGGCACGACGATTTGCATTCCTCAGATTATGACGCCGCGCCGGATTCTCGCTTCACCCTCGCGATCCAGTAGTTTGCGACGTCGCGCGCCGTCTCCTCGAACGGTCGATATTGCACTCCAAGTTCGCGGATTGAACGCGTAGCGTCGATATGCAGTCGGGTCGAGAGGAACCGGATTCCCTCGGGCGGCATCGGGTTGATTCCCCCGAACAGCCGAACCTTGACATCGATCAGGCTGCCCATAAAGATTCCCAGAGCCGCTGGTACGGAACTGATTTTGGCGCCGGGAACGTTTGCCGCAATCATCTTCACCGCCTCTAGTACGGGAATCTCGGTCCCGGAAATGTTGTACGGTCCACGCGCCGTCTCGCTCTCCACCGAGAGCGCAACCGCCATCGCCACATCGCGCACATCCACCATCGGGATTGCCTCGCCCGGGAACAGCATGAGCTTGCCGGTTTTCACGATCTCTTGCGCAAATTTGCCCGCGCTCGTTGGTGCCGGATCGTTGGGACCAAAAATGTACGATGGCCGCAAGATGACGATGGGAAATTCCTTCAGCGCGGGCTCGGCGGAGATTCGCTGCTCGCCGAGAATCTTGCTCCGGCGATAGAAGTCCGAAGTCGATAGCGGGTCCATCAGCTTGTCGAAGGGATCCGCCAACGCACCGACCGAGGAAATGAAAACCGCCTTTCGCGCGCCGGCTTCCTTCGCCATCTTGAGCAGCGAAACTGTGGCTTCGATATTCAGCTTCTCGAATCTCTCCCATGGCACCGGTTTTTGGTAGTACTCGGTGAACAGCGCGGCGGCATGAATCACCGCATCCATCCCCGCCAAATGCGGTCGCACCTTCTCGATGGTATCGAGATCGCCGGGAACGATGGTAAGCCCCGGCACATCGGCAAATGCAACGGCCGCTTGATCCGGCTTTCTCACCATGATCGTCACTTCGTGCCCACGCGACGCCAACAGAGGAACCAGATTGCTGCCCAGCAGGCCGGTTGAACCAGTTAGAAATAGTTTCACAGTAAAACTATTCTACGATTCAAGTAGGCTAGGTGTCAATGGTGCCTGAAGAAACGGGACTCCCAATCCAGCCGTCGGGTTGGGAAATGGTGCGGCTGATGTGGATGGCGCAGTACGCCATCTTTTCGGCGGCGGCGGAAGAACTGCACGCCATTGGATTGAATCCGAAGTCGATGGCCGTCTTGGGAATTGTGGAAGTCGTCCCGCACCCACAGGAGATCGCCAACAGTTTAGGGTCGCCGCTCCCAACGGTGAGCAACATCCTGAAAGACCTGGAAAAACTCGGCTACGTGAGCCGAGAATTAGCTCCCGGCGATCGCCGCCGCACCGTCGTCCGTCGCACCGAGAAGGGCGAAGACGCCCATCAACGTGCGGTAGCGGCAATTGACGAAAAAAGTGGCCCGATCTTTGCCGGCCTTTCGGCAGCAGAGTATCGGACCCTTCATGGACTTCTTTACGGTCTATCTGCGCGCCATCACTTAACGTGACTGGCGATCGAAGTTCGAAGCTTTTCGCTATCCGGCGTATCCTGCGGGGCGAAACGTTGGATCAGCTTGCCGTCTGGTCCGACCAGGAACTTGGCAAAATTCCACTCAACGTCGGCGGTCGGGCGGTCGCTCTTCGCGATCAGCCATCGGTAAAGCTCGGCGGTGTCTTCACCCTTCACCGAGAGCTTGGAGAACATCGGGAACGTAACGTCGTACTTTGACGCGCAGAACGTCTTGATTTCCTCATTGGTGCCGGGCTCCTGCCCCATGAAGTTGTTCGCCGGGAAGCCGAGGACGACGAAGTTCTTGCCCTTGTACTCGCGGTAGAGCTTTTCCAGGCCGGCGTACTGCGGGGTCAAGCCACATCGGCTGGCCACGTTCACGATGAGGACGGTCTTGCCCTTGAACTTCGACATCTTGACCGGCTTGCCGTCGATGTCGTTCAGGACGAAGTCGTGGAGAGATTCAGCTTTCATGGTTGGCTTGGGCGTGGTTTGCTTGGAGACTTGAGCGTAAGCGAAAACGCTTCCCGCCACGATGGCGACGGCGATGATGAGGGCGGAGCGGCGCATGACACCTTATTCTACGTTGCCGGCGGCACGGCGGTGTCGGCGGAAATTTTGGCCAATTGGGACCTGATTGGCTTACCTTAACCAACCGGCAGGACTAGACTGGTTCTAAGATGCATTCCCGCAAGATTGTCTTGTGTTCGCTCCTCATTTTCCCGGCCACTATTGCCTTGGCCGGTCCGATTCGCGTCGCGACGACCGTCTACGCGCCGGTACCGGGTTCGCAATTGACATTCCGGGGTTCCGCCGCCTCTCCCGACGGCGGTCTGTACGCCTACTACATGCGACTGGATCCCGGTTCGCCAAAGTCAACCGGTTTCCTGGTTCGGTTCCTTCCGTCGGGCGCGCGGGCCTGGGGTCGATCGCTTAACCAAAACCAGGTTACGGGCGGCTACTTAAGCGCGATGCGAACAAACCGCCTGCTCCCCACGCCGGACAACGGCGTTATCGTGATGCACGAGCGTGGGACAACTACCCCCCTAACGTCGGACACCGTTATCCACCGGTTCAGTTCGAACGGAGACTTGGTTGCCAGCCGCACGATTGCGAAGACTTCCGGCAAGTATTACGCCGGTGCCGTTATACGTACTAATGCCACCGCGGCAGTCAATGATAGCGAAGGCATCACATGGGTCGGTTTTAACTTTGCCGGGGTGGCGAATGAGCGCGGGATGGGATTGATCGGCTTCAATACCGACACGCTTGAACCCGTTTGCGGCGATGTTGAGGTCCGCTCTTCGTCTTCCTTCCGGCAGATTTATGCGGTCGTGAACGAGGGTCCCGGCGCTCGCGCTCTGATCTCCAGCTGGTCGGGCAACCGGAGTGATCGAACGACCTGGCTCGACACGGTGAAGTCGTACAGACTTGGAAGGGCTTTCAACGCTGTCACCTACTCCTCACCGATCACATTTAGCGAGCGTAACGCGGGTACTAGTGATCAGTCCGTGACGGATTTCGCGGTGAGCGGGGACATGCAACTTGGTGCGTTCCGAGATCCGGACCGCGGAAATCTGGTGAACGTCAAGGCGTTCGGCCCGTCGCTCCGCACGATGACCACGCTTGACCGAGGCCTGCAGAATGGCTTCGTCGCAACGGCCCCATCCGGCCCGGACACGGTCGCGTTCGCAAATGAGGTTTGGGACGCCGAGCGGTCTGGCTTAGCCGCAAGCGTGTCCTACGTCGCTCCTGAGTTCGGTGCACCGGCGTTCGCGGGAGGTGCTTTACTTCCGGGATTTTCGAACGAGTGGAGCTTCTGGGCTCTGACCGCCGATCCGGTTCGCCGGACCGTCTTCGTACCGGGCGGCTCTTCGAATCTGGCCGCGCCGTTCCCGGTTGGCGTTTGCTTGAACCGCTTCGGGGAGCTCATCTACCGAATCGCCTCCCCGATCTCCAACGCGACGTATGCCCAGATTATTCCGGCGGCAGGGCGTCGAATCTGGGCCGTTGGGACCGACACGGCGCAGCGACTAGTCGCGGTGCAGTACCGAGAGCCGGAATACTTCGTTGGCATCTCCGGCCAGGTCGCACCGGTGCCGGCTGGTACCTCGTTTGTGATGCGGGTCCACTTTGGGAAAACGGTCCCGGTAGATGGCTACCCGGTTACGCTCGTCTTCGACCCGCGTGTATTCACCCAGCGCACGATTTCGTTCCGGGTACCGGGCGGTATGGACGTGGATCTTCCGGTCTCGGTTCGCGCGGACGCGCCGGTGGGTCCTACCGTCGTAACGGCCCGCACCAGCGCTCCGTTCGACGAGGCCGCGACCCACACGGCCCTCGTCGAAATTCGATAGCCTCTTACTTGCCCCAACCGAACTCGAGCTCGTTGGTCCAATGCAGCACCCAATCGCAATGGAAGGTGCGGCCGTTGGTTCCCGAGACGCTCTCCTACGCCGGGGGAAAAGTACCCTTTGCACCGGCGTAGGAAGCAAGTGGCAGACATTGCCACGGCGGAACAGTTCCAGTCGACTTTACGTCGTTCTGACTTACGCAGTACGGTTCTCTAAACAATACACTTGACTTCTTCCGGAGCGGAACTTAACCGAATTTGGCCGAGTCCCCGGCACACGACTAGCGGCGGCGCGACAAGAACGACTGGATCAGTACCAGGCCGTTCGCGAAGCCAGGGCCGCCGAGGGTGCTCCACTTCGGTGGCAAGGTCAGCACGTTTCGGGCCTTCGGATCGCCCTTGGCTTCACTCACCCGGATGGTCAGCTTTGCCTTTGGGTCAACCTTTCCGCCAGCATTCTTGATCAAATCGAGCAAAAGTGGACTTGAAGTCCCGACAACACGAACCGGAGTCACTCGGCCGGCGGCTTTGATATTCACCGTCCTCATGCGATCTGTAAGGCCAAGGGTCGTCTCTTCCGCCACGTCTTTCGATTCCACGACGTCGCCAACCTGGCGCACGAGCTTCAGAACATCAATGATGGATTTCGGCGTGGACACTTCCAGGAGAGTGATACCGTCTTTCTTTGCCAATGCGGCAATAGGGGAACCCGCATCGGCGATGACGACATCTGGTTTTGTTTTTGTCCAGCCTTTTGCCGGGACAAACGACGGCATGAGTTTGAGGTTGGGCACGTTGTCCGAGTACGGCTCGGTTGCGGCCCCTTCAAGCATGCCAATAATTCGGTCGGCCGGAACCAGCAGGGCCACAAGGTCGGCGGTGGTTCTGGAAGCGTTGATCACCGTTTTCTTCGATGTGGAATCCTTGACCTCGCCGAGATCTGGCTGACACCCGGCAAGCACGACGATTCCGGCGAGAACAAGAAGCTTCTTCATATCGGTATTTCCATTAGGTGGTCGGCCGGTTCATCGTTAAAACTTTCGTGGCCAGTCTCGGTGGAGTAAAGAATGTTCTCGATTCGGATGCCGAACTTCCCTTCCAGATAAATGCCAGGCTCAACGCTGAAACAGTTGCCGGGCTGAAGCGGTACGTCGTTCCCCGCGACCATGTTCGGGGCTTCGTGGCCCTCCATCCCGATTCCGTGCCCGGTGCGATGGAAGAACTGATCGCCGTAACCGGCTTGCACGATGACCTGGCGTGCCGCCGCATCGATGTCGCTCCCGGCGGCACCGGGGAGGATCGCCGCCCGCGCCGCGTGATGGGCGCGCAACACGATATTGTAAACCTCCTTTGCCTCGGCCGAAGCCGCTCCAACCGACACGCACCGCGTGATGTCGCTCTGGTAGCCGAGGTATTCGCAGCCAAAGTCCATCAAGAGCACTTCCCCGGCCGCGACCTTCGTTTCGCCGTTGAGGTGATGCGGCTCGGCCGAGCCCGCACCGACGCCGACGATGCAGAAAGTCGGATTTCCACCGCGCTTTCGCATGCCGTCCCTAAGCAGCGTTTCCACTTCCAGTTCCGTTTGACCGACGCGAATCTGGGGCAAGACTTCTAGGTAGGTTTCGTCCGCGATCTTGGCCGCCGCGCGCATCGCCGCAAGCTCTTCGGCATCCTTCACCGACCGAACCATGGCCAGCACGCCTTGCCCGGCCTTGAACAGAGCCGCCGGAAGAGTCGCTTGCATTCCAAGCAGCATCGCCGCCGGAAGATGATCGTCCACGGCAAGGATGCTGTTTCGAAGTCCCCATTCCTCGGCGAGGGCGGCAAAAAGTGCCAACGGATCCTCGCCGTCTGCCCACGATGCGATGTCCGAGATTCCCGCCCGGCGCGCCTGGGCTGCCGATAGGCTGGGGCATATCAGCCGATGCCGACCGTCGGCATGGATGGCCAGGGTCATGAACCGCTCGTGCGAGTCCTCCGGGAAACCGGCCAGGTAGCCGAGCGACACCGGAGTCTGGGCAAAGTAGGCATCGAAGCCGGAACTCTGCATCGCGTGCGCCAACCGATCGATTCGCGGGAAACTCATTTCGATATTGTAGAACGAAGGCTCCAGAACGACCAGGCAAAGCCCAGCGCGATGCACACCGCCCCGAACAGGAACGGCGCCCCGGGCAGATAGACCGGTGCCCCTAGCCCGGTAAACGTCGCGAACAGCGTCGCTCCGAGCACCGGTCCGACGATGCCCATCAGGCTGTTCACGCTGGCCAAGCCGCCCTGCACGGCACCACGCTCTTCTTCGGAAATGGGATCGACAAGGATGGCCTGCATCGCGGGTTCGTCGATCCCGCCGAGCGCCGAGATCGCGGTGAAGAAGAGCAGCCATTGCCACGTCTCGGAAAGTCCGTAGCCGGTCTGGCACAAAATGCTGATCGTAAGCCCAACCGCAAGCGAACGCCGCAGGCCGAGCTTTGGCACGAGCCACGGCACGACGACCGCCTGCCCAATCGCCATGACGATCCCGAATCCGGCCAACAGCCAACCGTTTTCGGCCACGCCGAACCCGTAGCGAAGCGAGCAGTACGGCACCCAGACTGCAATTAGCATCTGAAGCGATAGCGCGTTCAGAGCGACGCTGAGGCTGAGCTTTTTCGGCAGCGGGTAGCGCGCCAACGCCCGGATTCCTTCCCAGGGCAGCACTTCCTGCCAGGAGAAGGCGCTTTCCTTTGTGGATTTTCGCGTTTCGGTCATGAAGACCAGCGCCAAAACCGCGGCAATCGCCATCACGCCAGAAGCTGCGAAGAACGCCGCCCGCAGGCCGAGCGGCGCAAGCAACGAACCCGCCGCCGGACCGACCACAAACCCAATACCGAACACCGCGCCAACGCGGCCATAGTTCGTCGCCCGGTCTTCGGGTGCGGAGATATCGGCGATGGTGGCGTTGCCGACCACGGTCATCGCGCTGGTGAGGCCGGCCAGCGTGTAGCCGACGAACAGCACCGGCACGCTTTGGGCCGTCGCCGAGATGAGAAAAGAAACCGAAGCGGAAATGCAGCTCAGCACGAGGATCGGCTTTCGGCCAAACCGGTCGGATAGGATTCCCAGTGTTGGCGCGCCGATGAGTTCCGCGATGGCGTACGACGCAATGAGCCAGCCGTACAGCCGCGCCGCCTCGGCGGGCGTCACGCCACCCAATTTCTGGATGAGCGACGGCATCGACGGGTACGCCATGCCCTGGCACAGCATGTCGAAAAACAGGATGCACAGAACCATCACGAGCGGCGACGGCCTTCGCATTCCGCTGATTTTACTTGCGCCGAACTCCCTTAATTGCCTCTTAACCTCGTTCGCCGGTATCGTTGCGTCGTGGGCATTTCTCGGCGCAATCTCTTTCTTGGTTCGGCTTCGGCCGCCCTCGCAGCGACTCCTCTTGCGGGTTTATCGGCGGCGAAGCGCCGCGACCTGCGGGTTTGCTTTTTCACCGATGCGCACCTTCCCGGCCCCGCCACCCACGAGACCGGTATGCCGGCGGCGAAGTTTTTGCACCAGAAGCGGGTTCGGGCCGCGTTCGACCGGGCCAACCGTTTCCGACCGGACCTGTTCGTCTTTGGCGGGGATAACGTTTTTGCCGTCGACCAAGGAAACGACGAGGCCAACGCGACTTCGCAGTTCACGTCTTGGAAGAACGTGGTGGCCGAGAAGGTGAAGGTTCCGGCGGTCACCGTCATCGGCAACCACGACATTTGGTATCCCAAGGAGGGCAACCCGAAGGACCGTAAGGCGATGGCCGTCGAGGCCTTTCGCATGCCAAATCGGTTCTACGCGCAGTCCGTCAAGGGCTGGCGGTTTATTCTGCTGGACGTTTTTCACGCCGATGGAAGCAAGCTCGATGTCGAGCAGATGGCCTGGCTGGAATCCGAACTGCGCAAGGTGAACGAGCCGGTTTGCGTCGTGACCCATGCGCCCATCCTCAGCATCACGACCCAGCTGGAGGGCGGCGCGATCGGCGGGACGAAGAAGCTTCGGGACCTCTTCCGGGCGACGCCGGAGGTCAAGCTGGCGCTCAGCGGTCACCAGCACATGGTGGACCGGTGCGAGATGGACCAGGTGACGTACCTTTGCGGCGGCGCCGTGAGCGGTGCTTGGTGGGGCGGCGATTACAACGGGTTTGCCCCGGCGTTTTGCATCCTGGACCTGTTCTCGGATGGGTCGGTCTCGTCGCAGACCGTCCTCTGGGAGCCGAACCCGCCGAAGGTATAATCTTGCCCGGACGGTGCCGGATCGTCTAATGGCAGGACAACGGTTTTTGATGCCGTACGTCTAGGTTCGAATCCTAGTCCGGCAGCCAGTTTTTTCCTTCGTCCTTGGATGAGAACGGATTCAGTACGCGAAGAGACTCAATCCGTTGGCCGTCCTGCAGGTCTTCCGTATACAGCGTTTGGCATTTTGAGCCAATTGCGGCAGCGACGACCGTCGCATCGTAGATGTGGAAGCCGTACCTGTCTGCGATGCGCCAAGCTTCCCGTACAGTCTGCCCGGTCGCTGGCACGACTTCACCGTCAACAAACGCGCGTAACAGCCGGGCGGCGTCGGCCGGTCCAACCGATGCGCGGCGCACCAGAACGTTAGTGGATTCGAGAAGGATTTGCGGAGAAATGACCGGAACGATCTCGGAAAGCAGCCGCCGCGAAATGAGTTGTTTTTTCGGGTCGTCTTCCAGTAGCGCATAGATAAGGACGTTCGAGTCGATAAAGGCTCTAACGGCGGGCATTCCGCTCCTCGCGGCTCGGCATGGGGGCGTTCAGCCGCAGGCTCAGCTTGTCGGCATAGGCCCAGGTTTCCTCCAGTTGTACATTCCGATCCTCGACGGTCGTCCGCAGGAGCTCTCGAACCAGTTCGTTGAACGACTTGCCTTGACTTCGCGCAAACTCCCGGCCTTTCTCAAGAAGATGATCATCAAGCGAGATGGTGACGTTCTTCACGACTCCAGTGTACACGAACTTCGTGGAATCTCAACAGCCGTGCCGAGCTCTGCTGGACCAGAGTTAGCGTGCTAATCACCGTCGAGTCGCGACGATTGCCATGCAACAATTATATACAATATTTGCGCTACGGTGTGCGCCCAGTTGGCGCTGAACGCTGAGCCCTCGCCCGCAGAGCCGCCAATTGGAGTCCGAATGGCCCTCCATACAGGTGCGGTCGAGAGCCGGGACCGCGACTACTTCGGCACGCCCGTGAACCGCGTGAAGCTTCCCGCCGGGCTACGCGATGCCGTCCTTTCAACATGACGAAGCGCGAAACCCACGACGCGATCCAACTCTCCCTCGGCGACTACTTTCCACTCCAAGAACGGTTTGCTTTTAGTCTAACAACCGACTCTCGCAACGAGACGGAATTCAATTCTGAATTCCCCTGCCGCACGGAATGTTGGCTGGAGCTTCGAAGCTACCTTACAACGGAAACTTGCTCGAGAAGCCAGCCTAGTCTGCGCCGTCAAGATATGAGGTTCTAAACTGTAGCGATGGAAGATGCTCCTTCCCCATCTAAAGACCGAGCCGAGGCGAGGGGCTACGCCCTGGAAATTTGCCTGAGTCTTGTCTTGGGACTCGCAACGGTGGGGACCGCCTACTCGGCATACCAGGCTTCGCGGTACGGTGGAAATACACTTGCCGCATATTCCGAGGTAATGGTGAAGACCAATGAAACGAATGCAGCAGAAATGAAGTCGTTTCAACGCATGACCATGGATATGCTCAGCTATAACCAATATAAGGCGTTGCGGTTTAACGTCGCCCAAGTAGTTGGGCGGGAGAATAAGATCAAGGCGTACGCCATTTCCGACCTCTATCTGACGGAGAATATCTTGGGGACCTTCAACGAAGCCGTTCGCTGGTCCATCAAAAAGGATGACGACGAGAAAGTGTTCATCTCTCCCCACAAATATCCGCCTTACGCTATAGAGCTGGAATCAATGCCAGTTAGATTTAGAAACGAACGGAACTTGGCCCTGAAACGTGCGATCCGGTACGGCGACATTGGGGATCGGTTCACGCTCATGTCGGTTCTCTTTGCCATGGTGCTTTTCTTCACGGGGATCGCGGCGGTGTTCAAGCGCGAGCCGGTAAAGATAACGCTTCTGTGCCTTGCCGCTTTGCTTTTGGTCGTAACGGCAACCCTAATGCTGATGCTGCCTTCGGCTTAAATGGGTACACGCTGGAGAAGATCACCTTTCAAACTCCCGCTGGGCCGATTCTGGTTACCTGTTTTTGCCCGGGGGCGCTGGTCCGCGTCCGGCCGTTCTGTATTCCCACTGGCATGGCGGAGAGTGCGAGGTCGGCAAAGGCGAACTCCTCGGGACCAAAAGCAATTTGGTCCGTGCGGCCCTATGCCTCATCTTCTGCAAAAGGGTCGTAGTCGATAGATTCCGGTGCGTCAGGCACGCGCATTGTAGCTGGATCGAAGCTCTCCAGCTTAGCAAACCTGGCCGAAAGCTTCTTGATGCCCAGCTCACCTGGAAATGCCACTGTCACTTCCCAGTCTTCTCTCACGGCCTGGCAACGGAGTACGACCCCAACCCCGAACCTACGATGTCGCACACGCTCGCCAACTTCGAAGGGGGCTGCATTAGCGAATACGTTAGGCTTGGAAGACTGAGTTAGAAAACTAAGGTGCTTGGAGTTGATTCGCGCCAGCTCCAGCAGCTCCAGTAATATTTCTTCAGAAGTAGCAACTTTTTTCGAGACTTCAATGTGCTGCTCAGCCAAAGCATCATTTACCCCCTTCTCCAGCTTCGTCCACCAGATCTCGACGTTTGCGATCACAACCTCAAGGCTTGGAGTATCGGAATTTTGCCACGCATAAATGTCTCGGATGAGTTGAGTGACGTGCTCTCTGGTGAATGTTATGTTTTGAAACTGAGACAGTGGTTGTTTTATTTCAACCTTTTCAAAACCAATGCAGACTACATTCGAGGTTTTAACTTTGGACAATGCGCCTGCTTCAAATAGGAGCCAGCGAGCATCCTGATTCTCGGGTGTTATAAAAACGAGACCCACCTCACATGCCTCCAGCTTGGAGGCAAGCTCAGCCGCCCACCGCGCCCCCTTTTCAATGTCGTTCGGCGAAAAGAAAGGACGCAGTTGTTGAAAGACCAGGGGAAGCCAGTCTCTGAATGCGGCGGCAATGACTTCGCTGCGCTTTCCAGACCATGCCAGATAAATCTGCATTACACTGCGATTGTACTGCCTGTGGCTTAGACACGCGTTTGGACCGTTTAACGTCGGCGGCGTCCGCTTCAGGGTAGGGTCCAACCCTCACGTGCGTCTTCCGTTTAGCTCCTGTCGTGTGCACTGCGTCCGCGCAAGGTCTCGGCTCCTCTGCAGCAACTGATCGTCAAGCGAAATCGTGACTTGTTTCATGACCCAAGAGTACATGAAGGTTGTGGAGGAACAAACACACGCTGGGCTGGACAGAATTCAGCCAAAACGGCACGTTATTCACGACCTGTGGGTCTCGTCCCGGGAGCGATTCAATCCGCAGGCATGCTATGCCATAATGCATGCATGAGAGCGCATGCACCGCAATATACGGTCCGGGGGATGCCTTTGGAAGTGGATCGCATCTTACGGGAGCGAGCCAAGGCTTCCAACCGAAGCATCAACCAAGTAATCATCGAAGAGCTCACGAAAGCGACCATCGGGCGCAAACAGGTGGCAGACTTTACCGATCTGGTCGGCCAATGGCAACCTGACGAAGCCTTCGATCTGGCCCTCGCCCAGCAACGCGAGATAAACCCGGACGACTGGAAGTGAGGGTTGCGGTCGACACGAACCGCCTATCCGACCTTTTCCAAGGCGACCTCGAACTCGCGCACTGGCTCGGTACGTGCGAGGAAGTTTGGGTTCCGCTCCCCGTCTTGGCGGAGCTGAAGGTCGGATTCCTGGGCGGATCGAAGCGGAGCCAAAATGAGGCGACCTTATCGGCATTCATGGGCAAGCCGACGGTGCGGCTGCTAATGCCAACCCGGGCCACCACAGACCACTATGCCCGGCTCTTTGTCCAATTAAAAAGTGCCGGGACGCCGGTCCCGATCAACGACCTGTGGATTGCGGCGCTTTGCCTGGAAAGTGACCTGAGCCTCGTGACGCGGGACCAGCACTTCGACCGAATCCCGCAAATCCTCCGCGCGGACGTAACATAAACCAGGCACAAAAAGGCCCCCGGGCCAGACGGCGCGGGGGCTAAGCAGAGCCAGAGCCAGAGCCAGAGTCAGAGTCGGATCGCGACGTCTTGGTTCAGACGAACGCCGAGGGCCATGCCCTTCTGCAGCTTCACGTTGCTGGGCTTGTTCTCTTTCTTCTCGGTCGAGCCGATGATGTAGCCGAGAACGCCGCCGATGAGCGCCTTCTCCAGCGAGAGTTTGCCGTTGCTGAGCAGGCCAACCACCACGCCCGCTCCCGCGCCATAGCCCGCATAGGCCGCGCGGTTGTCCTTCTTCTTGTTCTTCGCCATCATGACGCCGTCCTCGTTCGTAGCCAGGTCCTTCTGGTCCAGACTGTAGGGCGTGCCGTCGATGGGAACCGTCGTGCCATTCGGCAACCGAAGTCGGTCGAACGCAAGCTCCAAAACGCCCGGCTCTTTGCCAGACTGCGCCTTCACCTGTCGAACGTGGCCTTCGATCTTGGTTCCTTCCGGAATGCCGCTGTAAACGCCGGTTGCGCCGGTGTTCACGCGGGCGGTGAACTTGTCGCCTTCGTCCGACTCGGTCGAAGAGAGCGTGTCATCGAGCGTCACCGGAATGACGGTGTAGGCAAGGATGGTCTGGGTTTCGGCCGGGCTGACCGCATTGCCGTTTCCGCTGCCGTTCCCGCCGTTGTCGTTGGTCAAGATGGAGACCATTCGGTTGCGCGAGCTCCACTCGACGTCGGCACCAAGGGCCTGGCTGAGGAAGCGGAGGGGAACCATGGTAGCTCCGCCGATGATGGACGGCGGCGTGTCCATGATCAGGGTGTTGCCGTTAATGGTAGCGTTTGGGTTACCGATGGTCAGCTTGACCTCGGTCATTTGCTTGTTCGCGCGGATGGTTCGGGTGACCGAATCGTATTCGACGTAGGCACCCATCTGCTGGAACACGCCGCGAAGCGGAACAAAAACGCGGCCGTTGATCTGGACCGGCTTGGTTGAACCAAACGCGACCGGCGTGCCGTCGATGTTCACCTGAATGTCGTCGGCACGTGAGGAGGCGCTGGCGGCCATAAGGCTCACGGTGAGTGCGGCGGTGCCGAGTCCAAATTTTGTTGCAAATGGTTTCATGATTCCTGTCTGAAGTTTATCGCAAGGATGCCCTTCAATTTATCGACCTTTGACCAATCGGGATCGTTCCGTTTTTTGGGCGCTGTCCTAGGACTTTCCGCCCCGGCGAACCTATCGGTAATGAATAATCTGCAACCCGAAAAAGTGTTGGGCAGAGAATCCTGTATTCTCTCGCGTTGTAACGTTATGCAGGCACTCGAATTTATCCGGCACCTTGACGACAAGATCGCGGGGCTCATCCAGGTCTCGCCGCCGTTGGCCTACCTCGCGCTTTTCTTGATCATTTTTGCCGAGACGGGTCTGGTCATCATGCCGTTTCTTCCGGGCGACACCCTGCTCTTTGCCGCCGGAATCTTTGCCCATCCGGAGAAGAACGGGTTCAACGTTTGGCTCCTGTTGTTCCTGCTGACCCTGGCTCCGTTGCTGGGCGACACGGTGAACTATCACCTCGGAAAATGGCTCGGTCCGAAACTCTTTAAGAACGAGAACTCGAAGATCTTCAAGCGGTCCCACCTGTTGGCCACCCAGGAATTCTTCGAGAAACACGGTCCGAAGACGGTCATCATCGCCCGCTGGATCCCCATCGTCCGTACGTTTGCGCCGTTCGTGGCGGGAATGGGTGCTATGGAATACAAGCGGTTCTTCAGCTACAGCCTTCTTGGTGCCTTCCTGTGGGTGTGGATCTGCGTTTGGGCGGGTTACCTTCTGGGCGGCATTCCGTTCTTCAAGGACCACTTTGAAGGCGTGATGCTGGCGATGATGGTGATTACCGGTGGCCCGGTCGTCTTCGAGGCCATCAAGCACCGGATCGCCGCGAAGAAGAAGGCCGCCGCTGCGGCCACCGAAGCCTAGCCGCCCTTGATGCTTAGCCGCCCTTGATGACGTGAACGATCTCGTTCGCGATCAGGACGCATCCGACCGGGTCCGGATGGACCCGGTCCCAGGCTAGGCTTGCCGAGTGCCGGTACTGCAGGAAGCGATCGAACGCCGGCTGGACGTAAATCAGCCCCGCCCCGGTTTCGGTGGCTACCGTCTCGGCGGCGGTTCTAAAAGTGTCGGTGAGCTTGCGCATCGGGTCTTCTCGCTGCGGCTCCATGAAGAACGCCGGCAGAATGAAGACGCCTTTTGCGACCTCGCTCGCCTCCAAAACCAGCTCCTTTAGGGTCGCCGCGTACTCGCCAACCGTCACCGGCGAGTCCAGGTTCGTCGGCGAATCCATCTGCCGCCAAATGTCGTTGATGCCGATCATCACGAACACCCAGTCGGGCTGAAGGTCGAGCACATCGGTTTGCCAGCGGGCGCGCAGGTCGCGGACAGTGTTGCCGCTGGTGCCGACGTTGATGAACTTGAGGCCGAGCTCGGGAAACTCGGCGGTGATCATCGCGTGAACCAAGCTGACGTAGCCATTCCCCAGCCCTCCAAAGCCGGCTTGGCCAACCGGCCGTGCCCGGCCCGCGTCCGTAATGCTGTCGCCCACAAAGAGAATCCGTTGCCCAGCTTCGAAAATCATCTTTGGCACGTTACCAGAGCGTGATGCCGTGGATGAAGACGGAACTGTACGGCTTCAGCGGCGTTACCGTGAGCTTGGTCACGCGACTCCCTTTCGGTAGCTTGATCTCCGCGACGGACCTTCCGTTCTCGCGCTCGCTGGCGAAGCAGGAACCTTTGTCGAGCACCGATCGGAAGTCGCGGCCGTAGACCAGGCCCTGCTTCACGGTTTTTCCGTTGGCGAGCGTGACTTCGACGGTAGCCAGCTCTTCCCCTTCGTCGGCCTGAATCTCGCCGGAGAGGGCGAGGGCCAGGGTGCTTCCCGTGCCAAGCAAGGCGATCTCGGCGGTGGTTGGGGCTCCACGCATGCCACCGGCGGCTTGCAGACCCGCGATCTCGCGAAACGCCACCGTGCCAACCGTGAACGTCGGCCCGGTGCCGAAGGTCTGGCCGGGAAGGCTCGTGAGCGATTGCGGCGCGGCGAAATACATCCGTCGGAAGATGGATTCCGGGTTGTAGGGGAGCTTGTCGACCATTTCGGTGCGTGCGCTCCAGCTGTAGTCGGCGGCCAACACCATCGCGGTGAACTGCGGCAACGCGGCAAGCATCGCGGCCTCGTTGCTTTCGTAGCCCGCCCAGGTCGTTTGCAGCGTGCCCGCTCCCATGGCGTCGGCGGCCAGCGAGAACCCGCGAATGTTGTTTGGGTTGAACCAAGTCGACGCGATCGGCTTCATGCCTTCCCGCTTCCAAAGATCCAGGACCGGGATGAAAACTTCGGGATTCGGGTTCCCGGCGTAGTGCCAGTCAGTGATGTAGATTCCCTTGGGAATGGCGTTTCGGCGAGCCTGGGCCTCGACCGCGTTTTCGCCGTGAGCGGCATCCGGCGCCTCGCCGGGTGCCAATCCCTTATCACCCCATAGCATCATCGGCAGCTTGTGTTTCTCCGCGATTTTTGCAAGGAACGGAACCTGGAGCTTCCACAATTCGGTGGTCAGTTGCGGATCGTCGGGAAAGCCTCGCATGTCCACTTCATCCAGGCCAAAGTGGATCCGCTCGGGTTTCAGAAGGTCAATCGCCTCATCCCAAATGTTCGAGATCATCTCTCCGGCGGCCGGCTTTCGCGGATCAATGGCGTATGGGACGTCGCGGTTGAACGCGAGGTCCAGGTTCTTCCCGTTTCGGAAAAGCCATTCCATATGGCCAAAGCTTTGGATGAGCGGAATTGGCTCGACGCCGATTCCTCGGTACATCTTGAACAGCCGTGCCAGCTCTTCTCGGTCCATGGAGATGCCGGTTTTGATTCCGGGCGCGCTCTTCCACTCGGTCTGCTCGCACTGAAGCACGACTTTGTTGAACCCGAGCGGTCGTAGCACGCGCGTCCAGAGCTTCTTCTGAAACTCGACCGACTTCGGCCCGACGAACAGATGTACGCCACGGAAATCTCGCCGCGGCTCATCGAGCAGCACGCCAGTCGGCCAAACGAGCTTGCCGTTTTGCACGAATGCGACCGCCGCCAACCGCTCGATTCCGCTCTGGAGCCCCTCAAGGTCCTGCCCGATCACGCTGACGCTGCCGGGCTGGATCACCAAGCGGTAGCCGCCCGGACGAAGACCGATCTTGGCGGTGCCGCCGTCGATGGCGATCGGTTTTCCGCCGTTCGGGATGGTTTGGAATCTTCGCCGAAGCGCGGCACCAAGGTCCGGCAGGAAGCGAAACTTTCCGACCGGATATGTATAGTTTTCGGTCAGTTCTATGGTCTTTTTGAAGTCAAGCTGGCTGAGCTTAGGCTTCGGAATGAGGTCTGGAATGCGCTCAAACGGTCTTACTGCGCGGGCTTCCTTTGCGCCGCTGCCCAGGGCAAGCGTCTTTGCCGTCGGCGCAGCGTCTGCGGTGCGAAAGTCGGTGAAGTCCCAGTCCACCGTGAACTCCAGCGGCTTCTCTTTCGAGACATTCATATCTTCGGCCCCCATCCAATAAAGTTCACGTTTGGTGGCCCAATCTTGACTATATCCTCGGGCATCGAACATGCCAATCGGGCGGCTCGAGCGCACGCTCGCCTGGTTTCCGCCAGAGGCGAACAGGAAGGACGTTGCGTTTTCGGCGTACCGCCTGGAGCCCATATCACCCGCAACGTAAGAGTTTCGCTCCAGGCCGCGCGCGGGCTTGCCGTCCACCGTCAGGCCGAAGGTTTCCAGGGCCGGTGCCCAGAGCATCCCGGCGGTGGCCTCCACCTTAGCGGGCTTAGGTCCCGCCCACTCGAACCGATACGTTACGGATAGCTTTCGGCCACTTCTCTTGTACGTTTGCGTACCAAACGCTAGGCCGTCCGGTGCCTTGTAGGTCATCACCAAGGTGTCGGCATCCGGCCGCGTGACGACCTGCTGGTTGTATTGCGAACTGTAGTAGCCCTTGGTCCAGCCCGCTTCGTAATACTGGAACCAGGTTCCACGAACGACCGGAACGCCGTCCACCGACACAAACAGGCCCGTGCCGGTAGTGACGTTGAAGTCCAGTCCGGTCGGCGCAACGGCAAGAAGAAGGGCCCACGGGAGCATTGTTTAGTATAGAATGCCCACCCGCGCCCCTCCGGCGGCAACGATCCTCTAAACTCAAACGGTGTTGGTAAAGTCCGACTCTTCGCTTGGGAGGTTCCTACGGTCCCAGGGTCTCGTCTGGTTGGCTCCGGAGTATACACAGGCCACGTTTCGAATTCAGGCCACCGTGGGGGTTGCGATGATCGTCATTGCGATCAGCATCCTCGTCGTTGCCGTGGTCACGGGTGTTTATGAGATCAGCTACGGAGCACTCGGTCCGTTCATCGCCGGATTCGTCAACCTACTGGTGGCGGTGACCATCGGCGGACGCGCCGCGGCTCAGCCCACTTGCCCGGACTCATTGAATGAGGACGGCCGCGCTCTGCTACGAAACCTCATTTTGTCGACCGATATTGGTCGTCGCCCTCCCCTGTCCTTAACCCACCCAAACCACATGAAGGGGGGTCGCCGCAGCCTAACCTTTCCGGAGCGGGTGCGAATTTTGCAGCCAAACGAAGCGGTTGTGGAGCGGCTTGAAACCATATTCTTTCAGTACAACCGCCTCCTAGGCGCGGTAGACGCGCTTTCCGAGATGGGCGATGATCGGGCGGCGCTCGCCAAACGGCTGCGGCCGGCCGCGGAGGAAGCCGTTGCCGACGCCCTGAACACCTCGGCCGGCCTCGCGGAGTTCCCCGAGTCGAGCCAAAGAGCGTTGGCCGCCCTCGGCCGCATCGAATCGGGGCTTTCGGAAATGGCAGACCGGTCCGAGGCGCTCACCACCGAGACTTCCCCCTTGCCTGGCGGTTCGAGCCGACCGTTCGACCGGGCCTTGGAAGAACTTCGGCTGGCGGAAAAGTCGCACAAGGAACTTGAGGAAGTCCTTGAGCAGAAAGCCTAGTCGCCTTTTTTGAACTGGTATCGGGTTGCCGGGTGAGTCATGAACCACTCCTGGGCGCTCAGCGGCTTGGTGGTGTCCGCCGGGTGCTTTCGCACGTAGGTTCCGTCCGATTGCAGCTCCCAGCTCTTGACGTTGTCTTCCATGCAGGTTCTAAGCAAACGGTCGCGGACCACAGCGATGAGCTTCGCGTTCTCTACCGGGACCAGAACTTCCACCCGCCGGTCGAGGTTGCGCCGCATGGCGTCAGCGCTGCCGAGCAGGACGTCCGATTCGCCGCCGTTGTGGAAGTACAGCACCCGCGAGTGCTCCAGGAACCGACCAACAATGCTGCAAACGCGGATGTTCTCGCTGAGCCCCTCGACCCCCGGCCTCAGGCAGCAGATGCCGCGGATGATGAGGTCGATGTTAACCCCGGCATTAGAGGCCTCGTACAGCGCGTCGATAACTTCGGGATCGACCAGCGAGTTGAGCTTGAAGATGATGCGTCCGTTGCCATCTTGCCGATGGAGGCGCGTCTCCCGCCGGATTCGCTGCAAAATTCCGTCCCGAAGGTTCACCGGCGCCACCAGAATCTTCCGGTACTTTGTCTGGCGGCTAAAGCCGGTGAGGTAGTTAAACAGCTCGGAAATGTCTTGGCAGATCTCTTCGTCGGCGGTTAGCAGCCCAACGTCGGTGTACTGCCGCGCCGTAGCCGGGTTGTAGTTTCCGGTTCCAATGTGGGCGTATTGGCGCACTCCATCGGCTTCGCGCCGAACCACGAGGCACAGTTTGCAGTGCGTTTTGAACTCGGTGAACCCATAGGTGACGTGTACGCCGGCCCGCTCTAGGGCCCGCGCCCAGATCAGGTTATTGCTCTCGTCGAAGCGAGCCTTCAGCTCGACCATCGCCGCGACCTGCTTCCCTTCGACGGCCGCCGCCGAAAGGCTTTCGACGATCGGCGATTCCTTGCCCACGCGATACAACGTCTGCTTGATTCCCAAAACGGCCGGATCTTTGGCCGCCGAGGCGACGAACTCCTCCACCGCACGGAAGCTGTCGTACGGGTGGTGAAGCAAGACGTCCTTTTGCCGAACCGCTTCGAAGATGGACTTGCTCCCGTTTAGCGCCTCGGGCAGATGCGGGATCAGCGCCGGGAACCGCAGCGCGGGCTTGTCGATCGCCGAAAGCTCCCACAAGGCTTCCATGCCCAGCATGCCATCGATCTGGAAAACGTCCTCCTCGTCGAGCTTCAGCGACTCCATGAGGATGTTTCGGACCGCCTCCGGCATGGAAGGCTGAACCTCCAGCAAGACCGGGTCGCCGAACCGACGCAGCCGCAGGGTCTCTTCGATGGTTGAAATGAGGTCGCTCGCTTCGAGCTCGCGAATCTCAAAGTCGGCGTCTCGCACTACGCGAAACAGGTGCGCGCCCCGCACTTCGACCCCCGGGAAGAACGCCTGGATGTTGCCGGCGATGATCTCCTCCAACAGCACGAACTCGTTCTTGCGTTTGCCAAGACGAACGACGCGCGGGATAACGGTGGGAATCTTGACTCGCGCCAAACGCAATTCACCTCGATCGTCCACCAGCTCCACCGCCAGGTTCAGGCTTCGGTTCGAGATAAACGGAAGCGTCGGAGCCGGATGAATAATCAGCGGCGTGCAAAGCGGAAAAACCTCGCTCTGAAAGTACCGGTCGAGGTCGCGTCGCTGCCGCTCGCTTAGATTCGCGTAGCTCCGCACCTGGACGCCATGGCGCTCAAGCTCCGGCAACAGCATCAGGTGCAGTACCTGCGCGGCACGCCGCCGCAACGGTTCGGCGGTTTGAGAAATTTGTAAAAGCTGGTCGTTCGGGGTTAGGCCATCCGGCGATGTTTCCAGAACGTGGCTCTCGAACTGCTCGATGAGGCCGCTAACACGCACCATGTAGAACTCGTCGAGGTTGCTCTCAAAGATTGCCAAGAACTTAAGGCGCTCCAGCAGCGGGTTCGACGGAACCACAGCTTCCTCCAGTACTCGCTCGTTAAAGCGAAGCCAGCTAAGTTCACGGTTTAGATATCGGTCTTGTGCGAGTCGCATTCTGTTTAGCTCCCCTCCGGCAGGGCGGCGTCTTCTCGGCCCATCGCAAGGATCGCGCCATCGCGAATGCCGTATTCGCTCACGAAGATTTCGAAGAAGCCGAACCTAGCCATCACCGCGCGGAACACCACCGCGCCCGCCAGCAACGTCCCGGCCCGCTTTGGCTTAACGCCGAACCGGCGGACCAAGTCCTCCTGCGAAAGGTGCGTCGCCGCCCAAATGAGATAGTCCAATTCTTCTCGGTAGATTCGCTTTTCGAGGTCTGGATGGAGCGCCCGCCAGATGCCGCGGATGACACCGCCCGAACCGCACGCCGTCTCGGACGGCCAAAACGCCTCGTATTCCTCCAGCGATTCCACGATTCGATCCGTCGCCAACTCCACCGCGCTGGGCAGGCAAGGGCTGATCAGGCCGTACTTCGCGCGCATTCGGCCCGTACCCAACGGCCAACTGTGGCAAGACTCAACTCGATCTTCCTTACAAAATGCTGCCTGGAGGCTCCCGCCGCCCAGCTCAAAAAACAGGTCGCCGTGCCGGGAAAAGCGGTAGTCCATCTTCACCCCGTGGTAGCTGAGCGCGACTTCCACGCTTGGCGGAATGACCTCGACTTGTACGCCGGTTGCTTCCAAAATCGTTTGCACGACCTCGTCGTGATTTTGAGCCGCACGCATGGCCTCGGTTGCGAACACGTAAAGTCGGCGTGCCTTTTGCTCCCTCGCGATCCGGGCAAACTCGCGCATCGTCGCCACCAACTGCCGAATCACCGCCTCCGGGACACGTCCTTCACGCGTGACGATCTCGCCTAAGGAGATCCATTCGCTTCGGTTCTCTACCCGGGTGACCCGGTGGCCATCGGTTTCGCCCACCAAAAGGTGCGTGGTGTTCGAGCCAATATCAGCCGCCGCGTAGATTCCGATCACTCGCCAGAGTTTACGTTGGTATGGCTCCCGTTTTGGTGTAACACCCAAATACGGGGCAGCGAGGCGGTGACGCAATAGAACAAACTTCATCACATGGAGGGCCCACGGCTAGATGGATCGAAGCTGGACCTCGCCATCCAGGTGGCGGCTGAACTTCACCGCGGGCAGACCCGCGACGGTGAGGTGCCCTTGCCGTACGTCACCCATCCCTTGGAAGTGCTGTCGAACCTCCGTTACATCGGCGAGGTAACCGAAGAAGACTCGCTGGTAGCCGCAACGCTGCACGACCTACTGGAGATGACCGAGATTTGCAGCAGCGAAATCTTGGAATGGTTTGGCCCAAAGGTGCAGGGCCTCGTGATGGAACTAACCCGCACTGAACCAACGCCCGACGAGATCGCGGGAAAGAACCGGGACGAGGTTTGGGAGATGCGATCGGACTATCTTCTTTACGACATCGCCCGAATGTCCGCCGCCGCCCAAGCGATTAAGCTGGCCGACCGGCTGGCGAACCTGCGCGAGGCCAAACGAATGAAAGGCGACCGCAAACTTGAGCGGTATTACGAGCAGACTCAGCGCATTTTGAAGGTGATTCCGCGCGTCGTCAATCGCCGTCTATGGGATGCCATCCGCGCGGAACTCGCGTAATTACTTTTTCGGTGCCGGGGCGGTAACAAGCACGAAATCGGCAAGTCCGCGCGAAACCGGAACCGACTTTTCGCCTTCCACCATCACAATGTTGACCCCGCGCATCCCCGTGCGACGGGCAACCCGTAGGTTGATACCCTCGCCGAACATGATGTGCCCCGATCCGGCGATGACGACGAACACTAGGTTCGGGTCTGTATCTTGGCCGATTGCCTTGAGGGCGGTATCTGCCATGCCTTCATCCCAGAGCACCTGCGCCGAGTACATGTTTTCGGCCGCCGGACCGCTCATCGGGTGGCCGCCGATCAACGACTCGAACACTTGGCGATGCCGTTTTTGGTCGGTGGCGATCGTCGCCGGCAGATCCTTCTTCACCGCCGCCGGTAGCGCACCGAGGCCGTTTCGCCCGACCGTCCGTACCCAGTCGCGTGGAACGTTGAGCGCAACCATCCGGACTGAGTTCGTTCGGCAGACATCGAACACCGGTCGGTAGAACGCGAAGTCGAAGCCCCACTGCGTTTTCCAGTCGGATTCGACCAAGAATTCGGCCTCATTCGTGGACTTATCGATGTACCGATCGAGCGAAGTCTGCTTTGGGCGCGTGAGCATTTCGAGTCCAACCACCACTTCCCGGCCATCCTTCACCAACGCCTCGATCATGTCGGCCTGAAACTGCTGGTGCGCCTTAGTCGCGTGTTGCTCGCCAAGGTACACAAACCGCTTGCCACGCGCCTGCTGGGCAATGTCCTCCACGGTCGCGGCTTTTCCGGTCGCGAGGCTTGTAAGGCTGCCAACGGCAAGCTCGCGTTGGCCATACTTCGCCGAATCGAGCAACAACGGCGATGGCGGCTCGGCTTGCGAAAGAGCGAGGGCGAAAAGTGTGGCCAAAACCATGCTTAAAGCATGACACGGTACGATGCCGCCATGATCCTGCCGAAGCCAATCGCGCTGTTCGCGGCTTGTTTTGCCATGCTGGCGGCAGGATGTACCGCGCCTCCTCCCGCGGCAAAGTCTGTCGCGAAAACCGAGGCGGATGGGACGGAAACCAAACTCTATGAGCAGCTTCGCGGCGGCGTGTTCAACATCGAATCGGCTCTGGATGCCTTTACGAAAGCTCGCGATGAGCTGAAGGCGGTGCGCCCAAAACTGAATGCCAACGCCTCGGCGGCGGCGGACGACCTGATCGACATGCTGAACAGCGCCGCCAGCCTGGCCGCCGACGATGCCGCTGAGCCCACATTAGCTGCGGCAAAAACGAACTATGCCGAGGAGGACGAACGCCGCTTAGGACTGGTGGCGAAGCTGAACGACGCGCTCAAGGAGCTCAGCGACGCCCCCGCGGTGTTGCAGGACATTCGAGACGCCGCCCCGGCGGTGAACGCCGAGCCGGTCGCCAGCGCCCTCGGCGAAGCCGAGGAGGCGCTGCACGAGGCCATTACCGCCCTTGGCGGAACCGTCGACGAATGACGCGTTACTTGACCAAGAACGGCAGGTTAACCGTCGCCGCATTTCCTTTCCCGTCTCGAATGTAGCCCGCCAGCCGGTACTGCCCGGCGCGCTTAATTCCCGAAATTGTTACCGAAGGGCCATCGGCCTTCCCGGCAACGTGGTCGACCTCAGGCGGGGCTGCCTGAGCGTAGCCGCCCGGCTTCTTGTCGGTGGATTCCTCTAGGATTTTCCACTCAAACTGCAACGGATCGCCATCCGGGTCGCTGACCGTTACGTTTGCGCGGATCGTCGCACCAACCGCGAACTGGTTCCCTGCTTCGAAGCCAACCTTTGCCACGCGGGGTGCCAGGTTTTTAGGATACTTTCCAGACCAAAACTTAGTCATTTCCTCAACCGATTGCAGGTTCTCCCCGGTTGGAAGCATCATGCCGAACCAGGTGGCGGTTTCCTCCTGTTTGTAACCCCAGATGAAGGTGTATGAGCCGAGGCACCAGCCGGGCTGGCCGGCGATGGAGTTCGTGTAGGCGTCGACGTACATCTTCGCCTTCTGCGTACTCGTCGGTTCGATGGAGACGCCCCAAGGCGTTCGACCGACCTCCCAGGGACCGTGCGGGCCAAACTCGGTGACGATGTAAGGCTTCTTCCACTTGAACTCGCGCAGGCGTCCCGGCAGCGACATCAAGCCGGCATAGGAGTTGATTCCGACCAAGTCGACATCGGGCGCCAGTTGAGCGATAAAGTCGGCCTTCTGCTGATCCATCTCGGCCACAACGGTTGTTACCGGGTGGTTTTTGTCGATCGACTTGACCATTCTCGCCAACCGGCCGACTTCCTTCCATAGAGTGGCGTTGTTGTTGCCCATCTCCATTTCGTTGCCCAGCGCCCACATCAGGACTGCCGGATGATTCTTATATTTGGTTACGGTTTCTTGTACAGACTTGTACTGATCGTCCAACTGCTTCTTGTCGTCCCACTTAAAACCGTGGGCGACGTGGCCCAGCCAGAAGCCGACGGTCACCGTTATGCCGTGCTTCTGAGCTTCATCGAGCAGTTCACCGATCTTGTCTGCCCCCCAAGTGCGCACCGAGTTGCCGCCCGCCGCCTTCAAGCGCTGGAGACTAGCCGCATTCGTGACGCTGCACCCGGCCCCTTTGATGAGATAGGGCTTGCCGTTTCGCATGAGTTGGAAGCGGTGGCCCTTGTCCTCGACCACGGAAACTTGCTGGACGGCAGCGGGAAGCAGAAGGGTGGAGAGGATGAGCGACGCGATCACAAGTTTAGGATACGCCGTTTGGTGCCGGGGGCGGGACTCGAACCCGCACGATTTTCATCAACGGTTTTTGAGACCGCCGCGTCTACCATTCCGCCACCCCGGCCGGATGCCACATGATACCAGTCGGGAATGCCGGAATCTGGGTCGGCAGAAGGTACCCTGCTCCCTCGGTGAAAGTTCTTGTCGCCGACAAATTTGAAGACTCCGGGTTGGCCGGCCTTGGGCAACTGGGCGTACCGGTTGAATACCAGCCAACTCTCGTGGGCGAGGCTCTGGCTCAGTATCTGGTCGATTCTGAGGCCAACATCCTCGTCGTGCGATCCAGTTTGGTGGACGCAAATGCGCTGAAGGCACCGCGGCTGGGCCTCGTGATTCGTGCCGGGGCCGGAGTCAATAACATAGACATTCCGGCCGCTAGCCAACACGGAATCCTCGTGGCGAACTGCCCGGGCCGTAACTCCCAAGCCGTGGCGGAGCTGGCCTTTGGCCTGATGATTGCCTGCGACCGAAGAATCTCCGACAACGTTGCCGAGCTTCGTGCCGGTCACTGGAACAAGACTGAATTCTCAAAGTCTCGCGGGCTTTACGGCCGGACATTAGGCGTCATCGGCATGGGCAAGATCGCCCAAGAGATGATTATTCGCGCGAAGGCGTTCGGCATGAACGTCGTCGCCTACTCCCGCTGGATGACCGCCGACTTGGCCGCCGCACTCCAGATTGGCCGCGCTTCAAACTTGCGGGAGCTAGCCCTGCTTTCCGACATCGTAACCGTCCACGTTGCGCTAACTCCCGATACCCTGGGAATGCTGGACGACGGATTTTTTGAAGATTTAGGCGACGACTCTATCTTTATCAATACGAGTCGGGCCGAAGTCGTGGACCAAGCGGCGATGCTCCGCGCAATGGATTTGCGTCACCTTCGTGTCGGATTGGACGTTTTTGAAGGCGAGCCCGAAGCCGGGACCGGAACCTATGATGGCGTCCTCCGACATCACCCAAACGCGTACTGCACGCACCACATCGGTGCCAGCACCATGCAGGCCCAGGAGGCCATCGCGGCCGAAGTTGTCGCCATGGTGCGTGAGTACGCGATGAAGGGTTCCGTGCAAAACGTCGTCAACGTGAAGCGTGCCGATGTGGCGACGCATGTTCTTGTCGTGCGGCACCTTGACCGGGTCGGCGTGCTTGCTCACGTGCTTGGAGTGCTTAAAGACGAGGGTGTTAACGTTCAGGAGATGGAGAACATTGTCCTGGGCGGGGCTGCCTCGGCCATCGCTCAGATCTCTATCGACCGTCCATTAACGCCAGATGCCATCCTCGCGATCAAAATGAACCCTAACGTATTTGATGCGAGCGTTTACTCGCTGATTCGACAACCAAAAGGCGACCAGGAAGCTCTTTAGTCGTGATATTATCCGTTAATAACGTCGTCAAGTCCTATGGCGTAGACATCATCCTTGACGGTGCGTCTTTTCGCTTGGATGCTCGGGAAAAGGTGGCGCTTGTCGGCCGTAACGGTGCCGGAAAAACCACTCTACTTAAGCTCATTACCCAGCAAGAGACGCCGGATACGGGTTCCGTAAACGTTGCCCGTGGCGTGAAGATTGGTTACCTGCGCCAAGAGGCACAGATCGATGCCGGGCAGACGGTTCTGCAGGCCGCCGAGAACTCACGAACCCACCAACTTGAGCTTCAAGCGCGGCTGGAAGAGCTACAGGCGCTGTTGGATGCGGGTACCGCTACCACGGACGACATCGAGGAATACGCCCTAGTTCACGAGCACTTCCTTTCGGAAGAAGGCTACGCGGCTGAAAACGATATGAAGGTCGTTCTTCAGCGGATGGGCTTTACTCCCGACGAGTTTGACAAACCAACGGAAAAGCTTAGTGGAGGCGAGAGGACGCGCCTTGCCATCGCAAAGATTCTGTTAGAAGAACCAGAGCTCTTGATTCTGGACGAGCCCACTAACCACTTAGACCTAGACGCGACAGAATGGTTGGAAGGCTGGATTAAGGCTTATCATGGCGCCGTGCTCCTGGTTAGCCACGACCGCGAGTTCCTAGAGAACACCGCCGAACGTGTGTTGGAGCTACGCGACGGTACCGTGAAAGCCTATCCCGGTCCCTTTGCGAAGTATCTCGATCTTCGCCGCGAGGAAGACATTCGGCTAGCCGAAGTAGCCAAGCGGCAAGAACAAGAAATCGCGAAGCTAGATGAGTTTGTCAGGCGTTTTATGAACTCACAGCGCACCGCCCAAGCGCGCGGCAGGCTGAAAATCATGGAGCGTAAGATCGATGAGAAAGTCGACGCTCCAAAGATGGAGTCACAGATGAAAGGTGGCTTCGGTAGCGTGGGTAGGTCGGGAGATATCGTACTGGAAGCCCGAGACTTAACCGTCGGCTTTGAAGACCTAGTTCTTTACAAGAACCTCAACTTAACCGTGAAGTTTGGCGAGCGATGGGGCATTATCGGTGAGAACGGAGCCGGCAAATCGACGCTTATCAAGGCAATGCTTGGCCAACTCTTGCCGCTGGCCGGTACGGTTAGGGTTGGCTCAGCCGTGAGTGTCGGATACTTCTCGCAAGATCTTGACGACCTTGACCCTGAGATGTCGCCGTTAGATGTACTTGTCTGGGAGCATGACATGCAGCCGCCGGAAGCTCGCAACCTTCTGGGGCGATTTCTGTTTTCGGGCGACGACGTCTTCCGGCCGATTAAGAGCTTCAGTGGCGGAGAGAAAAACAAGCTTTCTCTGGCGCGCTTAACGCAAAGAAAGCCGAACCTACTGATTCTAGACGAGCCTACGAACCACTTAGACATGGCGAGCCGAGGCGCGCTCGTCGGCGTCCTTAAGGAGTATCAGGGCACTCTTGTCACGGTTAGCCACGACCGCTGGTTCCTTGCCCAGCTGGTCAACGAAATCCTGGACATCAAGAAGAGTGGTCCAGTGCAGTTCAGCGGTACCTTGGCCGAGTATCGGGCGAAGTCCCATCCGGTTGCGGTTCAGAAGACGACGGCTCAGGCAAAAGCTGCCGCGCCGGTAAGCCAATTAAGTCCCCGAGAAATGTCGAAAGAGATTGACCGACTTCGGCGAGAAGTAACCCGGTGCGAAGAGGACGTTTTCAACAAAGAAAACGCCCTACGCGCACTCGAAACGGCCCTAGCGAACCCGAAACCAAGTGACAATATCGCTCAGATGAGCCGCGAGCACCATGATCTCCAAACCGCTATCGAGGCGGCCTACGCCCTTTGGGAAAAGACGAACGAAGACTTAGAAGCCCTTCTGGCTTCTAGGTCTTGATAACCGTATTCTTCTTCAGTTCGACGGCCTTGCCGCGCACCCTAAGGTTTAGCATCTCAACTACCACAGCGAAGGCCATCGAGAAGTAGATGTAGCCCTTCGGAATCGCGGCTTCGAACCCTTCGGCGACAAGGCTGATCCCAATCATGATGAGAAACGAGAGGGCTAGGATCTTTACCGTAGGGTGCTTATCCACGAATTTCGCGATGGCGCCTGCGTAAACCAGCATGAAGAACACGGCGATGAGAACGGCCGTAATCATGATGCTCACGTCCTTGACCATTCCAACTGCCGTGATGACCGAGTCGATAGAGAAGACAACATCCAGAAGGAGGATTTGACCTAGGATCGCGGCCATCTTCGGCGCTACCTTCGAATCATGGTGCGAATCTTCACCCTCTAGTTTGGCGTGAATCTCCTTAACCGCCTTCCACATCAGGAAGAGTCCGCCGGTGATCAGAATGATGTCGCGCCAGCTGATCTCCCGCGCATGTTCGTCAATACCAGGAAGCGGTATTTCGAAAACCGTCTTCGTTAATGAGACAATCCATGCCGCAGACAAGACAAGCAAGATCCGGGAGATAAGTGCAAGGCCAAGGCCCAACTTTCTCGCTCGCTCCTGCTCTTCTGGAGTCTTCAGACGTCCGCTAAGGATGGAGATAAAGACAATATTGTCGATACCTAGAACGATTTCTAAAATGGTTAGGCTAAGAAGCCCAACCCATGCTGCCGGATCTTGTAACCAACTCATTTCTATCCTTCCTTAAGCTTCCAAGCCTTCTTCTCAATCTTGCCGCCGATCTCAACTTCCAAGGTGTATTCGCCCGCCGGTAGGTAGGTAGGTCGCCGCCCAGCGAAGGGGTCTTTCAAGACATCTGCGGCCGTTTTGGCATCAAAGCTTCCGGGAACGTCCGGCTTCTCTGGCGTTAGCTGCAGAGAAAGCTCGCCGGTGTTAAAGCCTTTCAGGGCCTCAAATTTCACCTCCACGACCATCGTGCCCTTTGCGTCCCGTAGCCGCAAAACCGCCGGACCGGCTTGGTTAGTAAAGAACCCTACCTTCAGCTTCGGCTCGTTTGGTGCCTTCTCGTCCCACACTTCGCGGCGGTCGTAGCCCCAGGTTGCCCGGCGAGTCATGTCCTCGCTTTCTAGGATCGTAATGTCCTTACCCAGCAACTCCTTATTAACTTTCCGGACCCATTCGAGGTCGATGATGTAGGCGCCACGCGCGTGCGTTCCGGCAACCAGATCGTCCATTCTCTCCTGAATCGCAAGGTCGTGCACCGGAAGGTTCGGCATTCCACCGCTCAACGTTTGCCAAGTAGTCCCGGCGTCTAGCGATACGTAAACTCCCATGTCGGTTCCCACGTACAGGATGTCTTTCGATTTAGGGTCCTCGCGAACCACGTTAATCGACTCGGCCGGAAGGTTGCCGACAATCGATTTCCAAGTCTTCCCGAAGTCGGTCGACTTCCAGAGGTACGCGTTCCAGTCGTCGTCTCGGTATCCGTTCTGGGCGACGTAAACCGTTGCCACATCGTACTTTGAAGCGACTACCCTCGATACCCACTTATCCGGTTGCGGAGTCGAAACATCGATCCACTGGTAGCCGCCGTCCGGTGTCATCTGAACTTTCCCGTCGTCCGTTCCGGCGTAGATGAGTCCGAACCGGAGAGGGCTTTCCGAAAGGTCCTTGATCGTGGAATGTGGTACATCCCCGTTCGGCCGATTTTTCGTGAGGTCGGTACTCAGGCTAGTCCAATTCGCTCCGCGATTGAAGCTGCGGTGAAGCTTCTGGCTTCCGACATAAAGAATATCCGGATGGTGCGAACTGATAATGAGGGGAGAAACCCAGTTATATCGCAGAGGATCTTCACTAGCGGCGGCACGAGGTGTAATGTAGCGGGCTTCCAGCTTTGGCTCAAGTGCAAAGTGTTGGCCGAACTGGTAGGCAACATACACGCGATCACTATCATCCCGGGGATCGATGGCAATCGCGCTACCATCCCCGCCAAACAGATCAGTCCAAAGCGATAGATCACTCCGTCCTGGGCGATAGGTGCTCGGCCCTCGCATCGTTCCGTTGTCTTGGTTCCCAACGTAGACGTTGTAGGGTCGCTTGTTGTCCACCGCAACCGTCGTGGCTTGCGCCACGCTGAGGTTGTTGATATGTCTCACCGTGTCGCCGGAGTCGTAGGACAAATAGACGCCGCCGTCGTTACCAATCCATACCTTCTTTGCGTTTCGCGGGTCGTGCCAAACCGAGTGATGATCGACATGGGCGGTTTCGGCAACTGATTTCCAGCTCTTTCCGCCATCTTTCGAGCGAAGCAACGGAACGCCGGTCACGAACACCTCATCGGCGTCTCGCGGATTCACGAACACCTTGCCCCAGTAGTAGCCACCAATTCCACCGACCGGACGCTTTCGGCTCCAAGTCTTGCCAAAGTCATCGCTCCGGTAGAGTTCACCGAGAATTTGCGGAGCGTCAAAGGCCGTTGGGTTTAGCTTCTTAAGCGCAGACTTGAATGATTCCAAAGTAAGGGTTTTCGCTTTGGCCTCATCCAGCACGGCCGCCGCCTTCTTGTCGTACTTCGGAAACGCCTTCAGAAACTCTTCCAGTGCCTTGACGTCGAGCTCGGCGAATGTCGCGTCCGTCAAGCGGTTCAGGCGGCGAATGGTCAGCCGTCCACCTACGGCGCGCTCATCCATCTTCTCCCATTCCGGATCGTCGGCCTGATTGTCCACAAATGCGTAGACCACGTTGGGCTGATCCTTACCGGCGGCGAGCCCAGTTCTGCCGGCGGCATCTCCCGCCGGCAGCTGGCTTACCTTCTGCCATGAATTCCCCCCGTTCGATGATCGGAAGACGCCGCTACCTGCTCCGCTCTCGCGAAAGTTCCACGCCCGTCGGTCGCGATCCCACATGCTCACGAGCAATTCGTCCGGATTCCGGGGATTGAGAATGACGTCGATCGCGCCGGTGTATTCGTCTACGCCAAGAATCTTCTTCCAGGTCTTTCCGCCGTCGGTGGTTTTGTACAGGCCGCGCTCTTCGTTCTGGCTATAGAGGTGGCCCAAAACTGCAACATAAACGGTGTCCTCGCGGCGTGGGTCGATGATGACCTTGCCGATGTGGTGGCTCTCGGGCAGGCCAACATTTGTCCAAGTTTTGCCCGAATCTATGCTCTTGTAGACGCCCGTGCCGGCATAGCTAGTCCGCTGCGAGTTTGCCTCACCGGTGCCAACCCAGACCGTTTTTCCATCTTTGCTAACGGCGATCGCACCGATGCCATAGCTGCTCTGGTCGTCGAAAAGCGAGGTCCACGTGAGGCCGTCGTCTTGCGTTTTGTATAGGCCGCCGGTAGCAAACGCGACAAAAACCGAATCGGGATCGTTCGCCGGTGCCTCAATGTCAATGACGCGTCCGCCCTGAATTTCTGGGCCAACGTTTACCCATTTGATCCCGCCAAAGAGGCTTTCCTTTTTCAACCGTTCTCGCTGCAGAAAAGCCGCCTGCCGCAAAGAAGCAGGCGAACCCTTAACCGCCTTCGGATGGAATTTTGATCGCTCGTCCTTTTTCTGTAGCCGAGGGCCATCTTGCCCTTGCGTCGCGACTTCAGGCTCGGTTCTTGTTTCTTCTTGGCTGAATCCAAGGTTCGCCAGACCGAAAACCAAGGTGAACGGGAGTGCGAATCGGCCCCAAAGCAAGTTGCTCATGAAGCAAGGGGTTTACCATATCGGGCCGAGTCTCTTGCCATGCGCACCATGCCAGAAAGCCCCATACTTTTGCCCATCGAAAGGTCCCGCCCAAAGATGTCGTAGATCAGATCCTCGGAGATCTCAGAAACCTGGGAAAGTGGCTCCCCGGACAGAGAATTGTCTAAGATTGTTGCCAAAGCCATGGCCGAAATCCCCTGGGGATTATCGACCGCAAACTTCAACCGCAGGCCCTCGCCGAGGGGAGAGACCCCCAGATAGACCTCTGATTCGCAACCAGGAACGCGGCAGGTGGCGTCGCGCGGAACTTCTTCCGGCGAGAAATTGCGATATTCCTCACCCAGGGCAATGAGATATTCGATCCTTTCGGTGCGTTCCAGCACCGAAAGGTCTTCGAGGACGGCTTGTAGTTTTGCGGGCTTCACTTTTCGATGGGCAGGCCGACCGAGTTACCCCATTCGGTCCAAGAGCCATCGTAGTTTCGCACGTTTTCATAGCCGAGTAGGTAGCGCAGCACAAACCAGGTGTGCGACGAGCGCTCGCCGATTCGACAATAGACGACCACGTCGTCGGTTGATTCAAGTCCGGCGGTCTCTTCGTAAAGAGCTTTCAGGCTGTCGGCCGGCAAAAACGTTCCGTCTTCCGGATTCACGGCCTTTGCCCAGGGAACGCTTTTGGCGCCTGGAATATGGCCGCCGCGGAGCGCGCCCTCGTTCGGGTAGTTCTCCATGTGCAGCCGCGTCCCATTGAATTCCTCTGGCGAGCGAACGTCGATGAGCTTGTTTCCGGCGTTCAGGTGCCGCAAAACATCGTCGCGGTAGGCGCGGAACCGCTCGTCGTTTCGTGGCTGTGCAACATAGTCCGTCGGAGCAAAGGTCGGAACTTCCTTCGTTAGCTCCCGGCCTTCCTTAACCCACTTCAACCGTCCACCGTCTACGATGCGAACGTTCGTGTGGCCAAAAAGATGGAACACCCATGCGGCGTAGGTTGCCCACCAGTTGTTCTTATCGCCGTAGAACACGAAAATCGTCTCGGAGGTGGCGCCGATTCTTCGCAGAAGCGCTTGGAATCCGGCCGCGTCCAGGTAGTCACGCCGTAGCGGGTCGTTGAGGTCGCGAACCCAGTCGATTTCGACGGCGTTTCGAATGTGGCCCTGGACATACAGCAACGGATCTTCGTTGCTCTCAACGATGCGAATGGAAGGATCGTCTAGCCGCTCCGCCAGCCATTCCGTGGTCACAAGCGCTTCAGGCCGCGCGTAGCCCTTCTCGAGGATTTGGGTGAGGGTTGCCGACATAGTAATTCTTACGCTGATTATGCGGGAACGACACGCGCCGGCACTTAGGCTAGCGGTCTAAACGTTTCTCCATCCGCTTGTGCGGCATTCCGACCTCATAAAACCACGGTCCGACCTCGGCGTAGCCTAACGAACCGTAAAACCGCAGGGCCATGTATCGGGCATGAAGCATCACGGAATGGCCACCTTTGGCGCGAACCAGGTCCTCCCCATAAGCGGAAAGAAGGCGGCCAATGCCTTGCCTGTGGCGCTGCGGAGAAACCGCCACGGCGCGGAACCGTTGCCAGCCATCGCCCTCATCCGTGATCTGCATGGTGCCGATCACCACATCGCCGTCGGTTGCCGCCAAAACAATCTTGTGGGCGTCTTCGGCAACCTGCTCCGGCGTGTAGTCCATGCCCAGGGGATAGCGAAGGACCTCTCTTCGCAATTGAACCGCCCGAGCATGAAGCTCCGAGCCGAATTCGACGACTTCGACCTTCATTCGGCTTTCTTGGGGGCTTTCTTCGTGGCGGCCTTCTTAGGGGCAGCCTTTTTTTCGGTTGCCGGGGCTTTGGCGGCGGCTTTCGGGGCGACCTTCTTTGCTACGGCACGCTTGGCGCCACGCTTCACGGGCGGCACAGCCGCACGCCGAACCGCAAGGAGGTCCTGCGCCACTTCTTGGGTCAGTGCGGTTGGATCAGTGCCCTTTGGAAGGGTTGCGTTGGTCTCGCCATCTGTTACGTAGGGACCAAAGCGGCCACTTAGCACCCTTACCGGACCCGCCGCATCTTTTAGCACACCGAACTCCTTCAGCGGAGCTGGAGCAGCGCGGGCGACACGACCCTTTGGTTGCGCAAGGATAACAAGCGCCTCTTCAACGCTTAGCTTCGCGCCCACTCGCCAGTCTTCTACCGTTCGTCTCTCCGGTAGAGATTCCAGATAAGGGCCGAACTTACCAATCTTAAACTCGATTTCGGCCGAGGTTTCCGGGTGCTTACCGATCTTAATCGGCATCGAACACAGATAGCTCAGCTCCTCCTGCGACAGGTTTCGCGGGTCGGTTCCAGGAGGAACGCTCACCCACGTCGGCTTTACCTTGTTCTCGATTTCTTCCGGAGTTCGTTCGACCTCTAAATAGAAGCCCTGGCGGTTCTTAAGGATTAGGCGTCGTCCGGTCGTCGGGTCAAACCCAACCGACTCGGCCGGGGCGGAGCGCTGCTCCAGCAGTTCAATCGCCTTTTCGACAGTGAGATCGGCCGGTGCCACGTCATCCGGAATGTTCGCGTAGCGCTTGGCGTCGCCTTCACCAACTTGCAGGAATGGGCTGCCGTCTTTTCCGTTGCGAACGACGATGTTCTCGCCGGTCGCCGGCAGCACGCCAACCGAGAAGACCGGGTAGGGAATGTCCTTTTTCCGCTCTTCCACGAGAGTTTTCAGTCCGCGCTCGCCCAAGAAGAATTCGCGGAGGTAGCCCTTGCTCTCGGCTTTCCCTTCGCTGATCTCGTCCAAAACTTCGTCCATCCGTGCGGTAAACCCAAGGTCCATCACCTCGCTGAAGTTCTCCTGCAGGACTTCCATCGCAAGAAACGCCTTAAAGCTCGGCACAAGCTGGCGGCCTACTTTACGAACATAACCTCGATCTACGATCACACTAATGATCGAAGCGTACGTGCTAGGACGTCCAATCCCTTGGTCTTCCAGCTTCTTAATCAGGGTCGCATCGGTATAGCGTGCCGGCGGTTTCGTCTCGTGCTCATTCTCGCCCAGCCGGGAAAGTTCAACCGTCTGACCCTCTTTAATACGTGGCAGAGTTCGTTCGTTAGAATCCGCCTCTTCCTCTTTACCTTCAGTGTAAACGCGAAGAAATCCGTCAAATAGGATTTGCTTCCCGCTTGAATGGAATCCAAGGGTGCGCTGATCGGGAAGAACGACGCTGGTTTCGACTTCAGTCCGCAAAACTCGGGCCGGCTTCATTTGGCTGGCAAGCGTCCGCTGCCAAATCAGCGTATAGATTTTGAGCTGGTCCTCGGTTAGGTGGCGCGCAATCGCGCTTGGTTTTCGCGAAGCATCTGTCGGGCGGATAGCTTCATGGGCCTCCTGAGCATTTTTTACCTTATTGGTGTAGTTGACCGGTTTATCGGGCAAACAATCCGGATACTCCGTACCGATGAAGCTGCGGATTCCCTTGAGCGCTTCCCCGCTAAGGGTTAAGCTGTCGGTTCGCATATAGGTGATCAAACCAACCGGCTCGCCGCCGATATCGACACCCTCGTAAAGCGTTTGGGCGATTCGCATCGTGCGGTCTGCCGCATAGCCAAACTTTCGGTTGGCGTCTTGCTGCAACGTGGTGGTCATAAAGGGCGGCGCCGCGCGCTCGGTCCCCTCCGTTTCCTCCAGTTTGCTCACTCGGTACGGCTTGGAGTCCTTTGCCAAAACCGCCAGCGACGCGGCGGCGTCCGCATCTAAGAGCACCACCTTGTCGGCGCGTTCCGGCCGTAGCAGGCCGTTCGAGTCGTCGAAGTCGTTCCCGGTCGCAACGCGCAGCCCGGCAACTTGGCGCAGCACGCCGCGGTAGTTTCCGCCCGGAGTGCCGAATTCGGCTTCCAGGTCCCAATAAACCGACCGTCGGAAGTTTCGCCGGGCAAGTTCGCGGTCAACGATGAGCTTCACCGCCGGGCTTTGTACGCGGCCGGCGCTCAAGTTTTTCATCACCCGACTCCAAAGAACGGGCGAAAGCGTGTAGCCGTATAGTCGGTCCAGAATTCGCCTGGTTTCCTGGGCCTCGACAAGGTCAAGATCGACGTCGCGCGGGCTGTCAATCGCCCGTTGAATCGCTTCTCGCGTGATCTCGTGGAAGGCGATACGCTTCACCGCGACCGACTTGCCGGGCTTCAGAACCTGCAAAAGATGCCAGGAAATCGCCTCTCCCTCGCGGTCTTCATCAGTGGCAAGCACGAGGGTGTCTTTCCCTTTCATCGCGTCGCGCAGCTTTCGAACCTGGGCGGCCTTTTCGGCCGGAACCTCATAAAACGGCGTGAAGTCGTTGTCAACATCCACGGCATAGTCGGACCACCACTTCTTCTTCACGTCATCCGGAAGGCCCTTTGCGTTCGGCATCAGATCGCGAATGTGGCCGATGCTCGCCAGCACCTCGTAGTCGCTCCCGAGATAATTTCCGATCGTCCGCGCTTTCGCGGGAGATTCAACGATGACTAGTTTCTTTGCCATGGTGCAAGGTGAGCGCAACGCCCGGAAGCGTCTACGCCAATCATTGAAGATGATTTAGCCGGAGACGTTCCCGATAATGCGACGTTACCCAGGGCTTCTTTGTCGCCAACTGTCTCAAAAATTGGCGTCTTGGCGATTTTTCAGGGAGAAACACGGTTACCATCTGCGTATCTGAAGATTGCCAGGCCAGCCACATGCGTCAATTCACTCTCCTTCTCCTCGCCCCGCTCACCGCAATCAGCTTCGGCCAGATCAAGCCGGTCGAGTCTTACATTGGGCTGTACCTTCAGGGCTCCAAGATTGGTTACTCAAGCAGCATCGAGCGCCCGGACACCCTGAACGGCAAAGCCGTCACTCGAACCGACTCGCTTACCCTGATGGATGCGGAGCTCATTGGAACGAGCATCAAGCTACGGGTGGACTCGAAAACTTGGCAGGGCGCAACGGGTGGACCAAAGCGGATGACTTTCCGGCTTGCCAGTGGAGGTTTGACTCAGGACCTGGTCGCAAACTTTCGCGAGAAGGATGTCGTCATCGACGTTGACAACATCGGAAAGAAAACGCGAACCATCCTGAAGAAGCCGCTCGGCGGCGACATCGTGGATGACCCAATGCCGCTGGTCGCATCCGGGAAGCTGAAAGCCGGTAAGAGCCAGAAGTTCTGGATTTTGGACCCGATGACGGTGTCGTTCATCCAAAACGAAATTCGCCTTGCCGGAACGGAACATATTCAAACGGCGAACGGAACCGTGAACGCGACGCTGGTAGAAATTCTCGACCCACGCTCCAGCACGAAGGTTTATCTCTCGCCCAAAGGTGACTTCATTAAGGCGGTCAGCGGGATCGGCATCGAGATGAGGCCTGTGACCAAGGCCGAGGCTCTGGCCAAGAATGGGGAGGGCGCGGTCACCCCCGACCTGGCAGAAGCGACCAGAATCGTGCCGGTCGGACAGATTCCGGACGCCCGATTTGTGAAGAGCGTGAAGCTCGAAATCAAAGGCCGCGACCTCACCGGCATCCCGAACGACCCCCACCAGACCGTTTCTGGCGCAGGCGAGGCTTGGTCGGTTGCAATCCATCCGGTCATCATGAACCGGAGCCAGAAGCTGGACAAATTGGCGCTCGCGGACAAGACGTGGGTGAAGCCTTCTCTTCATATCCCGGCCGATTCGCCCCGCTTCCAGGCCCTGGCAAAAAGACTGGTAGGGAATTCCAAGAACCTCGGCGAAGCAGCCGACGCAATTCACAACTTCGTCCACGCCAGGATGCGCCCCAATGCGGGCATGGGAGTGCTGCGAAACGCGAACCAGGTCCTAGACTCCAAGGAAGGTGTGTGCCGTGATTATGCGATTTTAACCGCAACTTTGTTCCGTGCAGCCGGGATTCCGGCTCGACTCGCCGGCGGCATGATCTACGCGGAAGATGCGTTTTTCTACCACGCATGGGCTGAGATTTGGGATGGAAGCCAGTGGGTCGGCGTTGATACCACGCTTCCCGAACGGCAGATGTCGGCCACCCATCTCAAGCTAGCAAACGGTAACGTAGACGCAGCGTTTGCGTTTACATTCTTGGAACGGGCAACGATCACCGTTACCGAAGTAAAACGCTAGGCAATCTCTTCTCTCTCGCTCCGAAATCATGAAAGGTAAGCCGCAACGAAACGCCCCCGCGGGGTTCATTCCCGGCACCCGGAACCTGACCGGCGTGCTGGTGCTGCTGATCTTCTGCGTGACCGGCGCGCTCATTTTTGGTTCCGCCGGCCCGGCAGCGCTGGAGCTCCTGTTTTCGTGGCTGACGAACAACGTTTTCCGCTCCAAGATCACCGCCCAGCCTGAGGACACGTTCCGGGCGACCGCCATCACCATGGTGCCGCTGGGCCTCCTGGGCATCATTCTGGGCGCACTCGTCGGCTCTCGCTTCCTGCGGGCGATGGAACGATTGGGCATGCGGTGGGACCGCATGGACGCCGCCGACAAGGTGACGCTGTTCGTCGGTATTTTCGCCGGCCTGATTGCTTCGGTACCACTGATCCAGATCTTCTCTTACTTCCAGGTCGAGCCGATCTACCGGATTCTGCTCATCCTTGGCGTCACCGTCGGCTTCTCCGCCCTCAGCGTGTACGTGCTGCAAAACGTGGCCGACCTGCTGCCTTGGAATCGCGGCCGCATCAAGGGCAAGCGCAGCGGCATCAAGATCCTAGATACCAACGTCATCATCGACGGCCGCATCTACGACATCGCCAAGGCGGGCTTCCTTGAGGGTCAGCTGTACGTGCCCCAGTTCGTCCTCGAGGAGCTTCAGTACATCGCCGACAGCCACGACACCTTGCGCCGCCAACGGGGCCGCCGGGGCCTAGAGGTTCTAAAGCACATTCAGGCCGACTTTCCGCTCGAGGTTGGCGTCCATGACCGATTCGCCCCAGATGCAGAAGAAGAAGTGGACGCCAGGATTGTCCGACTCGCCCGCGCCCTTGCCGCCGATGTTGTGACGAACGACTTCAATTTGAACCGAGTTGCCACGCTTCAGGGCGTTCGGGTTCTCTCGCTGAACGACCTTGCCCTTGCGCTCCGAACCAGCGTTCTTCCGGAGGAGACCCTTCAGCTGAAGGTCGTACGGGAAGGAAACCAGCTTGGCCAGGGCGTCGGCTACCTGGAGGACGGCACCATGGTCGTCATCGAAGGAGGCCAGAGCAGCGTTGGCGACGTTGCCGAGGTCATCGTGACGCAGGTGATTCAGACCGAGCGCGGAAAAATGATCTTTGCCGAAATGCAAGTTTCGGAAGAGACCCAGCCGACGCGCCGCCGGAATGTGCCCCGGCGGGCACAAGGCTAAATTGGCCACCTACGCGGCGATTTTGGCCGCTGGTCGAGGCAGCCGGTTCGGCGGCGACAAAGTAACGCAGCGGCTGGGCGAACTACCGGTCTGGCGTCACGCCTATGATTGCTTTGCGGGCGTTCTCGGGGCGCCCCAAGTCTTTGTTGTCGTGAACGAGGACAACGAGTCAGAGATCGAACGCCAGGGGGCGCCAAAGACGGTTCGCGGTGGCGGGACCCGTCAAGAAAGCACGCTCGCCGCCCTTCATTCGCTTCCGGAAGGCGCCGAGTTTCTGCTGATTCACGATGCCGCGCGTCCTTTTGTCTCGGCGGAGCTGATTGGCCGCGTGTTGGAGGCAACGCAGCGAGAGGGCGCAGCGGGCGCCGCCGTAGGCGTGTTTGACACGATTCGCAATCTGGAGCTTGCCGTGGTTCCGCGTGCAGATCTGCGGGCGATGCAGACCCCGCAGGGTTCACGAGTCGACTGGCTGCTAGAGGCCTATGCGCGAGCGGAAGGCGAGTTCACCGACGACCTAGCCGTTCTACAGGCCGCCGGTTTTCCGGTTGCGCTGGTGCCCGGCGACTCAGGAAATTTCAAGATTACGGAGCCCGCCGACTTCCTGCGTGCCCAACAAAAGCTGGGTTTGCCGGAAACGCGCACCGGCCTTGGCTATGACATCCATTCGTTCTCGGAGGACCCTGATCGGCAACTCTGGCTGGGAGGAGTGGCGTTTGACGGTCACCGGGCTCTTGAAGGACACTCGGACGCCGACGTTCTGTTGCACGCCATCACCGACGCGATACTCGGCGCGGTTGGGCTTGGCGATATCGGCTTGCACTTTCCGCCTTCGGACCCACAATGGAAGAACCAGCCGTCTCTCACTTTTGTTCGGTTTGCCGCCGAAAAAGCTCGGGAGCGCGGCTGGCAGATCGTGAACATTGACGCCACCGTCATTGCCGAATCGCCGAAAGTCATGCCGCGCGCCCGGGAGATTTGCTCGGCGGTTGCTGCCGCAGTCGGGACGCAGCCAGGCCGTATCTCCGTGAAGGCGACCACTAACGAGCGGCTGGGTTCGATCGGCCGGTCGGAAGGAATTGCGGCGTTTGCCGTCGCGACGCTGCGCTTGGATTAGCCTTTTTTCTTCTCGGTCACCATGCCGAACGAGTTGATCAGAGACAGAAAGGCGGAGGTTCCCGACCGGTAGCTCTCGACGCTCGGCGCTTCTAGCCGAAAGATGATCGCCTGCTTGGCCGTTTGGTATCCGGCGATCCGAACCCGTGGCTCTTCGCCGCTCCACACTTCCAGCACGAGCATCTCGGCGTCCGTCAGGCTCTTGAAAACTACCGGCCTGGAAACCCGAACGTTCGGCGTGACGCGCTTCAGCTCGTCCATCACCAGCACAAGGGGTGCCTTCTTTTCCTTCGGATCGCGGGCAATCCTTTCAACGCTCAGTTTTGCGAGGCTGCCCGCTTTGGCAAGGACGGCCAGCTTTGGTGGAGTCGGCTTTTCCTCGGCGACCCAGCCTTCCGGAATTTCCACCCGGAATACGTAGCCCGGCCCGTAGTACACGGTGGATGCCGAAACCTGCCCCAGTACCAGCAGCCAGACCACTTAGTCCTCCGAGAGCCCGACAAGCCGTCGCAGTTCGTTGACTTCCTTCTGCCCGAGCAATCGGCACTCGCCCGCGCGCATTTTGTACAACGTTAACGGCCCGTACCGGGTCCTTTTGAGAGTGATGACCGGGTGGCCGACGAATTCGCACATCATACGGACCTGACGCTTTCGCCCCTCGTGGATGGTGATGCGGAGGCCCGTTCGTCCGGTCTTGGACTCCGCGTGAATGACCTCTACGCGCGCCGGAGCCGTCTTTCTGCCATCAACGAACACGCCTTTCCGAAGCCGTTCCAGCGCCTTCTCCTCGGGGATCCCTTGCACAATTGCCTGGTATTCCTTCTCGACTCCGTGCTTTGGATGGGCGAGCCGATTCGAAAGTTCGCCGTCGTTGGTGCAGACGAGCAAGCCTTCCGTATCCATATCTAGCCGCCCGACGGGCTTCAGCTGGACTCCAAAATCTGGCAGGTAGCGAACGATGGTCGGTCGATTCTGCGGGTCGCGAAGGGTGGTGACCACGCCGAGCGGCTTATTCATCACGACGGTATAGGTTTTGGCGATGCCCAGCGGCATGCCGTCCACGGCGACCCGGTCTTCTGGCCCAACTTTGACCCCAAGCTCGATGACGAGGGTGTCGTTAACCGTTACCCGTCCTTCGAGGATGAGTTGTTCGGCGGCGCGGCGGCTGCACAGTCCGCTTTGCGCGATGCGCAGGTGCAGCCTAACTAGGCCGGTTGCCGACGCGGCGGACGGTTTTCTTTTTGATGGTCTTGCGTGTTCGCGATCGATAGAACATTAAACCGCCAAGCAGCACCGTGGCGATGGCCGCTTGCGGAATCGGGCTGCCTTTTTTGGCTATCGGCGCCTCGACTGGCGCATTCTCGACGCGCACCGCAACCGCAATTTGCTCCGCCTGGAACCCACTGTCGTCCCGGAGGACGATTTTTCCAATCTTGTCGCCCGGCTTGATCTCCTTTGGAAGCGAAGGATCGGGCTCGAACGTCGGGGTCGGGTCGTACGTGTGCTTTCGCTTAAGCACGTAAAGGGGCGAGACCGGCGCAACGGCGACGATTTGGTCGCCAACCCTTTGTTCGCCTACCGAACGATTTGGCTCTAGTTTCGCTGACCGGACGAATCGGTCGTAGCCCCATTTCAGCAGGTTCTGGTGGTCCTTTTGCCAGTGGTCGCTATCCAGCACCACCGTGATGAGGCGAAAGCCTTGCCGGGTGGCGCTTCCAACGTAGCAGTGTCCGGCCGGCACTGTATAGCCGGTTTTGATGCCATCGGCCGTTGGATCTTTTCTCAACCACTTGTTCCGCGTCTTCATCCACTTGTCTTTCACGTTGATGGTTCGACGGATTTGATACTTAGGCGTCCTAACGACTTCTCGAAATACCGGATTGCGCATGGCCTCGCGACCGATGAGGGCGAGGTCGCGGGCAGTCGTCGTGTGGAACGGGTCGTTCAACCCGTTCGGGTTGTTGAACCTCGTATGCGTTGCCCCACACGCCTTTGCCCTTTCGTTCATTAGGCTAACGAATGCCGGCACGGAGCCTGCGACGTGCGTCGCTACCGCAACGCAGCCGTCGTTTGCGCTGCGAAGCATCATCGCGTACAGCATGTCTCGGGCCGGAACCTTCTCTCCAACCTTCATGTGCATGCTGGCCTCACCCACCTTGTCGATTCCCGGCGGACCCACGATAACGTCATCCAGCTTTGCCCGCTCGATGAGCAGCAGCGCGGTCATGATTTTCGTCGTACTTGCCGGATATCGTGGGGTGTCCGGATCTTTACACCACAGCACCCGCCCGTTTTCGGCATCCATCAGCACCGCACTCTTGGCCGAAACCTCCGGTGGAGCCAGCACCGACATCGATCCTGCGAACGCGGCGACGAGAGAGAAAATCACGCCGTCTCGGCCTCCGCCATCTCCAGGGCCGGCATGGCGGCGGCAAGGGCCGGGTCAATTTTCGGCAGGTCGGCCGTCGAGTTCATATTGAACTGATGCAGAAACTCCTCGGTGGTGCCGTAGAGGATGGGTCGGCCGGGAGACTCGCGGCGACCCACCTCGCGCAGTAACCGCCGCTCCAAAAGCACTCGAACGCTGTAGTCAGACTGCACCCCGCGGACCTGCTCGATCTCGCCCATCGTCATGGGCTGCTGATAGGCCACCACCGCCAGCGTTTCTAGCAGGCTCCGGCTCAACCGCTGCTTCTGCGGCTGAACGAACCGCGCCAGAACCGGAGCGTATTCCGGCTTGGTCGAAAGATGGATTCCTCCCGCGATCCGATTCAGTTGTAGCGGCCCGCCGTCCTCAAGTCGCGCTTCCAAAATCTCCAACGCCTGTTCAACCTGACCTTCGGTCAGGTCGGCCGCTTTCGCCAACGCTGCTACCGGAGCCGGAGCATCGGCCACGAAAAGGAGAGCGTGCAGGACGTCGACGGAGTTCATTGCGAAAGGTCTCGGATGGGGTTACCCGAAATGACTCGGTTCCCGCGACGGAAGACAGGCTCCTCGCCGTCAATCTTCAGTTCGGCATCACCCAAGCGGAGGAGCTCCAGAATCGCGAGGAATCCATACACTGCATCTTCCCGCCGAGAAAACTCGCCGACTAGCTCCGCGAGGCAGATCCAGCTCGCGCCAAGCCGTGCGTAAACACGCGACATCTCTCCGGCCAGCGACTTGCGCGCCCGCGAAAGGTCGGGCATCTCGGTTTGAATCGAGCGGCGGAGGAGCCTTTCCAAAGCCCGAGCCAGATCGACGCCGCGGGCGTTGGCCAACACGACCGGAACTTCGTAGGGCAAAAACTCGGCATCCGGCGAGCGGAAGAAAAGCCCGGACCGCGCCTCGTGCCAGACCTCCAGTGCCGAGATCGCCAGGTGATACTCCCCAATCGACGGCAGGCCGAGTTCTTCCGACTCCTCATACGGCTCGGGTTCTACTTCTGGAATCGGAATCAGCCGCCAGGCTTTGCGCTCCAACAAGAAGCTCAGCGCGGCGAGGGCGGCAGCGGCTTCATCCAGCGAGGCGTCGCGCGCCTGCATTAAATATTCGAAGTAGGCTTCGCAAATCGGCAAAAGCGGAACTTCGAGCAGGTCGATTTTCTGCGCCCGAACCAGGCCGAACAGCGTCGCGAGTGATCCGTCGAACGTATCCGTGGTGACGTGGATGGCCGGCGGAGCGACAATGCCGAGGGCGGAGATCGTCGCGGAGGTTTCCAAGTCGGCGACTCTCGGCGGCATCTTCATTTAGACGAACCAATCCGACGATTAGACTCTAGGAAGACGCGGTTGCCCAAGAGATTGGAGGTGCCGGGCGGATTCGAACCGCCGAATAACGGTTTTGCAGACCGTCCCCTTGGGCCACTTGGGCACGGCACCAGAACCTATTCTTTATACCTTTGCGATCTCCCGGTATGTCGCTGAAATCAGACCAAATCGGGCAAGTTCCGAAGATCGGTCCGGGTTTGTGAGATATTCGAGATCGGCGACACGCTCCCGCCGAACCTGACCGAACGGAATGCCCTCATGGCGCCAGTTGTCAAGCTCCGCGTCATCCTCGCATGGATGCGTGACGTTGATAAATGGTCCCGGACCCACCGGGGCCTCCGTACCCGACCACCAATCCACCTTCGGACCGTAGACCAATCCTTCTTCCTCAGCGATTCTTGCCAGCAGATCACCAACACCGGGCAGCCAACCGACACCCATGTGCTCGTCGAGGTAGTTCGGGGTTAGGCCCAACTCTCGAATCTTACGAATCTGGGCTCGCACTTCGCGTTCGATATCATCGATTTCGAATCCCTTCGCATGAAGCACGTTCGGCGATGCGGTCAGCCAGCCGTTGGCCTCAACCAAACTGGCAACTTCCTGTGGCGGCGAGACGGGACCCCATTTCACGTCGTCCCACTCGCTATTGAGGCAAACGTGGACGCCGAGATCGATGTTTGGCACTTCCGATAATGCCTTTGCGTCGGCCTGAAGTGCCGGGCCATTCGCCATCACCGACACGTTCCGCGCAACTCCGGCCGAAACCGCCGAGAGGATTCCGCGATTTGCGGCATGGCCAGAGCCAAAGTCGTCGCACCGAAAGAGAACCTGAGTCATTTGCCCCCCGTTAGCGTAATGCCCCTTACGAAGTAGCGTTGGCAAGCGAGGAAGATGATCACCATCGGAATCATAACCAATACCGAGCCAGCCATGAGAAGGTGCCATTCGGTGCCGCGAGCGTTCTGAAGGCTTCGCAACGCGACTTCAAGCGTCTGCTTGTTCGGGTCGTTTAGCATCATCAGCGGACCCATGAAGTCGCGGAAGCTGCCGATGAACGTGAAAACGGCGATCGTGGCGAGCGCCGGGCCGGAGTTTGGAATGAGCATCTGCCAGAAGATGCGCGCGTGGCTGGCACCGTCGAGCTTCGCGGCTTCGTCCATCTCGCGCGGAATTCCCTTTAGGAACTGCCGAAGGAGGAAGATGTTAAACGCTCCACCGCCAAAGAACGCCGGCACGATGAACGGCAAGAAGGTGTCGATCCAATGTAGCTTAGCCATTAAGACATAGCCGGGAATCATCGTAACAACCCCCGGGAGCATCATGGTGCTGAGCAAAATGATAAACAGCCGGTCTCGCCCCCGGAAGTTGAGTCGCGCAAATGGGTAAGCCACCATCGCGGCGGTTAACGTCACGCCAAGGGTCGGGATGACGCTAAGGACAAGCGTATTGAAAAATTTCAGCCAGAAAGCGAAGTTCCGATCAATAAAGAGTAGACGGTAGTTCTCAAAGGTTAAGGTAATCGGCCAAGACCATGGGGAGGTAAGGGCGATCTCCTCCTTGGATTTCAGCGACATCGCCACCATGACGTAAAGCGGCAGCATAAACAGGATGCTGCCAAGCACAAGGGCTAGGCCGACCGAGGCGTTGGCGATCCGCTGTTGAAGAATGCCGCGTCGGCCCGCGCGATGGTACTCAGCCGAAATCGACAGAGGCTCGGACTTAGCCATTTACTTGATGTCTCCTTCGTAATAGACCCACCGTTTACTCGCCTGCAGTTGGATCACCGTAATCACCAAGATAATCGTGAATAGAATCCAGGCTAGCGCGGATGCATATCCCATTTGTAGGCTTTGGAAGGCCTGACGGTATAGGTAAACCACCATGAACAGGGTAGCTCGGTCCGGTCCGCCGTCCGTCATAACAACGGCCTGGGTAAAGACCTGGAGCGCGCCAATAATGCCGGTGATCAGGCTGAAAAAGATCGTTGGCGTGAGAAGTGGCAAGGTGACGTTACGAAATTTTCGCCAAACATTTGCACCATCGATGGTCGCCGCCTCGTAATACGAAGTCGAGATGCCTTGAAGCCCGGCGAGGAAGATGACCGTGCCTCCGCCTGCCCCCCACATGCCCATGATAACGAACGCCGGAATGACCGTTTTCACGTTGGCCAACCAGTTGACCGGTTCGCCGGGCTTTCCGGCCATATGGCTAAGCCAATCGCCAAAACCGGTCGCATTAAGCGGCCAAGTGTTGTAGATCATGTGGTTAAGCAACCCAGAATCTGGATTGAAAACGCGCATCCAGATCAGCGACATCGCAACACCGCTGGCAAGCGAGGGCATATAAAACAAAGCTCGATAGAGTGGTATGCCTTTCACCTTCTGGTTGAGCAAAAGCGAGAGCGCAAGGGCTGAAATGAGCCCCAGCGGAATGCTAAAGATTGCATAGACAAACGTCTGCCGGAGCGATATCGCCACGGAGTCATCTAGCATAAACGCATCCGTGTAGTTCCTTAGTCCAACCCACTTTGGCGGCTTGATCATGTCGGACTCGGCCAGGCTAAGGAACAAAGAGTAAAGCATTGGGCCGAGGGTAAACGCCAACCCAAACATCCAAGGGATGAGAAAGAGGTAGGCGCTCCGGTTTTCCTTCTTAGCTGCGGTGGTAAATTTCACGCCGCGCTCGGGAAGGTAGACCCACGCGATAATGCCAATCGTAATCAGTGCGCCCAGAACCAGCGCGATATTGGTTGGATATGGCGAGGTCTCCTGCCGACGAATCTGGTTCGCGAGGTCGCGACTCGCTGTGCGCTGCAGATCCTCCATCGTTTTGACGGGTGGGTTCACTCCGGTCAGAACGTCGTACGATTTGCCTTGGCACAGGTTGGCAATTGGCCGGAAGTATTCGGGCACCAGGTCAATGACCATGCTTGCCGCCGCTCGATCGGTGACGGCAATCCCTTTCGGCTTCGCCTCGTCACCCGTCGCGTCTGCCGCAGGAAGCCAGATTCCGGGTTGCGTGGCAAGAGAGCGAATCGCGGGTTGGTTCAGTCCGGCGCGCGCCATCGCGGTCATTCCTGGCGGACCCGACATGAACTTTACGAACTCCCAAGCTTCCTTCGGATACCGCGTGGTGGCGAAAATCGAAGTGCCCGAGCCCTCGCCTTTTGTGCGGTTTACGCTGCCAACGTAAGCCGGAAAAGGGACGACGTCCCACTCGGTGTTCGGCCCCTTCATTTCGCGGCGAAACTTCAGGATCTCCCACGGACCTGACTGATACATCGCCAACTTGCCCTGGATGAACAGGTCACGCTGGCTTGTATTTGCGCTGGTCAACTCGGTCTGGCTCGGTGCCCACTTATGCTTGTTGACGACATCGCTAGCGAACGTGACGAGATCGATGACGTCGGGCTCGGTCGCCATCATCTTCGTGGGCTTCTCATTCGAATCCCAGAGCTTTAGGCCGCGCGACAGCATCAGGGTCTCCAGCATGAGCTGCGGCCAAGCCGACGAGTAGCCATACTGGAACGTCCGGCCTTTTGCGTCCTTACGGCTTAAGGCTCCCATCATCCACGTAAAGTCTTTTGCGCCTTCGGCGGGCCGAGGCTCGTAACCCCAGCTCCAGTCTGGACTAGGGTAAGGCACCTTGGCCTCATCAAACAACCGCTTATTGTAGTAGAGTAGGCCGGTAGGGGCGACTTCTCGCGGCAGCGAGTAGAGCTTGTCCTCATACGTAAAAAATCGAACAATATTCGGGTAGTAATCGGCCAGCTTAACCGACGGATCGTTCTTAAAGAAATCGTTCAGCGGTAGAAGAACGCCGCGCGCGGCCATCGGCTGATAGTCTTGCGGGGCCATTCGAGCCACATCCGGCGAGATAGAGGCCGCATACATCGCCATCAGCTTTTGCGCATAGCTGTCCACGATCGGCTCGATCTTGATCTTGATGTTTGGGTTTTTAGCCTCGAATTCTTTTACAATTCCCTCGACCACGCCCAGGCTGTCCGCACCGTCCGTGACGGCGTATCGCAGCGTGATCGGTTGCGCACCGACGAGCAGGGCCGCGCACCACAAGAGCAGAGCTAGCGCGGCCCGCACGGTTTAGGCAACCGCCTGCGACAATTCTTCGAGCGGCGTATTGTCGCGGTTAAAGTGCATCAGATCGGTTTGTTCGGGCGTTCGAACGGGCATCGTCGGCTTGGCCGGATCAAAGCTGGCTTTCACCCAGCCTTCCGTCACCATCGCCTCTAATGTTTGCAACATTCTCGGCATGTACTTGCGGAAATCGTAGCCTCGCTCGGCAAAGAACCGCTGCAGAAATGGCACGAATTCCTCGGCCAGGCTCGATTGCCGCAAGAACCGAACCACCGGAAGAAAGTCGCCGTGGTACGGCAAAACCTTGCCGTTTCGCCGCCAAGCCTTCACCTTGTCGATTTTTCCGTGTTCCATCACCGGCACAAACACGCTCTCGGTGCCAGTGAGGTCCAAATCGAAGACGTTGTTTTGGGCGATTGTCCACGTGGCTTCCTTCCCGGCAAACCACTGCGTCAGCAGCTTGACCGCCGTCACGTCCCAGGTTCCGATCTCGGCAACCTGATAGGTTTCGCTAGCGAATCCACCGGTCGAGAGCCATCGGAACGCATCTTCCGGATTCAGTTCTAGACCAACTTCGCGTGCAATGTTCGAAGTGTTGTCGCGAAGGTCGGTAAACCGGCCGTTGCCCAGGTACCAAAAGTCGGCGAACTTGATGTGCGACTGAAGCCGAACGCGTTGCATGTCGTCGAACCGTTCTTTAAGCCAAACCGGGTCGTGTTCGCCGCGCTCGAGTTCCATAATGGTGTAAGCCGCCTCGCGAGCGCCGGTGTGTGCCAACGTCATGCCAGCACTCAAAATCGGGTCAGCAAAGCCAGAGCTTTCCCCGGCGAGCATCCAGTTTTCCCCGACGACTCGGTCGGCCACGTAGCTCCAGTCCTTCGTGCTCGCGAGTTTGTCTTCGCGCACGGCATGCTGCAGCCAGCGCGAAATGTTTGGCTCCGCGGCGATCGCGTCCAGGTAGACATCTACCGGCTTCTTGCCTAGCTCCTTGAAGCGCTCAGCCGATATAACAAAGCCGACGCTAGTTCGGGTTGTACTAATCGGAATGAACCAGATCCAGCCGTAACCCAGGCTCATCACCTGGATTCGCGTTCCGCCTTCGCCAAAATCAATCGCCCAGTCGGCGTTTTGCCAGTAGTCCCAAATGGCAATGTTCCTCAAATGGGTTGGCGAATTTACGCCAACGTCCATCGCCCGGCGGATAAGGCCGACGTTGCCCGAGGCATCGACGTAGTGCTTTGCGACCACGTCTACCCCACCTTCCAAGCTGAGAGAGGTGATTCGATCGCCCTCGCGGTTGACGCGTTGAACCTTCGTGCCCTCCCGCACTTCCGCCCCAAGCTCGGCCGCGTGGTCCAGCAGAATCTTGTCGTAAACCGAGCGATCTACTTGAAAAGCCAACAGACGGCGCTGACCTTCGAACTTAGAGGGCCGAGGAAATTTGTTGTACTGCGAGCCCGGAACGAACTCGAAGTCCCACAGCTCATCGGTCCGACCCCACCGGTACGTCGCACCAATTTTGATCGGGAATCCAGCGGCTTCGACCTTTTCCCAAACGCCCATCTCATCAAGAATGGTGCTGACCGCCGGAAGCTGGCTCTCCCCAACATGGTCGCGGGGAAAGACTTCCCTCTCCAAAACCAGGACGCTGAGGTCGGGCCGGTATTTCTTGATGAGCGTTGCGCAGGTGCTGCCTGCCGGGCCGCCCCCAACAATGGCGACGTCAACGGTCATTTCTTTTCGTCTGGCTTGCTCGGGGCCGCACCGGGCGTGTTACCCTGCGACTTCATCCACTTGTCAAAGTTTGCTTTCTCTTCGGCCGTAGCCTTATTCATGTCGAGTCCGCCCTTAAAGCCTTCCGACATCTTCTTTTCCTCGTCCTTCGAAACTTCATCCGAAGAGCAACCAACGAGGCACGCAACAACGCTAGCGGCGAGGATCGCCGTAAAAATTCTTTTCATGTTTTCGGGTACCAGAGGCAGGCCAAAGGGCTTCTCTGGCAAGCCAGAGAAGCCCGGTCGTCACGATCTTAGCGAGTCGAGTTCCACATGTTCTGGTCGAACTTAGTCGCCGGATCAGGGTTCGTCGCCGCTGCGTTCATGCTCTTCGAGTGGCCGTCAGCGAACGCGAAGTTCGCCTTACCGTCGATGGCAGTCACGCCACCGGCCTTGCCTGCCGGGTACTTGGATTCGGTGTTACCCGCCCCGAGTAGTCGCAATCCGTTGGGGATTGCACCGGTGTCGCCGAGGTAGAAGTTCTCGGTCGCGTCAACGTCCCAGAGAAGGAGTTGCGTCGGCCAGATGATCGAAGCGTTTCCTCCGGTCCAGTACGTATTGTCCTTGTTGTACTTGGGTGCAAACATGATGGTGCTTGCGGGCTGCGTCACAGCGGTCCCGCTGATCGTGCCGCCCTTGAACCAGCCCTGCGGCTCCCAGTCTGGCTGAATGATGCCGATAACGCCGATCTGAGCGTTGTCGGTGTACTTCGAGTCGCCGCCGCCCATCAGGGAGTTGGAACCCCATGAGATCCAAGGACCAGCAAACTCGCTGTAGCCGGTTGCGTTGTCCAGCGGCGATCGGAAGATGCCCTGGCTCTTGATGTACGGGCTCAACCGCGGAGCCCAGTAGCACTCCGAAGCTTTGCTCGTGTCGCCCCAACCGCCCGAACCCGGGTAGTAGATGGACGTGGTGACGAAAACGTCGTCATTGTCTCCGGCGTAGATCAACGAACCCAAAGCAAGCTGCTTGGAGTTGCTGAGCTCGGAGCTCTTTTTAGCGGCGGCTTTCGCCTGGGCGAAGACCGGGAACAAGATAGCGGCCAAGATCGCGATGATCGCGATAACGACGAGAAGTTCAATAAGCGTGAACGCTTTGATGTTTTTCAATGAGATCCTCCGTTGGATATTTTTCGGGCGACAGAGCCCGAAGTTGCAGATGTAAATTGTGGCGCCGTAACATTCTTGTTTACGGGGGCGGTGCTTTCGCGTGGCACAAATTCGACGGGGATAAACGTTTCCCCGCCGTGAAGTGAGCCAGATTCGATGTTGTCCATCAGGATGTCGGCAGCGGTGCGCCCAATCCGGCCAAAGTCTTGCCGAACGGTCGTGAGGCCCAAGTCGCCCACTTGCGGCGAGTTATCGTCAAAGCCCGCTACGCTGACGTCTTCCGGCACCCTCAGGCCAACGTCTCGAAGCGCTTCGATCGTTGACTCGGCAAAATCATCGTTCCAGCAAACAATCGCGGTCGGCGCATTGCCGAGATCTGAGTAAGCGACGCGTACCAGATCGGGCACATACCCGGGAACCAGCGTTGTTTCGCCGTTCCGCTCAAATTCGCTCGATTCGAAAAGGCGTTCTGCTGCCGAAAACCCCGTCGCAAGGTAGGAATGCGCCGATTCCACGCTCTTCGACCGCTCGCATGCCCGGAAGAAGCCGTCGGCCCGCTGCATAGAACTCACCGTGCGGAACGAAGCCCCAAAATAGGCAAGCCGACCGTGCCCGAGCGAAAGCAGATGTTCCGTCACTAGCGTCGCGGCACCCACATTGTCAACGTCTACGGTGGGGAAACCACTGCCAGGCAGACTAGAACCGATGCAAACGGTATTGACGCCGCGCTCGTTTAGCGAGCCTGGCAACGGAGAATCGGCCGTTGGGGCGAGCAAGATAACTCCGTCGCAGCGGCCGTCGTAGCTACGACGAATAGAAAGCCCAGAATCGCCCCAGAGACGCTCGTTGAAGATCGTAACGCTAAATCCGCGCTTCGCACATGCGTCCAGTACTCCCTCTAGATTACGAGCAAAGTAAAGATTGTTGAAGATCGCGCCCTCGCTGAGGTCCGGGCAGATAAGGCCGATGTTGCGTGTGAGGATCGCCTTCTGGTTGCTTTCGAGGGCAGGTGGGCGATAGCGAAGTTCGCGGACCGCGGCAAAGACGCGAGTTCGGGTGTCGGAACTCACTCTGTTATGGCGGCCATTCAACACGTGCGACACCGTCGCCGTGGAAACCCCACAATAATTTGCTACATCTCGAATCGTCGCCATCTTCTTTGAAGCCGAAAGCCGAAGCGTTAGGTTAACGCGTTTGACTGACTTCCAATGTACGGTACGGACGAAGAAAACGCAAATGGAAAATGTCAGGAACACGTAAAATTACGAGGTTAACGCCGTAATACTCGTATATTCACTAGGACCCAGAATCTTGCGGATGTCATCGCGCCGGCCAAAAACCAGCCTGAAATTCGCTATGCTTGCCAAAGATGGAAGCCAGCTCAAACTGCATCCGCATCGCGATTGACCAGCCCGCTTTTCCGGCCAACCTCTCCCTCGGTTGGAACAAGCAGGGGCATTGGCCGGCGGACTGGATTTCCATTCCGGCACCGAGTTCGGAGCCATTCGTGGCGGCCTATCTGAAGCAGGTCGAACTCGGCGGGAGCTACTCAACGCGGATTCATGTTTCTGCGGATGAGCGATTTGAGCTGTTCGTCGACGGCAAACTCGTCGGTCGCGGCCCCGAAAGATGCGATGAAGATGAGTGGGCCTATGCCTCTTTTCAATTGGATCTAACTGCCGGGCACCACGTCATCGTCGCCCGGGTGATCTCGCTAGGCGAGAAGCGAGCCTTCGCTCAACACACGATTCGACACGGATTCTTGTTGGCCGACGAGGGCGGAAAGCTATCGACCGGCCGAACCGATTGGCAAGCAAAAGTGCTGGGTGGCTACCGGTTCAAAGGGCCGCAGCAGGCCTGGGGAACGGGATCCAACGTTCGGATGCACGGTGCAGAGTTTGATTGGGGGCACGAAACCGGCGCGGGCGAAAACTGGGGGCCGGTTGAAGTCACCTTCCCCGGCACCGGTGCCGGTTTCGAGAGCGAAGTTGGCCCCGGACCCTTGCTGCGACCGTCACTCTTGCCACCGATGTGGGAAGCCGATATCACGACGGCGGTGGTTCGGCACGCCGCTTCGGTGCCGGAAGGGCCGACCAACGGCATCGCATTTACGGCCGCCTCCAGCGAGGCCATTTGGGCCAAAGGAGTTCAGGCATTGCTGGCCGGAGCGCCGCTGTCGTTCCCGGCCCACTCTCGCATCCGCGCGCTGATAGATCTCAGCGACTACTATTGCGCACGCCCGGAGGTCGCCGTTTCTGGTGGAAGCGATGCGGAGATTCGGATCCACTGGCAGGAATCCCTCTTCAACAAGAATCACGAGATGACGAAGGGTAATCGTGACGAAATTGAAGGCAAGCACTTCACAACCATCTGGAGTTGGGAGGATGGTATCGGGGATACCTTCTTCCCTAGCGGCGCGACGGAGAGCTACTCGACCCCGTGGTGGCAGGCCGGACGATTCGTAGAGTTACTGGTAATCACCGGAGAGCAAGCGCTTACTATCGAAACCTTAAAGCTGGTGGAAACGCGATACCCTCTCGAGAATGCGTCTAACTTTGAGAGTAGCGACGCAGATTTAGACAAAATCATTGGTCCGGCATACCGCACCTTGCAAATGTGTAGCCATGAAACCTACATGGACTGTCCCTACTACGAGCAGTTGCAGTACGTCGGCGACACAAGAATCCAAGTTCTGGTGACCTACCTGACTTCTCAAGACGATCGGCTCCCGATTCAGGCGCTTCGCGCGTTTGATCGATCTCGCCGCAAGCGCGGCATCACCATGTCTCGGTACCCGAGCCGCGTGCGACAGATCATCCCGCCGTTCTCACTCTGGTGGGTCACGATGATCAAGGACTATGCCCTCTACCGCGGCGACCTTAGCCTGTTAAGAGAGCTTGCTCCGGGGATGCGAAGCGTCTGTGACTACTTCGCTAGTTTCATCGACGAAGACGGCCTGTTACAGCCAACTCCGGGCTGGAACTTTATCGACTGGGTTCGCGACTGGCGCGACGGCGTGCCGCCAACCGGACAAATATTGCCGACCGCGCCGGTAACGCTCCAGTTCATTTTGGCTCTGCAAGCCGCCGCGTTCGTCGAAAACGCCATCGGCGAGACCGAACTGGCCGCCCGGTGGAAACGACTTGAAGAGCGCTTAACGGCTACTCTGCGACAACGCTTCTGGGTTGAGGATCGCGGTATCTTCGCCGACGACCTCGCCCACGAGAACTTTAGCCAGCACAGCCAGGTTCTGTCCATCTGTGCGGGCATGGAAGACGTCGCAGATTTCTCGCTGGTTCAAGGCGAAGACTTGCAGCTTACAACGTTCTACTTCACCCACTACTTGTTCGAAGCCGCTCACATAAAGGGCGACTATGAACTCTTCCGGTCTCGGATCGACGATTGGACTAAGATGCTTGCCGACGGTCTAAAGACTACGATTGAAATGCCGGAGCCCACGCGAAGCGATTGCCACGCGTGGGGGGCGCATCCGATCTACCACTACTTTAGCAGCGTGCTCGGAATCCGAAGCGGCGGCCTGGGTTTCGAGAACGTCATCATTCGGCCGATGCCCGGTGACCTCGAAAACGCGCGTGGCTCCTTCCCAACTCCACACGGAGACCTAACCGTCGCCTTCACGCAGAGCGCAACCACCATCACCTTCGACATCCATCTACCTAACGCCCTTAGTGGAACCTTTATCTACGCCGGGCATTCGCTTACTCTCCATCCTTCCGAAAACCGTTTCACCTTCCCAAAGCCATGATCGAAATCTCCAACTTAACCATCGATGGTCAGACCAACCCGATCGCCATCGGCGTCCCGAATCCTCAATTCCACTGGCTTGTTGCGGCGGGCGCGCCCATCGTAAAAGGCAGCCTTGCCGTTTCGGACGGAGACACGATCCTCTGGACGACCACCTGGGAGGGCGACGGCCGAAGCGCAATCTATGCCGGTCCGCCTCTCACCAGCCGTCAGCGGCTGACCTGGGCAGTAGAGACGGAGACCGAAAACGGCGACAACGCGATTTCGGAAACCCAAACCTTCGGGGTTCCTTTGCTGGCCGACAGCGACTGGACGGCCAAATGGATCGAATCAGACCGGCGCGGCGGACGAAGAACCTCGGCTGCCGTCCCGACTTTCCGAACCAGTTTTAACCTAGACGAGATCCCCGAGGCGGCACTCGCCTACACGACTGCGCTCGGCACCTACCGACTGCTCGTGAACAGCCACAGCGTCCCGGTCGGTGAACTGGCACCCGGCTGGACCGACTACCGCAAGCGCGTGCGCTACCAAACCTCCGACATCTCGGAGTTCCTCGCGGTCGGCGAAAACGTGATTGAAGCCGAACTTGGCGACGGCTGGTTCGTCGGAAACGTTGAGTGGCGCGGACGCGAAATGTACGGGACGCAACCCGCTTTTCTTGGCCAATTCGAAATCGGCGAACTTACGCTTGGCACGGATGAAACTTGGACCGCAGTTTACAACGGCCGTCTGCAAGCCGACCTGCTGATGGGCGAGCACCTCAACGCGACGATCGCCCCGGAATCTGGCCCGGTCCGCATCGCCACCCCGACCGTCGGTCAACTGGTTCCGCAAGCCGAGCCGAAAATTGAAGTCACGGAAGTCATCTCGGCGAAGTGCGTCACGCGCAAGAACGGCTGGCCCGCACCCGATTTCGTCGTCGACTTCGGCCAGAACCTTGTCGGTCGGCCCCGGATTACGGTGCGCAGTGCCGGTGGAAAAACCATTCGCCTGCGCCACGCCGAAGTTCTCAAGCCAGACGGTCACATCTACATCGAGAACCTCAGAAGCGCCACGCAAACGGACTTCTTCACCGTGCCGAAGGATGCCGACATCTTCACCTTCGAGCCGATGTTCACCTTCCACGGTTTTCGGTATCTGGAGATTCGGGGCATCTCGGAAGACCCAGACGCGAGTGACATTCAGGCGGTGGTGCTTCACAGCGACTACCAGCCAACCGGAACTTTCGCCTGTAGCGACGCCCTGCTGAACCAGCTTCAGCAGAACATTTGGTGGGGTTGGCGCGGCAACAGCGTCGACGTTCCCACCGACTGTCCGCAACGCGACGAGCGTCTCGGCTGGACAGGCGATGCCCAAGTCTTCTGCCGAACGGCGGCGTACTTGGCCGACGTAGAGACGTTCTTCCGCAAGTACGTCGTCGACCTGATGGACGCCCAGAAGGAGAACGGTTCGATCCCCGCCATCGCGCCAAACACCGATGTCGTCGGGGGCGACGGCGGTCCCGCGTGGTCGGACGTGGTGGTGATCGTGCCTTGGACGATCTACCGAACCTACGGAAACCCGCAGATCCTCGAGGAAGCGTACGACTCGATGACGCGATACGTCCAGTACCTGGAGGACACCGCTATCGATGGCATCCGCTCGCATCCGGAGTGGGACGGGTTCAAGGGCTTCGGTGACTGGCTCTCCATCAACGCGGATACGCCAAACGACCTCATCGGAACGGCGTTCTTCGCCCATGTTGCCGGCCTTATGGCAAAAATCGCCGCAGTTCTTGGCAAAACCGACGACGTGGCGAAGTACGAAGAGGTGCACGCAAGAATCAAGGCGGCGTTCCAAGCTCGGTTTGTCACCCCGACGGGGCAAATCACCAGCCGAACCCAAACGGCATACCTTCTCGCCCTGCATTTCGAACTCCTTGAACCGGCCCATATCGAGACGGTCGTAAAAGACCTCGTTCGCAACATCCGCGAGCGCGGAACCAAGCTCAGCACCGGCTTCGTCGGTTCGCCCTATCTCAACCACGTGCTCACGGACCACGGTCAAAACGAGCTTGCCTTTGATCTCCTGCAACAGAAAGAGTGGCCGAGCTGGCTGTACGCCGTTACCCAGGGTGCAACGACGATCTGGGAGCGGTGGGACGGCTGGACGCACGACAAGGGCTTCCAAGACGCCGGCATGAACTCGTTCAACCACTACGCCTACGGCGCTATCGGCGACTGGATGTACCAGCGAATCGCCGGAATCGACCTCGACCCCGAAGTCCCGGCCTACAAGAAGCTGCGCATGCGGCCGCTCGTCGGAGGAGGCTTAACATGGGCGCACGGAACGCTCGAGACAAGGTTCGGAACGGTCGAAAGCCGCTGGGAACTGGACGGAGATGCGTTCCACTGGACGGTCGAGATACCGTTCGGCACGACGGCGAGCATTGAAATTCCGACCGGATTTACGGCCGCCGAGGGAGAATCGCAGACCCGAGAGATCACAGCCGGCAAGCACGTGATCACGGCCGTTCGGGCCGCCTAGCGCGCGGCCGCACGGTACACCGCTTCGAAGCGGTTAACCATTTCGGTGAGCGAAAATTTTTCGGCGACGAGGTCACGGCCCCGTCGCCCCATCTCTTCTCGCTCCCGATCATTGGTGAGCAGGTACGAAATCGCCTCGGCAATGGCTTCCGGACGCAAGTCCACCAGTAGGCCGGTCTGTTTATGCTTCACGACCTCGGGCAAGGCGCCGACTTCCGTGGCTACGACCGCCTTTCCACGGGCACTCGCCTCGATCGCGGCCACGCCGAAGGTCTCCATCACGGAAGGTAGGGTGCTCAGGGTGACGGCGTCCAGCAATCGCGCGATGTCGTGCCGTACTCCGGTAAACGTCATCTCTTGTTCATAGCCGGAACTGCGGACTGCGTCTTCGAGCTCGGGCCGGAAGCTTTCCTCCACCTTTCCAACGAACAAAACGTGGGCGTCGGGATGCGCCTTTCGCACCTCTCTCATTGCATGGATCAATTGCATCTGCCCTTTGTCGTGGCAGAGTTTGGCAACCAGTCCAACGACCTTCTTTTCCGTCGGAATGCCGAGTTCGGCCAAAACTTCGTTTCGGTCCGAACGCGGTAGGTCCACAAAGTCGGTTCCGTTGTAAACGGTTTCGATAAACGTTTTGGGAATTCCGTTCCCGTGCAGCATCCCGGCAACAAAGTTTGAGACGGCAACGAGTCGGTTTCGGCCGCGGGCCAAACTTCGGTAAATCTGGTCGTTGTTGGCGATGTGTACGCTGGTCACGATCGGGGTCCGCGTGACCAGTCCCAGCGCATGGCCAATGTACGCCGCTCGCGTTAGGTGGGTGTGCACCACGTCAATCTTTTGCCGCCGAACCTGATGGATCAAAAATCCTATTGTTCTCAACCATCCGGTACCCTTCATTCGAATGGTGGCGGCAGGGATGTCGGCTTCTTCCAAGATCTCCGGTAGCCAGCCATTTGACGGAGTGACGGCATACACCATATGCCCGCGCTGCTTGAGGAGCGTAGAGAGGGAGTAGACGTGCCTTTCGGCACCAGATGTTGCACTGCTGGAAACAAGCTGGACGACTCGAAGTGGCCGCGCGTTGGTCAAATGGCAGATCCTTACGGAGGCCCCGGTGAGCCGTCCTCAGATCGGAGGATACCTTTCGGGGAGAAACGAATGAGATGCGACTAAATTCTGGATCGGGGGCAGCCTTGATGCAACAGTCGAAGCTGCTCCAGGTCCTCAAGATCGCCGATTTTCGGCTTCTCTGGCTGGGCGCTTTTGTTAGCTTTTCCGGAAGTTGGGTTCAAAATGTGGCGCAAGGCAACTATGTCTACACGCTCACAGGCAGCGAGTCGATGCTTGCCACCGTGTCGTTCGCAAACTCGCTTCCCGTATTCTTTTTCGGCTTCCTCGCCGGCTCCATGAGCGACTCGTTCGACAAAAGAACCCTGCTCATCATCACGCAGATCCTGTTCGCCATCGGGGCCGGATACCTTGCCTACGGCACGTACACCCACACGGTGGCGATGCCGCAAATCCTGATCGTGGCGTTTCTCACCGGCCTGGTTGGTTGCGTCGAAATGCCGGCACGTCAATCTATCGTGAGCAAAGTGGTTCCGCCCGAGCTCCTCGCCGCGGCGGTACCGGTTCAGGCGATGACGTTTAACGCCGCGCGCATTATCGGCCCGGCCCTGGGCGGCCTGTTGCTCACAAAAGTCGGCGTCGCGAGTTGTTACCTGGTGAACGCGATCAGTTTCGTCGCCCTCATCTGGTCCGTCCTCGCGATCCGAAGCAACCTTAGCGGCAGCCGGCGTGAACGGCAACCGATGAAGGACATCATTTTCGAGGGCATGCTCTACACCTGGCGGGAGGCTCGACTACGAACGCTCCTCATCCTGGAAACCATCACCGCCGTTTTCGGGATCTTCTACTTGCCGCTGGTGCCGGCGTACGTCGACCAAGTTCTCGGACTCGGCACCACTTCGGTCGTCGCCAAGCGAGCGCTCGCAAACTCCTACGTTGCCGTCGGAATCGGAGCGATGATCTCGTTGCTGCTCATTACGCAGCTCAGCGAATCCCCGCACAAGGGCAAAATCATCCGGGCTTCGATGTTTGCGCTCGGCTTTGGTTTGCTGGGGCTTTCCTTCACCCGCGAGCCATGGATGGCGAACATCTTCATGGCGATCACCGGTGGGGCCACGATCGTTCAGTTCAACACCACGAACGCTTTGTTCCAGATTCTGGCCCCAGAGCGCCTTCGCGGGCGCGTGCTCTCCATGCACATATGGGCGCTCAATGGCCTCTCCCCTTTTGGCATCCTCTTCATGGGTTGGATTTCCGACCGCACCCGTGGTGCTTCCCTTCCCGTCCTCAGCGGCGGGGTGCCGCTGGCGCTACGGTTGGGTTGCGTCGCCATGCTTGTCGGCTGCGCCTTCGGTTTCCTGAACCGGAAGACCCTCACGGACCTCAATTACCCAGGAAGCTCAAGTAACATTAGTTAGATGGCGAGCCGAGATACCGAAGAGTGGCTTTGGATTACCGGTCGAGACCTGCAACGCCTTGCCGACGAACTGACAAACCTGCGGCCATCGCTTGCGGGGTCGCCGTATTGGGAACCCAAGGTCGACCTCATCGAAGAGAACCATCGGTTTCTCCTAAAGGCGGAGTTGCCCGGCGTGCGCCCCGAGGACATTCACGTCCATTACGTGCCCGAGAAGCACGCGCTGGTTTTGCGGGGACACCGGCAGGATGATCTCGCCGGGGGCGACAGCGTCGGCGTACATCAGATCGAAATTTTTTACGGCGAGTTCCATCGAGAGGTCCGGTTACCGGTTGGGGCCATTGATGGAGCCGGAGTACGCGCGCAGTACCGAAACGGGTTCCTCTTGGTGATGATCCCCAAAATGCTCGTTGCACCGGCCACCCGCCACATCACAATAAAGCGAAGTTAAATGGCAGAAACTAAATTCCCTATGTTGGAAGACGACGATTTGCAGGTCGATGACCTGCTTGATGGCGAGCTGCCGCTTGGCGAAGCCCCGGAGGAAGGGGACGATCGGCGTCCGGACGTTCCCGAAGAGCTGAACCTGCTGCCGCTGCGCGATAGCGTGATCTACCCAATGCTCATCGCGCCGCTTTCGGTTTCGCGCGACGCTTCCGTTCAGCTGATTGACGAGAGCATTGTCGCCAACAATCGCGTGATCGGCGTGATCGCTCAGCGCTCTCCGGACGAGGAAAACCCTGGCTTCGACGACGTTTACGAATACGGTTGCGCCGTCATCATTCGAACGATGGTGAAGATGCCGGATGCGGTTCGCCTCATCGTCCAAGGCGTTTCCCGATTCCGAATCATCGAGAAGCTACAAACGGAGCCCTACCTGCGCGCCCGGATCGAAGTCCTACCGGACGCCCCGTTCATGCCCGGGCGAGAAGAAGAAATCGAAGCGCTTCGCCGATCGGTTGCCTCACTCTTCGAGCAAGCTATCAAGCTTTCGCCGACCCTGCCCGACGAGCTGCGCACGCTAACCCACGCCGTTCAGGAAACGAACGTGATGGCGGACCTCGTCGCCGCGCACATGAACATTAGCCTTGAGGACAAGCAGCGCATCCTCGAAACCCTGGACGTTGAGGAGCGACTGCGGTCCCTGCTGGAAGTTTTGGGTCGCGAGGTTCGCGTGCTGGAGCTTTCCAGCAAAGTCCAGAACGAAGTCAATACCGAGCTGAGCAGAACCCAGCGCGAGTACTACCTCCGCGAGCAGCTGAAGGCGATCCAACGCGAGCTCGGGGAAAGCGACGAGCGCGGCGAGGAGCTCGACGAGATTTGGAAGCGCATTCTGGATGCCGACCTTCCGGAAGCCGCTTTCAAGGAAGTCAACCGAGAGTTCGACCGGCTGCGGCGCATGAACCCCGGCGCGCCGGAATACACGGTTGCGCGAACCTACGTCGACGCCGTGTTGGCGATGCCTTGGAACGCTCTGACCGAAGACAACCTGGACCTTGCCAACGTGAAGGGTGTGCTGGATGGCGACCACTACGGCCTCGACAAGATCAAGGAGCGGATCATCGAGTTCATGGCCGTCCGCAAGGTGAAGACCAAGGGGACGATTCGCCAGCCGATTCTCTGCTTTGTTGGCCCTCCCGGCGTTGGAAAGACCTCGCTTGGCAAGTCGATCGCTTCGGCGCTTGGCCGCAAATATGCGCGGATCGCCTTGGGTGGCATGCGTGACGAGGCCGAGATTCGCGGTCACCGACGAACCTATATTGGTGCCATGCCGGGCCAGGTGATGCAGGCGTTGCGTCGGGTGGAGTCTGGGAATCCCGTCATCGTTCTAGACGAGATCGACAAGCTGGGCAGCGATTTTCGCGGCGATCCTTCGTCGGCGTTGCTCGAAGTCTTGGATCCTGAGCAGAACGTCGCGTTTCGGGACCACTACATTGACGTACCGTTCGACCTCAGCCGGGTGTTCTTTGTGGCCACCGCGAACCGACTTGACACCATTCCTGCCGCCCTTCGCGACCGAATGGAGATCATCGAGCTCGGCGGCTACACCGAGGAGGAGAAGTTCGAAATCGCCTCGCGGCACTTGGTTCCTAAGCAGATTTCCGAGCATGGCCTTCGGCCGTCCCAGGTCACGATGAAGCCCGAGGGGCTGCGAAAGATCATTCGGCACTACACCCGCGAGGCGGGCGTTCGGAACCTGGAACGCGAGATTGGCAGCGTGGTGCGAAAGGCCACCCGCAGGGTCGCCGAAGGCTTCAAGGGCAAGACGACCGTCACCGAGAAGTATGTGGAATCGGCCCTCGGCGCGCCGCGCTACCTGCACGACGAAGTTTTGGAGCGCGAAATGCCGGCGGGAACGGCGGTCGGGATGGCGTTTACCGCCGTTGGCGGCGACATCTTGTTTATTGAAACCGCCAAGATGCAGGGAACGAAGAGCCTGATCGTGACGGGTCAGTTGGGCGACGTGATGCGCGAGTCGGTCACGGCGGCGCTCAGCTTCGTGCGCAGCAACGCGGTTCGGCTAAACATCGATCCGGCGACGTTTGAGAAGTCGGAGATCCACGTGCACGTTCCCGCCGGGGCCGTGCCCAAAGATGGCCCGAGCGCGGGCGTCACGATGGTGACCGCGCTGACTTCTTTGCTGACCGATCGGCCGGTGCGGCGTCGACTGGCGATGACCGGCGAGATCACGCTAAGCGGCCAGGTTCTGCCGGTTGGGGGGATCAAGGAGAAGGTTCTGGCGGCCCGGCGGGCTGGAGTGGATACGGTTTTGCTCCCGGACCAAAACCAGAAGGACTACCTGGAAGACGTCCCTAAGGAGATCCGCGACGAGCTGAAGGTTCACTTCATCAAACACGCGGACCAGGCGCTCCGCTGGGCGTTGGAACCAGTCGCGCGGTAGGCGTCGGGCCTTGGACAGGGCCATAGAATCGTGGCCATTCTGGCCACGAACGTCCCGCTGAGCAAAATGAGAGGACCCGTCCTCCAAGCGACCCGGACTACTGCGGAGGCCCAACGGGCCGTAATCCTAGAGCCCGGGTTGACGGCCCGGGGATGGCCGATCCATTCAACCAAGCCCCAACGGGGCGGGATGCAATCCGTGCGAATGCCAAACAGCGACCGGCGAGACCCGGTCCGAATTTCCTCCGCCCGGAGGACCGCCCGGGTCGGACGCCTTGCTACAACAACCCGCAACGGGTACGGTTCCCGTTATGGACCTCCCGCCGAAGATCAATTCCTGATTCGCCACCCATTCGATCGCTGATTTCATTTCGGCGACCGCCGAGAAGGACAACCCAGGCGATGTCTTCGAGCTTGAGAGTCCCAAAATGCTCGAGGCCCACGTGAACGGGCGCATCTGGAGCAAGTTGGGCGCTATGATCGCCTACCGTGGCAACCTCAAGTTCTTGCGCGAGGGCATGATGGAAGGCGGGATCGGCAAGGCCTTCATGAGGATGGTAAGCGGGGAGATGTCGCCGCTTTGCAAAATCGAGGGGCACGGCGTGGCCTACCTCGCGGACGCCGGGAAGGAAGTCACCGTTCTCCGGTTAGATGGCGACAGCATCAATGTGAGCGGAAACGACTTGCTGGCCTTCGAGGACACCGTGAGCTACGAGGTGACCATGCACCGCCGCGTCGCCGGAATGATGGCGGGCGGCCTGTTCTCCGCGCGGCTCACCGGGCAGGGAATGGTCGCAATCGTGACCCATGGCCGACCGTTGACCCTCCGCGTGCGGCCGGGCGACCCCGTCCTCACCGACCCGAATGCGACCGTCGCTTGGAGCAGCAACCTTCAGCCGGAAATGCGAAGCGACGTGAACCTGAAGTCCATCTTTGGTCGCGGCGGCGGAGAAACCTTCCAAATGCTGTTCCAGGGCGAAGGTTTCGTTGTGGTGCAACCGTTCGAGGAAATCCCGCAGGCCGCCTCAGCCGCGTCCTAGGGCCTAGTCGCCGCCATCAATCGGCAGTTCCACGTGGAATCCGCCAAACCCAATCGAGGCCTTCGTGGGTTTGGCGGATGACAACACGAGCGGCGACTCCAGCCGCAACGGCGTCGGCAAACCCGGCGGCAGGTTGATGGCCAACCGTCGCCAGCCCACCCAATCCACCGGCACGCTTGGCAAGTCGAGTACGCGGCTGTTTGCGTCGGCTAATTTCACGCCAACAAGCACGCCGGAAGCGTCGCCGTGAACCCAGGCGATGAGTCTGCTCGGCTTTCCGGGAAGGAGATTCGGAGTCGCGGGAGTTAAGACAGCCGACCCGGGAAAGGTCGCCGTGACCAAGCGAATCGGGCCGCGAATCCGGTCCGGCGGCGGGCCCAAAGAGTTTTCCACCTGAACCGTGCCGCCGGTCAACTCCGGCAGATCAACGTAGGCGAAACGGGCCGTCTCGGTGAGAAGCACCACGCGCGCGCTCTCCTTCAGAACCAGGGTCAGTTGCGAATCCGGCTTGATGCCCGGCAGAAATAGCGTCGTCTCGCCGGTCTTCAGCTCAACCGCCACCTCGCTCTCGTCCCCGTTTACCACCACGCGCGCGGTGCCAGAATAGCTCCCCGCCCGCCCCGCCACCGTAAGATAAAGCCCGCGATCGGTGGGATCAAATACCGCCGTCAGAGGGTCGGCCGGCAGCAGCAGCGTCTCCATCGTGGCCGAAACGCCGTCGGGACGCGTCACCGCAAGGCGCAACGAGGTCGCCGGATCCATCCGAAGGAACGCCTCGGACAGCTTCCGCGTGAACGCCTCGATCTCGTCAACTCCCTCGGTAAAGACTTGTCTTCTCCGGCCCAGAAGCGGCATCCGCCAGTCGAGGCTGAGCTTTCCGCCCGCCGGAAGACTCGCCGCGAAGCTTCGCACCAATCGGGCCACATCGGCCGGGTTTTGCCAAGTTATGGAGGCGGGTGGCGTGGGCAAAGTCAGGGCCAGGTCCACCACCGGGTCTCGCTTTGCCAGGCTGGTGACCATCGGGACAGCGCCCGCGTCCTTCGGATTCCATCGGACCACGGCCGGCTGGGTTCCGTCCGTTAAGATTGCGCCCAACTCCCGGCCATCAAGCACGACTTGCTTTCGGAACTGCCAGCCGCGGAGCCGCTGATCGGCCGCTTTCCAAGATTCCAGCCGGGTCGGCGGCCAAGCCGCGCCGATGCTCAGCGGCACCCCAGCCACGAGGTTCGCGAGGTAGTGCAGAATCGAGCTGTCGTCCCACCCGGTACACACGAGCGGCAAAACCTTTCCGGTCGCATCCCGGATCGATCGCTGCAATAGCGCGTACTCTTCGATGGCCGTTTCGGGGTTAGTTCGCGGTGACGGCTGAACCGAAAGCGCATCCAACTGCTCCAGCGCAAAGAATTTCCCATCTTCCGCGATAGCCGGGCCAACAATCCATTCCTCTGGCGAAACCTCGCGGATGGCGGAATTCGCCGCTTTTGCGGCGTCGCGCGGCGCGGAGATCTCCCACACGATCCCACGACGTCGGTACCGCACGGCCATCGACTTGGCGAACGCCGCGTACTGACCGCCGCCCGGAATCAACCGACAAACCGCCCGCATGCCCAGCCGTCGAACTTGCCCAATGCGACGGTCGGCTACCGCAAACTCGGAGCCGGCCACGAAATCGAGCCGAACCCAGCGCGCGCCGCTTGCCTTCAGAGCCGCTTCCTCGCCCGACGGAAGCTCCCGCACGCCAAGCGAAAACCCCAATCCCTCCCCGTATTTCAGGGTCGGCAGCGGAAAATCTTGCCGGTAACTGCGCTGCGCCAGCGAAAGCAGAAGCAAAGCGGACAGCATGCCCTATCTTTACCCGGGTCGGCAGCACGCAGGAGGACTAGGTAGACACATCTATACATCATTTAGGGGACGCAGAGATACGGGTCACGCGAAGAAAGGACCCCGAGGGCACGGGACCGTTGGCAATAATCAATCCCGTCATGAACTTAAAATTTATTATTGCGATCTGCGCTCTCGCGGTCACCGGCATCGCTTCTGCCCAGGTCACGACGACCCTCACCGGTCGAGTCCGAGACTTTAAGATGCGCAACACCCAGGGCGGCCACCCCGACTTCGAATGGCAGGTTAGCGGCCACAAGAAGGGCATGGTTTCGCAGTACACCAACAACGCAGGCAAGCCGAACTTCGTTGCCCCGAACGGCTACGGCGGAGTCACATCGAAAGACACGTTCAACCAGTGGTTCAACGACACGGCCGGCGTCAACGTTGGCTTCGACATGCCGATCACGCTTACCCGCGCAGACAACGGCGTCTACACCTACAGCAACCAGAACTTCTTTGCCGCCGATAACAAGGGCTTTGGCAACCAGGGCTACAACCGCAACTTCGGCTTCACCTACGAAGTCAACTCGACCTTCGGCTACGAAGCTTCGAAAAACCACAAGTTCACCTTCACCGGCGACGACGACGTTTGGGTGTACATCAACGGCAAGCTCGCCATCGACCTCGGCGGCGTTCACGGAGCCCTATCACAAACGGTCGACCTCAACAGCATCGCCAGCAGCTTCAACCTTGTCGACGGTAATAACTACAACATCCAGGTGTTCTACGCCGAGCGACACACGACCCAGTCCTCGTTCCGAATCGACACGACGATTCCGCTCGTAAATGCTCCGGTCAACCCGGTTCCCGAGCCGGCTACGATGGCCGTTCTCGGCATGGGCGCTCTCGCCCTGTTCCGACGCAAGCGCGCATCGAAGTAACTGCCCCAAAGCCCCCTTGCAATGCAAGGGGGCTTTTTTGCGTCAGAGGCTGTCGAAGAACGCCTTCAGATCTTTTCGATCTTGCGCGTTCAGTTTCATAAACCGCTCGCGCGCGGCGCTCGCCTCGCCGCCATGCTGCAACACCGCCTCCATCGGTGAGTTTGCGCGGCCGTCATGCAGAAAGAAGCGGCGCTTGGAAAGTCCCCAAAGCGGAGCCGTCCGCCACTGGTCGCCTTTTGCCATCTCTTGTTGCACGCCGTCGTTCAGGCCGCTGCCCATTCGGTGCAACAGCAGGTCCGAGTACAGCCGAACCGTCTGTTGCGATAAAGCCGCGACGGCGTTCGTGCCGGTTTTCATCTCGGGAACGTGGCAGCTGGTGCAACGCATGTTCCGGAAAATCTCTTCCCCGCGCTCCGCGCCGATTGGCGTTGGTTGAACCCGGGCCGGCGGAGCAAGGAACCGCATGAAGTTCACGAACTCCTCCACCGCATTGTCTTCGGGCTCGGCGACCGGGTCCGCACCAGCCGGAATAGGCTTCCCTTGCGGGAGGTTCTCAACCGGAAAGATCGAGGTGGTGATGCCCATCTCGTTCAGGTAGGCATCGGCGGCGAACACCCGCAGGCTAGCGAGCTGCGACTTCCAACCGAAACGGCCGACCTCGGTTTTGCCGGTCTCGGCGTTCACGATCATGTTCGCCACGCCCTTGATCCCGTCGGGCTGAGCGGTTTTCGTCCGCGCCAGAATCGTGTCCGCCGAAATCGCCTCGATCAACCCGGCGCCAAACAGCGGCGTGGTGATGCGGTGCGAGACGAACTGGGTTCCGGTCGGAATCACCTCCGGTGCGACCGGAAACTTCGGGTCGAACTCTATCAGCGATCGCCGCTGAATCACCGCCCCGCCAACGGATGGCAGGTCGGAATAGGCACCCTTCTCATAGGCTCCGATTCTCGAGACGCGGGTCAGCACCAGGTCAAGTCCGGCGCCACCAACGGCACCGGCGGCGTGGCATTGCACGCACGAGGTTCCGTTGAAGACTGGGCCGAGCCCGTCCCCAGCGTCCTCGTCGGTTCGAAACGCGACCAGACCGGCTTGAAAGTCCGCCGATTGGGTCGCGGTAAGCGCGGGGATCGCCGAGCCCAGCGAAACCGGCACGGTGGAAGTGGTTGGGCTTTCGCCCGATGAGCCTCCGCCGCCGCAACCTCCGAGCGCGGCAGCAAGGAGAGCGAGCGGAAAACGTCGATTTGGTGATTTCATCTCACGTGTCCTTAGTTCGCATGCGAACTAGGGGCCACGATGACGCCAAGAGATTTGAAAACCGTGAGGAAACAAACAAAGAAGCCCTCGCTCCGTGAGGTGCGAGGGCTTCTTTGTTTGTTTCAGCCGATTATTTTTTGTCGGGATTGTTCGGATCGTTTTGTGCCGGGACGAGCACGAAGTTCGGGGCCTTCCCTTCTACTTCGCCATCGGCATTGCGATTGTCCTTATCCGCAATCGGCGCTTCGCTTTGGCATCCCCCGGCGAGAATCGCCAGGGTGATACCAAGAATCAAGAGCAGCGTTCGCTTCATTAGTTCGGCTGTCGGTCGGGGCGGAAGAGCGGAATGTGGCACTGCGAGTCTTGGTAGATACCAGACTGGCTAGGCACACCATTCTGCAGATAGGATCCGGAAGGAGCGAACGGATCGTTGCTCGCGTTGCCGGAGCCAGCAACGCGGGACTTGGCGTGGCCGTCCGCGTAAACCCAGTTCTGGGTCTTGCCGCCCCAGATCCACTGCGTGCCGTACGACACGTTTCCGAAGCTGGACTGGATACCGTTAGCGTCGCTGATTCCTCGGTTGTCTCGACCGGCGTTGCAGGCGCTTGCGTCGGTGACGAACGGGCCGGCGGCGCTGAATCGGCATGCCTGATCAGCCTGCGGGCAGATGAGGAACGGATTGGTGTATCCGCCGCCGCGCTCGGCTTTCTTGCCGAACATGGGCCACCAGAGCGGGGTGGTCGTCGGAGATACCGGCTCGGTAGCCGACATGGTTCCCATGAGACCGTTGAAGCTGTACGAAACGTTGGTCGGGCGAGCGGCCAGGTTAGCGGCCGAGGTGTCCCAGTCGCCGCCACCGATTTCAACTACCGGTGCATCCGGCTGGTAGAACATGTCCTGGTTCTTGGTGTAGGGCAGGATGGAGTTCGGAGCAGCGTCTCGGCCACCGCGGATTCGGCGGAAGCATCCGGCAGCTTCCTGCGCGTTTCGATTTGCGTTCCAGTTGGACGGGATGAAGATTCGGGAGTTGTAGTTCCACTCGCCGTCGCAGCTAATGCCGGTTTGGAGCATGAACGTGTCGTCGTGGTCCGACGTGTAGATCATGGAAGCCGTGCCCATCTGCTTGAGGTTGGAGAGGTCGGCAGTCTTCTTCGCGGCCTGCTTGGCCTGGGCGAAAACGGGGAATAGGATGGCCGCTAGAATTGCGATGATGGCAATAACCACCAGCAGTTCGATGAGGGTAAACGCTTTCTTGTTCATGAGAGTCTCGGATGGCCACGGGCGCCGGATTAGGATAGGCTTTGCCTAAAGATAAACGTTACTCGGGACTTCTTGCCTAAAGTGTTAAGGGAAGAATAAGGTTTCACTGGCTTTTTTGGTTGACATTCGACGCGCCGACGATGTACCGGAAATCCGGTACCCAAGATGGACGGCCCTCATCGCGGTAACGGCATCCAGCCGCCAAGAAGCGAGGATTGTTGCGGCCATACCGGGTCAGGACAATCAAACCGTAATGAAAGCAATCCTTACGATTAGCCTATTCGCCGTCGCATCGGCTAGCTTTGCTGGCATTGTCAACACGCCGTTGACGGGAACTGATCTCTCGACCGTTGGAGCGTTTGTCGAGGCGCGCGGCCGAGTTGCCACCAATTCATGGAAGCAGGGACTTTTTGGTAACACGTTTGATGCCACCAAGACGACCGGAAACGCCTACGCGAACAACTTCACTTCCGGGGTAAAGAAGGCTTTCGCCCTCAGCTACACCGCCGCCACCCAGACCTTCACCTACAAACTGGGCGATAGCGCGACGCAGTCCTACGTCTACGCTCCGGGCGTCGGCAAGTCGTTCATCGGCCTCCGAATCGACGTGAAGTCAGGCGTGCAGAGCGGCAAGAACAGCAACAGCATGAAGATCGATGACATGGTTTACACCGACTTCTCCGGCGCAACCAATCTGGCCGCCGCCGAGTCGAACGGTGGAAACGTCGTGGGACCGGCCTACTACTTCAGCCAGCTCGGCCAGGACTTCACCCTCACCGGAACTGCGCTCTACACCAATCCGACAAACGCCGCTTCTGCGAACGATGACCGCGTTACTTTCGCGATTCGCGGACTCGATGCCGAAACGCCGGTTCAGCCGGTTTCAGAGCCGGCGAACGCAGCGATGGTTGGTCTCGGACTTTTCGCAATCTGCCGCCGTAAACGGCTGATCTAAAGCTCTAGGTCGGACCCCGCTTTGGCGTGGTCCGATTCCGGCACCGCGTTCGTGTTACCACGCAATCGGGATGGCGTGTCCGGCCGTGGAGCGGTGATACTATCATCGTAATGAAAACAGTTCTTTCCATCAGCCTTTCGCCATCGCCTCCGCTAGCTTTGCTGGAATCGTAAACACTCCTTTAACCGGTACCGACCTAACGACCGCTGGATCTTTTGTTGAAGCTCGTGGCCGAGTCGCCACCAACTCTTGGAAACAGGGTCTTTTGGTAACACATTTGATGCATCCAAAACGACCGGAAACGCTTACTCGAACACCTTTACTTCCGGCGTAAAGAAAGCGTTCACCCTGAGTTACACCGCAGCCACCCAGACTTTCTCCTACAAGCTTGGAAGCGGCCCGACCCAGTCCTACGTCTACGCTCCGGGCGTCGGTAAGGATTTCATCGGCTTCCGAGTCGACGTCAAGTCCAGCGTCCAGGCAGGCAAGAACAGCAACAGCTTGAAGATCGACGACATGGTCTACACCGACTTCAGCGGCGCGACCAACGTGGCCGCGGCTGAGTCGAACGGCGGAAACGTTGTCGGACCGGCTTACTACTTCAGCAAGCTCGGCCAGGACTTCACCCTTACCGGCACCGCGCTGTACACCAAGCCGACCAACGCCGCCGGCGCGAACGACGACCGCGTCACCTTCTCCATTCGAGGACTCGACGCCGAAGTTGCTCCGCAGCCGGTTCCGGAACCGGCAACCATGGCCGTTCTCGGCCTCGGACTCGCGGCATTCTACCGACGAAAGAAGTCGGCCTAAGCTTCAACGCAAAGGCTTCGCGGCTGCGATCTGTCTTAGGACAGACGCAGCCGTTTTTGGTTCTGGATGGCCGATCCGCTCGAGCTCGGCCGCAATCATGCGAACCTGGCCAGACTGAGACTCCGGCCGCAGCACTTGGCCGGTACGGGTGATGTCCTTTTGCAGCAAGAGGAGGCTCATGCGGAAGACGTTTGCTAAGAAGTCGCGGAAAGCTCGGCGATCTGCCGGTAGCTTCGGCTCATGTTTGGCGAGATTCGTGCCGCCGAGCAAGAACGAAAACTGTATCTCGTACTGCTGCGGATTTCCGGATCGCCAGGCCGAAGGCACCGTGCCTTGTTCTGCCAACTTGCGGGCCAGCATGAAAGTCGAGTGGGTGGCGTACGGCCCATCGTTCCAGAGGCTCTGCGAAAAGTAGTCAGCCCGCTCGGTTTCGCGGATGCCGCCGCTCTGCTGAAGGCCCGGGTCGAACATCCATCCCACCCAAAACCAAGGCAGGCGAAGGTCGGCCATCTTGGTTTCATCCGAAGCCGCAACGACCGAAATGGGATACCCAAGGTCCTTCACGGCCTGACCATCGGCAAGTCGGCCGATCTCGCCGATATCCCAAATCGGATTCTGACCCTTAAAGTGGACCCGTCGGCCAGTGCGCAGGAAGTGCTGGTAGCGGAGCATCGACCGCGCCTTAAGCACAGAAAGCGACTGCGCCGTGGTACGCATGCTGAGTCCGGCCATGCGGTCATCAAGCCGCTTCAGGTTGGCGTCGGTAGGGTCGGCAAGATACTCGTCGTCCAGGCTTGGGTCGAACGGCACGCCGATATCGGGGCACCAATCGGCCAAGGTAGCATGCGCTCGCCCTCGGAAGCTATCTTCGCTAAGCGGATTCAGGACGATGCCAATTGGCAGCTCGAATAGATCAACCGCCAAAATTTCTTTTCGCGCGGCTTCCGCTTCCGCGAGGCTTCGGATTGGCTTGCCGCAAAGCAATGGAACCCACTTGGGCAAGCCGCGGAGGAAAGATACGTCTCTCGCCGCCGCTGTTGCACCGGGCAAAGGAGCTCCGCGAGGTTGAAAGGGACGATCTACCGAGAGTCTCGGCCGCGAGAGTAGATATTGAACGATATCTGCCCCGTCGGAAAAATGACGCCCGGTTCGGCGCTTCACCATGGCTTCGGGAAAGCCGCCCATCTCGATTCCGTCCGGCGAGTGGCACGAGGCACACGAGTTGCCGCCGTCGTCGGGCCGACGCCAGTGCTCAATTCCGCCGACCGGAAACAGAACCAAGGCCGCGAGAACCGGCTTCAACGCGGCTTGCTTCCGACGGCATACAACGTGGCGTTATTGATCGCGTAGATCTTTCCGTCGGGCCCGATGAACGTCGGCGCATAGGCCTGTCCGATGCCGTCCGTCAAACGGATCTTTTCGCTCAGCGTATTGGTCACCAAATCCCATCGGTAGAGGATGCCGTCTTCGCAGTTCGCGATGATGCTCTTGCCCGGGATGTCGATTGCGCCCGAGTTGATGCACCACTCGCGCACCGCATTCGGGTGGTTGGGGAAATCCATATCGCGGGTCGGTCCGAGCTGGGTCGCGATCTCCTTCATCGTCATGATCTGGCTTCGTGATTCAAGCGCGGCCTCATTCGGATCAAGAAGGGCGATTCGGTTGGCGCCGTCTCCGCCGCCGCCCGCATAGTTGTTGTACTTGGTGAACAGCAGGTACCGCGAGTTACCCTTGTAGCGCGGGAAGAGGTTGCGAGGAACGATCGTCGGAGTGTTGTCCCATCCGAAAGCCCCGGAAGTCTTCTGCTTCGTCAAGTCGCCGCTGAAGTGAAGCAGCCAGCCGCGGTAGCCGTTGTTTCCGTCGCTGTTCGCAAGAACGCCGTAGTAGACGTCGCCGTCGGGACCTTGCACCGGCGAAGACGTTCCATCGGAGTCAATGGTCGCCGGCTGGTTCGACTTAGGATCGAAGAGGTCGGTCGAGTACCGTCGGCTAAGATCCGAGGTTCGCAGACCCAGCAATTTGCCGCGTCCGTAGTTTCCGGTTGCAACCGTCACGTAGACGACGATGCCGGAGCCGATGCTGATCATCGGCGCGCAGTTCTGCTTCACGATGCGATAGCTAGAGTCGCCGGCCATGCTGGCCACCGAACGGTAGATCGCGGTGCCGTCCGGCCGAATCTTCGCCATGCCGCTCTCCAGCTTCAGCGGAGTGTCGCCCAAGACCTGGTAGCCGAAGTAGACGCTGCCGTCGAGGCCGGTCGTAATCGGCGTGCAAATCTTGACGTTGGCTTCGTACTTCGCCTTCGATCGGGCAAACTCGGCGTCGCCGTAGAAGCAGACCGTCTTTACCGTGCCGGTCGCCTCGTCGGGCTTGCTCCGGAAGGTCACGCGTCCGCCCGATTCCGGAATCGCGACGCGGTTGTCGGTGGTCAACGTTGGGCCGAAGCTTGGGACCCAGCCGTACGGCGGAAGCGTGTAGCCAGAAATAATGGTCCAGAGCAGACGGCCGTTCAGTCCAAGTCTGCCCTCGACCTTAAAATTGTCGTCGAATCCTCGCTTGACGGGAATGATCACCGTGTTGTTGGCCGTGACCGAAGGCTCGCCGTAGTGGGCGAGAAGGTCGTCTCCGCTGTACCGCGGATTCTGATCGACCTTTGTCTTCCAAACAATTTTATCGAAAGCTCGGGTGGCAACGTTCGACTGGGCCGTATGGTGCGGATTTCCGCCGTAGCCGTACCAAGTTTGCGAAATCGGCTGAAGAGCGAGAGTTACGAGCAAAGGAATCAACGGCACGGGCCCAGTATACGAGTCTTAAATTTTTCCGACAAGCAGATTTGAAACCGGGTAGAAAAGTCTATGCGCCGATCACGCGCCGGGTTTGCGCTGGCATTTCTCTCGCCTGCCCTCATCCTCTATGGCGTTTTCGTTCTTTGGCCACTGGTGCAAAGCGTGCAACTTTCCTTTTACCGGTGGCGGGGAGTTTCGGTTCGGCGTAAGTTTGTTGGCTTCGACAACTTTCGGGAAGCGTTTCAGGATTCCATCGTGGGCCAGAGCTGGCTCCATGCCGCGTCGCTGGTGTTCATCGCGGGAGCCGTCACGATCGCCCTCGCGCTTCTCATCGCGCACCTCGTCGAAGGAAAATCGCGGGTGGCCGATTTTGCGCGCCGGGTCATGCTCATTCCCCACGTGATCTCGCTCGTCGCGGTCGGATTGATCTGGAGCTTCCTGCTTAACCCGACGTTTGGGCTCGTGAACGCGACGCTGAAGGCGGTGAATCTCGGCGGGCTCGTTCAACCCTGGTTGGCGAAGCCAGTCCCGGCCTTTCTCGCGGTCGTGGCCGCGTTCGTTTGGTACGCGATCGGCTTCTTCATCCTGCTTTTCACAGCCGGGATGCGGCAAATTCCGGAAGAGGTTCGCGAAGCTTCCGGCCTAGACGGTGCCTCCGGATGGCGGGCGTTTAGCAGCATCACGTGGCCACTCCTTTGGTCGGTGAAACGCATCGCGGTCACCTACGTCGTCATCTGGATTCTAAATCTGTTCTCGCTGGTGAAGTTGCTTACCGAGGGTGGACCTGACCGCGCCACCGAGCTGCCCCTCACCTACCTCTATGAGCAGATGATGGGGAACGGAAAGTTCGGCTACGCCTCGGCGCTGGCGGTGGTCAACATCATCTTGGCCTTCGCCGCATCTGGATTCGTGCTTTGGATATTCCGCCGCGACCCGACCTCAGGGAGGGCGAAATGAAGTCGTTTCTCACCAAGTCGTTCCTCTGGGTGTACATCCTCAGCATTCTCATGCCGGTCGGCTGGGTCGTCATGAGCTCGCTAAAGACCGGGGCCGACATCTTTGGCAACCCTTGGGCGCCCTCCGCCGTGCCGCAGTTTAAGAACTATGCCGAGGCTTGGAGCGAGGCGCAAATCGGCACCTACTTCTGGAATAGCGTGCTGGTCTCGGGTGTCACGCTCGCCGTGCTACTGCCAATCTCGGCAATGGCCGCGTACGTGTTTGCCAAGGTGCCGTTTCCGGGTCGCCGCGCGGTCTACGCCGTGGTTCTTGGCGGCATGATGTTCCCGAATTTCTTGGTCATTGTCCCGCTGTTTCTACTGATGCGGGACCTCCACATGCTCGACACGCTGTGGGGGCTCATCGTTGTTTTCGTGGCTTTTTCGTTGTCGTTCAGCATCTTCGTCCTGACCGGGTTTTTCGAGAGCGTGCCGGACGAGCTCGCGGAAGCAGGCGTGCTGGACGGTGCGAGCGAGGCCGGAATCTTCTGGAGGATCATGCTTCCGATCGTCCGTCCTGGCTTGCTCGTCGTCGGCATTTTGAATCTGATCGGACTCTGGAATGAATACAGCCTTTCCCTCGTCCTGATCCAGTCGCCCGAAAACCGTACGCTGCCGATTGGGCTGGCAAACCTCACCATGGTTCAGCACTACCAAAGCAATTGGGGCGCACTCTTTGCCGCCGTAACGATGACGATGCTGCCGATGGTGGCGGTGTACCTTCTGTTCCGCCGCCGCCTAGAAAGCGCGATGCTCGCCGGGGCCCTCAAGGGTTGACGTCGTTCTTGAGCAAGAATCTGCACCCATTTCCACAAGATTCGGGCTAAGATGGTGCCATTCGCTCGCCCGTCGTTGGGGATGGACGGCGCGCTTATCCATGACACCGCTCCTTTTACTCTCGGCCTATATGGCGGCAACGCCACCTCTCGTTATTGTCGGAGCCCGCATCGAAGTTGGCGACGGGCGCATTATTCCGGTCGGTTCCATCCTCATTGAGGATGGCAAGATTTCCACCGTTGGCGACAACTTTGAAGTTCCGACTGGCACGACCTCAATCGACGGCAAAGGGCTCACCGTTTACCCGGGCTTCATCGATGCCTACTCCACTTCTGGCCTGAAGCTGCCCACGCCGCGCACGAGCGGCACCCCGATTCCGGACACCCGAAACACGGCTCCGGCGAGCATGTGGAAGGAGAACCGACGCGGCATCCGAGGCGACGTGAAAGCGGCAAAGTGCCTCGACCTGAAGGGACCCTTCACCGAAAAGTATAAGGACGGAATCACCTACGGGGTGCTCTCCGGCGGCGACGGCACCCTCGCTGGGTCGGCAACGCTCGTCTCGTTTGCCACCGAAGCCGCGGTCGTGGTGCCAGAAGTTGCGAGCGAGATCGTGTTCCGGGGCGGACGACCGGGCGCGGGAATGACCGAAATGGGCGGCGGCCAGGGCCGACCGCCGGCGACGACGAGCGAACCTACTTACGCCTACCCGCAGACGCTGCTCGGCATCACCGCGCTCATGCGACAAACCTTGTACGACGCAAAGTCCTACGCCGAGAAAACCAACCCGAAGGAAGACCCGACCTATGAGGGCCTCAGGCCATTGGTTACGGGCAAGCTCCCGGCGTTGAGCACGCTGAGCAGCGGCCGGGAAATCGCCCGCGTCGCCCACTTCGCAAATGAGTTCGGATTCAAACTCATCATCAATGGTGGACTGGACGCCTACCGAATGACCGAGACGCTGAAGAAGCTTTCCGCGCCGGTCATCATCAACCTCGACCTTACCGACGAGCCGACCCGCAAGGTCGCCGAAGGTCGCGATGTGACGCCGCAAGCCGTGCTCGATGATCGCTGGAAGACCTGGAAAGAACGCAGCGGAAACGCCAAAGTGTTGAACGAAGCCGGGATTCCGCTCGCCGTTCGGGGGAGCCTGGGTACCAAGGGCTATCTAGCCGGAGTTCGCAAACTCATAGAGTACGGACTGCCGCGCGAGGCCGCGCTTAAGGCGATGACGAGCGGGGCCGCGAAAATCTTCGGCGTCTCCGATCGGCTTGGAACCATCGAAGCCGGAAAGATCGCGAACCTCGTCATCATGAACGGCGACTTTGCCAATGAGAAGTCGACCGTCGTTTCCGTCGTGGTCGACGGCAAGTCCATCGTGCTTGGAGCGAACGCGCCTAAATGAAAAATCTCACCCTCTTCTCGGCCGGCCTCCTCGTCCTTGCTGCCTCCGCCGCATCCGCGCAGCTCGCACCACCGCCGGCACCGGCACCGGCAAAGCCGGTTCTCACCCCCGACCCCAGCTGGCCCATCGAAACGGTATCGGACCGCAAGGCGAAGATCAAAACGAACGGCGATGTGTTCATAAAGGGCGGCCGCATCCTGACCGCCTCGAAAGGCACCATCGAAAAAGGCAACATTCTGGTTCGAAAGGGCAAGATCGTCGCGATCGGTAATGTGCCGGAACCGGCTGGCATCACCGTCATCGATGCGACCGGCAAGGTCGTTGCGCCGGGCTTTGTGGACTCCCACATCCACCGCGGTTCGGACGTGACCAACGAAGGCTCGGACTCCATCGTCGCCGAGGCCCGCATTTTCGACGTTCTGAATCCGGACCTGAAAAACGTTTGGCAAGCCGTCGCTAGCGGCGAAACCACGGGCATGCTGCTTCATGGCAGCGCGAACTCGGTAGGCGCCGAGAGCCAGGTCATCAAGCTGAAGTACGGACGTCTGCCCGACGACATGCTGATTCCCGACGCACCCCGCCAGATCAAGTTTGCCCTCGGCGAGAACGTCACGCGCTCCGGCGGAACCAACCCGACCCGGTTCCCGCGAACCCGAATGGGCGTTGAGGGGACCTACCGACGCGCCTTCACGCAAGCGAAGGACTACATCAAGAAGTGGGACGACTTCGAAGCCGGAAAGACGAAAGTGAAGCCGGCCGTCGACCTTCGGCTCCAGACGTTGGCCGACATCCTAAAGCGAAAAGTATGGATTCAGTGCCACGGCTATCGGGCCGACGAGCACCTCATGCTGGTTCGCCTGAGCCAGGAGTTCGGGTTCAAGATCGGCGCGCTGCAGCACGCGGTCGAAACCTACAAAATTGCCCCCGAACTCGCGAAAGCGGGCGTCGGCGTTTCCATCTTCGACGAGTGGGCGGCAAAGCTGGAGATCTACGACGGCATTTCCGCTTATGCGTCGGCCGTCCTTCATCCGGCCGGGGTCCTCACCTCGTACCACACCGACGGCACGAGCGGAACCACCGCCATTAACATCAACGCGGCGAAAGCGATGCGCCACGGCGGTCTAACCGAAGAGGAAGCCCTCCGACTGATCACACTGAATCCGGCGAAGCAGTTGGGAATTGACCACCGGGTTGGCAGCCTTGAGGTTGGCAAGGACGCCGACATCGTCGTCTGGAACGGCCACCCGCTCAGCGTCTACGCAAAGGTGAACACCACGCTCATCGATGGCGAAGTGTTCTTCCAGGAGCGCGATGCGTTCAATCTCAAGTCGGCAAGCACGTTCAAAACGAAGCTGGACAAGTTCACCTACGTCCCGACCACGCCGGTTCTGCCGAAGGCGCGGGCGTACGTGATCATCGGTGCCACCGTGCATACCGTTAACGGAAGCCCGATCGAGAATGGCATGGTCCTTGTCCGCGACGGCAAAATCGTTCGCGTTGGATCAAACTTCCCGGTCGCCAAAGACGCCGTTACCGTGAATGCGAAGGGCATGCACGTTTTTCCGGGCTTCATCGACGCCGGAACGTCGATGGGCCTCACCGAGTTTGGCCAAGTCGGCCAGGCAACGGACGCCAATGAACTCGGCAGCTACCAGCCCGACCTCATCACGGCGACCGCCGTAAACGTGCAGTCGGAGCACATTCCGGTGGCGCGCGTTCAGGGCGTCACGACCGTATTTACGGCTCCAACCGGCGGCATCGTCTCCGGCTTCGGTTCGGTTCTCAATCTCCTCGGCGGAACGCGGGAAGAGATGACCCTGCTGCCGAAAGCGGCATTGGTCATCAACTGGCCCGGCGGGCGAGGTTCATTCGACTTTGACTTCGGCAGCGAAGACGAAAAGATCATTGATGACGACGGCGATGAGGATATGGCCGGGGCTCAGGCACAAGCCGCCGCCCTCACCGGCGCCGCGAAGGACTTGGACGACTACTTCGAGAAAGCCGCTAAGTACGGCCGGGCTCACACCGAGAACGATGCCGCGATGGAGGCCATGCAGCCGCTCTTCCGCGGCGAGGCAACCGTGTTCATTCGGGCGCGCAACGCCGCCGCGATCCGCGAGGCCGTCGCATTCATCAAGAAGCGAAAGCTGAAAGCAGTTCTCGTGGGCGCCCCTGACGCCTGGAAAGAAGCGAAGCTCCTCGCCGATGCGAAGATTCCGGTGATCATCGAAACGGCGGGCAAGGCCCTGCTGACCGCGAACGTCACCGTGAGCGACTGGGATCCGTACGACACGCCGTATGCCCTTCCGGCACTGCTCCAAAAAGCGGGCGTCAAGTTCGCCTTCATGACGGACGACTACGCCGAGTCGATGAACCTTCCGCGCCGGGCGGCGCAGTCCTGCGCTTACGGGCTGTCACCAACCGCCTTGCTCCGGGCATTGACTCAAGATGCCGCCGATATCCTCGGCGTCGGCGACAAGTTGGGTTCGATTTCGCCCGGAAAGATCGCCAATCTGGTGATTTCCGATGGCGATCCGTTCGAGCAAACCTCGAACATTCGCTACGTGTTCATCAACGGCCAGCCGGTTCCGCTTACCAGCAAACATACGAGGCTGCGCGACCAGTACCTGCAACGGTTGAAGAAGTAGGCATCGCGAAAAGTCCCCGGCAATGAAGCCGGGGATTTCCTTTTCAAGGAACCTTGACAACGGGCAGAGCTTTAGACGAGCTCATCAATCGGCACGCCTTCTCGGTCTACCGCCTCGCGGAAGTTGAGTGGGAGCCGACTGTACTCAGAAAAATCCACGACATAAGGAATTTTGCTTTCCTCCGCCAGCTCTTGAAGCCGACCAAGCAAGGCAGCGGGTACGCCGACAACGCAAACGTCGATATCGGAGAATTTTCGAGCCCGTCCGTTTACGCGTGAGCCGAATATGTACGCGGGGGCGTGTGTCTCTCCACGCACCAGGTTGTGCAGGCGCGCCTGATTCTCGGGCGAAAGGTCAACTTTCGGAGAGGACATTGGCTAATCTCCGTGCGTCCACGCGAAAGTCGGCAATCACCCCGTACACCTCGTTGGCGACTTCCTCGTTGTAGATATGGGAGGTCAAATTGCGCTTATCGACGTAGTCCAGCCAGCGATCCGGGCCATCAATCAGACCCTCGCTTGCCGCCAGACGAATAACTTCTTTCGGGCTATATGCCGTGAGACCCCGGTCGCCCAAAACTCGCCGCATGCTTTTCCAGCATGCCTCCAGGGAGTATTCGAATCGCTGGATCCACGCATCCCGAATCGCCGGAGAAAAGGTCTCTTTCTCCAATTCGTCAAGGGTGGCCAGAGCTCTTAACAAAGGAGACAACCACTGTCTCTCCATGCCTGGTAGCGTACCCAGTCAACTTTTCCCCTCGGAATTTCCCACGTCACCCATGGCGAATTCCTCGCTAACTCCACGCTGATTCAAAACTGCAGATAGCTTCGGTATTAGATGCACCACTTTGCCTTAGCCTAACCCGCCGCCGGTATCGCCCGGTGTCTATTAGCGACCAGACCTTCCTGATGACCCGTAAACATACGAGGCTGCGCGACCAGTACCTGCAACGGCTGAAGAAGTAAGCATCCTTGGGCGGTCCAACTTCGGGCCGCCCTCCGTCAACCTTGTATAATCTCTAAAACCCCGCCCCTTCGCCAAGGCGAAATCGTGCGTTGGTTTTTGGGGGAAACGTAGCGTTGACAAAATACATTTTCGTGACGGGTGGCGTCGTGAGTTCCATTGGGAAGGGAATCACGACCGCCAGTCTGGGCCGTTTGCTTCGTAACCGGGGCTACTCCGTCGCCCCGCTTAAGCTCGATCCGTACATCAACGTCGACGCCGGGACCATGAGCCCCTACCAGCACGGTGAGGTTTTTGTTACCGACGACGGTGCCGAGACCGACCTGGACCTTGGCCACTACGAGCGGTTCATGGACGTGAACTGCAGCGAAGGCAGCTCGGTTACGACCGGAAAGATTTACAGTGCGGTCATCGCCGCCGAGCGGCGCGGCGACTACCTGGGCGGCACCGTGCAGGTCATCCCGCACATCACCAACGAGATCAAGCGACGGATCGTGGACCTCGGGGTTCAGCAGGAAGCCGATGTCGTGATCGCCGAAATCGGCGGGACCGTGGGCGACATCGAGTCCCTTCCCTTCCTCGAAGCGATCCGCCAGATGCGCACCGACGCCGGCCCTGAGAACGTGCTTTTTGTCCACGTCACCCTGATTCCGACCGTCGGCCCGTGGAAGGAAGTGAAAACCAAGCCGACGCAGCACAGCGTGGAACGGCTCCGCGCGATTGGCATCGCGCCGGACGTTTTGGTTTGCCGGAGCGACGTCCCGCTACCGGCGGATGTCATCGACAAGCTCTCGCTGTTCTGCGGCGTGCCGACTTCAGCCGTCATCGAATCGCCCACCGTCGACACAATTTACGAAGTTCCATTGACCTACGAAGAGGCCGGCTTGGGGGACTTCGCCGTCCGTCGGCTTGGACTTGAGGTTCGGCCGGTTGACCTCGCTGAATGGCGCGAGATGGTCGATTCGATCAAGCAGCCCGAGCACACCGTTCGAATCGTCGTGGTTGGCAAATACACCTCCAACGGTGACGCCTACAAGTCGATCAACGAGGCCCTGATTCACGCCGGCGCCGCCCACCGCGCGAAGGTTGTCATCGACTGGGTCGAGAGCGACAGCTTAGAAAATGCCGAGCCATCCGCCGACTTCCTTGCCGATTGCGATGGGCTCGTCGTGGGTCCCGGGTTTGGAACACGCGGTATCGAGGGCAAAATCGAAGCCATTCGCCATGCGCGGGTGAACAACATTCCTTTCCTCGGCATTTGTCTTGGGCTGCAAATGGCCGTCATCGAATTCGCCCGAAACGTTTGCGGGCTCGAGCAAGCGAACTCGGAGGAAATGGTGGACCTTCCGCCGCACCCGGTCATCCATCTTCTCCCCTCACAAAAGGACGTCACCGAGAAGGGCGCGACCATGCGGCTGGGCAGCTACGAATGCAACCTGACGAACGGCTCGCGTGCCGCCACGGTCTACGGAAGCACCCGCATTTACGAGCGGCACCGCCACCGATACGAAGTGAACAACTTCTACCGGGAGCAGTTGCAGGCAAACGGAATGATGATCTCCGGCGTCTCGCCTGACTACAGCCTGGTCGAAATGATCGAGATTCCCAGCCACCCGTACTTCCTGGGAACCCAGGCCCACCCCGAGTTCAAGTCCCGACCGAACCGGCCGTCGCCGCTGTTCAGCGGCCTCATTGAAGCTGCCGTGGAGCACGCGAACGCAGGAAAGGTAGCCTGACCGGTGCCAAAACTTATTCGTCCGCTGGTGGAACAGCATATCGAGGCCGCCGCTGACATGCTGAAAATGGCTCCCGAGCGCGACGTGAAGACGCTTGAGGACGAAATCGTCGCCGCCCTCGACGCGAACTCGGAGATAGTGGTGAACAAGGCCCGGCGTCTGCGGCGATCCCGGCAAATGCTGGAAATCACCGCAAACTGGATGGGCCTGGACGCTACCGGACCGGCGATGCAGAAGGCCCTGCTCGAAACTTGGCCGCGCGAGCAGGACGACTACGGCGTCTCGAAGCGGGAGGATGCGGCGGAACTAGTTTTCCTCTCCAGCATTTCCGAGACGCACTTCGTCTCGGGCCGCATCCTGTTGATTCTCTAAAACTCCGAAAAGGTGTCGAAAACTCTTCGACGCCCACTTGACAGTTATAGAGTGATCACTCTATAATTTTAGAGTGAAAGCTCGAAACTCTAGTGAACCGCCCGGAACCCCGAAATCGGTGGCAACCCGGAACCGCATTTTAGAGAAGGCGCGCGAACTCTTCAACGAGCGTGGAACCGCCGAAATCTCAACCAACACGCTTGCTGCAGAGTGCAAGCTCTCGGTAAGCAATCTCTACTACTACTTCCAGAACAAGGAAGAAATTGTCCGTGCCTTGTACGAGCGGATCATGGAAGATTCATCTGCCGAGATCGGACTGAGCCCGGACGAGGAACCAACTTACGCTGGCCTGGAAGCAGTGCTCCGGGCCAACCACCAAATCCTGTGGAAGTACCGGTTTTTCTACCGGGAACTGTCAAGTCTCCTACACCGTGATCCGGAACTAGCCATTTTATACCGGCAGTACCGCGCGTACGCGATGCTTGCCACCGCCGCGCTGATTCAGAAGTTTGCCAAAGCGAAGATCATCACCCCCGTGAGTGAGGAAGTGGCGAGTGATCTGGCGTACTTATGCTGGCAAATCAGCGAGACATATCTCGCCTATGCCGAGGCGAGCGGCGCAGAAGTGAGCGAGTCGTCATTGGAAGGAGCCATCCAAATGATACGGCACGTAGTCCGGCCGACGGGGTCCCAATGAACCGCAAGCTGTCCGGGGCGATCACGATTGCCGTTCCGCTGTGCTTCAACGTGGCGTATCTCGGCCTTGGCGCCGCGTTCGACTATCCAAATGTCCTGAAGCGGCCTGCGGCGGACGTGCTGCAGTTTTTTGCGTCTCGCCAAGCAACCGTCTTGCCACTTTGGTGGCTCATGATGCTGTCGGCCGCTGCCTTCATCGCCGTCGCGGTTCTGTTGCCGGACCGCATTAGCCCTCCTCGCGTAGCCATGGTCGGCGCACTCGCCGGTCTCGTCCAGGTCATTGGTCTCTCGCGGTGGGTGTTCGTCGTCCCGCAGCTCGCCGCTAATCGCGATGCAACCTCGGCAGAGCCGATCTTCCAAATGCTCAATCTTTGGGCCGGAGTCGGAATCGGCGAGTGGCTGGGCTACTTGCTCACCGGTGCCTGGACGTTGATGGTTGCTGGGCAACTATGGCGTGCTGAGCGTCGCGTGCTCTCTATCTTCGGAGCGATTTCGGGACTTGGCATCCTTGCCGGAACTCTCGAAGCCCCGGGCATCTCGGCCGCCGGCATCATCGTGGCCATCGCCTACTTGGCCTGGTCCATCTGGCTCATCTCACTAGGTTTCCACCTCTTCGTAACAAAACCCACTCAGGAAAATCAACCATGAAAACACTCACCTCTCTCACCCTTCTTCTTGCTGCTTCGGCGATTTACGCCCAGGCTCCGGCAGAAGACCGACAGCTGTACCTCCACGCGTTCCGATCCCCGTCGATCGGCCTCGAGTATCGGGTTCGGGAGGTAGGCATTCATGCCGGCCTCTACACCACCATCCTGGAAAGCGGCGCTAAAAGCACCGAGTTCTTCAAGCTCGGCGGAACCCTCTACTACGGGGCTAACGGACCGTCCCGCGGACGGGAGTTCTTCCTCTCGGCGGCATACATGCGGGGCCAGAATCGTGACTACCGCCGAAAAGACGCCGGCTTTATAGAGTCCGGCGTCCGCTTCGACTTGAAGGGTGGCTTCGAGTTCCGCGTCGGCACGGGCTTCCTGTTCGCCCGTGACCGTCGGCTTAAGGTGAACCCGACGATTGGCATCTCGTATCGGGTCCCCCTGAACCGCTAGCCCTTCATGGGCCGGATCGACGTGATGAACGTGAGCCTTGCCAGCCATTCCAGGTCGGCGGCGTCGATCCGGCCGAAGACCACCTTGAGCCCGGCGTCCTTTCCGGTCACCTCAAGGTTGGAATCTTTGAGCTCGGCAAGCGTCTTGGCATCCAGCTTGGTGACCAAGACCTGGACTTTCAGCATGCCCTTTTTGCCGCGGAGCCGTCGGTCGATTTTGCTGGGAATTTCCACCTTTCGCTTCGCGTAATCACCAGTGGCACTGCGTTCGGAAGCTCTAGCCGGAGCCGCCTTTGACGCAAGCGCCGGGGCTGAAGCCGGGACGCCGTTAACAAGACCACCGGAACCACCGGGACCGCTGGGAACACCGGCAAAGCCACCACCGCCGAAGCCTCCTCCACCTGCGGCCGAGCTGAGCCCGCGAGGCACAACATCTCGCGAGGCCTCCTGATCCGCCACGCCCTCAGGCGTTTCGACCGGAACCTCAACCGTTTGCTGCCGGCCGCCAATGTTGACGACCTTCGATTCCACCGCGACGAACGACGTGAATTCCGTCATCAGGCCGAACTGCAGACCAAGATTCTCGATCCGTTTATCCGCAATGGTTGGCAGCTGATCCTGCTGGATTCCCTTTTCGAAAGAAATCCGCTCGATCGTGTTTCGCGCCCAAAGCGTCGGGATTGCCGGTGCCGAGGCCGATTCGCTCAGGTTCAACGGAACCGTCTGCGAGTACGGCTTGCCACCCAGGTTGCCGGTGATGGTCGCCGAGCCCGCGCCGGGCTTTCCATATCGACCAAACACGACCACCGGCGTGTCATCGAACACGTCTGGCAGGTTCAACGGCACCGTCTCGGTGGGATTCACGCCCTCGAACCGGACCTGCACGTCCGTCAGAATCGGTGTGCGAGACCGCTTCAGGAACCGCTCCATTGCCCGGTCGGCCGACTCGTTCAGTACCACAATCTCGGAAGCGCCGCGTCCCACCGTGGCCATCCCTTCGATGAGATACCGGTTGACCGAGTTGCCAATGCCGAACGTGAACATTCGCGCGCGGCCGCGATTGTTCTGGATCGCCTTCAGGATGTCGGCTTCGTTCCCGATGTACCCGTCGGTGTTGAAGACGACCAAGCGGATCCGTCGCGGGTCGGCCTGATTCCGCAGCGCCGTCAGAACGCCCTCCTCGACGCTGGTTCCGCCGTTTGCGTCCATGCCCTTTACAAAGGATTCGGCTTCGGCCAGCGTGGCTTGCGTCACCGCGACCGGCGAATTGAAAAGCGAGCGCGTCGTCGTGTTGAATCCCACCACGTTGAACGTATCGTTCTTTCGCAGGGCCCTCAGCATCTGCAACGTGAGCTCCTTCGACTTTTCGATGGGGAAACCGCTTTGGCTGCCGCTTTGGTCCATCACCAGAATGACCTCGCGCGGAGAGATTTGCTCGGCGGTAGGCCGAACCGGCGGCAGCACGGAAAGGCAGAAGAAGCCCTTCTTCGCCGGGTCGAAGTTCGAAGTCACCGATGAGACGATGCCGCCCGCCGCCACCCGATACTTCAGGATGAAGTCGCGGTTTGGGATCTCTTCCTTGTTCACCAGCTCGATCTTTGCGCCGCCCTTGCCGTCGCGCTGCGTCTTGACTTCGTGGAGTTGCGAGCTCAATTCCTGGATCGGCGCGCCCGCGTTCAGGTTCACACTAAGGCCGATCGTCTGTCCGCTCCGGACCTTGGACGACACCCTCGGCGGATTGAGCTTCTGCGCGTCGGGCGTGTTGGCCAAAAATCGCGGTCCAACCACCATCGGGAACGTGAACTCGAACTGGCCGCCGTCGTACTTCAGCCGCTGAACGTAGCTGATTTCGACCTCGATCGGCTGGCCAGGCATGATGTTTGCCACCGACTGGGTGAAGACGTTCGGTCGCTCTTGGTCCAGCAGGGCGGCATTTTGCCCGGCGTTCTTGGCTTCTTCGTAGATCTTTCGGGCTTCGTCACGCCGCTTGATGAGGCCGTTGATGGTGCGGTCGCCGATCTTCAGCGTCATGCGGTCAACCGCGGCATTTTCGGGCAGCGGGAAGGTGTAGATCACCTCGATGGGCTTGGAGCTCGGGTTCTTGAACTTCTGCTTTACCGTAACCCGCGCTCCGAAGCCGTCGATGTCGGCGGAAACGTCCGTGCGTTGCAGCGGCATGATCGTCGGCTTTGGCCCACGGATGGTGAACGAGCCGGGCGAAGGGCCGTCGTCTTCTTTGGCACCGGCGCGGGGAATCGCGGCGAAGCCAATGAGGGCGCACGCAGGGATGAGGTAGATCAACGAGCCGGTTCTCAGTCGCATGTTTCATGAGTGCCGCGCGGGCCCTTGATCGTTCACGCGGTTTTTGGGTTTAATATAAGTTCCGACGACCCGGGGGATTAGCTCAGTTGGTAGAGCACTTCCATGGCATGGAAGGGGTCAGGGGTTCGAGTCCCCTATCCTCCACCAAAATAAATTAGCCCGACTCAGCGAGTTGGGCTATTTTGATTACGGAGTTTTGGGGGGGCGAGAAGCTGAGCGAAGCGAAGTCCCGCCGAACGAACTGAGGGCAATGAGTCCCGACATGTTGGGACTCATCGGGAAGCTCCCTATCCTCCACCAATTTACTTTTGCGGGACTCCCTTCCTTTCAATTTTGAGAGGAAGGGCTAGGGATGGAGAGTCTGATGTGCCGAGCTTTGAGGCTGAACTTCCGGCGCTATCCGCGATTGAAGTTAGTTTCCTCGCAATATTGATTAATCAATTTGGAAAAGACTCTGATTTAAAGAGGAAGTGCCGACAGTTTCACCTTGCGCCCCTGAACGGGCTCCACTTTCCGCCAGTTCCAAAGCTTTACCGATCCTCTCACTAGCCTGCTGGGTTAGGCGCTTCAAGTCGAAGAAGTCGAGGATGGAACGATAGATGTGCTCATCGCGACCGCTTTGGCCGGACCTAGCCAGCTGAGAAGCGAATGCCACGATCTCACCAATTGGAACGTCATGAAGGTCCCTTGGGCCCCTCTTGCGCAACCGAACCTCAGGCTGACCGGGCAGGAAGTAGATCACGACGTCCGCACCAGGGTAATCCGGCACCGTGCGCACAAGGCCACTGCTTGCTGCGCTCCTAAGTGCATCAACGACAAGCTCCCGCGTTGGGCCCTTGAACCTGCCATATTCAGTCGCGACACGATATCGGTCGATGATCCTCGCTTCGGTGGCTGGACCCTCGACCTCGATAATTTTCACAAGATCGGACTGGATCTCCCTCAGCGTCGCAAGCTTTGGGTCCTTGAACCCGGTCTCGCTGAATTCGACATATTCTAGGGGCCGCAACGGACTCCCCTCTGCCGATGCTACGACTGAAGCAATTGGCAGGCTTGAATCAGAAGTAACTTCATTATGATATGAGGAGTTCTCGACGACCGCGCTCGCATTTGGGGAAGTACCGCCGACGTCCATGACTTCCGTCAACGCAGTGTCAGCTTCAGGTTCACCAAGCGCCGGTTCCGGCTCCGGTTCAAGCTCATCGAACCTGGGAGTGGCTGCAACTGTCACGGGGCGCCCGGCCAAGACGTCCGGGCGGATCTCTAGTGCCCGCGCACGAACACGTTGCAGAAGCGCACCTTCCGGTTCCGTCGGAATCGGCTGCTCAACACTCGGAGTCACGCCTAGCCTCTCCAACTCCTTGACGATCCGTTGGAGAGCACGTTCAGGATGGCGGTAGTATTCGCTGCCGCGTACGCGCACGAATTTCCAGCCGCAGCGCTCAAGAACAATTTGGCGAGAAAGGTCGGCTGCCGCGTCCTGATGGTATGCGTCCCCATCACACTCGATGGCCACTCGGGCGTCGATTCCTTCCGCCACGAGATCGATCCGGTAGTGGCCAACCGGCACTTGCGGAATCACGGTGAATCCGAGGCGAACAAGGTCGGCATAGACCGCCTGTTCGAAAGGCGATTCTGCCTTCGGGTTCACTGCGAGCGTTGACTCAAGCCACTCGTTCGGAGCGTATGCGAATTCCAGGAGTCGCCGGCGAATGTCGCCTTCCTTTAGCTCCGCCTCAAAGTGTTGGAACGAGTGAACGATCCAAACCTGATTACGGGCGCGACTTACAGCGACGTTCATCCGTTTGCGGTACTGATTACCCGGAGTTGATCCTTCTTTCAGCAAAGTCAAAGGACCAGACCGACCACCAGATTGAGGATTGTCACCCATGGATACGAACACGACATCCCGCTCATCCCCTTGAAACGCAGGCGGAGTGCCGGTTTTGAACTTACTTTTGAAAGCAAACCGTTCCCACTCTGCCGCGCCAAGTGCGGCCCGTACGAGCGAGATGATGCACTCGCTTTGGGGGTCAGAACCCCTGCCATCGGCGCTACCTCGAAGCGCAATAACGCCAAACGTCTGGTCATCGTATGCTGGCAGCTCGCTACAAGCGATGATGAGGCTAGCAATTTCGGCCGCCTCCGCCTCGTTCACGTCCCTCCCGGAACTTGGAAGAGGAGAAGCGCATGGGATGGGGACCACGTGTGGAACCTGCGCTACCCCTTTTGACTCGCGGAGGGCCTGGATTTTGCCGTGATAACACAATTTACTACTAAAAGATATAATTTGCGGCACGCAGCGAAAATGTTCACGAAGGCCAACCGCCGCTCCAAATCGACCTGCAAATGAGTAGAGTGAGGCATCGGGGGACCATAGAATGCGATCGGGGAAATCGACGAGATGCTCACGGATCAGGGCCTGAATCGAGTCGAAGGAAACACCCGGCAACGAAGGTTCTGTCTGCTCGTCGTCGCCGACTACGATTGCCGAGTCGGCGATCAATAGCGTGATCAAACCGATCGCGGAAAGCTGACTAGACTCGTCGATGATCACCACATCAAATTTCGTCTTGGTGAAATCAAAAGACCTTGCCAGGTCGTGGAGAGGCATGATCCAAACCGGAAACGCGTCTTTTGCCTCCAGCATCGCAGAGCGCATGGCTCGGAGTAGCTCGGGGACCCGCTTGCCTTGGCCGCCGCCAATCTTTTTCTGGGCTTCGTGGAATCTACTCAGCGCACTGTGAACTGGCTGCGTTACCCTACGGTGCTGGGCCGCCCATGCTCTCGCCGATGCCAAATTGACCGTCGTAACGTCAAGTTGCTGCTTCAAACGATCAAGTTCGTCCTTCGTACCTTCCAGGCTCAGGGAATTCCTGCGATTCAGCTCTTGGTCAATCAACGCGTAGGTCCACGCTGAATCGAAGGTTCCGTGAATGGAGGCGAAGTCGAAGGTGCCCGACTCTAGCTTCTCTGCAAAGGTCGCAGCCTGGCCCCGCAACTTCTCAAGGAGTGCATCGCGTCGCTGGACCGGTTCGGCCGCGGTCCGCAGCTCCGACACGTCTGCAAAGGCAGCCTTGTAGGCGTCCAAATCTTGAGAGAGAATTGCCTCCGAAAGCGCCAACAATGCCTGGCTTGGATTCCCAATTTGCCAGGTCTTCGCCTTTGCCTTTTGCTCTTCAAGACGCTCCGAGAGCAATCTGGTTTTCCTCGCGTGCTGATATCGGACAAGCGAAGGGCGAACGACCGCTTCTAGCCACCACGCCATTTTCTCTACCGGACCGCTACCCGACTGGTTGACCTTCGCATACAAGTCGGCACTTTTGCTACCAAGCCCGACCGCATCCAATTGGGCGACGATCGGGCGGTACGAATCGGACGCCCAGCTGAGCGCGACCCGCAGACCTGAATCACGGCGCAGTTTTCTTTCACAGTCCTCAGTGTTCAGGCTCGACAAGCCGTTTGACCTAGCCGCTGCCCTGAGCTCGTCTCGAAAGCGACTCCGCTCCTCCTGGAATTCCAAGTGATGAATTAGTGCTGCTAGGGAGGCTTCGTCGCCAAGCTTACGCTTGCATTCAACACTCTCAAACAGAAGCTTGTCGTCTCGGTTAAAGAATCGAGGCTTCCAAATGGCGCGTCCTGACTTTTGAACCTGCAGCAGAAGCCGCCTGGCACTCTCCAGAATGCTCTGAGTATCGCCGTTAGCGGAGAATTCGTAAGGCGCCGCCTCCGCCTCGTAACGTTGTTCCTTCTCCAAAATGGCCTCAGCTCGCTCCGTCCAGAGCTCCCACTTCCTGACAATCTGTGGCGTTTCAAAAGCCCGATTCGCGAGCTCCCGATAGTTCGGGTCTAGGCTCTTGAACTGCTCCAGCGCCGAGTCAACGTCTCGAAGGAGCACTTCGGCGGCTTCGGCCTCGCCTTCAATGGTCCGAATTTCGGGAACGTTTACTGCGACATTGGGAGGTTCCGTTGTCAACGCTGTGTTTAGGCTCACCACCAGCTCGCGGAATTCTTGAGGCAACGGCACCTCTGATGCCGGGGGTAGTGGCTTCCGGATCTCGGGTACCACGTCGCCGGAGAAGTGAATCAGTAGGTCTAGTAGGTCGTTGAACTCCGGCTGAGTGAGAGCAGGCTCCGAAGCAGCGAGCACTTCGCCAGGAATCCAACCCTCGCTGCCTCTGTGCTGGTTGAGGTACTTGCCGGCCGCCGTTGGCGACTGACGCCGGCCTCTTACCTCGACGGGAAGGTGCTCCCTCTCGATGATTTCTCTCATCGTCTGGCGCGCCTCTCGTAACTCCTGGATCGTTCGATTTCGGGCTTTGGATAGTCTCTCGGCTTCGGCCAGCAGCTGACTACGTTCTGTGCTGCCCAGACGCTCGTAAAGACCCCGCATTGCGGCCTTAAACCCCTCACCCGCGTCGGCACCTGCGAGGCTGACACAAAGCGGACGAAGCTCCTCGACTACCTTTTCTCGCAGCACGGTGAGAGCCTGGGCTTTCTCGCTCGTGACCAGTATGCTTTTGCCCTCCGCAAGAAAGTGCCCGACTAGGTTCGCGATCGTGTGCGTCTTGCCCGTCCCAGGCGGTCCTTGAACGTGGACGCAGCCGCTCGCTCGAAAATTCCGGAGAATCGCCAATTGTTCCGCGTTAGCGGGTTTCGTGAAGTAAGACAGTTCATCCTCGTCTGGCTCACCTCTCCAATCCGGATCCCGCTGCCCTGGATCGGGTCGATCCACGAGGATGGGTTGGATGGGCCCTGGAACATCTCCGTCTTCTTTGAACTTCGCCTTTAATCCATCCGCGAGTTCTGCCAATCCACTAGCTCTTTTCCGAAGCAGGAGCCAAGGCGAGCGTCTAGCCGTCAATTGGTCCCGCCTCCTTTCTCCATATACAAATTGGCCAGCAGAATCGGCTCCTTGTACGAATCTGGTCGCAAATAGGTCCACTTCGGTTTCCCCGAACGCCCAGATGCTTGGATCCTCTTCCAGTTCCTTTCTAGCTCGTGCAATTGACTCTCCGGCTTCAGGAAGGAGGCTTCGAATCGCGTCCCCGTACACTTGTGCGGTCTCTTCCTGGCAGCCGACCGTGATGCGCGACCGCAGGACGTCAAGATCGATGTGCACGGGACTAATCAAGATTGGATGGTCCACTGCCTTCCACGCAACAGCTACGTCCGCGGCAACAAGCTCTATATCCGAACTCCGCTCCAACGACGCATGAAGGTCGTATAAACGAATGTACAGTGCGCGGGCGGCAGACGCTCGCCTTGCCTCATCCTCCCAAAGCTTCCATAGTCGAATCCAGGTATTCCAATCCTCGATTGGGCCACTTTGCTCCCAGTGCAGCTCCTCCTCTTCCGCATAAATACTCATTCGAAAGCTGGGTTCGACCTCAAATTGATTCGGTCGATACTGAACCCAATCCTCAAGTGACTTGGGACAGGCAGGCGAATCTGGAACCGAGCATCTCTCAACTGTGAGGAATTCAGAGGGATGCTTGACGTCCCAGGAAATGCTTGGATGATCTGGCAGACTCGACAGGTCAATCCGATCCGGATGACCGTCTACGGTAGTAACCGTCGTAGTACGGAGACGATCAAGTTCTGCAACATACCCTAGTAGCTGAGCGTACTTTTTCCCAAGCAGGGTTTCCTGCGGGGGCCGGGGGTCCTGACCCTCTGTTGCCATCCCGTAAGAATAGCCTATCGAAGCCACGATCGAGATCAACCGGTGTTGCGACTCTACCGATGCTTGATGAAACCGGAATCGGCGGTAGATTTTCGGTCCTGAGTGACTGTCCAAGCGGCACGTTGCCGTGCCAGAATCGCACTTAGCATATGAATCCTGGATCGAATTTTGAGATTCCGGTTGCCGACCTAGACCGCGCGATGGCCTTCTACACCGCTGTCTTTGGCTACGAATTCACCAGAGAAACCATCCACGGCAACGAGATGGCGCTCTTTCCACTGGACCCGGCCGCCGATGGGATCGGCGGGGCCCTCTCGAAAGGCGAGGTTTACGTTCCGTCGAAGACCGGCACGTTGATCTACCTCAACGTCACCAGCATCGACGAAACGCTCGAACGCATCCAGGAGCAAGGCAGCGAGATCCTCTTCCCGAAGACCAAAGCCGGGGAGTATGGGTTCGTCGCCGAATTAGAGGACTCTGAAGGCAACCGCGTCGCGCTGTTTCAGAGCCTCTAAGCTTCAGCCGACGCTGCCCTCAAGCGAGACGCCCAAGAGCTTTTGCGCTTCGATCGCAAACTCCATCGGTAGCTCCCGGAAGACATCCTTACAGAAGCCGGAAACAATCATGTTCACGGCGTCTTCGGTAGGGATTCCGCGCTGGTTGCAATAGAAGATTTGGTCTTCGCCAACTTTCGAGGTCGAAGCCTCATGCTCCACCGTCGCCGTAGGGTTTTTCACCTCAATGTACGGGAAGGTGTGCGCGCCGCACCGGTCGCCCATCAGCATGCTGTCGCACTGCGAATAGTTTCGCGCACCATCCGCGCCGGCGTTGATCTTGACCAAGCCCCGGTAGGTGTTCTGCCCGTTTCCGGCGGAAATCCCCTTCGAAACGATGGTCGACTTAGTGCGCTTGCCGATGTGGATCATCTTGGTGCCGGTATCAGCCTGCTGCTTACCGGCAGTTAACGCCACGCTGTAGAACTCGCCAATCGAATCATCTCCCTGCAAAATGACGCTGGGATACTTCCAGGTGATAGCGCTGCCGGTCTCGACCTGCGTCCATGTCACCTTGCTTCGCGCACCGACGGCGCGGGCCCGCTTCGTTACGAAGTTGAAAATTCCGCCCTTGCCGGTCTTCGGGTCGCCGGGGTACCAGTTCTGAACCGTGCTGTACTTGATGGTCGCATCGTCTCCGGTCGCAACCAGTTCGACGACGGCGGCGTGCAGCTGATTCTCGTCGCGCATCGGCGCGGTGCAACCTTCCAGGTACGAAACGTACGAGCCTTCCTCGGCGATGATGAGCGTTCGCTCGAATTGCCCGGTGTTCTGGGCGTTGATTCGGAAGTAGGTGGATAGCTCCATCGGGCAGCGAACGCCCTTCGGAATGTACACAAACGATCCGTCCGAAAAGACGGCGCTGTTCAGCGTCGCAAAATAGTTGTCGCTGTACGGGACCACGCTTCCCAGGTACTTTTGCACCAGTTCCGGGTGCTCATGCACCGCCTCGGTGATGCTGCAGAAGATGATTCCGTGCTTGCGCAGCTCTTCCTTAAAGGTCGTTACGACGGAGATGGAGTCGAACACAGCGTCCACCGCGATCCGCGGTCGGTCGGCCGCCAAAGCGTCACCGGCCGAAGCCGCCGCGCCCTTCACGTTCAGAATCACCTTCTGCTCTTCCACCGGGATGCCAAGCTTTTGGAACGTTTTCAGAATCTCGGGGTCGGCGTCGTCCAGCGAGTTGAGGAGCGGCTTCATGCGCGGCGCGGAGTAGTAGATGATCTCCTGCAGGTTCGGCATGGCGTAATGCACGTTCGGCCACGTCGGCAGCGCCATGGTTTGAAGGTGGCGATACGCCTTGAGTCGCCAGTCAAGGAGCCACTGCGGCTCGTTCTTTTTTGCCGAAATCCGGCGAACGGTGTCCTCGTTCAGGCCGGGCTCAAACTCCTCGGTTTCGAGGTCAACGCTCCAACCGTGCTCGTACTCACGGTTGGCAAACTGTTCGAGAAGGGCGGTCGATGGATCAATAACTTGGTCAGACATGGTGGGTTTCCGGCCCGCGCCCACCCGGCATCACCGGCATCGCGCGTTCCGTTCCTTTCTACGTCTATTGTGACCGCCCCAGCGTCTCTGGTGGATCGTCTAGTCGTGGTCGTTCTGCTGGCCGGGGTGGAGATTCAGGATACGTCCGACTGCCGCATTTCCAGCATAAACCGCTCGAAGACCTCGGCTACATTTTGGTAAGGCTTGAATAGGTCAAGGTGGTTCGCGATCTCCTGTCGAATTTGGGCTTCCGGCTTCTGATCCGAGGTACTTGAGGTAGCCCACTTCCTGCCTGGGTGAATCGTGTCCCACGGAGATCGCTTGTTACCGCGAGTTTCGGAACTATCACCGTGCTTCCCAAGCCCAAAACAGATTTTTGTCTCCGAATTCCAAATTGGCTTAAAGAAGTGAATCAGAAAGTCTTCAGCTGGCTTTTGAAATCCCGATTGGACAACGAGGTAGCGGCACTCAAAGTCGGATAGCCGCAGGGTGCTCGTCGCGCTACGGATGCTTTTGGCATGCTCGGCAAGGCGCGCAGCGATTTTTATCCCCTGGGATACGGAGTCTTTCGCGTTCTGTCTTCCCGGGTCCGCCTTACCGACGTAAATGGGATGCTCAGACTGGGAAATTGGCTGGTAGGGCTTAAAGTCACCTTTATAGTAGAGCGCATAAATTCCAGAACCATAGAACGTCGTAGGTGGCGGCATCGGGTGTCGAGGCTGCGCAACTAACGTCAGCGCAAGAATCCGCCCTGCGGTTTCCGGGTCAGTGGGATCGAAGAAGGAGGCAGGCCGGACGACGGAATCAAGCTGGGTCGCTACACCCGTGAGCTGCCGTATCACGTCCTCGAGAATGAGCCGGTTGGCTTTGGCTACTTTGGGGTCCGCCGGTAGGCTTGCTCCAGTGACTTCGGCCGCAACCTGCTGCAATTTAACCAAAGCCTCTTTCAATGACACACCTGATTCAGCACCTGCGATTTTACATCTACCAGCCGTCCTTCTCTAGCCACGCCGTGTCGAAGCTCTGAAGCAACCGCCTCCGCCACCACAGTCGCGAGCCGCACCGGAACAGCGTTCCCAAGTTGCCGCATGGTCTCGCTCCAGGAACCAAGAAAGACGAATTCGTCCGGGAAGGTTTGCAGCCGTGCACTTTCGCGAACGGTGAAGTATCGAACCGAGCCATCAGGACTGACAAGCATGTTCTCCCCCCCTGGAACTCCATGGTCTCCTGCCTTGAGAGTTTTTGCAGGTTCATCGAGTGGACTGCCGGTATGCCCCGGGTACGTCCTTGCCCCTGGCTGCAGGCGGTGGTTCATAAACTTATCTAGCTGCCCATGAGGAGAGGGTGGTGGCAAATCGCTGATGGCGTCCCGAACCGTCAGCCATGGTTTCGGTCTAGGGGGATGAGCCAATTTTTTAGCACGACTCTCGGAACGTGGTGGAGTTGAACGATCTCCTCGTTCAACTCCATGGCGCTCCCAGTAATCGCCAGAAACACACTGGCTCCAGATCAAGGAATCATGCGAGTGCGTCGGCTCAGGAAATGACCAGTGGACGTTTAGGTCGCTTCTGAACCCAACAAAGAAAACTCGCTCTCGCTTTTGCGGTACGCCGTAGTCCGCAGCATTCAGGACCCTCGTCAAGAGTTGATAGGTTAGGCCGCATCGACTGCCAAACGTATGATGCTGCTCTAACCGGGCAAGATGCTGCCCCCAATCTTCGCCAGATCTCCGCTCGAATTCCGGATATGTCAATTGCAGCCGAACATACTCGAAATAGCTGCTGAAAGTTTCTCGGGTCAAACCCTTCACGTTCTCAAAAATAAACGCCTTGGGCTTTGCTTCCCTTACCGCGCGTACGGCTTGCGGAAACATATCTCGAGAGTCAGTATAACCTTTGTGTTTTCCACCGATGGAGAACGGCTGACACGGTGGCCCCCCAGACACGAGGTCCACTTGTCCTTCGAACTTTCGAAAGTCAAGGTCGCGGACGTCACCCTCGTAGAGAGGCCACCCAGCCGGCCGCCCCAGCCCGACTGCCTTGTTTTCCCTGAGGGTCTGGCAGCAGAAATGGTCCCACTCGACAACCAACTCGGGATCGAAGCCGGCGGCTGAAACTCCCAAACCCAAACCGCCCGCTCCCGCAAAGAGCTCAATCGTCTTCATCTCTTCTTTGAGATGATAGACGGAGCTAGATGTAGAAAAGCGTCTCGCAACCAAAAAACAACAATATCTCCCACAATCCGCGACTCATTTAGTACCTAAGGCTCACTATAATTGCCGTGTGGGAGATGGCGGCACACGTCCCTGGATCGTCTAGTCGTGGTCGTTCTGCTGGCCGGGGTGGAAGCGGCGGACGGTTCCGGGGTACGGAACCTCACCCTTCACGCTGCGCCAGATGTCCTGGTTCAGCGCGATTTCCTGCTCCAGCGTGAGCTGGTCCGGCTCCGAGAAGTCGATCGAAGACAACAGCGGCGCGGGCTTTCGCGGCGGGTTTTTCGCCATCATGTCGGTCGCCGGAGTCTTGGCCACGTACGGCGTCAGGTCAGCCTTCATCTGGAACGAGCGATACATCGGAGTGGCTGCCGCATCAAACTGCGACATCGGCGAGAGACCGAGGATCAGTTCCATGGTTCGCAGCATCGAGGTCGTCGTGTAATGGGTCGAATCGATGGCCGCGCGCCGGGTGTAGGGCGAAACCACCAGGCCGACGGTTCGGTGCGCGTCCACGTGGTCCGGGCCGTTCTGAGCGTCATCTTCGATGATGAAGATGGCGAACTTCGACCAGTACGAACTCTTGGAGATCGCCTCGACGAGCTTGCCGATGCCGAGGTCGTTCGAAGCCACGCAAGCTTTCGGCGTGAAGGCTCCGGGCGAAGTTCCGCTCGTGTGGTCCTCGCTGAGTGCCATCACCATGAAGTTCGGCATCGCCTTCTTGGCTTCAAATTCGCGGAACTCCTTCAGGAATATGTCCACGGCGTTAAAGTCTCGCACGTTGGTCGCCCGAGCCCGGTTCCATTCCGGGCTGCTGCGGTCAAGCGTGTGATAGTAGTACGTTTGGTAAGTCTTTCCGGCGCGGCGAACCTGGTCCCAGATGCGGCCGTTGGGCGTTGCCGAGAGGGTCGACGTCAGTCGCGGCGTGCCCTTTCCGCTGTACTGCTGCGGCCAAGTCCGCTGCATAAAGTCGGGAACGTAAGCTCCGTTCGTCCAGTGGTGGCCGTCAACCGAGACTTCACCGCTGCAATAAAGGTTGTCCAGCAAAACATACTGGCGGGCCAGCTCGCGGTGGTTCGGGGCGACGTCCTCGCCAAATAGCGTCAGCTTCGGCTCGCCGTTGCCGTACTGCTTGCCGTCCTTCTTCAGGTCACCGAACACCTGGTCGTAGGTTCGGTTCTCTTTGATGATGTAGAGCACGTGCTCGATGGGCGACTTGTCACCGAGTCGGCTCGGGACCGGGTTCGTGCCCGGCTTCGGCGCGCGGATCGGCTTCTCCACGATGCCTTCCTTGTATGCCGAAACCTTGCGGACCGTCTCGGTCATCTGCACGAGGTTCGCCGGATCGGAGAAATCGACCTTGGTGAGCAAACCTTTCAGAAGCGTGACGATATACGGATAGCCCGCCGGGCCAATCGGATCAATCTTGTCGACATTGGCGTTTGGTCCGGTGCCAAGGCCCTTCCCAGCCGCGATCAGCAGCTGCTTGTCGCCGGCCAGAACCGCCAGAGCCGTCGGGTAAGCACCCGACGGGATGAAGCCTTCGATCTTCGAGCGTCCCCGCTTCTCGATGTCGATGACGGCAACGCAGTTGTTGTCCGAGTTAGCGACGAAGAGCGACTTTCCGTCTTTGGTCGCGGCCAGCGCGTGGGGCGTCGATCCGGCCGGAGCGTTCGGCCAAGGCCGAGTAATGATGCGCTCCTCGCGGGTCATGCTGTAAAGGTCGATCACGTCGACGGCGTCGTCGTTTCCGCAGGCAACGAACAACCGGTCACCGACCACCAAGAGATCATTGGGGTGACGTCCAACACTCATCTCCTTCGTAACCGAAAGCGTCTCCCGGCTGATTTCGACAACCTTCTCCGCTCCCTGAAGCGAGCAGAGCATCTCGTCCTGGTCCTTCCAGCGAAGCTGGTACGGCGAAGATCCGGCCGGCAGCGCGACCTTCATCATCGTTTCGCCGTCGCTTAGGCGAACCTTTCGAATCTCGTCGCTCGCCGCAACGGCAACGTAGGCCGATTCTCCGTCGGCATCCAACAACAGGCCCGCGAGCCATCCTTTGTTGCGCTCAAGATCTTTCAAAACAACGGTTCGGGCCAACTTGCCGACGCCCGAAGAATCGATATCCACAAAGTGAATCGAATTCGCCGTTCCGCCGCTCAGAACAACCTGCGAACGCTGCCAAGCCATGCCGATCCAGGCCCGCCCGACGCTGGTGCTCGAAGCAACCGCGCCGGTCTTGGCGTCTACGATGGTCAGTTTGTGGTCGCCTTGGCCGACGCTGGCAAACGCGATCCACTTGCCGTCCAGGCTAGCAACGCCTCCGGCGGCAAGGTCGCCGATCGCTTGTCGCTCACCGGCCGGAGCCAGCGACCAGCCGGAAGGCAGGTACTTCGTTTGGGTGGCGACGCCCGCAACGACGGCGGAAATAAGGCAAACTCCAAGGAGATAAGGAAGGATGGATCGGATTTGCTTCATGGTCACATCTGGGTGAATTCGGTAGGCGTGGAACCTTCGGGGAGCATGATGGACAGGCTCAAGTCTTTCCTAGTGTAGGGCATTTCGTAGGGCTGGCCGTCAATCGTTGCCGTGATAGCGTTCGCGCCGTTCTGCTTCCAGGTGCCGTTCCGCTCCTTTCCGCCCTGCGTAATCTTGATGGTTCCAGATTCCTGGATGTCTAGCGACACCCCGGAATCCACCTGGCCAATCCAGAGTCCCGAAACGGAGGAGGTCATCTCTTTGTCTGGCGGGGGCGTCTGGTTACAGCCCGAGAAGCCAGCAGAAACCGCCAAGAATAGGGCAAGCTTCAAACCGCGAACAGCAAAACTACGCATTGCTCGTAGCATCCGCTAAGAATGTTAAGATAGCGTTAAGAATAAGCATTTGCTAAATCTTGCTCGTCCTTAACCATATGTTAACGCGCCCCAGCTAATCTTCCGTAGTCGCCCTTTTCCGGGACCGACGAGGAGTCTTCACAATCATGGTTTCTAAGTCTACACAGCCGATGAGCAAGGGTTTCACCCTCATCGAACTTTTGGTCGTCATCGCGATCATCGCAATTCTCGCCGCTATTCTCTTCCCCGTATTCGCCCAAGCTAAGGCCGCCGCGAAGAAGACGGTTTCTCTCTCCAACCAAAAGCAGATTGGTCTCGCGACCCAGATGTACGCCGGTGACTACGACGACAACCTGCCGGAAACCGGTTGGGACGGTCCTTGTTCGCGACCCGACGGCGAGCACGACGGCACGTCGGCTTCGGTCAACGACAACTTCTGGAGCGGCGTACTCGCATTCCCTCTCGCCAACCAGCCGTACATGAAGAGCCTCGACCTAGTCGCCGACTCGGCCGATCCGGACAAGGGCGTTTTTGGCAAAGAAGGCTCCTTCTGCTTTGAAGCTCAGCTTCTCGCATTCGGCATCAAGGGTGCCTACGTTGGCATGCGAACCGTTCCGGGCGCCATGGCCAAGGCCCTTCCGGTCTCCTACGCCGGTAACTACCTGCTCGCCCAGACCTACGACGTTCCCCGCGGAACCACCAAGGCCAAGGGACGTAACCTCAGCGCCATCATCAACCCAGCAAACGTTTTCTTCAGCGCCGACGTCGGCTCCGCTCGACTCGCTTCGGGCGGCACGTTCGCTGGCTGGTACATCGCTCCAGGCTACGGCAACAGTGGCAACGGAAGCGGTCGATGGGAGCGCGGTGCGCGACACATCGGCGGCCGAAACTGGACGTTCACCGACGGCCACGCAAAGTACGCAAAGGACCCGGCATTCCGCGACGCCAACGGAACCATTCCGCAGCGACGTATGATGTGGGATTACCAGCAGCGTGGAATCTTCACGTTCCCAGAGACGACCGACACCAACTACTGCCCGCAGGGCGATGCTGGCTGTTCGAGCCTCTCCGGCCGAGCCTGGTAGGAACCTAGCTAATCCTGGGTCGACTGCTTGCAGTCGACCCACCTTTTTTACCACCCGATCCATGCGCCCAAGAATCCTTCTCGCCCTCCCGCTCCTGCTCGTAGCCGGTTGCGCCAGCAACCCGAACCCCGCCTACTACAACCCGACGATCGCGGCGGACTATCAGGAGTTCTATGACAAAGGAGTGACAGAGAAAGTGGCCGCCAACGCCGCCCTAGAGCGCGCCCGAAAGGCCGACCCGGAGAACGCTTACACCACATTTTTGCAGGCGAGTGCCGCCGCCGCCGAAGGCGACTTCGACAAAACGCTGAGCCTGCTGGAGACGGGCCTAAAGCAGAAGAGGACCGTCGTCTACGTGGCGACCCTTCCGCCCAACGACCCAATGACGACCCTGAATCGCATCCGGCAGCTCGGGTTCTCCACCGATCGCGCCAAGGACCTCGGCGACCGCCAGCCCGAATTCTTTTCCGCCGTACGCCAGACAGGGGAGCGCGTCGCAAAAGCCGAACCCACGACCTCGCTTGGCGTGATGAACGGAGTCGGAGTGATACGGAAGAGTTACCAAACAGAATCCGCCTACTGGAATCTGAAAAAAGACGCGACCAAGAAAAAGGCGATCGACGCGAAGCTTGCCGAGTTTTCCAAATGGAGTGACACGCTGAGCGAGAAGCTCGCCGCGACCCTTCGCAACCTGATGAAGGACGCCGCAAAAGAGGCCGGCCTCACCGAAGAAGAATTGGCCAGCTACGCCAAAGGTGAACCACTGAAGGACAAGGACAAGCAGGCCAAGGCCGACGCCGCCCGCGAGAAAATGTACGCCGACGAGATCGCGTCTCTCGTAGAAAACCTAGAGTCGATGCCGGAAATTCGCTAGTAAAACATCTCGCATCGTGATATCGTGTAAGGGATGAAGGTTCGTCCGATTCATGTTTGGCTTGGCCTCGGGATTGTTGTGTGCCTGGCATGCTACGGTGGCTCGGCAGACACCGGTTTCCAGCCTGGGCCCCGAGTTCGCTTGGCCTACCTCGGCTCCCTCAGCGGGACCGTGACGCTCTACCGCATCGACGGAGTTGGCGAAACGGAGCTGGTGTCGATTCCGAACAGCTCGACCGTAAGCGACTACCACACGTTTGACGGGTTGGAAGGCTTTACCGGTGACTTCAGCCTTCAGGTTCGGGTGAAAAACCAGCCCGTCGATGTTCCGCGCGTCTTCACCCTCACCGCCGGATCACGGAATACCATTGCCGCCGCGAAGCAGTTCCAAGGTTTGGGAGCCACGCGCAATTTCCCGGTGAGCCAAATCGCCGTCCCTGCCGGACAGTGGAACTTTGCCTTCGCCCACATGGCGACCGGCTACCAAGGAGCGGTTGACGTATATGTCATTCGCGGGGAAGAAACGCTCCAGACGGCCGGACGTGCGTTCGCCAGCGTCGGCCAGTTTGGTGGCACGACTTACCGCCTCGGGGACACGCCTGGCAACTCGATCGTGGTGTGCCCGGTCGGCACCCGTCAAGCGCTCCTCACGATTCCGTACCCCTCCCCGACCGCTGTTACAACCCGCCGATTCACCTTGTTCCTCCGCGGAACCGGACCGACCCAGGGCGGCTTCAGCTACCTCATCGTTCAGGACTAGACCGAAGCACCTCACCACAGGAAAGCAAAATGAAATTCAAACCCGTTCCGTTTTTTCTCGCCCTAGGCGTCGCCACGGCCCTCGCCTGTAACGGCGGGTCCGGCTCCACCCGCAACATTGTGGTTACTCCCCAGGTGCGACTCGCGTACCTCGGATCCATCGCTGGCACGGCCGCAATGTACCGAGTAGACGGAACCGCCGAAACCCTTCTCATCGCTGAAGTCCCATCGTCGGTCGTTAGCGGCTACGTTGAGGCCGGCCCGATCAACAACTACACGCAGCCGTTCCGGCTTCGCGTGAAGGTAAACAACGATGTCGTGCAAGAAAGAGAGTTCAACCTGACGGCTAATTCCAAAAACACCGTCGCCGCCGCCCGCCAGTTTCAGGGCTTGGCGCGCATTCAAAACTTTCCGGTGGACCAAAGCCTCGTGGCCCCCGATCGATGGACATTCTCCGTGGGCCACATGGTAACCGGCTACCAAGGAAACGTCGACGTGTACGTGATTCGAGGCGAAGAAACCTTGCAAACGGCCGGCCGCGCTTTTGCTGGCGTGGCGCCGTTCACCGGGACCACCTACCGCCTGAATGACTTGCCCGGCAACCAGATTGCGTTTTGCGCTGCCGGCACACGCCAAAGCTTGCTGACCATCCCCTACCCCACCGAAACAAATGTGCCCGGTCGTAAGTTCACCGTCCTCCTGCGCGGAACGGGACCGACCCAGGGTGGCTTCAGCACCCTCGTCATTCCCGACTAAATCGAAGCGCTTCCCCGCAGGTAACCCAATGAAAATCAAGCCGGTTCCGTTGTTTCTCGCCCTTGGCATCGCTACCGCCCTCGCTTGCGGCGGGGGTAGCGGGCCAGATCCCTCCGACCAATACAAGATCAAGATCCGGATGGTAAACCTAGGCCTGTCCGCGAACGCCGCCACGCTGTACCGCCTAGACAGCGAAAACAATGAATCGCTGTTGATTCCGCCCGTTGAGACTTCGACGATCAGCCCGCTTGTCGATGCCAAGCTCATGTCACCACTCAGTCGCTATCTCTCCTATCGGGTCAAAGTTGACGGCGAAACGGTACTCCAGGCGAGCCATTCGACCAATGAGGACACTTGGCATACGCTTGCGGTGGTCCAGCCGTATCCTGGAATGACTGTGGGGCGCGTATTCCCCATCGACCGCACGATTCCGAGCGGGCTCAGTTGGAACTTCTGTGTTGCTCACATGTCCTCTGGCTATGCCGGAAGCATTGACGTCTTCGTCATCCGCAGCGGACAAACCTTGGCCACCGCCGAGCGCGTGTTCACCAACATTTCCCAATACTCGGCGAGCCCGTATCAGCTAAACCACATCGGAGGCGTTCAGCTTGCCTTCTGCCCGACTGGCACCCGGCAAAATTACCTTACGATTCCTTTCCCTGGGACCGGGACGGCCCCGGATCGCCGGTTCACCGTCTTTTTCCGGGGAACCGGCCCAACCGAGGGCGAGTTTAGCGCGGTTGTAGCTGGTGACTAGACCGACGTTAGCGTGGCGGTGAGGGTGTTCGGGTCCCAGGTGAGTTCGCCGGGGACATCTCCCACCGCCACGATTCCGGTTCCGTTCTTAATGACGAACGGAAGCGTCGTGATCAGCCCGACCGAATCTTGAACCTCGGCGGTTGTTCCGGCCGCCGTAAGAATCTTGAGGCTCAGCTTGGCCGCGATCGGTTTCAGCGCGGCGTACATGCGTCCACCCAAAAGGTACGGCTTGGCGGTTGCGGTGAGGTTCGCTCCGTTGACAAAGAGGGTCGGACCGACCGCCGGTGCTGGTTCGTGCTGGTCCAGCACCAACAGGGCACGCTGGTAATAGGCCACCCGCCGGTCGTGGTGCAACATTCCGGGGTTAATCAGCTTCGTCACCAACCTGAAGTCCTTTGCGTCGGCGGCGGCGTTGATGTGGCGGGTGTCCCAGTACCAGCCGGAAACCAGGAACGCGTATTCGGGAGTTTCGGCGAGGGTCGGATTCCGCTCAAGGTCGCGAGCCGGGTCGCTCGCGAGTCCAAGACCCTTGCTGGCCTGACGGTAGTTCGACCGACCGGTGAGCTGGATCGCGCCGCGACCCATGAATCGCTTGCCGTCGCCGGCCTGCGTGTTGCCAAGGGTGTTCGCCATGGCGTTCGGCTTCTCGTATCGCTTTTGTGCTGGAGTCGGTCCCCAAAGTTCTCTCAGAAACTTAAACTCGCCGGATTCATGCGCGATCTGGGCCAGGAAAGCGGCCTCGCGGAGGTAGGTGTCGATCTTGAACCGCGTCATTGCGGATTGAAGGTGAGGAAGATACAGGGCCCGTTTGGCTGCTGAGAGCGTGGGCATGATTTGTTTCAGTTCGTTGTCGCTAACCACGATTCAACTGTAAACCTTTTCGGCCATCGCGGCAAGCCCGAAGGGCTGTAGCCGACGGCTCCGTGCCGTCGCTGTGCCCGCAGAAAAGCCCAGCCACCGAGGCTGGGGCTACACGCTTCGCGTTGGGTTTCGGTGAACCCGAAGGGCTGTGGCCGAGGAGTAGGCGAGCGGTAGGGGGTGGCATCGGCGGGAATAAATGCGCCATTTTGTCAGAACCAGCAGGTATTTTGACTTCTCGAGCCGATGCTATGAGTTCTGACCGCATGCGAAGAGACGGTGATGAAGCGGCCCTTCGGGCGGAAGCAGACGTCGCCGAAGGTATGTGGTTCCTCCGTCCTGGCCCTCCATACGATTGGAGTGAGATCGAGGAGTACCTTGCCTTGCCAAGGAGGCGGCCACGGGGAACGCCGCTTCCAACCGAACCGCCTAGGACGTGCCAGTTCTGCGGGAAGGCAACAAAAATCATCTGGTGGGAAAGCTCGCCCAGAACGTGGGCGGGGAGGTGTGGCCGGGCCGGTGACGTTGAATTCTGCCTGACCTGCCGAGCCTGGTATCCCGGATTCGCGCTCGGCTCGGTCCTGATAATCAGCTAACTCAGGCGACTTCGGGTTGACCCGGGGTGTTGATTCACGAAACTCCGGACTCTGGAAGGGTGCCGTATCCAATTCCTTACGCGGCGCGCGGGATCGAGCGGTCCGGTAGCCGCCGGTTGGTTCTTGCCGGCGTATAGAATTCCGTAGCCGCCAGTTGGATTTCACCAGCGCATTGAATTCCGTAGACGCCGGTTGGTTTTCACCGGCGTGCGGCAAGCAGAACTTGCCTTCAAAAAATGTGGCGGCAGAGCCGCACGCACTCCGTAACATCTTACGCGTGTCTCCGAGATGGTTCCCCTTGAAGCGGCTTGCCCCGAAAAGGGGAACCGTGAGGGAGAGAGTTATAAATATTGCAACTGGACTTCGCGACTGCAGGGTGAGTTTCCCGGAGCACGACAAGCAGAGCTGGCCAAATGCAAAACCTTACGGATTCATGCCATACCGCCAACTCGACGGGTACGCGTCCGCCGGGCGCGGAGTGACCGTTGGCTCGCCTGCTTTATGCAACAGGCAAACAAAAGCGCCGGCGCCAAGGCCCGACTGCGGGAACAACCGGTAGCACGGCACATCCGAATACGGCGACCGAAAGTCCCGCAAATGCGGAATCTCCACCGCCCGCAGCTTCGGATAGACCAGCGTCAGCCACTCCACGATTCGCTCGTTCTCCTTGTGGGAATACGTACACGTCATGTAGGCCAAGTGGCCGCCGGGCCGAACGCAGTGCACGGCGTTTCCAGCAATCCGCCGCTGGCGGCTGTGGTTCATGTCGATCATCGTTGTCGTAAAGCAGCCCGGCGCGCTCTCGCCCTTCGCCAAAAGCGACTGCCCCGAGCACGGCGCATCGACGATCACCAGGTCGAACTCCTCGCGAAATTCCTTCGCATAAACGCTCGGATCGGCCGACCAAACTGCGCTATTCGTGAGCTGACAACGCTGAAAGTTATCGACCAGCGTGCTGATGCGCTTGCGGATTACTTCATTCGCATACAAAAGTTCCGGCTGGAAGGCGCGCCATGCAAACACCGACTTCCCGCCCGGCGAAGCGCACAAATCCAGAACCCGTTTGGGAGCTTCGCCCACCGCGAGCATCGCGCTGGCGGAGAACACCGACGAGAAGTCGAGCGAATAAAACGCCCCTTTCGCGTAGAGCGGATGCAGCCCCGGACGGAAATCCTCTTCGAGCCGCATGATCCAGTCCGGCTGCCAATCCACCGCCCGCAGGCGCGGAAACGTCTTGATCTCGGGCCGCTCTTGCAGCAGAATAATCGCCTTTTCGCGCGAGATGCCATCAATGAGCGCCTGCGTAAACACGTTGCGCTTGGCTTCATCGGGGAACAATGCCGTGGCCTGACGCAATAGTAACGGCGTTAGTTGCCTGCCTTTGGGCGCCCCGCCCTTCTTTCGTTTCTCTGTTTTCACTTGTGGTTACCGGACTTGATGTGTACCTTGGCCAGCTCGGTCCAACCCTTCGTCACCGGTAGCGCGTTTGCGAACCGGATCGCCGGGACGTCCTTCCACGGGTCGCGAATGCCCACCGCGAGTCGATAATCCCCCGGCGAAACGTCCGCCCTAATCGATGCTTCCAGGTTGAAATCTCCCGGTTGCCAGCGGCGAATGTCTATCTTCGTTCTTTCTAGCGCGACCACGACGCCGTTTTCGTCCAGCAGCGCGAACTCCAGGGGCCAAGGGTAGTAGAACGGGGCCACACCTTGGTTCACGCCCTCCAGCTTCACCGGAATCGCCTCACCCGCCACGACTTCGGACGGCGCATCGATGCTCTTCCACCGGAACTCGTAGCCCATCTTGCGGAACATTTTTTGGGCCCGGGCCAGAGCCTCATCTGAGAGCACCTCTAACGGCGGGCCGTACGGCCCAACGAACGTGAATCGCGCGCTCTGCAGCCGTTCCCAGGTCATTTGCCAGTCTTTGCCCAGCAATCGGTCGGCGGCGCGCGGAATCATCTCGCCGCCGTACACGGACGTCTTCCAATTGTCTTGGCGTCCGCTTGCCAGCATTTTCTCTAGCCAAGAGTCTGGGCCGCCTTCCGTATCCTCCGGAAAGTAGTCATCGTGGAAGCCCAGCCACGCCTGCTTGCCAACGTATCCGGTCGGGTAGCGCGCCATGACCTTCTTGTTTGGAAACGCCCTTCGGTAGGCGTCGACGATACGCTTTTGTGTGGCCGGCTTCGCAAAGAACGATTCACGCGGCCAGGTATGCCACTCGCCCCAAAAACCCAACGTGCCCATCTGGATGAACGCCACGCGAGGATTTTTGTCGTATCGCTTGCCCATCGCGGCGATGAGCTTTTCCAACCCGCCAACCACACGCGGGTCGTCATAGTCTGTCGCAAGGCCCTTGCCCACTTCCTTCGTGTCGTATGGTCGGAGTTTTAGGCCGTTATCGATGAGCCACTGCGGAAGCCCGGTTGCCTGGTTTGGGTAGTCCAAAAACAGCCGAAAGACGATGTGCTTGTTCTTTGTCGAACCGGCATTCCAAACTCGGTTCTCCCAGTCGGCGAAGGCAAACTTCCCCTTTGTGGACTCGAGTTGCCGCCAAGAAACGTAAACGAACGTCATCGACACGGGCAAGGAATACGACTCGTCCGGCTCCGCATAGGCCGCCCAGCCTTTGAGCGGGTTTTCCAGCGGCCCCAGCGCCTGGGGCAACGGCTGCGGCGCAAGGGGGATGAAGGCGAGGAGGTGCATCATAGTTCCCGGCGGTCGATGGTGTGGGTCGTGCCCGGCGCGAGGGTCTTCGTTTGACCGCCGCTCCCGATCAGATCCGTCGGCACGTCGGCGGGAATCGAAAGCTTGATTTGCTTTTCGTCTGCCTCCATGTGGAATGCCCCGCGGGGAACGTAGGCGGTGATTTCAACCTGCTTCAGGTCACCTAGTAGTGGCCGCAACGTAGCTGCCCGGTAGCCCGGCTGCGATGGCCGGAGCCCGAGCAAGCCCTGGTACACCGCGACCAGCGGCGCCACCGCACAGTGCGACATCAGACTCGTCGAGTTTGGCCGGATGTCCCAATGCTCCTGAATCGTCAGGTTGTCTCGCACCGAAGTCATCGTCGCCCACCTCTCGCGGAAGTCATCGAGAACCGGCTGAATTCGGCCGCCTTCTAGTAGCCCCATCACGTTCCAATACTGGTTTGCTGGATAGCTCTGCCCAACCGTTTCGCCAGGGTTTTCCAGCAGGTCAAGGCTCGCTTTGTATTCCCGGCCCGGAATCAAGCGGTACAGAATGGACATCGCCAGCGTTCGGTCATCAGTTTGCCCGGGGCCGCCCGCCGACTTCGGCCCAACATGGGTGTAGAGCAAATTGTACGGATCCCAAAACGCTTTTTCGGCCGCTTGCGCCAGGCGGCGACCCTTTTCTTCGACTTGGTCAGCGCCGGGAAGGTTCATCGCCCGGGCCATCGGCAGCAGCGCGTTTTGATACACTCCCACCGCGTACAGATTGAACGCACACTTTTTACTCTTCTGGCCACCCGCTACGAACGCGTCATGGTCAATCCAAACCGTGTTCATTCCGAGGTTGTCAACGCCCAGCAGACCATCTGGGCCCATGATCGAATCTAGGTATTCCACGAACCTCAGTAGCTTCGACCAATTCTCACGGACGGGCAACTCGTCGCCGGTGTCCATCCAGTAGTGGTAGTGGTCAAAGCAAAAGCCAATGCTGTGATCGACAATTGGCCCCCACTCGCTAGCCCCAAAACTTCGCTGCCAAAGCCGTTGCGTGCGATCGTAGCACGGCCAAGAATCCGAGAAAACGCCGTCAGTCAGCTGTCCGTGCGCATAGGTTCGCAAAAACCGGGCCGACTGCCGCGTCTCCCCAAAAGCGTTTCGAACCACCGTAAGCTGGTGCCCCGCATCCCCCGAATACTGCTGCCGCTCGCGCGCCATTCCGTCAACCACAAGGTCTTGCGCGCTGTTTTCCAGCATGTTCAGATTCGCGGTAAAGAGACGCTGCAACTCCGGGTCGGAAACCTGAACTTCGGGTTGATGCGGCCAGTCCATCGCCCGGCGGCGGATGCCGACTTCCGTGATTTTCACCGGCGCGGTGTTCTCACGCACGTGCAATTGAAGCCAGCGACCCGCCTCGTAATCAAACGTTTCAAACTGGTTTACACCTTCGCGGCAAATGAACCGGCTCCAGGCGAAGAAGTCCGAGTCCATCAGTTTATCCCGCGACCCATCGTAGTTTTCGTGAACCATCAGTTCCACGACCGTGCCGGCGCTCGCCTCAACGGTGAACGACGGGAACCCGACGACCTCCTTGGGGACCGTGTACGTGAACACTTCCGCCGTGCGTTTCGAGTCGGGCGTTGCGGGCGCATAGCAACCGGGAGTGCGGAACTCAAACCAGTCCAACGGATCGCGCTTCCACTCAATCTTTTCCGTTGTTTCCAGCTTGGCCGCGACAAACGACTCCCGCATCATCGCGATCGACCGCTTTTCGAGACGAGATTCGTCCGGATGCGGCATTCGGTCATCTTGTGAGTAGTTTTGATAACTACCGGAATAGGCGGCCCGGCTGGGGAACGCATTTAGCTCTTGCGAGGGCAACCAATCGCTTGCGTCGAAGCCGACTTGATCCCAACCCACCGGATGGAGCCGCGCGTCGAACTCCTCTTGAAGCGCGCGCAGGTACCACCGCTTGTATTGTCCGGGACGGTGGGCACGGTCCACCGCGCACCGCCAATTGCGGTTGCTCACCAGCTTTTCGCCATCCACATCCAGCGAGAATAGAAGACCTGGCCGACCAAACGGCCAGGTGCCCTCGCCGTGGCCGTAGTGCAATACCTCAACGCCAATCACGTTGTCGCCGGAATGCAACAGCGAGGTGATGTCCACCGGATCGGCCTCGGCGAAGCGCGGGTCGTGCGGCGCCGGACCCCATTGAACCCGCTGGCCGTTCACCGTAAGCCGGTAGCGGCTGTCCGCCGCGATCCAACCGACCGCCGCCTTGGGCGGCTGATGCAAACTCAGCGTTTGGCGAAACAAAACAAATGTGTTTGCCAGGGTTCGCTGGCTGGGGAGCCAAATCCATTTCGCCGGCTGCAAGTCGAGCATCGAGTTCATTATTCGCTAAACTCTGGGGCATCTTGTACGATGCCGCCCGTGAACTAGACCGAAACGACCCGCTCGCCCTGTTCCGCGATCGATTCGAGCCCTTGGAGCCGGGACTCATCTATCTCGACGGCAATTCTCTGGGCCGAATGCCGCGTCGCGCCGCCGAGGACGTGATCTTGGCGGCAAAGCAGGGTTGGGGCCAGCGGCTGATTCGCGGATGGAACGACGGCTGGATCGATATGCCTACTCGCCTAGGCCAAAAATTTGCTGGCATCATCGGGTGTGAGCCAGACGAGGTGGTGGTCTGCGATTCCACCTCCACAAATCTTTTCAAGTTGGCTTCCGCGGCGCTCCGGGACTTGGCGCCCCGGCGGCGGATTGTGAGCGATGCGAGCAACTTCCCCTCGGACCTCTACATTCTGCAAGGTCTGGGCGAAGTCGTTTTGAGTGATGATCTTGCCGCCGACGACGAAACCGCCCTGGTCAGCTTCTCTCACGTTGCCTTCAAGTCCGGAGCCATCCGATCGTTTGAGAGCGTGACCGCGGTCGCCGGCGATGCTTTTGTCCTAGCCGACATCTCCCATTCCGTCGGCGTCGTTTCCATGGACATTCACCAGGTGCCGTTGGCGGTCGGGTGTTGCTATAAGCACCTCAACGGCGGACCGGGAGCTCCTGCATTTCTCTACGTGCGAAAGGATGTACAAGATCGTCTACATAATCCGCTTCAGGGCTGGATTGGGCGGGAAGACCCCTTCTCTTTTCATCTAGACTATCAACCAAAGCAGGGCATCGAAAGATGGCAAGTGAGCACGCCTTCCGTGCTTTCCATGGTGGCGATGGAGGCAGGACTAGACCTCGTTCTGGAAGCAGGAATTGGAGCCATTCGCCGGAAGAGTATACAGTTAACCGAATACTACATCGCCTTAGTGGATGCGTACTTGCCGGAGTTTGTGTTGGCCAGCCCACGTGAACCGGAGCATCGCGGCTCGCATGTTTTGCTGCGGCATCCGGAGGCTTGGCGGATTACCCGTGCGCTGATCGAGCAAGCAAACGTCATTCCGGACTTCCGAGCCCCGGACGGCGTGCGCTTCGGTTTTGCGCCGTTGTACAACTCATTTGAAGAAGTGGCTGAAGCGGTGCGACGCTTGCAGAACATCATGGAAACGAAGGCTTACGAAGCGTTTGCCGCAGAACGACCGACCGTTACTTAAGATGGTCGCCGAGTGCGTATGCTTGTTCACGGATTACCCGTAGCGCGGTAGTTTCCCACATTTCGCCCTTCCGCAGGCTGCCCAAAACGTACACGCCGGGGGTCGTTTCTCCGTTTGCGTCGGCCGCGACGCCGAGACCAAGCTCGTCTGGGATCAGTAGTCCTTCGGCAACCATCTGATGGATCAGCGGCGACTTTGCCCTGGCCAGACTTCCTGGACCGGTGCAGTTCACAACGGCGTCGGCCAACAAGGAGATAGCGGGTCCGCCGCCCCTGGGCCGGACTTCCAGACCGCCAACCTCCATCCTTGTCACCCTTCCGGCGACAACTTGCAGTCGTCCATCTTGCTGTGCCTGATCAATAAGCCGATAAAGCTGCGGAGCTACTCTGTGCCGGTGGATGTCCCAGTAAACCTGCAGGTGGCGCAGGAAACGCCGACGGTCTGCCAGCGAGAGCTGGATCCATAGCTGTTGCGTCATCAACCTCAAACGATCAAACCCGTACTGCCAGGGAGCGTCGCTATCGGTTATGAGCGCACGTAAAACCTTGGTCATCTGGCGCACAGAACGACAATCCAACAACGAAGCCAGGTCCCGTTCACACTTGCCCAGATCCTCCGCATGTGAGCCGGGAAGAAGCCCGTGCCGCGACACCAGAGAAATATGCAACGACGGAAAGCGAACCAGAGCGTCCGCGGCAATATCGACGGCAGTAAGTCCGGAACCAATCAGCGTTATGGATCGAAGTTCCGCAAGAGCCTCCGGCTCAATCTGCCAAGGATTCTCAAAATAATAGGGAATCCCCAAGTCCGAAGGGACGAAACTAGGCGAGGAAGGCGGGAAGTTGCCAACCGCAACGACCACCGCATCCGCCGAATCCTCACCGCCAGAATGCGACACCCGAAAGCCCGGGCGCACCGCCGTCACCGTCTGCGGAACGACCCGAATTGGATTCTCCGCCGTCGCCTGAAACTCCGAGAAGCGAGCCTGGACGTACTGCCCAAACACCTGCCGCGGAACGAAATCATGCGCATCGTAGCTCGCGCCGAGCCAGTCCACGAAGTCGTGCGGCTGCGGCATCGACAAGCTCATCCCCTCCGCCCTCACGTTCAGCAGATGGTTCGGAGACGCCGTCCCATAGGCGGGCCCAAGGCCGAGCCGACCCGGCTCATACAACATCACGTCATGCGCCGAGGACAGCCGCATCGCGGCCAGAACTCCCCCAACCCCACCTCCGATAACCGCAATTCTCATGTCATTCCGCCGGGGAGAAGAGCCTCAGCTCCGCGAGGCTGGTCCAAGGTTTCCCGCTAATCTCGCGCAGGGCTACTAACCGCACAAACTTCGCCGACTCAGAGCGAGTTAAGACGACCCGTTCGGAAGCACCCGTGCCGAAGGTGCCCGCCTGAGCCACCGTCCACGCCACGCCATCAACACTCGTCTCGAAGCGGTACGCCGCAATCCGACCGTTAGACTGGCCGCGCCGCTGCACCACTTCGAAGCCCGCGATCGTAGCGGCTTCCGCCAGTTCGACGGTCAGCGTGTGCGGCGGCGGCGGTTCGCCGTCGGTGTAGGCCGTATGCCAGTACGTCTCGACGTCCCCGTCAATCGCATTCAAAGCGGCGCCCTCTCCAGGTTCAGCCGAATCGGCTGAGACCTTCGCCCCCGCCAAATTGATTAACCGAACCGGTATGACCTTCGGATAGTTCACGCGCACAAACCGGCTGGCAACACCTCCCGGAATCATCGAGAATGCCTGGATCGCACCGCCACCCGCAAAAGCGAACGGCTTCGTGTAGGGCTGAACCTGGTTCTTTCCTAGTTGCAGCATTGCGGTGGAACCTGGCGCAACCGCAACCGAGACCATCCCGGCTTCATCGCGCGAAACCACCGGCGGAAGGGCAACCGGCGCCGCCCGGTCGGCGACCGTCCATAGCTTCTCACCGGCCCGAACGGGCCGCAACGTCACGCGGAACGACCGTTCCGACGGACGTAGAACGTACTTTTCCATCGGCGGCGGCCCGCAGCTGGCTCCGCCAATACCCATCTGCTGGTCATCCAGGCAGAGAATAACCTCTTTGCGGGCGCGCAGCGGAATCCGCTTGCGCGGCTCGCCGTTCTCGTGCCGACTATCGTCGAGATCCTCGGCAGTGTAGGGCAGCGCGGTCACGGCAAGGTGGCCGCTTGCTTGAACCAGCAACCCGGCTCCGGTCGGCGACGTGAACGCCGCCCATCGGACGTCCTCTTTGTTGCCGTTTTCTTGCGGACGCACGTAGGGTTGGTATTGATCCTTTACCAAGCCGGAATACAGCCCGAGGTCCGCGGCCTGCTTCCGGTCCGGATAGCTCTCCCAGGGTCCCCGGCCAAACCAAGTCATCTTCGCAAACTCTTCCCGCAAGCGCATCCGCAGGCCGACTTTCGGCAGCGGCGGCAGCGTGCCGACCGGGTCGAGGTCGTTGTCCATCGTGATCGAACCGTCTCCAAGAATCACGTAGCGAATCTCATGCCGGAAGCCGTTGCCCTTGAAACCGAGCGCGTCGACTTGGGTGGTCACGACCACGGCGCCGTCGCCCAAGCGCCGAACGGTGATTGAGTTCGGATGGGATCGCATGCCGCCGAGCCCGCTATTCCAGAAACTGGATTGCAGCCAGATGTCGTTGTCGGTAAACGCCCGAAAAACGTTCAATTGCGGTCCGGCAGGAACGCCCGACCGCTCGGCCAAAAGCTCCTTCGCTCCAACCCGGTACGAGACTAGCCGCGCGCCGGCGCGGTCGAACCGAACCTTCCAGTCCGAGCCCGAAATCAGGACATCGGTCGGCGATTCGGCCACCGCAACTCGGCCCAAACCAGCCAGCGGCGTTGCCACCGTAACTGGCGATCCCAAGACGAACTGCTCCCACGCCACCTCGAACCCTTTGGGCGCCCAAACTTTGGCCTCCTTCAACTTCGCCGAGAGTCGCAGGCTATACTCGCCCACCTTTGGCGCCGTAAATGGCACCGTAACCGTGACGGTCCTGCCCGGTCCCGCCACCACGGCGAGCGGCCCGCTCTGCTCCCCGTCACGAAAATCGGTAAGCCGCCACGACCAATCGTATTGGTCGAGATTCGTAAAGAACCCCTTGTTCGTCACCTCGAAGGTCCGTTTCGCGGGATCCTTGATGCGAACCGCAACTGGCTGGTAGACCTTTTTGACTTCCCAAGTCTTGGGCATCACCTGCCGATCCGGCATCACGAGGCCGTTATTGCAGAACGGGCCGTCGTTCGGCTGGTCGCCGTAGTCGCCACCGAAGCCGTAGTACCAATCTCGCTTGCCGTCGGGGCCGGGCTCCGCATCCGTGTACCGGCGAAGCCCTTGGTCCACCCAGTCCCAAATGCAGCCGCCCATGTTGCGCGGGGACGACTCGAAAGCGTCAACGTACTCCTTCAGGTTCCCGACCGAGTTGCCCATCGCGTGGGCGTATTCGCAAAGGAAGAACGGCTTCGCCGACTTGACCTTGCCCTGGGCGAGAACGTAGGCAACGTCCGGATACATTGTGCTCTCCACGTCCGCGACCACGTTGTCGCGTTCGTAGTGAACGGGCCGGGAAGGATCGAGGGCCCGAACCAGCTTCGACGTCGCGGCAAAGTTCACGCCGGGACCGGCTTCGTTCCCTAGCGACCACATGATAATGCTAGGGTGATTCTTGTTCGATTGGACCATGCGGTCGGTCCGGTCAAGGTGCGATTTCTCCCAAACCGGGTTGTTGCCCAGGCTGCGCTCATAGGAATAGCCCATTCCGTGGCTTTCGATGTTCGCTTCGTCGATGACGAACAGGCCATATTTGTCGCACAGGTCGTACCAATCCTCGTGGTTCGGATAGTGCGCATTTCGAACCGTGTTGATGCTGAACTGCTTCATCAAACGGATGTCTTGCTCCATACGTTCTCGGCTAACGGTGCGACCGTGGTCGGGGTCGGCCTCGTGCCGATTCACGCCCTTGATCTTCACCGGAACGCCGTTCACCATAAAGACGCCATCCTTGATTTCGACCTTCCGGAAACCGACGTTGAACCGCCGGACGTCGGTCACCTTGCCTTCCGCATCGGATAGCGACATCTGGAGGGAGTAAAGGTAGGGGTCCTCGTTCGACCACTTTCGAACCCGCGCGAGGGAGAACTTGGTCTCGACCGGCTTCTCCGCTCCGGACTCGACCGAAAGGTCCGCAACGTCCGCTTTGGCGACCGACTTCCCGGTGGCGTCCTTCAGCTCCAATGCGAGTGACCGGCCGGTAACGGCCGTGCCGAGACTCCGCAGAATCGCGTTGACGCGCAGGGAGCCGCCTCCCATCTCTTCAAGATCGGGCGTAATCGCCACATCGCGGATGTGTGCCTTCGGCGTCGCAAACAGGCTAACGTCCCGGAAGATCCCCGAAAACCGAAACATGTCCTGGTCCTCCAGGTAGCTTCCGTCGCACCAGCGATAGACCTCAACCGAGATCGAATTGCTTCCCGATTGCAGGTACCGCGTGATGTTGAACTCGCTCGGGCCTTTGCTGTCTTCGCTGTAGCCAACTTTGATGCCGTTGATCCAAACGTAGAACGCGGAGTACACGCCGCCGAACCGCAGGAAAACTTCCTTTCCGCCCCAACCGGCCGGAATCGTGAAGTCACGGCGGTAGGAGCCGACCGGGTTGTTGCCGTGATCCACAAAAGGTGGGTTTGCCGGAAATGGGTACCGAATGTTGGTATAGATCGGGATGCCGTAACCCTTCATTTCCCAGCAACTCGGAACGCTGATGTTCGCCCAGTTCTTCACGTCATAGTCGGCTTTGAAGAACCCTTGCGGGCGGAGTTCGGGTTGACCCGCCCACTTAAACTTCCAAACGCCGTTCAGCGTTTGCCGAATCGGCGCGCCGCTCGCCGGATCCCAGGGGTAGCTCGTGGCCCGGGCCGGTTCTTTATTGATGCCGACGACCTGCGGGTTTTCCCAATCTGGAACGTCGGAGCGTTGCCCGGCCAGCATGGGCAAGGAGCTAACCGGAAGAACGGCAAAAAGGAGTGCGGCGATCACTTCGCTCGTTAGATTAACAGGTTAGGCGGCTTTCAGTTGGGCTCTCTGCTTCTCAACGGGGGCCACGCGAACGAGCGACAGAAGAATCGATTGATTTTTGACGGAACAGCCATAAAAAGACTCAGTGAACTGACGATTGGCGATACAATCTGTTCATGGTGCTGGATCCGGTTGATCAGGAAATTTGCCGCCTTCTCCAAGAGAATGGGCGGATGACGTTCGCCGACATCGCCCAGCGCGTCGGCCTCACCGCCGCTCCCGTGCTCGCCCGGGTGAACAAGCTTGAGGCCGCCGGGGTCATTGGCTCCTACCACGCCGTGCTCGGCCGCGAAAAACTTGGCTTCGCGATGACGGCGTTTGTGGCCGTCATCCTGAAGTCGCACGGCACCGCCGAGTGCCGAGACTTCGTCGCCGCCATCGTCGAAGTTCCAGAAGTCTTGGAGTGCCATCACATTGCCGGCGAAGAGGACTACCTACTGAAGGTCGTCGCCCAATCGCCCAAGGATTACGAGCGGCTTATCAACGACCGCATCACCAACCTCCCGCAGGTTCGCCGCGTGAAGACGATTCTTGTCCTCTCCTCGGCAAAGGAATCCACGGCCGTACCGGTGAAGGTGAACCCATGAGCGGCCTCGCCGGCGCGCCGGGGATGGAGTTCGGCATCGTCGCCTTCTCCTCGCTGTTTGCGATGATGGACCCGATTGCGGCCGCCCCGATTTTCATCTCGATGACCGCACAGGCGGCCGAGCGGCGTCGCCAACTGGCCATCCGCGCCTCGATCACCGCGGGCATCGCCCTCCTGGTATTCGCCGTTGCGGGGAGCCAGGTCTTCAGCTTCTTCCACATCACCGTGCCGGCCTTTCAGATCGCGGGCGGGCTGCTGTTCTTGCTGTCAAGCCTCAAGACCCTGCAGGGCGCAAAGCACGAAGGTGCCGATGCGGCCCACGATGCCGACCCAAGCATCGTTCCGCTCGGGATTCCGGTCATTGCTGGCGCGGGGTCTCTCTCGACGGTGATGGTGCTGGCGGCCCAGGCCAGGCATCAGGCCGAGCAATTCGCCCTAACGGCGGCCATCGTCGCCAACGTCATCATCTGCCTAGTGATTCTGCTCATCTCGCCCTTCATCGTCAAGCGGCTCGGCCCTTCGGCGACGGAAGTGATCAGCAAAGTCATGGGTTTGATCACCGCCGTCATCGGAGTTCAGTTCATCATTAACGGACTAACGACCGTGATCCTCGATGCCGCCAAAAAAATGGCGTGATAAAATCCTTTGTTAATGGTCTGTCCCCGGTGCGCAAAGGATAACGCCGAAACGAATCTCTTTTGTGGGTATTGCGGACTCGATCTTGCCCAGGCAAAGGCCGAGGCGACGCCGATCGATGAGCCGGTCTTTTGCTACCGGCACAAGAAGGAACCGACGCTGCTTCGTTGCGGCAAGTGCGACCGTCCGATCTGCTACAAGTGTGTGATGACCGGCGCGTCCGGCCCGCGCTGCCCGGATTGCGGCCGACAAAAGATTCCGTTTAGTCTCAACGGGACGCTGGCCAGCGTGCGACTTACCGCCGGCCGGATCATGCGCGGCAACCCCTGGTCCATCGTCATCGCGATCATGGTTGTCGGCTTCGTGTTCAACACGATCCGAAGTTGCAACTACGAGCGACCCCGAGAACTTCCGACCAGTGCCTCCGACGAAGCGCCGTAACCGCCTTACTTTCCGCCGGTCATCACGATGCCCTTCACAAAGGACTTCTGACCGATGAAGAACAGAACCACGAGCGGGATCATAACAATCACCGAACCCGCCATCACGAGGTGCCACTGGCTCGCTTGCAGCGAGTTGTAGGTGCTGAGGCCGAGCTCGTTGGTCTGGAGTTCAGGATCGTTCAGATAGAGCAACGGGCCAAGAAGGTCCTTCCAGTTGTAGATAAAGGCGAAGATTCCAACCGTCGCGAGTGCCGGGCCGGAGAGCGGAAGGATGATCCGCGAGAAGATCGTCCAGTAGTTTGCGCCGTCCAAAAAGGCGGCTTCGTCCAGTTCACGCGGGATCCCAAGATAGAACTGGCGGAGCAGGAAGATGTTGAACGCGCCGCCACCGAACCATGCCGGCACCGTCATCGGTAGGAACGAGTTCACCCATCCGATTTTCGCGTACAGGATGAACGTCGGGATCATCGTAACGATTCCCGGAAGCATCATCGTGCTGAGCAGCAGCAGGAACAGTCGATCCTTGCCCGCAAAGTTGATCCGCGCAAAGCCGTAGGCCACCACGCTGGAGCTGAACAAGACGCCCAAGGTGCCGAGCGTCGAAATCACGAACGTGTTCTTCAAGAAGAGCCAGAAACTCACGTTCGGATTCGTCCAAACGTAAACGAAGTTCTCAAACGTCGGGTTCTTTGGCCATGCCCAGATCTCGGTTGCGCCAAGCTCCTTGGCGCTCTTGAAGGCGATCGCCAGCATCACGTAGAACGGAATGACGAAAACTACCGCACCGAAAATCAGTAGCAAGAAGGAGCTGTAGCGCGTCAGAAGCCCGAACAAGGCAGCGTTTTGCGCGGACTTTTTCGCAGCCGCGTGGTCGAGCGCTCGGGGCGTATTGCGTAGGGCCATGGTTACTTATCCGATCCTTCGTAATACACGAACTTGTTTCCTTGAAGCTGGATGAAGGTGAAGATGAGGATCACGAAGAACAACACCCAGGCGAGCGCGCTGGCGTATCCCATGCGCAATATCCTAAATGCGTTGTTATACAAGTGCAGCATGAAGAACATCGTCGCGTTGTTTGGGCCACCCTGCGTCATCTGGAACGCCTGGGTGAACACCTGGAAGCTGCCGATGAACCCGGTGATGAGCGAGAAGAACAACGCCGGTGAAATCATCGGGATCGTCACGTTTTTGAACTTCCGCCAGGCGTTCGCCCCGTCCAGGGTCGCCGCTTCGTAGTAATAAGTCGGAACCCCTTGCAGGCTGGCGAGCAAGATGACCATGCCTCCTCCGGCACCAAACAGGCTCATGATGATGAGCGACGGCAGCGCCGTCTTCTCGTTTTGCAGCCAGTTCACCTGGCCGTTCGCGCCCACCAGCGGTCCGAGCAAAGTCAGCATTCCCGGAATCTTCAGCAACACCGCGTTGAGCAGGCCACCTTCGGGCTGGAACAGCTTGATCCAGATGAGCGATCCGGCGATCGGACTCGCCATCGCGGGGATGTAGTAGCACGTTCGCCAAAGCGGAATTCCCTTGATGGGCATGTTCAGCAGCAAAGCCAGGATGAGCGAGATGACGATGCCGGCAGGCACGCTCACCAGCGTGTAAATCAACGTTACGCTCAGCGACTTCCAGAAGACCGGATCGACGGTTGCCGCTTCGGTGTAGTTTCCGAACCCGCGCCATCTGGCCGGTTGAATGATGTCCCAGTCGGCGAAGCTCATCAGAAGCGACAGAATCATCGGCCCGGCGGTAAAGACGGTAAGGCCGAACAGCCACGGCATGATAAATAGGTAACCGGCCAGGTTCTCCCGCTTTTGGCGCGAGGTCCGGCGCTTCCCAAATTCCGGAGCGTAGATCCAAATTCCGAGGACAACCGCGATCAAAATTCCCAGGATTCCCGCGGCCGTCCAGTTAAAGGGCGGAAGGTCAAGCTCGCGGCGCAAGACGTCCAACCGGTTCTGGCCGATCTTGTTCGAGCCCGGGAACACCGCGTCGGCTCTCGCGTCTCCGGTGTAGACCAAAGCTTCGGGCTGGCGGGCCAAGTTGGCCGCCTCGTTGTAAAGAATTCCGGTCGGGGGAAAGACGACAAACGGTTCGGCTTGGTCGGTAATGATTCGGTTCGCCGGGACCTGCTGCTCGGCGGGAGTATTCGGGCCGGGAATCCAAGGCTCCATCAGCGCATACTTTCGAATCGCGGGCTGGGCGATTCCGGCCTTCGCCATGGCCAGCATGCCTTGTTTGCCCGCCATCCACTCGGACAGCCGCCAGGCCTCTTTCGGGTGCTTCGTGCTCGACATGATTCCGTAGCCGGAACCGCCGGTCGGGTAGGCGCGGGTTCCGCCAGCAAACGCCGGCGCAATCGCCACGTCCCATTCGAAACCGCCCTCGCTAACCGGGGATATTTCCTTACGTAGCTGCGGAGTCTCCCAGATGCCGCTGTGGAACATCGCGACTTTGCCCTGGGTGAACATCTGGCGCGCGTTTGTGCCTGCCTGGTCGAACGAGCTCGGAATGACCTTGTCCTTCAGCGTGAGGTCCGAGACGAACTGATACGCCTTCATCAGGCGCGGGTCATCAAACTTCAAGACCTTCGGGTCTTCCGGGTCATCGACGTATCGTCCGCCGGTGGAAAAGAAGAAGAGGTCCACCAGCAAGGTGTTCCATCCCGGAACGTAGCCCCACTGCTTTGGCTTTCCTTGCTCGTTCAGCTTCTGGAACTTCTTCAGAACGGTGAGGAAGTCTTTGTCCCCTTTCTGAGGGTGCGGAACAAAATCCCAGGTCCAGTCGGGCGACGGGAAGGCGATGCCCTCCTTCTCAAACATTGTTTTGTTGTAGTAAACAACCGCGATCGGTGCGATGTCGCGCGGCAAAACGTACAGCGAGTCGCCGATGCTGTGGGCTTTAACGATGCTTGGGTAGTAGCCCTTGATGTCGAAGCCGGGAACGTCCCCGTAAAACTTGTTGAGCTCCAGCAAGGCGCCGCGGCGCGCAAATCGCTGAAAGTTGGCCGGGTCCATCATCACGACGTCCGGGGCGACTCCGGCCGCGTATTGGGTCAAAAGTTTGTCGAAGTATTGGGCGAAGTCAGATCGCTCAAACTTCACCTTAACGCCGGGATTCGCCGCCTCGAACTTGGCGAGCTCCTTCTTCAGAACGTTCGACGATTCGTCGCCGTCCCAAACAGTGAAGCGCAAGGTGATATCTGCGCGGGCCAAGATGGCCGCAAAGAGCATGCCAAGCAAGAACAGGAAGCGTAGGCTCTTCATCGAGTACACGAATAATACTCGGCCCGGCACCCTGATTTATCGGACAATCTAGCCGCGCCTAATCGTCGTGGGGTTCTAAATTTGGTTCTTGCGGAGCCATGACGCCCCCGGGCGTCGCCATCATCATTTCCGGAACGAATCCGCTGTCACTCACGGACGTTTCCGGATTGAGCGCCGCGCACGGCGTTCCAAACTTTGGCTTGGCAAACGGCATGTGCGTATTTCCGCGCGCCAAAATCAGCGCTTCGTTGCCCCCGCCCCAAGACGTAAAGCTCCGGGCGTTGCAGTAATGGTTCACAAAAGACCGCCGCATGCGCGTCTCGGATCGATTCTTCAGCGAGCGATGGAAGATGTGCCCGCCAAAGAAGGCGACGTCCCCTGGCTCCATTACCGCCGGAACCTCGCGCGGGCCATAGCCGTCGGCGATCTGCTTCAGTGTGTTGCCAGGATCATTATCGTCGTTGCTGTGCCCGCCTACGCCCTGCACATATTCAATGCCATCAAGCTGGATGTCGCCGTAACCGTAGCCACTCTTCGGCGGATAAATCGGTTCCGCGTTTGCTCCCGGGCTCATCCAAAGGCAGCCGTTTTCGGTGTCCGCTCGGTCAATTGCAATCCACGCACCCAGCAAACTGTCCGGAAACGTCGGAATGTAATAGCTGTCTTGGTGGAAGCCCTGGCCGTTGGAGCCCGGCCCCTTCATAAACAGCATCGTCTGCATCGCCAAAACATCCGGGCCAGTAAGCGCCTGGACCACGTCGAGCACGCGCGGGTAGAGCATGTATCGCTCCCAAAGCGGAATGCTGAGATGGCCCATGTGGATACGGTGCAGCATCTGAAGTCGGCTTTCCGGCTCTTCCCCGCCCTTCGAATGCACCCACGGCGAGACATCGAATTTCTCATCGAGCAAATCTTCGGTGTGCGAGCGCAGCTCGTCGACGTGCTCCGGCAGAACCAGGCCACGAACGATCAAAAAGCCATCTCGGCGAAAGCTTCGGTATTGCTCGACTGTTACCGCGTAGGCCGGTATGGCATCCCAGGGATGGACGTCGGGCTCTTGTTCAACGGGCAGCGTGGTTGTCATCATGCCGTTATTCTGGGCCAAATCTTGTTTTGTGAACAGTGGCTGAGCCATCCATTACTGGTAAAAATCGTGCATGGAACAAATGGCGAACATTCCGCTTGGGTCGATGCCCCGGGTCGGTATGGCCTGGAGATCGGTTCACCAAGGTGGCCCGCAGGGCGCACCGGTCCGGCTTGCCTTCACGGTGGAGAGGTACTGGGGCGTGCACCTTTACCGGTATCGCGCCCCGGTCAAGATTGCGGGGTCACGGTTCCAGATTGAACCTGGAATGGCGGGATTTACCCCGCCCGGCACCCGAGTGGAATACGAGTTTCGCGGACGTTGCGAGCACGTTTTCGCCCATATCGAATGGCCGAATTCGTCGGACCAGACGGAGTCCCTCCCATTACTGTTCTCGGTTGGGACCGAGTTTCCGCTGCTTTGGGAACGGTTGGAAGACGTAGCCCGCTGGTGGCAATCCGACCCACTGCGTGCCTCCGTTCGCGTTTGGGATGTGCTGCTGGCGCTGGGCAAACTTGCCCGGCTGGGGCCCCGAGCCGCCGGAAAGCAGGCTGCTAGACCGGGCTTTCGGGGTGATGGATCATCGGATGGCCGAGTTCATCGGCGCCGCAGAAATCGCGGATGAGCTGGGTATTTCCACCGGCCAACTTGCCCGGATTTTTCGTGCGGGCGGCCACCCGACGCCTTCGGCCGCCCTACGACAGCGGCGAGTCGAACGAGCTCGGCACCTTCTCGTAGAAACGACCCTTTCAGTAAAGCAAATCGCCTCCGAGGTCGGCATCCACGATCTTCAATACTTCAACAAGCAGATTCGAGGCGCGTTTGGTGCGTCCCCGACGCAGGTGCGGCGGGGACCGATTCCTGCCTTTATGGAGCGGTGACGGTGAGGGTGAGGTTTCGCTCGAACGGAAGGTGGGTGGCGTTGCCAAGGTATCGCGCTTTCAGCGTGTAGGTACCTGGCTTTACGGACCGCGCGAGTCTGTACTGGTGCGTTGCGATGCCCCGGCTGTCCGTCTTCGCCCGAGCGAACTCTTTGCCGCCCAGCATGAAGATGATCGTCTGGTTTGGCGTCCAAGCTCCGGTCTTCGTGTTCTGGAGCGCAGCCCGTAGTGAAACCTGGCCGCCCGGCTTGCCGGTTGCCAACATGGTGTTCACGCGGGTTGGGTACTGGTTCACGCTGACCATTTTCAGCACGTAGTTTGAGCCGCCAAGAGAACCCATGAACTCCTGCTTCCCTTTGCTTAGGGTCGTCGGGATCTGGTAGGTCGCCTTTGCGGTGCCAGTAGAGTCCGTAGTACCGGTTCCGGCGCTCTTGCCGTCAACTTGGAAGATGACCCGTCGATTCGCGACCGGCTTACCATTTCGAACTACCTTCGCCTCGATCGGAACCTGATCTCCCGGCCAACCAGAGCCAACGTTCATGCTGAGCCGCTCGCCTCGCCGGGTCCATCGAACGGCTCGCAAGTAATGGGTTCCAGGCTCTAGCGCATAGCCGACCGCCGTTCCATCTTCCGAAATACCCATCGCGTAGGCAAATCCTGCATCCCCTTTCGGAAGCGGCGTGAAGTCATTTCCTTCGAAAACGCCCGGGCTGTAGTACTGCGTGTCATTTTCAAGGGATGTGAAGTACCCAACGGCCAACCCGCTATCGTTAATGTCGCTCAAGCTGATGTGACTATTCAAGCCACGCTCAATGAGCTTCACGTCGCCGGTTGCGGTCCAGATCGCACCGACGGAAATATGGAACTCGTTTCCATCAACATCCGTTCGCACCACTTGACCAGACGCGATGACGCTTCCGATGTTTGAGATTCGGCTCGCGGTGGCATGGCTAAGCTCGCTCACCAGCGGCATGGGCGTTCCTTTCTTCCAGATACAGGGAACTACCTCGGAGTTGCTACCCAAGTAGTAGCCAACGATGTCACCGTCATTGTTTACGTCCGAAGCGACTCCGTAGCCATTGGGCGTCGCAAGCTCTCGAATGACGCCTCCCTCCCAAACTACTGGCTTGTTAACGTGATCGACCTGAATATGGCCAACGATCATCGTGCCAGCATCATTGATGGCCAGTGCCAGCCGGTCGTACCCATCTCCGGCCAGCTCCGTTGGGATACCGTTCTCCCAAGAAACCGCTTTCATGCGGTAGTCGCCGAGGGAGTAGCCATAGCCGATGACCGTACCGGAGTCGGAAATGTCGCCCGCGACGGTGCTTTCGTAGCCGGGCAGCTCGGTTACCGTGTTCCCGGTCCACAGCAGGGCACGCAAGTTATGGTCGGGGCGGCTTTCGACTCCCACCGTAACTCCCGCATTGTTCACTCCAAACGCGTAGGCGACGCTGCCTTCGGTGAACTTGGGCAGGAACTCAAGCTGATATTCTGCGTTCGCGGCGGCGACCGTCGCAAGAAGAGCGATAAGAGAAGAGACTTTCAATCGGGATTGCATATGATTAACTCCGTTGTTCGTTAGCTGAATACCCTGAACACTTGAGAAGAGTTTACGTGGTCCTAGACAGCTATGTCATAAAGCCGTGATATTTCCCGACCCTATCCTGGAGCATGTGTCCCTTCTCCGTACCATCTTGGCCGATGGATGGAACAGATTGGTGCCAAGATGAAACATGCCTTCCATTCGATGGCCCGGAGTTGACGATGTTGAAGAGGCCGCGCGCACCGTTGGCCCCAGAATCCGTGAGTTACGCGAGTCGCGCAGCCTCACGATCCGAGAACTTGCTTGCCGATGCCAGATCAGCCCAACCACATTGATTCGCTTAGAGCAGGGCAACCCGATTGCCGAGCGACCTCTCCAAAAGCTGTGCGATGGCTTGCAAACCATTTTGCCCAACTTGCTGGTGAGCACGGAGGGTTGGGACCGCCCGTTCCGCGTCGACCGCGCTTCCGATTCACCCTGGCGAATCGCGTTTCGCCGCGAAAAGGCGCCGTCGCACCTCCGGGATTTCGACCCAATCTCGGAAGAGACGGAACGAAATCGACTCGGCTCGGTTGGCTTCGTTACCGGTTTTCTTAGGTCGCTTGACTGCAAACTTCGCCGGGGCAAGTTCGAAGCCGCAATTGTGGAACTGCACGGCAACCAGGAGAAGCCGGGTTACCGTCACTCCGGTGAGGAATTCATCTACTGCCTTCAGGGCCGCCTGAAACTAACGATTGCCAAAGAGACGATTATCTTAGAGCCCGGCGACGCGGTGACATTCCTTCCCCGCTTTCGGCACCGCTACGAGAGCGACATTGCCTCGAAGCCCGGCGTCGCCCCCACGCGCATCCTCATGGTTTGGCAGGAAGGCGAAGAAGACGAGCTGAGCCGCTTGCACGACGACGAGTGCCTGATTTAGGCGAGAACTTCGAGACGACGCAGCTGAGATTCGGATAGTCGCAGTCGCGCACCTGCAATCGCTTCCACCGCGCGGGCCGCATCCAGCGTGCCGATGATCGGGAAAACGGCTCCAGGCTGATTCGTAAGATAGGCAATGGCAACATCTCCCGCCGTCGCGCCTTCCTCGTCGGCAATCGCGTCGGCAACCTCGAGTCGAGCGCGGTTCGTCGGGCTATCGAACCCAGCCCCGGCTTCACCACCCGAGGCAAAGAACCCGTTTGAAGTCGCGGAGAACGGCGACAGGGCCACGCCATTCTCCGAGGCCCAAAGCGCATCCGCCGGAGAATTCGTCCGGGTGGTCGGGTCTTCCGTCTCCTGCCAACTCGGCACACCTAGGCTCCACTGGTTCTGCCAAAAGCTGAATCCCGGTTTGCCGGTTGATTTGGCGTAGGCGTTTGCGGCCTGAATGCGCGCCAGCGGCCAGTTGCTCGCCCCGAGATACGTGGTTCTGCCGGCCGTAACAAACTCGGCAAGCATGTCGACGATCTCATCCACCGGAATCGAAGCCGCGTCTCGATGCGCATAGTAAAGGTCTACCGAGTCCATAGCCAGACGCTCCAGGCTTTGGGCGAAATCTTGCCCTAGGATCTCCGGTGAAAGGTACCGATCCGGCCGCATATAACTGCCGAAGCCCGGATGCCCGCCCTTCGTGGCGATGAAAATCTCATCGCGTGCCCCGGATAATCGCAGGTACGCCCCGACCGTCTCCTCGCTCACCCCTTCCCCGCCCGGAACCCATGCCGCGTAGCAGTGGGCGGTATCTAAGAAGGCTCCGCCTGCATCGAGATATGCCCCGATCACGGAAAAGCACTCTTCGGCAGGACGGCGCGTTCCCATGTCGGCGGTGCCGAGCGCAACGACGGACTTGCCCACAAGCTTGGCCGGAATCAATGACATTTCGAAAGATTACATCACACATCTCTCGCTATAATGGGTCCAATGATCATGCCCGTGCTCGCCGTCCGCGACCTCGAATCGAGTTTGCCTTTCTACCGAGATCAACTCGGCTTCCAAGTTCCGATGGTGATGCCGGATGCCGCCGGCGCGCCAAGATTTGCGGTTGCGCAGTGGGGAGAAGGTGTTTCCGTTGGCCTCAGCGCGCAAGAGACGGAAGGAGCCAAGGGCACCGGCGTCATCTTCATGGTCTACGTGCCGGACGGGACGGAAATCGATGCCTACTACGTCGAAGTCCAAGAGCGAGGGGTCGCGATCCACGAAGAAATCTCCGACTCCTACTGGGGCGACCGATGCTTCTCGGTCATCGACCCCGATGGCTACGTCTTGATGATTTGCCAAACGAAAACCGAGATGACCTACGACGAGATCGTGTCATCCGGCACCCCCGCATAGGCCGCGCCGCTCCTCGAGGTTGTTTCAGAACCCCTCTCCGAGCGGAGAGGGCTAGGGTGTGGACTGCGCCCCATTTTGTGGACACCTGCTTTACTCTTTTTGGAGGGAGTAGATGCCTAGAACTTACTCGCGGGAATTCAAGTTAGCGTTGTGCAGCC